>ERZ808028.24-NODE-24-length-200065-cov-19.840450_pt1 | contig 200065 bp, 226 predicted proteins | sample MGYA00380184_ERZ808028 | MGnify/ENA primary metagenome ERZ808028 (study PRJEB31490, sample SAMN06133397) | mouse gut metagenome | isolation source: J8_1 | host: mice | place: China: Chengdu | collected 2015-05 ...
TTTCGACACGCGGAAGTACCCAAGTGGCCGAAGGGGCTCCCCTGCTAAGGGAGTAGGCGGGTAAAACCGTGCGAGGGTTCAAATCCCTCCTTCCGCGCCAGCGCAAACCCTGGAATCGCAACGGTTCCAGGGTTTTTTGCTGCCCGCGTGCAAAAGTTTTCCCTTACTGGCCTAAAACGTCCTTGATATAGATCTTCATGCGTGGTACTGTCAAGTCCGGGAAGAGCGGGATGACGGCTACAGGGAGACATATCCCTTCAAGCATCCCCAAAACAGCTCCAGCATTTCCTCCGGGCTCTCCTGAAACTCATTTTTGATCCATGCGATGAGCATACCGCAGGCCGCCCCGGCGAAAAAGTGGGGCTGGTATCGGTTGTCCATGGCGTTGAGTTGGTCGATGTGCTCCACCGTTGTCTGATAAAGGGCTCGGTAAATCCTGTCTCCCATGTCACGGCGGATGAGAATCTGGAGGGGCTGCTTGTAGCCCAGCAAAAGCCGGAATATCTGGAGGGTATTGTCCCGGATATCAGCGCTGGACATCATGGCTTTGTCTGTCATGCCCTGAGCGATTTTTGCCAGCTGTTCGTCGATGACCTGATACATATCCAGATAGCTGCGGTAGAAGGTAGCGCGGCTGATTCCCGCCTTGGCCACCAGCTCGCACACAGTGATATCCTTCATCTCCTTTTTGTCCAGCAGCGCGAACAGTGCCTGCGTGATATATTCCCTGGTGTCGGTCTTCCTCATGAGCCAATTTACCCCCTTTTGTCTCATATAGCCCAGTACGCCTTGCTTCCTTCCCTTAATTATACTACAATCCTCTAAAAGAGGCAAATGTCTCACAAAAAGCGGGGGGAGATTTTATGGAATTGCTTAGCTATCGGGATAAAGTTTGTGTAGTCACCGGAGCGGCCAGCGGGATTGGGAAGGCGGTCTGCCAACAGCTTGTGGAGTTGGGCGCCAAGGTATATGGTCTGGATCGAAACGAAGCGGCCATCGAGGGGCTGGCGGGTTTTATTGCCACCGACCTGTCCAGCAAAGAGAGCATCGACGCGGCTTTTGCCCAACTGCCCCAGGCCATCGACTGCTTCTTCGGCGTGGCCGGCCTGTCCGGGGCAAAAACAGGCTACTGGGTTACATTCACCGTAAATTTTATCGCCAACAAGTACATCACCGAAACCTATCTGGAGCCTCGCATGGCCCCGGGGAGCAGCATCGTCTACGTTACCAGCTGCGGCGGCCTGATGTGGGAGAAGTGGAGCAGGGAATACAAAAAGATCATGGGCTGCAAAACCTGGGAGGAAATGGTGGCCTTCATGAAGAAGGTTTCTCCCAGGGACGGGGTTGGCGTGATGGCCTATACGCTTTCCAAGCGGGCCATGAACTACTACACAGCATTGAAGGCGGTGGACTACGCCGCCAAGGGCATCCGGGTGAACGCTCTGCTCCCCGGTTCCACCAACACTGGTATGAAGCAGGAGTTTGAGAAAATGGCAGGCGGCCAGGAAAAGCTCCTCAAAGAGAACGGGGCCATTGGCCGGCTGGCCACTCCGGAGGAGATGGCCGCGCCGCTGCTGTTCCTAAACTCCGGCATGGCCTGCTTTGTCTCCGGGCTGATGCTGATCGCGGATATGGGTCATAACGGGGAGAAGGTGCTGGGCAGAAGCAAAAACCAGCTGGATGTTCCCGCCGCGCTGGGCATTTATAACACGCGTTTCTTCCAGAATATGCTGAAAAAGCATACATCTTGATAGCATACGGCGGACATCCGAAGCAGGGATGTCCGCCGTATATGTTCAGTGCTCACACAATGTTGATAGTCCCTTCCGTGATCCCATTTTCGTTGAAGGCATCCACCCGAACATAGTAGTGCTCTACATCCCGGCTGGTGGTGTGGGCTCAGCACGGTATCTACGGGGCGGGCAAGGATTTGGACGAGACGTTTGGCCTCATCGAGACGGCGGAGAAGGCGGCGGAGATCTACATGAAGACCGCCCACCTGCCGCTGGCGAACACCATCACCGACCGGCAGCTCCATTTGATGGAGGAGAGCTTCGGCGTCAAGGCCAGGGAGGGCTATTTAGAATAGGAGGAAAAGCATGAAAATATCCCTATTGACAAAGCAGGCTCCGGCGCATATACTATATACATCAATTATTTTTGATTTGAGGTGTTCGCATGGGAACGCACCAAGAGAACGCAAGAGTATTCAAGGCTCTGTGCGACCCCAAGCGTCTTGCCATTCTGGAACAGCTGCGAAGCGGGGAAAAGTGCGCCTGCGTTTTACAAGAGCCGATGGATTTGACGCAATCCGGCCTGTCCTATCACATGAAAATCCTGTGTGATTCTGGGCTTGTTGCGAGCCGCCAGGAGGGCAAATGGACGCATTACCGTTTGAGTGAATCCGGCAGAAATGAAGCGGTAAAGCTGCTGCTGGCGATTACCACGCCGGATGCAGACCAAGAATGCGGATGCCGTTCATGTGATAGAGAAACGCCATCATAGGAGGTGGCGTTTCTCTTAAATACAAAACATCAAAAAAATTTGATATATTGTCCGACAATTTGAAGGTGAGGTTTTCTTATGGGTGTATGGCGGTTTATCCAAGACCAGGTTTTAGGCATGAGGTGGCTGAATGAACTGATTGGCGGAGGGCTTTCCCTGCTGGGGCTGGATGTGGGAGAGCGAGTGGGAGGAAGCGTTCAGTTTTTCCTCTATGACGTGTTGAAAATCACGGTGCTGCTCTGCTTTTTGATTTTCGTGATTTCCTACATTCAAAGCTATTTTCCGCCGGAGCGCAGTAGGAGGATATTGGGGCGGTTTCACGGCGTCGGTGCGAACATCATATCGGCCCTGCTGGGAACGGTAACGCCGTTCTGCTCCTGTTCGTCCATTCCACTGTTTATCGGCTTCACCAGCGCTGGGCTGCCGTTAGGAGTGACGTTCTCCTTCTTGATTTCTTCCCCGATGGTAGACCTGGGCAGTCTTATCCTGCTCATGAGCATTTTCGGCGCAAAGGTGGCGGTCGTCTATGTGGTGGTCGGGCTGGTGATCGCCGTAGCAGGCGGCACGTTGATCGAGAAGCTGCACATGGAGGCGTATGTGGAGGAATTTATCCGCAAGGCCAGCAGTGTGGATATTGAGCCCCCCACGCTGACAAGGGGGGAGCGGGTTCAGTTTGCCAAAGAACAAGTCGTTTCTACGTTCAAGAAAGTGCTTCCCTATATTCTGATAGGCGTGGGCATTGGCTCGGTCATTCACAACTGGATTCCAGAGCGGTGGATTGAAGCTGTGCTGGGCGGCAGCAATCCCTTCGGCGTGATCCTTGCCGCGCTGGTGGGCGTTCCCATGTACGCCGATATTTTCGGCACCATCCCCGTGGCGGAGGCTCTGCTGTATAAGGGGGCACAGCTTGGCACGATCCTGTCCTTTATGATGGCCGTCACGACGCTGAGCCTTCCCTCTATGATTATGCTGCGCAAGGCGATCAAGCCGAAACTGCTCGCCCTGTTCACCGGCATTTGCACCGTTGGCATAATCATAGTGGGCTACCTGTTCAATGTGTTCCAATTTTTGTTGATATAATTTTTAGGAGGAATGATTTATGGGACTGTTTGGCAAGAAAAAAGGAGCGACAAAAGCCTGCTGCTGTGGCGGCAGCTGCGCCCCGGAAGCGATGGAACAGGCGGAAGGGGCAAAGTCCGCTGCCGGGATCAAGGTGCTGGGGAGCGGTTGTGCGAAATGCAACGCCTTGGAGGACGCTGTTCGGGCGGCGTTGACGGAGCTGGGCATGGATGCGGCCATTGACCACGTGACGGACTTCGCGCAGATTGCAGCCTATGGCGTGATGACAACCCCGGCCCTGGTTGTGGGTGGGAAAGTGGTTTCCTATGGCAAGGTACTAAAAAAGGATGAGGCCAAGGCATTGATTCAAGGCTGTAAAAGATGAAAGGGCGGGGCGTTATTCAGCCCCGCTTTTTCATGAAGCGCCCATTCTGCCGGAACATATCAGCGTGAGGGATATTGTGCTGACGGGATGAAAACGGTATGCGGCCTCCGGGACTTAACCGGAGGCCGCATTGTTTGAAACCGTTTTGCAGAAGCGGATGTTCGTACTATTTGGCGCTGCGCCGGGCCTGCCGCTCTTGTTTCTTTCTCAGCAGCTCGTCGCGGGCCAGCTGGGCGGCCGCCGCGATATCCTCCCGGCGGACGGTATAGCGCCGGGCGGGGCTCATTTTGCTGTACCGGCTGCGGAAGCGGCGGCTGTAGCGCTCCAGCTGGGCAATTTCGGCGCTGTAGCGCTGGCGCAGGGCTGCGGATTTATCCTCCAGCATATCCGTGAGCTCCGCTTTTCCCAGGGAGAGCTGGAGCTGAAGCTCCTCCCCCAGAGAGGTCACGCCCACCACCAGCTTGGACACGAGGGCCAGATGGCGGATGGTGAATACAGCGTCGAGGACGAGCACGGACAGGAGCGTGCCGCCGAGGCTGTACTTCAGCCAGGGGGGAATGGTCTGGAAGCGGGCCTCCACAGGGGGATGGATGAAAAAGATGACCACGTAGGATAAAACGCCCCACACCAGCGCCACCCAGAGGCAGATACGGCCCTTCAAATTGAAGCGGAAGTGGGAGTAATCCCAGTATTTTATGTGGGTGGTGGTCTCCAACAGCCAGGCCACAAAGTACTCCCAGGAGCTCATCACGACAACGGCCACCACATAAAACAGCACCAGGTTCTGCTTCAGCGGGGTGAAAAACAGGATCATCAGCAGCACACCCGTGCCGTAGATGGGGCAGATGGGGCCGTACAGAAAGCCGCGGGGGACCAGCCGGCGCTCACACAAAGAGCAGTAGCAGGTCTCCATCACCCAGCCCAAAAAGGAGTAGAACACAAAATAGAGAAAGAGGTCCAGGACGGAATAGCCCAAAATGTTCACTGATTTTCACTCCTATCATGGCCGGGGAGCAGAGCCTTCAAAATTCCGTTGTATACTTGATCGGGATGCTTGAGAAATTGGTCGGCAATCTGCTGCGCGTCGCTTTGGGAGGGGGCCAGCAGGGTGAGGGAGAACAGCCTGCCCTCGTCGTCGTCCATGGTCAGGCAGACGTCGGTTCCGCCGGATTGCGGGCGCAGCTCGGCGCGAACCTGGGCGCTCCGCTTGAGCGCCTGGTTCAGCGGGGCGAGGCGCTGGTCGCACCGGCGGCGGATGACGGGGGAGAGGCTGCTCTCACCGGCGGCGCAGGCTTGGCGGCCCTTATCAGTGATGGCGTAATGCTCCTCGTTCTGGCTCAGGTGGCCGCTTTCCAGCAGCTCGGCCACAGCTTCGGCAAACTGAAAGTAATCGACTCCCTCGTCGCACATGGCCAGATCGGTGAGGGTGTCAAAGCTGAGCGGGCCTGCCGCGCGGTCCGCAATATATAATACCAGCAGCTTTGTGTCCAGCTTGTCGTGGATAAAACCGAACCGGGACATTGGGCTCCATCTCCTTTTGTATACAGGCGCTGTTTCGAACTATTATAGCGGATAATGAATGGCTTGACAAGAAAAAAATGTATGCGTCTTGCCGCTTAGCTGCGAGTGACAAGGGCCTGGTAGAGCTGGACCAGGTAGGACCAGGTGGCCCGGTCCAGCACGCCGGTGGCCGGCAGTCCCGCCAGCTGCTGGACGATGCGGATGTTGGCGGGGGTCTCGCCGTCGTTGCAGCTGCTCAGCTTGCAGGGGGAGAAATTGGTCATCACCTTGCTGAGAGAGGAAAACATGGCCTGGACGATGAGCACCGGCGGGCACTCCTGGCCCTCGATGGCGGTGTAGGTGCCGCAGGGCAGGACATTGAGGGGAGGGGGAAACCCATATTGCAGCTCTGTCTGCTGATAGGCGGACCGGATGGCGTCCCACGTGCCCATATCGACCACTCCGGTAACAGGGGGGTGATATTCCCGCTGAAACACCATGACGGCCTCCAGCGTGCGCTCGCCGAAGATGCCGTCCACGGTGAGGCGGATCAGCTTGGGATCGTGAATGGCCAGCTGGTTGAGCATATATTGCAGGGATCGGACGGGCACGTTGGTCTTCTCGGTCCCAATCACTTCCTCATAGTTCATAGGGATGTCCTTCCTTTCATGCGTTTGAGTTTCCATAGGTGAGGTTATAGCCTGGGAACTGTCCGGCAATGACGGAGCTCTCAATGTCCTGGGCGCTGGTGGGAAGGTTGGCTCCGGCCAGGGCGGTGCGGGCGATGCCCAGGTATTCATCGTACAGCCGCTGCCAGGTCTGATGGTCTACCACGCCGGTGACGGGCAGGCCCAGGCGGGATTGGGCGGCCAGCACCGCGTCCCTGGTGTTGGGGCCGAAAATGCCGTCGATGGCCAGGGCGGGAATGGTGGAGGAGAACTGGCCGATGATGGAGATGAAGTACTGCAGCGCGGATACGGCGACGCCGGTGCTGCCCTCCTGGAGCGTAACCCCTGCGGCGGGACCCTGAATCTGGGTGAACGGCTGGCCCTCGCTCACCAGCTCGGACAGCTTTCTGACCGCGCCGTGGAGCGACACCAGCTTATACCAGGTGCCCTGGCCGACCAGGCCGTCCGGGGTGAGGTTGAAAATGCGCTGAAATTCCTTGACCGCCGCCTCGGTTTGGCTGCCGAATACGCCGTCTACCGGCCTGATGCGGGGAATTGCGGGATAGTTCTGGCCAATGCGGTTGAGCATCACCTGCAAAACGGTGACGTAATCGCCGGAGGAGCCGGTTTGCAGCGGGTAGCCAGGGTAAGAATAGGAGATGTCGCGGATGGGGGCGCTGGATACCAGCTCAATGTTGTCGCCATAATAGTGGCGCAAAATATCCATGGCCTTCATGCCCTGGCGGGCCAGCCGTTCGCTGCCCCACTGGGACAGGCCGTCGCAGGTGACGGTGGTGCCGTTGCAGAATTTGGCGGCCAGAGGCTCCACAAAGCCCTTCCGGCGGATATAGGTGGTGAATAGCTCATCCACCAGCCGGTCCACATTTTCAAAGGTGCTGCGGCCCTTGATGAATTTTTGATCGTTCATGGTAGAGGCGGTGATGTCAAAATCGTAGCCCCGGCTGGGATAGTATTCGGTGTAAATCCGGTTGAGGGCGAAGGAAATCTGAGCCAGGATATTGGCCCGCAGTGCCTCCTCCGGCCAGGTGGGGTAGATTTCGCTGGAAGCCACGTTTTTGATGTAGTCCGGGAAGCTGACGGTCACGTTTTCCGCCCACTGATTGGCCGGACCGGTGTGGACGGTGATGGTCTGGGGGATGTAGGGCGTTACTGAGATAGGCATAGAGACCTCCTTACTTGACGCTGGCGCGCGGCTTACAGAGGCTGAGGGGTGACCACCACCGGCTCTGCGTTGATGTCCTCTCCGGCAGGCTGGGGCAGGGGAACCAGGGGGACGTTCTGCACCGTTTCAACCCCGGGGAACACCTGCAGCTTATCAAAGGTGGCCAGGTAGTATTCCGGGTGCTCCACCACGAGGGAGTAGTCGGAAAAAGGGGCCGCGCCGTTGGGGGTTTCGCTGAGGATGCGGTCAGGCGTTTCCAGCTGAAAAGGCTGGGTGGCTCCGCTGCTGTCGGTGGTCTGAATAGAATAGACCTTGTGCCGGCCGTTCTCGTCCTTGCTGGATATGATCACTGTGGCCCCGGAGACAGGCAGCTGGGCTTGAGAGGTAAATACGCGAACAGTCAAAGAACCGGTTTGAGGCATAGAGAACTCCTCCTTGCAGGAATTAGGAAACTTTTTCATGAAAGCAACAGGTCACGGCGGATTTATTTGGTGTTTCCTTGGTTCAGTGTATGCGGTTCATCGGAAAAAGTGCGGGGAAAGGTTTATAAAATGACGTTAGTGGAAAAAGAGCAAAAATTTTCTGCTGTTAATTTGTCTGGCCCGGCGCATAATGAGTAGCGGGGAAAGTGAAGAAACCGTAGGAGGCATGAAGATGAAAAAGAGAAGCTTTGCTTTTTGTGCGGCCCTCGTGTTTGTTCTGGCGCTGACGGGCTGCTCGGCAAACCGGGAAAAGAATTCCGACCCGGTGGAACCCACCCACACCGTGAGCCCCACTCATACCGTGAGCCCCACCCACACGGTGCCCGGAGCTGACAACAGCCCCGGCATGGACGGGAACGGCGGCAATGACGCCATGCAGGGCGGCGGCGCGGGCGGCACCAACGACCTGGACAACGACGGTAAGCCCGACGGCAGCGCCGGAGTTGGCGACAACGTGATGGACGACATCGGCGACGCCGCGGGGGATCTGGCCCGGGGCGCGGGCAACGCGGTGCGCGATGCGGGCGACGCCATTGGCGACGCGGCCAGGAACGTGGGCCGGGCCATGCGCTGACAAAAACAGGGCGGCCGGGATTTCCCGGCCGCCCTGGGGCGTTATGTGAGGGTGATGCGGAAGGAGCCGTTGAAGTCCTCCACATACAGCGTGACGGAGCACCGCTTGAGGTGGCTTACGTCAAAGAGAAGGGCGGCGTCCCGCCCGTAGGAGCCGGAGGCAGGGGAGAGGACCGAGCCGTCCGGGGCGTTGATTTCGAAAGCCATTGCGCCCGAAATGGACACAATTTCGATGGAGAGGGTGGAGCACCCTTTGAGAATCACAAAATTCCGCCGCATAAGGCCGGAGGAGCCGGACAGCTTGCCCTCCCAGCGGGCGGGCAGGCTGAGGCTGGCGCGAAACCAGCTGAAGCCCACCCGGGTGACCGCGATGCCGAAATACCAGAGGACGTAGAAAACAGGGATGAGCGTGACGGCGGCAAAGAGAGGAATGGTCAGGGGTTCCATCAAAGCACCTCCTACAGCGCCAGGCCGATGTACTGTTCCAGGGTGTCCGGCCGGCTGTCCGCGTGGGCGAAGCCGTGGGCGAAAAAGAATTTTTTGGCCCGCTCATTGTCCGGAGGGCATGGGAGACGCAAAAACTGGCGGCCCATGGCCCGGTAGGTGCAGACCGCGTGGCCCAGCAGCTGCGCGCCAAACCGCTGCCCGCGAAATTCCGGCGCTACATAGAGAAGGGAGACCCAGCCCGTGCGCGGGGCGTCCTCCCGGGCCCAGTCCATGTGGAGCAGGCCCACCGGCGTGTCGCCGAGAAGGGCGAGGACCATGCTGTCCGGGGCGTGGGAGCCGCCGTCAACGGAATCGGGCGCGAGCCCGCACTCCTCCAGCGCGGCAAGGTACTGCGCCCGCTCCTGGGGGATGGGAAGGGGGGAGAAGCGCAGGGCGTTTTTCTCCATCCCGGCCACGCCCACCAGCGGCGGCGCGGAGGGCGGGGGGAGGTGGCGGCTGTCATTGTAGTAGATGACGCTGACGCGGCCGTCCGCCGCCTCCAGCTTGGCCACGCCGGTGTTGTCCGGCAGGGGGAGCCGGCCGATCTCATCCTCGCCCAGCCCCAGCCAGGCGGACAGCGCCGCCCGAATGGCGCAGCCGTGGGACACCACCGCCACAGTCTGGCCGGGATGGGCCTGGGCAATGCGCTCCACGGCGGCCCGCACCCGCCGGCGGACCTGGGTATGAGTTTCGCTGCCCTCCACCTGCCACGCGGGGTCGCAGCGCAGAAAGGCGGCCAGGCTGTCCCGGTGGTCGTGGAGGAGCTGGCCCCAGGGCACGTCCTCCCACACCCCCGCGCCGATCTCCCGCAGCTGGGGGTCCACCCGGAGGGTGAGGCCGCGGGTGCGGCAGACCGCCCCGGCGGTGGACATGGTGCGGTAGAGGTCGCTGGAGTAGGCCGCGTCGAAGTGAACGCCCTCGAACCGCTTTTCCAGGGCCTTGACCTGCTCCCGGCCCGTGTGGGTGAGCAGGCCGTTGTGCCAGCTGTGGCAGCGGCGGTAGAGATTGCCCTCCGCCTGGGCGTGGCGAATCAGATAAATGGTAGTCATAGGGTCCCTCGCTTTCCCCGTCACCAGGGCCGCACGCCGCCGGTGAGCTCCCGGACGGCGCTCAGTCCCTGCCTCGCGGCGATGTCCGCCAGCCCGTCCCGCACCTTCAGCGGGGCGCAGGGGTCGGCGAACAGGGCGGTGCCCACCGCCACGGCGGACGCGCCCGCCAGCATGAGCTGGGCGGCGTCCTCCCCGGTGGACACCCCGCCCATGCCCAGAATGGGGAGCTTGACGGCGCTGGCCACCTCCCACACCATCCGCACGGCCACAGGGAGGACGGCGGGGCCGGACAGTCCCCCGGTGTTCATTTTCAAAATAGGGCGGCGGGTGTTCACGTCGATGCGCATCCCCCGCAGGGTGTTGATGAGGGAGAGGGCGTCCGCCCCGGCGTCTGCCGCGGCCTTGGCAATCTCGGTGATGTCGGTGACGTTGGGGGAGAGCTTCACCATCACCGGGACGCGGGCGTGCCTTTTTGCCTCCGCCGTCACCTCGGCGGCCAGGTCTGGCCGGGTGCCGTAGGCCAGCCCCCCCGCCTTCACGTTGGGGCAGGAGATGTTGACCTCGATCATGTCCACCCCGGCCTCCGACAGCTTTTCGCACATCACGCCGTACTCCTCCGGGGTGTTCCCGGAGATGTTGGCGATGACCTTTACGTCGAATTGCCGCAGGAAGGGCAGCTCGTCCCGGATAAAGGCGTCCACGCCGGGATTTTGCAGCCCCACCGAGTTGAGCATACCCAGGGGCGTCTCGGCGATCCGGGGCGGGGGATTGCCCTCACGAGGATGAAGGGTTAAGCCTTTACAGCAAATGGCCCCCAATGCGGACAGGCCGAAGAATTGGCCGTACTCCCGGCCGAAGCCGAAGGTGCCGGAGGCCACCGCCACCGGGTTTTTCAGCGTCACCCCCGCCAGCTCCACGGACAAATCTACCTTCTCACGCATCCCAGTCCACCTCCTCGGCGTTAAACACGGGGCCGTCCTTGCACACGTGCTTCATGGTTCCGTCCCTCATCTGAATGGCGCAGCCCAGGCAGGCCCCCACGCCGCAGGCCATCCGCTCCTCCATGGACATCTGGCAGGGGACGCCGAAGTGGGCCGCCACCGCCGCCACGCTTTTCAGCATGGGCCTGGGGCCACAGGCCAGAATGCCTGTAAAGGCTTTGTCCTGTTCAAGAATCTCCCGCACCTGCCCGTCCACAAAGCCGTGGCGGCCCAGGGTGCCGTCGTCGGTGCACAGGTAAGTCTGCTCGCAGTTCTCCTCAAACCGGCTGACCACAGCGGGGAACGCCTTGTCTTTGGTGCGGAAGCCCAGCACCGCCACCTTGGACCACCTGGGGCTTTCGCCGTACTCCATGAGGGGCGGCACGCCGATGCCGCCTCCCACCAGCAGATAGCGCCCCTTCTCCGAAACGTCAAAGCCGTTGCCCAGGGGGCCCAGCACGTCCAGCTTGTCCCCCGCCTTGCGCCGGGACAGCCAGCGGGTGCCCTCGCCCCGGACCTCAAAGATCAGGGCGGCGGTGTCCTCCGGCTCGTCCCACTGGGTGCGGGCCACTGAGATGGGGCGGCGGAGCAGACGGCTGTGGCCGCACTTGACCTGTAAAAACTGGCCGCCGGTGAGGCCGTGCTGTTCCACCAGCTTGCCCACCTCCAGCACCATCCACCAGGTGGAGGCGTCCAGCTGGGTCATTTCAACCACGGTACAAATCTGTTGAACTGCCATGTTGTCTCCCCTATGCTTGTAAAAAAGTTGAAAGTTCTCTTGCTTTTCTCTCGAGAAAAGCGGGCCCTTACAAAATCGTCACGTACTGCTTGATTTCGTCCCGCATCTGCTCCGCGGCGGCCCGGGCGGCCTCCTGGTAGTCCGCGCCGTCCTTCCCGGTCTTCTGCCAGGCGCACATGATGGAGCGGGAGGCGTTGACAATGGCCCCCCGGCCCAGCTCGTCAAAGGCGTAGCGCACGTCGGCGGCGGTGCCCCCTTGGGCGCCGTAGCCGGGGACCAGGAAGAAGGTCTTGTCCAGGCGGCGGCGCAGCTCCTTGAGGACGGAGGGGTGGGTGGCCCCCACCACCGCCCCCAGGGCCTGATAGTGGTACTTGCCCTCGGTGCCCTGGCCCCAGCGCTGAATCAGGTCGCCCATGACGGTGTATACCAGCCGGTCCCCCGCCACAATGTCCTGGAGCTCCATGGAGGAGGGGTTGGAGGTCTTGGCCAGCACGAAGGCGCACTTATCCCGCTCCGTGCAGTCCTTCAAAAAGGGCTTGACGGCGTCCGAGCCCATGTAGCCGTTGAGGGTGACGCAGTCGGCGTCGAACACGGGGCAGGCCGTCCCGCCCACCTGGGAGGACCCCAGCCACGCCTCGCTGTAGGCGGCGGCGGTGGTGCCGATGTCCCCCCGTTTCACGTCGGCGATGACGAACAGGTCCTTGCCCTTGGCGTAGGCGATGAGCTCCTCCAACGCCTTCATACCCCGCCAGCCCAGCATCTCAAAGTAGGCGGACTGGGGCTTGACGGCGGGCACCACGTCCGCCAAGGCGTCGATAAGGCCCTTGTCGAATTCCAGCACGGCGGCGGCGGCGGCCTCCAGGGTTTCGCCGGATTGCTGGGTGTACTTTTTCAGGATGAACGGGGGGACGTACTCCACGCGGGCGTCCAGCCCGGCCACAGTGGGGTTTTTTTTCGCCTTGATCTTGTCCTGCAATGCGTCGAATGACATGATTCAGCCCTCCATATAAATAATCTTTCCCTGGGAAATGGTGTATTTGACCCTTCCCCGCACGGTCCGGCCGTGGAAGGGGGTGTTACGGCCCTTGGAGACGAATTGCTCTTTGTCGATGGTCCACTCCTCCTCCGGGTCAAAGAGAACCAGGTCGGCGTCCCGTCCCACTTCCAGCGTCCCCTTGGGAAGCCCCAGCAGGGCGGCGGGGGAGGCTGACATGAGCGCCAGCACCCGTGCCAACGGCAGCAGCCCGGTGTGGTACAGCCCGGTGAGGGCCAGGGCCAGGGAGGTCTCCAGCCCAACCATGCCGCTGGGGGCGTCGGGGAGGGGCCTGGCCTTTTCCTGGGCGGTGTGGGGGGCGTGGTCGGTGACGATGGCGTCGATGGTCCCGTCCAGAAGTCCCGCCCGGATTCCGTCCACGTCCGCCTGGGTGCGCAGGGGCGGGTTGACCCTTGCCATGGTCCCCTGGCGCAGCACCTCCTCCTGGGTGAGCGTAAAGTACTGAGGGCAGGTCTCGCAGGTGACGGGCACGCCCCTGGCCTTGGCCTGCCGCACAATGTCCACCCCTTTCGCGGTGGAGATGTGGCAGATGTGGACATGGGCCCCGGTGTCCTCCGCCAGCATCACGTCCCGCATGATTTGCAGCTCCTCCGCGATGGCCGGGCGGCCGGGGAGGCCCAGCTGACGGGACACATCGCCCTCGTTGACGGCGTAGTTCTGCACCATGTCCCGATCCTCGCAGTGGTCCAGAAGGGGCAGGTCCAGCCGTTTCGCCTCCTGCATGGCCCGCCGGAGGAGGGCCAGGTTCTGGATAGGCACGCCGTCGTCGGTGAGGGCGGGCACGCCCGCCGCCTTCAGGGCGGCGAAGTCGGTGAGCCGCTCGCCCTTCTGGCCCACTGTCACCGCCCCGGCGGGGAGGACATTCACCCCGGTGGGGGCGGCCTTGTCCCGCACCAGCCTCACAATGTCCGGGCAGTCGGCGGCGGGCCGGGTGTTGGGCATGGCCACCAGGGTGGTGACGCCCCCCTTTGCCGCGGCGGCGCAGCCGGTGGCCACCGTCTCCTTGTCCTCAAAGCCCGGCTGGCGCAGGTGGACGTGGAGATCCACCAGACCGGGGGCGGCGACCAGACCGGCGGCGTCCAGCACCTGGGCGCCGTCCGCGGCCAAGTCAGCGCCCAAGCGGGCGATTTTGCCGTTATCGGTTAAAATATCCAGCGGGGCGTCCAGGCCGCCGGCGGGGTCCACCACCCGCGCGCCCCGAATGAGCAGACGCAAAAAAATCCCTCCTTATCCCGTTTCAAGGAAATCCTTCGTCTATTATATCGGATAACGGGGCGAAGCGCAACGGATATCCCAAAAGAAATGGGGGAATCGGGCATGGAAAACGCGGGGCCTCCCAAGGAAGCCCCGCGTTTGGTGCAAGTGAGCCTGTAAGCCGGGTTCTGTCATTTAAGACAGCCATCTATCTCGACGCGCTGTTGCCAACGCGCTCCAGCCGCCTCCTGAACACGGCCGGGCCGGCCTTGTGTGTTCCCACGGCGTTGCTCCGGATAGAGTTTACAGCAATGGGCGCTTGACACGCCATTGGGTGAGCTCTTACCTCGCCTTTCCACCTTGACTGGCGGGCGCAAGCCCGCCAGCAGTCTATTTCTGTTGCACTTTTCCTGGGGTCGCCCCCGGCGGGTGTTACCCGTTATCCTTGCCCTGTGGAGCCCGGACTTTCCTCACGGACGGCCTTTCGGCCTGGCCGCGCGGCTGTCCAGCGCACTTGCGAATTTGATTGTACTTCAACTTTGGGTGATTGTCAAATGGATTCGGATGGGGTATAATAGTTTCTGCGTAAATTTTCCTGGAGGGCTGCCAGGAATTGTATTGTGAATTGGAGGTGCGGGGACGGATGAAATCGGCGTTGAACGAATATTTGAGCTCCTTAAAGGGAAAGCGCACGGCGGTGATCGGCCTGGGCGTATCCAATATGCCGCTGGTGGAGCGGCTGCTGGACGCGGGCGTGCCGGTACTGGCCTGCGACAAGCGGCGGCGGGAGGAGTTTGGCGGCGCCATCGAGCGGCTGGAGAGCCGGGGGCTGGAGACGGCGCTGGGCCCGGACTATTTGGACCATCTGGACGGGGCGCAGGTGATTTTCCGCACGCCGGGGCTGCGGCCCGATGTGCCCCAGCTCGCCAAGGCGGTGGCGGAGGGGGCGCGGCTGACCTCGGAGATGGAGGCGTTTTTGTCCCTGTGCCCCTGCCGCATCATCGCGGTGACGGGGTCCGACGGCAAGACCACCACCACCACCATCATCGCCGGGATGCTCCAGGCGGCGGGCTACCGCACCTTCGTGGGGGGCAATATCGGCCATCCGCTGCTGTGCCAGGTGGACGAGATCCGGCCGGACGACATGGTGGTGCTGGAGCTGTCCTCCTTCCAGCTGCTCACCATGCGTCAGAGCGCCAGCATCGCCGTGGTGACCAACCTGGCCCCCAACCATCTGGACGTACACAGGGACATGGAGGAGTACGTGTCCGCCAAGCGGAACATTTTCGCCTATCAGGACGCCTGCGACCAGCTGGTGCTCAACGGGGACAATGAGATTACCGCCGGCTTTGCCCAGCAGGCCAGGGGAAAGGTGACGATGTTCAGCCGGAAAAGGGCGCTGGAGCGGGGGGTCTATCTGAAGGACGGCATGGTGATGTACTGCGGGCGGCCCATTGTCCACGCGGAGGACATCGCCCTGCCCGGGGAGCACAACCTGGAAAACTATATGGCGGCCATCGCCGTGGTGGAGGATTTGGTCCCCGACGAGGTGATCCGCAGCTTTGCCCGCACCTTCGGCGGGGTGCCCCACCGCATCGAGCTGGTGCGGGAGCTGGACGGCGCGCGCTGGTACAACGACTCCATCGCCTCCAGCCCCAGCAGGACCATCGCGGGGCTGCGGTCCTTTGCCCAGAAGGTGATCCTCATCGCCGGCGGCTATGACAAGCACATCCCCTACGATGTGCTGGGGCCGGAGATTGTGGAGCACGTCCGGGCGCTGCTGCTCGCGGGGGACACCGCTGAGAAGATCAAGGCGGCGGTGCTGGCCGCGTCGGGCGATCGGGCGGGCGAGCTCGAGATCGTGGACTGCGCCGATCTAGCCCAGGCGGTGGAGCGGGCCCGGGCGCTGGCCCGGCCGGGGGATGTGGTGATTCTGTCGCCGGCCAGCGCGTCCTTCGACCGGTTTAAAAACTTCGAGGAGCGGGGCAATGTGTTCAAGGAACTGGTCAACGCCCTGCAATCATAAAAAAGGAGCAATGTAACGGTGGAAATCGAACGGATATTAGAGCGGCTGTGTACGCTGAGCGGCCCCTCCGGCTTTGAGCGCCCGGTGGCCCAGGCGGCCAGGGAGCTGCTGGAGCCGCTGATGGACCAGGTGTGGACCGACCGGCTGGGCAACCTCGTGGGGGTGCGCCGCTGCGGCAGGCCGGGGGCGAAAAAGCTGCTGTTAGACGCCCATTTGGACGAGGTCGGGCTGACGGTTACAGGGATTGAGCAGGGCTTTCTCCACTTCGCGGCCATCGGAGTGGACGCTCGGATGCTGCCCGACCGGGAGGTGACGGTGCTCACCCAGCCGCCCATGCTGGGGGTGGTGGCCTGTCTGCCCCCCCACGTGCTCTCGCAGGAGGACCGGGAGAAGGCCCCGAAGATGGAGGAGCTGTTCATCGACGTGGGGTTGAGCCAGGAGGAGGCGGAGAAGCGCGTCCCCCTGGGGACGCCGGTGGCGTACCGGGCGGGCTTCTTCCCCCTGGGGGAGCGGCAGCTGTGCGGCAAGGCCATGGACGACCGGGCCTGCTTTGCCGCCCTGCTGGGGGCGGCAGAGCTGCTCCGGGGCAGGGAGCTGAACGTGGACCTGTATATCCTGGGCAGCGTGTGCGAGGAGACGGGGGGCGCGGGGGCCAAGGTGGGCGCGCAGGCGATTGCGCCCGACTTCTGCGTGGCGGTGGACGTCACCCACGGCAGGACGCCCGACGCAGCCAAGGACGAGACCTTTCCCCTGGGGGCTGGCCCCACGGTGGGCGTCGGCCCCAACTGCACCCGCTGGATGACCCGGGAGCTGCTGGACCGGGCGGCGCAGCTGAACCTGCCGGTGCAGAAGGAGGTCATGACGGGAAACTCCGGCACCAACGGCTGGCCCATGCAGGTGGCCAACGAGGGGATTGCCACCGCCGTGGTGTCCATCCCGCTGAAGTATATGCACACCCCCGTGGAGGTGGTCCAGCGCAGCGACATTGAGGACACCGCCCGGCTGCTGGCCGCCTTTGCGGAAGCTTTGGGAAAGGAGGGCGCGAGCCATGATTGAGACGCTGAAAACGCTGTGCGGCCTTTCCGGCGTGTCCTCCTGGGAGGACCCGGTGCGGGACTATATCCGGCAGCGGGTGGAGCCCCACGCCGACCGCGTGGAGGTGGACGCCCTGGGAAACCTGATTGTGTTCAAGCGGGGGGCGAAGGCCGCCGGGAACAAGCTGATGCTGTGCGCCCACATGGACGAGGTGGGCCTGATGGTGAAGTCGGTGACGGAGGAGGGCTATCTGAAATTCGGCTGCGTGGGCGGCATTGACCGCCGGATTCTGCTGGGAAAGCAGGTGGAGGTGGGGGAGCGGAAAATCCCCGGCATCATCGGCCTGAAGGCCATCCACCTGACCACCGCGGAGGAGCGCAAAAAGGTGCCCAAGCTCACCGATCTGTATATCGACATCGGCGCCAAGGACAAGGAGGAGGCGCTGGCCCAGGTGGAGCCGGGGGACGTGTGCACCTTTGTCAGCGACGCGGTGGAGTTTGGCGAGGGGCTGCTCAAGGCCAAGGCCATTGACGACCGGGTGGGCTGCGCCGTGATGGTGAAGCTGCTGGAGGAGGAGCTGCCCATGGACTGCACCTTCGTGTTCACCGCCATGGAGGAGGTGGGCACCCGGGGCGCCTTTGGGGCCGCCTTCTCCGTGACGCCTGAGATCGCCCTGGTGTTGGAGGGCACCACCGCCGCCGACGTGCCCGCTCTGGAGCCGGACCGGCAGGTGTGCTGGCCGGGGAAGGGCCCGGTGCTGTCCTGGATGGACGGCGGGACCATCTACGACCGGGGTCTGTTTGAGCTGCTGCGGGAGCTGGCGGAGAAAAACGGCATCCCCTGGCAGATGAAGCACTATCTGTCCGGCGGCACCGACGGCGGGGCCGTCCAGCGCACCAAAGCGGGGGTGCGGGTGACTGGAATTTCGGCGGCAGTGCGCTATCTCCACGCCCCCAACAGCGTGTGCAGCATCTCCGACGCGGAGCAGATGCTGGCGCTGGCCCGGAAATTGATACAGGCCGTTGCCCAGGCCTGACAGGAGGAATTTGACATGGATATGATGAAAACGCTGACGCAGCTTGCGGCCGCCTTTGGCCCCTCGGGCTGCGAGGAGGAGGCCGCCGCGCTGATTGAGAAGCTGGCCGCGCCCTATGTGGACGAAATCTCCCGGGACGTGATGGGAAACCTGATTTGCCACCGGAAGGGGAGCGGCCCCAGGGTGATGTTCTCCGCCCACATGGACTCCATCGGGCTGGTGGCCACCCACATCGACGAGAAGGGGTATGTCCATGTGGGGCCGCTGGGCGGCGTGAGCGCGGCGCGGGCGCTGTACACCCCGCTGCGGTTCCGAAACGGCGCGAAGGGCCTGCTCTGTGCGGCCGCGGACGCCGACCTGGCCAAGCTGAAGGCCGCCGACCTGGTGGTGGACATCGGCGCGGCGGACGGGGAGGAGGCCAAGAAGCTGGTGCAGGTGGGGGACGCGATGGTGTACGACACGCCCACCCGGACGGCGGGGAACCGGGTGATTTCCCCCTATCTGGACGACCGCATCGCCTGCCTGGTGCTGCTCATGGCCATGGAGCGGCTGGAAAAAACGGACAACGACCTGTATTTCGTCTTCTCCGCCCAGGAGGAGGTGGGCACCCGGGGGGCCAAAACCGCCGCCTGGGCCATCGACCCGGACTACGGCGTGGCGGTGGACGTGTGCGGCACGGACGACGTGCCGGGGGCCAACCACCAGGTCACTGCCCTGTGCGGCAAGGGCGCGGCCATCAACGTGATGGACCACTCGGTGATCTGCCACCCGGAGATGGTGGCGCGGCTGGAGGCGCTGGCCCGGGAGCAGGGCATCGCCGCCCAGCGCAGCGTCTCCAGGCGGGGCGGCACCGACGCGGGGCCCATCCACCAGACCCGGGCGGGGGTGTATACCGGCGGGATTTCCATCCCCTGCCGCTATATCCACACCCCGGTGGAGATGGCGGACTGGGGGGACGTGGAGGCCTGCGCCCGGCTGACCGCCGCCTTCGCCTGCTGCAAGCTGGAGCGGTGACATCAGAGGAAAGCGGAATATGTCAATGGAAACTTTAACGTTACAGATATCGGAGCGGGCGGACCAGCTGGCGCGGCAGGCGGAGCGGGACGTGGCGGAGCAGTTTGCCCGCATTGACGCCGTGGCCCACGCCAACACCCGGCGGGTGCTGGCGGCGTTCCAGAAGCACCGGGTGGCGGAGAGCTATTTTGCCGGCACCACCGGCTACGGCTATGACGATTTGGGCCGGGACAAGCTGGACGAGATTTACGCTGACCTGTTCGGGACCCAGGACGCGCTGGTGCGCCTGCAATTTGTCAACGGCACCCACGCCATCGCCTGCGCCCTGTTCGGGGCGCTGAGGGCGGGGGACGTGCTGGTGTCCGCCGTGGGCGCGCCCTACGACACCCTGCTGGGCGTGGTGGGGGCTGCGGACAAGGGCCACGGCTCGCTGAAGGACTACGGCGTGGAGTACCGCCAGGTGGAGCTGGTGAACGACGCCCCCGATCCGGCGGGGCTGGCGGAGGCGGTGCGGGACCCCAGGGTGAAGGCGGTGCTCATCCAGCGCTCCAAGGGGTACGCCACCCGGGCCTCTCTGTCGGTGGACGAGATCGGGGAACTGTGCGCCATTGTGCGGAAAAACAACCAAAACGCCGCCATTTTAGTGGACAACTGCTACGGAGAGTTTGTAGAGGAGCGGGAGCCCACCCACGTGGGGGCGGACCTGGTGGTGGGCTCCCTCATCAAAAATCCCGGCGGGGGGCTGGCCCCCACGGGGGCGTATATCGCCGGGCGGCGGGATTTGGTGGAGGGGGCGGCCATGCGCCTGACCTGTCCGGGCATCGGCAGGGAGTGCGGGGCCACCCTGGGCAACAACCGCCTGCTGTACCAGGGGCTGTTCCTGGCCCCCCATACGGTGGCCCAGGCGGTGAAGACCGCCGTGTTTGCCGCCAGGATCATGGAGCTGCTGGGGTATGAGGCCCAGCCCCGGTCCGACGAGCCGCGCCATGACATCATCCAGATGATTCACCTGGGCGGGCCGGAGGCGGTGAAGCGGTTCTGCAAGGGCATCCAGTCCGGCGCGCCGGTGGACTCCTATGTCACGCCGGAGCCCTGGGATATGCCGGGGTACGACTGCCCGGTGATTATGGCGGCGGGGGCGTTTATCCAGGGCGCGTCCATTGAGCTGTCCGCCGACGCGCCCATGCGGGAGCCGTATACGGTGTACCTCCAGGGCGGGCTCACCTACGAGTCGGGCAAGGCGGGCGTCCTGCTGGCGGCGGAGGAGCTTCTGCGCGGCCGGGAGTGACATAGGCCGAGCCGTCCCGCGCATACAGTAGCCCATGGGGGGTGGCTGTATGGGTGTAAAGGCTAAACGCTTGATTGTAATGCTGCGCCGGAGAAGCCTTCCGGCGGCGCTGCCCCTTGGGGTGGCGGCGGCGCTGGCCTGTGTGCTTTTGCATATGGTGAACGTGCGGCTGCACCCGGTTTTGACGGCGGCGGCGTCCAGCCAGGCAAAAAATCTGATGACCCAGGCCATTGACGCCGCCGTGGACAACTGCCTTCAGCAACAGGGCTTGAGCTACGCCGATTTTATCACCATAGAGCGGGACGGGGCAGGGAAGGTCGCCTCCATGACCAGCAACACCGCGGCCAACAGCCGTTTTAAGCGCCAGGTGGTGGAGGCCGTTGCCCGGCGGCTGAGCGCTCTGGACAGCGACGAGCTGGGCGTGCCGCTGGGGACGCTGACCGGGCAGCCCCTGCTGTCCGGCGCGGGGCCGTCGGTGCGGGTGCGGGTGGACTCGGTGGGAGAGGTCACGGCGGACTATGAAAATCTGTTTACCTCCGCCGGGGTGAATCAGACGCTGCATCAGGTAAATTTAAAGATTTTAGCCACGGTATACCTGTTTTTGCCGGGAGAAGTGCTCCCCGTGTCGGTGAGCAGCACAGTCTGCGTGGCGGAGACCGTGATTGTGGGCGAGACGCCCGATACCTATTTGAATCTGGAAAAGGGGAACGGCTGACATGGACATCAGAACCCAGGCCGCGCAGCTGCGGGCAGACCTGAACGAGCACAACTACCGATATTATGTGCTGGACGCGCCCACCATCTCCGACATGGAGTACGACCGGCTTCTGCGGCAGTTGGAGGACCTGGAGGGGGCCCACCCGGAGCTGGTGACGCCGGATTCCCCCACCCAGCGGGTGGGCGGGGAGGCGCTGGACAGCTTTCAGGAGGTGGTGCACCGGGTGCCGCTGAAAAGCCTTCAGGACGTATTTTCCCCTGACGAGCTGCTGGACTTCGACCGGCGGGTGCGGGAGAGCGCCCAGCAGCCGGAGTACCTGCTGGAGCCCAAGATAGACGGGCTTTCAGTGGCGCTGGAGTATGAAAACGGCGTGTTTGTCCGGGGAGCCACCCGGGGCCGGGGCGAGGTGGGGGAGGACGTGACGGAAAATGTGCGCACCATCAAATCCATTCCGCTTCGCCTGGAAAACGCGCCCCGCACCCTGATTGTCCGAGGAGAGGTGTATATGCCCCGAAAGACCTTTGAGCGGCTGAACGATGCGCGGGAGCTGCGGGGGGAGGCGCTGTTCGCCAACCCGAGAAACGCCGCGGCCGGGGGCCTCCGCCAGCTGGACCCCAAGGTGGCCGCCGCCCGGGGGCTGGATATGGTGGTGTTCAACGTCCAGTATACGGACCGCGCGCACTTTGAGACGGACAGCGAGGAGCTGGACTGGCTGCGCTCCCTGCGCTTCAAGGTGATCGACTACCAGCGGTTTCAGGGGATGGAGGAGGTACAGTCCGCCATCTTCCAGCTGGGGGATGAGCGGGAAAAATACCCCTTTGACATTGACGGCGCAGTTGTAAAGGTAAACTCCTTGGCACAGCGGGAGATGCTTGGAGAAACGGCCAAATTCCCCAAGTGGGCCGCGGCGTATAAATACCCGCCGGAGCAGAAGGAGAGCGTGGTGGAGGACATCATCGTCCAGGTGGGCCGTACGGGGGTGCTCACCCCCAAGGCGGTGGTGGCGCCGGTGCGGCTGGCGGGCACCACGGTGACAAACGCCACCCTCCACAACCAGGACTTCATCACGGAGAAGGATATCCGCATCGGGGACACGGTGGTGGTGCAGAAGGCGGGGGAGATCATCCCGGAGATCGTGTCGGTGGTGAAGGAGAAGCGGCCGGACAACACCGCGCCCTATCTGCTGCCCCCGGTCTGCCCGGTGTGCGGCGCGGCGGTGGTCCGGGACGAGGAGGGCGCCCACATCCGCTGCACCGGCGCGGAGTGCCCGGCCCAGCTGCTGCGCAACCTCACCCACTTTGCCAGCCGGGACGCCATGGACATCGAGGGCCTGGGCCCTGCGGTGGTGGAGGCGCTGGTGAACGCCGAAATGGTGAAAACGCCCGCCGATCTCTACGGCCTGGACCGGGCCGAGGTGGCCAAGCTGGAGCGCATGGGAAAGAAGTCGGCGGACAATTTGCTGGCGGCCATTGAGCGCTCGAAGCAGAACGACCTCTCCAAGCTGCTGTTTGCCTTCGGCATCCGCCAGGTGGGTCAGAAGGCGGGAAAGATTCTGGCCGCCCGGTTTGGCTCTCTGGACGGGCTGGCCCAGGCCACGGAGGAGGAGCTCACCGCCGTGGACGACGTGGGCGCGGTTACGGCCCGGTATCTCACGGAGTGGTTTGCGGCCCCCCAGAGCCAGCACCTGATCGCCGCGCTGAAGGCGGCGGGGGTGAATATGGACAGCCTTTCCTCCCCGGTGGGGGACAAGCTGGCGGGGCTCACCTTCGTGCTCACCGGGGAGCTGTCCAGCTGTTCCCGCAAGGAGGCGGGGGAGAAGCTGGAAGCCCTGGGGGCCAAGGTGTCCGGCTCCGTGTCCAAGAAAACGGGCTGCGTGGTGGCGGGAGAGGCCGCCGGCTCCAAGCTGCGGAAGGCCCAGGAGCTGGGCGTGCCCGTGCTGAACGAGGAGCAGTTCCTGGTCCTGGTGGGGGAGCGGGAGGGCGATGCAGCGGCGCTGCTGGCCCAGCTGAGAGGGGATGGTGAAGCATGAGCGCCCGCACGGGAAAAAGGCGGCAGGCGGGCCTCAGCCGGGAACGGCTGATTGCACTGCTGGCCGTGATCGTGATAACGGTGGCGGTGGCCGCAATCGGGCTGTATGCCAACGGCTCGCTGACGCTGGACAACCTGCTGGTGGAGCTGGGTCTGAAGCCGCCGCCGGCGGTGGTGATGGACGACATCCCGGACTATTCCGGCCAGCCCTATGTGGTGTTGGAGGACAACTGGCCGGATTTTGACGCGGGGGACCTGACCCTTGAGGCGTTTGAGACCTACAGTGAGCTGGACGCCCTGGGCCGGTGCGGCCCGGCCTATGCCAACATCTGCCTGGAGATTATGCCCACCGAGCCCCGGGGGGACATCGGGCAGGTGAAGCCCTCCGGCTGGCAGACGGCGAAGTACGACTGCGTGGACGGGAAATACCTGTACAACCGCTGCCACCTCATCGGCTATCAGCTGGCGGGGGAGAACGCCAACCGGAAAAACCTCATCACCGGCACCCGGTACATGAATGTGGAGGGAATGCTCCCCTTTGAAAATATGGTGGACGATTACGTGGAGAACACAGGGAACCATGTGCTCTACCGGGTGACGCCCGTTTTTGAGGGGGCGAACCTGGTGGCCAGCGGCGTTCAGCTGGAGGCCTTCTCCGTGGAGGACGAGGGGGAGGGCGTCTGCTTTAACGTATATGTCTACAACGTCCAGCCGGGCGTGGGCATCGACTACGCCACGGGGGAGAGCTGGGAAATGAAATAAGGACGAAAAAAGCCCGCTCCGTTTGGAGCGGGCTTTTTCGGGGATTCACGGAAAGGAAGGACAGGGGGCTTTAGAACAGCAGACCCCAGCCAAGGAAGCCGAGGATTGCCACGAGGCCGGTGAACAGCAGCACGACCACCAGGTAGCCCATGATGTCCTTGGCCTTCAGGCCAGCCACGCCCAGGGCGGGCAGAGCCCAGAAGGGCTGAATCATGTTGGTCCACTGGTCGCCCCAGGCGATGCCCATGGCGGCGCGGCCATAGTAGTTGGCGGCGTCGATTCCCGCCTTTGCGGCAATATCGGTGGCGGCGGGCATCACGATGGGGCCCTGAACCGCCCACTGGCCGCCGCCGGAGGGCACGAAGAAGTTGATGATGCCGCCGGACAGGAAGGTCAGCATGGGGAAGGTGATATCATTGGAGATATCGGTGAAGAACTGGGCGATGATCTTGGCCAGAGACACGCCATCGGCGTTCTGCGCCACCATCAGGCCCATGATACCGGCATAGAAGGGGAACTGGAGCAGCACGCCGGCCGCGCCGCCGGCGGCTTCGCCGATGGCGTCCACGTACTTGCGCAGGTCGCCGTGGGCCAGCAGGCCCAGGAACAGGAAGATGGCGTTGACGGCGTTCAGATCCAGCTTCGCCGCGCCAACGCGGATGAAGAACAGAACGATGTAGGCAAAGCCCATGATGAGGATGATGGCCCAGAGAATCTTGCTGTGCTCGATCTTCTCGGCGGGAGTCTCAACCTTGTACTCCTTCTCCTTCTCATCCACCAGGAGGGCGGGGTCCACGGTGATGGTGTGGTCCTTGTCGGGGTGCATGGCGTAGTTCAGGAAGGGCAGGCCAACCAGAACCAACAGGCACATGACAATGTTCATGGGGTGGAAGATGGTCTGGGTCAGGTCGGCCTGATAGGTGATGCCCAGGAACTCCTTGCCGGTGGCCATCTGCAGGGGGATGGAGCCGGACAGGCCGGCGTGCCAGATCACGAAGCCGGAATAGGCGGAGGCGATGAGCAGGGGATAGTCCAGGTCACGGACGCGGCGGGCCACTTCCTTGGCCAGCAGGGCGCCCACGATCAGGCCGAAGCCCCAGTTCAGCCAGCAGCAGATGGTGGACACCACGGTGACAACCACGATGGCGCTCATCTTGTTCTTGGCCAGACCGGCGATGGAGCGGAGAATTTTCTTACAGACGTTGGCGGAGGCCAGGGCGGAGCCCAGCACCAGCACCAGGGCCATCTGCATGGAGAAGCTCAGCAGGCCCCACATACCGTCGCCGGAGCCGCCCTTGCCGGCCCAGGCCCAGACCAGTTCGATGGGGTTCTGCCAGGTGCTGGCCATGGCGGCGATAAACACCACGATGGTCAGGATGATGGCGAACAGGAACGGGTCGGGCAGCCAGCGGTTCATAATCCGCACACAGCCGTTGGAAAACTTTTTCAACATAAAAAGTTACCCTCTCTTTCTTCAAAATGAATAACAGGGACCGTGAATCTCAACGAATCCTATTTTATCAGTTTATTCACAGTTTGTCAATAATTTTACAAACATTTCCCTGCTAAACGGGCCACAGCGGTCTATAAATTGTGAATTTTAACGAATATGCGCCGAAAAAGAGAAAAAATCCCAGTTTCAAGAACCTTTCCGTTCTTGAAACTGGGAGCGAGCCGCGCCGGGGCTTTATTTGTCGAAGGCGGGGTTGGTGAAGTACACGTTTTTCTGATCCAGGCGCTCTTTGGCCAGGGCAATCGCTTCACCAAAGCGTACAGGGGGAAGAACAAAAGAGACGGGCAGGCGCAGCGCCCGTATGCGTTGAAATCAGAGGAGCCATTGGATTTGGACGCGGTCGGGAAACACCCGGATGGTTTGGATGAGCGGGGCGGCCGCCCGCCGTTTGTCCTCAAAGGACAGCTGGCTCCAGCAAGAGAGATGGCGGGTGATTGGCGGGGCGGACCGGGCGGCCTCCGCGCTGGCCAGGGAGAGCCTGCGCTGAACGGCCTGCTTTTTCCCGTCCAGCTGGACGACCCTCTGGTTGATGTAGCGCAGCAGGGTATCGTTGGCCAGGGCGGCGCGCTGGGTCAGCCCGTCAAGCTCTTGCTCCAGCCGGGCGAGCTCCACCTGGAGCGCGGCGGCTTCCGGGCTGGGCGCGGCGGCGGGGCGGGGATGAAGGACGGGAAACAGGGCCAGCTTTGCCTGAAGCTCGTCCAGAACGAGCTGTTCCAGGTCCTGGGCATAGACGGTGCCGGGGCCGGGACAGGCCTTCGCGTCCATCCGGTGGGTGCAGAGCAGGTAGCGGTGGTCTGAGCCGGCGTAGCGCTTGGACGCCAGGGCGTATCCGCACAGGCCGCATTTGATTTTACCCGCAAGCCAGGTGTTTTTTGCCTTTTGGCGGGGCTGAACCTGGGCGGTATTCAGGTTTTTTCTGCGGCATTGGAGCCAGATGTCCGCCGGGACCAGCCCGGCGTGGGGGGCGAGGACGAGGCAGCAGCCCGCCAGGCCAGAGCCCGGGCCGCTGTCCTTGGTGCGGTAGCAGTAGCAGCCGTTTATGCCGATGAAATCCGAGGGGTCGTTGACGACGGAGGCGCCCTGCTCCAAAAAGAACTGGTAGACGGACAAATCCGCCTGGACGTAGATGGGGTTGCGCAGAATATCGGCCACCCGGGCGCGCTCCCAGGGCCTGCCCCGTTTGGTGACGCCGCCGTCGTGAAAGCGGCGCACAATGTCGCCGTAGGAGCACTCGGGCTGGGCGTAAAGCTGGTACATGGTGCGGACGACCTCGGCCTCCTGGGGAACGGCCTCGTACATAGCGGTTTTGACGCCGCCGACGGCGGCAGGGGCCAGGCGGTAGCCGAAGGGCACCCGTCCGCCCATGTACAGGCTTTTTCGGCTGCGGGAAAAATAGGCGTCCGCCACCCGCTTTTGGATGGTCTCCCGCTCCAGCTGGGCAAAGACGATGCAGATATTCAGCATGGCCCGGCCAATGGGGGAGGAGGTGTCGAATTTCTCGGTGGTGGATACAAATTCCACGCCGTACTGTGCGAAGGTGTCCATCATGGAGGAGAAGTCCAGAATGGAGCGGCTGATGCGGTCCAGCTTGTAGACGACGACCTTGCCGATGAGGCCCCGCCTCATGTCGGCCATGAGCTCCTGAAAGGCGGGGCGCTCCGTGTTCTTTCCGCTGTAGCCCCGGTCTGCGTAGGTTTTGGCCGGCCGGCCCCGGAGCTCGTACCGGCACAGCTCGATCTGGCTTTCAATGGAGATGCTGTCGGTGCGGTCCACCGACTGTCTGGCATAGATGGCGTCCATAGCGTCCCTCCGGCGGTGTTCAGAGTGCTGTCCTGGCTCCAATCTATTCGCCGGAGCGGCGTAAAATCCCTTGACAAAAAGCTCCTACAGTTGTAGGATATAGAAAACTACAACTGTAGGAGGGGCTGGCATGACAAAGCTTTCGCAGCGGGAATGGCTGGTGTTAGGGGTGCTGTGGGACCGGCCCGGTCCCACGCTGGGTGAGCTCACCCAGGCCCTGTGGGAACAGACGGGCTGGAGCCGGAACACAGCGCTCACCTATCTGACGCGGATGGAGGCCAAGGGGCTGGTGTCCATTGACAAGGAGGGCAGCCCCCGGCGGTACCGGGCGGCGCTGAGCCGGGAGGACTGCCAGGCCCAGGCCAGGGACGACTTTCTCCGGGAGGTGTACCGGGGGGCGGCGGGGGACCTGGTGGCGGCCTTTCTGCGGGAGAAGCCCATGTCTGCCCAGGAGCGGGACGAGCTGCGCCGGCTGCTGGACGAGATGGAGGTATGAGCGTGGAGAAGCGGTCAGCGAGTGGAGCCTGGACCGGAGCGTGACAACAGCGCTCCATGCGAAGGGCGCTGGAAGGCCTCCTCCTCAGTTCGCGGCGGCCATAGGCTACGGCGGGGCGCTCGGATGGCCGCCGCTCATTCGGAGGAGGCCTTCCAGCGCGAGCAAGAAGCGCGAGGATAGGCGTTATCGACCCGGCCATGCGCCCAATCCAAGCGTGACACCAGGAGCGCCCAGCCATGATGAGAGGTGCTATTTATGACAGATTTTTGGTCCTTTTTATTGCAGACGCTCACCGCCTCCGGGGTGGGGGCGCTGCTGCTGTGCGTCAAGGCCATGTTCCGGGATAAGCTGTCCCCCCGGTGGCAGTTTGGGGTGTGGGGCGTGCTGGCGCTGATTCTGCTCCTGCCGGCGGGCTGGGGCGGGCGGTACGTGCTGGTGAACTGGCCCCTGTGGGTGGAGGCGCTGAAGTCCGCCCTCACCGGACAGTTTGGGACGCTTACGAAAGTGACTGCGCCCGTCCCTCTGCCGCCGCCTGCCCCGCCCGCGACGGTGTTCGACTGGCTGTTTCTGGCCTACGTCCTGGGGGTAGCTGTGCTGCTGGTTCTTCGGTACGCGGCCTCCTATGTCCGTCTGCGGCTGGCGCTGAGAAAGGGCCGCCCGGCCCAGATGGAGCGGGTCAGGGCGGTGGCGGAGCGGTACGGCCTGCCGGTGTGTCCGGCGGTGAAGGTGGACGGACTGCCCACCGCCTTTATCTGCGGGGTGCTCCGGCCCGTGCTGGCCCTGCCCGCCGGGGTGGAGACGGACGAAAAGGTGATCCTCCACGAGCTGCTCCACCTTAAATATAAGGATGTGGCCTGGGGGTGGGGGATCGCGTTCTTCCGCTGCCTCCACTGGTGCAACCCGCTGCTGTGGTACTGCGCCGACCGGGCGGGGAACGACCTGGAGTCCCTGTGCGACCAGCGGGTGCTGGAGCGGCTGGAGGGGGAGAACCGCCGGGACTATGGCCGCATCCTCCTGAGCATGGCGGACGAGAAGTACGCCCGCACCCCCGGCACCTCCTCCGCCGCCAACGGGGGGAAGAACATCGCCCGGCGCATCCAGGCCATCGCCCGGTTCAAGCGCTATCCGGCGGGGATGGCCCTGGCGTCGGTGTGCGTGGCGCTGGTGCTGGCCGTGCCCCTGGTGGCGGGCGCCCAGGCGGACGGAGACTGCCCCGCCGTGGGCGGCACAGATATCATCATGGCCTACGCCCGGACCACCCCCTGTACCACCTATGCCGGGGCCTTCGACACCTACGCCAAGGCGGTGCTCACCCAGCACTTCGGCTACCGGGCCATGTGCGCCCCCCTGTCGGAACAGAACACCCTGGCGGAGCAGGGCTGGCGGCTGCGCCCGGCGGACTGGCGCTGGCCCGAGGTCAGCTGGAAGAGCAAGGTGGACTGCTCCAACGGCTATGAGATCTACAATCTGACCCCGGCGGGGGAGGACGCCTACGAGGGCCTGCTGGTGTTCACCCTGTACAGCCCGCCCAACGGGGAACAGTGGAGCGGCGTGACCGCTGAGCGGTGGCTGGCGGTGCAAAAGCTCCGGGCGGAGCGGGAGGGGGAGCGCTGGGTGATCGTCCCCCTGGAGACCATCCGGGCGGTGCCGGGAGACCAGCGGATGGGCAGCAACCTGGGCCTGCCCTGCAGGGTGTATGAGGCCCAATACGGCGACTGGCTGATTCAGGCCCGGTGGCAGACCCTGGCCAGCGTCAACAGCCAGGTCCAGAGCAGCAACAGCTTCTGGAATATGACCTCCTTCGACGATGTTCCCAAGCCCCGCGCCCAGTTTGACCGGGGCCGCCGGCAGTACCAGTTCTGGGCCGTCTACACCGGCGCGGCGGAGGACAAGAGGAAGTACGAGAGCATTGGGCTCACCGCCAGGCCCGTCTACGGGGAGGGGGACCGGGAGCCCAGACCCATCGACCCGGAGTACCTGGACACGGACAGCTCCGGCGGCAGCAGCTGGGGGGACAGCTTCGGCAGCCATGTGCTGGACTACGACTGGGGGGACCGGGTGTTCCTTTCCGGCGGAGGGGACGGCATGGACTGGGGCGCGGACGGGGCGTATCTGGCCCCGGCCTCCTACCGGGCGGCGCTCTATCTGGATGGTAAGTGGGCGGCGGAGCTGGAGCTCCTGCCGGCGGAAGGGGGCGAGTGGATTGAGCCTTGACAGGGAAACGTTGTACCGCGGCCTGTCCCACGCCGCGTGGGGGTACTTTTTCCTCCACATCCATTTCAAGCTGAACAGGGTGGATATTCTGCCTGTTTTTGTGGGCTGGCTGCTGCTGCTGTCCGCCTGCCAAAAGCTGGCCGGGGCGCGGCGGGATTTGGCCCTGCTGCGGCCGCTGGCGGTGCTGCTGGCGGTGTGGAACGGTGCGGACTGGCTGGCGGCGTGGATGGGCCGGAGCGTGAAAGGGCATATTTTGTTCTTGGATTTGCTGATTGCTGTGGCGGTGCTGTACGTTCACTTCCAATTCATCACCGATATGGCGGCGCTGGCGGAGCAGTACCAGCCGGAGAAGGGCGGGCTGGACCGAAAGCTGCGCCGCCGCCGGACGGTATATCTCCTGGTGGTCACCGGGGTGGATTTGCTGCTGACCCTGCCTGGAGGGCGGCACGAGGAGGTCCGGGCCTACGCCGGGGTGGCGCTGACCGTGGCGGGCATCGCTGCCGCCCTGCTCGTCATGGCGGGGCTGTTTGAGCTGCGCCGGTACGTCCGGGAAGCGGGGGAGGAATAGCGAAAAAAATTCCGTCCATGGGGTCATGGGCGGAATTTTTTTAAAAAATATTTTGCTTGGTGCACCGAAAGATGCAACTTCAGGGGTGTTTTCACCCCGCTGCGAAGGGAGGCGGCGCAGAGCTCAAAATGCGCGGCCGATATCGGTGCGGAAGTGCATATCCTGGAAGGATATGGGCTTGGCGGCGGCATAGGCGTTTTCAATGGCCTGCTCCAGGGTATTACCCAGCGCGGTAACGCCCAGGACGCGCCCGCCATTGGTGACGGTCTGGCCGTCCTTCTGGGCGGTTCCGGCGTGGAAGACCACGGCAGAACGCCCTGCCTCGTCCAGTCCGGTGATGGGATAGCCCTTCTTGTACTCCAGGGGATAGCCCCCGGAGGCCAGCACCAGGCAGCAGGCGGCGCTCTCCTTCCAGCGTATCTCCGTTTGGCCTAAAGCGCCCTCCCGGCAGGCCAGGAAGATGTCCAGCAGGTCGCTGTCCAGAAGGGACAGAACCGCTTGACACTCCGGGTCGCCAAAGCGGGCGTTATACTCCACTACCCTGGGACCCTGGGGGGTGAGCATCAGGCCGAAGTAGATGACGCCCTGGAAGGGCCGCCCCTCCGCCTTCAGCGCTTGAATGGTGGGCAGGAAAATCTCGTCCATACACCGCCGGGCCACGTCCGGAGTGTACTGGGGCGGGGGAGAGATGGCCCCCATGCCGCCGGTGTTGGGGCCCCGGTTGCCGTCGAAGGCGCGCTTATGGTCCTGACTGGCGGGCATGGGGCGGACCCGCTCCCCGTCGGCAAAGGCCAGCACTGTGACCTCCGGCCCGGTCATGCATTCCTCGATGACCACGGTGGAGCCGGATTCTCCGAATTTCTTGTCCGCCATCATCTCCCGGGCGGCGGTTTTGGCCTCGTCCACCGTGGCGGCCACCACTACGCCCTTGCCCAAGGCAAGGCCGTCCGCCTTCACGACAATGGGCGCGCCCTGGGCTTCGATGTAGGCAAGGGCCGCGTCAAGGTCTGTAAAGGTTTGATACCTTGCAGTCGGGATGTGGTACTTTTGCATCAGCTCTTTGGAGAACGCCTTGCTGGCCTCAATGATTGCGGCGTTCTTCCGGGGGCCGAAGGCGGGAATGCCCGCCGCCTCCAGGGCGTCCACCATGCCCAGGGCCAGGGGATCGTCAGGGGCCACCACCACGAAGTCCATGGCGTTGTCCTTTGCCCAGGCCACCATGCCGTTCACATCGGTGGCCTTGATATCCACGCAGTCCGCAACTTGAGCGATGCCGCCGTTGCCGGGGGCGCAGTACAGTTGATCCACCCTGGGAGATTGGGCAAGCTTCCAGCAGATGGCGTGCTCACGGCCACCGGAGCCTACGACTAAAACTCTCATAAAAGCCTCCTACGCTCGCGTTTCTCAGTGATGGAACAGTCTGATCCCAGTGAACGCCATGACCATGTTGTGCTTGTCGGCGGTGGCGATGACCTGGTCGTCCCGGATGGAGCCGCCGGGCTGGGCGATGTACTTCACGCCGGATTTGAAGGCCCGCTCCACATTGTCGCCAAAGGGGAAGAAGGCGTCTGACCCCACGGTGACGCCGGACTGCTTGGCGATCCACTCCGTTTTCTCCGCCTGGGTGAGCACCTCCGGCTTCACCTGGAAGGTGTTCTGCCACACGCCGTCGGCCAGCACATCGTCGTGCTCGTCGGAAATGTAGATGTCGATGGCGTTGTCCCGGTCGGGGCGGCGGATGCCGTCCACAAACTGGAGCGAGAGCACCTTGGGGTGCTGGCGCAGCCACCAGATGTCCGACTTGTTTCCGGCCAGCCGGGTGCAGTGAATGCGGCTCTGCTGGCCCGCACCCACGCCGATGGTCATCCCGTCCTTTACGTAGCACACGGAGTTGGACTGGGTGTACTTCAGGGTAATCAGGGAGAGGAGCATATCGTGCTTGGCCTGCTGAGGCAGGTCCTTGTTGACAGTGACCAGGTTTTCCAGCAGCGTTTCGTCAATGACAAAATCGTTGTAGCCCTGCTCGAAGGTGATGCCGAAGATGTTCCGGCGCTCGATGGGGGCGGGGGCGTAGTCCGGGTCGATTTTCACCACGTTGTAGCCGCCCTTGCGCTTGGTTTGCAGGATGGCCAGGGCCTCGTCGGTGTAGCCGGGGGCAATCACGCCGTCGGACACCTCCAGGGCCAGGAAACGGGCGGTGTCCGCGTCGCACACGTCGGACAGGGCGGCCCAGTCGCCGAAGGAGCACAGCCGGTCCGCGCCCCGAGCGCGGATGTAGGCGCAGGCGATGGGGGAGAGGTCCCCCTCGGGGGCGAAGTAGATTTGACGCTCCACCTCGGTGAGAGGCAGGCCCAGGGCCGCCCCGGCGGGGGAGACGTGCTTGAAGGACGCGGCGGCGGGCAGGCCGGTGGAGGCCTTGAGGGCCTTCACCAGCTGCCAGGAGTTCAGCGCGTCCATGAAGTTGATGTACCCCGGCTTGCCGTTGAGCACCTCCAGAGGCAGTTCGCCGCTTTCCATGAAGATGCGGGCGGGCTTCTGGTTGGGGTTGCAGCCGTATTTCAGTTCCAGTTCGGTCATAGTTGAGCCTCCTCCTTAAAATCGAAATTGAGATTAACGTATTAAGGTGAATCCGGCATTGATTGCTTCTCCGCAATAGCGGACAGCATCTGACAAGATCAATGCAGCGCCGATAATGGCAACGCCAATAATGACCGAGCTAATGAGCGTTTGCCAATCTTTCATATTGAGGTCCTCCTTAAAATTTTGTTACCAGTGCTTGTTGATGATGGAGGTCTCGTCGTCGCCGGTGGTGAGGTCGATGTAGCGCACGAACAGGGACACCTTGTTGTCCTCGTTCAGCGCCAGCCACAAATCTCCTGCCAGGGTCTCCGCGTCGGGGGCGGTGACGGCCACCCGCCGGGGCTCGCCCTCAAAGGAGGGCAGGGGGTCACCGTCGCGCTCGTAGGTGTGGATGAAGTGGCCCACCCCGGCCGCAGGGGCGTCGTACTCGAAGAAGTACCGGCAGGCGCAGGAGGGGTCCCCGTCCAGGCTCTTGAGGATGGACAGGTTGTATGAGCCGTTGGGCTTCACCACGCCGGAGATGCGGGGGGTGTAGTTGGGGCCGTCGGGCTCAAAGGTGCGGGTATTCAAAGCGTGGCGGTAGCAGTGGCCCGCCAGGATGTTGTCCCGGATGGTGTCCGTCTGATCGCCGTTGGTGACGATGGTCAGGCCGCTGTCCAGCCGCCGCACGGGGTGGTAGATAATCAAGGAGGGGTCGGTCATTTTGCTCTCGTCAAAGGCCTTGGTGCGGATGCCGTCCTCCGTCTCCTCAAACACGCGGTTGCGGCTGTTCTCACTGCGGCCCATGATGAAGTAGGCGATGACGGCGCTCTTGTTGTCGGCAGAGCGGCCCAGCATGATGCCGCGGCCGGGATAGGGATTGGCGTGAAGCAGTTCGGTAAAGGCTTGTGTCTGCATAAAATCGTCCTCCATAAGTGATTGGCCGCCCGGCGCAGGGTGGGCCCTTTACGGGGAAGCAGGGGGAGCGGCTTCCTGAAGGGTGACAAAAACGGCGTCGCCGGGCTGCTTTCCGATTTTTTCTCGAATGTCCTTGCGTATGCCGAGGATATGGCAAATGGAGCCGTCCCCGTTGCGCACGCCCATATTGACAAGGCTTCCGGCGTAGGGAACGCCGTCAAAGGTGGCGTTCACCTTTACGCGGCCCTTTCCAAATTCCGCTCTGACATCGTATGGGAAGCGGACATAGGCGCCGTTTTTGTCCGGGACAGCTTCAATTTGCGCCTGGAACTGGTAAACCTGCTGATTCATGGGGGATTCCTTTCATCACGATTCCAGGATATGGACGTTACGGCCCTCCACCTGCAAGCGCCCCTGGCAGAACAGGGACACGGCCTGGGGGAGAAGAACCCACTCCGCCTGCTCCATAATCCGGCGCTGGAGGGTCTCCGGTGTGTCGCCCTCCTCCACGGCCACCGCCCTTTGCAGCACGATGGGTCCGCCGTCGCACTCCTCGCTGACGAAGTGGACGGTGGCGCCGGACACCTTCACCCCGTACTCCAGCGCCCGCTCATGGACGTGAAGGCCGTAGCAGCCATCCCCGCAGAAGGAGGGGATGAGGGCGGGGTGGACGTTCAAAATGGCGTTGGGGTAGGCGCGCACCATTTCCTGGGTGAGAATCACCATGAACCCAGCCAGCACCACCAGGTCGATGTTGAGCTCTCTCAGCTTGTCCACCAGGGCGGCGGTCATGGTCTGGCTGGAGGGGTAGTCCTTCCGGGCCACCACATAGCCGGGTATGCCGGCATTGGCGGCCCGCTCCAAGGCGTAAACCCCCGGCTTGGAGGCGATGACGGCGGCAATTTCCCCGTTGACAATCTCCCCGCGGCGCTGGGCGTCGATGAGGGCCTGCAAATTGGTGCCCCCGCCGGAGACCAGCACGGCGATGCGCTTGGCGCTCACAGGAGCTCCACGCCCCCGTCGCCGGGGACCACCTCGCCGATGACGCTGGACGCCTGGCCTGCGTCCAGCAGGAGGGCGCGGGCCTTGTCCGCATCGTTTTTGTCCACGACGAGCACCATGCCGGCGCCCATGTTGAAGGTGTTGAACATATCCCGCTCGGGGATATCGCCCAGGCGCTGAATCAGGCGGAAGACGGGGGGAATCACCAGGGCGGATTTGTCGATTTTGGCGCTCAGCCCCTTGGGCAGACAGCGGGGGATGTTCTCATAGAACCCGCCGCCGGTGATGTGGCTGACGCCGTGAAGCTGGACAGCCTCCATGGCGGCCAGCACGGGCTTGACGTAGATGGCGGTGGGGGAGAGCAGCTCGTCCCCCAGGGAGCGGCCCAGCTCCTCGCTCCACTGGTCCAGCTTGGTGTGCTCCACGTCCAGCGCCTTGCGCACCAGGGAGAAGCCGTTGGAGTGCAGGCCGTTGGAGGGCAGGGAGAGGATGACATCCCCCGCTTTCACCATGGAGGGGTCGAGCATTTTCTCCTTGTCCACGATGCCCACGGCGAAGCCCGCCAAATCGTAGTCGTCGGGATTCATCACGCCGGGGTGCTCGGCGGTCTCGCCGCCGATGAGGGCGCAGCCCGCCTGGACGCAGCCCTCCGCCACGCCGGACACGATGGACGCCACCTTCTCCGGGTCGTTCTTGCCGATGGCGATGTAGTCCAGGAAGAACAGGGGCTTGGCCCCGCAGCAGATGATGTCGTTGACGCACATGGCCACGCAGTCGATGCCGATGGTGTTGTGGCGGTCCATGAGCTGGGCCACCCGGATTTTGGTGCCCACGCCGTCGGTGCCGGACACCAGGATGGGCTCCTTCATGCCGGCCAGGTCCGGGGCGAACAGGCCGCCAAAGCCGCCGATGCCGCTGACCACGCCGGGGATCATGGTGCGCTCCACGTGCTGTTTCATGAGCTGTACGCCCTTGTAGCCCGCCTCAATGTCCACGCCGGCGGCGGCGTAAGATTGGGAATGGGAGTTGTTCATTGGCTCAATCCTTTCCAGAGACGGCACTGCTCGATGCGCTTGCCGCCGTCGCCCTGTTTTTCGTCGTAGGCAAACTGGTTAAGCAGCTGGCAGGGGAAGTCCGCGCACTGGCCGCAGTGGGCGTGGGCCTTGCCCTCGGTGCAGGCTTTCACAGGGCAGGCGTCCCCCCAGAAGGGCTTGTCGATGTTGACGCAGCCGGTGCAGCCCATCTGCTCCCGGTACTCACACTGCCCGCAGAGGATGCCGCATCTTGACTCGATCATAAATTATCCCTCTCCTTGTCTCTTATTCTTTACCGGTCCAGCAATAGGTACAGATTTTGTCCCGGTCGATGCCGATGGCGTCTAACAGTCCGTCCAGGGACTGGTAGCCCAGGGAGTCGAAGCCCAGCTTTTCACAGATGGACTTGAGCAGGCACTGGCCCCGCTGGGTGGACGAGTCGGCGTACTCCTCCAGGTGCTTCTGCCCCTCGTCCCCCTCCAGCTCCTGAACGGTTTTCCGGGCCAGCAGCTCCATGGAGGAGTTGCTGCGGGAGAAGTTCAGGTATTTGCAGCCGTACATGATGGGGGGACAGGCGGAGCGCATATGGACCTCCTTGGCCCCGGACTCGTAGAGAAAGTCCACCGTCTCCCGCAGCTGGGTGCCCCGGACGATGGAATCGTCCACAAAGAGCAGCTTTTTGCCCTGGATGAGCTCGGGCACGGGAATCTGCTTCATCTTGGCCACCTGGCTGCGCACCTCCTGGCTGGCGGGCATGAAGGACCGGGGCCAGGTGGGGGTGTACTTCACGAAGGGGCGGGCGAAGGGCTTGCCGCTGGCGTTGGCGTAGCCGATGGCGTGGGGCACGCCGGAGTCGGGCACCCCCGCCACCCAATCCACGTCGGGCAGGGCGCCCTTGGCCGCCTCCGCCCGGGCCATGAGCTCGCCGTTGCGGCAGCGGGTGACCTCCACGTTCTGCCCCTCGTAGTTTGAGTTGGGATAGCCGTAGTAGGTCCACAAAAAGGCGCAGATGCGCATCTGCTCACCGGCGGGGGCCAGGGTCTCCCAGCCCTGGGGAGTCACCCGGACGATCTCCCCGGGGCCCAGCTCGTAGGCGTTGTCATAGCCCACCTTGGTGCAGGCGAAGGACTCGAAGGAGACGCAGCAGCCCTCGCTGTTTTGGCCGATCAGCACGGGCAGGCGGCCCAGCCGGTCCCGGGCGGCCACGATGCCGTCCGGGGTGAGAATCAGAATGGTGGACGAGCCGTCGATGACCTGCTGGGCGTAGCGGATGCCCTCCACCAGCGAGTCCTTTTGGTTGATGAGGGCGGCGGTGAGCTCGGAGGCGTTTACTTTGCCTGAGCTCATGGCCATAAACTGGCGGGCGTGGCCGTCGAAATACTCCTCCACCAGCTCCTCCGCGTTGTTGATGATGCCCACGGTGGAGATGGCATACAGCCCCAGGTGGGAGCGCACCAGCAGGGGCTGAGGGTCGGTATCGCTGATGCAGCCGATGCCGGAGCAGCCGTGGAACTCCGCCAGGTCCTTCTCGAACTTGGTGCGGAAGGGGGTGTTCTCAATGGAGTGAATCTGCCGCTGAAAACCGTCGTGCTCGTCGTAGATAATCATGCCGCCCCGGCGGGTGCCCAGGTGGGAGTGGTAGTCCACGCCGAAAAAAATGTCAAGGGTCACGTCTCGCTTGGAGATCGCGCCGAAAAATCCGCCCATAAAGAGCCTCCTTATTTCTTACGCTTGCGCCGGAACAGCCAGATGACAGCGCCGATCACCGCCGCAATCAGGAGCAGCGTGAGGACAAGGCCGACCGGGTCGCCCGCCACCAAAATGGCGGTGGGACCGTCCTGCCCGCCGATGATGCCGGTGGAATCGTTCATCAGGTGATATCCTTTCCTGCGCGTCAGGCGAAAAATAACTTGGACAGGGTCATGGGGTCGATATACTGCCCGTCCTTGTACACGCGCATATTGCCGGAGGCGATCTCGTCGATGAGCATCACCTTGCCGTCGGGATCGTAGCCGTACTCGAATTTGATGTCGTAGAGCACCAGGCCCTTGGCCTTCAGGTCGTCGGCCACGATCTGGGTGATCTTCTGGGTCATGTCCTTGATGTCGTCGTACTGAGACTCGGTCATCACGCCCAAAGCCACCAGGGCGTCCTTGGTCACCAGGGGGTCGCCCTTCTCGTCGTTCTTGAAGGTGGTCTCCACGTAGGCGGGCAGGTCGGCGCCCTCCTCGATATACTCGCCGTACCGGCGCAGGAAGGAGCCCACCGCCTTGTGGCGGCAGATGACCTCCAGCCCCTTGCCGAACACCTTGGCGGGCAGCACCTCCATGGTGGTGTCGCCCAGGTCGGCGCTGACGAAGTGGGTGCGGATGCCGGCGGCGTTGATCTTCTCGAAGAAGTAGATGGACATACGCAGGTTTACGTCGCCCACGCCCTCGATGGTCAGGCCCACGGAGTTCTCGCCGGGATCGAATACGCCGTCCTTGCCGGTACAGTCGTCCTTGAATTTGAGCAGGTAGTTGCCGTTGTCCAGGGCGTAGACGTTCTTGGTCTTTCCGGTGTAAACAAGCTTGTTTTCCATGACAAATTCCTCCAATAAATTATATTTCAAAATGAATGGGTTTGTAAGTTGGATGTCAGCCCTTCAGCTCCGCCTGGAGCTTGGCCTCCTTTTCCGCGATTTGCTCCGCCATCTTCGCCCGGGCGGCGTCCAGCTTTTCCGCCAGCGCGTCGTCGGACACCGCCAGAATCTGGGCGGCCAGCACCGCGGCGTTCTTGGCCCCATTGATGGCCACGGTGGCCACGGGGATGCCGCTGGGCATCTGGACGGTGGCCAGCAGGGCGTCCAGCCCGTCCATGGCGCCCCCCTTCATGGGGATGCCGATGACGGGCAGGGTGGAGTTCCCGGCGAAGGCCCCCGCCAGGTGGGCGGCCATGCCCGCAGCGCAGATGAGCACGCCGAAGCCGTTTTTGCGGGCGCTTTTGGCGAAGTCTGCCGCGGCGGCGGGGGTGCGGTGGGCGCTGAGTATATGGGCCTCGCAGGGGATGCCGAACTCGGCGAGCTGGGCGCAGGCCCCCTTGACCACCGGCCAGTCGGAGTCGGAGCCCATGATAACGGCGACTTTTTTCATTGTAAGTCCTCCTTGTCGTCAAAATAAAAACAAACAGGCCGCCACACAGATGCGGGCAGCCTGCTTTGACTTAGTTGGCGGTTTTGGACGCAATGAGGCCCTGGCGACGAAAGCCCGGACGGACGCGGATGAGACGAACCACGACAGCCACCTCATTTCCCAATAAGTAACTATATTTTAGCGAAAAAGCGGGGAGAAATCAAGAGCCAGTCTGATTTTTGTAGGCTTGTACGATTCTCCGAAGAAGAGGAACTCAAATCATGTCAAAACAGCCCGGTTGCCTCCAAAATGTTGGACACCTGGGCGGCCCGGCTGCCCCAGGAGGACTGCTGGGCAAAGGCCTGACGCCGCCCTATGGCGGAGGGGCCCTCCGCCAGCGCGTCCCGGCAGCTGCGCAGAAAGCCGGGCCCGTCGTAGGCGGAGCGGACCAGCTGGGGGAGGGGGTCGGGTACGGCGGGGTCGGTGACGGCGACCACGGGCTTCCCTGCGGCCAGGTACTCGTAGATGACGGGGGAGATGACGTCGCTGCCCCTCCGGTCCTGGCGGAGCAGGTCAAAAAGAAGGTCGCACCGGCACAGGTAGTCCGGCAGGTCCAGAGGGGTGACGGGGCCGGTGAGCACAAGGTTGTCCTGACCCCGCAGCTGCTGGGCGGCCTGGCGGGTGGCCGGGCCCATGAGGACAAAGGTCCATTCCGGCCGCCGGGCGGCGGCGTGGAGCAGGGGCTGGAGGTCCACCTTTCCTGTGAGGCTGCCCACCCGGCCCAGAACCGTGCGGCCCGGCAGGCGCTCCATGGCGGGGGGGAGGGCGTGCTCCTGCTGGAGAAACAGCAGGGGGTTGACGCCGTTGGGCAGCAGGGCGATGTTGTCGTTGCAGGGGGACAGGCGCTTGACGAGGCCGGGAGAGGCGGCGAACACCACCTCGGCGTGACAGGTTAAATCGCTTTCCAGCTCAAGATACGCCTCATCCCAGAAGCGGTGGCAGTCGTACACCGCGCCGCGGTAGGCCAGCTTGTCTAAAAACGGGGCGTGGACGGGGGCGGTGCACCAGAGCACGGGCTCTACAAAGCGGTGCTTGTCCATGATGCGCTGGACAAAATCCGCCGCCCGGTCCAGCTTCCGGCGCTGGAGCAGGGGGTGCTCCTGGGGGCCGGGCAGGGGGGCGGGCAGGGTGTAGGCCGTGATGTGGGCGCGCACCCGGCGGCCCTGCTCCGGCATGGGCGCGCCCTTGGGGGGCGCGGGCTCGAAAAACAGAACCTGCGCGTCGCTCAGCCGGGTGAGCAGCTGCTGGGTCCGGCTGGCCCGGGCCAGCCAGGGGGAGTAGGACAGGCAGACGATTTGATTCATGAGGGAAGACCTCCCGGACAGACGATTCAGTCGGCCAGCAGCTCGGCTGCCAGAGCGCTGTTGTGGTGCTCCAGGCGGATGAGCCGGGCGGTTTTGTTCTCTAAGGCGGCGCGGTCCTGCCTGCGGGCGGCGGCGGCGTCCAGCAGGGAGCAGAGCAGGGCGGGGGTGAGCTGGTCCAGGCGGGCGTACAGGTCCTGCTCCACGCAGTCCAGGAAGGCGCTGACCTTGGGGTCGTACACCACCCCCACCAGGGGGACGCCCCGGGCGGCGGCGAATATGAGCGCGTGAAGGCGCATGGACAGCACCACGTCCATCCGGGCGGACAGAGCGATGGCCAGCTCCGAGCTGCCGCAGGGGGGGAGAATGGCGGAGGGGGCCTTCTGGAGCAGCCCGGCCACCTGATGGGCGGCGGCGGTGTCCAGCTTTCCCTCGATGGGGAGGAAGACGGGCAGCAGGCCGTAGCGCTGATACACGTAGTCGATGGCGCTGGCGAAGACGGACAGCTTGTCCTCAAAGCCGGACCAGGGGCGGACGGTGACGCCCAGATAGCGCTGGCCCTCCTGCGGGCGCAGCCCGGCCGCCTCTAAAACCGCCTCCGCAGCCTGGGGCGGGGCGGCGGGCAGGGTGACGGCGGGGTCGGCGGCCAGCACAATGCGGGGCTGGGTGACGCCAAGGCGGGACAGCTCCTCCTGGGAGGCGTGGTCCCGCAGGGTGATCACGTCCACGTTGCGGTTGATGATTTTCTGCGTGCGCTTCCGGTTGCGGGGGGACTGGATGGGCCCGATGCCGCAGCCGTACATCATCACCTTGCAGCCCAGGCGGCGGGCGGCGGCCAGGGTGAACAGGTAAAACCACAGGGAGCGGTGGCTGGTCACGTCCTGAATGAGAGAGCCGCCCCCGTTGATATACAGGACGCTGCGGGACATATGGCGGCAGAAGGCCGGGAGGTTGAAGGTGTACACCGCCCCCGCCCGGTAGGACAGGCGGGTCTGCTTGGGCTTGCGGGTCATGACCCACAGGGGCATATCCGGGTCGATGGCGCGCAGCTCGGCCAGCACGGCCTTGAGCACCGCCTCATCCCCGGCGTTGTTCTGGCCGTAGGCCCCGCACAGCACCACCCCATCCCGCCGGCGCTGCCGCCGGGCATGGCGGCGGAGAATGGCGCCGTAGATGTCCAGCTGGCGGCGGATGGTGCTCTCGATGGAAAATTCCGCCTTTCCCTTTTGCAGCAGCTGCTCCCCCAGGCGGCGGCGCAGGCCGGGGTCCCCCGCCAGGGCGGAGAGATGGCGGCCCAGGGCCTCGTGATCCCGGGGCTGGAACAGCAGGCCGGTGACGTTGTGCTGGATGAGGAAGGGGATGCCCCCCACCTGGGTGGCCACGGTGGGCAGGGCGAACCGGGCCCCCTCGGTGAGCGCGTAGGAAAAGGTCTCGGACAGGGAGGTGAGGGTGTTGATGTCCAGGGCGTTGTAAAAGCTGTCCGTGTCGGTGAGCCAGCCGGCGAAGCACACCTTCTCCGCCACGCCCAGCTCGGCGGCCAGCTGGCGCAGCATGGCCTCCTCCGCGCCCTCGCCGGCGATGATGAGGCGCAGCTGGGGCTGCTCCCTATGGGCGGTGGCAAAGCCCCGCAGCAGGGTGCTCATGTCCTTCACCGGGTTGAGGCGGGCGGCGATGCCCACGATGACGGCGTCCTCCGGCCAGTCCAGCCCCAGCTGGGAGAGAAACTCCCGGCGGCTGAGCTTGGGGGTCCGGGGGGTGTAGTCCAGGCCGTTGTAGATGGCGAACATCTGCTGGGGGTCAAAGCCCCGGCGGATGAGCAGGTCGCCCATGGCGTCGGACACGCCGATATGGTAGGGGATGCGCCGCAGGGCCCAGGCGTTGAGATTGCCGTAGGTCAGGGCGGACAGGGGGCGGCCCATGTAGTCCAGCTTGGGGTCGGAGTGGACGGTGGTGACCACGGGCAGGCCGGTGGACTTCTTCAAAAGCGCGCCCATCAGATTGCCCCGGGCCCCGTGGCAGTGGATGATGTCATAGCCCTCTTGGGCGATTTTCTCCCGCAGGGGCTTCAGGGCGGCCAGGGGGTTGCGGGTGGCGATCACGTCCACGTGGATGCCCAGCGCCCGGGCCTCCTGGGTGAAGGGGCCGTCGGTAAAGCACACCATGTCCGCCTGAAGGTGCTGGTTGAGCCCCTGGAGCAGGGAGTGGACGTGGGTTTTCGCGCCGCCGGTGTCTCCGCCGCTGATGAGATGGATGACTTTCATGGGGAAACCTCCAAAAACCCTTGCCTTTGGACAGGCGATAGGGTAAAATCAGGATACCAACATTATACATAGCTTGGACCGCCGGGTCAAGCGGGGAGGGATCTACTGTGCCGGAAATCATTCAACAGCTGGACGAGCAGGCGCTGGTGTGGATTGCGGAGCATATCCGCAACGCGGTGCTGGACCCGTTTATGATGCTGTACACCCAGCTGGGCAACACGGGAATGCTGTTCATCGCCCTGGGGGTGGTGATGCTGCTGTTCAAGCAGACCCGGAAGGTCGGCGTGTCGGCGCTGTGCGCCATGCTGATTGGGCTGATTGTGGTGAATTTCACCATCAAGCCCCTGGTGGCCCGGGCGAGGCCCTGGCTGGTCATTGAAAATTTTGTCAACCTGGTGCCTGAGCACGACCCCAATTCCTTCCCGTCGGGCCACACCAACGCCGCCTTTGCCTTTGCCCTGGCGGTGTGCTTGTCCGCGCCGAAGAAGTGGATGAAGATCACGGCAGTGTGCATGGCGGCGGTGATGGGCCTGTCCCGGCTGTACGTGGGGGTCCACTTCCCCAGCGACGTGCTGGCGGGGGCGGCAATCGGGTCCCTGTGCGGCCTGGCCGGGGCGTGGGTGGTCAGGAAGGCGTGGGAGCGCCTGCCGAGCCGTCTGCAAGGTCAAGGATAACCGCCTGGGCCAGCAGCAGCCCCGCCGCCGCCGGCACCCACATGGCGCTGGCGGGGACGGACCGCCGGCCGGGGGGCGGGGCCTCGTCCCCGGCCTCGGCGCTGGAGGCCAGCTCGGGGGAGAACACCACCTTGTGGCGGGGGATGCCCCGTTTGCGCAGCTCCTTGCGCACCACCCGGGCCAGGGGGCAGCCCTCGGTCTGGGAGATGTCCGCGATGCGCAGCAGCTGGGCGTCCCGCTTGTTGCCGGTGCCCAGGGCGGAGATGATGGGGATACCCCGGGCGTGGGCCGTCTCAATCAGGTCCAGCTTGCAGCTGACCAGGTCGATGGCGTCCACAATATAGTCGTACCGGGCTTGGAAAAATTCCTCCCGCCGGTCCGCCTCGTACCGGGCGGCCATGGGGCGGAGGAGGCAGCCGGGGGCGATGTCGGCAAGGCGCTGGGCGGTGGCCCGCGCCTTTTCCATGCCCACGGTGGAGTGCAGGGCGGCGCACTGCCGGTTGAGGTTGCTCACCGATACCGTGTCCTGGTCGATGAGGGTGAGCGTACCCACGCCGGAGCGGCACAGCGCCTCGGCGCACCAGCCGCCCACCCCGCCCAGGCCGAACACGGCCACGTGGCTGCGGCGCAGCCGGTCCAGTGCATCGGCGCCCAGCAGCATCTGGGTGCGAATGAATTGTTCTTCCATAATAGCACACTCCCATAGGAAAAGGGGCCGGATTTCCATCCGGCCCCTTGCGTTTGTTATTTGCCGATATAGTTGGCGCCGTCGCTCTGGGCGATCTCGTACTGCTCGGTGAGCTCGTGGAGCCAGTCGTGCTGGGCATCGCTGGCCATGGTGCTGCGCACGCTGCCCATCCAGGCGGGCTCGTTGTCGCCCACGAAATAGATGAGGTGGTAGCCCCAGTACTGGGGGTTGTACTGGCTGTGGGCGCTGGCGTCGCCCTCGTGCCGGACAATGCCGGTCTCGCCGGGCTGGCGGGCGGCGTCAAACACCCAGTCGTTGAACTCGGTGACAACAAAGGAGCCCTCGCTGCGGCGCTCGTACAGGCCGCCGGTGGTGCCGTCGCCGTCGTCGGACTTCTCGTTGGCCAGGGCGGCGAAGGATTCCTCCGTCTTGCCGCCGCTTTCCCACTCGGCCTGGATGGCGTCAATCTTTTCCTTGGCGGCGGCCCAGGCCTCATCGGTGGGGGCGATGATGGCGCCGCTCTCGTCGGTGGTGGTCTCGGCACGGACCAGAATATGGCGCACGTCTCGGGTGGGCACGTCGGAGAGGCCGCGGCTGTGGAAGACCACCAGATAGTAGCCGGAGGTGGAGTTCTCCACCACGGCGGCCTCGTCCGCCTTCAGCTCCAGCAGCTTGTCCCGGTATACGGTGTTGAGCGTGCCGGTGCCCATGGAGGTGACATGGTCGCCGGAGGTGGCGGGGGAGTAGCGCTCGATGAGCTGGGAGAGCTCCTCGCCGCTATTGTACTCCTCCAGGGCCTGGGTGGCGTTGTTCTTGGCTTCGTCCAGGGCCTTCTCCTGCTTGGTCTTGACCATGGACTCGGGCAGGTCGTTGCCGTTGGCGTCCTTGGTGGACACCTCGGCGGGGGTGAAATACAGGTAGGAGTACTCGAAGGTGTCCAGGGTGTCGGCGTGGTCGTCGGCATCGTAGTACTCCTTCAGCTCATCCTGGGTATAGCCCTTGGAGAACTCATCGGTCTTGTCGTTCTGGAACAGCTCGGCCAGCAGGGAGCGGGAGGTCAGCTTCTCAAACAGGCCGGTGGACATATAGGGGCCGTAGGCCGCCCGCAGATAGGATGCGTAGCTGTAGCCCTGGGAGGTGGCGGCGGACTTGACGGAGGAGACGGTGCTGTCCAGGTCGTCCTTTACGTCCGCGTCGCTGTAGCCGGCGGCGATGGCCGCGTCGTACAGGGCCAGCTCCTGCTGGGCGGCGGTCAGCGCCTCCTCTAAAAACTGGTCCCGCCAGGTGACGTTGTTGGCCGCATCGGCCATCTGCTCGTCGTCGGCGACGGAGCTGTCGAAGGTGGAGCCGATATAGGGGCCGTAGGTGCCGTAATAGTTGCGGGTGCCGTAATAATAGTAGCTCAGCTCCGCGGTGGTCAGGCTGCTGCTGCCCAGGGTGGCGGCGGTGGACCGGCTCTGGAAGAAGCCGGAGTTCCAAATGAGCAGGGCGGCAACCGCAGCCGCCGCGACCACGCCGATTACGGTATAGGTGACGGTTTTGCGCTTGCGGGCGGCCTGCTCCTGCTGGGCCTGGGCGGCCTTGTCGGAGGGGCCGGCGCCCTGACGCTGCTTTTTCTCTCTGGATGCGCTCATGGTATAATCAATCCTCTCAGTGTTCAATGATGGTGCGGGGAGAAGGGGGACGCACACCCGCAGTATGCGCTTTGGAGACACGGCGGGGGGACAGCGCCCTCCTTTATATCAAGGTATCTCCAGGGTTTGCGGCCATGCGGACCGGCATGGCGCAAAGCGGCAGTTATCTTGGGGAATAATTGCCGCAACGGGTATTATAGCATGGGAACGGCCATGTTGCAAGGGAAAAATCATTTGCTGAAAAATATCTGAAAAATTTGAGCTCAAAAAGGCGGAAGGACAGGCCCTTCCGCCTTTTTTGGTGAAAAAACCCCCGCCATGGCCGTGCCGCCCCGTTAAAAACCTGCACGAAGATGCAGGTGGGTCGCCTCCGCGCAGCTTTACCGCTTCCAACGTCCAGACACCTCCGAGGAGGGCCGGGAGGCCTGCGAACCGCAGCGCGAGGGGGCGTCCCGTTTCAAAAATGTGGGTTTTAAAAGAGCGGACACGTAGTTAGAACCTGGCAGGGGTATAATCAATGCGTCCGAGCCGTCGCGCACAGCGGGCTAACTCCGGAGCGCAGGGAAAACCGGGAAGGGGCCGCAGGCCCCGAAACGGTTTTCCCGAAGTCGGAGGAGTTAGAACCGCGTCGTGCGCAGGCGAGGCGTAGGACCAGAAATGCGTCGCGAGCCGTCGCGAGCCGCGGGGATTATTCCTCCTCGTCGTCGGCGAACAGCTCCTCCATGAACTTCTCGTAGACCTCGTTCAGCTCCTGCTCGTCGTCGATGTCGGCCAGCAGCTGCTCGCCGTCCTGCTCGATGACCCGCAGGAGAATCAGCCCGAAGTCCTCGTCGTCCTCGTCCATATCGGCGGGGACAAAGGCCATGTATTCGCCGCCCTTGTACTCAAGGGTGCCCAGATGCTCCAATTCAAATTCATTGCCGTCATCGTCGGTGACGCTGACGAAATCAGGCCCGTATTCCTCGCTCATATGCCGTGCCTCCTATGCCGGATTCAGCTTTCCGTTTCTGAATTTCTATTGTAACGGGTGCGGGGGAAAAAAGCAAGAGGTATCGAAAAAAATCCGGAGAAAATCCTGTCAAGGCCGGCGGCCTGCCCTGGGGTGGACAAATGGGACGGGCTGTGCTATAATAACCCTATTCTGCCATGCCGGAGCGGGCAGGATGGAGAGAGGGACCCGCGCTGTGGCGCGCCCCGGCGCCCACGGCTTTGAATACATTCGGAGGGATCTCAATGTCAGCAACAAATCAAAATTACCCCGCCCCTCAGCAGGAGCCGCAGCCGGGCGGTGAGCGGGAAGCGCCCCGCGCCAAGCCCAAGAGCCGCAAAAGACGCCGCCGCCCCGTGGTTTTGACGATCATCATCCGCTTCTTCCAGATGCTTGGCACCCTGCTGCTGGTGGGCGTTGTCACCGGGTCGTTTTTGATCTGCTATGCGGCGGTCTATGTGAAAACAGTGGTGATGCCCAAGACCGATCTGGACCTGTCCGCGTACACCATGAACGAAAATTCGGTGATCTATTACGAGGACAAATACACCGGGCAGCTGGTGGAGCTGCAAACCCTGATGGGCACCGAAAACCGGGAGATTGTGGCCTATGAGGACATCCCGGAGGACCTGATCAACGCCATTGTGGCCATCGAGGACAAGCGCTTCTGGACCCACCAGGGGGTGGACTGGAAGCGCACGGGAGCCGGCCTCATCTATATGTTTACCGGGCACAACATCCAGGGCGGCTCCACCATCACCCAGCAGCTGATTAAAAATCTCACGGAATACGACGACGTCACCGTCACCAGAAAGATTCTGGAGATTTTCACCGCCCTGGAGCTGGAAAACAACTATCAAAAAGAGGAGATTCTGGAGACCTACCTGAACTATATCTATTTGGGCAACGGCTGCCACGGCGTGCAGGCCGCCGCCAAATACTACTTTGGGAAGGATGTCTCCCAGCTCACCCTGGCCGAGTGTGCCAGCCTGGCCGGCATCACCAACAACCCGTCCCTCTACGCGCCCTACGGCGTGGTGGACGTGGTGCGCTACCAGTGCCAGAACCCGGAGTGCAAGCTCTATTCCCTCACCAGGGACGACGTGTGTGAGTACTGCGGGACGGAGAACTCCTATGACAGCGGCACGGTGTGGACCAACCGGGAGTTCAACAAGGCCCGGCAGGAGACCATCCTGGCGGAGATGGCCAAGGTGGACGAGAAGGTCCGGCCTGTGCCCTATATCACGGAGGCGGAGCGGGACGCCGCCATCGCCCAGCCCCTGGTGTTCACCAGGGACAAGCAGAACGCGCCCGCCGATCCGGACAATCCGGACCAGCCGGTCAGCGCCGGCAAGGACGCCAAGTCCTCCCACTACTCCTGGTATGTGGAGGCGGTGATCGACGAGGCGCTGAGCATTCTGAAGGAGGAGTACTCCCTCTCCGACAAGGCGGCGGGCCAGCGGGTGTTCAGCGGCGGCCTGCGCATCATCGTGCCCTATGACCCGGAGATTCAGGCGGCGGTGGACGAGGTCTACAACAACCGGGAAAATCTGGACCAGGTCTCCAAAACCGGCCAGCGGCTGGCCTCCGCCATCACGGTGGTGGATAACTCCAGCGGCTACGTGGTGGCGGTGGGGAACACCATGGAAAAGACGTTGGACCGGGGACTGAATATGGCGGTGCACTCCAAGCGCCAGCCGGGCTCGTCCATCAAGCCGCTGTCCGTCTACTCCCCGGCGCTGGAGATGGGGCTGATTACCCCCGCGTCTGTGTTTGACGACAACCCCTTCCTGCTGAACGGCAAGGTGTGGCCCACCAACGCGCCGGCGGTGTACAAGGGCCTGACCACCGTTTTGGACGCTGTGACCCGGTCGGTGAACACGGTGGCGGTGCGGGTGCTGGACCAGGTCACGCCCCAGGAGTCCTTCAACTATATGACGGAGCGGTACGGCTTTACCTCCCTGGAGGCCTACCGGCTCACCAACACCGGGGAGGTGCTGTCGGACATCAACCGGAGCCCCCTGGCCCTGGGCGGCCTGACGAAAGGCGTGTCCACCTATGAGATGGCGGCGGCTTACGCCACCTTCCCCCGCAACGGCGCCTTTACCCCCGCCACCACCGTGCTGGAAATTCAGGACGCCGACGGCCGGCTCATTGTGGACAACAGGCCGGACTCCAAATTTGTCATCCAGAGCAAGACCTCCTATTATATCAATTCTATGCTCACCAACGCGGTGAACACCGGCACGGGCTACAATGCCCGCATCTCGGGCCAGACCGTGGCCGGCAAGACGGGCACCACCAACGACTGGTACGACCTGTGGTTCTGCGGGTACACCTCCTACTACACCGCCGCGGTGTGGACGGGATACCCGGATTACAACGAGGTCATCAACCAAACGGGGTACAATCCCTCGGTGACGCTGTGGCAGAAGGTGATGTCCATCATTCACCAGGAGAAGGAGAACCAGGCCTTCGGCCTGCCGGAAGGGCTGAGCCTGAGCTCCTACAGCGTGTGCATGGACTGCGGCAATCTGTCTACGGCGGACTGCGAGAGCGACGTGCGGGGCAGCCGGGCGCAGACCTTCCGGCTGGTGAGCGGAGACGGGCCAAGGGAATACTGCTCGTGCCACGTCCCTGTCACCATCTGCACGGAAAGCCCCATCACCACCGCCAACGGCACGGCGACGGGGGCCTATCATCAGGCGGGAGAGTTCTGCCCGGAGGAGAGCGTCAAGCAGGTTACCATGGTGAATTTCCAGCGCGAGATGGCGCGGGATTCCCTGTCCATTGGCGACCAGTACGCGCTGATCAGCCTCTATGACCACCTGGGCAGCCCGTACTGCGCGGTGCACACCAGCGCCCCGGAACCCAGCGATCCGGTGGAGCCCATTGACCCGTTCGATCCCAGCCCCTCCCCGGACGTCACCGACTGGCCCTATGTGCCCCCCACGGCGGAGCCCAGCTACGACCCCTTTGCGCCGCCTTCGGCGGAGCCCAGCTACGACCCCATCGTGCCCCCCACGGCGGAGCCCAGCTATGACCCCTTCCTGCCGCCTATCGTGGAGCCCACGCCGGAGCAGCCCTATATTCCGGCCGATCAAAATACAAATACCTGGTGGTAGAGCGCAGCCGCCCACAGATTGTTCTGTGGGCGGCTTTATTTAACGGCTCACCGGGGAATACTGCGATTGTGCCGAAGAATGGCGGCGGGAGAGGGAAAGGTTTGGCGAAAAAGCAGGGAGGTTTGGAATTGCGCACAGTCCACAGCTGTGTTACAATAGACCACAATAGAAGGACAGAAAGCTGCGGGAGCATAGAATAGGAAGGATGAACACCATGGAACAGACCCAGCAGCCCAAATACTTTATTGTGGAGTCCACGGTGCTGCCGGAGATTTATTTGAAGGTGGCCCAGGCCAAACGGCTGCTGGAGACCGGCCAGGAGCAGACGGTGAACGCCGCCGCCCGCCGGGCGGGCATCAGCCGCAGCGCGTTTTACAAGTATAAGGACGCCATCCGGCCCTTTGAGGATATGCTCCACGGACGGATTGTCACCATCCAGATTCTTCTGCGCAATGAACGGGGGGCTCTGTCGTCGGTGCTCAATCTGCTGGCGGACCGGGGGGGAAACGTGCTAACCATCAACCAGGCCATCCCCGGCGGGGGCGCGGCGGCAGTGACGGTGGGATTGGAGACCAGCGGGCTGTCCGCCGGTTTGGAGGAGCTGCTCTGCGCGCTGCGGGAGCGGCCCGAGGTGATCCGCTGTGAGGTTCCGGCGGGTTAGTTCCTTTTTCTTGAGAGAAAAAGGAACCAAAAAGAGCTTTAGTCCGCTGACGGAACGGGGCAGGAGAGGGCGGGTTCCTCGACGGCGACGGGCCGTGTGCTGGGTGAAAGGAATGACAAATATTATGGTAAATGTGGCAGTTTTGGGCTTTGGCACCGTGGGCTCCGGCGTGGCGGAGGTGCTCACCGGGCACGAGGACAGCATCGAGCGCAAGGCGGACGGATTGATCCGGCTGAAATATATTTTGGACGTGCGGGACTTCCCGGACAGCCCCTTCGCGGACCGGTTCGTCAAGGACTTCTCCGTGATTGAGCAGGACCCCGAGGTGGACATTGTGGTGGAGACCATCGGCGGGGCCGGCGTGGCGCTGGACTTCACCCGCCGGGCGCTGGAGGCGGGCAAGAGCGTGGTCACCTCCAACAAGGAGCTGGTGGCCACCCAGGGGTACGAGTTGACCCAGCTGGCCAGGGAGAAAGGGGTGTGCTACCTCTTTGAAGCCAGCGTGGGGGGCGGCATTCCCATCATCCGGCCCCTGTCCCAGTGCTTGGCGGCCAATGAGATTCTGGAAATCTACGGAATTTTGAACGGCACCACCAACTACATCCTCACCCGGATGATTCGGGCGGGGCTGAGCTTTGACGCGGCGCTGCGGGAGGCCCAGGAGAAGGGCTACGCGGAGCGGGACCCGTCCGCCGACGTGGAGGGGCACGACGCCTGCCGGAAGATATGCATCCTGGCCGCCATCGCCTTTGGGCGGCACGTCTATCCCGACCAGGTGCCCACCCAGGGCATCACGGAGGTGACGCTGGCGGACGTGGACTACGCGGAGAGCGCGGGCAAAAAGATCAAGCTGCTGGGCCGGGCCATCCGGATGGAGGACGCTCGGGTGTGCGCCTATGTGGCGCCCCACCTGGTGGACCAGGCCGACCCGTTGGCCGGGGTGGAGGACGTGTTCAACGCCATCTCGGTGCGGGGGGACGCCATTGGGGACGTGATGTTCTACGGACGGGGCGCGGGCAAGCTGCCCACCGCCTCCGCCGTGGTGGCGGACGTGATCGACGCGGCGCGGAATATGGGCCACCGCCGGGCGCTGTTCTGGGAGCCGGGAGGCCAGGACGCAGTGTGCGGCGCGGACGGCTTGACCAGCCGGTGGTATGTCCGGGCCAAGGCGTCCACAGAGGCGCTGCGTGCGGCTCTGCCGGGGTGCAAGCTGCTGGCCCGCCGGGAGAGCGGCGGGGATGAGGCCGCCTGCCTCACCGGGCGGGAGCTCACCCGACCCCAGCTGGACCAGCTGCTGGCGGGAATTGAGCTGCGCTCCGTGATTCGGGTGCTGGATTGACTGAGAAGCGCGGAGAAGCGGACAGCGAGGGAGCTTGGAGCGGAGCGAGGGCGAGCGGATGGGGCAGCGGGCCCCAGAGACCAGCCCGAGACGCAGCGAAAGCGACCGAGCGCCCTGGCCGCTTCGCAGCGTGACAACATCGCCGCAAGCTCCGTATCCCTCGCTTCCGCTTTGGCGAAAGCTCACTCATTCCGCTGCGCCTCCTTTCCCCACAAAGCCAAGGGACGGCTTTGCGGGGTCCCCAGGGAGAAGCGCAAAGCGGCGGACAGCATAAAATAGAGCGTCGGGACAGCGCCCGGCAAAAGGGCATGGAAATTCCATGAGAGGATGAAAGGAACTATGGCACTTATCGTACAAAAATTCGGCGGGTCCTCCGTGGCGGATGCGGAAAAAATCCGCAACGTGGCCCGCATTATCACCGATACGTATCAAAAGGGAAACAGCGTGGTGGCGGTGCTGTCCGCCCAGGGGGATACCACCGACGACCTCATCGAAAAGGCGGCGGAGATCAACCCGGGCGCCTCCAAGCGGGAGATGGATATGCTGCTGTCCACCGGGGAACAGATCTCCTGCTCCCTGTGCGCCATGGCCATTGAGAGCATGGGCTTTCCCGTGGTGTCCCTCACCGGGTGGCAGGCGGGCTTTCGCACCAACTCCGGCTATGGCAACGCCCGCATCAAGCGGGTGCAGGGGGAGCGCATTCGCGCGGAGCTGGACAAGCGCCGCATCGTGATTGTCACCGGGTTTCAGGGGCTGAACAAATACGACGACATCACCACCCTGGGCCGGGGCGGGTCGGACACGTCGGCGGTGGCCATCGCCGCGGCGCTCAACGCCGACCTGTGCCAGATTTTTACCGACGTGGACGGCGTGTACACCGCCGACCCCCGTTTGGTGCCGGGGGCGCACAAGCTGGACGAGATTACCTATGATGAGATGCTGGAGCTGGCCACCCTGGGCGCCCAGGTGCTCCACAACCGCTCGGTGGAAATGGCCAAGCGCTATGGAGTCAACCTGGAGGTGCTGTCCAGCTTTTCCGGGAAGCCGGGTACGAAAGTGAAGGAGGTCGTCAAGACAATGGAAAAATCCCATATCAGCGGCATTGCCAAGGATAAAAATATCGCCCGCCTGGCCCTGGTGGGGCTGGAGGACACGCCGGGCATCGCGTTTAAAATCTTCTCCCTGCTGGCCAAAAACAACGTGAACGTGGACATTATCCTCCAGTCCATCGGCCGCAGCGAGACGAAGGATATCAGCTTTACCGTGGCCAAGGGGGACATGGAGCAGGCCCGCCAGCTGCTGGAGGACAACCGGGACCGCATCCACTTCGACCACATCGACGTGTCGGATAACATCGCCAAGGTGTCCATTGTAGGGGCGGGGATGATCAACAACCCCGGCGTGGCGGCGGCCATGTTTGAGGCGCTGTTCAACGCGGGCATCAATATCAACATGATCTCCACCAGCGAGATCAAGGTGTCCGTATTGGTCCATATCAGCGACGCGGACCGGGCGGTGCAGGTGATTCACGACCGGTTCTACGACGAATTCAACGGCGCACAGTAACGCACAGGGGACAGACCGGGCAAAAGCCCGGTCTGTCTTTCGTATAGAGCCGGCAAAAATAGGGCGGACGGAATTGGAAAACTGTTGCAAAACAGGGTATAAAATGATATGATAAACTATCTATGGGCAATATGGAAATACAGGCGGAAAGAGGCTCCGGCTCTGACATTCCCGGCTGGGGGAGAGGGGCGGGTCTTTCGATAATGAGGTGCGGTCATTGTATTTAAAAGCGCTGGAAATTCAAGGCTTCAAGTCTTTTGCGGATAAGACGGTGCTGGCCTTTGGCTCCGACATCACAGCGGTGGTAGGGCCCAACGGGTCGGGCAAGTCCAACATTGCCGACGCCATCCGCTGGGTGATGGGGGAGCAGTCCACCCGAACCCTCCGGGGCAGCAAAATGGAGGACGTGATTTTCAACGGCACGGAAAAGCGCAAGGGGCTGGGCTTTGCCGAGGTCACGCTGGTGCTGGACAACACCGAGCATATGTTCCAGATGGAGGAGACCGAGGTGGCGGTGACGCGGCGGTACTACCGCTCCGGGGAGAGCGAGTACTACATCAACCGCCGGGCCTGCCGGCTGAAGGATATCAACGAGCTGTTTATGGACACCGGCCTGGGTCGGGAGGGCTATTCCATCATCGGGCAGGGGAGAATTGATGAGATTCTCTCCGTGAAAAGCGCAGACCGCCGGGAAATTTTCGAGGAGGCGGCGGGCATTTCCCGCTTCCGCCACCGCAAGGAGGAGGCGGAGCGCAAGCTGGAGCGCACCGACGAAAACCTGGTGCGCATCAACGATAAAATCGACGAGCTGGAGCTCCAGGTGGAGCCCCTGCGGGCCCAGGCGGAAAAGACGAAAAAGTATTTGGTCCTCCGGGACGAGCTGAAGGAGCTGGAGATTTCCGTCTGGCTGGAGCAACTGGAGCGCATCCGGGCCAACGCGGTGAAGCTGCGGGGCGACTGCGAGGCGGCGGCGCGCCAGCGGGACGAGGCCCAGGGCGAGGTGGAGCGGCTGTACGCCCAGAGCGGCGAGCTGGCCCAGGGGATGCGGGATAAGGATGTCCAGGCGGAGAACCTGCGGGGCAAGCAGTCCGGCTTGGACGAGCAGGTGCACGCCTGTGAAAACGGCATCACGCTGCTGAAAAACGACATCAAGAACAACAGCGAGAACGCCCAGCGCATCCGGCAGGAGCTGGAGCAGCAGGAGGGCCGGGCGGGCTCCATCGCCGCCCAGATCCAGGAGCGCCGGGCGCGGCTGGACGAGATCGAGGAGGATATGGCCCGGAGGCAGGAGGAGCTGGAGCGGCTGGGGCGGCGGGTTCAGGAGGTGCTGGGCTCGGCCGGCAGCCTGGACGACGAGCTGGAGCGCCTTCAGGAGCGGGAGCGGCTGGAGACCGCCTCCGCCGGCGAGGCCAGACAGCTGCTGTCCGCCCTCACCGCCGCGGCCCAGGAGCTGTATGACCGGGAGGAGAAGCTGGGCCAGGAGCTCCAGGAGCAGGAGGAGCGGGCCGCCCAGGCGCGGGACGCCCTGGAGGGGACGAAGAAGGAGCTGGAAAAGGTCACAGAGGACCGGGACGCGGCCAAAAACGTCATCAGCGGCTATCAGATGCGCCTCCAGTCCCGGCAGCGAAAGCTGGACCAGGCCCAGGAGACCCACCGCAGGCTGCAAATGGACGAGAACAACCTGAACTCCCGCATTAAAATGCTGTCCGAGATGGAGAAGCTGTACGAGGGCTACTCCAAGGCGGTGAAGCTGGTGATGGGGGAGGCCGAGCGCGGGGGCCTGCGGGGCGTCCGGGGCCCGGTGGCCGGGCTGCTCCACGTGCCCGACCAGTACGCCGTGGCCATCGAGATCGCCCTGGGGGGTGCCATGCAGAACCTGGTGGTGGAGCGGGACGAGGACGGCAAAAACGCCATCAACTACCTCAAGCGCCGGGACGGAGGCCGCGCCACCTTCCTGCCCATGAACACCGTGCGCCCCGCCGAGTTCCGGGACAGGGCGGTGGAGAACGAGGACGGATTTTTAGGGATGGGAGATACGCTCATCTCCTTTGACCGGCAGTACGCCGGCATCTTCTCCAACCTGCTGGGCCGGGTGGTCATCGCCAGCGACATGGACAAGGCCATGGCCATGGCCCGGAAATTCGGCCACCGCTTCCGCATCGTCACCCTGGACGGCCAGGTGCTCAACGCCGGCGGGTCCATGACGGGCGGGTCCGTGTCCCGCTCGGCGGGCATTCTGTCCAGGGCCAACGAGCTGGAACGGCTGAACCGGCAAAAGGACGGGCTGAGCGCCGACCTGAAAGCTGCGGGGGACGAGCTGGCAAAAACCCAGCGGGAGGTCACTGCCGCCCAGTATGAGCTGGACGCCGCCACCGCCCAGCTGCGCGAGGCGGAGGACGCCGTGCTGAAGTACTCGGAGCGGGCGGAGAGCGCCCAGGTGCAGCTGGGGGAGGTTGAGCTGCGCCGCCAGGGCCTGGCCGGAGAGCGGGAGCAGGTGCGCCGCCGCATGGAGGAGAACACGGACAATACGGCGCAGGCCAAGGCGAGGATCGAGGCGCTGGAGGGCTCCGCCGCCGCCCTGCGGGCGGAGGGCGAGGCAAAGGCCCAGGGCCGGACCGCCTTGCAGGACAAGGTGGCCAAGCTGAATGAGGAGTCCGCCCAGCACAGCGCCAGGCTGGCAGGGCTGGAGGGCGAGCAGTCGGCGCTGCGCCAGAGCATCGGCGAGCTGGAGCGGCTGCGGGAGGACCTGTCTGGGGACACCGCCAGCCGCACGGCGATGATCGGGCAGTTTGAGCGGCAGAACGACTACCTGGCCCGGCGCATTCAGGAGGAGGAGGACCGGCTTCAGGGGCTGAAGGCGGCCAGCCAGGAGGGGATCGCCGCCATCCGCCGTCTCAACGAGGAAAAGCTGGCCCTGGAGGGGAAGCGCAACCAGACGGACCGCCAGGCCCGGGACAAGAACAACGAGCTGCTGGCCATGGAGCGGGAGGTGTCCGTCTTAGAGCAGAAGTCCGCCGCCGCCGCCATGGAGGAGAGCCAGCTGCTGGACAAGCTGTGGGAGGGGTATCAGCTCTCCCACGAGGCGGCTCGCGCCCAGCGGGTGGAGCTGGAATCCGTCCAGAAGGCCCAGCGGCGCATCGGAGAGCTGAAAAAGTCCATTTCCGCCCTGGGCAGCATCAACCCGGACGCGGTGGAGGAGTTCAACCGGGTGAACGAGCGGTATACCTACTTCACCGACCAGCGGGACGACGTGGCCAAGGCCAAAAAGGAGCTGGAGGACATCATCGCCCAGATCACCGGCGAGATGACGGAGATTTTTCAGGAGCAGTTCGCCCTCATCGACCAGGAATTCCGAAAGGCGTTCGCCGAGCTGTTCGGCGGGGGCAAGGCGGAGCTTATCCTGGAGGACCCGGAGGACGTGCTGGGCTGCGGCATCGAGATCAAGGCTCAGCCGCCGGGGAAGACCATCCAGCACATGAGCTCTCTGTCCGGCGGGGAGCGGGCGCTCATCGCCATTGCGCTGTACTTCGCCATTTTGAAGGTGCGGCCCACGCCGTTCTGTGTCATGGACGAGATCGAGGCCGCGCTGGACGAGTCCAACGTGGTGCGCTACGCCCGGTATATGCGCCGCATGAGCGACAAAACCCAGTTCATCGTGATTACCCACCGCCGGGGGACAATGGAGGAGGCCGACGTGCTCTACGGCGTCACCATGCAGGAGAAGGGCGTGAGCCGGATGCTCACCATCAACTTAAACGATGTGGAACAGGAGCTGAACATTAAATAGAAGGAGCTGAGCGTCAGATGGCTAAGATCAGGAAGTGTGGGAACTGCGGCAAAGAGATGGAGTTTTTGGGTGAGGAGCAGATTCAGCTGGGACAAGTGGGCGTTGTACTTGGGCATCTGTCCAACCTGCTGAGCGGTTCGCTGGATGTGGAACTCTGGGAGTGCTACAACTGCGGCAAGATTGACTTTTACCGCCAGGGCAGTACAGAACTGGGGGACGGTGAGGACCGTATGCCCCAGGTGATCTGCTGCAAATGCGGGAGGAAGCACGACCTGGACGATCCCGAATGTCCCGGCTGCGGATTGAAGAATCCAAATTATAGGTAGATGCCAGCCCGCCTTCGGCGGGCCGCGCCGAGTGGCGCGTAAAATCGAAGCCGAAGGCGGAGCTTTGCGCAGAACGGATTCATTCCGCCCGAGCATTTAAATAAGAAAGGGGTCCCCGTTTGGCGGGAGCCAAGTGGAGGTAGATTTTAATGGGATTTTTTGATAAAATCAAAAAGATCGGCATTTTCAACGGCTTTTCCCAGCTGGACGACGACTTTTACGAGGAGCTGGAGGAGTCCCTGGTGATGGCTGATTTAGGCGCCGAGACCACCATGGAGGCGGTGGAGGAGCTGCGCGCCCGCTGCAAGGCGGAGAAAATCAAGGACATCGAGGGCGCCCGCCAGTGTATGCGGGACATTTTGGCCGAGTACCTGTCCACCGGGGCGCTGTCGGTGGACATGAGCCGCAAGCCCGCCATCGTGCTGTTCATCGGGGTGAACGGGGTGGGCAAGACCACCTCCATCGGCAAGCTGGCCGCCCGGTGGAAGCGGGAGGGCAAAAAGGTGCTGCTGTGCGCCGGGGACACCTTCCGGGCCGCCGCAGCCGAGCAGCTCACCATCTGGTCCGACCGGGCCGGGGTGGATATCGTCAAGCAGCACGAGGGGGCCGACCCCGCCGCCGTGGTGTACGACGCGCTGTCCGCCGCCAAGGCGCGCCGGACGGACGTGGTGCTGGTGGACACCGCCGGGCGGCTGCAAAACAAGGCCAACCTGATGAATGAGCTGAACAAGATTTCCCGGGTGATTGACCGGGAGTGCCCCGACTCCAGCCGGGAGACCCTGCTGGTGCTGGACGCCACCACAGGGCAGAACGGCCTCATCCAAGCCAAGGAATTTTCCAAGGCGGCGGGGGTGACGGGGATTGTGCTCACCAAGCTGGACGGCACCGCCAAGGGCGGCATCGTCATCGCCATCGCCAAGGAGCTGGGCGTGCCCGTGAAGTTCGCCGGGGTGGGCGAGGGCGTGGACGACCTCCAGCCCTTCGACGCGGCGGAGTTCACCCAGGCGCTGCTATAAACGGAGGGAGACGCTATGGACTGCCCATTCTGCGGGAAGGAAATGAAGGAGGGGATCATCCCCTCCGGGTTTAAGTGGGTGGAGGACGGCCAGGACGCCTGGGATGGGATTCCGCTGACCGTCGGCCTGCTTGGAAGTGCGCCAAAGTCGTTTTACTGCCCGGACTGCCGCCAGATTGTCCTGCCCGTGCCGGAGAAGGCCGGTTTTTTGGAGGCCGTGCAGGAGAAGCTGGACGCGGCAGGCGGGAAAATTGAGGCCGTGCAGAAAGAGTGGGAGGCCCGGCGGACCCAGGCCAAGGACGAAAAACGAAAGAAAAATTTTGGTCGGAAAGACCCGTGGGAGCTGTAGAACAATGAAAATGGTATTGGCCAGCAAAAATCAGAAAAAAATGAAGGAAATGAACGAGATTTTGTCCACCATGGGGGTGGAGGTGTGCCTTCAGGCGGACGTGGGCATCGACATCGACGTGGAGGAGACGGGGACCACCTTTGAGGAGAACTCCTTATTGAAAGCGAAGGCCGTCATGGAGGCGTCCGGCCTGCCCGCCATCGCCGACGACTCCGGGCTGTGCGTGGACGCGCTGAACGGGGCCCCGGGGGTGTACTCCGCCCGGTACGGCGGGGAGGGGCTGGACGACACGGGGCGGTACAAGCTGCTGCTGGCCAATATGCCGAAGGGCGAGGCCCGGACAGCGAAGTTCGTGTCCGTCATCACCTGCTGCTTCCCCAACGGAGACGTGCTCACCGCCCGGGGGGAGTGCCCCGGCACCATCGCCTTCGCCCCCATGGGGGAGGGTGGGTTTGGATACGACCCGATATTTTTCCTGCCCAAGCTGAAGAAGACCTTTGCCCAGCTCACGGCGGAGGAGAAGAACGCCATCTCCCACCGGGGGCTGGCGCTGGAGGCGTTCCAGGGGAAGCTGGAGGAATATCTGAAATGAAGAATACCGGGACCTGTCCCAAGTGCGGGAGCAAGGATGTGGTCGAGGTTCCAGGCGGCGCGTTCAGCCCGTTGGGCCAAGGCGGTTTCATGGAAACCGGCGGTTTTGGAACGGCCAGGATAGACCGCTGGGTCTGCTGTACCTGCGGATATTCTGAAGCATGGGTCGAGCCGGAGAAATTGCAAAAAATACGGAAAAATTGGCAGAAAAGCCATTAAAGGAGCTATTATGGCAGATTTGACAAGCAAGCAACGGGCACAGCTGAGAGGGCTGGCCAATGAGATCGACACCATTGTCCACATCGGCAAGGACGGGGTGGGGGAAAACCTGATCAAGCAGGCGGACGACGCCCTGGAGGCCCGGGAGCTCATCAAGGGCAAGGTGCTGGAAAACAGCCCGCTGTCCCCCCGGGAGGGGGCGGAGGAGCTGGCGAAGGCCACCCGCAGCCAAGTGGTGCAGGTAATTGGAACCAAGTTTGTGCTCTACCGGGAGACCCACGGCCGGCCCAAGGAGAAACGAATCAAGCTGGCGAAGTGACGGCTGACCATAGACGCTCATTCATCCTCGTGCCGGGGACGGCATAGATATAGAAAGGGTGGTTGTGTGAAAATTGGTATTTATGGCGGAAGCTTTAATCCCCCTCATCTGGGGCATCTGGCGGCGGCCAGGGCGGCTGTGGCGGCGCTCGAGTTGGACAAGCTGGTATGGATTCCCGCAGGCTGCCCGCCCCACAAGGAGCTGGCGGCCGACAGCCCCACGGCAGAGCAGCGGCTGGAAATGACGGAAATTGCCGCGGACCAGCTGCTGCTTCCCGGCATCACCCAGGTGTGGGACGTGGAAATCCGCCGGGAGGGCAAAAGCTACACCGCCGACACCTTGAGGCAGGCCGCGCAGCGCTGGCCGGAGGCTGAGCTGTGGCTTCTGATGGGGACGGATATGTTTCTGACTCTTCACCGATGGCACGAGCCGGAGCAGATTTTGGCCCTGGCGGGCGTGTGCGCCTTTGGCCGCACCGAGGCGGACGGCGAGGAGGTATTCGCCCCCCAGCGGGAGTTTCTGCGGAAAGCCTATCCGGAGGCTAAGATCGCCACCATCACCATTCCCGGCCTGGTGGACATTTCCTCCACCCGCCTGCGGGAGCTGCTGGCCCAGGGAAAGGGCCGGGAATTTTTGCCGGAGGCTGTGTACGGCTACCTTTTACGGGAAACACTATATGGAACCCACGCCGATTTGAAACACCTGTCCATGGAGGATTTGCGCTGTGTATCCTATTCCATGGTGAAGGCCAAGCGGCTGGCGCATATACGGGGAATCGAGGAGGAGGCGGCCAAGCTGGCCCGCCGGTGGGGCGCGGATGAGCGGAGGATGCGCCGGGCGGCTATCCTCCACGACTGCACCAAATACCTCAGCCGTGAGGAGCACCTGGCCATCTGTGACCGGTACGGGGTGGAGCTGGACACGCTGGAGCGGGCCACGGACAAGCTGCTCCACGCCAAAAGCGGCGCCGCTTTGGCCAAGCATATCTTTGGAGAGGATGATATCTATGACGCCATTCTCTATCACACCACAGCCAGGGCGGAGATGAGCCTGGAGGAAAAGCTGCTGTACATCGCCGACTACATGGAGCCCTGCCGGGATTTTCCCGAGGTGGGGGAGCTGCGCCGGCTGGCTTATGCTGATTTGGACGGGGCGGTGGGCATGGGCGCATCGCTGTCCATGCAGGAGATGGTCCAGCGGGGGAAGGAGCTCCATCACGATACCCTGGGGGCCTATGAATTCTATGGGAAAGGGAACAAGACATGAGCGAGCAGTCCAAAATGCCGAATGAGGAGACGCCAAAGCAGTCCAGGCTGGGAAAGCGGCTGGAGCGCGGGGAAAAGCCCGCCATGACGCCGGAGCAGGCAAAGAAAAAGAGGGAAAGGATCATCATGGCGCTGATGATTGTGCTGGCTGCGGTGATGGTGATTGCGGCGGCGTTGGTGCTACTGTATAACCGATGGGTGAAGCGGCCGCCGCTGCCCCCGTCGTCCAGCCAGCCGCCTGTGGCTGACTCCAACGCTCCGGCGGACGAGAGCGCCGAGCCCACGCTGAGCTTTGACGCCGTAGAGCCTAAGGTGGGCGGAGAGCGCAGAAGCGACGCCATTTTCACCATCCTGATCTTTGGCTCGGACGAGACCTCCGGCCTGACGGACACCATGATGGTGGCCACTTACGACGTGGCCAATCAGAAGGCGACAGTGATGTCCCTGCCCCGGGACACCCTTATCAACTCCAGCGCCCGGCCCAATATCAACGCCAAAAAGCTCAACGCGGTTTACAACGTCTATGGGCAGGGGGACGAGGGCATTCAGGCGCTGAAAAATGAGGTGTCCGAGCTGGTGGGTTTTGTGCCCGACTACTATGTGCAGATCGACTGGGAACTGGTGGGAGAGATGGTGGACGCCATCGGCGGCGTGTGGTTTGACAACCCCCGCCATATGGAGTATTACGACCCCTTCCAGGACCTGAACATCTATCAGGAGAAGGGCTACCGGTTCCTCAATGGGAATGACGCCATGCAGATTGTGCGCTTCCGGCACAGCAACGACGGCAACGCCATCAGCGATTTGGAACGCTTGGAAATCCAGCACTCCTTTTTGAAGGCGGTGCTGGAGCAGACGCTACAGATCAAAAACATCACCCGCATCGGCCAGCTCATCGAGCTGTTCAACAGCCGGGTGAACAGCGACCTGGCGGTGGAAAATATGCTGTGGTTCGGCCAGGAGGCGGTGCTGGGCGGGCTGAAGGTGGACGACGTGGAATTCTGCACCATGCCCAACGCCTTGGGGAGCTACTATCAGTTCGGGCGGGACTGGAGTTTTGTCTATCCTGTTCAGAGCCAGCTGCTTTCCATGATTAACGAGTCGCTGAACCCCTTTGAGGAAGAAGTGACCATCAAGCAGCTGGATTTGATGAGCGTGGCGGCGGACGGTTCCCTGCGCTCCTCTACCGGGCGGCTGGCCGCCCCGGAGCTGGGGGAGGTGCCGGTGCGGGAGACCGAATCGCCGGAGGAGAGCGACCCCGTGGAGAGCCAGCCCGCCGAGAGCGGCGAGCCGTCTGAGAGCGCTCCCGCAGTCACAGACCCGGCGGCCAGCGAGCCCGTTCCCACTGAGACGGGCGGCCTGCCCGCGGAGAGCCAGCCGGTGGCTCCCACCCCCGCCCCGTCTGAGGACGTGAACGGGGGTCAGCCCAGCCAGGTGCCGGCGGACAATGAGGAAGAAATCATCGACTGGGGCGATACCCCGGATTAAACGGAATATTAAAAGGAGTATAATGTATGCTAAATTCTGAGGAAATGATTGCCATCGCCGTGAAGGCGCTGGATGACAAAAAGGGAAAGGACATCAAGGTGCTGCACACCGCCGATCAGACCACCTTGGCGGACTACTTCATCATCTGCGACGGCTCGTCCAACACCCAGGTGCGGGCGCTGGCGGAGGCGGTGGAGGAGGCCATGTCCAAGGCGGGGGAGGAGCCCCACCACATCGAGGGCCACCGGGGCGGCCAGTGGACGCTGCTGGACTACTCCGCGGTGGTGGTCCACGTGTTCACCCAGGAGGGCCGGGAGTTCTATGGCCTGGAGCGGCTGTGGTCGGACGCCCAGCCGGTGGATATCTCCAAATATTTGACGGCGCAGGCCGAGTAATCTGCAAAGGTCGTGAATTGACATGGAAAACGAAGCGAAAAAAGTGATGCTCTCGGGCATTCAGCCCAGCGGAGAGCTGCATATCGGGAACTATCTCGGCCCTCTGCGCCACTGGCCGGAGATGATCGACGAGTTCGACTGCTACTTCTTTCTGGCGGACCTGCACACCATTACCGTACGCCAGGACCCGGCCGCTCTGCGCCGCCGGGTGCTGACGCTGCTGGCAAACTACATCGCCTGCGGGCTGGACCCGAAAAAATGTGTGCTGTTCATCCAGTCCCACGTGCCCGCCCACAGCCAGCTGGCCTGGGTGCTGGACTGCTACACCATGTTCGGCGAGCTGTCCCGCATGACCCAGTTCAAGGACAAAGCCGCCAAGCATAAGGATAATATCAATGCCGGTCTGTTCACCTATCCTGCGCTGATGGCGGCTGACATCCTGCTCTACCAGCCGGATGTTGTTCCCGTGGGGGACGATCAGAAACAGCACGTGGAAATCTGCCGGGACATTGCCAATCGGTTCAACGGCATTTACGGCGATGTGTTCAAGGTGCCTGAACCTTATATCGCCAAGGTGGGCGCCCGGATCATGAGCCTTTCTACCCCGGAGAGCAAAATGTCCAAGTCCCAGCCCGATGGATGCGTCGCCCTGTTGGATAAGCCGGAGGACATTGCCCGGAAGTTCAAGCGGGCGGTCACCGACAGCGACACGGAACACTGTGTGCGCTACGACCCGGAACACAAGCCGGGGGTGTCCAACCTGATGCAGATTTACGCCTCCGCCACCGGGAAAAGCTACGAGGAGATTGAGCGCGAGTTTGACGGCAAGGGCTATGGCGTGTTCAAGCCCGCAGTGGGCGAGGCGGTCATTGAGACCCTGCGGCCCATCCGGGAGGAGACGGAGCGGCTACTGGCGGACAAGGCCTATTTGGAGGGCGTATACCGCGCCGGGGCGGAGAAGGCGGCGTATATTGCCGACAGAACCTTGCGCAAGGTATATAAAAAGGTGGGCTTTTTGCCCCGCTGATGGGGATAGAGACAAAGGAGCGAAGTTTACTTGAACGGTTTTGGAAGAATTCTTGCGTCACAGGATATTTGGTATGTGCTGTTGGCGCTGGTGATCGCGGCGGTGGTTTCCTGCGCGGCCACGCCGCTGGTGAAGGTGCTGTCGGTGAAGGTGGGCGCGGTGGACGTGCCCAAGGACGCCCGGCGGATGCACGACCACCCGATCCCCCGCATGGGGGGATTGGCCATCTTCTTTGGCTTTGTGGCCGCCATGCTGCTGATGGTTCAGCTGGACACGGCGAAAAAGGGGATGCTGCTGGGCGCGGTCATCATTGTGGTGCTGGGTATCTTTGATGATATTTACGCCCTGCCCGCCAAGCCGAAGTTTTTGGTTCAGATTGCGGCGGCCCTCATTGCGGTGATGGCGGGCAACCGCATTGAGGTGCTGTCCAACCCCAACATCTTCAGCGAAAACCCCGTGTGGCAGCTGGGCGTGCTGTCCATCCCCATTACCGTGATTTGGATTGTGGCCATTACCAACGCCGTCAACCTTATCGACGGGCTGGACGGGCTGGCCTGCGGCGTGTCCACCATCAGCGCGGCCACCATGCTGGTGATTGCCCTGCTGGTGAGGGAGATGGACAGCGAGATGGACGTGGCGGTGATGATGGCGGCCCTGGCCGGGGCCTGTATAGGGTTTTTGCCTTACAATTTTAACCCCGCGAAAATTTTTATGGGGGATACCGGCGCTACCTTTTTGGGGTTCGTCATGGCCACGGTGTCCGTGAACGGGATGTTCAAGCAGTACACAATCATCTCCTTTGTGGTGCCGTTTTTGATGCTGGGCCTGCCTATTTTCGACGTGTGTTTTGCCGTGGTGCGGCGGTTGTCCCATGGGCAGAACCCGATGAAGCCGGACCGGGGGCACGTCCACCACCGGCTCATCGACATGGGCTTCTCTCAGAAGCAGGCGGTGGGGGTGCTGTATGTGATCTCGGCGATTTTGGGCTTGTCCGCCGTGGTGCTCACCGCCGGCGGCGCGGAAAAGGCCATGATCTTCCTGCTGGCCATGGCGGCGGCCGCAGTCATCGCCTGGAAGGTGTTCTTGGCCGGACCGGCGCAGGAGCGGCCCAGTGAATTGGATGCGCCGAATGAAGCACAGCCGCCGGAGGAGGAAGGGGAGGACGACCATGGGTAAGCTGAAGGTGATGACGATTTTCGGAACGCGGCCGGAGGCCATTAAAATGGCGCCGCTGGTGAAGGAGCTGGAGAGCCGTCCTGAATTTGAAAGCTACTGCTGCGTTACCGCCCAGCACCGACAGATGCTGGACACCGTGCTGGATATTTTTCACATCAAGCCCCAGTTTGACCTGGACATTATGGAGGACCGACAGACCCTTTCTACGATCACCAGCAAGTGCTTGCTGGGGTTGGAGGAGGTGTTTCAGCAGGTGCGGCCGGATCTGGTGCTTGTCCACGGCGACACCTCCACCACCTTTGCCGGGGCGCTGGCGGCCTTCTATCAGCAGATCTCAGTGGGCCACGTAGAGGCCGGCCTGAGAACGGGTGACAAGTATTCTCCCTTCCCGGAGGAGATGAACCGCTCCATGGTGGGGCGGCTGGCCGATTTACATTTCTGCCCCACAGAGACCAACCGCCGAAACCTGGCGGCGGAGGGGATTGCCCGGGGCGTGTTCGTCACGGGCAATACGGTGATCGACGCGCTGGGCACCACAGTGCGCAGGGACTTTCAATTTACAACTCCGGCGCTCAATCACCTGGACTATCAGGAGAAAAAAGTCATTGTGGTGACCTGTCACCGCCGGGAGAACTACGGCGAGCCCATGGAGCAGATTATGAACGCCCTGCGGCGGTTGGCCCTGGCCTATGAGAACGAGATTGAGCTGGTTTATCCGGTGCATCTCTCCCCGGTGGTGCAGGACGCGGCTCACAGCCATTTGGATGGTCTGGACAATGTTCATTTGGTGGAGCCCCTCACCGCGGACGAGATGCACAATCTGATGGCCCGAAGCTACATGGTGATGACGGACTCCGGCGGCTTGCAGGAGGAGGCCCCCGCCCTGGGCAAGCCCGTGCTTGTCCTGCGCCGGGAGACGGAGCGGCCAGAGGCGGTGGCTGCGGGAACGGTGCGGATTGCGGGGACCGGAGAGCTGGACATTTTTGCGATGGCGTCGGAGCTGATCGACTCTCCCGCCGTCTATGCGGTGATGGCGCGTGCGGTCAACCCCTATGGAGACGGCCGGGCCTGCCGCCGGATTGCGGATGGCATCCTGTACTATTTTGGGCGGACAGACCGTCCGCCGGAAATGTTTAAAAACCGCTGATGATGCGGCAGAGGGGGAAAGGCTGTGGAGGATCGAAAGCGCACCATGCTGGCAGTGGTGATTATTGCGGTGGTGCTGTTAGCCGTGCTGTACAGCTTTTCCATCAATCTCTTTGCGGTGCCCCCGGCGCTGGAGCTGGCCGATCCCAACGCCTCCAGCAGCGTTAAGCCCAGCGGAGAGGCGCCTGACGCCAACGGCGGGATTGTGGTGGAGGTGTCCACCCAGACGGTGCAGAGCCTGATTGCGTTTTTGGCCCGTTATGAGAGCTACAGCCGCACGGTGAACGTGGAATATTATTCTGGCGGGCAGTGTGTGGGAGTGGTGAGCGCTCAGGTATGGGCGGATGGGGGCTGGACCCGCGCCGACGTGACCCTCAGCTCGGGCAGGGTGGAGCACTCCGTTGTGGGAGAGGGCCGGCTGTGGCTGTGGTATGACCAGGAGGCAAGCGTGTATGTGGGGCCGGCAGGGGAGATGTCGGCGGATTTGGCGCAGCGCCTGCCCACCTATGAGGATGTGCTGGCGCTGGACAAGAGCAGCATTACCAGCGCGGGGTATGTAGAGCGGGATGGGCTCCCCTGCGTCTATGTAGAAGCGGTGCGGCCTGAACTGGGCTATACCGAGCGGTATTGGATTTCGGAGACCAGCGGCCTGCTCATGGCGGCGGAGGCGGAAAAGGATGGGGAGCTGATCTACTCCATGTCGTCTCATGAGGTGGTCAGCCCCCTGGCGTTGGACAAAACCGCCGGCGTGTTCTCCCTGCCGGATGGCACAGAGCTTTACACGCCGGGGGCGGCGGCCTAATCCGCCGCAATCTCTTTGGCGCTGTCGTCGTCACCCAGGCCCAGCAGGAGGAGAAGGCCCAGGGTGATCACCAGCTCTAAATTGTCTCCCTCCAGGTAGAGAAACAAAATGATGAGTACCAGTAAAATGTCCCCGGTATCAAAGCTTTCAAGGGAAAAATGCTTTAATACGCCGGATAACAGCTGACCCAGTCCGCCGGTAATTTCGCCGATCAGGTCGTTTTTTTGCCGGGGCGGCTCCATAGGGCGGGGCGCGGAGTGAGCGGGGCCGGAGTGCTGGCGGGGGTCGCGGCGCTGCGCCTGGGAAGGATGGCTCGAATATGTCTGAGCTGGTTCATCCAAAAGGACAAAATCGCTGTCGTCCAGGTACTGGTTATACATGGCCATCCTTCTCCTTTCGGGCGTGGAGCAGGTCCAGCCCGGAGCGGATCAGCCGGGACAGCTTGGCAATTTGAATCGCTTTATCCAGCTTGGCATACCGCTGTTCCTTGACGAACGGCCGCAGAGCGGTGAGCAGGGCGGTGCGCTTGTCGTCTTCTCCGCTGGTGAACTGCCCCATAAGATTGGCGGCGGCGGACAGCATTTGAGGATCCAATGAGTTCAGGCCGCCCAGAAGACCGCCCAGTCCGCCCAAAGAGGGAGCTGCCGCCGAGGAGCTGGGCTGAGCCTCTGGGGAGGATGGGGGAGAGGGCGCGGGAGCGCTGGATGGCTGGCCGTCAGGCGGGGGCTCGCTGTTGGAGTGCTGCGCGGCGCCGCCTGAGTTCAGCGACTGGGCCAGAGACATGATTTGCGCCATGGCCTGGGGGTTTCCCAGAATGCCCTCTAATTTTTCTTCCAATTCACTCATGGCGGCCCTCCTGATCCGTGATTGCTGCCTATTTTAGACTGTCTTTCATTTTTTGGATGAGTTTGGCCCCTTCCGGGTCCTGCATCAGCTGCCGAATGGCGTCAGTCAGTTGAGCGGCGTCTCCTTGCGCGGCCCGCTGGGCGGCGGCTTCCAGGTCGCCGGTGGTCTGACTGAGCATGGAAAAGACCCGTTGCGTCTCCGGCGCGTCCCGCAGCTTTTGCAGTTTGGCGGTGTCGCCCATCAGTTCGGCGGCCTGTTTTCCCTTTAAAATTCCCTCAAAATTTGGCATAGGACTTCCCTCCGTTCATCACCAGTATATGTGCGCGGAGGGGAATGGTGACCAGGATATAAAAATTCCCGACGCATATGCGCCGGGAATTTTAGCGTTAGGCGTGACTGTGCCGGGTGTTGGTTTCTTCCGAACGGAAAAGCAGCGTCAGGCACCAAAGCGCCGCAAGGCCCACAACCGTGTAGATGATGCGGGCAATCCAGGTTCCGGAGCCGCCGCAGATGAAGGCCACCAAGTCGAAGTTGAACAGTCCGATGACACCCCAGTTCAACCCGCCAATGATGGACAAGGTCAGCGCAATCTTGTCTAAAAACATGGTACAAACCTCCTTTGGGGTCCTCTGCCGGTTGGCCAAAAGACCAATATCGTCATCCCAAAGGTAGTTTGCGTCAAGCCGGAATCGCTATACTGGAAAGAGCTGTGCGCTTCAGAAAAAATTACAAATAAACGGTTATTCCGCGGCAACTGTTCGGCTGGTGGGAATAATGCAGACGTAGCTTTTGCCCCGGCCCAGGGACAGGGGAGAGCCATCCTGATTGAAGTAGCGCAGTTGCTGATTGGCAGAGCCCTTTTCCCAGGTGATGGGAACCATTTTTCCGCCGCAGGCAAACCAGCCGCTGCCTGAGGTGAGGTTCACGTTGACGCGCCCCGCGTCGTCCACCACAGTACAGACGGTCTGCAGGACCAGCAGGTTAGTGACGGCAACCTGAGAACCGTCGTTGCCGTCGATGTAGGGTGCGCCGTATTCCTCTACCTCATACAGACCGGTGGCTTCGTTGTAGTAGAACACGCCAGTTTTATAGTTGGAAAAGGGGACGGTGACTGTGAGCGCGCTCTGGCCGCCGGCGGGGGCGCCATCGTCGGCAAAGGTCATTTCGTACTGATAGCCATCGGCGTGGAGGGTCCGGTTTTCCTTCGTGAGCATGGCGGTGATGGCCTCGCCGGAGGTCAGCAGAGAGTGCTCGTAGGCGTAGTGATGGCCTTCGATACGGTCGCGGTCCCGCCAAAACATCCCAGAATCTGCGCCGGAGTAGTAGCCGTTGACCCCGTCCACGGTGAACAGGCCTTGTCGGCTTTTGGTGTCGTAGAACTCAGGGCTGCCGCCGGCGTGGATGTATACCGCGTCGTGCCCCTGGGCCAGCTCCCAGTAATACTGCCGCGCAGAGCGGACCGAACCGATGAGGCCCAGCTCGCCGGGCTGCTGATACAGGGCCAGCATTCGGGTGATGCCGCCCTCGGCCAGAACCTCGTAAATGATATCAGCCTGACTGTTTCCCTGCTGGGGCAGAGCGTCCCGCAGATTGTTGAGCATAACGGCGACCGGGCGGGAGCCGGACAAATCCTCCTCGCAGGGCAGGCCGGTCAGCGGATGATAAAAGGCGGGTTCCGGGGTGGGCGTGGGGGTGGGAGGCGGGGTCTCCGGCGGCGTTGAGACAACGGTTTCCGACGGCTCGGCGGACGGATTGTCATTTGCCGAGCCGCAGGCGGGCAAAAGCAGGAGCAGTATAGCACAGAGCAGACAGGTAATACGTTTCATGATTGGCGCCTCCTAAAGAAATTGCTTCATCACATTATACCAATTTTGTCGATGTTTGTAAATGGAAGATTGTGTTGACGCAAATTATGCCGGCCGCCCTTGCGAGCGCGCCGTTTGTGGAGAGGGGCTGGTTTGCGAAGGAACTGCTTGCTATCGGTGGAACGATCTGTTATAATGAAGCACACTATAGTGAAAAGGAGTTGTGGAGCTGCGTATGGACGCTTCTGTGCCCATATTCCGGCAAACGCTGGCCCCGCTGGGGTTGGATGTTCCTCCGGCGGGGGAGACTGATTTTGAATCGCTGGTGATGAAATATAAGGTCCAGCTTCAGCCGGGACAAGGACCGACTCATATTGCTGGGATGACGGCCATGGCGGAGTGCCGCGCGGCCCTGATCGCTGCCCAGGAAGCCGCCTGCGGCCCGGTGTGGGTGAGCTGGGCTTGCAGCGAGGAGGGGGAGTCCGCCACCCGCGTGCATATGCTGGCCGCCCTGTTTGTGGCAGAGGGAATGGGGGCGGCGGCCTTCGGCCTGGAATGTCCGGAGGAGCGGGCAGGGCAGCTGCTGGGCGAGCTTGCCGAAAATGCCCGTATTCCCCTGTATTATGTGGGGGAGAAGGGGGCGGTAGGCTATCCGTATGCGCCGTCCGCCAAGGATCCGGACGTGATTCCCTGCGCCACCGGCACGGCGCCCTGCTTTGTTACGCGGACCATTGACGTGGGCGAGGAGCTGAAATGCGGACCTGATCTTCTGGAAGATATCATTGCCGCAGAGGATGACCCAGTGGGAGCGGTGAAGATAGCCATTCACGAGCAGGATGACGTGGAAATTTTTGCGGAACACCAGTATGCCGTGGGAAAGGCGCTGTGTCTTTGGTCCGATGTGCCGGAGCTGCTGGAGGGGGCTCTGCGGGTGTATCAGGGCCGCGCCCTCTACGATGGGACGGGCCGGTTGGAGCCGGAGGAATTGGACAGGCTGAGCCGGTTGTATGGGCTGATTGTTCTGTGAGAAAGGGGACGGCTAAGTGATCTTATCCATAGATGAGGTAAACGATATTTTGGATCGGGTTTATGAGGAGTTTCCAGAGGAGCTGTTTCAGGAGCTGAACGGAGGAGTGCTTCTGCTGGAGGAGGCCATGCCGGACCCTGAGCTGGGCGAGAACGTCTATATGATGGGCGAATACTGCGTGGACGAGATGGGCCGGTATATCAATATCTATTATGGCTCGTTTGCCGTGCTGCTGTTTGACGAGCCCAGGAGAGTGTGGGAGGAGGAGCTGCGCATCACACTGCGCCACGAGCTGACGCACCATGTAGAGGGTCTGGCGGGAGAGCGCAGCTTGGAATATAAGGACTCCGCGCAGCTGGACGCCATGCGCCGGGGTGAGGACTGGCCGCCGGAGGAAACATAGAAAGGAAGATGAAAATGGAGACAATTCAGTATATTCCCCGAGGGGTTTGCTCCAAAAAAATGGAGATTGACGTGGAGGAAGGCGTGATCCAGGCCGTTCGTGTGTTGGGAGGCTGTTCCGGGAATCTCCAGGGGATTTGCTCCTTGCTGAAGGGGATGCCGGTGGAGGATGCCATCGCCCGGCTGGACGGAATACACTGTGGACCGAAGTCCACCTCCTGCCCGGATCAGCTGGCCCAGGCGCTAAAGACGATTCATTGAGAGCCCCGTCCGCTGGACGTAAATTAAAAAGGGAGTGTGCCGCTATGATTTTCTCATCTGTTAATGCGTTGGAGTGCCCCTGCAAGTATCCCCCCGCCATTCAGACCGCTTTGGATTGGATTGCGGGACATGACGTGGCCCATATGGAGGCCGGAACCTATGAGATTCAGGAAAAAGATTTGTATGTGATGATTCAGGACATCACCACCCAGCCCGCCGAGGTCCGCCGCCCGGAACGCCACAACGACTATTTGGATATTCAATACATCGTCTCCGGCGTGGAGCGAATGGGTTACGTGCCCTACACCGGAAAGGAGACAGTGCTGGAGGACCCGGAGGGGAAGGACGTCACATTCTATCAGAATCTGGAGGGTGAGACCTTTGTGGATGTCGCCGCCGGATGCTACTGCATTTTCTTCTCCAACGACATCCACCGCCCTGGCTGTGCCGCCGGAGAGCCCGGAAGCGTGCGCAAGGCCGTGGTCAAAATGAAGCAGAGCCTCGTGTGATACAGACGCTGAGACCGTCCGGTATAGCCGGACGGTCTTTTTATTTTGGAAAGGGAAAGGGACCCTCTGCTGGAAATTATTTAGGCTTGCGGCGGCGGGCTGGAAAAGTTACAATTTTGTCATAAAGAAGTAACCACTGTTGAAAGGAGAAAATCAGCGATGAAAATAAAAGTGACGATAGCCGCGGCGGCGCTGGCGACAGCGCTGCTCATGCCCACCGCAGGGGCGGCGCAAAAAAATGTTTGGACGCTGACAGAGACGAAGCTGGTAGGAGAGGGGACGGCCTACGTCTCCCTGCGGGCGGTGACAAAGCTGTTGGCTCCGGACGCGGAGGTGTTTTGGCGGGATGGCGCGGCCCAGGTGGTGGCGGATGGCCTGGAGCTGTCGGCTCAACCTGGAACCCAATGGCTTGTGGTGAATGACAGAGCATTTTATCTGCCCCATGGCGTGCGCTTAGAGGAGGGAAAAACAATGGTTCCGGTTCGGCCGCTGGCGCAAGCGCTGGATGGCCGGGTGGATTGGAGCAGGGAGACAGGCGTGGTCCTCACTGCGGGCAGCGGACGGCCGGACCGCGCGCCTTACAGCGAGGAGGAGCTTTACTGGATGGCCCGTATCATTTCAGCGGAGAGCAGGGGAGAGCCCCTGCTGGGAAAGTTGGCAGTGGGAACGGTAGTTCTGAACCGAGTGGCCAGTAAGGAGTTTCCCGACAGCGTCTATGACGTCATCTTCGATCAGAAGTACGGCGTGCAGTTTCAGCCGGTGGCCAACGGCACGGTTTATCATGAGCCGACGCCGGAGAGCGTTTTGGCTGCAAAGATGTGCCTGGAGGGCGCCCGCGTGGCGGGTGACAGCCTGTATTTTCTGGCTCCTGAGCTGACCAACAACCATTGGATCATGGAAAACCGGGAGTATGTGACAACCATTGGCTGTCATTGGTTCTACCGATAAATTCCATATAATTACATTTATATGGGTGATAAATTGCCCAAATTATATAATTAGTATAATAGCCAAACCTATTTTCGAAATAGGTTTGGCTATTTTGACGTGACTTAATGGTTGCAAAATGGTTTTAAATCGGTTACAATATGGTTACAATTTGAAAGCAAATTGTAATAAGGAGAGATTTCATGAAAAAACGAGCAGTCAGCTTATTGCTGGCCACCCTCGCTGTCGTGAGCTTCATCCTGCCCGCGCTGGCCGCGCCCCTTCCTGAACTGGAACCAGAGGAAGTGGTGGAGGAGAGCGTGGAGACCGAAGAACAGTCCTCCATCATGCTGGATGGGGAGCCTGTTCAGTCTGTAGAGTATGAGTTCCGAGACGGCGTTTGCTACGTGACGGTGAGCTCCTTCGTATCCCTGCTGGACCCAGAGGCCATGGTGGAGGAGGAGTACGGGATGGTTACGGTGAATGCCTCCCATGTCATTGAGGTAGTGGACATGACGCAAGACGGGGAATTTCCCGCCGAGTTGGACGCGGAGGCTGAGCCTACCGCCAATGTGGTGGAGGAGACCTTGAACCTGACGGCGTTTATCGGGGCATCCTGTATTGTGGCCAATGGCCGCTATCTCTATGCAGAGGATGGTTTGGTTCTGCTGAACGATTCTGTTGCCGTGCCCGTTCGGGTGTTGGCAAAGGTGTTCAACCTTTCCGTGAGCTTTGATAGCGTGGAGCAAACGGTTCTGTTGGACCATCAGGAGGGCGCCAGCGCCTACCTGATTCCCGGAGATTACTATTACGACAGCGATACCCTTTACTGGTTATCCCGCATTATCAGCGCAGAGAGTGCGAATCAGCCGTTGGAAGGTCAACTGGCTGTGGGCAATGTGGTGATGAACCGTGTGAACAACCCGAGGTTCCCGGATACGATCTATGAGGTGCTGTTCCAGAAGAATCAGTTTACCCCGGCGAGCAGCGGATCCATTCATTGTGACCCCGACGTAGATTCCATCATTGCGGCAAAGCTGGTGATGGACGGCGCTCAGGTGGTTCCCACGGCCCTGTTCTTCAACCGAGCTGGGATGCCCTGCTATGCGTCCCGTCATCGCACCTATGTGACTACGATTGGAGCCCATGCGTTTTACGCATGAGAACGAGAAACAAGCGGCAGCAAAAAGCTGCCGCTTGTTTTTGTCTGGGAATGTCTCAAAACGCAGATTGGCGGGAATATTGGATGCTGCGATTGAATAATATCTTTCAACGGCGGATAGCGCTGAAAGGAGAGGGGATGCAGTGGCTGAGGCGTTTGATACCAGTACACATGAGCGACCTTATCGTGACAGAACGATTCTTGTAGAGAATGTAACTCCGGTCTATTCTTTGGAGGAACGGGAAGAGGTGAGGAGAAGAATAGAAGAACAGCTATACGATGTATTTTGTAAATATATGACGGAATCACTTTGAATTGCCGGAGCGGGGACCCTTGAAGAATGGGGGAAAACCGCTCCGTTCATTTTTGTGGAGAAAGGAGCGGCGAATGGAGCTGATGGAAGCAATCTATACGCGACAGTCGGTGGATCGAGCGGACAGCATATCTGTGGACAGCCAGGCTGAATTTTGCAGACGGGAAGCGACAGGAGAGTGTGTCAAAGTATACACAGATAGAGGATACAGCGGCAAAAACACAGACCGCCCCGCCTTTCAGAAAATGATGGCCGATATTATGGACGGAAGGATTCGCCGGGTTATCGTTTATCGCTTAGACCGGATCAGCCGCTCTGTCCTGGATTTTGTCGGTGTAATCGAGGAATTCCAGAGGCATGGCGTGGATTTTGTCAGCACGATGGAGAAGTTCGACACAGCCACGCCCATTGGAAAAGCGATGCTGATGATTGTAATGATTTTTGCCCAGCTGGAACGGGAGACCATCCAGCAAAGGGTGAAAGATGCCTATCAAGCTCGCAGCAGGCATGGGTTGTATATGGGAGGGAAGGTTCCCTTTGGCTTTGGTTTGAAAGAAGCAGTTGTCGATGGGGTTATGGGAAAAATATATGCACCGGCGCCAGAGGAAATGGAAATTGTGCGGACAATATTTTCAATGTATGCACAGCCTCACATTTCGTTAGGCGATGTTGAACGCAGTTTAGCAACGGGTAAAATCAAGAGCCGAACAGGGAGGCCGTTCACCCGGAGCCAAATTCGAGATATGATTGTCAACCCGTGCTATGTCAGGGCAGACTATCGGCTATATGAGTTTTTCAAGGGGCAGGGAACGAACATCATCAATTCGTTAGAGGATTTCAGCGGAAGAACTGGAGCATATCTGTACACCGGAACCAATGAAACGCGAAAGACGCTTTCACTGGAAGGGCACATATTAGTTTTGGCTCCCCATGAGGGCGTTGTCAGCTCTGAGGTCTGGATCAAATGCCGCAGCAAATGTTTAAAGGGTTCCGAAGCGGTGCGGCCGGGAAAGGCCAAAACAAGCTGGCTGACAGGGAAGATGAGGTGTGTGCAGTGCGGGGCCCTGCTTTCAGTCAAGGTATATCATTGCAAGACAAAGATGGACAACCGCTACTATCTGTGCACGGGTAAATGCGGTTTTGGCTCCTTAGATGCGGACGCCGTGGAGAAGCTCATATTTGAGGAGATCAGGGAAAAGCTGGGGAAGTTTAATGCCATATCAAAGGTGGAGCAGGGAAGTAGAGGGCTTGAGAGAGCCAGGCTGAACGCGAGGATCAAACAGATTGACCAAGAGATCAACTCGCTGCTACAGAAGATTCCACAGGCCGGCGAAGCGGATATGGAAGATATCAATGCCCAAGCAATCCTGCTGGACACGGAAAAAAAGAGGCTGAGCATAAAAGCCGCGCAGCCTGCACAGGAGAACGCTTATCGTGTGGACAGCATCCCGGGCTATCTGGACAACTGGGAAAAGGTCTCACTATGCGATAGGATCATTGTTGCAAACAGCTTGATGAAAAGTATTATCACTTCACAGAATAAAATCAGGATAAACTGGAACATATGACGGGCTGAATCCATTCGCTGCTGTTTGCTGCGATTCGCCAAAGCGCTGGAAGTGGACGATCTCACGCTCGCGGAGGAAACGAATTACATCGTTGACGTCCGGGTCGTCGGACAGGCGGAGAATATTATCATAGGTTAGGCGGGCTTTTTGTTCTGCGGCGACCTTGCAAGGACAACATTTGTGGGTTTGTCTGATGTTACTGCAACTGAACATATTCTGCAAGGTCAGGGTATGTTTCCAAATGTGTCCGCACATATGCGCGAGTGAATCCCGCGAACTTGTATGTACGGCTGAGCATTCCGCGCAGAGCCCGCAGACTCTTCTTAGATGCAGTTGATTGATATTCATGTAACTGCTTATAGAGCAAATCCATGGTTTTGCTCAGCTCGTCTATTCTGATTTTGCACTCCTGCTCCCGTATCCCTGTGTTTGTATGCTCAAAACAAGCGGTCAGCAAGTCAGCTGTTAAAACGGCCTCTTTTTCTGGCACTTGGGCCAATGGACAAACACAGACGTGCCCATTTGCAAGCTGATAATCGAGGATATTTTCCGGCTCTACTTTGCAGCAATCAAGAATCATATCATGGTATTTGGCCTGGTTTTTCAAAGAATTACAGTGGGAACAAGCCAGAAAAAGATTGGTCCAATCAAATTTGCGGTCTATATTGCCGCCATGGGGCCGCAGATGCTCAACTTCAATTCCGTGTGGAGGGGAAATCTCACAGAGATAGCACTTGTTATGAAAATCTTGACTGAGCTGTTCTGTGACATCCGGCTTCGTATAACTGCCGCAAGCCTTTTGCTTTTCTACCGCTAAAGACGCAGGAGGGATTGGGGTTCTCTCTATCTTGACCATAGATATTACCCCCTGTTGGCAAGTTCCAGCTTGAGACGGCTGTATTCAGTGGCAAAATCCAAGGCAAGATAGTCGGGGACCTCGTCCAGATACAGTTCTAACTCGGCGGCCACGGCGAAATCTTCATCGGTTAAATGATCTTTTTGCACGAGTGTGCGGTATTGCTCAAACTTCTCACGCAATTTCTGGGAGAGAAGGTCCACACCAAAATAGCTTTCCACAATACCCTCATAGGGGAGATTAGTCAAACCGTTTTCTACCAGCGTATGCTTTTCAAGGTCATAGATTACAGCATTGGAAGCTGAATTGAGGATGAAGGGGGAGTGGGTGGTCATGATGAACTGGATATTGGGAAAGAGCCCTGTAAGGATGGGCACGATTTGCTTTTGAAGTTCAACATGGAGGTGTGTTTCAATCTCATCAATGAGGACAATCCCCTCCAGATCGTAGCTGCGCTGGGATTCCATGCGCATCATGAGGTCGCCGATAATGTCAAACACCGCGGCATATCCTGCGGACATTGTGTTGAAATCAAAAGGTTCCCGATTGTTCATCAGAATTGAGAACTGGAAGGTTTCAATGTCGAAGTGAAGTTTCAGTGAATCATCGCCGTAAATCTTGCGTAAAACGGCTTCAAACCGTTGGAACCAGTTCTCAATTTCCTGGGCGCGTTTGGGGGTTCCTTCCGTTTTTGCAAAAGCCTGTGTCGCCTTTAGACTGGCCATGTATTTTGCTAATTGACGAACGGGTTTGTCGGATAGCTTATAAATGGGGCGCAAATTTACTTTGGTAATGTCGCTAGAAATGTCTACCTTGCTATTACGGACATCCTCAAAGCGGGCAAATATGAATTGACCTGCAAAATATTTTTCCCGCAGGGACTCTAATGATGTGTACTCAGGAACCGCTCCGTCTGTCCAGCGGGAAAGGTCTGTTTGCCACATCTTCAAACTTTTCTGCGTCTCTGCCTTTTTGTGCTTTCCCGCTTCAGTGTCATCTGCCTGTTCAATTTGTTTCAAATTATATTTGATTGAATTCTGGCACTTGTCCATTGGCGCATAAGAATTGGACAGAACATACTCAAAGTGCGAAATGAGCGCAGTCAAAACACTTGTCTTTCCGCTCCCATTTTTTCCCGTGAGAATCAGATTTTTGCGGGTAGTGGCAGACAACGGAACATCAATATTCTCTAAGTGACGGACCTTGTGAATGTGAATTCCAGTTAAAAAGGTCGGTTCCATAGCCGTTCCTCCTGAATTTATTGACTTGAGTATACGCTATCTAGCACGGAAAAACAAGTAGGTTGAACCGTTTCTACTGCGCTTTCCGCTTGCGGGACCTCGTGAAAGCGCCTGCCTTGAGGTCATTTCGTCTCCATTTGATCCGCGATGCGGTCAATTTTGGCAGACAGGTGCTTCAGCTCCCGCTGAAGGGTAGCGCGGTCCAGGTTGGCATCACTGGCGGACAGCTCGGCCAGCAGGAGCATTTGGTGGAGGATGCGGTCAATCTCCGCTAAGCTCTGTTCCAGACTTTGTGGATGGGAAATATCAGAATTTTCTTGCGCCTGATAGGAGTTGATAGGTAAGTTATCCATGAAACCACCAAATTTTATTTTTTGCTTGTGCCGATGAGTATAGCATAAATGTGGGCATAAATCAATAAATTCAGCCTGAATAGGTTTGCCTCGGACGCCAAAAAGCGGACTGACCCGGTTGGGTCAGTCCGCTTAAACTCTAAAAAAGGGTATGCTTGGAAGGAAAAGTGTGCTATAATGCCTAAAAAGGGGGTGCGTCTGTGAATTTTATTTTGAAGCAATATGATATTCCGCTGCTGAGCTTTTCCGCTTCCATGGACAGCATTGACCCGGAAATTGAAATCCTGTGGCACGACAGCCGGCAGGAGCACTTGCTTCCGCTTGATTTACAGTTAAAGCCGGAGAGCCTGAGCCGTTGGCTGCGGCACAGGACGATCCCCAAGAACCGCGCCTATGTCCACTCCCTGCTGTCAAAGTGCGGCCTGAATTTAAACCGCCCTATGAGCATTATCAATATGTGTAAAGGATTGTCGCTTAACGACAGTTATTGGGTGGTGGAGGAAGAGGACAACGGGACATTTGCGAAAAATAATCTGTACGAGAACCCCTTCAGCAATGTGCTGGCGGCCCTGGCCTTTACTGGCTATGGGAGCAGCCTGCGCTCATCCCTGCGCTCCAGCCCTGAGTTTACCACCAACGGAATGCTGCCCAAGTGCTGGCGCAGGGTGGACGGCAAGGTGGCGCTTTACAAGGGCGGAACCATGGGCGCGTCCAACACGGGGTATGAGCCCTATTCTGAGTATTATGCAGCCCAGGTGGCCGCCGCCATGGGGGTCAACGCCATCCGCTACGGCCTGTCGCAGTGGAAGGGCGTGCTCTGCTCCACCTGTGAGCTGTTTACCAGCATGGACGTGGGCTATCTGCCGGTGGGCCGACTGGTGACCCAAGGGGGGATGCCCGCAGTGAGGGTCTATTATGAGAATTTGGGGGAACCGTATGTGGACGCGCTCCATGAAATGCTGGTATTTGACGCGGTGATCTGCAATGTAGACCGGCACTTTGGCAATTTCGGATTCCTGATCGACAGCCGGAGCAATCAGATTGCCGCGCCCGCGCCGCTGTTTGACCACGGGAACGGGCTGTTCAACTTCGCCGGTACGGACTGCTGGGAGCGGGAAGGGGAGTTGGAGGAGTATATTCAAACCCTGATGCCCTGCGTCTACGACGATTTCCTGGGGACGGCCAGGGATGCGCTGACCCCGAAGCTGAGGCAGGGCCTGCGGGGACTGCTTGACTTCAAGTTCAAAAAGCACCCCCGGTATAACCTCCCGGAAAAGCGTCTGCGCATGGTGGAGGAGCAGGTGCGAACGCGGGCGCGAAAGCTGTTGGCATAACAAAAAAGCAGCTCTAAGCCAATAAAAGCGCGGTTTGGAGCTGCTTTTAAAATTTCCAGTGAATTTCCACGGGAACGTCCTGCGTCCCGGGAACGCGTTTGCCAACGGTGATGTAGTCGATAAGGGCCTCCACCATTTCCCGGGTCAGGTGATCCAGGTGGGCGTAGTGCTCCACAATGGCTTTTCGGTGATCTCCCTCTTCCATCCGGGCATCCAGCTGGGAAATTTGATGCTGAGTATGTTCCACCAGCTGCTGAAGCCGGTCTTTTTCCGCTGAAAAGCTGGCGCTCATATCTACGTAATCCTGTTCGCTAACAATTCCCTTCACCTTGTCCATGTACAGGTCTTGAATGCCCTTGGCATATTCCCCAATCTTTTTTTGGTAGGCGGCCAAGCTGTCTTGCAGACGCTTTTGCTGGGATTTCAAGTCATTACAGAATTCAAGATTTTGTTCCAGCTCGTCCTTGTTAAGGTACTCCGCCGAAAGCCGGTTCAATTCGTCAATCACGATGTGTTCCAACTTGTCTACCGCGATAAAGGAGCCGATACAGGCGTCCTTTGCCACATGGCGGTTGGAGCATTGGAGATAGTGCCGGCCACGATTTTTTGAGGAGCGCATGGTATAGCCGCAGTTGGCGCAGCGCACCTTCCGGGCAAACAGGCCGATGGAGCCGCCGCTGAAGGGCTTGGCCCGTTGGGCCAGAATAGTCTGAACACGGTCCCACAGCTCCTGGTCAATGATCGGTTCATGGGTGCCCTCCACGCGATACCACTCGCTTTTGGGACGGGGCTTGTTCTGTTTCGTCTTATAGGACACGCTGCCGTACTTCCCCTGCACCATGTTGCCGATATAAATCTCATTTTCCAGCATATCGGCAATGGCGAAATACTTCCACAGAGTGCTGTTTTTCCGCTTGGGCTGTTGGTAGCGCAGCCCGTGGAGACGCTTGTATTCGGTGGGGTTGGGGATGCCCCGGTCGTTCAGCATTCGGGCAATGGCCGTCTTACCATAGCCCTGGGAGAAGAGGATAAACACCTCCCGTACAACGGCGGCAGCCTCCTCGTCCACGATAAGATGGCCTTTTTGCTCGGGGTCCTTTTGATAGCCATAGAGGGCAAAGGCGCCGATGTGAAAGCCGTTTTCCCTTCGATTGGTGAGAACGCTGCGGATGTTTTCAGACATATCCTCCAAGTACCACTCGTTGACCAAGCCGTTGATTTGCCGGGACTTTTTGTTGCCCTTATTGGCGGTGTCGGCGTTGTCCACGATGCTGACAAAGCGGATGCCCCAGAGAGGGAAGAGGCCGTGGATATACTTTTCCACCAGCTCCAATTCGCGGGTGAAGCGGGACTGAGTTTTGCATAAGATGATATCAAATTTTCGCTGCTCGGCATCATGAAGAAGCCGCTGAAATTCTGGGCGGTTTCGGTCTGAACCCGTGTAATCATCGTCACTGTAAATGTTATATACTTCCCACTGCTGTGCCATGGCGTATTGCAAAAGCATGGCTTTTTGGTTTTGAATGCTGTTGCTGTCCTGATCCTCAAACTGCTTGTTTCGGTCCTCTTCGGACAGGCGGCAGTAAATGGCTGCTTTCACGTTCGTCCCTCCATATAAAGTAAGCCGCCCCCAGCGTGTTGACGTTGGGAGCGGCGGTGCCGATCAATGGACGGCCACAACTTCTTTTGAACGTTCAAGTTGGTTGACGAGTTTGATAAAAACATTTGTGTATTGTTCTGAGGTGGGATGGGTTTCTCCGCTGGCGAAAATACTCGTGCAAAAGGAAATGTGTTTCCCATTCATAGCTGTAATCTCCTTTCAATAGATGATATGCCGGTAGGCGTTTGCTATGCTCATAAAAATGATGTATCAACGTTTGGTCAGTCAGTGACATTTAATTTGATGTGATAGGGTGCAAGGACCTTTTTGATGTGATGTTGAAGTGCGTAATAATCCCGCTTAGTTCCATTGTAGTGCCGGCCATCTCGGAAGCTGACGTGGTTCATCACAAAGTGCGCGTGAGGATGGTCAGTGTCCTCATGCACAGCAAAAACGATTTGGTGTCGGGCAGAATAGTAGTCCGCTGCCTGATCTGCGACCTCGGCAACTTCGGCAGGGGTCATGTTCTCGGTGGGAGAAAAACTCAGGATAAAGTGCCTGACCTTCGTCTTGTCGGTTTTCCTAAACGCTTGTGAGATGGTTTCCATCTCCTCTGCGGCGTAATCGGTATCAATATTCCGCCCACCAATAAAATTGCCGGGGGTTTTATCGGGACGCAAACAATATTCCAAAACAGTCTGATACGCTACAGGATCATTGTATTTTCCTGGTTCATGCACTATTTTAAGAGTCGCCATGTGCTGTGCCTCCAATTTTGAATTTGACTGCGCACGGTTGGGTCTTCGATGAGGTTGCATAAATCAGCGAGTCCACACAGCTGTGACAGGATCACTTGCCGAAGACTGTTGTCCGGGTCTGGGGCATGGCTGTTGAGCGTGGCCTGTTTCACATACTCGGAAATTGGAAGGCCGCTCTTTTTTGCGAGAGAAGTGATCAGGGACTTCTCCTGGTCACTGATGCAGATATGAAGTGATTGATTTTTACTCATGTCGAATGTTCTCCTTCCCTCAAGCATGGTTGCTTGATTATGGAACTGTAGCGAGTAAAATTATTTTTTAATGAATTAAAATCTTATAATCAGATTATCATAGACAACTTAATACACCATGCAACAATTTTTGAATGCAAACACATTTTTCAAATTTCGCAAGGGGGAATGACCGCTGTACATAAGTCATTACCCAGGGGGTCCCATTAAAGCCCTGTTGAAACCAATTAAATTCCTAAGCGCCGTAAAACGTGGGGGTAAAAAGGGTTCGAACGATTATCCCCAAGAATCAAAAAATTTTTGTGTGTACCGTCCACCCAAAAGATATTGCTCACTTTAATGATTTTGACAAGATTTATTGTGGATTTTAGAGAATTTAATGGGGGTCAGGATATGTCTGACATCACAGCGAAACAGTATTTAGAATATGCGGTCGATCATGCTGGACAAACAGTGCTTGAAGCTGCTTATTCCGATCTGCATTGGGTAAAGAGGCAGTGCTTCCTTCGCGTTATCTTTCCGTGTTTTATTAACCTGAATAAAAAATATCGTTTTGACTTGCCGGATTGCAGTCGCTGTAATTTTGTGTTTGTAATTGTAGATCAGGAGATTTACTCGGAAGACAGCAAGCTCATAGCAAAGTTAAAAAACACCTGTCCAGTCATACAGAGCTTCAGATTGAGGTTGGGGCCAGTCAGCTGCGGGAGATTCTGCCCAGATTCAAATGGGCTCGAAAAGAAGCTTTAAGCCTTCGGAAGATCATTTCTATGGATTTTGGGGAAAAAGGGGATAAACTGTATGTAGACGAAATTTTGGATATGCGCGTAGTAGAATTCTGTTGGGAAAGTAATCGGACTTCGTTGATTACCCCAGCTGAAAGCAAATTTCCGTCCCCTGCCAAGCAACTCATGAGAAAATGCAGCAAGAAAGTGTACCAGCTCTATTTTAAACAGCTCTTTTTGCCGCATCAGCAAAAAGAGAGTAGCTTACTTCCAAGAGGTTGGGTGAACAGCGGCGCAACTCCTTTTTATTTCGGGTTATCTCAGTTGAGAAACGATTATAAGTCGGAAGAGCTACCTGTATTTGCGTGTGAAGCCGAACAGTTGCTTTCCTTGATTCCGCATTCGATCTCCATTCCACTGTTTTCCTTTGCCCTTTTTTCTGTTTTAAAATACTTTTATCCTGGCTATCCTAATCGGATTTCTGTCCAAAATTCATACCAATATGTAAAACGCAATCTTGGAAAGATTTTGTTTTTATCGTTGGAGGGTAAAAATAAATCATACGTCCAGGAAGCTGCGGAGCTATACTGTGGGACCTTTTTACGACATTCCCTGCCGGGTACGCCCGCTCGAGAGGAGGAGAGCAGATATATCCACGATGGGGTATTTATTGTCTCAGAAAACTTCAAAAACCGGGTTAAAATTACAGAAAAGAATCTGGACTCCTATATTGTTCGCAACGCTTGTGTGCTATTCGTTAATCTGCCTCTTCCCGTGAATGCTTCACCAGTCAAAATTGCGGCAAAGGTGGATGAAAGCGCCGCCAACAGCATAAATCTGAAAGCATATAGGGATCGGGTTGACGCATTACTGTGGTACTTTATCCGATTCTTTGAGCAATACCCCGGCAAGACAATGGGGGCCAGATTTGAAGAACACCCGGAGGAATATCCAAAGGAATTGTCAAAAGCGCAGTTTAATGAGCAATGTGTGATTTGGAAAAGTGCTTTTTTTAAGTGGTACAAGAACACCATAGCAACGAGCCGGAACCGTGCAAGAGATCATCTGAAAGGGTTTTCCACAGACAAGCTCCGAACCGAAAAATGTGTGTATTTGTTGTCCTCTTACCTAATTTTTACAGAGTTTATAAAGTGTTTTGATATGGAGAAGAATTCCGAACGGATTGATAAGCTCTGTCAGGCGGGAATATTGGAGTTCCAACGTTTATGTCGAGGATATGACTGGTTGGAACGAATGATGGAGGCATTCGCGTCTTATGTTTCCAAGTTGTTGGAAGACAAAGCTGTCGTACCGATTCGGGGGCCGCAGACAGCGAAGACCTTCGGATGGTTCGACGCCCAAAAGCAGCTTTTGCTTTTGCCATATTCCAGCTACTTTGAGAGCTTTTTGAGGTTTTATCAGCAACGGTATGGGGAGAAACTATGCTGTACAAAAAGTGAGTTTCAAACCGACTTTTTGGCCCAATATGGTTTTATTCAGCTGAAACCAAATGGAAAGCAAAGCCGATATCTACGGGCAGATTGCAGGATCGAAGTCGGACCGGCAGGGGAGAAGGAAGCGCATAAGGAAAATGTCATTAAAATCAGCGCAGAGTCCTTTCACACGTCAGCGCCTTTATCGCAGGAAGCGGCGGCAGAGATTAAAAAATTGAACGATCAGACATTTAGAAGGCGCGCGCCAAATAGGCAGCAGCAGAGGACAAACTAAAAGTCTGAATACACAGTCTCAAACCGTGCCGCCAAGCAGGATTTCCCACTTGACGGCACGGTTCAATTCCATGGATAAGCTAGTATTAAATAGAATTAAGAAAAACGGCCCTTCTGTCTGCGTACTCTTGCAGTGCGCCTTTGGTGATTCTCCACTGTCTCCCCACCCGGAACCCCTTCAATTCCCCCGAGTTGAGCAGCCCGTACAGCGTGTTCTTTCCGATATACAGCAGATCCATAACCTCCCTGGGCGTCAGGTACTCGCTGATGGACTCCCGCTCGTCCAGGCTGTCGTAATCATCATAATCGTACATGGTTTTACTCCTTTCCGGCCCATTTCGAGCCTTATCGGTTTGTTTGACGTTATCCCGGTATTCCAAAACGATACATTATTTAAGAGAACATCCGCAGAACCCGGCGTTTCCTTACGCTCACGGGTTCTGCGGATGTTTTAATTTATTGCGAGAAAACCGTCTGAAATCCAAAAATCAGCCGCGATTTTCCCCAAAAATTGAAAGGAGGAAGCCCCATGCTGCACCTGTTCCTGTCCGCACTTCGCACCGTCTTATACGAAGTGGCGGTCTGTCTGCTCCGCGGCGTCTGCTGCACGTAACACCACAAATCACCCGGAAAGGAGTGCGATCATCAATGATAAACTGAGCAGCGATATCCTGAGCCTTTTGGCCGCCGCTGTGGCCGCCGGCCTGTGCGCGGCCATCGACTACATTTTAGAGGAGGAAACAGACTGATGACAGAAACCTTTATTTGCTCTGCCTGTGGGGAGGTCCACCCGCTGGAGGATCGGACGGTGGTGGACGGGCAGGAGTTCTGCCGCCCCTGTCTGGAGGAAGAAACCCTGCTGTGCCACGAGTGCGGCCAGCGCATCCTGCGGGAGGACAACGCGGGAAACGATACCACACCCCTGTGCCAGAACTGCTATGACCGCTATTACACCAACTGCACCCGCTGCGGGGCGCTGCTGGAGCTGGACCGCGCCTACTACCTCAGCGATGACGCGGACGAGGAAGAGCCGTTATGTCACGGCTGCTATGCGCTGCGTACCGATCCCGGGGAAATCCATAGCTATTACTACAAGCCGGACCCCATTTTCTATGGGGAAGGGGCACGCTATTTCGGCGTGGAGCTGGAAATCGACGGGGCGGGGGAGCGCAGCGACCGGGCGTGGCAGTTGGTGAACGCGGCTAACAGCAACGGTTTGGAGCACATCTATATCAAGCATGACGGTTCCCTGGAGGACGGCATGGAGATCGTCACCCACCCCATGACATTGGGCTACCACCTCGCGGAAATGCCCTGGGGTACAGTGGTAGCCCAGGCCGTCCGCATGGGCTACACCAGCCATAAAGCCTGTACCTGCGGCCTCCATGTTCATGTCAACCGGGACGCCTTTGGTGAAACGCAGGAGGAGCAGGAGGCGGTGATTGCCCGCATCCTGTTCTTTGTGGAGAACCATTGGAACGAGCTGCTGCGGTTCAGCCGCCGCACCCGGGATCAGATGGAGCAGTGGGCGGCGCGGTACGGCAGAAAGGACGACCCCAAGGCGGTGCTGGACAGCGCCAAAAAGGAACACTACCAGCGGTACAAATGCGTGAACCTGACCAATTATGATACCATAGAGTTTCGGATGTTCCGGGGAACGCTGAAGCTCAATACCCTGATTGCCACCTTGCAGATGGTTGACCGCATCTGCGAGGTGGCTTTGTATTTGTCCGACCAGGAGATGCAGGGCCTGACCTGGATGGAGTTCGTGTCGGGCTGTACCGCCCCGGAGCTGGTGCAGTACCTCAAGGAGCGGCGGCTCTACATCAACGAGCCGGTGGCCGTCCCAGAGGAGGTGTGACCATGTGCGCCATCTTCGGAGTGCTGGACTACCAGGGGAAGCTCACACTGCCTCAGCGGACCGGGCTGTTCCGGGCCCTGGCCGATGCCGCCCAGGCACGGGGCACCGATGCCAGCGGGTTGGCTTACGTTCATAACGGGGTCGTGCAGATTCAGAAAGCCCCCAGGCCCGCATGTAAAATGCGCTGGCGCATTCCTCCCCAGGCCCGGTATCTCATGGGCCACACCCGCATGACCACCCAGGGCGCGGCCAGCAGGAACTACAACAACCATCCCTTTCCTGGCAGGGCCGGAAGCCAGCCTTTTGCCCTGGCCCACAACGGGGTGATCTACAACGATGTGGAACTGCGTAAGGCCCGGAATCTGCCCGCCACAAAAATTGAGACAGACAGCTATGTGGCGGTGCAGCTTTTGGAGGGGCAGGGCGGCTTGTCCATGGACGGCTTGCGGCAGATGGCCGAGGCGCTGCGGGGAACGTACACCCTCACGGTGCTGGACGGGGACAATACGTTGTACTTTGTGCGGGGGAATAATCCACTCGCCATCCGCCTGTACCCTCGACTGGGCTGCTACCTCTACGCCTCCACCGACGAGATATTAAACGCGGCGCTGGCGGGGTTGGGACTGTCCGGGCTGTCCTATACGGAAATTCCCATCGGCCAGGGGGATATCATGGCCGTTGACGCCCAAGGCCGACGTACCGCCTCCCGGTTTGACGATGCCCACATCCAAACCCAGTTTTGTTTTGATTGGGGATGGAGCGGCCCCATCCGCGAATATGACGCGGACAGCTATTTGGAGATGGTGGTGGAGTACGGCAAGCGCCGGGGTGTGCCGGAAGGGGAGCTGCGGCTGCTGACAGAGGCCGGGTACGACGCCTTGGATCTGGAGGAGATGATCTACGACAAGCAGTTCCGGGCGTACTGCCTCCGGGAAATTCTGGCGGAGTACGGGGTGCGGTGAGCGTGCCGCTGGGGTATACCCTAACGGCACGGCGGAAAAGCATAGCAATAGGGCCGGTTTCCGGGTTTTGGCATATGCCAGCCCGCAAACCGACCCTATTGGCACCAATCTGCTTAGTCCTGTTCTGCCAGGTGCGCCGCCAAATCCTGGCCCCTGGTACAGACGGCCCGGATAAAGACCTGCCGCCCGTCCTCGTCCACACTGTACAGCACCACATCATTCCGGGTGACATACTGCCGCACACCCCGCCCTGCCCACGGCTCCACATGATAGGGCTGGTACTTGAACGGGAAAGTGGTGAGCTGTTTCTGAATCTCAAATTTCAGCCGAAAATACCACTCCTCAGCCAAATCAGGATCATGAAACTGGGCCGCAATATAGTCCGCCTTTTCCTCAATGTCCTGTATGGCGCTTTCGGTGTAGACAATCTTATACTGCGGTATCTGTGCCATGGGCGAACCGTCCTTTCATGCGGCGGTCAAGCTCGTCCTGACTGTATACCCGGCCCGCCGCAATGTCGGCCTCGCTTCGGAGCAGCTTGGCATCTACCTCCTGGGCCGTCATATCCTCCCAGGCTTTGAGGGTGGGACGGAAAGGCATCCCACCCTCCCGCAAGCTCTGCTGGGCAAAAATGCGCACGGCCTCCGCAAAAGAAGTGCCTAAATTGCGGTATAGCTCCTCCACTTCGGCCTTGAGGTCACTGTTCATTCTGATTTGCAGGGTGGCATCCATTGCCATATCCACCGCCTCCTTGTAGTGCTATTGTACTACAAGTATTCCCTTGCGTCAAGAAAACTTGCTTGAAAGGAAGTGGCTGATTTGAAAATAGGTTACGTCCGTGTCAGCACCCAGGAGCAGAACACCATCCGGCAGGAGCTGCTAATGGAAAGCCTGGGTGCGGATGAGGTCTACATCGACCGCATGAGCGGCAAAAGCACAGACAGGCCGGAGCTGAAAAAGCTGATGGAGTACGTGCGCCGGGGCGACACGGTAATTGTGGAATCCATCAGTCGTTTTGCCCGGAATACCCGCGACCTGCTGGAGCTGGTGGAGCGGCTGACGGCAAAAGGGGTGGAGTTTGTGTCCAAAAAGGAGGCCATCGACACCACCACCCCCAGCGGGAAGTTTATGCTTACCATTTTCGGGGCGGTGGCCGAGCTGGAGCGGGAGTACATCCTACAGCGCCAGCAGGAGGGGATTGCCATTGCCAAGGCCAACGGCATCTACAAGGGCCGGAGGCCCATCCAGCGCCCAGAGTTCCCCCAGGTGGCGGAGCTCTGGAGGGAGGGGAAGATCACGGCGGTGGAGGCCATGCGGAGGCTGGATATGAAGCCGCGCACGTTTTATCGGAGGGTAAAAACGCTGCGTGATTCAAAAAACAGGATTAATTTGTGGTTGACACAAAATTAGCCAGGGAGCATAAAGATACGCTCCCTGGCCTATCAATTGTATAGCACTTGTGCGACATGCTGCTCAAGTCCATCCGTTTCAGGAGATAGGGTATTTCATTGATTCCAGTGGCATCAAGCTCCATGAAGATACTTTTTCGGTTTGCATGAGGAGTGCCCTATCTCAAATATTGCATATATATTGACAGTATGATATAATGAAAATATTGCATTTTTCGTTTTACTGAAACTCAATGACGTAATAGAGCGCTTTTGGAAAATATTTCCATAACGAAAAGCATTTTCTCGGAGGGAGCATATGAAATTTAGAAAAATATTTGGTGGGGTGATGAAGTACTCATTTTTTCTTGCATTGATATCTCTGCAAATCCTATCAATATATACTGCTGTAACGAACTGTTCAGATGAAACAGAATTTGCAGTTAGGATATGGAAATCGGCATTGCAAATTAATGTAACCATCGGGCTAATGGGCAATTTATTCGCTTTAGACTGTCTTTCCAAACTGGTGACGGGAAGGCCGCAGAATTTTTTAGCTGATTTCATAGAGAAGGACAGCAAAGAAATTTCCGTATCATATAATGGTTTCTTTGTGGTTGCGCTGTTCTGGCCCATCACGGTAATTTCCATGTATCTCTATATGCGTACAAACATGAGCCTGTTTTTGTTTTTCGGTTATGTCTTTTCGATAGCTACATCTGTATCTTTTCTGGTTAGAATTTTGGCACTCTATGTCCAAAATAAGCGTAAAAGTGGGAAAACATTTTTATCCAAGCTTTTAAATCCGATTATTCTTCCTTCTGTCATCTGCTTTTTTCTTCTGTCGGTAACAAATAATACAACGGTTGGCTTTGTATATCGAAATATACAAACGTCAGCCAACACCGTCTTTCGAATTCTGGCTTTGATAATCGTCCTGTGTTACATCCCTGCTGTGGCGTTCTGCCATTTTGCTAACCTCTACTGCATTGTCGCCTTTGCGTTTGCAAGGAAGAATCTGGAAGAAATGCAGACGGAACTTGATGCGGTAGGGAAGAAAAATGCGGGACGCGAGGCTTCTTTGCGGCAAGTAGCGGAGTACGTGGATGAGGTATCTTTAAAAGTTGGTTTTTTAAAAAAATTTGAACTGGCAGTACACTTTTTGGTTACCCATATCAGAGCTTATTGGAAAGAGAATATTTACGCAGTGTCGTATTTGCTGCTAAGTGGGAAATTAAGGATTACCCAAAGACTCAATGGACTTTTAGATGAGGATCGGATCAGGATACATATAATCCGTTTCTGCGAAATAACCGTTGTGTTGGAACTTTTGGTGCTAAACATATTTCTATTCATATATTTGGAAGACACCGATCCATGTTCGCGCTTTTTTGAGCTGCTGTCCACAGTAATTATTATCCCAATTCTATTATCCTCACTCTCTAACCTGAAAGTGAAAAAGACGGAGTGAGAATAAGGCAATAATCTTAAGTAATGAGGGTTCGCGTAGTGCTGTGTTATACTACGCTGGCCCTCACTCAATCATTATCTTAATTTTTTAAGGCACATATTTCTATCCGTCAGATCAGCTGCTTGTCGGCTGATCTTTTTTTGCGTCCATTGCCATGAGAAACGTCCGCAGAAGCCGCTCCGCGTACTCCCGCTCCGTGGGGGTGGCGCTTTGGAGCATGAGGGCTATGGTATTGCTCTCCTCCACCGTAGTGGTGCCGTACAGGATATAATCCGTAGACAGCCGGAGGGCACGGGATATTTTACACAGGGTTGGGACGGACATTCCCTTCACCCCCAGCTCAATATCCGAGCAGAACTTGGGCGTCACGTCCAGCAGCTCGGCAAACTGCTCCCGGGTGTAGCCCATAAACTCCCGCTGTGTACGGATTCGCTTTCCAATCGCGCCCCAGTCCATTCAACCCCTCCGTTCCTTCTGTAGTTTAACCCGGAAAGTTGTAGTTATAAATAAACTTATAGGGTTGACTATTAAGAACTCTTGGGGTATATTTAACATGATAGGCCACTACAACACAGCCGGGATTTGGCCCAATCTCCATACTACACAAAAATGCAGGAGGATATGGCTATGGGAGAGTATGTCAAGAAGAAAAAAGATATGAAATTTCAAAGCCAGGATGCACTGAAAGCAGTTCAGACCGTGCTTGACGAAGCGGCCCAGGCATTGAATGACAAATCAAGAAAGATATCTGATTCTCCGATTGCCGATGCCCTCGCGGGCGCGGTGGGCGTAGGTCTGGGCGCGGGCATTGGCTTTGCGGGACTGTACCTCGGCGGCTCTGTTGTGGGCCTGAGCGCCGCAGGAATCACCAGCGGACTGGCCGCAGCCGGCGGACTGATTGGCGGTGGAATGGCGGCGGGACTCGCTGTATTGGCGGCCCCCGCCGTGGTGCTAGGCGGTGCTGGAATCGGTGTTGCTTCTCATATACGGAACAAAAAGCTGCGCGAAGCGAAAGAAATCCTTTACAAAGACGCTGTTGCCAAACAGTCAGCCATTGTAAGAGCATTGAAAGAGGAGACGAATGCGGATAAGGATCGAATTGAGTATCTGCAAAGCTTGAACATACTCCTCCAATCCGCTATCCGGGATTTGCAGCACGATTTGGGCAAAGATGCCTTAGCGATTCGCACTTGATAAAGTATTGGAGGAATCCTTAAAATGGGAGAATATATCACAAAAAAAGAGGACATGAAATTCCAAAGCCAGGAGGCCCTGGTTCCTGTGCAGAACGTCATCGACGAGGCGGGCAAGGTGCTGAACGATCCCTCGCTGCGGGTTGAGGATTCCGCCATCAGTGGGGCAATTACCGGGGCACTGGGTGCGGGTGCGGGCGGTGCCCTTGGATTTGCTGGGCTTTATTTTGGCGGTACGGTAGGGTTAAGTGCGGTAGGAATCACCAGTGGATTGGCCGCAGCCGGCGGGCTAATCGGCGGCGGTATGGCCGCAGGGCTTGCCGTATTGGCGGCCCCTGCTGTTATCCTGGGCGTAATTGGAGCCGCAATCGGCGCTGCTTCGGAGGAAGAAAAGCTCCATGAGGCAAAGGAGTTAGTATACAAAAACGCCATTGAAAAACAGACGGCGATCCTCAAAGTATTGGCCTTTGAAACCAACGCGGATAAGGAGAGAATTGAGTATCTTACCGGCCTCAATATTCTCCTGGACTCCGCCATCAAAGATTTGAAACATGACTTGGGAATAGCGTGAATCCTTCTGGAGGGTAAATCAGTGAGCCATTTTAAATACTCCGATCAAGAGAAAGACTTGAATAAAGTATTGAAGATGAATTTGGACATCTCTAATTCTCTGCAAAATGATTCTGGCATGGCCTCCACCCGCAAAGAAGCCGACGCCGCCATCGCATCCTCTCTGGAACTACTGCAATCTCTTGGAAAAGGCAAAGAAGTGGGCAAACTGGCCCAGGAGGTTTCCGAACATGGGAAAGACCGGCACCTGGAGCACCGGCCCGAAATAGAACCCTGGGAGGAGATTGTCCGTCAGGCCAACGAGTATTGCCCCACCCCTGTCATGCTGGAAGATATTATGTCCGACCGCGAGATACAGGCGGCGTTTGACGAGCGAGACGAAATCCGCAGACGCTTTGCGGAAAAGACCAGCATCGTCAACCCTACGGACTTAACTTTTTTGACTGTCGCCACCGCCCTGCAAGTTGCCAAAAGCCTGATTTTCCCCTATGTAGCGGGGATGTTCCACTATGGCGAGAGCTTTGACCCTGCCACCAGACTGGCCCATAATGACAAATCCATTGAGCGTGCGCACCGGCAAGCTAATGACGCATTCCGGGACAAGCGTTTGGAAAGCCATGGTACAGGCCACTGGATCAACATTCTGTATCAAACGCCTCCATACGACATTACAAAGGGCTCGGCGGCCATGGGCATCAACATGGGCGGGCGCTATCACCGAATGTACACCCTGGGCCATGACCCGATCCTGGGCTGGCTTTTCGGCACCATGAACATTTTAACCGATGTCATCACATTGAACAATTTCAACTCTTACCGGGTCATTCGAAAGCCTAAAATGATTATCACACCCGAGCCCGTTTCCATTGGTCAAATGATTCAGGAGAGCTATCAGCTTGTGCAGGATGACTTTCTCAACCTCCCTGCGGCAGTCTTTGCCCAGGCACGGCATTTCAAGTCTGACGAGTACACAAAATGCGGGCTCCCGGTTCCGATTCTCTCCAGCCTCAACGAAAATTTTGCCAGCAAGCTCTATAGGTCGCAGTACGATGCCCTTTGCTTTGCCCGTGACGCCAAAATCGTGGGCGCATCATTTATCGTGTCAAAGCTCTTTGATATTGTCATCTCCCTCGTCCACGGGCTGTTCTGTACCGAAGGCGAGGACAAAGACCTGTTTGAGTGCAGGACGCGGAAAATCCTGCTAATCTCCAACAGCATCGCCTCCACCAGCACCATCATCCACGCGGGGATCACTGCCAATCCCAAAAATCTGGATATTGGCAGTCTGCTCAATACCATCACTCACCTGTTTACGGATATCCACTTCATTCTGCGGGTCAAGCAGGAGTTCATCGACAGCGAAATTTCAAGCAGATTGCAGAAGGAGCTTGACGAGGTGGACAGGCTGTACGAGACGATTTAGCCTAAAAGAATGCCCGAGCGGGATCGCCCTGCCCGGGCATTCGCCCCCTTCTCCCCACTGTTACCATACCGCTAACGCCACAGGGATGGCGTTGAGCACCGCCAGCTCCTCCCGGGCGAAGTAGTCCCGGAGCGTCCGCCCCCAGGCGTCCGCCATCTCCGCCAGCGCCTTTCCCGCCATCCCGGCGCACACCAGCGGACTCCCATGTTGTCTTTTCACCATCGCCCCATCTGCTGCCATATCCTCAGTCAGATCGGCAATGACATCGCCAGTAACCTGCATGGTTGAGGCAGACCAGGGGTAGCCTGAGGCGAACTGAGGATATATACCAGTAGTATGATCCACGAAATAGGTATCAAATCCGGCGGTCTTGATCTGTTCCGTGTTCAGATTTCGGGTGAGTTGGTGAACCAGTGTGCCCACCATTTCAAGGTGGCCCAGTTCCTCAGTACCGATATCGGTGAGCAGACCTTTTAGCTCGGGATAGGGCATAGAGTACCGCTGGGACAGATAGCGCAGAGAAGCGCCCAACTCGCCGTCGGGTCCTCCATACTGAGAGATAATCACAGACGCCAACTTGGGATTACAGTTCTTGATTCGGACAGGATATTGCAGCTTCTTCTCATATACAAACATTAGTTCATTCCTCCATCCTGACGAAAATCCCAGGGCCACGGATCATCCAGCCAACGGTACGCGGCATCCTGCCCGGCGCTAAGCTGGGTCAGCGGACCGTGCATCTCCTCATAACGCTGCTTGCCCTCCTTGGCCAGTTGCGCGTACTGACGGAACAGCTGAAAGGCTTCCGCGTCATCCTTGTGGGTATCCAGGTACATCCCAAGCTCAGCAACCACGAACAGCATCGCTTGGAGCTGGGTGGAGTGGTTGTCAGGCAGGGCGCTGGCGTCTACTTTGAGGTGAAAGGGGAGATTCAGCCCAGGAAACAGGGTGCCGTTGGCCAAAGCATCGGCCTGACCGTACTTTTGACTTCCTTGCTGTTGAAAAGGTACATATGGTACCGCCAAAGGCGCACAGGACGGCATGGTGCCGCAGGCATCGCCGCAAGGGCGGGGAGTGGTTCCGTTATCAGAATTCAAGCGAATTGCCTCCTTGAATTAATAGTTTGGCATTGGCTGCCACTCCATCCTATGCGGAAGGGCGGGGTTGTGCGCGTAAAAAGTCGAGAGAAAGAAAAAGTGGGCACTGTATTGAATTTCCGAAAAGAATGTGCTATAATACCTTAAGTTGCTGAATAAAGCGGCCTGTGCCCTAAGGCATTGAGCAGATCAGTTGAAATGGAGGAGATACCCATGACCCATGTCAAGACTTTGAACGGCCCCACCCTGAAACAGAGCGTGGCTCACGGCGGCTGCGGCGAGTGCCAGACTTCTTGCCAGTCCGCCTGCAAGACTTCCTGCACTGTGGCCAATCAGAAGTGTGAGAACAGCAAATAAAACCCAAACTATAAAGCGCTGAAAAGGGTGGGGAACTCCCACCCTTTTTCTGCGTACAAAGGAGGATGCCCCCAATGGTCCATACGTTTATCTGCCTTGGCGTACCCGTGGCGGTGGATGTAAACAGCGGTGCCGTCCATGTGCTGGACCAGGCCGCTTACGATGTACTTTCCCTTCTGGATGCGCCCATGTCTGACGTTTGTCCGCAAGATATTTACGAAAGGCTGCCACAGCATTCTGCCGATACGGTGTATGAGGCTTGGACGGAACTGCTGCGCCTCCAACAAGAGGGCCTATTGTTTACGGAAGACAGCTACATTGATCCGTCGACCGCCACGCTGATGCAGCAGGACGCTCCCATTAAAGCCCTGTGCCTCCATGTCTCCCATGACTGCAACCTGCGGTGCCAGTATTGCTTTGCTTCCACAGGGGATTTTGGCACCGGCCATCGAATGACCATGGATATTGAGACGGCGAAAAAAGCTATTGACTTTGTAATAGAACGCTCTGGAAACCGCCGGAACATTGAGGTGGACTTCTTTGGCGGCGAGCCGTTGATGGCGATGAATACAGTGAGGGCAACCGTGGAATATGCCCGTTCGCTGGAAAAGGAACACAACAAAAATTTCCGTTTTACGATCACGACCAACGGCGTTCTGCTCAGCGACGAAAATATCGAATATATCAATCGAGAAATGTCGAACGCAGTGCTGTCCATTGACGGACGGCCTGAGGTAAACGATCGGATGCGCAAGACGGTGGGGGGCAGCGGCAGCTATGAGGTAATCCTACCCAAGTTTCAGAAGCTGGTCGCAGGCAGGGGAGAAAAGGATTACTATCTGCGCGGCACGTTTACCCGGCACAATTTGGATTTTGCCTCTGATGTCATACATATTGCAGACCAAGGCTTTCGTCATGTTTCGGTGGAACCGGTGGTGGGCAGTCCAGACTGCGGCTACGCATTTCAGGAAGATGATTTACCAAAAATTTTAGAGGAGTACGAGCGGTTGGCCGCGGAGCTGCTGAAACGGGATGATGTGAATTTTTTCCACTTCAATGTGGATCTGTCCCAAGGACCCTGCGTTATCAAGCGGATGAGAGGCTGCGGCGCGGGGTGCGAATATGTGGCCATCACTCCAGAGGGGGACATCTATCCCTGCCATCAGTTTGTGGGCAATGAGGAATATAAGCTGGGCAACCTCTATAGTGGAACCTTTGACATGGAGCTGTCCAGAAGATTCGCAGGGCTCAACATATATACGCGCCCTGACTGTAAAGACTGCTGGGCCAAGTTCTATTGCAGCGGAGGTTGTTCCGCTTCCAATCTGCTTGTCAATGGAGACATAAAAAAGCCAAACCACTTTGGCTGTGAAATGCAAAAAAAGCGTTTGGAATGCGCCATTGCCATGAAGGCGATCCGGGCTGATATGGCGGGGGAGGACTGACCCTTCACCGAAAAACGAAAAAAATGTAGAGAGGGCTATGGTTTTCAATATTTTGAAGCCATAGCCCTCTCTGATACCATATCCTGTGTTTTTATAGCAAAGCTTGACGAAGGTTTCTTTAGTTTACATAACTTAAGAGACATAACAACTAAACATAATGAAAAATTTAAAAAATATTTCCGCTGTCCTCTTGCGTTTTTGGGAAAAGAGGTTTATGATGAGACTTGCCCATTCGCACATACTCATTTTTATCCCAACATAAATTTGGTTCCGCTGTCATAGAGTAGCGTCGGGGTGATTGGGTGTGGTAAGCCGAGGAACAAGAAAACGAATTGGGTCGGCATCTTCATGGGATGGGCTGACTCAGCTCATCATCGTAGCGATTTGTTTTGCTGTCGGTTCGGTGAGCGGGTTTCTTTTCTCTGTCTCGGGTGGCGAGAACCCAGAATTGCTGGATTACCTTCAACAATATTTTCGTTTGATGGGAGCGGAGAACGGGTTCGAGCCGCCGCTGCTTGATACGATCTGGGACCTGGTTCGTTGGCCTCTGGCCGCATTTCTCTTGGGCCTCACCCCTGTGGGGGCAGTGGGAGTGCCCCTTATCATGGGGGGGCGGGGATTTTTGCTGTCATATGCGGCCACCACATTTGTCAGGCTGTTTCATTTACCTGGTATGGTGGTGGTGCTGGCCGTGTTTGGTGTAACTGTTTTTTTAGCCGTACCCACCTTATTTGTCGTCGCGGCGGATGCTTTTCGCCAGTCATTGAGCAGGCTGCCTGGCGCAATGTCGTCCCCAGTTCACTGGACGCAGCGAGCAAGAGCGTTGGCTCCCTGTGCGGGATTGCTGACTTTGGCCGTGGCGCTTCAACAGACTGTTATGCCCGTCCTATTTTCCACCGTGTGCACCCAGCTGCTGATAATTTGAGAAAAGGAGCTGATACAATATGGATTTTATTGCCCGATATGAGTCCTGGCTGGTTAGAGAAAAACGTGCCGCCGCCAATACGCTCAGCTCCTATCTTCGGGATGTTCGCCAATTTGAGGTGTGGAGCCGCGAAAACGACCTGGTTTTAGACCATGTGAGCCAGGAGGACATTAAGCGGTATGTCAACCATTTGGAGAAGAAGGGAAAATCTAACGCTACGGTGGTTCGCTCGGTAGCATCGCTCAAGTCTTTTTATACTTATATGACCGCCGCTCGTTTTGTCCGCGTCAACCCAGCGAAAGGGTATACGCCAGACCGCGCAGAGCGCAAGCTGCCCTCCATTCTCACGAATCGAGAGGTAGACTTGTTTTTAGAACAACCCAACATTGGAGACGCTAAGGGCTGTCGTGACAAGGCCATGCTGGAGGTGTTGTATGCCACCGGCATTCGGGTGTCGGAATTGATTTCTTTGGATACGCAGGATGTCAATCTGTCCGCCTGCTTTCTGCGGTGCAGGGGGAAGGACAAGGAGCGAATTGTGCCACTATATAAGGCCGCGGTTCGGGCGCTGGCCATCTATGTCAACGACATCCGTCCGCAGCTGTTGGATGATCTGGGCGAGACAGCGCTGTTTGTGAACATGAACGGCGACCGCATGAGCCGTCAGGGATTTTGGAAAATTGTCAAGTGCTATCAGGAGAAGGCAGGAATTCACAAAGAGATCACGCCACATACCCTGCGCCACTCTTTTGCGGCCCATCTGCTGGAAAATGGAGCGGATTTGAAATCCATTCAGGAGATGTTGGGGCACGCAGATATTTCTGCTACCCAGATTTATACTCAAGTGGTAAATCAAAAGCTCCGGGACGTCTACGCAAGCGCTCATCCCCGGGCATAATCCGTCTGTAGGCTGCTCGGCAGCTTACAGGCGGATTTGCTTTTCTGTGCATAAAGCTTTGGCCTTGTTCATACAGTAGGGCAGAACTGTATGAGCAAGGAGGGGTCGATGTGGACACAATGTCCAGACGCGCAGGGCTGGCCGACAGCAACAAAAGAATACGCCACAGATCAAAACGGCCCAGACCAAAGAACGTCCCACAGGACGACGGACGTCGGTTGATTCAGCTGTTGATAAGTCTTGCGCTGTTTCTCTTGGTGTATATCGGACGGGGGATTTTTCCTGCTCAGATTCAGGTTTGGTGTGAAGCAATGCGCTCTGATGTAGATTTTACCGCAGCGTTTCAAGAGTTCATATACGCTGTTTCTAAGGAAGGCTCAGTGATGGAATCACTGGATGAGCTGTGCGTCAGAATTTTCGGCGGTGAACCAGCGCCGGACGAGCCTATTTCATCAGAGGATGTTCCACAGGAAAAATTAATTTTGCTCAGCCAGACAGCGGGCGCGGGACGGGTTTATTTGAATAGCCACGGAGTGCTCCAAGGAACCTATCCCGAGCAGGGAAGCGGCAACCCCGCTTCCTCGGATGCAACACCAGAACCTTCAGCAGAAACAATCCCAGTAAGTCCGCCGCCTCAACCGGCTTTGACAACAGCAACGGCCCAAGCATATACGGACGATGGAGTGAAGCTCCCGTCTAATGTGAGCTTTGCCTTTTATGAATTGGGTCTGCCAGAGACGGTGGCACCTGTGTCCGGCCCAGTAACGTCAACCTTTGGTTATCGAGACAGTCCAATCAGTGGAAAAAATGAATTTCACCTTGCGCTTGATATCGGCGCGGAGGAGGGAACCGAAATCGGTGCTTTTGCCGACGGTGTGGTGGAGTATATTGGAGAGAGCGATGAATTTGGCCAATATTTAAAAATCAGCCATACCAATCAGGTCAGCAGCTTTTACGCGCATTGCAGCCGCCTGTTGGTTCATAAAGGGGATATCGTGTCCTGCGGGCAGACGGTAGCGCTGGTGGGACAGACGGGAAACGCCACCGGACCGCACCTCCATCTGACCATTGAGAAGGACAACATCCGGTTGGACCCGGCATACTATGTGGACCCAGCCTAAGCATTGCCGCCTGACTGTTACGCCAGGCTTCCCGTTGCTGCTGGGCGGACTGTTTTGGCTGGACGAGGGAATCGGACTGCTCCCCTTAGGGCTGCTGGCTTGTCTTATTCATGAGCTGGGGCATATAGCGGCTGCAGCTGTTTGCGGCGGGCGAATTGAGAGGCTATCGCTCAGTATAGTGGGGGCGGAGCTGTTCTTCTGCTATCGCACACCATTATCCTACTGGCAGGATAGCTTCATTGCACTGGCCGGCCCAATCGCCAACATGATAACCGGAGGAGTTTTTTTCACCCTGAACTGGTATCTCCCCGCAGCGGCAAGTTTGGGAATCGGCGCGTTTAATCTTCTCCCGGCGGAGCCATTGGACGGGGGAAAGGTGTTGTTTAGTCTGTTGGCGGAACATTTAAATCCGGATTTGGCCGAGCGGCTGATGACTGCCTTGGCCGGCTGCCTGGCGGGTGCGTTGGTGGGCATTGGCATGATTGCCGCCGTCCAGTATGCAAACGTGACCTTGCTGCTCACCGCTCTGTGGCTGCTGATGGGAATCCTCTGTCGCCGCAACGGCAAAGAGACGTTGGTCAAACGTGACAAACAACCATAAAAGGGGAGCGGTTTCCATAACCACGAAGGTGAAACTCGCAAAAGTTTTCCACAAAAACCTCTTGCAAAAACTTGCAGATTATGATAAACTATCACAGTCCGAAAATGGGTGGTCCTCTGCGCAGCGATATCGCTTAGACGCATGAGCGCCTAAATATTAGGAGGAAATACAAATGGAACTGCTTCAGCAATTCAGTGAGAAGTACATGAAGGAAAACGTTCCTTCTGTCCGCGTTGGCGACACGGTCCGTGTGCACATCCGCGTCAAGGAAGGCAGCCGCGAGCGTATTCAGGTGTTTGAAGGCACCGTGATTGCCAAAAAGCATGGCGGCGTGGAGGAAAGCTTCACTGTTCGCCGTATCTCCTACGGTGTGGGTGTAGAAAAGGTCTTCCCTCTGCACGCTCCCACGATTGAAAAGGTGGAGACCGTTCGCCGGGGCAAGGTTCGCCGGGCCAAGCTGTACTATCTGCGTGACCGCGTGGGTAAGGCGGCTAAGGTCAAAGAAGACCTGTAAACTGTGGAATAAAAAAGGAGCGGGCGACCGCTCCTTTTTTATTCCAGTCTATTTGACCAAGGAGGAATTTGTGTGAACATCCAGTGGTATCCTGGACACATGACAAAAACGAGACGCCAAATGGAAATGGATGTCAGGCTGGTGGATCTGGTGGCCGAAGTTGTGGATGCCCGAATTCCTATTTCCAGTCGGAACCCGGATATTGATTCTATCGTGGGCAGTCGCCCGAGGCTGATTATTTTGAACCGCGCAGATCAGGCTGATTCCACACTGACAACCCAATGGCTTGCTTGGTTCCGGCGTCAAGGCTATGGTGTGCTGGAAACGGATGCTCGGAGCGGGAAGGGTGTGGAACAGTTTTCGATTGTGACAAAAGCCGTTCTCCAGGATAAGGTGGCCGCATGGAAGGCCAAGGGGCAGATCGGAAAACCCATTCGGGCCATGGTAGTGGGCATACCAAACGTTGGGAAGTCCACATTCATCAATAAGGTAGTTCGGCGCAAATCCGCCAAGGTTGGCGATCGCCCTGGCGTTACAAGGGGCAAGCAATGGGTAAGCGTAGATAAAGGGCTGGAGCTTTTGGATACTCCAGGTATCTTATGGCCGAAATTTGAGGATGAGACCATCGGCTTGTATCTGGCGTTTACCGGCGCGGTAAAGGACGAGGTGATGGACCTTGAAGGGCTGTCCTGCGCATTATTGGAGCTCTTGCGGGATCGTTATCCCAAAGCAATCGAAGAACGCTATCACTTGGCCAGTTCAAGTGAAAAAAAGGGATGGGAGTTATTGGAGGAGATTGCCCGAAAGCGTGGAATGCTGGTCTCTGGAGGCGAAACGGATACCGAGCGTATGGCCCATATCTTACTTGATGAGTTCAGAAATGGAAAGCTTGGACGGTTTACACTTGAAGCGCCAAAAGATATTGAAGAATAGGGGGGGGAGGACCTTGCCAAGCTGGGAATACGAACGGGCTGCGGTTGCCTACGGCCATTCTGTGGTATGTGGCTGTGATGAGGCGGGAGTGGGTCCGCTGGCTGGCCGCGTCTATGCGGCGGCGGTAATTCTTCCCGATGGACTGGATTTTCCGTGGCTCAACGACTCCAAACAGGTAACGGAAAAGCGGCGGGCACTGCTATTTGATCAGATTTGCGAAAAGGCTGTCTCCTGGGCGGTATCTTGGGTTGAGCCAAAGGAAATTGATGAAATCAACATCCTGAACAGTCGGATAAAAGCCATGCAGGCGGCCATTGACGGATTGGGTACGCAGGCGGACTTTGCCCTCATTGATGGCAATCGAGATCATGGGAACAGATGCGCCATTATCACAGAGCATCGGCTGATTGTAAAGGGAGATTGCCTGTCATATTCTATCGCTGCGGCGTCCATTTTGGCTAAGGTGAGCAGAGATCGCTACATGGAGAAAATGGCGGTTCTTTACCCTGGCTATGAATTTGAGCGCCACAAGGGTTATCCCACCAAGCGCCATTATGAACTGCTTCGGAAGTACGGACCATGTGACATTCACCGCTATTCCTTCTTAAAAAAGCTATGAGAGGCGGGGGAGCGGCTCGTACCCTGGGTCAGTGGGGTGAGGAGCAGATTGTAGAGTGGCTCCGGCAGAGAGGCTGGAAGATTGCGGGAAAAAATTTTCGCTGCCGCATGGGGGAAATCGACATCATTGCGGAAAATGGTATCTATCTTGTCTTTGTTGAGGTCAAGCTGCGGAAGGATGGACAGCACGGTGCCGCCTGTGAAGCTGTAACCCTTTCCAAGCAGCGCAAACTGCGGGCTACCGCAGAATATTATTTGATGTGCCATCCCACACAGCTTCAGCCTCGTTTTGATGTGGCGGAGGTTTACGCACCCAAAGGGGTATGCTCAGAGCGACCGGATATATATTATATTGAAAACGCTTTTTGAGGGAGGAACGGTCATGGAATCGGTCTGTGTATTTGACGCCCATTGCGACACGATCTCACGTTGCTGGCGGGAGTACGAAGGATTGGACTGCAATTCTGGGGCGCTTTCCCTGAAGCGGACTGCTGGATTTGGGCGGTACTGCCAATTTTTTGCCCTATGGACTGCAGATGGTTATACAGGCTATCCCATTGGCGGAGACTCAGTGGAGCGGGCCTACCATGCCCTTTTGCGCTGTTTCAAGGATCAGATGGCCTGCAACTCAGACAAAATCGTTCAATGCCGCACAGTTGAGGAGGCCAGGCACGCCCACAGCCACGGGAGGTCAGCAGCCTTTCTGTCGGTGGAGGGAGCCGAGCTGCTGGGCTGCGACCCCCATCGGTTGGACGAGGCCGCAGCGGAGGGAGTGGTAGCCATCAACCTGACCTGGAATCATGCAAATGTCCTGTCAGGAGCCCACAATGACGATCCAGAACGGGGACTGAGCTCTCTTGGCCGGAGATTTGTGGAGAAAATGGAGGAGCTGCATATTTTGGTGGATGTGTCCCATCTCTCAGAAGCTGGATTCTGGGATGTGGCAGAGATGGCGCGCAGGCCTTTTATGGCCAGCCACTCCAATGCAAAATCTGTGTGGAATCACACGAGGAACTTGACGGATGGGCAAATAAATGCGATAATAAAAAATCAAGGTGTGATTGGGCTCAATTTCTATACTGGGTTCGTGGGAGGAAGCCAGAATTTGGACATGGTTCGGGCTCACCTGGACCATATTCTGGCCCTGGGCGGTACGGCGAACATAGCCTTGGGGGGCGATTGGGATGGCTGCGACCTAATTTCTGAGCTTCCCGCGATTGACAGCCTGCCTAAGCTCTATGAGCATTTGCTGCGCCATGGTTACAGTGAAGCGGTTGTACAAGACCTGTTTTATAACAATTTAATGAGGGTAGTGAGTCAACGATGAATTATCTGAGCACGAGAAATAAAGATCTGCGCATGAGCGCGTCCCAAGCGATTGCGAAGGGACTGGCGCCTGATGGCGGCCTGCTCACTCCGGCGGTGCTGCCTCGGCTGCCCATTTCCTCCGTAGAGACAATGAAGGAAATGTCCTACCAACAGCGCGTGGTATACATTATGAACAGCTTTTTGGAGGGCTTTGCCGCTTCTGAGCTGACTGCCTATGCCGCGGAGGCCTATGGTGGAGGGAAGTTTTTCCACGAGGATGTGGCGCCTGTTGTTAAGCTGAATGACAACACGTATTGTCTTGAACTGTGGCATGGCCCTACCTGCGCATTTAAGGATATGGCGCTTCAGATGCTGCCCCATTTGCTCACCGCCTCCATGGAAAAGAACGATGAGAAAAAAACGGTCTGCATCCTGGTGGCCACCTCTGGCGACACCGGAAAGGCCGCTCTGGAGGGATTCCGAAATGTAGACAAGACCAAAATCCTGGTCTTTTACCCCAAGGACGGTGTGTCTGAGATTCAGGAGCTGCAAATGGTTACTCAAGTCGGCGGCAATGTGGGCGTTTGCTCGGTGATGGGTAACTTTGACGATGCGCAGGCCGGGGTCAAGACAATTTTTGCCAACGAGGAGCTGGCGCAGATATTGGCAGAGCGCGGCTATTTCTTGTCTTCCGCGAATTCCATCAACTGGGGCAGAGTGTTGCCGCAGATTGTCTATTATGCCTCTGCTTACTGTGACCTGCTCAAGTCAGACGCTATCTCCAAGGGTCAGCAGATCAACGTGTGTGTTCCCACCGGCAATTTTGGAAATATTCTGGCTGCCTATTATGCGAGGGAGATGGGAATTCCCATCAAAACATTGATCTGCGCTTCCAACCACAATAATGTGCTCACTGACTTTATCAACACCGGCACCTATGACCGTAATCGCACCTTCTACAATACCATTTCACCTTCTATGGATATTTTAGTCTCCAGCAATCTGGAACGGATGCTCTTTGAATTGTCCGGCCGGAACGATAAACTGGTGCGGGATTATATGGGGCAGCTTGCCGAATATGGAAGCTATCGCGTTGACAGCTCAATCCGCACCAAACTGCGACAGACATTCAGCGCCGGCTGCTGCGACGACGATCAAACCCGCGCCATGATTGCCAGAATGTGGAAGGAACAAAGTTATCTCATTGATCCCCATACTGCTGTGGCGTTCCACGTGTTGGACGAGTACCGGAAGAACACCGGGGACGACACGGTGACGGTAACGGTGTCCACCGCCAGCCCCTTTAAATTCTGCTCCAGCGTACTGGCGGCTCTGGGCGTTAAGGACCAAAAGCCAGGGATTGAAATTTTGGACCAGCTGACCCAGTTCACAGGTGTGCCGACCCCGGCGCCTTTGGCCGGGCTCAAGAACCGTCAGCGCCGCTTCAACAGCGTGGTGGAAAAGTCCGCAATGGAGAATTGTGTGCTGGAAATGTTGAAATAAGAGGTGATGGGATGGCTCTTTACGCCATCGGCGATACTCATCTTTCCCTGGGCTCGAATAAGCCGATGGACGTGTTCGGCGGAGGATGGGCAGGCTATGTGGACAAGCTCCGAGAAGGCTTTGCCCATGTAACATCGGGGGATACGATATTACTATGCGGTGATTTGTCATGGGGAATGAGTCTGGATGAGGCGCGAAATGACTTTGCTTTTTTAGACCGGGAGATACCGGGGGAAAAATGGCTGCTCAAGGGCAATCATGATTATTGGTGGACCACCGCCTCAAAAATGAACGCTTTTTTTGTAGCGAACGGTTTTACTCATCTCCATATTCTCCATAATAACTGTGCCATATATGGGGAATATGCCTTATGTGGAACGCGTGGTTGGTTTTTTGAGGAGAACGGTGCGCCTCAAGGGGAAAAGGTGTTCCGCCGGGAGATCATTCGATTGGAAGCATCTCTCAAGGCCGCAGGGGGGCGGAAAAAGTTTTGCTTTCTTCACTATCCTCCCCTTTATCGTGGATACCGTTGCCAAGAGATTATTGACCTATTGGAGCAGTACCAAGTGTCGGCCTGTTATTACGGCCACCTTCATGGGGCCAGCCATCGTCTGGCCATCGAGGGACGGCAGGGATCGGTGGATTACCATTTGGTTTCTGCGGACTTTGTCGGATTCCGTCCGAAAAAAATTTTGGATTAAATAAAAAAATAGTGGAAATCTTCCCGCCTATCTGATAGAATAGGTTGGATTATTTAGAAAGAAGGCCCATGGCTTACTGCGCCGGGCCGAGCTTGGAGGAATAAACCATGAACATCAAGAGCAACGAGAAAAAAGAGAACAGCGCCATTGAGCTGGTGATCGAGGTTGGAGCCGCCGAGTTCCAGGCTGCCATCGACAAGGTCTATAACCGGCAGAAAATGAAGATCAATATCCCCGGCTTCCGGAAGGGGAAAGCTCCCCGCAAAATGGTGGAAAAAATGTATGGCGCCGAAATCTTCTATGAGGACGCCATTTCTCTGGCCTACCCCAGTGCTTATGAGGATGCACTGAAGGAAACCGGAATCAAGCCGGTAGCCTATCCTCAGTTGGAAGTGCTGGATGTAAATGCTGACGGCTTTACCTTTAAGGCTACTATTACCATCAAGCCTGAGGCGACAGTGAAGGAGTATAAGGGCCTGCCTGTAACCAAAACCGAGGTGAAGGTTACTGCCGCCGATGTGAAGGCGGAGCTCAAGCCATACATTGATCGGGCTTCCCGTCTGGTGAGCGTGGAGCGCAAGGCCAAGAAGGGCGACACCGCTGTGATTGACTTTGAGGGGTTCAAGGACGGCGAGCCCTTCCAGGGGGGAAAGGGCGAGAACTACAGTCTGGAGCTGGGTTCCGGCTCCTTTGTCCCTGGGTTTGAGGAGCAAGTCATCGGCATGAAGGCCGGCGACGAAAAGGACCTGGATATTACCTTCCCCGAGAACTATACGCCCGAACTGGCCGGCGCCGCGGTGGTGTTTAAGGTCAAGGTTCATGAGGTAAAGGAGAAGCAGGAGCCTGAAGTAGACGACGAGTTTGCCAAGGATGTCTCCGAGTTTGACACCCTGGACGAATTCAAGAAGGATCTGGGCGAGAAGCTGAAGATCCGCCGCCAGGAGCAGGCCGACCGCGATTTTGAGGCCGCTGTTATTGACTCGCTTATTGAAAAGCTGGAGTGCGATGTGCCCGAGGCCATGGTGGACTACCGTGCGGAGAAGATGCTGGAGGACTATGCCAACCGCATTCAAAGCCAGGGCATCGGCTTTGAAGACTACCTTCGCATGATGGGCATGACCATTGACGATCTGCGCGCCCAGTCCAAAACCACCGCTGAGCGGAATGTGCGCAGCGATTTGGCGCTGGAGGCTGTGGCTGCCGCCGAGGGAATCGAAACCGCTGACAGCGAGGTGGACGCTGAAATCGCCAAACTGGCCGAGCAGTATAAGATGGAGGAGGACAAGGTCCGCGCCATCGTCAACATTGAGGATATCCGCAGCGATCTGACCATGCGCAAGGCCCTGGATTTGGTGAAAGGCGCAGTGAAGAAGTCCGCCAAGCGTTCCGCAAAAAAGACGGACGACGCCGATGCCGGACAGGACGGAGCCGAGGAGAAGCCCGCTAAGAAAAAGTCCGCTTCCAAGGCAAAGGCTGTTGAGGAAGAAAAGTAATGCGCTTTTAACCGCGTGAGGGAATAAATTGCCTTTGTCAGTGGGCATAATGTTGCTGCTGAGCATTGACAAGAGCATTATCCCCCATCGGAAAGGAGAAATTTTCATGAGCTTAGTTCCATACGTAGTTGAGCAGACCAGCCGAGGCGAGCGGTCTTACGACATTTTTTCCCGTCTGCTCAATGACCGAATTGTTTTTTTGGGCGAGGAGGTCAACGCTACCACGGCATCTTTGATTGTGGCCCAGCTGCTCTATCTGGAGGCGCAGGACCCTGACAAGGATATTCAGTTCTATATCAACAGCCCCGGCGGCTCTATTCCCGACGGTATGGCCATCTATGACACTATGCAGTACATCAAGTGTGATGTGTCTACCATCTGCGTAGGCATGGCGGCCTCTATGGGAGCATTTCTGCTGTCCTCCGGCACAAAGGGAAAGCGCCTATGTTTACCCAATGCTGAGATCATGATTCATCAGCCCTCCGCTGGCACACAGGGGCAAATCACTGATATGGCCCTCCACCTGAAGCGGTTGGAGACCATTAAAAAACGAGTGACCAAGATTTTGGCCGACAACTGTGGACGTGATGTGGAGCAGGTGGCAGCAGACTGTGAGCGCGACAATTTTATGACCGCCGATGAGGCCCTGGAGTATGGATTAATCGACAAGATTATCTACAATCGCTGATAAAGCAAAAGAGCGGAGGCAGCCGTCTCCGCTCTTTAGCGCTTTCCTTGAAAGGACGATGGAGAACCATGGCAAGAGATGATTATAAATCTGTGCGCTGTTCCTTTTGCGGCAAACATCAGGAACAGGTGGAACGTGTTATTGCTGGGCCTGGCGCCTATATCTGCAATGAATGCGTTCATCTGTGCATGAACATTTTGGGGGAGGATTATGATGATGGTCCGGCGGATGCGCCGGAGATTCCCGATGTTATCCCTACTCCTAAAGAGATGTGTGCTGTACTGGACGAGTATATCATTGGTCAGGGAAATGCTAAAATAGCCCTGTCTGTCGCGGTATACAATCACTATAAGCGCATTTATTTTGGTGGTGGCGACAACGTAGAACTGCAAAAAAGTAATATTCTGATGATCGGCCCAACAGGGTGCGGCAAAACGCTGTTCGCCCAGACGTTAGCCCGCATTTTGAAAGTTCCCTTCGCTATTGCCGATGCTACTACGCTCACCGAAGCCGGATATGTGGGCGATGATGTGGAAAATATCCTGTTGCGCTTGGTCCAGGCGGCGGATTACGATATTGAGCTGGCTCAGCGAGGCATTATCTATGTGGACGAAATTGATAAAATTGCGCGAAAGAGTGAAAATACTTCGATCACTCGGGATGTCTCAGGCGAAGGTGTCCAACAGGCATTGCTGAAAATTCTGGAGGGTACGGTTGCCAATGTCCCTCCCCAGGGAGGACGCAAACATCCGCACCAGGACTTTTTGCAGATTGATACCAAAAACATTCTTTTTATCTGCGGCGGAGCGTTTGACGGTCTGGAGAAAATCATTGAGCGGCGTTTAGACCAAAAAACGATTGGATTCGGCGCTGATGTCAAAACGGCGGAGGAGCGGGAAAATTCGGACATACTAAAGTCTGTCCAGCCCCACGACCTGCTGAAATTCGGTATCATTCCTGAGTTGGTGGGCCGTCTTCCTATTATCACCAGCCTAAAGGCGTTGGATCGTGAGCAGCTGGTTCGTATTCTTACTGAACCCAAAAATGCCTTGGTGAAGCAGTATAAGTGTCTGCTGGATTATGACAATGTGGAGCTTGATTTTGCGCCTGGTTCCTTGGAGGCCGCCGCAGACAAAGCACTGGAGCGCAAGATTGGCGCCCGCGGCCTTCGAGCTGTATTGGAGGAGGTTATGACCCCTGTCATGTACGACGTTCCTTCTGATGAAAGCATCTCCAAGGTGACGATTACAGCGCAATCCATTCAGGGCGAAGGTGGTCCAGATATCCAGCGGGAAGACGGTCGCCCTGCGCGCCCGCGGCTGGGTGCGGCTGCTCTGCGGTCGGAAAAGGGCGGTCAGGCATCCCCCAGGGGCAATGCGTCCTGACTGCAACAATATTAAACGAAAGGGGTGGGCATAATGGCCCGCCTCTTTTCAAAACAGGATAAGGAGAGTGATCCTGGTGACAGAAATGATTGATGTCAGCCCAAGACATCTGACAATTCCGGTGCTTACATTGCGTGGGCTTACCGTATTCCCTCAGCTACTGCTTCATTTTGACGTAGCGCGAACTGCTTCAATCCGAGCATTGGAGGAGGCAATGGATGACAATCGGGAAATCTTCTTGGTAACGCAGCGGGATTTGACGATTGAAAATCCTGAGAAATCAGACCTTTATGCCATTGGAACAGTGGCCAATGTGAAGCAGATTCTCCGTCTGCCTGAAAACAGTGTGCGGGTTATGGTGGCAGGGCAGAGCCGCGGCCGATTGTTAGGGCTTGTATCATCAGAGCCCTATTTGACTGCTGAGGTCGAATTAATTCCAGACCCTCCCATTTCGAACGGGCATTCCTCCCGAACAGAAGCCGCAATTCGTCAGGTTTATAGTTATCTTGAGCGGTATACGGAGCTGTCTGACCGTGTAGCTCCAGAAATCTATTTGAAATTGTTGGCCAGTGACGATCCAGCTTATATTTCCGATTATGCCGCACAGCATCTGCCACTTCGCTTTGAAGACAAGCAGGCCGTGTTGGAGGAGCTTCGGCCCGCCCGCCGTTTGGACCGTTTATGCCGTATCCTCAGCCGTGAGGTGGAGATTTTAGAGGTGGAAAGTGAGCTGGCTGCCAAAGTCCATGAACAGGTGGCAGTCAGTCAGCGGGACTATTTTCTTCGTGAGCAGCTGCGGGTTATCCAGCGGGAATTGGGAGAAGGAGAGGAAGACGATGAAATTTCTGAGTACCGCCAACGGATTCTCCGGGTAAAGCTGCCCAATGAGGTACAGGAGAAGCTGCTAAAAGAAGTCAGACACCTGGAAAAGCAGCCCTATAGCTCCTCCGAGGCGGCTGTGCTACGGGATTATTTAGATACCTGCTTGGATTTGCCATGGCAGGTAAAAACCCGGGAACGTGTCAGTGTAGACGCGATATCTCGGGTGCTGGATTCAGATCACTACGGCCTTCAAAAAGTCAAGAAACGTATTTTGGAATTTGTAGCTGTAAAGCAGCTTGCGCCAGAGCTCAATGGACAGATTATTTGCTTGGTTGGCCCTCCAGGAGTGGGAAAAACCTCCATTGCTATGAGTATTGCCAAAGCAATGAATCGTAAGCTGAGCAGGATTTCTCTGGGCGGCATTCGGGATGAGGCAGATATTCGAGGACACCGCAAAACCTATGTGGGAGCGATGCCTGGCCGCATTATCACAGGTATCATGCAGGCCGGCAGTTCTAATCCTATCCTGCTGCTGGATGAAATTGATAAGGTGGGCAGTGACCATAGGGGAGACCCAGCAGCAGCGCTTTTAGAGGTGTTGGATGGAGAGCAAAACAGCACCTTCCGCGATCATTTCTTGGAGCTGCCGTTTGATTTGTCCAATGTAATGTTTATTACCACGGCCAATACAACTGATACCATTCCCAAGGCTTTGCTTGATCGCATGGAAGTGATCGAGTTGCCCAGCTACACCGATGAGGAAAAGCTTCAGATTGCAAAAAAGCATCTTTTGCCTCGGGAATTAAAGCGTCATGGGTTGACGCGCAGTCAGCTGAAAATCAGTGATGGAGGCTTGAAAAGGCTGATTGCGGGGTATACAAAGGAATCTGGCGTACGGCTTTTAGAGCGAAAACTGGCGGCTTTATGCCGTAAGGGAGCAGCTAGCATCGTCAATCATACTGAAAAGCGTATTTCCATTACAGATAAGAATTTACAAGATTTTCTTGGACCCCAACCCTATCATAACGAGATTCCTTCCACAGAACCTATCGTGGGCGTTGTTAACGGTCTGGCGTGGACCTCAGTGGGCGGTGAGTTGTTGGAGGTTGAAGTCAACGTAGTGCCTGGTTCTGGAAAGCTTGTGCTCACCGGCAATTTAGGTGACGTCATGAAGGAATCAGCAAGGGCGGCGCTGTCCTATATTCGCAGCCGTACAAACGAGTTGGGGCTTGATCCTGATTTTTATAGCAAAAAAGATGTTCATGTGCATTTTCCGGAGGGTGCGGTTCCTAAGGATGGACCTTCTGCGGGAATTGCCATTACCACGGCCATAGTGTCTGCGCTCACAGATATCCCTGTTCGTCGAGATATCGCCATGACAGGAGAAGTGACCTTGCGCGGCCGAGTTTTGGCGATTGGCGGACTCAGGGAAAAAACAATGGCCGCTTTACGCAGCCATCTCAGCACTGTAATTATACCGGCAGAAAACGAAAAGGACTTGGAAGACATTGATCCAACTGTTCGTGCCAGCCTCAAATTTGTATTTGTGAAGCAGGTGGATGAGGTGCTGGTCCATGCGCTTTTGATGGGAAGCGATAGCGTAAGTGCGGAGAACCTTCCTGCTATTAGTTGGCTCTGGAATACACAGCACTCCATTAGAGATACACAGCTGCGTCAATGAGGGAAAATAGATGACAATAAATTGGAATTTAGCGCAGTTTGTCCGCTCAGCAGCCAAGCCGGGGGATTTTCCTCGGGACAGCTTGCCTCAAATTGTGTTTGCAGGGCGGTCTAATGTCGGAAAATCGTCGGTCATCAACCGCTTGCTGAATCGAAAAAACTTTGCCCGAGTAGGCTCTGCCCCAGGAAAAACCACCCATATCAATTATTTTCTGATTCATGAGATGCTCTATTTGGTTGATTTGCCTGGGTACGGCTATGCTAAGGTCTCCAAGCAAGAACGGGATCGTTGGGGGCGGCTTATTGAAGCATGGTTTTCTGATTCAGGGCGAATGGCTCTGGGAATCCTTATCGTGGACGCCCGGCACAAGCCGACCGCAGATGACTGCACAATGACAGAGGTATTTCTCTGTTCTAAAAAGCCCTTTTTGGTTGTGGCGAATAAATTGGACAAGTTAAAAAAGAGTGAGGTTGAAGGTAACTTGATGCAAATTCGGGAGGTTTTGGGTCTTTCAGAAGATATTCCGATTATTCCATTTTCTGCAGAGAAGGGGACTGGAAGGGCTGAGCTAATCGGAAAAATTTTAACCTGTTTGGAGGAGAAAGCATGAAATATGTTCGAATAGAGCAGCCGGCTGGCCCTTGCTGGGGTGTGATGAAAGACGAAGACGTGCTCACTCTTGCCAAACCTCCCTACGAGAGCTTGGACTACGACGGCGGACGGCTGCCGCTGTGCCAATGCAAGCTGTTAGCCCCTTGCGAGCCCACCAAGATTGTCTGTGTGGGCAAAAACTATGCGGAACACGCCAAAGAAATGGGGACAGAGCCGCCTGGATTTCCTATTCTATTCATAAAGGGCCCCAATACGCTCAACCGCCCAGGCGGCGCCGTTCATGCCCCTGAATTTGTGGGACGGCTTGACTATGAAGGCGAACTTGGCGTTGTTATTCGTTGCAGGGCAAAGGGTGTAAAGGCAAAAGATTTTTCAAAATATATTTTGGGTTACACCTGCTTGAATGACGTGACGGCTCGGGATGTCCAGCAGCATGACGGACAGTGGACCCGCGGAAAATCTATGGATGGGTTTTGTCCGGTGGGTCCTTGTGTGGTTGATGAACTGGACCTATCGGCGCTAAAGCTGGAAACTCGATTGAACGGAAAGACTGTACAGCAAGGGAACACTTCCAATTTTATTACGGCGATTCCTGAACTGATTGAGTTTATCACTGCCACAATGACCTTGGAGCCAGGAGATATCGTTGCCACTGGAACCCCGGCCGGCATTGGTCCCATGATTCCGGGCGATACGGTTGAGGTAGAGGTTGAAGGAATCGGCATATTGAAAAACGAAGTCATCTGACATAAATTCCCTCGTAAACAACACGTTTGTTTACGAGGGAATTTTTCCATATGAAAGGGGCTGGAGCTATAAAAAAGGCTTGCATTTTCACGATAGATCTGTTATACTTAAAAAGTCGTTGCGGGTGTAGTTCAATGGTAGAATGTCAGCTTCCCAAGCTGAACACGGGGGTTCGATTCCCCTCACCCGCTCCAAACGGGAAGACACACTTTTGCGTGTCTTCCCGTTTTAAACATATTGGTAGTATATAGTATATCTATATGATAATTGCTTGTCTTTGCAGTTCTATTATGATAAAATGGTTTTTGTATAAGAGCGCTCTGCCGTGACAGTGCGCGTGGAGGTTCTTTTATGTTAATTTTGGGAATTGACCCTGGTTATGCCATTGTAGGATTTGGATTGGTGGAATCCTTGCAGGGTAGATACCGTTTGGCTGCCTGTGGCGCCATTAATACTTCGGCTGGGATACGGCTATCTGCTCGGTTATGGCAGATTGCTACTGATTTGGAGAAGCTGATCGGGCAGTTCCACCCAGACACCATGGCCATTGAAGAACTGTTTTTTAATCACAACGTTACCACTGGCATTGGGGTGGCCCAGGCCAGAGGTGTTATCCTCATGACAGCTGAAAAGCTGGGCCTTCCTATTTTTGAATACAATCCATCTCAGGTGAAACAGGCAGTAGTGGGCTATGGTAAAGCAGAAAAACGGCAGGTAATGGATATGACGAAACGGCTGTTAAACCTGAATGCTGTGCCGAAACCGGACGACGCCGCTGATGCCGTGGCTATCGCCCTATGCCACGCCCGGTCGTCCACGTCACAGCTCAGAGCATTATCATAAATTTGGAGAGATTGCTGTGTATTACTATATAAACGGAACTGTTGCCCACATAGAGCCCTATATGGCTGTGATTGACTGTGGAGGGGTGGGCTATGCCTGCCGCACAACCAACCATACCATCAGTAAAATCAATGTTGGGAAAGCTGCAAAGCTTTACACTCATCTGTATGTTCGTGAGGATATCTTTGAGTTATATGGTTTTGCCAGCGAGAGCGAGTTGGGGTGCTTTCGTATGCTGATCGGCGTATCTGGAGTGGGACCTAAGGCGGCGCTGGCCATTTTATCTGCCAACAGCCCCGAGGGGTTGGCCATGGCCATCGTGTCTGGCAATGAAAAAGCCCTCACATCCGCGCCCGGAATTGGAAAGAAAATTGCCCAGCGCATCATTTTGGAGTTGAAGGATAAGCTGTCCAAGGGACAGTTGACTACCGGCGGGGGAGAGGCCTTCGCTGGTGGTGTCACCATCATTCCGGAAAATAAGGCCAGCGAGGCGTCCGCCGCGTTGGCAGTGTTGGGCTATAGTCAAAATGAGATTGCAGTGGCGCTGAAAGGAGTTGATTTAGAAACATTGTCCTTGGAGGAGGTAGTTAAGCAGGCGTTAAAGAAGATGATAAAGACATAAGGAGGCTTGAATATGTTATTGCTGATCCATGGCGTAGCGGCACTGCTTTTTGTCGTGTTGGGAATTGTGTTCATGTGTGGAAAAGGAAGCTTCCTCATCGCGGGTTACAACACCGCCAGCCCAAAGGAAAAGTCGCAGTATGATGAAAAGGCCCTCTGTCAAGCCATGGGCGGCTTAATGTTTGTTTGTGCCGCCTGTTTTGGTGTACTTATGCTGAGTACGCTTCTCGAAAGTATGTCGCTTATGTGGACTGGCATAGTTTTGCTTTTTGTTGTCGTTATCGCCGGCGTGATTTATATGAATACCTCCAAAAAAGTCAAGAGGAAGTGAACCCTTGAGCATTGAGTTTTCTGATAACGGCGGCTTTGAGACAGAAGCGCCTTTGGTCACCACCTCGCTTACCCCAGAGGATGAAGGAGAGGGATCCTTGCGCCCTAAATCCCTGGTAGAATACATCGGTCAGGAAAAAGCAAAGGGCAACCTGTCCATTTTTATTCAAGCAGCTAAAATGCGAGGCGAACCCTTGGACCATGTACTGCTTCACGGTCCCCCGGGGCTGGGCAAAACCACTCTGTCAGGTATCATCGCCAATGAGATGGGTGTTAATATCCGCATCACCTCCGGCCCTGCCATTGAGAAGCCCGGCGATTTGGCGGCGCTGCTCACAAACCTCCAGGAAAACGACATCCTATTTGTAGATGAAATCCACCGGCTGAACCGCTCTGTGGAGGAAATTTTGTACCCAGCTATGGAGGACTATGCCATTGACATTATCATTGGCAAGGGCCCATCCGCCAACTCCATCCGATTGGATCTGCCAAAGTTCACGCTCATTGGCGCTACCACCCGGGCAGGTCAGTTGTCCGCACCTTTGCGTGACCGTTTTGGCGTTACGTTGCGGTTGGAGCTTTATTCGCCAACGGAGTTGGCTCACATTGTTACCCGGTCCGCCGGTATACTAAACGTGCCTATTGAGGGAGAAGGTGCGTTGGAGATCGCCCGCCGTAGCCGCGGAACGCCTCGAATCGCCAATCGAATGCTTCGGCGGGTACGGGATTTTGCCCAGGTAACGGCCGGGGGCGTCGTGACACAAGCCGTTGCCGACCGGGCCCTCCAGGCGTTGGAGGTTGACGAGTTGGGGTTGGACCAAGTCGACCGGAGAATGTTATCCAGCATTATCTGTAATTACGGGGGAGGACCGGTGGGGTTAGACACCTTGGCCGCTACGATCAATGAGGAGTCGATTACCCTGGAAGATGTGTACGAGCCCTATTTGATGCAACTTGGTTTCCTCACTCGAACTCCTCGCGGTCGGTGTGTTACTACGAAAGCATATCAACACTTGGGATTGCCCATGCCTGGTGGGCCAAACGCAGAACCAGCGTTGGAACAGCTGACCTTTTAGCGTATGAATCGCCTCATGGGAACATATATTTCAGCAAACCTCCTAAAGCAAAAAGAATTTTTCAGGAATTTTCTAAAAAATCGCCAAAAGAGATTGACAATTCTTAAATTTTATGATTATAATATACAGGGTTAAAGTATGAGCACTATTGATTCTTCAAAAAATGAATACAGCGATGAGGAATTGTGCTATCTAACGGCTTCCGGAGACCGGGATGCGGAAGAACTCTTGGTTAAGCGATATCTGCGCATGGTTCGTATGTGTGCTCGCCCATATTTTCTTGCCGGGGGAGAGAGCGAAGATCTGATTCAAGAGGCAACCTTTGGTCTTTTGAAGGCTATTCGAGAATTTGACCCCGCACGGGACGCAAAATTCAAAACATTTGCAGAGGTTTGTATTCGCAACCGTATCCGTTCAGCTGTTACCACTGCCTCCCGGAGTAAACACGCTCCACTTAACGACAGCATTCCTCTTGAGTCTCCCATGCTTGGTAATGATGCCAGTCCAGAGGAATTGTATATCAGTAGGGAGGAAGAAGCTGAGCGAATGATTCGGCTTCGTCAAAAGCTGTCACCCTTGGAACGAAAAATTCTTTCATTCTTTTTGCGCGGTCTGTCCTATCGGGAAATCAGCGAACAGTTGGGATGTCCCATTAAATCAGTGGACAATGCGATTCAGCGCACCCGGCGAAAGGTAGCCGGAGACCTTGGCGTTATCAGCGAAAGCTGACGCAAATATTATAGTCCCAGCAGGTTGCTTTTCCGGTTCTGGGCATCAAAGAGAGGGTATTTCCTATGTACGAAGACAAGACCTTAGTGTGTAAAGAATGCGGCCAAGAGTTCGTATTCACCGCCGGCGAGCAGGAGTTTTACGCTGAGCGCGGTTTCCAGAACGAGCCTCAGCGCTGCAAATCCTGCCGCGATGCCCGCAAGGCTGCCGCCCGTGGCCCTCGGGAGTATTTCACTGCTGTTTGCGCTACCTGCGGTAGCGAGGCAAAGGTTCCTTTTGAGCCCAAGTCTGACCGTCCTGTTTATTGTAGCGAGTGCTTCGCTAAGATGCGCGGCGAGGGTTAACAAAACAACAAAAAGGACCGTGCGAATCGCACGGTCCTTTTTTCAGGTATGAGAACTTTTGCGGTACGCCCTTGTTCTTCAGAAAAAAGTATGCTATAATATTTAAAAATCTGAGTTCCATAGTTTTGCGGTTATTCCAAATTTAGACTTGGAGCAAAAGGAGTGACGCACTACATGAACAAATCAGGGTACGAAAGCCCTCTCTCTTCCCGTTATACAAGCAAACAAATGCAGTACATTTTTTCCCCGGATAAGAAATTTTCTACTTGGAGACGGTTATGGGTTGCTTTGGCTCGGGCTGAAATGGAGCTCGGTCTGCCTGTCACTCAGGAACAAATCAATCAGCTGGAGGCTCACATCACCGATATTGACTATGAATTAGCGGCACGTGAAGAACGAAAGCTTCGCCATGATGTAATGGCTCATGTCCATGCCTTCGGAGCCCAATGTCCCGACGCCAAGCCAATTATTCACCTGGGCGCTACAAGCTGCTATGTAGGGGATAATACGGATATTATCGTTATGCGCGAAGGGCTGACTCTTATCCAGAATAAGCTGGTTCGCGTCATCCATGCGTTATCTCAATTTGCTGACAAGTATAAAGCCCTGCCAACTCTTGGATTTACTCACTTTCAAGCAGCTCAGCTTGTCACAGTAGGCAAGCGGGCCACCCTTTGGATTAATGATCTGCTTCAAGATTTGGATGAGCTTACCTACCGTATCTCGACATTACGTCTGCTGGGGTGCAAAGGCACAACCGGTACGCAGGCCTCTTTTCTGGAATTGTTCGAGGGAAATCATGAGGCGTGCAAGGAATTGGACTGCCGCATTGCCCAGGAAATGGGGTTTGAGTCTACAGTTCCAGTATCTGGTCAAACCTATTCCAGAAAGGTTGATGCGGCTGTTCTCGCTACACTATCCGGCATTGCCCAGTCTGCGTGTAAGTTTGCCACCGATATACGTTTGCTCTGTCACCTGAAAGAGATAGAGGAGCCTTTTGAAAAAAGCCAAATCGGTTCTTCCGCCATGCCGTATAAGCGCAACCCCATGCGGTGTGAGCGCATCTGTGCCCTGGCCAGGTATGTCATCGCGGACGCTGCCAACCCAGCCTATACCGCTGCAACTCAGTGGTTTGAGCGCACTCTGGATGACTCGGCCAATAAGCGGATTTCCATACCGGAAGCATTTTTAGCTATAGATGCCATTCTCAATATTTATGAAAATGTGGCCTCTGGGCTGGTTGTCCATGAAAAAGTGATTGAAAAGCACATCATGGATGAACTGCCCTTTATGGTCAGTGAAAATATTATGATGGATGCAGTAAAACGTGGTGGAGACCGTCAAGAGCTTCATGAACGAATCCGGATTCACTCCATTGAAGCTGGTAAAAATGTAAAGGAGTTTGGGTTGCCAAATAATCTTATTGATCTGATTGCAGGTGATCCGTTATTTGGAATGAGTCAGTCAGAGCTGACGGTTCACATGAATCCAGCGCAGTATATTGGCCGGTGTCCCCAGCAGGTAACTGATTTTCTTCAGGAATATGTTCAGCCTGTGCTGGTAGCATATCCAGATGCGCTATTGGCACAAGCAACTGAGTTGACAGTATAGAAAGGAAGGGGTTCATATGAAATCTGCTGTACGTCGTATTGGAGTTTTTACCAGCGGGGGAGACGCTCCAGGTATGAATGCGGCCATTCGCGCCGTGGTCCGTGCCTCCTTGCACTATGGCATTGAGTGTATTGGCATCCGTCGTGGCTATCACGGCCTGCTCAACGGCGATTTCACCAAGCTGGATTTTGAAAGCGTCAGTGATATTTCTCGCCGGGGCGGTACCATGCTCTATTCTGCACGCAGCCTGGAATTTATCGAGGAGGCTGGACGCAATAAAGCCTTGGCCACCTGTAAGCTGTTGGGTATGGATGCGTTAGTGGGCATCGGCGGCGATGGTACTTTTAAAGGGTTGCTCAGCCTTGCCAACTGTGGAATTTCTGTGATCGGCATCCCAGGCACCATTGATAACGACATCGCCTGTTCTTCCTATACCATCGGCTACGATTCTGCCTGTAACATCGCGCTGGACAGCATTGACCGTCTTCGGGACACCATGAAGTCCCACGAGCGTTGCTCAGTGGTGGAGGTTATGGGCCATCGTGCTGGATATCTGGCCTATTCGGTGGGGATTGCCTGCGGTGCCACTGTTGTGCTGGTTCCTGAACGTCCAGTAGATTTTGAGGTTGATGTGATTGAGCCCATCCGTCAGGCTCGCCTGGGAGGGCGAACTCATTTCATGGTGATTGTTGCCGAAGGGGTTCCCGGCGGTGCCTACCAGGTGGCCGACCAAATCCGAGAGGCTACTGCGTTGGATACTCGTGTCACCGTTTTGGGCCATGTACAGCGTGGTGGATCCCCGACCTCCCGTGACCGTATGGTTGCTACTTATATGGGATATGAGGCTGTCAAGCTATTGGCCGATGGAAAGAGCTGTCGGGTTGTGGCCATGCACGGAGATGATATCATAGACTATGATATTAGGGAAGCTCTGGCCATGTCCAAAGACTTGGATGAGATGAGCGTGGTTGTGGCGCGTGCCATGACCGGCGTCTCCGATGAACGCTAAACTAAATGTAAAAAAGGGCCAGGTTTCTTTTGAAACCTGGCCCTTTTTTACATTTAAATTATTTTGCCAGTACCTTCTTTAGACGGGCAAACCGGGGCAGGCCGTTCTCAGTAGCCCGGTGGTTCTCCCCTTGGATCAGGGGCAGGGCGTAATCGATGAAGCTCTGTGTTACACCGTTACCATCCTTGTTGATCCACTCCAGAGGCACCTTTTTCTCAAAGTTGGCCACCTCGGAGAGATTGAACAGTTTGGTCTTGCAGGTGTACACACCGCTCTCACGGGTGCACTCGAAGCCCACCATCTTATCCGTCTCACCGGCCACAGCAGCCTCCACAGCGGTCTTACCCGCCAGGAAGGACTCATCAATATCGGTCTGAGAGGCCAGATGTGCGCCGCAGCGCTGGAGCAGAGACAGCTCAATGCCGCGGACCTTGGCGCCGGTCTTCTCTTTGACGATGTTGGCCAGCAACGCAGCCAGACCGCCCAGCTGGGCGTGGCCAAATCCATCGGTGGCGGAGGTCTTGGCCTCGGACACGAAGGAACCATCGGCATAATGGATTCCCTCAGAAACCGCCACGATGCAGTTGCCGTTCTTCTTATAGATGGCTTCCACATCAGATAGGAACTTGTCCATGTCAAAGTCCACTTCGGGGAGGTACACCAGATCGGGAGCGCAGCCCACTACGCCCGCCAGAGCGGCGGCGCCAGCCAGCCAGCCAGCGTGACGGCCCATGATCTCAATGACAGTCACCATGCCGGTGTCGTACACGCGGCCATCCTTGTACACCTCGGCACAGGAGGTTGCGATATACTTCGCGGCGGACGCGAAGCCAGGGCAGTGGTCGGTACCGAACAGGTCGTTATCAATAGTCTTAGGCACGCCCATCACGCGGCACTCATATCCGGACTTGGCCATGAAACGGCTTACCTTGGCGCAGGTATCCATGGAATCATTACCGCCGTTATAGAAGAAATAGCGGATATCATACTTCTTAAAAATCTCTAAAATACGCTTGTAGTCCGTATCATCCACATCCGGATCAGCGATTTTATAGCGGCAGGACCCCAACTCAGAGGAGGGAGTATTGAGCAGCAGCTCCAACTCCTTGGCGTCCTCCTGACTCATATCATATAGCTGATCATTCAGCATACCCTTAATGCCGTGGGCCATGCCGTACACGGCGGTGATATCCGGGCAATCCAGCGCGGTGCGGATGACGCCATACGCGCTGGCGTTGATGACGGAGGTGGGGCCGCCGGACTGTCCAATCACACAAGCGCCCTTTAACTGTGCCATGTCAAATATCTCCTTTGTTCTATGTTGAATTAGGCCTTACCGTTGCAACCCAGCACGTCCACCAGCTTGTGGCGCACCAGCTCCTTGATGTTGGCGCGGGCGGGCTTCAGATACTCGCGGGGGTCGAACTTGTCGGGGTGCTCGGTGTAGAACTGACGGATGGTACCAGTCATAGCCAGGCGCAGATCGGAGTCGATGTTGATCTTACACACGGCGCTCCGGGCGGCTTCACGCAGCTGCTCCTCGGGGATGCCCACCGCGTCGGGCATCTTGCCGCCGTTGGCGTTGACCATCTTCACATACTCCTGAGGTACGCTGGAGGAGCCGTGGAGCACGATGGGGAATCCAGGCAGACGCTTGACCACATCCTCCAGGATATCGAAGCGCAGGGGAGGGGGGACCAGCTCGCCCTTCTCGTTGCGGGTGCACTGAGCGGCGGTGAACTTGTACGCGCCGTGGCTGGTGCCGATGGCGATGGCCAAGGAGTCGCAGCCGGTCTTGGATACGAACTCCTCAACCTCCTCAGGACGGGTGTAGTGAGACTCCTCGGCGGAGACATTGACCTCGTCCTCCACGCCGGCCAGAGCGCCCAGCTCAGCCTCCACCACCACGCCATGGTCGTGGGCGTATTCAACAACCTTCTTGGTGATCTCAATATTCTCGGCAAAGGGCTTGGAGGAGGCGTCGATCATGACGGAGGTAAAACCGCCGTCAATGCAACTCTTGCAGGTCTCAAAACTATCGCCATGGTCCAAATGGAGGACAATAGGAATCTCAGGACACTCAATGACAGCAGCCTCTACCAGCTTCACCAGATAGGTGTGATTGGCATAGGCCCGGGCGCCTTTGGACACCTGAAGAATCACGGGAGCCTTTTCTTCTTTGCAAGCCTCGGTGATACCCTGAACGATCTCCATATTGTTGACGTTAAACGCACCTACGGCGTAGCCTCCATTGTAGGCTTTTTTGAACATTTCGGTAGAGGTAACCAGTGGCATAATTGTCCAACTCCTTATCAAAATAAAATTTTGGGTGGTTTCCGTTATGATTTTAACATTCTACATATCAAAATGCAAGTATTAGCTCCAGTTTTTGCGGGGCAAAAGCTACAAAACCAAGAAAAATTTTGCACACAAGTATCAACAAAGTGACGGCATACATAAAATGCAGGGAAAGGGGGGAGGCGGTATGATTCAGCTGCTCCCATATAACCGTCGGGCGGCAGTGGCCTATGCTCACAAATGGGCGTACAGCCGCAATCCAGCCTTCTATGATTTCAGTGAAATTGGCGGGGACTGTACTAATTTTGCCTCTCAGTGCCTCTATGCTGGTACGGGCATCATGAACTTCACTCCGGATTTTGGGTGGTATTACATTGACGCCACAGACCGGGCGCCGGCATGGACAGGCGTGCAATTTTTCTGGGACTTCATGACACGGCCGCAACCCACTGACGGCCCCGTCGGAATTCAGGTTCATATGAATTTTCTCCGTCCTGGTGATTTTATTCAGCTTCGGTTTGAGAACAGCGGAGAGGTCTTTGCCCATACGCCGGTGGTTGTGTCAGTGGGCAGAGTTCCCAGGCCGGACAACATCCTCATTGCAGCCCATTCCAACGACGCCGACTATCGACCGTTGGACAGCTATCAGAATGTGGTGGAATGGCGGTTCCTCCACATCGTAGGAGCGCTCAAGGTGACAAACGGGCCTAATAGCGGGCAAAGGCCGGCAGACAATGGCGCGGAGAGCTGAAACTCTCCGCGCTTTTGCCACATAATAGTTGAAATGTAAAACTTTTATATTTCGAAATCAGGAATTACACCGTTATTAACACATTTTACAATATTCGTTGCCTCCTTCTTTATTCTGTCGATTCCTTCAGGCGTATTCATCCAATTATCCCTTTTCGTCGTTGTGTCATCTGCCGGACAAGGACATACCTTGATATGAGATGGAAAAAGATATCTTGCTATATGCAAACTTCGGCGCATATGATATGTCGTTGTCACCAGCAATACGCTTTTTACTTTATTCAGCCACATTGAACGTTGTAATTCCAACAGTGAACATAATATATTTTCATAAAAAACAATGATGCAGTCAACATTCGCTCCATTATCATTCGTTAAATCTTCTTTTGTTATCTTTGATACCCACATATACTTTTTCAACCTTCCTTCTGTTCCGGCGGCCGACCCCGGCGGGGCTTGGCTTGAACTTGCCCCAGCGGGTTAGACTGGGCTGCATCCCGTAAGGCATCGCTGTCCACATGGGTATAAATCTGGGTGGTGTTCAGATGCTCGTGGCCTAAAACCTCTTGGAGCGTCCGCACATCCACGCCGTTTTGCAGCATCAGGGTGGCGGCGGTGTGGCGGAGCTTGTGAGCGGAATATTTGCTGCTGTCCAGCCCCGCAGCAGTGAAGCGCTGTTTCAGCATATAGTGGACGCCGGCTTTGGTAATGCGGGTATGCTTGCGGGTGATGAACAGGGCGTAGGGATCCGCCGCGCCGGACTGTGACCGAACTGCAAGCCAGTCCTCAATGGCGTTCTGGCAAGCTGTGTTCAAATAGACAACTCGCTCTTTATTGCCCTTGCCAAGAACCCTTAGCCGGTCGCCCCGAACATCGGTGAGATTCAAACCAACCAACTCGGAAATACGGATTCCACAATTTAAAAATAATGTAACAATGCAAAAATCCCGTTCTGCGTTCTCGCCCTCAATGGATTCCAAAAGCTGAATGCTCTCATCTAAGGTCAAGTAGCGTGGCAGGGACTGCCGCATCCTGGGAGAGTCCAACTCCTGAATGGGACTCTCATCCAACAATTTCGCCTTTGTCACAAGATATTTGTAGAAGGACCGAATGGTTGCGACCTTTCTGGCTCGAGAAGACGCCATCAGGCCATACCCAGCACCTGGGTTTTTCGAATTTTTCAAACGATCCCGGCTGAGAAAGCTTAAATAAGCATAGATATCAGCCAACGAAACGGACTTAATCAGTTGAAGGTCTACGTCATCAATGGAAATCTCATCGAGAACAGCAGTCCGTGGAACACAGCCTTTTTCAACTTTAATATAGCGGAAAAAGGTGCGCAGATCCAAAAAATATTCATCAACGGTCTTCTTTGAATGGCCTTGAATTGTTTCGTGGTATGTCAAGAACTCCCGCAGAATTGGCGGCGCCTGTGTCCGATAGTCTATCATAGAATATGAGACCAGCAGCACTATAACTCGGATCATTTGAAGTCCATGCAATAGTCCCCCTCAAACTCAACAAAATCTTTATTTTGTTGAGTTGACTGTGCCAGTCAGGACCTCCCTTCATTCTTCAGCGATAATGAACCGGCCATACTCGCCGCCGTCAATCTCCTTAACGTATCGGGCCTGGCCCCAGACGTCCCAGAAAAAATCATCCCCAGGCATATCTACATAATCCACCGCAGGCTTGGCCAGACTGCGCGAGGCCCAGTAGCATTTCCGGCCCTTGGGCACTGCGAGCTTCTTTGTCAGATACTTGGCTATGTATGTCGCTACCCGCTGGGGGTCTTTGATTTTCATCGCCGTAGTATAGCCGAACTCAAAGTTATTTAGATTATACACTTCTCCTTTCCAGTGGGTCAAGTCTAATTCACCCTGCACCAAACCATGAAAATGATATGATTTGCCATCACTGTGAAGCTCTGGGACGATGAGCCATTTATTCCCGTTATGGCGAAGTCTGTCAGTAAACAGTTTTATTAATTCTGAACAAGCGTTGTAATCTGTCCTATCTACTCTTTTAGGGTCAAGGGTCAATGTAATAAACCAGTCAAAATCATTTGCACGGGCTAAGTCATACACTTGATTTACCGCACGTTTCATATTATTTCGAAATCTACCTTCATTGTCAGGTTCAGTAAACTTTCTTTTCAGTTTTTTGGTTTTTAATTCATCTGGAACGTCCCTTGATATATAATTCTCACTCCAAAAATACTGCTTGTGCCCATCTGGAAATGTCTTTACCCGGACATTATACCACATGAGAAACTCCCCTCTTTAAGTGATCCTACAAGACCCTTTTTTCTCCTCTCTTTTTGTTCTTATTTTTCTTTATTTTCTTTCTTTTCCATAATATTTTTTCTTTGTTTCCGTTAAGTGATACTACTGTCAAGTAATAAGGAGGTTTTCCACTTCGGAAAACCTCCCGTTTTGTTCAGTTCGGGGGTGGAGCCGGCGCGTCATTTTGGACGCGCCGGGCGTCCACCCCCTCCCCCTCCTTGGAGAGAAAAAGAAAGACCAGGAGCTTATAGCCTTGATTTACGGCCAGGATAAGGGAGATAAGATGAACGGCGGCAACCACAAAGAACGCCCACATAGGCACATAGAAGAAGGCAAAGAAGCAGCCCCAGAAGGTGGCCAGAGAGGCCGCCACGTAGAGCCTAAAGCGTGTCACGGCCAAAATATTCACGGGCTTTAGAAAATACATTGATTAACATCTCCTTGATAGATTTTGGGGACAGGTCCGGGTCGGCATGGTCGCTATAGCGAACGGGCAGAATCGGCCTGTCCGGCATGGAAGTGGTATCAAAATACTTGAAGTACCTGGGCATATAGAAGATACGCCAGGTCCAAATGGAGCTGAAGCTAAGGTTATCCGCAATCCGGCTGTCCGCCTGGGCGGTGCTCTCGGTCAGGGTGATGGAGCGGATAATGGGCCGGGACAGGGAGAAACAGCCCAGGAGGGCCACTTGCAGAATCATCTTGTCCGTGGTGTCCCTCACCTTCTTGTCCACGTCAAAGGCCTGGGAGTTGATGTAACACACGCATTTCATTTTCCGCAGGTACTTGAAGAAATCCCGCAGGCCGGGCGGGAAATTCTTGAAGTTGCGGTTGTCCATGGAAATCCCCACCTCATCCAGAAACAGGGCGCTGTTCGGCTCTGGCCGGAAGGTGGAAAGCATATCCACTGAGATAATCCGCACGCCGGGAATCCGGCAGTCCTCCATATCGGTGTAAATGGAATAACCTTTCCTCATATAGCGGACCATCTCGTGAATCATGTAGCAGGACTTCCCCGCTCCCTTCTTGCCGAAGATGAAGGTGAGCTTATAGGGGTTGTTGTACTTTCTGGCCAGATAGGACAGGCCGGCAACAGCCAAAAAGAGAACGGCAATTAGTAACGTCATTGCGTCCGCTACTAACTGCCGTTCCGCTGGGCGTCCTCAGACACGCACGAGCCGCCGAATCAGGCCCACGCCCATCCCCACAATCAGCAACAGCACGAAGGTCAGGATGAGAGGGTTGGAAGTGATAGCGCCCACATAGGACGTAATCCACTTCACAGCCTCATTCACAATGGTGGTGACGTTCTGCACGATCTGAGCTACAGCCATAGTGCCAGTATCAGCAGTAGTAGCGATAACCTCCTTTCTAAGAATGATTGCACACAGGGTCAGCGCAGACGAATCAGGCGGCCAATCAGATGGGTGGTCCAGCCCAGCAGCGCGAGCCCTGTAAATGCCGAGATAGGCGGGGTCAGCAGGATGGTGGGAAAGTTCTCCAGAAACCACAGGATGAATTGCTCTACATCTTGCATATCAAGCCCCCCAGCAAACGCCACGTGGAGTACAGCAGAATCGCGAAGACTGCCGCGGAGGTCAGCCACACGTAATCCGGCTGTATCTCTCGGATATAGTTGTTATAGGAGCCGCTCCCCACGTACTGATACTCCGCTACAATGGGGTCATAGTTGCCCAGGATGGAAAGCAGGACAGATTTCAGGCCGGAGGTATTGGAGGGCGTCACCGGGGCCAGGGCGGATTGGGGGTCTATGGCGTACATCCCTTCCAGAGAGGAGGACTTAATCACATAGTCTTCCGGCAGGGCAACATAGGTAACGTCTATGTCAGGAGGAGGGGCCAGAGAGGAACCGCCGGAGGGTTCCAAATCGCCGCCGGCATCGTCAGGGACAGGAGATGGGGTAACATCCTCTCCCCCATCGTCAGGAGGCTCAGAGGCTGTGCTATCGTCGTCAGGAGGCGGCGTAGCCAAAGCCTCATCATCAGGGGGCGGCGTGTCGGGAACCTCATCAGGAGGAGCCACAACGTCAGGAGGCGGCACGTCGGGGACCTCTGCGGGAGGCTCTACCACGTCAGGAGGCGGTTCAACGGGAACCTCGCCACCCTCAGCGGCGAAGCCCACGCCGCAGAGGGAGCAGATCAGGCAGAAACACAGGCCAACGCACAAAAGGCCATGGAAAACCTTACTCATCCTCTCCCCTCCCCTTCATGGTAGATTGAGTGTCAAACATACGCACAATCCGCCTAATAAGAAGCCATATAAACAGGATAGCAAGAAAAAACGCTGCTGGGGTAACATTCGTTCCCGGTAGATACCATCCAGTAAAGAGGGACCAAACAGCAGAAAACAGACCGTTAAGCAAAGATAAAGCATCGCCACTCATAAGTACCTCCCCTATAAAAACGGAATGGCGTCCAGGATGAAAGCCACGATTTTGAACACGATGATGATAACGATAACAGCCAGCACACCCAGAAGAAAGGCTTGAAACCAGGCGGGAAAGAAGCCGAACAGCATTTGCCAAAGGACAACCATAGAATCACCTCAGACTGAGCAGGAGCTTGACCACAACAGAGATCGCAAACAGCCCCAGCATAAGATTAAACAGCGCGATAAAGGGGGACGGAATCACAGACATAATCCCCAGCAGGAGGTTATAGGCGTCTATCAAAGGCTCTACCATGACATCACCACCCTATCAAACGGTGCAGCTCATCCATCTGAGGACCATAAAAATCCACGATATCGGACCCGCTGGGAACGACAGGCCGCAGGTCAAGACCTCTGACAGCGGAATCCACCATAGAACGCACTGCCGATTTTCCAGGCACACTCAAAGCCAAATCAGAACGATTCATGTAATAAGTAGTACCCATGCTGAGGTCAACCTTAAAGCGACTACCTGAAACCCCTGTGACCGTCACCTGGAAGCCATAGGGAGCAGTCATAACAGGAGAAGATGCGGAGGCAGAAGCATAGATAGCGGCAGAAGAAACCGATACATACGCAGTAAAGGGATAGGATGGATTGGGCGGGATAGGCTCCGGGGTAGGTTCAGGAGTAGGTTCAGCAGAAGGCTCCACCGAAGGCTCGGCAGAGGGTTCCACCGAAGGCTCAGCGGAGGGTTCTACGGAGGGTTCAGCCGAGGGTTCCACAGAAGGCTCAGCTGAGGGTTCTGCGGAGGGCTCCACCGAAGGCTCTACGGAGGGTTCAGCCGAGGGTTCTACCGAGGGTTCTACCGAGGGTTCTGCCGAGGGCTCGGGAGGCTTAGACGTAGGCTTAGCGGTAGGCTCAGGGGGATAAACAGGCTCAGGCGGCACATAGTCGGGCCCATTGATCGCCATGGCGTTATCCGAGGAAAACCAGGACCACACAGAGGAACCTGAATTGCCAATTTCAGAAAACACGTTGCCGATGTTGCCGCCAGTGTCCAGCAGATTGCCGGCTGAGGAGGAGATATCACCCAGGGAGCCTATCTGGCCGCCCTGCACGCCATTGGAGCCGTCACCAAAAAAGTTATCCAGGAGTTCATCCTTTTGGTCCTCAGATTCATCCTTGAGCTCTTCATCTTTCGGGTCAAACAGGACATCATAGAACTCTGAAAACCATTGATGAATCATGGGGAAGCCGCCAGTCACAGAGGTATCCAAAACCCGATACTGAGATGCTGTGTTGTTACCAGCCAGGACCTTCAAAATCCCCTGATAGTTGGTATCCAGCTTCTTGCCCAGAGAAGTGAAATTAGAATCAATGTTCTTACTCATGGTAGAGAGATGAGTATCTAACGTTCCGATACTCGTTTTGATGGAGCCAAGACCCTTAAACAGGGAACGAAATCCATAAAACACATTATCATTAATGGCCGCCAGAGCCCCCTTGCCGCCACTATAAGACGGATCCTCAAGGCCGGAAGAAACACCAGCAAGCGATGAGAAAGACGAGAGAGAACCAACCAAAGCGGTTTTAAGACCGGTCAAATTAGTATTCAAAGTATCGGTTTTCTTCTGAAGGTCATAGAAGCCGCGATTCACAGTCCAAAAGCCATTGCGCAGGGATGATGTTACCGCCGCATAAAAATTAGAGGCCGTACTATTGGTACTGGAGCCCTGGGGAACATAGCCCGAATAGTTGGCAAAGGAGCCGGAAGGATAGCTCGGCGTACTGGAGGCGGCAAAGGAGGGGACAACGCAACAGGCGAATACAATGCCTATGCCGGTAAGCATCGTCAGAATCCTTTTCACGTTATCCCCTCCTTATGGGTGCGGGGACTGGATTCGAACCAGCAAGCTCGGCCTTACTAAAGCCGCGCAGATACCATTTCTGCTACCCCGCCGTATGGAATTGTCTGTAAGGCCCTGCCAGCTTACACCCACTGATACACCGCCGACGAAGGACAGGCACAGCGTATCGGGGAACCGCCAGCATCGGCGGGCCAGCGGTATTGTCACGCGATGTCGCAAGCCTGCGGCTTGCTATCGCTCTAACTTCGTTCTCTATCCCCTTCCACGGTTCCAGTGGTACGTAAGCGCCGCGGAAACCGCAGGCCCGCCGCCGTCATAAGGTCCTGTAACTGAAGGTTCAGCAGCACCTCACAGCGGTAGCGGAACTCCACCTGATTATACATCTGCTGGAGGGCGGCAAGCTCACCTTCCAGCGCGGCCACCCTGGAACGCAGGGCGTTCACCTCATCCGAAGGCGTCACCAACACCTCCACCTTGAGGGGAGAGCCCTCCCCGGCAGTGAGAGTACCGAGGAGGGCTGAAGAAAGTGGGCATTCACTCATCACTTAGTCGGGATGGGCGAGAGCCCTGCCAACGCCAAGCGGTACAGCTTGTCAGCCGGCCGCAGAGCGAAGGTGGCATCACAGGGAGACCCAAAGGACAGCTGGGAGAGCAGAGCGGTCACAGCCTGATTGGTAGCGGCAACGTTCACCTGCACGCTGTCCTGGTCTTCAGCGTCAAAGAAGGTGATACTGTTCAGAACAGCCCCATCCTTCAATGTCATGGATTTATACCCCAGGTAAAGGACCTTTTTCGTGAATCGCATTATGTATTATTCCTCCTAAGCAATTAGATTGACAGATATCAAAACAAAAGGTTCAAAAACACGCAGAAAAGAGATTTCACCGTCATCATCAGAAGTACCACTCACTTTTTCACACACCCAGCAAGACCGTGAAGCATCAAAAAAAACCGACTGACAAGAAACAAAAAATTCCTCTACAAACTCGCCTTCTCCACTGACAAAATAAGCCTCTAACATATCTCTACTTCCTTTCTTCAGTTTCTCCCCTGCCCTCATGGGCAATTTTTATCCAAACATATATGTCCGGTTAAATATAAAATAGCACACACATATGTCCGCTGTCAAGAGGAAACATATATGTTCGTTATAAAATAAATATTGAGGTGATTATATGACCACAGGTGAAAGAATAAAAGCAACAAGAATAGACGCAGACGAACTTCAAAAAGATTTAGCAAAAGAAATAGGCTGTTCAGAAATGCAAATCCGAAGATATGAAAAAGACCTAAGCGAAATGACAATATCTAAACTCAAAGCCTTCTGTCAGCACTATAGCGTATCTGCTGACTATATTCTGGGTCTTCCCCGTGGGCTTGACTGGCCAAGATGAGTATGATATGATTTCACCATCAACTTACTTCGGGAGGGTTCAATATGACAGACAGAGAACTATTAGAAGCAATCTTGGAACGGCAAATAAGAACTGAAGAAGCTGTACACAGAACAGAGGAAGCCATACACAAGACAAACCTCCACATTGAGACCGAGATGTGGCCCGCCATCCAAAAACTGGCGGAGGGCCACGACATGATTCTGGAGCGCATGGACGATAAAATCGAGCGCCGGGCCGAGCAGCTTCAGGACCAGCTCGATGTGCACCAGGCCGCCATCATTCGGATTAACCGTGAGATACAAGAACTGAAAATGGCACAGTAAAGGGCAGGGGATAAACTCCCCTGCCCTTTGGCATACTAAGATTACATTTTAATTTTACAGCATCTTTGTAAATAAAGCATATGCCAATCAAGGCCTATTTCCCTGCTTCATCGGTTTTGATTGCTCTGATAAATGGGGTGATTCTTTGAGTTTAATTCCGTGCACTCAGAACTGTAAATTTCAGAATGAAGGCCTGTGCACTCTGGCTCAAGCCAAATCTGTCGAAAAATCTGTACCAAATGATGTGTGTTTGAATTTTACGCCGCGTCAATTAAACCAGCACAGCAATAGCTTCTCGGATATTACCCACTCGGATCAGGTCTAAGCCAGCAGGAACGATAATCTTTCCGCTATTTTTCGCAGGAACCAAACATTTGGTGAATCCCAAGCGCTGAACTTCACTGAGCCTCTGATTGATGGCGTTTACTGACCGCAGCTCTCCTGTCAACCCTACCTCCCCAATAGCGGCCAAATCATATGGAACGGACTTGTCTCGAAAACTGGAGGCCAATGCTACAATCAAGGACAAATCAGCGGCAGGCTCATTTAACGTCAGTCCTCCAATGACATTGACATAGAAATCACAGTTTGATAGTGACAATCCGCCACGCTTTTCCAGCACTGCCAGCATCATCATTGCTCTATTGTAATCGAAACCATTGCTGGATCTTCGGGAATTGCCGTAGCCCGACGGCGATAGCAGCGCCTGAACCTCTGCCAATACTGGCCGGACTCCCTCCATGACACAGGTAACACAGGAGCCGGGCATATTTTCTGGACGCCCAGAAAGCATAGCTTCAGAAGGATTCGGTACCTGTACTAATCCTTTGTCCACCATTTCAAACACGCCGATTTCATTTGTGGCTCCGAAGCGATTTTTGGCCGCCCGCAAAATACGGTAGGAATTGTGCTCCTCCCCTTCAAAGTGCAGTACACAGTCCACCATGTGTTCCAACACCTTGGGACCAGCCAAGGACCCTTCCTTATTGATATGCCCCACGACAAAAACCGTTACCCCTATACCTTTTGCCAGGTGCATCAGTGCCAAGGTACATTCCTTTACCTGCGCTACGCTACCAGGCGAGGAACCGGAATCTCCGTTATAAATGGTCTGGATCGAATCTACAATGAGAATGTCCGGCTGAAACTCCTGAACCGCCGCCACAATATCGTCCAAATTAGTTTCCGAAAACAGGTAAAGTCCCTTATCTCGAATACCTAAGCGCTGTGCGCGAAGCTTAATTTGACGCTCCGACTCCTCCCCAGATACATATAGCACGTTGGCAAAACGGCACAAGTTATCGCAAATTTGCAGCATTAGCGTAGATTTTCCAATACCAGGCGCTCCGCCTACCAACACTAACGAGCCTTTCACCGCCCCGCCGCCCAACACACGGTCTAATTCACTCATACCCGTATTGAAACGCAGTTCATCAACCGCCTCAACCTCGGAGATCGGCTTTGGTTTATGTAAACTTCTACCTGCCGCAGAAGTACTTACTGATTTCTTTTTTGCCTCTGCGGCTGGTTGCTCCACAATCGTGTTCCATGCGCCGCAGGCAGGACATCTCCCCTGCCATTTCAATGTTTCATTTCCACATTCCGAACAAAAAAACAGACTTTTGGCCTTCGCCATAATCATTCTCCTCCCCAAACTTCGGGTATCATTTGTACTTCATGAAAATAAGCTCCCACCAGTGCCATGGAAATCTTTCGCTGATAAGCATCTGTCAGTAGCAACGCCGCATCCTCCCCATTGCTCAGAAAGCCACACTCAACTAAAATAGATGGACAGCTGACGTGCTCAAACAGATAAATGCCGTCTGGCATAGGCTTAGCCTTTCGTTCATTGCTTGGGTTCAGTATCTGATGCAAAAGCTCTTGGGTGTTCTCTCCCCATTGGCGGCTGACATCACCCGCGTTATAAAACACTTGTGCTCCGCTGTACCTCGAATCTGTAAAGTGATTTTGGTGTATACTCATTAGCATCGCATTTGAGTAGCTTTCTACGATAGCAGCCCGGTTTTTCAGGTCGGAAACCTTTTTTTCACGAAGCGTGGCCGCCCCCTCGCTGTGAATAGAAACATCCTCAGCACGGGTCAACGTCGTATCTACTCCCAAAAAGGCCATGAGCGATTCCAGCTTCAACACAATCTCAAGGTTAATATCACTTTCTCTATTCCCGCTGGCAGAGCTGGCTCCTCCGTCCTCACCGCCATGTCCCGCATCCAGAATCAACACAAAATCGTTTTTAATTGGCACAGAAACGGCAGCAACCATATGATCGCAGCCAAGCCAGGAAACTCCGACTAAAACACACATACATAAAGAAAGCAACACCAAATCTCGTTTCATAGGCACGTCCTCCCTTCTCCTTCCACTGTATGAGAAAGAGGGACGTTTCATACCTCACTTCAAAGATAAGAAAACACCTCATGATGGCGCTGGGAGATGGATGTGGTCACCTGAGGAAACCGCTGCATTAGCCATTCCTTAAGTACAGGGCATACTACGTTCTCAGTCGGAAAATGCCCTGCATCTATCAGATTCAGTCCGAATGCTTTCGCCTCTAAAAAGTGATTGTATTTTACATCAGACGTGATAAACGTGTCGCACCCCAGAGCCAGGGCATCCCCCATCATGGAAGCGCAAGCACCGCCTCCTACCGCGATTTTATGTGCTGGCCTTTCCCCGTCTACTAAGCGAATTCCATTCGCGCTAAGCAGCCGCTTTACCGCCATGGCAAAGTCATAGAGGGGCTGCTCTGGCACAAGACCCACCCTTCCAATTCCATATGGTCTTCCCTGCCGGTCCACTCCGTCCTGATGAAGCTGACCAATATCAGTCAGCCCCAGGCGTAACGCCAGAGCCTCATTGACTCCGCCCCCTGCCGCATCCAAATTGGTGTGCGCACAGATGGCGGAAATCCCATTTTCCACCATTTGAAGAACAATCCGGCCGGTTTCCGTTTGGTCAGTAATTGTTTTTGTGCCGCCAAAAATTACCGGGTGGTGCGCCACAATCAGCTGTGCCCCCTGTTTGACAGCTTCTTGCACCACCGGCTCCGTGATATCCAGCGACACCAAAATTTTACTGACCGCTGCATTCTCCCTACCTACTAAAAATCCCGAATTGTCAAAGTCGGCTTGTAATTCAAACGGAGCCTTTTCCTGTAAAAAGGTAAATACCTCACCCACCGTCGTCATTGTACTCAGCTCCCCTTCCATTTGATCTAACCCAGACAGCACTGCCTCTAACTCCCCAATCATGGCCAAATCCGGCGCACTGGCGGCCTTCTGACCACGCATGGCCCTTTCCGCTTTTCCACGCATATACGCCAAATATTCCCGTCTGAGCGGGTCCTTGCTGCTCCGCCCGGCCCAAAGCTCCGCAGGAGACATGGGCGGCATCGTTCCACCCCTGACACTCCAGATACTGTATAGCCTTTTTCCTTCACGAATAGTTTGCTCGTTTAGGATTTCATATCCATTACGTTGGAGCCAGTGACGCAATTCCGGGAGATGCGTCATGGGCTGTAGCAGCAATGCCGTCTCCCTCTTAGTCCAAGGGGCACCGCTGAGAATAGAGGATATGGTCTCTCCTCCCATTCCCGCAATTACAACTGTATCCACTTCGTCTGGATAAATCCCATTCAAGCCATCGCACAAACGAAAGGACATCTGATCCGTTATGCCAAAATTCTGCGCGGTCTTCTTGGCATGGTTCAGCGGTCCTTCCCGCAAATCCGCGGCTATCGCCCAATCAATACGTCCGTTCAGTAACAACCATACCGGAAGATATCCATGGTCTGTACCCACATCAGCCACCCGTGCGCCCACAGGAACCTGACTGGCAATCGCTTGAAGTCTTGGGGTGAGTTCCATATCATTTTCCCCGCTTTCAGAAAATAAACGAAAAGAGCGGAAATTCCGCTCTTTTCAAAAGCTGTCAAATTACGCAATCGAGGCGTTTAACTTATCCAGCAACGCCTCCACATCCACACCATGAACCATGCAGGCCTGCTCCACGGTTTCTCCACGGGAAGACGGACAGCCCAGGCAGTGCATACCAATAGAGAGGAAAATGGGAGCTGTATCAGGCGCAATATCCAAAATATCGCCGATGATGGTATCCTTTGTAATTTTAGCCATTTGGGGATAGCCTCCTTGCATTATTTGTCGAACAACCTATAGTATACCCAATGCTGCAGCATTTTGCAAGCGTTTCCCCAAAATTTCAACAATCAACCGGCTAAAAACGATTCCAGGCGATCCATCCCCTTTTTGATGTTGCTCATCGAGGTGGAGTAAGACCAGCGAACAAAGTTAGGCGCTCCAAATCCGGTTCCAGGCACAGTGGCCACCAGTCCATTTTTCAAAAATGCTCTACAAAAATCGTCTGAGGATTGGATTGACTCCCCATGAATCGTTTTCCCTATCAGCTTTTCTATGTTCATCATGACATAGAACGCACCCTCCGGTTTTATGCAGCTTACCCCGTCAATCTGATTCATCCGTTCCACAATATAGTTCCGCCGCGCCTCAAACGCGCAGCGCATCTCCTCCACACAGTTTTGAGAACCGTCAAGCGCAGCAAATGAGGCAGCTTGGGATATTGTGCACGGAGATCCTGTGGAATGGCTGATAAAATTGCTCATGACCTTAGCTGTACTCTCATTGGCAAGCATATAACCGATCCGCCATCCGGTCATGGCATAGGATTTGGAAACCCCATTGACCAAAATGGTACGCTCCTTCACCTCATCTCCCAAGGAGGCAAAGGATGCAAACTCCATCCCATCATATAGCAGTCCATAATAGATTTCATCTGAAATCACGTAGATATCTTTCTCAACGCACACTCTGGCGATAGACTCCAACTCCTCCCTACGATACACCATACCAGTAGGGTTTCCAGGATTGTTTAGTATCAAAGCCTTGGTTTTTGGTGTAATGGCAGCCGACAGCTGCTCTGCGGTTATCTTAAAGCCGGCGCTCTCCTGTGCGGTTACAATCACCGGATTAGCTCCTACCATCTTAATCAACTCTAAATAGCTGACCCAAAATGGCGCGGGCAGGATCACCTCGTCCCCAGGGTCAATCAACGTGCGCAACGAAATATAAACGCAATGCTTTGCACCGCTGGACACAACAACCTGTGATGGTTCATAATCAAGGCCGCAATCCTCCCTCATACGTTTGCAGACCGCTTCCTTTAATACTGCTGTACCAGATGCCGGCGTATATCTGGTGATGTTATCTGCAATGGCTTGATCCGCCGCCACTTTAATGTGATCCGGTGTATTAAAATCCGGTTCCCCAGCACCAAAGCCAATCACATCAATTCCATCTGCCTTCATCTGTTTGGCAAGCGCATCCATCGCCATTGTGCTGGATACCTGCACAGCGGACGCGATTTGAGCAAGCTTCTTCACAACGATCCCTCCAAACCATCGTTTTGCCATATTATATTCTTTATCCTGCAAAAACGCAAGCACATTTTAATATATAGCTGAATTTTTGCACTTTTAATAGCTGCCAATTGCAAATGGTATCAAAAACATCCCCATCTGCCCAACAGACGGGGATATTTTTTAGTGGCGAGTATTCTTTTGATAGAGCAGGTACAGCCCTTTCACCAACAGGTCGTGATCATATTGAATCTCGCGGCGACAATGCTGATAAAATTCCGGCGTTTGGCTTCCAGTGGCCACAACGGTGTGCGCCGGCGCCCCCGCCGCTGCCTCCAGCGACTCAATCACTCGGTCAAACGCACCGCTGTATCCATACAAAACCCCTGCCCGCATAGAGTCTACTGTATTACGGCCCAGCGGAGTATTTACCTGAGCCATGGAAATCTGAGGAAGCTGGGCCCCATAATTGGAAAGTGCCTCCAGCGCAATATCCATACCGGGCATAATGGCACATCCCTCAAAAGTATTTAAGCTCATGTAAGAAAAGGTAACAGCAGTGCGGGAATTGATTACAATGGCAGGAGTGGGGTAGAGCGCGGCAGCCGCAACAGCAGACGCAACAATATCACTGCCCAGCTGATTGTGAATTTCTGCCTTGATGTTCAGCCCTGTTTTCAGCCCTGGCCCCACCACCATCGGAGGCTTGCCGATAAACCGCCGAAGGGTTCGCACATAAGCAGCTGTAATGGGAGGCACAACACTTGACAGGATAGAACCCTTTATAGATGAAAGCTCCGCCTGATAGAGTTGAAACACCCCCATAAGATCAACGGCGCAACGATCGTCCGTCATTTTTAAGTCCGTTCCCAATTCAGACTGGAATGAAAGCGTCCCCTTCTCACTAAATAGCGCAATCGTAGTGCTGATGTTTCCAATATCTATGGCCAAAATCAAAAGTTCTCTCCCCTTTTCTGCTGTCAATTCAAAATAACCATAACTTGTCGATATTTATCCTGGGATAGCTCCTTGCTTCTGATCCGACAGTTTCTGAAAGCGCCGGTAAGCTCCCATCTCAAGGCGCAGGCAGCAGCTCAAGCGGCGTCTAACCAAACCTGCAAAATATTATATCTCACCTCATATGCACTTTTCTATAATTTTATCATGAACTGTGCTTGATTGCAAGATAGGGTAAGCCAAGGCCGGAGCATTTTATGCTCCGGCCCTCCTGCGTCATATGTTTTCCTGGATAATCTCACCCATTTTCATGGTTCCAATCGTATGTTCCCCAGGTTCGGCAATATCTGCCGTCCGCCAGCCATATGCCAGCGCTTTATCCACCGCCGCTTCAATCGCGTCTGCCTCAGCGGGCAGGTTAAAGGAATAGCGGAACATCATAGCGGCAGATAGGATGGTAGCGATTGGATTGGCTTTATCCTGTCCCGCAATGTCTGGGGCAGAGCCATGGATTGGCTCATATAGCGCTGGAGCGTCATTTCCCATGGAAGCAGACGGCAGCAGCCCAATGGAACCGGTAATCATGGATGCCTCGTCAGATAAAATATCCCCAAACATATTTTCGGTGACCACCACGTCGAACTGCCCCGGGTCCCTTACCAGCTGCATGGCGCAGTTATCCACTAAAACATCCTCATATTGCACATCGGAGTATTCCGCTGCCAGCCTGTGCATTACCGACCGCCACAGCCGGGATGTCTCCAACACATTCGCCTTATCTACACTGGACACTTTTTTACGACGCAACCGCGCCATCTCAAAGGCCCGGCGACCGATGCGTTCAATCTCCATCTCTGAATAGGCCATCAGATCAGTGGCCTCTATGCCCCGGTCCTCGGTTTGGTATTTGTCCCGCTTGCCAAAATAAATACCTCCGGTGAGCTCCCGTACCACGAGCAGATCAATCCCCTTTTCCGCTGTCTCCCGCTTTAATGGGCAGGCACTTATCAGCGCAGGACGCAGCGCAGCCGGACGCAAATTAGCGTAAAGCTTCAAGTCTTTACGAATGGCTAATAGTGCCGTCTCAGGACGCTGTTCAGCGGGTTTATCGCTCCCCCATTGGGGACCGCCCACTGCGCCCAGCAGAACTGCGTCGCAGCTTCTGCACAACTCCGCAGTACCGTCAGGATAGCTCTTGCCCACTGCGTCTGTGGCGCAGCCTCCCATCAGTACATCCACGTATTCAAAGGTGTGACCGAACTTCTTCCCCACCTTGTCGATGACCTTCACTGTCTCGTTGACAATCTCCGGGCCGATTCCATCGCCCTTGATCAAGGCAATTCTATAATTCATTTCGCCACCCCTCTCGCTTTCAAGGATTTCAACAGTCCGCCATGCTCTATGATTCCATTGATAAACTCCGGGAATGGCGCAGCCTGAAACCTCGCCCCTGTGGTCTCATTGACGATGATGCCGCTCTCAAAATCCGCACTCACAACGTCTCCGGGAGAAATACCGTCCACCGCTTCAGGACATTCCAAAATGGGGAACCCGATGTTGATGGCATTGCGGTAGAAGATACGGGCAAAGCTCTTGGCAATGACGCACCTCACTCCGCAGGCCTTGATCGCCAGGGGAGCGTGCTCCCGAGAGGAACCACAGCCAAAATTGTTTCCTCCCACAATGATATCCCCCGTCTCTACAGTAGATGCAAATTTTTCATCAACATCCTCCATACAATGGGACGCCAGAGACCTTTCATCTGGGGCATTGAGGTATCGGGCCGGGATAATTACATCTGTATCCACATTGTCGCCATATTTATAGATTTTCATATCGCTCTCCTCCCTCAAAAACTGGCTGGGTCAGTAACCATACCAGTAACTGCACTGGCCGCCGCCACGGCAGGACTTGCCAGAATGATCATAGAACTGGTGGGGCCCATCCGGCCCACAAAATTTCGATTCGTGGTAGAAATTGCCCACTCACCGTCGCTCAGTACCCCCATGTGTCCCCCCAGGCAGGGCCCGCAGGTTGGTGTGGATACCACCGCCCCCGCCTGAATGAAGTCGGCCACCAGCCCCTCTGCCATAGCGTCCAGGTAAATCTGCTGGGTGGCTGGGATGACAATACACCGCACCCCGTCCGCCACCTTGTGACCCCGAAGAATTTCGGCAGCCTCCCGCAAGTCCTTCAGCCGCCCGTTGGTACACGAACCGATCACCACCTGCTGAATGGGCTTTCCCGCCGCCTCGTCCACCGTTTTCGTGTTGGAGGGCAGGTGGGGAAATGCCACCTTGGGCCGCAATGCGGACAGGTCGATGGTGATTTCCCGTGTATATTCCGCGTCCAGGTCGGCCTCGACAGCCTGCCATGGGCGGTCCACCCGGCCGGTCAAGTATTCCTTGGTTTTGCCATCCACCGGGAAAATACCGTTTTTGGCCCCTGCTTCAATGGCCATGTTGCAGATGGTGAAGCGGTCGTCCATTTCTAAAGACGCTACCCCCTCCCCTACAAACTCCAACGACTGGTACAGCGCCCCATCCACTCCAATCATGCCGATGAGATGCAAAATCACGTCTTTGCCGCTGACATACCGGCCCAACCGGCCAGTGAGCGTTACCCGAATGGCAGAGGGCACCTTAAACCACGCCAGCCCGGTGGCCATACCAGCCGCCATATCGGTAGAGCCCACACCTGTGGAAAAAGCCCCCAGCGCGCCATAGGTGCAGGTATGGGAATCCGCGCCGATAATCACCTCGCCGGGAGCGGTAAGACCTTGTTCCGGCAGAAGCGCGTGTTCGATGCCCATCCGACCCACGTCGTAGAAATGGGTAATATTGTGCATCTTGACAAACTCACGGCATACAGCGCACAGCTGGGCCGATTTGATATCCTTGCAGGGGGTGGAGTGGTCCAGCACAATCGCGATTCGATCCCGGTCAAATACAGATGAAAGTCCCGCTTTTTGAAACTCCGTAATCGCCACTGGCGTGGTGATATCGTTGCCCAATACTAAATCCAGCTTTCCCTCAATGAGTTGGCCCGCCTCTACCCGCTCCAGCCCGGCGCAGCGCGCTAAAATTTTTTGGGTCATAGTCATCCCCATATATAATTCCTCCCCATCAGAAGTTTGTGGATTCAGTATGACAGAATTCTGTTGAAAACAATGTAAACTATGATACAATTAGAGCAGAGGTGAGTATGATGGCAGTGTGGGATTTATTGTCGGAAGGACAAAGTCCGCGCAAATATCGAGCCGGGCAGCTGGTCTATTTACAAGGAACCCGGCCACAGTGCTTCTACTATCTGGCCGCCGGCTCTGTGCGCAGCTTTATCAGCACCGATTCGGGCGAGGAGCGAGTGCTCACTGTGCACCAAACTGGCGACCTGATGGGCGAGGCATCCTTTTTTGACGGCTGTCCCCGGGTCACCTCCGCCATGACCTTGGAAGAATGCCTCATTCTCCCCGTTGACCGTCAGCAGCTGGACGCCGCATTTCAGCGTCACCCCGAGCTGGCCATGCCTATGCTTCAACATCTGGCCCAAACCGTGCGAACGCTATCCGGACACGTGGGAGCAGCCTCCCTCCCGGCCAATCAACGTGTCGCCCGCTGTCTGCTGTCCCAACCCGCTGACGCAGGCAGCATCATCCACAGCACCCACGAGGCTCTTGGGCAGGCCGCTGGGCTGTCTCGGGTGACTATCAGCCGGGTTTTGGGCGAGCTGTCTACCCAGGGATTGGTATCGCTGGGCTACCGCACCATCACGGTGCTGGATTGGGATGGACTGAAAACCCTGGCTTTTGCGATATAAGGAAGGACCCCGGAACACTGTTCCGGGGTCCTTTCGCACGGTTAAAGAACTCCTTAAACTCGCCTTCAGGCTCCACCTCGTGGTCGTCCACACAGCGCAGAACCAGCTCATCGGGACGGAAGTTTCCCTTTTATAAAATAATACAGATCAGTCCCCCGGACCCCTCGTTGATGATGCGCTGGAGGGTCTCCCGCAGCTTCTCCCGCGCCTCCTCCGGCATCCGTTTCAGCTTGCCGTTCAAATCCTCACCCACCAGTTCGTGGAAAGACCGGCCAAAAATATTGGAGTCCCAAATCTTTCCCGTGTCCCCCTCGAATTGCCGCAGTAGGTAGTCCACCATCTCCTCGGACTGCTTTTCAGTGCCCATAATGGGCGAGACCTCCGCCTTGATGTCGGCTCGCATCATATGGATGGAAGGTGCGGACGCCTTGAGCCGCACACCATACCGGCCCCCCTGCTTGACGATTTCCGGCTCCTCCAGGGTCATCTCCTCCGGGTTCGGCATCACAATGCCATAGCCGGTGGCTTCCACCTGGGCCAGCGCGCCCTCCACCTTTTCGTAGTTCCGCTTCATGGCGGCCATTTGGGTGAGCTGATCGATGAGGTCTCCGTCGTCTTTGATTTCCAGCCCGCACTGTTCGGATACGGTGGAATAGAATAGCTCTCGGGGCAGGTCCAGCGTAGCGGTGACCACTCCGCTGCCCATATCCATGCGGTTGAGAACCGCCGAGCTGACCTCCTCTCGGTCGCCCATGGCCAACACCGCGCTCTCAGCGTCCCGCAGGCGCTGGAGTGTTGCGGTCTCCTCCCGGATCATGGCATACAGCCCGCTCTTGATGGGATGGTCGAAGGGCAGAACGTCTACCCATGGGGGGAGGAACAAATCCATCTGCTTCATGGGGAACTCGTGGAGAACCGCCCGAATGATTTCGCTCACCGCACCCTCGTCCAGCGTCAGGCAGTTGGCGGAGAGACAGGTCACATCATACCGCTCCGCGATGTCCGCCTGGAGAGTCTGGGCCCGTTCGCCGTAAGGCTCGGCGGAATTGAGCAGCACCATGAAGGGTTTACCCAACCCCTTCAGCTCGCTAATCACCCGCTCCTCCGCCTCCAGATAGTCCTCCCGGGGGATGTCGGTGACAGAACCGTCGGTAGTCACCACAATGCCAATGGTGGAGTGATCGGTAATCACCTTCTGCGTGCCGAACTCCGCCGCCTGGGTCATGGGAATCTCATGGTCAAACCAAGGAGTGGTCACCATTCTGGGCTGTTCCCCGTCCATCTGGCCCAGTGCGCTGGGCACCATATAGCCCACGCAGTCAATGAGCCGAACGGAAAATACGCCGCCGTCCTCCATGGCCATCTCCACCGCGTCCTCCGGAACAAACTTTGGCTCAGCGGTCATCACCACCCGGCCCGAACCGCTCTGGGGCAGTTCATCCCGCGCCCTGTCCCGGATATAGCTGTTCTCAATCTTAGGCAGCACCATAGTCTCCATAAACCGTTTGATAAAAGTGGATTTTCCCGTACGGACCGGACCCACCACGCCAATATAGATATCGCCCTGGGTGCGCTGGGCAATGTCCTCATAGAGTTTGTTTTCCAATGCTGAACCCTCCTCACCGCATACTCGTTTTATATGTATGGGGCTCGGCCGAAGAATATGACAAAGGCGGCGTGAATTTTGTCCACGCCGCCCCATTTTATTCTGGCATCGCCTTAGCATCTTCGCGTCGGAATCAGCAGCAATCCCCCTGGTGAAACCTCCTCAGAGGGCAGATTATTGGCACTGCAGATATCTTTGACTGTGGAACTGCAGGCTTTTGCCACATCCCACAGTGCCTCTCCCTGCTCCAGCCGTCGGATCACCACTGAGGGCCGCACTCCGGCCTCATGAACTGCGCTGGGCTTTAGGTCGGTGACACAACTGACCTGCTCCTCACAAATCGTAGTCCAGGTAAATTCTGCATCAAAACGGACCTCTAATCCGCCTGTAACAGGGACCGCAGTGGCTTCGCCCACAGGACGGCAGTTGCAGGTACAGGAGCAGCCCTCAGGTAAATCCGCCCGGCAGACCGCCGGAATATCCACTTCAACGCTGCACAACGCATCGTCCTCGCTGAGATACAAAACAGATGCCGTAGCCTGTGCGGTAAACTCCACACTTCCCGTCATTGATGTGCTTGTCATTGACACAAGCGACACGGCGCAATCCAACACCTGTTTTGCTGGAATACCTGATTCACACAGCTTTCGAGCCGACTCTCTACGGCTGAACCGCTCCGCCATTGTACACAGACGCACCGGCGTACGCTCTACGTCAAAAGGTCGCTTGACGCAATACGCATCGCTGATTACCGTCACGGACTGTCTCACCCACAGCGCCGTTTGAGCCAGTACCTCCAATGTAACCTCCAACTCGCCATCCCGAATACGGCAGTCCACGCTTTTTAGGGTAATAGCCGCCTCCGGCTCCGCCTCATCAGAAGCTAACCCCAGGTCCAGGATTTGGGAATACGGCAGTTCAAACCGAACTTGCGTCAGGCTCTCCCCGCTTCGGTAAACAGTAATTAACTGAATATCCCCTTTGAGCACCAGCTTTTTCCCAATAAATTTTGCATCTATGGATCCTAACTCGGCCCGATAGAATAGCAGTTCCTCAATTTCAGGCTTAGAAGCGGGAGGGCGCAGGACATCCGAAAAGGTGAATACTTTTTCCGCCACATCAGAAATAAGACAGCATTTGCATGGGCTGAACAGCTTCTCCAGCCCATCTCCCTCTCCGCCAGTCACATCCTGGCTTAACTCACAGTGCTCCTGCTGATAGACTGCCGCCCAAACTGCAAGGTTTACCCGCACCAGCATCTTTCGTGGGTTCATCGTTCGCGCATCTGCTGACGACACATGAACAATTGCCTGCACAGGGCACCCGCTGTGAAATTGGGGATCGTCCCGGATGCATTGAAACGGCAGCGTCACCTCTAATGACCTGGGTGCGGTTTCCCCCTCCGGTATGTAGAGAACAGTAACCCGCGCGGCGCCTGACAGCCTGAGAGAACCCTCTCCCAGCTCTTTATCCTTCAAAAAAACCTTACCAACCGCTGACACGATGCGGGAAATATCCGGGCAGGCATCCGGCACGATGCTTTCGAGGGTTTCCTCCTGGGAAAACATCCCATGACTGACCAGCCGGTATCCCTCCATCGTAATGCGCTGTAGCTCCATGTCCATAGGCTTCCTCTCCTTGCACATATTCTGTGACCACTATATGAGGAAGAACATCCGGATATGTCCATTGTATTCAGTCCATATGGAAGATTTTGCGCATCAGGCCGCACAGTGCCTTCGGAAACTTCACTACCACGACTCGCATGAAAACAGCCCCCTTTCTCACCGCTGGAATCTATACCCAGCATATGAAAAGGGGGGCTGTCTGGTTCCACTCATTTTTTCGTGAGCTCCCAAGTGGGAATTTCTCTGGCCTGCTCATACAGGCGAACATAACTTTTGTACCGGCTGGCGGAAATTCCTCCCTCCGCCAAAGCCCTTCGCACGGCGCATCCCTGCTCTTTCACGTGGGCACAGCCCTGAAAACGGCACTGCTCTAAATAGGGCTGGAACTCGCGAAATGCGCTGGCCAACTCCTCCTTGGGAATAGCCTCCATTTGCTCCACGTCAAAGGCTGAAAAACCTGGCGTATCGGCCACCAGTCCCCCTCCCACTGGAAACAACTCCACATGGCGAGTTGTGTGCCGGCCGCGCCCCAGCTTTGCGCTGACCTCGCCCACCGGAAGCCCAAAGCTCGGGTGCAAGGCGTTCAGGATACTGGATTTTCCCACGCCGGAGTTTCCTGTAAAGGCAGACACCTTTCCATATAGTTCCTTGGCGAGCTCCTCCACTCCGTCCCCGGTTTCTGCACTGACCTGGATCGTATGAAAACCCGCACCACGATAGAGCTCCACCAGTTCCTCGGCACGATCCAAATCGCATTTGTTAAAGCAAATCAATACGTCGCAGCCTTTCCATTCTGCCATCGCCGCCATGCGGTCAATTAGAAATGGGTCGGTCACCGGCACTGCACCCGATGCTACAATCACGATTAAATCTATATTTGCCACTGTGGGCCGACAAAACTGGTTTTTTCGCGGCAAAATGGCATCCACCATACCCGCGTCATCCTCTGAGCAGCTGATTTCCACCCGATCTCCCACCAAAGGAACCTGCCGTTGGTGGCGCAGCTTTCCACGTCCACGACATGGTATGGGCTGCTCTCCACCAACCTCCACGTAATAAAACCCGCTAAGCGCTTTGATAATCTGTCCTGTCATACCGTCAGAATTGCAGCGGGTAACTGCGCTCTAAAATCTCATTGATATAAATATACACCATCTGTAGGCCGGATGCGTTAATCTGCCGGCTTAACACCCCGGTGGATGCCTCGACCGCCCCATCATACAGAGTTACGTCTCCCACCACGATGCGAACATTCACCGAACCCACATATCTGCTCAAATCCACAGAAATCGTCTGTGTACTGGTGGGCACAGAAACGTCCTGCGTGGCCACTACAGATGGGTCCTCACTTTGCAGTGGAGGATCCGTCACCACCGGCTCATCGGAGGGTGTGGGCTCCGGCGGCTCCTCCGGACCAAGGCTGACCCAGAAGTCAATGGTCGTCCCCTGCTCTACCTCCGTGCGTTCATTGACGCTCTGCCAAAAGACCCGCCCCTCGGCGTACTCGTCGTTGTGATACCGCTCCACCTTACCCATTTTCAGCCCCAGGCTGTCCAGCTGACTCTGAACCTGGTCAAAGTTCACATTGATGAACCGAGGCACCATGACAGGCACACTCTCCGGCCCGCTGCTGATGACGATGGTCACTTCCTCCTGGTATCCTTTCCCCACCAGGGTGCCCTCAAACGGAGTATACGAAATAATATATCCCTTGGTGATATCATCGGAGGGAGCATATTCCTGTATCACCTTCAAGCCCATCTCATTTTGCAGCTTTTGCAGGGCCTGTCGGGCATCCCAGCCTTCCACACGCGGCATATACATCTTATCCTCGCCACCGCTGATATTCACAGTGATCGTCTTCTCGCCCTCCCGGACCTTGGTATTGGCATCCGGCGTCTGTGCGCAGATCTGTCCCTCGGGATATTCGGCATTGTAGACGGTTCCGCCATTTTCCAGCGTGAAGTCTCCCAATATTGACTTATCATTTTCTATTTCTTCCAGCGTCTTCCCCAATAAAGAGGGAACGGAATACTCCTGTACCTCGCTGAACATCCCTTTCAACAGGAAATTATACAGAAAATAGACCATTCCACAGATAAACAACAGAATCACGAGAATTGCAATCAGCCCGGGCAAAACTCCTCCCCCTCGCCGCGGCGGCTCATCGTCATAATCGTCCTCCGGCTCCTCTCGGCGCCGCTCACGGCGATCTGACGGCGCCTGCTCCCTTGTTCTGTGCGGCCGTTCAGCTTGGCTTATAGAATGAATTGCCGGCACAATCATTGTCGGTTCATCTGTCTCATTGGGCTGCGAGACTTCCATATTAGGATTTTTACGAAATTCCTTCAGGTCCTCCAGCATCTCATCGGCCGATCCATACCGCTGCGCTAAATCCGGGGCCATAGCCTTCATTGTGATGTCCTCCAACGCCTTTGGAATCTCCGGATTCAAGCTTCTGGGCGGGACGGGAATGGAATTAATGTGCTGAATCGCCACGAATACCGGCGTGTCTCCCTCAAACGGCAACCGCCCCGTCAACATCTCATACAGCACTACGCCGGCAGAATAGATATCAGTGCGGCAGTCCACGTGGCTGCCCTTCGCCTGTTCCGGAGAAATATAGTGGACAGACCCGATAGCCTCCTGCGTCAGAGTATTCTGGGCGGAGCTGGCCAGTTGAGCAATTCCAAAATCGGTCACCTTCACGCTGCCATCCCGAAGAACCATAATGTTGTGAGGCTTGATGTCCCGATGGATAATCCCACGGCTGTGAGCGTGGCTCAACGCCCGAACAATCTGAGTGATAAAGTGGAGGGCCTCACGCCAGTTCAGCGGCGTTCCCCGTTTTTGCATATACTGCTTCAACGTCATGCCATCCACCAGTTCCATGACAATATAGTCCAAGCCGTCTGAGTGGCTCACGTCATAAACTGAAACAATATTGGCATTGGACAACATCGCTACAGCCTGGGACTCGTCATGAAAACGGCGGCGGAAATCCGCGTCGCTGGCCAATTCAGGTTTCAAAATCTTGACTGCCACTAAGCGATTCAGTCGATGGCATCGGGCCTTGTATACTACTGCCATACCCCCCGTGCCAATGCACTCCAGAATTTCATAGCGGTTGTCGAGCATTTTACCTATGTATTGATCCATGGTAAAGTCCTCCTCATTTACAGCTGTGCCAACACAACAGTTACGTTGTCTGGCGCACCCAATTCCAATGTCATTTTAAGCAGACTTTGGCCAAGCTGCTCCACATCTGTCTCCTCTAATGCCTTTTGAAGCAGGACACGGTCCGACAGCATATTGCTCAATCCATCGCTACATAGCAGCAGAAGGCTGCCTGACCCGGTCTCCACCCGAAGCAAATCACAGTCTACCTTGCGTTCTACTCCTAACGCCCTGGTAATCAGGTTTTTCTTTGGATGTACCCTGGCCTCCTCCGCAGTGATTTCGCCCCGGTCCACCAAAAGCTGAACCAGCGAATGGTCCACAGTTACCTGCTGAATCATCCCGTTTTCAATGAGATAGCAGCGGCTGTCGCCCACATTTACCACATAGGATTCCCCAGGCAATGCCAAAGCCGCCACCAAGGTGGTACCCATCCCCTGATAATCTATATGGTTCTGCGCCAAGTCAAACACTTGCTGGTTGGCTCTTTCGCACGCATGGAGCAACAGCTCCTCCCACCATTCTGGATCATCATGAGCGCCATTCTTAAATTCTTCCTCCACTGCGGCAGCAAATGCCTCCACTGCCGCTGAACTGGCGACGTTTCCGGCCTGGTACCCCCCCATGCCATCGCAAACCACCAACATGGCGGTATAGTCATCCAACTGACGAAGAACAAAGCTGTCTTGATTGTCTTTTCTGTGGCAGCCCACATCCGTCACTCCAAAAAGCTTCATGAAGGTTCCTCCTTCCGGGAATTGGGTTATTGCTGTTGAATATGCTTCCGTCTCAGTTGGCCGCATGAGGCATCAATATCACTCCCCAGCTTCCGCCGCACGGTAACGGTGACGCCCCGACTCTCCAGCCGCTGCTGAAACTGCCTTATCCGACGGCTCGGCTTCAGCGGCGACTCTGCCACGTTGTTCAAGGTAATCAAATTCACGTGCCCTCCCTGTCCATACAGAAGTTCAGCCAACCGGTCTGCCTGGGCATCTGTGTCGTTCACACCGTCAATCATCGCATATTCATAAGAAATCCGTCTGCCGGTAACCTCAAAGTAATGGCGGCAGGCCTCCATCAGCGGATCCACGCCCACCCCCCGGTTGACCGGCATCAGCTGGGAACGGGTTTCATCATCTGGCGCATGAAGGGATACGCTTAACGTTAATTGTAACCCAAGCGTAGCCAGTTTGTCAATTTTCTTTATCAACCCACAGGTAGACAGTGAGATATGCCGCATCCCGATGTTCATACCATCTGGATGATTGACCAGCGCAAGAAATTGCAGAACGTTCTCAAAATTATCCAGCGGTTCTCCAATTCCCATCATAACAATATTGGATATTTTTTCTCCGCTGTCCTTTTGGGTAAATATCACTTGGTCCAGTATTTCAGCGGGTGTCAAGTTTCGAATCTTGCCACCCAAAGCAGAGGCGCAAAAGACGCAACCCATATTGCAGCCCACCTGACTGGACACGCACACAGTATTCCCATGCTTGTAGCGCATCAATACCGTCTCTATACAATTTCCGTCCCAAAGCCGCCACAGGTATTTTATGGTTCCGTCAATTTGGGAGGTCTGCTTGCGCTCCACCACAGGAACAGTAAGCCTGCACGTCTGGCTCAGCTGCTCTCGCAACGCTTTGGGCAGATTGCTCATCTCCTCAAAGGACTCCACTCCCTGATGAAGCCATCGAAATACCTGCAAGCCTCGAAAAGCAGGCTGATTCAATTCCTTCAAATAGACTGTCAATTCTTCCGGCGCCATTGATTTCAAATCAATCATACGGCCCCTCCCTCTCTGCGCAGCTTGGCGATAAAAAAGCCGTCTGTGCCATGAACGTGGGGCCAGAAAGTCATCCGGCCTGGCTGCAATCCAATTTCAGGAAGGTCAAAGGATTCTATGCAAAACTGAGGATGTGTCTTTAAAAATGCTTCCACAACCCCTTCGTTTTCCTGCCGCAGCAGAGTACAGGTGGAGTAGACCAATACCCCGCCTCTCCGCACATACTGCGAGCAATTATCCAAAATCGTCTGTTGAATCTTGGGCAATCCATCTATAGCCGCCTCATGCTTATAGCGGATATCAGGCTTTTTTCGAATAATGCCCAGGCCGGAACACGGCACATCCACGAGTACCACGTCAAACCTCTCCAGCCATTCCGTTTGACATTCAGTTGCATCTTGGAGTTGAGGCTCTATTATGGACAGTCCCAGACGGTTCCGCCCCGCCTCCATCAACCTAGTTTTATGAGGATGGATATCGCAGGAGATAATTTGTCCCTGATTTTTCATATCTATGGCCGCGGCAAAAGATTTTCCGCCTGGAGCGGCACAGCAGTCCAGAACCCTGCTCCCTGGCGCTATATTTGCTGCACGCACCGCCAACCTGGCAGCCGCATCCTGAATATAGAACTTGCCCTGTTGAAATGCGGGTAGCCGCTCCAAATTTCCCGTTCCGCTGAGCAGAAGACAGTCTGTCAACCAGGGATGCGGTCGTGCTGTCACACCGGCTTGCCGCAATTCCTCCCGCAGCTCTGCGAAATTTGTGTGTAACGTATTGACTTGGGCCGTAGTGGGCGGCTGCTCATTGTTGGCTGCCAAAAGCGCCTCCGCACCGTCCGGCCCCAACTCTGCAACAAACCTCCCAACCAGCCAAGCCGGATGGCTGTACTTGATTGACAAGCTTTTTTCCTTGTCTGGAAAATCGGGCGCTGAAAGCTTTTCCTGCCGAAGTACAGACCGCAGAATTCCATTGACCATCCCAGCTGCTCTGGGATTTCGACAATGCTTTTTTGTCAGCTCAACCGCTTCATTGACAGCAGCGCTACACGGTATCTTATCCAAGAATAGAAGTTGATAGAGCGCCACCCGAAGATTACACAGCACCCTCACATCCAGCTTATCCAGCGGACTTTTGCTAAATGCCTCCAGATGCCAGTCCAGTAACAGCTTATTCTGTAGCACCCCGTAACTCAGGTGGGCGGCTAACGCCGCTTCCCGCCGGTCCAGCTTCTGCTCTCGCAGCACTTTCTTCAAATATCCGTCTGACCACGCGCCCTGCCGCTCACAGGCGGTCAGGGTCAACATTGCGGCCTCTCTGGCCGAACCCATGAGCTTCCCTCCTAATTTTCAAGCATTACACCGACCTGAATCGGATGGCCCATTAAAAAAGCCGATGCAGTCATTACCTTTTTGCCGTCCGGCTGCAGCTCCAAAATTTCCAGAACCTGTCCATCTCCACAGCTGATACACAGCCCCCGCTTGTCCGCCTGTAGCACGCTACCCGGCGCCTGCCCGCTGTGCACTCCCAGAAGGCTTGTGCGCACAATTTTGCACCGCACTGTGTCCAACACCGCCGTAGCAGCTGGCCAGGGATACAGTCCACGCACTTGATCGTGAAGCTGCCGCGCTGTTTTTCGCCAGTCCATCGGAGACAGTTCTTTGGACAACATGGGCGCATAGCAAGATAGATCGTCATCCTGCGGCACGGCGGCGGTCGTACCCTGGCCAAGCTGCTCCACTACCTCAACCAAAAGCTCAGCGCCTAAATCCGCCAAGCGCCCAAAAAGCTCTGCTGCATTTTCGTTGACGTCAATGGGGGTTGACCTCTGTGCCAGAATGTCTCCGGTGTCCAGCCCTTCCGCCATATACATGATTGTGACGCCAGTTTTATCCTCGCCGTTGAGAATTGCCCAGTTAATCGGCGCAGCCCCGCGGTATTTTGGCAGCAGCGAGGAGTGCACATTGACGCACCCCAATTTCGGCAGCTCCAAAACCTCCGGCGGCAAGAGCTTTCCATAGGCCGCAACCACAATTAACTCCGGCTCCAGTTCCTTCAGTATGCCCAGGGCCTCTCCATCCCGCATCTTTGCAGGCTGAAACACCCGAAGCCCCGTTGACAAGCAGTACTCCTTTACTGGAGAAGGTTGAAGCTTCATTCCGCGGTTTTTCGGCTTGTCTGGCTGGGTAAATACGCCGCAAATTTCATGTCCCTCCGCCACCAAGGCTTTCAGAGACGGAACCGCAAAGTCCGGCGTTCCCATAAAGACAATCCTCATGAAAATTCCTCCATATCTTCCAGCTCCTCTAAAGTATACAGCCTGTCTGTATGCTCTACAAACAGGTGTCCATCCAAATGTTCCGTCTCATGGCAGAAGCACCGAGCCACCATCTCCTCACCGGACACCTCGAAGGTGTTCCCATTCCGATCCTGCGCTCGCACCGTCACAAAGTTGGGCCGGACCACTTTTCCGTACATTCCAGGTACGCTGAGACATCCCTCCATGCCATCCTGCTCCCCCTCTTGGTGAATAATGACTGGGTTGACCAGCTCAATCATCTGATCCTGCTCATCCACCACAATCACTACTCGACGCAGAATTCCCACTTGGGGCGCTGCCAAACCAACACCGCCTGACGCCTCCAGCGTCTCTTTCATATCGTCCAAAAGCCAATGCAGCTTTCGGTCAAATTTTTCTACCGGACGGCACACTTTTTCCAATGCGGAATCTCCCTGCGTCAAAATTTTTCTTAATGCCATTGATATGCTCCTCCTTATTACTCGACGGGGTTTACATCCGCAAAAAGAGACACCCCACGGTTTTTCTTATCTGTTTGAGCCTGACGGAGCAGGTGCGCTGTCAGCTGTCGCATATTTTTAGTATTTTTAGCATTTAGAATCAGACGATAGCGATAACGATCATTTACCTTGGCCACTGGAGCAGCCGCCGGGCCCAAAAGACGATACGGAACGCCCGCATAAATTCCCTGACTCATAGCCATAGTGACGTTCTCTCGTAAACACAAGCAAGCCTGCAATACTGCCGTCTCCTCCAACCCAGATGCGCAAAACACAAACATATCATTACAGGGCGGTAAATCCCGTATCTCCCTGAGCATAATCTCCTGACGGTAAAATGAATCATAGTCTTGCCGTGCGGCACATTGAATGACCTCATGATCTGGCGTCAGGGTTTGAATGATTGCCTGTCCGACTTTATTCCCCCGTCCCGCCCGTCCGGCTACCTGCGCCAGCAGGGAAAACGTTCGCTCACCGGCATAAATATCTCCTGTGTAAAGGGTTTGGTCCGCCGATATCGCTCCTACCAAGGTCACATTTTCAAAATCCAACCCCTTTGCCACCATTTGAGTGCCCAATAGAATTGGGATTTTCTCCTTTTGAAACTTTTTAAGCAGCTTCTCGTGGCTGTGCGTAGCGGAAATTGTATCCGCATCCATTCGAAGCACGCTCACTCCAGGCATCAGTCCCTGAAGCTCCTCCTCCACCTTCTGTGTTCCTGCCCCCACAAAGTTCAGTAAGCCGCCGCATACCGGGCAACGTTCGGGCAGTGGTTGAGAGAAGCCACAGTAGTGACACATGAGCCTTCGATTTGCAGAGTGGTAGGTTAGGTGCACTGAGCACCGGGGGCAGGTAGGCGCTTCGCCGCACTCCCCGCAGCTCACCATACGGTGAGCCCCTCGACGGTTGAGAAACAAAATTGCCTGCTCTCCACGTTCCACAGTCTGCCACAGGCGCTGAGCCAACTCAGCGCTGATGCAGCCGCCATTTCCCCGGCGAAGTTCCTCCCTCATATCCACAACCGTCACTTGGGGCAGTCCCTGCTCGTTAAAGCGGCGGCGGAGTGAAACGAGGCTGTATTCCCCCCGCCGTGCATGATACATCGTGTGAACAGATGGCGTCGCCGAGCCCAGCAGCAGCAGCGCACCTGCTTTATAGCATCGGTAACGGGCCACCTCCCGTGCGTGATACCGCGGATTCTGTCCTGACTTGTAGGACGGTTCCTGCTCCTCATCTATAATAATGATACCCAGGTCAGGCAGAGGCGCAAAAACTGCCGAACGAGTTCCCACAACCACCTTGGCCTCTCCCCGGCAAATCCGCTTCCATTCATCGCAGCGCTCTCCGGATGACAGCGAGCTGTGCAATATCGCCACTTCATGCCCGAAATGAGCGGAAAATATCCTCATGAGCTGGGGTGTTAAGGCAATCTCCGGCACCATCACCAATGCCGTTTTCCCCTTTTCCAATAGGGCTTGAATCAGCTTCAAATATATCTGTGTTTTTCCGCTTCCTGTGACTCCATACAGCAAAGCTGCGGCACCATTCCCAGCCTTTGTTAACTCCAGCAGACTCTCATAGGCCATCTGCTGCTCTGCATTGAGAGTCACTGTCACGGCCTCAGCCTGCTCCACTTCCGGCAAACTGGGTCTGCGATATACCTCCTGTTTGGATAAAGCTAAGATTCCTTGCCGCTCCAGTGATTTAAGCGTGCTCATTGAAGCGCCGGTAAAATAGCACAGCTCCTTGGCTGAGACCTCTCCCATAGCGCACAAGGCTTCCCCTACAGCATACTGAAGTGGAGCGCGTTTCCGCTTTGACGCCAGCGCAGCCATCGCCTCGCCTGGGTCCATGACCAACACGGCTATCTGCTGCGATTTATCATTGACACCCCGCGCGGCGCTGGCCTCCTGAACGATAACTCCCTTTTGCGCTAACATTCGCAGAGCAGGTCCCGGGTCAGCGGTTCCAAACGCCATGCGAATTTTTCCCAACTCAGCCCAACCGTGATTGGCAAACAGCATCTCAACTAATTTCTGGGCCAAAAGGTCACTGCCAGCAGCCTTATAGGCCGCCTCTTGGTCCACCTCAGGTGCGATACGCCAGCAGTCCTTTAAGGAAAACCACAACCCTGCGGGAAGCATAACCCGCATGGCATCATATACCGTACAGAAATACTGCTCCCTCATCCATAGGGCCAGCTGAATAAATGCCGCTCCCAGCATCGGCTCCTCATCCAAGAGCGCAATCATATCCTTCAGCTTAGCACTATCTTCCCGTTGTCCCAAAGCCAGCACGATTCCGTCACATACTCTGTTTCCCACGCCAAAGGGAACCGCCGCCCGCATTCCAGGGCGCACAACCCCCTCTAACTTTGAGGGAATCCGATAATCATAGGGCCGGTCAATGGCGTAGGTGGCTGCCGATACGGCAATTTTTGCAATGCTTGCCACGGCATACGTCACCTCAACTCTTATTCGTTTAAGTCCAAAGGGCAAGCGGGGTTCCCGCTTGCCCGTCTGACTTATTCCTCATCCATCTCCTCAATCTGAAGCGCTCCGCTGGCTACCTCATGGATCGCCAGGGAAACCGCCTTCTCCTCCAGCGGCTCTCCAGAAATCTCAGCCTCGCTGGACAGCTTTCTGGCCCGACTTGCAACCATATTCACCAGCATATACCGGCTGGGCACCTCATTAAGCAAATCTTTAATCGCGGGATAAAGTAACATGATGTCTCCTCCTATATGCCTGAAATGGCATTATTCTAACACGCGTTTCCTACGATGCTCTGTATCATAAAGAGCAGCTTTGATGTGCGGCACTGCTCCGCCTGAAGGATAGACAGGATTTCTCCAGCGGCAGACACAACCGTATCATTGACCACCAGATAGTCGTAGTGCACGCTTTCCCTGCACTCCTCCCGTGCCTTTTCCAAACGGCGCTGGATTGTCTCCTCCTCATCGGTATTTCGCCGGTGAAGCCGGCGGGACAACTCCTCAATCGAAGGCGGGACCAAAAAAATCAGCACCGCCTCTGGGCAACGCTCCTTTACCTTTGCCGCCCCCTGTACCTCAATATCCAACAATACGTCCACTCCGCGCTCCAGCTGTTCGCGAATGACTTTTAGGGAGGTGCCATAATAATTCCCCACATATTCGGCATACTCCAGCAATTCGTCATCGGCAATCATTCGCTCAAACTCCTGCCGAGAAACAAAATTATAGTTCACGCCGTCCGCCTCACCTGTTCGAGGCTGCCGGGTGGTAAAGGAAACGGAAAAATGAATATCGCGCCGGCTGCTCAAAAGCTCGGATATCACCGTGCTCTTGCCCACGCCAGAGGGACCGGAGAGCACAATCAGCTCCCCCTTTCTTTGACCTGCCAACGTTCTCACAGCTCATCCTCCTCCATCTCTTGCTCCTCTCCCGCTCCATCGCCAAATTGGGCCGCCAACTGCTGAACGCCCAGCGATGACCAAATCACATGGTCGCTGTCCATCACCAAAACCGAGCGGGTTTTGCGGCCGAAGCTGGCGTCGATGAGCATTCCCCGCTCCCGCGCCTCCTGCCCCAAGCGCTTGATAGGCGCGGAATCCGGGCTGACAACAGCGATTACCCGCTGGGCTGACACCACGCTGCCAAAACCAATATTGATCAGCTTCATCGCGGTTCACTCCAAATTCTGGACCTGTTCCCGAATTTTTTCAATCTCTGCTTTCATATCCACCACATAACGGGTAATTTCCAGGTCGCTGCATTTGGAGCCTATGGTATTCGTCTCCCGATTAAATTCTTGAATCAGAAAGTCCAGCTTGCGCCCCACCGCACCGCCGGCAACCAACAGCTCCCGAAGCTGCCCCAAATGGCTGTGTAGCCGCACCGTTTCCTCATCCACCGCCACTTTATCGGCGAAAATCGCCGCCTCCGTCAGCAACCGCCCCTCGTCAATCTGAACGTTTTGCAGAATTTCCTGCATTTTTGCCGCCAGTCTTGCCCGGTAGTCTGCCACTGTCTGAGGCGAACGAACCTCTACCCGGCCCAACAACTCCTCAATGTGGTTTGCCCGGTCCAGAATATCCGCCGCCAACCGCGCACCTTCCGTAGCCCGCATGGCGTTAAAATCCTCAATCGCCAGGTCCAACACCGTAAGCAGCCGTTCCTTCACCTGCTCCAGATCCTCCGCTCGCTTCTCCACCGTGAGCACATCTGGAAAACGGGCCAAGTCGGTGGCGCGGTACTCCTGCTTCACCCTGCCACGGCCCAGCTCGCAAAGGGCTTGCAGTGCGTCCACATAGCTCTTGGCCAGCTCCTCATTCACGGTGACTACCATATCATCCCCGCCTGACCGGGTAATGGTGACGAATACGTCCACCTTTCCCCGGCTTACGCCAGCCTGCACCTTGGCCTTCATGGCATCCTCAGCAAAGATATACGCCCGAGGCATTTTCACCGTGCAATCCAAATAGCGGTTGTTCACTGCCCTGAGCTCAACTGTAACCTGAAACCCCTCAAAGGACAGCTCTCCCCGGCCATAGCCAGTCATGCTTTTTACCATATCCGTGCCTCCATTTTCAATGAACTGCCCGCTGAACCCGGGATATATATACCGCGATCAACCGGCTAAATCCATAGTCATACAGTAAGAACACCACATTTGCCGCCAGATACAGCACCCATAGAGAGCCACTGAGCGCAGGCGGGAGCGATGCTGTTACAGCAGCAAACATTATCAGGCATATCACTGTGAAGGCTGCATTAAAAAACGCCAGCTTCAACAAATATTCCAGCGGTTTTTCGCGCAGCCTCTCCACAAGAGACTTCACCATAGGATACAGCCCAAAAAGCACCCCAAACAGCAGCACACAAAATTTATCCGGCACCAGCAGAAATGCTATAATCACCACTGCCGCCCAGCACATGAATCCAGCCTTTAATCCCACGGATACCACCGCTGCTGCCGGGAGCAGCCCTGCCAGAGCCACGACGCCCCAGTTCCCAGTGGGCACCACAGCGCTGATATACACCAGCACCAGGGCCAGCGCACTGAGAACCGCCGGATAGGCCACCTTAACCGCCGCGCTTTTTCTTCTCATCTCAGCGACAGCCTCCACACATACAATTCATGCACATCATTGCCGTGCAGCAATCCAGTCCGTCACAGCCCGCACCAACCATATCCGGCTGATACCCATATCCTCCCCGCTGCATCATGTTCAGCGCCTGGCGATACTCCATGTTTCCAGGATCCATCTGTACAGCAAGCTGATAATTCTGCCGGGCTTCATCAATCCATCCCCGGCGGTAGGCAATACTCCCCATCAAAAAATACCACTCGCCATTTTTAGGGGCTCCCTGCAAAATCTGTTCTGCCACATCCAAATCGTTGTTATTAATATATTGCCGCACCTGTGAAAACTGCGCAGCCCCACCGGAGCTCTGCCGCTGCTGATATGCCGCGCCGCCGTAGCCATAGCCGCTCTGGGCATAGCCGCCCCCAGATCCGCCGGCGCGTCCTCTGGTGATCGCGTCGTAGGCCTCGTTGATCTCCTTCATCTTCTCCTCTGCCAGATCGGCCAGAGGATTGTTCTGATAATTGTCCGGGTGGTATTTCCGAGCCAAATCACGATAAGCTCTCTTAATTTCGTCATCACTGGCATCAGTGCTAACGCCCAGCACCTCATATGGATCTCTCATGTGGCTTTCTCCTTGTCTGTCTCATTTCTTTCCAGCGACCGTCCAATACTGCGCTCTGCACAGTAGGCAGGCCAAGATATAGTATATTTTCCACAATCGGCGTCCACCTTCCCAGCTCCATCAGATTGGCGGCGGCCCCTGCCAATCTGACAGAATGGGTGGCAGTGGTTTCCAAATAGTCCCGCTTCTCCCTTGCCTGCCCGTGAAAACGAGCGTCCAGCGGATTATACCGGCCAGCCCTTTGGTCCTCCTCTAAATCGTCCCAGGCATCCATCAGATAAATCCACCGGCCCAGATGATATAGCATCATCTCCAACGTACGCCTTATGGCGCTGCCCTCCGGGTAGGCCATGGAGCAGGAAGATAAAATGGCCGCAAAGGTGTCTGCTACCCGGTCAAGCTGATCCGTTCCCTCATTTTCCAGCTGCCTCAAGCGAGCAAGCTCTTTTCTCATCCGCTGGTCAAACTCTGGCTGCTCCTGCGCCGCTCTGCGGTATGCCCGGCCAAATACCCAGCGAACCAAGCGAAACGGCAGTCCTGTTATCATCCCGTGGTCCGCTACGTCGTCCGACAGTTTGTGCCACGTCAGAATCATGCTTTGATCTGCGGCAACAGCAACTTGCCTTCCCTGAAGACAGGGCTGGCACCTGCGAAACGGGTGAATCGGACAGCGACGGCACGCGGATTCGTCTTTTGCGTCCCCAACTGTCAGCACAATGGCCAGAAAAGTAAAGTCATACTGCAAGGTAAGCCTGGCCAACCAGCCATGGCGCTCCCCCAAAGCGTGACACAGCCCACAATAGGCGCTCTGATAGGTCTCCCTCTGTTCCTTGTCCAGCCGGTCCAGAACAGGACGAACGTATCCAAACATATTCAGGACTGGGTGAGGGTGATCACGATGGAATAGTTCGAATTCATCGCGCCGATTTCTGCGTTGGAGCCCTCGCTGTCCAAACGAACGTTTACCGGCACAATCTGCTGTCCCGGCGTCGGGGTAATGTTCTGAAGGTCTGCCACAATTCGGATATTCTCCGCCGTCAGTTCCTCCATCAGCTCCTGGCTTCCTCTGATTTCCACCGGCACCTCCTTGGTCACAATATCCACATTCCATCCCTCCGGGTTGTGAATATACTGGATTCTCGTGGCGGCAAAGGTCTGGCTTACCACCTGCTTCTTAAATATGATTGTCACCCGAATATCCGTCAGGCCGCTGAGGTTTTTCAGTTCGTCGGCAAGGGGCACAGGGAAGGTCAGCTCGTCTCCATCCCGCACAGATCCCAGGTCAATGGTTGCCAGATTGATGGCCCCCTCCTTAATCAGCGCCATCACCTCATCCTGGCTGCCTGCCACCATAATGGAATCTGCGCTCAGAAGGCAGTCCACATCATCCACATCCAACCCGCCGCCAGCCGTCAGATTTACCTTAAACGGGATTTCCGCCATCGCCCATACGGGGAAATTGACGTATACGGTCTCTACATCGCAGGCGACATCCAGCTCCAGCACGTCTCCGCTGGCACCGATGAGCTCAAATCGAAATTCATCGCTCACAGGGGCGGTCAGCTCCTCCTCCGTAATGGTCACCCGGGCCTCCGCCACCTGGTTCACCAACTCCGCCCGGCCGCTCACCCATACTGTGCTGGGAGAAAATAGGAAGTCGTCCTCTGTTCCAGCCAGGTAGCCGTCCGCCGCCTTACCCTGAAATACCCCCTTCAGGGGAACCTCCCGGCGCAAAAACCGAGCCACTTCAAATGTAACCACGTTTCCGCTGACGCCGCTGACAAACTGCACCTGGCTTGGACTGACATCCGAGGGCAAATCTACAGTATAGTTAAGGGTGTGGCTGCCCGCCTCGCTGATATTAGACACATTGACGTTTGCCTGAAGGGCCCCTCTGGACAGCCGGGCCAGCACCGCGGGCGTGGCCCGCACTCCGATGTTGGTGGTCAGCTCCTTGTTCACAATCATCAGATTTCGGTCCTCTAAAATATCCAGCCCGCTGAATGTCACCGGAACATTTGAAATGGTCTCATTTCTTGGAGTTCCATCGGTAGACGTCACATAGCACCAAATCGCCACCGTCAATATGATAGAAAGCACCACGTAGAGCGCTTTGCTGTCAAGAATCTTCTTTCCCATTGGAATTATCTCCCTTGATGCCCTTGAATACGTTGGAAATCCGTGCTGCGGCAGTGGTCGGCCTGTTCTCCTCCAGCGCGGGCATGAGCTCTAACCGAAGCAGCCGCTCCAGCGTTTCAGGTGACAGATGCCGTTTTAACATCCCATTGACCGCCACGGAAATTGATCCCGTCTCCTCGGAAACAATCGCCACCACCGCGTCCGAGTTCTCGCTGACGCCGATTCCCGCCCGATGGCGCATACCCAAATCCCGACTCAAGTTCACATTGCCGGACAAAGGAAGCATACATCCTGCGCCTACAATGCGGCCATTACGTACAATCACCGCCCCATCATGGAGAGGCGCCTTATTCCAAAATAGATTTTTCAGCAGTTCCGCAGACACTCGGCAGTCCAGCATGGTGCCGGTCTTGAGCATATCATCCAGCATCGTGCGCCGTTCAAACACCATCAGCGCGCCCACTTTGTCCCTTGAAAGGGACGTATATGCCTCCACCGTCTCTGCAATCGCGCTCTCCAGATCATTACCATAGGTCTCCGCCACAAACAGTTCCTTGATCTTGCCGCTGCCCATCTGCTCCAGGAAACGGCGCAGCTCCGGCTGAAAGATGATAATCAATGCAATTACGCCCAGCTCCATCGCGTTTCGAAGCACAAAATTGATCACTCGCAGATGGAATAGATCGGCCAAAGCCATCGCCACAACAATAAATATGATAGCCTTGACCACCTGCCCAGAACGGCTGCGCCGCACAAAACGAAACAGATGATATATTCCAAATGCAATGATTACCATGTCTAAAACATCAGCAAAGCCGATGAGCCTGAGATACTCTGGCGCCGATTTCAGCGCCTCCCAGATAGCGTCCATACGCATCCACCCTTTTCTGCCGCTTGATTCACAACCCGCTCGCTCTCTGCCGATACCAGGTTAGTTGACTATTTCATAATATTATAGCCTATTCCCTGCCAGTTGGCAAGCCAATCACGGGCAAATCAAAGAAAATTCAAAATTAGGTCAACAAAAAAGGCGTGGATTTACCACGCCTTTTTGCCGTCTTTCACAATATTTTGGAATACTATAGCCGCTTGATCCACCTGATATGCGCTGTTAAAGGCAGAAAAGCTAAATCGGATCGTACCGCTTTCGGCCGTCCCCGCCGTTTGATGAGCCAGAGGTGCACAGTGCAGGCCGGCCCTCACCGCCACATCCCGCCGTGCCAGCTGTTCCGCAATAGCTTCACAGTCCATCCCATCCACTACCACAGAAAACAATCCGCTTTGATTCTGCCCACCCCGGAAGACCTGAAGCCCCTTTACACCAGCCAGCCGGTCCATCATTCGCTGTGCCAGCCAACACTCATGGGCATGAATCCGCTCAATACCCTTATGGCTGACAAAACGAATCCCCTCCAGCAGTCCGGCGGCACCGCACACATTTTGCGTTCCCGCTTCCAGCCGGTCCGGCAAAAAATCCGGCATCTCCTGCTGAGCGGACAGGCTGCCTGTCCCGCCGTACAGCAAGGGCACTGTGTCTGCCCCGCACAGCAGCAGCCCTGTGCCTTGGGGGCCATACAATCCTTTGTGCCCCGGCATAGCCACAAACGCAGCGTTCCACTCCTCCATATTGACAGGGACAATCCCTGCGGACTGAGACGCGTCTACAACCAGCGACTTCCCCCGCTCTCGGCAAACCTTGGCAATCCGTTCTACCGGCTGAATGAAACCAAACACATTGGACACATGATTGCATATTACCACGTCCACCTCCGGCGAGATTTCCCGCTCAAAGGCCGCATACGCCTCATCGGCATCAAACAGCTTCCCCGCTGCCACCTTAACCTTTACGCCGGGAATGGCGTGGAGGGGACGTGTGACCGCATTATGTTCATAGCCCGAGATCAGGACTGTTCCGCCAGGCCGCACCAATGAATGAATGGCCACATTCAGTCCATGCGTGGCGTTTGATGTGAGTATCACCCGCTCTGGATCCCCGACATGAAACAGCTGTGCCGCCTGCTCCCGCACCCGGTAAACCAACTCTGCCGCCCCCATGCCAGCCTTATGTCCACCGCGCCCCGGACTGGCCAGGTGAGTCATTGCCCAAGCGCTGGCTTTGGGAACGGACGGCGGTTTTTCCAGCGTAGTTGCCGCACTGTCCAAATATATCATGCCTTCACCTCGCTGTATGCCCCGTCCGCAGATTGAAGAAACACCTGCTTTGGCGCCATCCCCTCCCGGCGTAAAATTACCAGTGCATCGGTGAGCCGGCGCTCCGGAATCCGCACACAATAGCCACATCCCTCTTTGGAGATGAGCTTTGGAGCGCGAAGAACAGAGCTGGGAATTCCCGCTCGCTCCAGCACATGAGCGGTTCGTTGTGCGTAGGTCAGTGAGCGGCAAATGATCAGATAATAAACCATAGGCCCACCATTCCTTTCCCATAGTGTCCTGGACGGAACGTGGAAACGCTCCTTCCAAGGCATCATATGCCTTGGAAGGAGCGTTGGTTCTTCTCACGCTCTATTGTTCTGTCAGCAGGACCACAGCATGGGCGGCAATGCCCTCTCCCACCCCGGTAAAGCCCAACCCCTCCTCTGTGGTAGCCTTGATGCTCACCCGATCCGTGTCAACGCCCATAGCCCTCGCCAGATTGTCCCGCATGACTGGAATATGCGCCGCCAGCTTAGGCCTTTGGGCTATAACTGTAGCGTCCACATTGCCCACAGCATATTCCCTCTTGCTCAAAACGTCTACCACGTGTCTGAGCAATGCCAAACTGTCTGCTCCCTCATACGCCGGGTCGGTGTCGGGAAAGAGCTTCCCAATGTCGCCCAAGGCCGCCGCCCCTAAAAGCGCATCCATCACAGCGTGAACCAGCACATCCGCATCGGAATGCCCCAGCAATCCCTTTTCATACGGAATCTCTACTCCACCCAAAACCAGTTTCCGCCCATTCGTCAGCCGGTGCACATCATATCCGTGCCCAATTCTCATGGCAGCACAGCCTCCTCAACCAAGTGCTCTGCAACAACCAAATCCATCGGCGTAGTCAGCTTCATGTTTCGCTCATCCCCGGCAGTAAGCACCACTTTCATCCCTAAACGTTCCACCGCCGCGCAGTCATCCGTCAGCTCTGCCCCATCGTCCAGCGCCTTTTGCAGCGCCGCACGGATCAAAGATGCGTCAAAGACTTGGGGCGTCTGTATCGCATATAGCTCGGTCCGCTCCAGCGTTTGATTCACAATGCCATTCTGCGCGATTTTAATGGTATCCTTGACCGGTATGGCGGGGGCGGCTGCGCCATTTTGAGCCGCCTGTGCCACCGCACCCTCAATTACCTGAACGGGCACAAGCGGCCGGGCGCCGTCGTGAATTGCAATGAGAGGAAGATTACGGCTGATCTCCAACGTCCCCAGACGGGCCGACTGTGTGCGGGTCTCCCCTCCCCGAATCACCTTGCTCACCTTGGTCAACTGAAACTGCTGACACAGTCGAGCCACCTCGGGGACCAAGTCTTCTCTGGTCACCACTACGATTTCCCCAACGCTTGGCGCCTGCTCAAACGCCTCAACACAGCGCACAATGACCGGTAATCCCCCTATATCAGCCATCAGTTTGTCCAGCCCCATGCGGCTGGAAGCACCGGCCGCCACGATGATTGCACCGCACAGCGGCTGTGGCTCTTTCTTCTTCCTGAAAAAAAATCCCATTATGTCTCCTCCTGCGCAAAAAGGAGCCCTTCGGCTCCCTCCCGCTAATGACTCAGTAAAACGTCAATATTTGCTTCCACCGTTTTATAGGGCAGGCTCTGCGCCAACACCAGTTCAGAAATTAAAATTTGTTTGGCCGCATGGAGCATTTTACGCTCTCCGTTCGACAGACCGCGTTGGCTCTCCCGGAGCAAAAGGCCCTTCACCACCCGCGCAACCTCCAGCAAATCACCGCTTTTCAGGCGCACCATATTTTCTCGATAGCGGCGGTTCCAATTCTGTGCCATATCCACTTCAATGCTTTCCATAGCGCTGATAAGGCTTTCCGCTTCCTGCCCCGACACTACAGGACGCACACCAATCTCCTGGGTATTCTCAGTGGGGATCATCACTGTCATGCTGCCTACTGATAGCCTCAACAAATAATATTCCTGGATTTGACCCGCTACCTTGCGCTGGACAATCGAGTCAATCACTCCTGCGCCATGCATAGGGTGGACAACCTTGTCTCCAATCTGATACACTGCCTCGCCTCCCTTATCATACGTATAACATCTCATAAATAGTATACTCTTTTACATTTGGCAATGCAACCATTATTTTAATGAAATAAGAAAAAACTCAAATTTTATCCATATTTTGAAACGGCGCCATACAAATCCCCCAAAAAGAGCTGTACAGCGCCGTTCTGATTATCTCTAATTTGTCATTTTAAGCCGGAAGCAGCCCAAGCTTCCTCAACGCTTGAGAAATGCCATCCTCCTCCACGCAAGCCGTTATGTAATCCGCCGCTTCCTTAATCCGTTCCACTGCATTGCCCATAGCTACGCTGGTCCCTACCAGCTTGAGCATTGCCTCATCGTTCTCTCCATCGCCGAAGGCCATGACCTCGTCCGCAGCCAGTCCGTACCGTGCCATAGCCGCCTGAACTCCAACCGCCTTTCCTCCGTTCTTCGAAAAGATATCAATTCCTTTGGGGTGCCAGCGGGAATGGTCGCAGTGAGGCATAACGGACAGAAACCGCTCCTCCTTCTCTGCCCCCACCATTGGAACAAATTGGTATACCTTTTCCTCCAGCATCCACTCCGGCGGCCTGATTTCCCACAGCTCCGTATGGAGAAACTGATAGATTTCCCGCATTCGGCTGTCAATTTTTGTCAGATAGCTTACGCCGTCTCCCTCCATCAACGCCGCGAAGTCGGAATTTTCCCGGAGTACCCGACAGGCCGCCTCCAGGTCCTCCCGGCAGATCGGTTGGTCCCAATAGACGCCCTCCTGGTCATAGCAGCACTGGCCGTTCAGCGTCACATAGCTGTCGAACACCACATCCCGCAGCATCCCTGTGCGGGCAAAATCCTGCCGGGCCCGGCCCGAGCTGATAAAAATCTTGATTCCTTTCGCCTGTAAGGCCAGCAGGTCCGCCCGAAGCTGATCCGAGAGCTGGGTTTGCCGAAAGCCCACCAGCGTCCCGTCCACGTCAAAAAAGATTCCCTTAATCATGCTTTTTCCGCGCTCCTGTTTTAAATTTCTCCGCCGCCACCAGAAGCTCCTCCGCCCCGTCCAGCATAACCGCGGTGACGTCTCCGCCGCTGAGACGGGCCAGCTCCGATCTGCGGTGAACGCGGTCCAACCGCTCTACCTGGGTATAGGTGCGGCCGTCTTTCTCCCCCTTTTCCACGGAAAAATGAACGTCTCCCATGGCGGCAATCTGAGGCAGATGGGTGACGCACAGCACCTGCTTGTTCTGGGACACCTGGAACAGCTTCTGCGCCACCTTTCCCGCGGCCCGGCCGGACACCCCGGTGTCCACCTCGTCAAAAATCAAGGTGGTTACCTGTTCCGTCTCCGCCAGCACATTTTTCAGCGCCAGCATAATGCGGGACAATTCGCCGCCAGAGGCAATTTTCTGAATTGGCTTCAGGTCTTCTCCCACATTGGCGGACATCAGAAACCGCACCACATCCATCCCGGTGGCATCCATCCCGTCCGCCCCATCCTTCGGCGCAAATTCCACCTGAAAACGCACCTTTGGCATATCCAGCTGGGTCAGCTCCGACTGGATGCACTGTGCAAGCCGCTGGGCCGCCAAGCGTCTTTCATCGGAAAGTATTTTTCCTTGTCTCTTTGCCTGTTCCAACGCTTTTTCCAGTTCCTTTTCCAGCCTTGTGATGCGGTCCTCAGAAAATTGAATGGCGTCCAGCTCCTGGCGGCAGTTTTCCAGATACTCCAGCATCTTCTCCGTACTGCCTCCATACTTCTTTTTCAGCCGGTATAGCTTATCCAGCCGCTCCTCCAACTCCTCCAACTCGCCGGGATAAAAGTCGAGCGTACCCCGCAAATCCCGCACCTGCTCCGCCAAATCGTCCACATCACACCGAAGCTGCGCCGCCTTCTCCGACAGCTCACGAAGCTCGTCACTGTACCGTCCTCCCTCGCCCAACTGATTTTCCGCCTCCATCAGCAGCGATACCGCACCTTCTCCGTCGTCTCCGCCGGTCAGGGCTTGCCACGCCTCGTTCACCGCATCGGTGAGCCGCTCCGCATTGCGCAGCATATCCCGGCGCTGAGTCAGCTCCTCGTCTTCCCCGGGACGCAGCTCCGCACGCTCTAATTCCTCAATTTGGTAGGTCAGCGTGTCAATTCGGCGCGCTTTCTCCGCGTCGTCCATCTGAAGGCTCTCCAACTCCCGCCGAAGGGACCGCACTCCCTCATAGGCCGCCGAGAACAGCGACCGACTCTCCCCGGTGCCCCCAAAACTGTCCAGATAATCTAAGTGGCACTCCTCGTCCAGCAGCTGCTGCCCATCGTGCTGGCCATGGATATTCAGCAGCTGGCAGCCCAGTTCCCGTAGCTGACTCACCAGCAACGGCCGGCCGTTCACCCGGCAGACATTTTTTCCGTCCGCCTGAATGGCACGCTCAATCAGCAGCTCTCCGTTTTCATCCGGACCACTCCCCTGCCGCCCAAACCATTCCAGTGACGGCAGATCCCGAAACACCGCCGAAACCCGAGCAGTTTTCGCCCCAGTTCGGATTAGATCCCGGCTGGTGCGCTCTCCCATAATGGCTCCGATGGCATCAATGACAATGGATTTACCTGCGCCGGTCTCACCTGTCAAAACGTTAAAGCCCTGGTCAAAAACAATATCGGCGCTGGAAATCACCGCAATATTTTCAATATGAAGTAAGGAGAGCATACCTGATTCCTCCTCAGTCCAGCATAGATTTTATCTCCCATACGACAGCTTCAGCGCACATCCTGCTACGCCTTTCCCAATTTCTGATTGATCCGCTCATAAAAACTGCGTCCTGTCAGCTTTACCAACCGGGTAACCTGTTTAGACCGGCGGCACTCCACCCAATCTCCCGGCTGAATACGGAACGCCCGCCCGCCGTCTACCGAAAGATAGGCTGTCTTTTTGCACCCCGGCGCCACCCGGATTCCAACCGCGCGGGCACTGTCCAATACAAACGGCCTGGCGTGCATGGAGTGGGCACAAATTGGCGTAACGATGATATTTTCGGCCGTAGGCTCTACAATCGGCCCTCCCGCCGCCATGGAATAGGCCGTAGAGCCAGTGGGCGTGGCCGCGATCAAACCATCCCCGGAAAAGGAGGAGATAACCACCCGGTCTCCCGTCACCTCCAAATCCAAAACCCGGGCCACAGCTCCTTTGGTCACCACAGCGTCATTTAGCGCGGATTCCGTGAAAACGGTACGCCCATCTCTGCGCACCGTAATGTCCAGCATCATCCGCCGCTCCACGCCGAACTTTCCATTGACCAGTCGGGACAGCAGCGACAGCTCGCCTTGCTCCAACTCAGCCATAAAACCGATGCTGCCCAAATTCACGCCTAACACGGGAATATTTCGAGCCGTGGCCTCCCTGGCAGAATGGAGAATGGTCCCGTCCCCGCCGAAGCACACCAACACATCGGCTCCCTCCAACTCCTGCGCCAACCGGCCCAGGGCCAGGTCCACAGGCAGTTCCAAATGATTGCCCGAATCCACCTCAAAGGGAAGGCACACCACAGTATCTACCCCGCCCCGGTCCAGAACCCGCTTCGCATACTGCGCTGCCCGAAGCCCCCGGTCCCGGTAAGGATTTGGACTAAGCACGACTTTCATGTCCTTCTCCTTTCAGCATCTTATGAGACCTCCGCACCAGTTCCTTTAAGTCACCGCCAAAGCTTTCGCCTGCTCCGGCACACAGATATCCCAGATATTCAATATTTCCTTCCGGCCCCCGAATTGGTGAAAAGTCCAATCCCTTTACAGAAAAATCCGCCTGCTCTCCATGACGCAAAAACTGCTCCAGCACCTCTAAATGGACGGCCGCATCTCGAACCACACCCTTTTTGCCCACCTTTTCCCGGCCGGCCTCAAACTGAGGCTTTACCAAGGCCACCACTTCTGCGTCCGCTCTCATCAACGGACGCAGTGCCGGCAAAATCAGCCCCAAGGAAATGAAGGACACATCAATGCTGGCAAAATCCAGCTCCTCCGGAATCTGCTCCGATGTCAGATACCTGGCGTTTGTCCGCTCCAGACACACCACCCGGGGATCATTGCGAATGGACCAGGCCAACTGGCCATATCCCACATCCACGGCATAAACCTTGGCCGCGCCGTTTTTTAACATACAATCGGTAAATCCTCCGGTGGAGGCCCCGATGTCCGCAGCAGTTTTCCCTGTCAGCGCAACAGGGAAAACTGCTATCGCCTTTTCTAATTTTAAGCCGCCCCGGCTTACATATGGCATAGTCCGGCCTCGAATCTCAAGGGGGGTGCCCTCCTCCAGCGTCAATCCCGCCTTGTCACACCGACGCTCTCCGAAATATACCTGCCCCGCCATAATCATAGCCTGAGCTTTCTGCCGGCTGTCCGTTAATCCCTGCTCAACCATGAGAATGTCCGCCCGTTTTTTAGCCACCAGCCATCACCTCCAACGCTTTTCGGCAAATGGACGCCCCATCAATGCCGCACAGCTGGCGCAGCTCTGCCACCGTCCCATGCTGCACAAAACGGTCCCCCAAATTGACCAGCCCCATCCGCACGCCGTTCATTCCTCGAAGGGTCAGCTCAGCGGCGATGCGCCTGCCGACACATCCGGAATCTGCACACTCCTCCGCCACTAAAAGCCGCCCAGTCTGTCTCACACCATCGGCAATGGCATCCATATCCAGCGGAACAATGCTGTTGAGCTTCAAAACCTGAGTGAAAATCCCCTTTTCCTCCAGCCGCCGCGCCGCGTCCAACGCCTCGTTAATCATCGTTCCATATGCGATGATGGTGATGTCCCGGCCATTCCGCAAAACAGCCGTCCCCTCGATGCCGCACATTTCCCGGAACTCCCCCTCGCCACCCTTGGGGTAGCGAACCGCCACAGGCCCACGGCATTTGCACACCGCGTAGCGCAGCATTTGCCGCAGTTCCTCAAAGCTGGCCGGACAGTAAATCTTCATGCCGGGCACCGTACTGAGATAGGCCACGTCAAACATTCCGTGGTGGGTTTCCCCATCCTCTCCCGACAGTCCCGCCCGGTCCACCCCCAACACTACGTGGAGGCCCTGAATGGCCACGTCATGAATCAGCATATCGTAGGCCCGCTGAAGGAAGGTGGAATAAATTGCCGCCACAGGCGTCAGCCGCTGCTTTGCCATGCCCGCTGCCATGGCCACAGCGTGGCCCTCCGCAATGCCCACGTCAAAAAAACGCTGGGGATACCGCCTGCAAAACTCGTCCAGCCCAGTACCGCTGCACATGGCGGCAGTTATGGCGGCAAGATTCTCGCCCTCCTGGACCAGCTGACACAGCGTCTGACCAAACACGGAGGAAAAGCTCTCCCCCCGCCCCGCATCAAACGGTAGGCCATCCTCCCTTCGGAACGGGCCCACGCCGTGAAAGCGGTCCGGCTCTTGCTCAGCAGGTGCATAGCCTTTCCCCTTTACAGTTTTGATGTGGAGCAGAACAGGGCATTCCAACTCCTTCGCATATCTCAATAGGCGGGTTAGATAGTTTACATCATGACCATCTACCGGACCAAGATATGTAAAACCCATATCTTCAAACATACTGCAGTGCAGTACCGCGTTTTTCACCGCCTGCTTTGCCCGGTGGGTAAAGCGGTACAGCGCCCGCCCCGCAGCAGTTCGGTCAGTCGCCCTTCGATAAAACTTCTTGAATTGCAAATACTGAGGCTTCAGCCGCTGCTGCGCCAAATGCTGCGCCATCCCCCCCACGTTTTTAGTGATCGACATTCCGTTGTCGTTGAGGATCACCACCAGCTGTTCTCCGCTCTGGCCTGCATCCGACAGGCCCTCATACGCCAATCCGCCGGTCATGGCTCCATCGCCCAGCATGGCCAACACGCTGTAGGTCTCTGCATTCCTGGTTCTGGCCCGCGCCATTCCCAGGGCTACGGACACCGCGTTGGAGGCGTGCCCCGCAATAAACGCATCCGCTCGGTGCTCCCGCGGCTTTGGAAAACCGGACAGCCCACCCAGCTTGCGCAGACTGTTCATCTGTCCGCCCCGCTGAGTCAATATTTTATGGGCGTAGCACTGGTGTCCCACGTCAAATACCAGCCGGTCGGTCTCCAGGTCGAACACCCGATGGACCGCCACTGTGGCCTCAACTACGCCTAAGCTGGACGCCAAGTGGCCTCCAGTCTGGGAAACGCTGTCCACAATTTCCTCACGCAGTTGGTCACACAGCAGTCTGGCCTGTAAATCCGTGATTTCATTCAAGCGCTCTGGAACCATGGACGCTCCCCTTCCTATTTGTATTGCCCTTCATGAAAATGTCATCTCGGCTATCCAAAAGCCAGACCGCCCGCAATGCCCACCGCAACGCCCAGGATGCCGCCCATGGCGACCTGAAAAGGCGTGTGCCCGATGAGTTCCTTCAACTCATCCTCAAACTCCTCGGGCTTGACCTCGTTCCAGTTACGCATAATATAGTTGAGCACCTTTGCCTGCTCTCCCGTCTCCCGTCGAACATTGGCAGCGTCGTACATAACAATGAAAGCCAGCACCGCCGCGACCGCAAACACCGGCGAACTCAGACCGGCTTCAAATGCGGCGGCGGTGGCGCAGGCGCACACCAGCGCCGAGTGAGAGCTTGGCATCCCGCCACTGGTAATCAAATAGTTAATATCAAATTTTCGGTAAACCGCCACGGAGATCAAAAGCTTCAGCACCTGCGCAATCGCCCAGGCCGCCACTGCGATCAGCAGAATCTTGTTTACCATGTCCCTTCGCTCCCTGCATTATTTTTTTCGGAACGCCAGCGACTTTGCCAGCAGACAAAGGAATTCTCCATCTTCAAAAGCTCCCGCAACGCTCTCCTCAGCCAATCGAGTGTGCTCCTCTACCAGCCGAGCACATTCCTCCAAGCTGTAAATGGTGGCAAATGTAACCTTTCCATTGTCCGTATCCGACCCTACCGGCTTTCCCAGTTCCTCCGTGGTAGACTGAACATCCAGCATATCATCTCTAATTTGAAACGCCAATCCCAGCTCCTGCGCGTAGCGCTCCGCCGCCGCCCACTGCTCCGCCGACGGCTCCTTGGATGAGGCCGTCAGCCCCAGCAGGCAGGCTGCCTTCAGCAGTGCCGAGGTTTTCAGCGTGTGAACCTGAATCAACTGCTCCAAATTTCGCGTCCGGCCCTCGTCCACCATGTCCAGATATTGTCCCGCGCACATCCCGCCGGCGCCAGCCGCCCCGGCCAGCACACCACAGGCGCGGCCATTGGCCTCTGCGCTGGTTCGCCGTGATCCTGCAATGCGTTCAAACGCCGCTGTCTGCAATGCGTCTCCCGCCAACAACGCCAGCCACTCACCGTATTTCCTGTGACACGTGGGCTTGCCCCGCCGCAAATCATCGTTATCCATGCAGGGCATATCGTCATGGATCAGGGAATAGGTGTGAAGCATTTCCACTGCACAGGCATAGTCTAAAGCTGGTTCCATTTCACCGCATACGGCCTGACAGAACTTCAGCGTTAGGATTGGGCGGATACGCTTTCCCCCTGCCAGCAGGCTGTACCGCATGGCCTCCCACAGTCTTTCACTACATCCCGTTTCTATAAAGCAGCCGCTCAGCTCTTTTTCTATCAGAGACAGCCCCGCCTGATATTCCTGCTGAAATTCCATATCAATCGTCCCCTTCAAACGGCGCTTCCCGGCCGTCGGCCAGCAGCATTGTCACCCTCTGCTCCGCCTTATTCAGAAGCTCCTCGCACTGGCCAGCCAGCTTGGCCCCCTCCTCAAATAATTTTAAAGATTGGTCCAGGCCGCATTCTCCCCGCTCCAACTGCTCCACAATGGCCTCTAAACGGCCCATGGCCTCCTCGAAAGACAGTCTTTTTACTGCCATGACCGCTCCTCCTTTCCGTTTATCACACAGTTCAGCACCCCGTCGGACACCAGCACCTCCATGTCATCTCCCAGTTCCACCTGTTCAACTGAGGTCACTGTGCATCCGTCCCGACGGCCGATGGCATACCCCCGGCCCAGTACCTTCAGCGGGCTCATCGCATCCAGCCCCGCCGCTAAACGACTTAAGGTCCCGCGCCGCCGGCTCAGCTGTCCCTTCAATGCCAAAGGCATTCGCCTTTGTTCAACGTCCAATCTCTGCCGATTCTCATTTGCTTTTCTTTGAAGGGCCAGGTTCATTCGGTGCCGCAGCTCGTCCACCAGCAGCTTTCCATCCTCAACCGGAGACATGGCATTGCGCAGTACCCGGCTGTTTTGCAATCGATTCAGCTCCTGCCCAGCCAATCTCAGCAAGCGCCGCTGCGCCCGCACAAGCCGGTCTGTCATCTGGTTCAGCTGCGCCGTTTCCTCCTCCTGATTCGGAACCGCCAGCTCCGCTCCGTTGGAAGGTGTCGCCGCCCGAAGATCGGCCACATAGTCGGCAATGGTCACGTCCGGCTCATGGCCCACGGCAGAAATGATGGGAATGTTAGAAAGATATATCGCCCGGGCCACCACTTCCTCATTGAAGGCCCATAGGTCTTCTTTAGACCCTCCGCCGCGCCCAGCAATGATCAAATCAACATCCGCCCGGTTGTTCAGCCGATGAATCGCGGCGGCAATTTCCTCCGCCGCCTCCTGCCCCTGCACTCGAACGGGGGCCACCAGCACCTCTGCCGCAGGCCACCGGGCGCTTAAAATACGCAGCATATCCTGAACTGCCGCCCCTGCCGGAGATGTCACCAAAGCAATCTTTCGGGGATAGCGAGGCAGTTTAAGCTTATGCGCCTCATCAAACAGCCCCTCCGCCTCCAGCCGAAGGCGCAGGCGCTCAAACGCCTCATCCAACGCGCCCCGGCCATCCGGCAGCAGCTCGCTGCAATACAGCTGATACTGCCCGTCCCTGGGAAATACGGACACGCGCCCAAAGGCCACCACCCGCGCCCCATTGACAGGGCGAAAGCGTAACCGAACCGCATCGCTCCGAAACATCACGCACCGCAGAGACCCCTGCGAATCCTTCAGAGAAAAATAGTGATGTCCAGAAGGATAACATTTATAGTTGGAAACCTCCCCCTGTACCAGCAGACCTCCCAACAGAGGGTCGTCATCCATTAAGGACTTTACATATCCGTTTACCTGAGATACCGTATAGACAGGAACTCCGGCGGTGTTCACCCCTCTACCCCCCGGTCTAACGCTCTGCGGGTGAGAATCGCAACACCCAGCGCATTGTCGGTGGCATATTTTGGCTGGGCAAACAGCGCACCGCACCCCTTCTCCATGGCGCTGCGCAGCTGCCGGTTTGAGGCCACTCCGCCGGAGCACAACACCGGCAGCCCTGGCCAGCGCTTTTGGGCCTCCTGCGTGGTGCGCAACACCACATTTGTCACCGTATCAATGGTAAACTTTGCAATATTTCCGGGCTTCTCCCCCTTTTCCAGCAGGTTCTTCACCTGATTCTCCATGCCAGACAGGGAAAATGTCAAGTCTTTCAGCTTTACCCGGTAATCCAGGCACTCATCGGCCTCAGAATACAGGGCGTCCAGCGCCTTGCCTGCCGGAAAGGGCAGACCCAACAGCACCCCTGTACGGTCAATCAGCTGCCCCGCCGATATATCGCTGGTGCCGCCGATCACCTCAGCCCGTACCGTGTGCCCCATGGGCTCCACGCGCAAAAGCTCCGTCGTGCCGCCGGACAGATGCCAGGCCAAATGAGGCTTGTCCAAAAGATCATCACGGTGAGCCGACCAAGCCGCGGCGGCAATATGCCCCTGCTGATGGGAGCAGGGAAAAAAGGGAACGCCCAGCGCAGCTGCCAACGCCCGGCCCTCGCCCTCGCCCACCAAAAAGCAGGGCATATAGGAGCCCTCCACCTCGCGCGGACGGGTGGAGGCGCCAACGGCGGCAATTTCACCGATAGCCCCCTCCTCTCGGAGCTGTTCCACCATCAGGTGCAGCCGCTTTACGTGCTGAAATAGAGCGTCGCTCTGCCGTAGGCCCAGCGCCCCTTCGGGCACGCTCAGCAGCCTGCCCCGGTTCTCCGCCGTTCCCCCGCCAAATACGGCGGCGGAGGTGGTATAATTGCTGGTGTCAAAACCGATACACTGCTTGTCCATCGCCATCCCTCCGCTCATTCCTGCTCAGGGAGCTCCGCCCGAACAAAAGAACCGAGAATGCCGTTGATAAACTTTACGATGTCCTCGTCCACATACTTTTTCGAGATTTCCACCGCCTCATTTATGGCCACCTTGTTGGGAATATCCGGCATATACAAAATCTCGTACATGGTTACCCGCATAATGGCAGACGCCACCCGGTCAATGCGGGAAAACTTCCAGCCCTTGGCATACTTATCAATATAGCCATCCAGCTCCGCCCCACAGCTTCCCACGCCCTTCACCAGCGTTTCGATGTAGGACCGCTCCCCCTCGTCAGGAAACTGCGCATACATCCGCTCGTCCTGGCTCCGTCCGGCAAAGGCCTCCGGAGTCAGCTCCCGATCCAGCAGCTCCTGGGCCGTCTCATCGGAAAACAGCAGCTCAAAGGCAAAATGTACGGCAATTTCGCGGGCAGTGCTTCTGTTCATGGCGAAATCATCCTTTCCCGGCACAGACTGCCGGCATTTCTCTCTTGTGGGGCAAAACACCCCATTTTTGTATATCCACTTCATTATACACACCATGGGGAAAAAAGAAAATACTTTTTTTCAATTTGCGAAAAAAAGAGCCGGGCCAGCGCCCGGCTCTAACCATAAATCAACCGTTTTATTTTTGGAAGGTTACTCCCACCACCGCCACGTTCACGCAGCACACGCTCAGTCCGCTGGTGTTTTCCACCGCGCTGAACACCGCATCCTGCACCGCTTTCGCCACATCTGTCACCACATAGCCGTACCGCACCAGGATGGACAGGTCCACCGTAATCCGCTCATCCTCAACGGCGAGGCGAACGCCGCGGGTCAGCGCCTTACGGTTAGCCGAAGCGGTCACATCACTGCTCAGCCCGGACCCCAAAGAGCTCACGCCCTCCACGTCTACCGCCGCTGCCGCAGCGATCACAGCCAGTACCTCCTCGGAAATGCTGACACTGCCCAACTCACTCTCATGGGAAATATATTCTTTGCCTTCGGCCATCACGCCTCACGCTCCTTCTATCAATGCTGAGGCTATTATATCACCTTGTCCCGCAAATTACAATCCCGTATTTTCTATACTTTTACGGCTCTGTTTCGATGATTTTAATCCTGCTGGCCGCCAGCCCGGTCTCCTCCATGACGATCTCGGAAATTTTGGCAATGTCCGTCTCGCTCAGCCCATCGGCAGTGGACGAAACCACCACGCTGGCGCTGTTATCACCGATAAAGCACACGCAGTCGCCGTAGCCCTTTGCGGTAACCAAATTTTCCACCTGGGCCTCAGACAGCGTCAGCGCCGCCATCGTCTGAATGGACGCATTCGCCTCATCGATCACGTCCTGCTGGGCGTTGGCGTCGGCGGCGGCCTGCTGGAGCAGCTCCAGAGCACTGTCCCGGGCCTGCTGACGGTTCAGCCGCGCCGATGCAAAGTACCCGGTGGACACCGTACCGCCGGGCTCGCTGCTTTCCGCCGCGTCTGGCGCACCGCTGGCCTGGCCGGCCGTGTCCTTTCCGCCGTCCTCTCCATTGACCAACGTGGTCTGCCCCAGCAGCTTGCCGCCTCCCTCACCGTTTCCGCCGCCCTCCGCTGTCTGGCTGCTGTATGACCAATTCAGGTATACGGCAGCTCCTACGAACAGCACTATGGCCACTACCACTGCGTTTCGTTTCCAAACACTCATCGCTCTGCCCTCCAAGTTTCCATAATTGGGGACGTTACCCCCCTTTGCACACTGTGATCCGGTCTGTGCCAATGCCGGTGAGCGCCGACACCGCCCGGGCCATCAACAGCCGGATTTCCGCATTGTCTCCGCCCTCACAAACCACCAGTGCTCCCTGAAATGTAGGATATCGCTGCATCAGCAATACCGCCTCCTGACCTGAGCCGGAATCCACCAGCACGGTCTCCTCCTCCACGCTGCTTCCCCGTTCCGTCACGGAAGTGGAGCGGTCCGATGCCAAAACTTGCTCCATGCCGCTTTTCACTGTGAGCGTCACGCTCACTCTCCCAGCCCCCTCTACTTTGGACAGGGTTTGAGAAAGCTTTTCCTCCAAAGCCGCCAGGTCAAAGGCCTCTTGACTGCTCTGTGCCCCAGCCTCGGCTTTTTGGTTTTTTTCGCCCGCTCCTGACGGCCACAACAGCAGGATAACGCCCGCGGCAATGACAATCAGCACATATTTGTACTGGTCCAGCAATTTCCACAGCTTTGCGCCGTCCGGCGGTCTCCATTGAAGCTTCATGGCTCTATCTCCTCGTAATACTGCCGCTGGATGGGAACGCCCAAATCTTCCTCCATCAGCTGGCTGAGCTGAACGCGCTGTTCTTCCGTCCACCTCCCCCTGGCGGTGACCTCCCAGGGGCTGGGTACGCCGTCCTCATCATATGAAAAGGTCACCTCCGCCTGACAGGAAATGCCGAATTCCTTCGCCTTGTCCAAAATATATGCGGCTGCGGCGTCCTCTATGATGGTTTGGTAGAACAAAGCGTTTTTCTCCTCCAAAATTTTTTCATAGCTCTGCCCCGTGGCCCGGTACTCCTCTATGGCGTTGGAAAAAAGCGCCCCATCCACCCGCAGCACGGGACCCACCGCCGCCACCAGCAGCGCAAGCCCCCCGGCCAGCCGGCACACCCTTTTCACACTTCCCTTTGGCGCCAGGCTATCGGCCAGCGCCAGTACCATGGCCGTACACGCTACCCCCAGCAGCCATTGCCGCACCAGCTCCATCATACCGCAGCCACCGATACGCAGGACACCAGTGCGATGAGCAGCAGCAGACAGCAGGCCCCCATCATCCCCAACACCAATCCAAACGCGCCGCTGATCCGGTCTACCAGCTCCCATACCGATCCGCTGCCCATGGTGGCAGAGACAGCGGCCACCAGCTTGTACACCAGGTAATGGACCGCCAGCCGCAGCAGCGGAAGCAGACAGATTCCCAAAATGGTCATCATTCCAAACACGCCAACCGTCCCCTTCAACACCCCCGCCGAGGCCAGCACCGTCTCCGTCGCATCGGACAGGATTCCGCCCACCACCGGGATGACCCCTGAAATGGCAAACTTGGCCGCTTTCACCGTCGCCGCATCCGCCCCGCCCGCCACCGCTCCACTGGCGGTAAGGTAGCCCACAAAGACCAGCATCACGATCGTCAGCACTGTCGTCACCGCCCATTTCAATAAATCCGCCAACCGCTTCAACCCCTCCTGTCCGGTGGCCGCCTGCGCCACCGAGGCTGCAATATATCCGTATAGCAGTGGAATCAGCAGGCCATTGATCACATTAACCAGCACATCAGAAAACAGCGCCGCCGCCAGCTGCCGCGCTGCCGCCCCGGTGATGGCGCCGGTGGCCGCCGTCACCACCGCCACCGTAGGCAGCAGTACGTTGGCAAAGGATGTCATTTTTCCAATCGCTTCCGTTCCCATGCCCAAAAGAGCGTTCACATCCGCCACCGCCACTGCCGCCACCGCCAACGTCCCCGCCAGGGAAACCGTGCGCACCTGGCTGTCTCCCATCCCCTCTTGAACGGTCTGCGCCAGACCACAAAACAGCAAAATCACCAGGATCAGCACCCCGGAACGTGCCGCGCGCCGAAACACGCCTCCCAACTCCCGCGTCCCGGTATCCAGCAACCCTGCCAGCCCCTCATCTAAACCGACGCCGTACTCCGCCATCCCTCCGTTTTCCGCCGCCGACCGCTCCAGCCTTCCCATATCCAGTTCATCCTCCTGAATGGATACCGCTTCCTCCAGCGTCAGCGCCCGCGCCGGCAGGCAGAGCGCCGCCAGCAGCAGCGGCAGCAGCGCTACAATCACCCTGCGCCCCATGGCTCCGCCCCCTTTTCTCACATCAGCTCCATCAGTACATCCACCACCGCCGACATCAGCGGCAATACGGTCAGCAGCGCCAGCGCGGTTCCCGCCAACTCCACCGCCGATGCCAGCCCCCCCTCTTTTGCATCCCGGCAAAAATCGGCGGACAGGCGGGTAATGATGGCTATTCCCGCTGTCTTCACCACCGGTTCCACCACCTGCGCGGACAGTCCGCCGGTCTCCACCAGCTTGTCCAGCAACTCCACCGCAGCGTTCAGCGCCCCGGAGCAGTACAGGAGAATCAGCGCACTGGCGCAAATCGCTAACGCCAGCCCAAGCTCCGGCTCCTGCTTCCGCACCACTGAAGCGCACACTGCCGCCGCAATCGCCGCTGCGGCAACCTGAATCACGTCGCTCACAGCCCGAACAGGTTTTTCACCAGGTCAAATAAATCACTGATCTCCTGCACCACAATCATCAGCACCACCACCAGCGCTACCAAAGTCGTCATGGTGGCCATCTCATCCCGGCCCGACCGGGTCAGCACCTGATTCAGTACAGAAACCAAAATGCCGATGGCGGCAATTTTAAAAATCAAATCCACATTCATGGTACGTCCTCCCATCCTTTGTATGCGGCTTTTATCAAATCAATAGGACGGCTAAAAACAGCCCGGCGGTCATTCCCAACACGCCATACACCCTGCCCAGGCGACGGCGATCCTCTCTGGCCTGGACAATCTGCCGACCCAATCTGGACACTTCTTCCTCAATGGCCCTGCACTGGCTCTCCCCATCATACCGCCCCAACACCGAGCCGAGCTGCTCCAGCATCTGCCTGTCCTCCGCCGTCAGCTGAAGCGGACACGTCTCCAGCTCCTCCCGCCACACCTGTTGAAAAGAGCGGCCATGCAGCCCTCCCGCCCCCTGTGCGCATCCCTCAAAAAAACGGGCGGCGCAGCTGTGGCACTCCTCCGCCGCTACGCGCAGCGCGGCGGGCAGTGGAGCCAGACGACAGCCCAATTCCCGCCGAAGGGCATCCAGCCCAGCCGAAAGCTCCCATAAATCCCTGACCCGCTGGTCCAGCCGCCTAACCGCTCCCAACCCCATGGCTCCGCACCCCACCGTCAGCAGAACAGCCCCCATAACCTGCGTCATGGCATTTCCTCCACTCGTATCGTCCGTTCGCCGTTTCGCCGCTCCAGCACAACCAACCTTCGGAATATTCGGGCCGCCAGCAATTCGCGGTAGGATGCTCTGCGCTCTAAGTCGCCGGCACCGGCCCCATGGGCGGTGGCAACCAGCGCCACTCCGCAGCCCGCCGCAGACATAATCGCCGCCGCGTCGGCCGGATCGGTGATCTCATCCACCGCCGCCACCTGGGGATTCATTCCCCGAATCAACATGGAAAGACCCTCCGCCTTGCTGCAGCCATCCATCACGTCCGTATGTCTGCCCACATAAAACTGCGGCTCTCCCTGGCACAGCGCGGCAATCTCCCCTCGCTCATCCACAACGCCGACGCGCCGGGGCGGGCCCGCGTCTCCATCGGAAAGCCCCCTGATGAAATCCCGCAGCAAAGTCGTTTTTCCCGCCCCTGGGGGGGCCAGAATCAGCGTGCTGAGAAATGTTCCGTCCTCCATCAGCTCTGGCAGCAGGGTCCTTGCCGGCCCCTCTACGCACCGGGCCACGCGAATGGACAGGGATGATATCTCCCGGAGGGTGATAATTTGCCCGTCCCGGCGCGCCACCGTGCCGCACATACCCACGCGGTGGCCCCCCCGCAGCGTGACAAATCCTTGCCGCACCCTGTCCAGCGCAGTATGGGCGGAGGCCTGCGTGGCGTTTTCTACCACCTGACGCAGCTCCTCCTCTCCCACACGCGGCCCCACCGTCTCCGTTTCGCCGCCAGGAAGCAGCGCCGTCATCGGAAAGCCCCTGCGCAGGCGCAGCTCCTCCAGCTGTTCCAGACACTCCCGTCCAATCTGTAAAAGTCCCTGAAACAGTGTCTCCGGCAGCACTGCCGCCGCGTCTTCCCACGCGCTCTGCCCACTCAAGCTCCTCACCTGCCCTCACTGGTTGTCCCATTCATATGAGAGCTCGTCCCACATTATTCCACCCCGATAAAATTTCGGCTCCACCCATGGACATAAAAAAGCTGCCCACCAAACCCTTGGCGGACAGCTTTCAAATATTTGCTTTTAAATCACAGAGACGATACGCTCCACTGCCTCCACCGTGGCGTCCGCGTCCCCAAAGGCGGTAACGCGGATATAGCCCTCTCCGCTGGGCCCGAAGCCTGCGCCGGGCGTCGTCACCACACAGGCTTTCGTCAGCAGCAGGTCGAAAAAGTCCCAGGACGGCAGCTCGCCAGGGGTGCGCACCCATAGATACGGGGCATTCACGCCCCCGTATACCGTCAGCCCAGCCGCCGTCAGCCCTTCCTTAATCACCTTGGCGTTGTTCAGATAATAATCAATCGCCACTCTCGTCTGCGCCTTCCCTTCCGGCGTAAACACCGCCTCCGCCGCCCGCTGGACGACGTAGGGCACACCGTTAAACTTTGTGCCCTGGCGGCGGCTCCACAGCGCGTTCAAGGACGCCCCCTCCCGCTCCAGCTCTTTTGGAATCACAGTATAGGCGCAGCGGGTGCCGGTAAATCCGGCACTTTTGGAAAAGGAGCGAAACTCAATGGCACAGGTTTTGGCTCCCGCGACCTCAAAAATGCTGTGGGGAATACCGGGCTGGCTGATGAACGCCTCGTAGGCGGAGTCAAACAAAATCACGCTGCCGTGGGCGTTGGCATAGTCCACCCACACCTTCAACTGCTCCTTTGTCGCCGCCGCCCCTGTAGGGTTGTTGGGGGAGCACAGGTAAATCAGGTCGGGCGCCTGACCCTCCGGCAGCTCCGGGAAAAAGCCGTTTTCCTCTGTACAAGGCAAATAAACCAGCCGGGTCCATTTCTCCCCATTGTACTCCCCCGCCCGCCCGGCCATGGCGTTGGTGTCCACATAGACGGGATACACCGGGTCGCATATCGCAACCACATTGTCCACAGAAAAAATGTCCCCGATGCTTCCGCAATCGCTCTTTGCCCCGTCAGATACGAAAATTTCATCGTCGGCAATGTCCACTCCCCAATCCTTGTAGGAATCCCGGATGGCAAACCGAAGGAAATCATAGGCGCAGCAAGTCTCCTCGCAATAGCCGCGGAAGGTCTCCTTTTCCCCCATCTCCCTGGACGCCTTCACCATGGCCTCCACCACAGCGGGGGCCAGCGGCTGGGTCACGTCGCCAATACCCAGACGGATCAGCTTCTTCGGCGGATTCTGGGCGGAAAAAGCCCGTACCCGGCGGCCGATTTCCGGAAACAGATAGCCGCCCGGCAGCTTGAGAAAATTCTGATTGATGCGGGCCATAAGACCCCTCCTCACTTTATCGCACTAAACTATCATGGTGCATAACGCCATTTTACACAAAAAGCCCAGCGGGGTCAATCGGCAAGTTCACCATCAAAAACAGCCACGGCAGGGCCGGTCATAAACACATGGCCGGATTTTTCCTCCCAACGCACGCGCAGCTCGCCCCCGGTCAGATGTACCACCGCCTCCCGGTCCAGCTTCCCCTGGGAAGCCATGGCGGCCACAGCGGCACAGGCCCCCGTGCCGCAGGCCAGCGTCTCCCCGCTGCCCCGCTCCCACACCCGTAACTCTAAGGCTGCGGGGCCAATCACCCGAATAAATTCGGCATTAACCCGGTTTGGAAATTCCGAGTGGCGTTCAACCGCCGGCCCAACCGTCCGCAGGTCCAACGCCTGAGGGTTCTCCACTTCAACGACCGCATGGGGATTCCCCATGGACACAGGAATCACTGTGCGCCGCTCTCCCATCATCAATAAATCCACCGGCTCAGAGATCACAGGCTCTCCCATGTCCACCGTCACTTCCGTAATATTCTTTCCCTTTACAGTCAGTTCAAGCTCTCGGTTCCCCGCCTGCGTCTCAATCATAAGATGAGCGCTGTCCGTCAGCCCCCGCTCATAGACATATTTTCCAAAGCAGCGAATGCCGTTGCCGCACATAGCTCCCTCGGAACCATCGGAGTTAAATATCCGCATCCGAAAATCCGCTTGCTTTGACGGACAGATGCAGATGATGCCGTCCCCTCCCACGCCAAAATGACGGTCGGACAAGCGCCGCGCCAAGCCATGCAAATCATCGGGAATGGTCTCCATACAGTTGAGAAAAATATAGTCGTTTCCCAACCCGTGCATTTTAGTAAATCGCATATGCTCCCCTCCTTATAGGGGAGCATATGCGCCAGCTTGGAAAAACAGTCAAACTTGTTAATAATTGATGATATACTTGTCCCGCTCCCAGGAGGACACGCGGGTGCGGTATTCATCCCACTCGGCCTCCTTGCCGGCGATGTACTGACTGGACACGTGCTGTCCCAGGGTGGACATCACCAGCTTATCCTTCTTCATGGCCGACAGGGCCTCCTCCAGCGAGCCAGGCAGTGCCTCAATGCCACGGCGCTTGCGAACCCCGGGCGACATGGCAAAAATGTTTTCAGTCACCTCCGGGGGCGGGGTCATTCCCTTCGCGATTCCGTCCAGCCCTGCGGCCAAACAAACCGCTAACGCGAGATAGGGATTGCAGGCGGGGTCCGGGCAGCGCAGCTCCACCCGCGTTCCCTGTCCACGAGACGCGGGGATACGGATCAGGGTGGAGCGGTTGGACGCCGACCAAGCCATATAGCAGGGAGCCTCAAATCCGGGCACCAGCCGCTTGTAGGAGTTCACCAGCGGATTGGTAATGGCCGCCATCCCCTTCATATGGGCAAGAATCCCCGCGATAAACGAGTAGCACTCCTTGGAGAGCTGCTTGTCTCCCTGCTCGTCAAAAAATACGTTCCTTCCATCCCGATACAGCGACATATTGGTGTGCATTCCATTGCCGGCCAAGCCGTAGACGGGCTTGGGCATAAACGTGGCGTGCAGACCGTCCCTCTGCGCCATGGTCTTAACCGCCAGCTTAAACGTCATAATCTTGTCGGCGCACTCCAAGGCAGGCGCATATTTGAAATCAATCTCGTGCTGTCCGGGGGCTACCTCGTGGTGGGACGCCTCAATCTCATATCCCATCTGTTCCAGCGCAAGGCAAATCCTCCGCCGGGTTGGCTCGCCGTGATCCAAGGGTCCTAAATCAAAATACCCCGCCTCGTCGTTGGTTTTCGTCGTCGGTTTTCCCTCCTCATCCGTCTGGAAGAGAAAGAATTCCGCCTCCGGCCCCACGTTAAAGGTATCATAGCCCATGGACCGGGCCTTTTCCAAAACCCGCTCCAGCACTCCACGGGGATCGCCCACAAAGGAGCTGCCATCCGGGTTGTGCACATCGCAGATCAGCCGGGCCACCTTGCCGTGCTGCGGCTCCCAGGGAAAAATGACAAAGCTGTCCAAATCCGGATACAGATACTGGTCGGATTCATTAATTCGAACAAAGCCCTCAATGGAGGAACCGTCCAACATAATTTGGTTGTTGACCGCCTTCTCAATCTGAGAGGCCGTAATCGCCACGTTTTTCAGCTGGCCAAATATATCGGTAAACTGCATCCGAATAAATTTGACCTCCTCCTCCCTCACGATACGAATAATGTCTTCTTTGGTATAGCCCATGCCTAACCCTCCCATTTCTTTTTCTCGAGCTCATTTTACCACTTCAGTATACTATAAATCCGATTTTTGTCAATCAATTTTGCTTCGGGCGCAAATTTTTGGTTCTGAATCCATGTTTGCACCCCTTTAAACCCTATTTTTTGTCATATCTCACTTTTGGCCATTCCAAAGTAGCTGACCGCCGGCCTGCTGGTATGACTGCAAGACTGAAGCCGGCAAATTGTGGATATCATTTCCTGTGGCTGATGGCATTTTGCGCCGTCTGCTGGATTTCTCTGCCATTCTTTAAAAATTATGCGAAAAAAAATAAAAAGAGTGGGGTTCATTACTTGACATTCCGCTGTCTGCTGTTTAAAATAATGTGCATTGATTTCCAGCATTTTTTCATTCACTTTTCGATTATTTTTGGAGGTATGTCAACAATGGCTCATAAGTACGTCTACCTATTTGACCAGGGCAACGCCAATATGCGCGAACTTCTTGGCGGCAAGGGGGCCAACCTGGCCGAGATGACCCACATCGGCCTTCCTGTGCCCCAGGGCTTTACGATCACCACCGAAGCCTGCACCCGCTATTATGACGACGGGCGTAAAATCGGCGATGATATTCAAGCTGAGATCATGGAATATATTGATAAGCTGGAGTCCATCACCGGGAAAAAGTTTGGGGATCAGGAAAATCCCCTGCTGGTCTCCGTCCGCTCCGGCGCCCGGGCCTCCATGCCCGGCATGATGGACACCATCCTCAATCTGGGCCTGAACGAAGACGTGGTAGCGGTGCTGTCCAATAAATCCGGCAATCCCCGCTGGGCTTGGGACTGCTACCGCCGCTTTATCCAGATGTATTCCGATGTGGTCATGGAGGTGGGCAAGAAATATTTTGAGCAGCTCATCGACCAAATGAAGGAGAAAAAGGGCGTCACTCTGGACGTGGAGCTCACCGCCGACGACCTGAAGGAGCTGGCCGGCCAGTTCAAGGCCGAATATAAGGCCAAAATCGGCGTTGACTTCCCCTCCGACCCCAAGGAGCAGCTCATGGGTGCCATTCAGGCCGTGTTCCGCTCCTGGGACAATGACCGGGCCAATGTATACCGCCGGGACAACGACATCCCCTACTCTTGGGGCACCGCCGTCAATGTGCAGTCCATGGCCTTTGGCAACATGGGCGACGACTGCGGCACCGGCGTGGCCTTCACCCGCAACCCCGCCACCGGCGAGAAAAAGCTGTTCGGCGAATTTCTGACCAATGCTCAGGGCGAGGACGTGGTGGCCGGCGTGCGCACCCCCATGCCCATCAGCGAAATGGAGGAGAAATTCCCCGAGGCCTTCGCCCAATTCGAGCAGGTCTGCAAAACCCTGGAGGAGCACTACCGGGATATGCAGGATATGGAATTCACGGTGGAGCATGGCAAGCTGTATATGCTTCAGACCCGAAACGGCAAGCGCACCCCCGCCGCCGCCCTGAAAATCGCCTGCGACCTGGTGGACGAGGGCATGATCGACGAAAAGAAGGCTGTGGCCATGATCGAGCCCCGCTCTCTGGACACCCTGCTCCATCCCCAGTTCGACGGCAAAGCGCTAAAGGAGGCCCCTCTGCTGGCCTCCGCTTTGGGCGCCTCCCCCGGCGCCGCCTCCGGCCGCGCCGTGTTCTCCGCTGAGGAGGCCAAGGAGTGGGCCACTCAGGGCGAAAAGGTCATCCTGGTTCGGTTGGAGACCTCCCCTGAGGACATCGAGGGCATGAAGGCCGCCCAGGGCATCCTCACGGTGCGCGGCGGCATGACCTCCCACGCCGCCGTGGTGGCCCGCGGTATGGGCAAATGCTGTGTGTCCGGCTGTGGCGAAATCAAAATGGACGAGGCCAACAAGCAGTTTGAGCTGGCCGGCAAAACCTTCCGTGAGGGCGACTGGCTCTCCCTGGACGGTTCCACCGGCAAAATTTACGACGGCGCCATCCCCACTGTGGAGGCCGCCATCAGCGGCGAGTTTGCCCGGGTTATGGGCTGGGCGGACAAATACCGCCGCCTGGAGGTGCGCACCAATGCCGACACCCCCCACGACGCCGCCCAGGCCAAAAAGTTCGGTGCTCAGGGCATCGGCCTGTGCCGCACCGAGCATATGTTCTTTGACGAGAACCGCATCCCCGCCATCCGCGAGATGATCTGCTCCGACACCGTGGAGCAGCGCGAGAAGGCGCTGGCCAAGCTGGAGCCCATGCAGCAATCTGACTTCGAGGGCATCTATGAGGCCATGGAGGGTCTGCCTGTCACCATTCGCTTCCTGGATCCCCCCCTGCACGAGTTCCTTCCCACCGAGGAGGCCGATATTGAAAAGCTGGCCGCCGACATGGGCAAGAGCGTGGCCGACATCAAGGCCATCATCGCCGGCCTCCACGAGTTCAACCCCATGATGGGCCACCGCGGCTGCCGTCTGGCCGTCACCTACCCTGAGATCGCCGTCATGCAGACCAAAGCCGTCATCAAGGCTGCGCTGAACGTCCAGGCCAAGCATCCCGACTGGAACCTGGTCCCCGAGATCATGATTCCTCTGGTGGGCGAGGTAAAAGAGTTTGCCTTTGTCAAGGGGATCGTCACCTCCACTGCCGATCAGCTCATCCAAGAGGCCGGCTCCGGCCTGAAGTATAAGGTGGGCACCATGATTGAGATTCCCCGCGCCGCCATGACCGCCGACGAAATCTCTCCGCTGGCCGATTTCTTCTCCTTTGGCTCCAACGACCTGACCCAGATGACCTTCGGCTTCAGCCGGGATGATGCAGGCAAGTTCTTGGACGCCTACTATGACAAGAAAATCTACGAGAGTGATCCCTTTGCCAAGCTGGACCAGCACGGCGTGGGCCGCCTGATTTCCAACGCCACCCGCTGGGGCCGCTCCACCCATCCGGACATCCATGTGGGCATCTGCGGCGAGCATGGCGGCGACCCCTCCAGTGTGGAGTTCTGCCACAAGATCGGGCTGGACTATGTATCCTGCTCCCCCTTCCGGGTGCCCATTGCCCGGCTGGCCGCTGCTCAGGCCGCTATCGCTGAGGGTAAATAATTTTTTCCAGCATCTGCGTTATTGTCACGGCAAAGCGCTGCGCCTGATGTGTTCAGGCGCAGCGCTTTTATCTATTTTCCTCCCTGTTTAATATGGACACGCCGCCCTTGCATACAGTTTTGGTGGAGGTGGTGTCCATGTGGACAGCATGGCTGTTATTGACCCTGAACGGACTGTTTTTTACACTGCGCCTGGCGGGAAGCACAGGTTCCTTCCCCCGGGCCCTCACCCGGGAGGAAGAACAAAACTGCTTGGAGCGAATGGCCCAGGGCGACACAGACGCCAGAGATGAACTCATCGAACATAATCTGCGCTTGGTGGCCCACATCGTCAAAAAGTATTACACCCCCAACGGCGACCAGGACGACCTAATTTCCATTGGAACCATCGGGCTGATCAAGGGGGTGTCAACGTTTAAGCCCGACAAAAACGTCAGGCTTGCCACCTATGCCAGTCGATGTATTGAAAACGAAATATTAATGTATTTTCGCTCTCAGCGCAAACTGCAAGGGGAACTATCATTGTCAGATTCTTTAGACAACGACGGTGAAAACGGCTCACTGTCTCTCATCGACGTAATCCGCGTAGACGACAATATGCTGGAGGAATTGGACCTGCGGGACGCCTGCACCAAGGTGCGCCGCTGCGTGGAGGCCTGCCTCACCGGCCGAGAGGCCCACATCATTCGCCTGCGGTACGGCCTGGACGACCGCCCGCCGCTTACCCAGCGGGAGATCGCCTCCCTGTGCGGTATCTCACGGTCCTATGTCTCCCGTATCGAGAAAAAAGCGCTGGAGAAGCTCCGCGTGGAATATGAAAAAAAGTAGAGAGGCCCCTGGGTACAGCCCAGGGGCCTCTCTACTTCTTGTTCGCCGGAAGCGCACCCTCCAGTTCCAACAGCCTGCGCTTCACCTCTAAGCCGCAGGCAAACCCGGTAAGAGCCCCGCCGCTTCCCACAATTCGGTGGCAGGGCGTAAAAATCAACAGCGGATTGTCATGATTTGCCATTCCAACCGCCCGCGCGGCCTGCGGTCTGCCCACCGCCGCGGCAACCTGCCCGTAGCTTTTGGTCTGTCCATAGGGCACCGCTCTCAACGCCTCCCAAACGGATAGTTGAAACGCCGTCCCATGAGGTGACAGCACCACAGTAAATGCTTTGCGCTTGCCGGAAAAATACTCGTCCAACTCCGCCGCTCCCTGCGCGGTCAGCGGGGTCTCCCCCTCCGGCCAACCACAGGGCAGCGCGTCTTCGCGCCAGAGAAACACCCGGCTGAGCCCTCGTCCGTCATCCATCAGCCCAAGGGTACCAATGGGATAGTCCCGGAGCAAAACCGGCCCAAAAGCTTTGTTCTTCACTCTCATTTTCCATTAAGCTCCATATACTTCTGGTCAATGTGGCTGTCAACCTGCTTGGAAAATTCCAGCGCGGCATTATATCCCATCTTTTTATTTCGATTATTCATGGCGGCCACCTCAATGATGACAGCCAAATTCCGCCCTGGCTTCACTGGGATAGTCAAGGTGGGTACGCTGACATCCAGCAAAGGGGTAAAATGCTCGTCCGCCCCCAGGCGGTCGTAGACCTTGCCGTCCTGCCAATTTTCCAACTGAATCAACACATCAATCGAGCAGTCAAAATTCACCGCAGACATTCCGAACAGCCGCCGCACATCCACCACCCCGATGCCCCGCAGCTCAATATAGTGGCGGATCAACTCAGGCGCGGTGCCAATCAAGCCGCCGTTTGGAGTGCGCCGGATTTCCACCGCGTCGTCCGCGATGAGACGGTGCCCCCGCTTGACCAGCTCAATGGCCGTCTCGCTCTTTCCCACGCCGGACTCGCCCGCCAGCATAACGCCCTCGCCGTACACCTCCACCAGCACGCCGTGCCGCGTGATGGTGGGCGAGAGCGCCGCGCGCAGATAGGCAATCAAGGTACTCATAATATTTGCCGTATTTTCCTGAGTGCCCAGAATCACCTGCTGGTGCTTCTCGGCCATTTTCATGCACTCCGGGTAGGGGCGAAGCCCACGGGCGAAAATCACCGCCGGAGTATGGTAAGAAAATAGCGTGTCAAACACCACCGCCCGCTTTTCCGAGGAAATGCCCTCCAGATAGGAGATCTCCACCAGCCCCAGCAGCTGCATCCGCTCCTTGTCAAAATAATCGAAAAAGCCGGTGAGCTGAAGCCCAGGCCGGTTGACGTCCTCAATCGTAATCCGCCGCTCCCGATATCCCTCCGGCCCGTAGAGCACACTCAAGTGAAAATTGTCAATAATGGTGCCCAGCTTGATTCCCTGCGTTTCCGCCACAGCAGTCACACCCCTTCCGCAAAAATTTTTTCTTTTATTATACCACACTCCTTCCCCGAAAAAAATAGCGGATTCCGCAAATTCACACTTGATTTTTGGCCGCCGCTGTGTTAGCATAATGAAGTTATCGTTTGCATGAATTTCAACCAGCAAGGAGGTTAGTTAATATGGCCAAATGTGAGTTCTGCGGCAAGGGCGTGAACTTCGGCATTCAGGTGTCCCACTCTCACCGCCGCTCCAACCGTCCCTGGAAGCCCAACGTCAAGCGCGTCAAGGCTGTCGTGGACGGCACCCCCAAGCACGTCTATGTGTGCACCCGCTGCCTCCGCTCCGGCAAGGTCACCCGCGCCGTGTGATTCCATAAGGAAGCAAATTGAGCCTCGTGCGTCAGCACGGGGCTCAACTTTTTGTCAAAAAAAGCAGCCGCAGCCCCGTCCCCCCGATAAAGGGCTTGATATGTGTTCCCTCCTGTGTTATCCTTTTATCATACAAGAGCATTCAAGCCAAAGGATGTGAGACGTGTGATAAAAAAGCTTTTGAAATGGATCGGCATCTGTCTTGCCGTCCTGCTGCTGGCCGCGGCGGGGCTGATCGGCTGGCTCACCGTGCGGGAGTACAAGCCCGCCGCCGTGGAGGACGTGGAGGTCAATCGAACCGGTGCGCCCAAGCAGGTATTCCTGGCCCCCGGGGACAGCCTCACCGTCCTGTCCCAGAACACCGGCTACGCCGGATTGGGCGCGGATTCCGACTTCTTCATGGACGGCGGCACGGACGTGGCCCCCACCGGGGAGCAGGAGGTCACCAACCGAAACGGCCTCATCCAGCAGATGACCGGGCAGGACGCCGATGTGTATTTCATCCAGGAGGTGGACACCAACTCCTCCCGCACCGAGAGCATTGACCAGGCCGACTGGTATGGCAATGCCTTTGACCACAGCGGGAGCGGCACATTTTCTTGGAGCTATGCCCTGAACTACTCCTGCGATTTCGTTCCCTTCCCCTGGCCTCCCATCGGGAAGGTCCACAGCGGTTTGCAGACCCTGTCACGCCTTAACGTGGACAAAGCGGAACGCATCGCCCTGCCCTGCCCCTTCTCCTGGCCGGTGTCCGCCGCCAATCTGAAGCGGTGCCTGCTGGTGAGCTATGTGCCCCTGGAGGGGACGGACAAGGAACTGGTACTGGTCAACCTCCACCTGGAGGCCTATGACGACGGCGAGGGCAAGGCTGCCCAGACAAAAGTGCTCATGGATTTCCTCACATCCGAGTACGAAAAGGGCAATTACGTGATTGCCGGGGGCGATTTCAATCAGACCTTCCCCGGCGCGCTGGACGCCTTCCCCATCCAAGACCCGGAGCTGTGGACACCTGGCGTGCTGGAAAACGACATTCTGCCCCAGGGCTGGCAGTTTGCCTGCGACCTGTCCGTCCCCAGCTGCCGCCTGCTGAATCACCCCTATGACTCCGATCCCGCAGGCAATCAGTTCTACGTTATCGACGGCTTTATTCTCTCCCCCAACGTCCGCCTGGACCGCGTGGAAACGCTGGACCGGCAATTTCAATACACCGACCACAATCCCGTGATTGCGGAGCTGACGCTGGAAGCCGAGGGATAACCCCACAGGCAGCCATCCATATTTGAGGAGGATACCACCATGCTGACCAATGAGTTTCAGGGCGTCTCGCTGTCCCGTTTGGGCTTCGGCGCCATGCGCCTGCCCCTGCTTCCCGGAGAGACCGACGGATCCGCCATTGACGAAAAGCGGGTCGATGAGATGGTTGACTACGCCATGGCCCACGGCGTCAACTACTTCGACACCGCCTACCCGTACCACGCCGGAAAATCTGAAGTTGTGCTGGGCCGCTCTCTGTCCCGCTACCCTCGGGAGCGCTGGTATCTGGCCGACAAATACCCCGGTCATCAGATCAGCAGCAGCTACGACCCCGCCGCCATTTTTGAGGAGCAGCTGAAAAAATGCGGCGTGGATTATTTCGATTTCTATCTCCTTCACAATGTCTATGAAAACTCTATCCAGGTGTACATGGACCAAAAGTGGGGAATTTTAGACTACTTTTTAGAGCAGAAGCGGCTGGGACGCATCCGCTTTCTGGGCTTTTCCGCCCACGGCGGCATCCCCACGCTGGAGACCTTCCTGAACTATTGCGGCAGTCAGATGGACTTCTGCCAGCTTCAGCTGAACTATCTGGACTGGACCCTTCAGCATGGCCGGGAAAAGTACGAGCTGCTCACCCGGCACGGCATTCCCGTCTGGGTGATGGAGCCCGTCCGGGGCGGGCGTCTGGCCCGGCTGAGCGACAGCGAGCTGGCTCCCCTGCGCCAGCTCCGCCCCGGTGACACCGGCGCGGCCTGGGCGTTTCGCTTTTTGCAGGGGCTGCCCAACGTGAAAATGATTCTCAGCGGGATGTCCAGCCTGGAACAGATGGCGGAAAACACAGCCACCCTTTCGGTGGATCAGCCGCTGACCCAAGAGGAACTCGCCGCCCTGCTGGAGCTGGCGGAAACCATGAAGGACTCCATCCCCTGCACCGCCTGCCGCTACTGCTGCGACGGCTGCCCCATGGGGCTGGACATTCCCTCCATGATCGCCGCCTATAACGAGGTGCGCTTTCAGCCCGGCTCCAATGTGGGAATGCGTTTTGACGCCCTTCCACTGGACAAGCGTCCGGCGGCCTGCATTGCCTGCGGCAAGTGCTCCCAGGCCTGCCCCCAGGGAATCGACGTACCGTCGGCTTTGAAGGGGCTGGCCGAGGCCATTGAAAAGACGCCCAGCTGGGCTGATATCTGCAAGCAGCGGGAACAGGAGGCCAAGCAGAATCGGAGCTGAGCCCGCTTCCCTCACCCACAAATAAACCCCAGATGGCTTCGGCCATCTGGGGTTTAAAGCTCCATCCGTTGGGGAAATGCATTCTCCCGCAGCATCCCCCACATTTTATCAATGTAGGCCAGAGTGTAAAAGCTCTCAAAGTAGTGGTAATAAAACGCCCCTCGAGGCGTCATCTCATACACGCCATTCTGATACGTCACAAAGCCCAGCCGTCTCGCCGCCCACAACTCCACACCATACATTTTGCGCAGCGGAACACCAAAAAAACGCTCAAAATCCGCCTCCGCCACCTGGATGCCATAAGCCGCCCAGAATAAATAATATACCATCCTCTGCCGTAGGGAAAAGCGAAGGGTGAGCGCCGTGGGAAGGCTGTTCGCCTCCACCCGCCGGCAGTATTCCTCCATCGAAAAGGTATTTACCTTGAACTGCTCCCGCAGCAGTGTCGCGGCGGAGCAACCGAACCCCAAAAAGGTCTCCCGCGTCATGGAGGAATACCGGACGCTTTCCCCCTGTGCGAATGTCCATACAGAGTTGCGGACGCACCCCAGCTCCTGGCAGTAGGCCGTCACTGCGTCCATCAGCCGCCGCTTTTCTTTTTTCGGCATTGCCGAAACCAGGCTGTCCGTGAAGGTAAAGTCGATAAATGGGTAAAGCGCGATATGGTTTGCTCCGTTGGCAAAAGCGGTGTCGATATCCGCCTTCAATTCGTCCAGGGTCTGCCCCGGCAGAGCAAAAATAAAGTCCATGGACACTGTTTCAAAAGGAACCGCCGCCAGCGCCGCGGCCAGGGCGGCGGGGTCCGCCGCCTCCCGCCCCAACACTGCCTGATGCCTCCCCTGAAACGACTGAATCCCAATGCTGAGCTTGGTCACGCCCGCGTCCCGCAGCGTCCGCAGCACGGGGAGAACCACATCGCTGGGATGAAGCTCTACCCCAATCCCCTCGGTGATGTCATAATACCTGCCCAGCGCGTCAATGATCTCCTTCAACCGCCCGGCGGCAAGCGCCGGCGTACCGCCTCCAAAATACAAACTGGTGACCCGTTTTTTCTCCTCTCCCCGGCCTCCCACCAAATGGATTTCCTGGATGAGCGCGTCAATATAGCGATCACACCGCTCCTTTGAATACTCCATTTTGCAGTATGGGCAGAAATTGCACACGCTTCTGCAAAACGGAATGTGGACGTATAACCCTAACTGTTCACATTCCTCATAAGGCAGGCGGGAATCAAATTCGCCCGTAAATACGAAGGGCTTGACGGACCGGGTCAGCCACATTCTCACTAAATCAGTTATCATATTCATTGTTCACCCTATACATACTTCAAATAGGTTTGCAGCATTTCTATGATAATTTTCAAATTTCCGCGGAACAAAAGGGTGTATTCCGCCACAAAAAAATATCCGCAGTGCTGGCACAGCCCCTCCACCTCGATACACCGCCCACAGGTGCTCAGCTTGCCGTTTTCCATCACCACGCACTGATGGCAGGGCGTAGGAAAACGTTGATCCACCAAATAGGGAAAGGCGCTTTTCAGGTTGAATACCGGCGCTCCTTCCCTCATCATCTGCACAATATCCCGGCAGCACGCCGCCTTTTCTTCCCTGCTCAGGGCCAGTTCTGCCGTATCTGGATAGGGCGTATGAAAATTGAACGACACCGCGCGGACGTTTTTCTCCCTCATCGCCGTATGGCACACGTCTCGAATCCCGCTTTTGTTGATTTGGTTGATCGCCATATACAGGCAGATGTTGTCTGCCGGCGCATTTCGGATATTTTCCAGGATAACGTCATAAGTCTCGCCCCGGATCTCATTGTGCTGCTCCCGCGTTCCGTCCAGACTGAGCAGAATCAGGTCCGCCTCGGGCAGTTCCAGAGGAAACGTCCCGTTTGTCACCACGTTTACAATCAAAAAGCCCATTTGCTTGGCCTGAATCACCAAATCCCGCAGCGTTTTGTCCCCATCGCGCCACAGGAAGGTCTCTCCGCCGCAGAAAAACAGAATCCGGATTCCCATGCTGTACAACTGCTCCATCTCGGCCTTGATCTGCTGATAGGAATACATCATCGCCGTGACGTTGTTGACGGAGCAGTGCTTACACCTCAAATTGCATTGGTCGGTCACAATAATCGTCCCAAGAATCGGCTTTTCCCCGCGAAGCAGCACCGTTTTCATCCCAAACCCAGCAAAATACAAGAAATCCTTTATTTTCACGGCGTTTTCACCCCCATGCCACGCTTATTTAGTATAGCATACGCCTGAGCAGAAATCAATCCGCTGCCGCAGACGCCTCAAACAGCAAACGCCTTGTTCAGTACTTCTGAACAAGGCGTTTACTGTTTGGAGCTGGTAATGTGACTCGAACACACGACCTGCTGATTACGAAATATATTAGACATGATTTCAAGCATAACTATGCCTGCATTTACATTATTTTTCAACGCATTTCAAGAATTAAAATCAAGAATATTTAATTATATATAAATTCAGTTACTAACAAAACACAATCAAAAAGGAGGGAACGCAATGCCCCCTCCTTTTTATACGCTTTCCAGCCTGTGTATTACGTTGTCATACGCCCTGCGGTTAACCACTTGAAGCGCATCCATTAAATCATCTATAATGGACCAAACTTTTTTGGGGTCTTTCCCGTCCACAGCCCGCAGAAATTCACTGTCTCCGTACCGGCCCAGCGTCTCCGAAACGGGAATTCCCGTTTCGGAGTACGCAGCCGCCTGTGGTTGGGGTGCTGACAGGCCCAGCATTTCTTTGCGCACCGTGTAAAGGCTGGCCAACTTAGCATAAACGGCAAAAGAGCTTTCTTCTTTTTCCAATTCAGAAATTGCCCACTCAAGCTCTTTCAGGTTTGGCGCGGACATAGCCGCACCTCCTTATGCGTTTTCCAGCTGGCGCATGAAGCGCTTAATGGTTTCTCGGTCCTGATCATTGGCGGAGTCAAGGGCCATCTCCAAATGCTCCATCATCTCGGATCGGCCATCGTCCCGACTGTACCGGCCACGGCTATCCCTGCGGCGGGAGCTGTAACCGTCCATGCCATCGTCCCGGCTGTAGTGGCCTCTGACATAGTGCTTGCCACGGTTTGCGTAGCTACTGCCGCGCCCGTAGGTGCCCTGCATATCGGCCCGCCACTCGCCATCCTCGCTGTAGCCGTCCTCCTCCAGCATACAAATCTTGTCGATGTTTTTGATGGTGTCTGTGATCTTGTGAACAACTTCCAGGTCACCGGCGCCCATCTCACGCTTGTCGGCCAGCTCTTCCAGCTCGGACCACAGCTTTTCCTTTAGTTCATGCAGTTTTTCCATGTCGATTCTCCTTTCAGGCTACCCGCTCAATAATGAGGTTGGGGTTTGCCAGGTTGATTGCCTGAGTGCTCACGTTCTCCACTGCGACATTCAGGCAGCAGCCCCGATCCACTTCGATAAATGCGGAGACCGAAACATTGAAGTAGTTCTCAACGGCGGCAGGCGTCACAGTAGCAATCGTGCTGTAAAGCGGCTCTCCAGCAATTGCGAGGGCGATTGAGATAGCGCCCGCTGTACCGCCTGTAGGAACTGCGATATTTCCGTTAAAGGTGACTCTGTACCTAGCCTTGCATTGGTTAGTTCGCCCTCTCAGCGTAAAAATTCCGCTTCCCTCCCGGTGCGAGACATTCCCGTTGCAGCAGCGGACGGGTGTCTCGGTAAACACTGCGTTCTGATTAGGGAGAATCGTCTGTACGGCGTTGTTGGTAAATTCAGCAGCCATTTTATCAGTCCTTTCTGAAAGTATAACGGCGGAGGCATAACACCCCCGCCGCTGTTGTCAAAATCGGCACGGGGCCGAACATATCGAATTTATCGATAAGTTGCTCAGATATTCGGTTTTAGCAGCTGCCGCATCCGCCACAGCCGTTATTGCCCCAGCCGTTAAATTGACCGCAGCAGTTGGTGGGGAAGGAAACGGGAGTGGGGGGCTGGACGATGTAGGCTGCGGTGGGGCACTCCGCGCCGGTGCGGCGGAGAATGGTAGCCTCACTCGCGGAAATCATCGCGCCAATAGCGGCGTTCTGCTGGGCCTGGGAGGCGGACAGCTGGAGCGCCTGAATCTGAGCGGCCTGGGCGGCGATGCGGTCATCCTTCGCGGCCAGCTCCTGCTGGCACATCTTGTCCAGGATAGCCCGGAAGCCGCTGTTCTGGCTGTCGATGATGTCCCGGGTGTTGTTCTGCATCAGGTTGCGGGTATTGCAGTCCTCCTGGGCGATGGTGAACTTCACGCCGTCAATGGAGCGCTGAGTCTCGCAGCAGCAATCCTTCTGCTGGTAGCCCAGGTTACACAGCTGCTGCATCAGGGCAGCCTGCTGGTTGGCCCGGGACAGCTCCGCCTGGGAGAAGCCCTGCATTACGTTCATGCCCAGACCGTTGATACTGTTCTGCATGGCGTAGAAGCCGTCACACAGGCCCTGGGTCACGCCGCGCACGGCGTTCTCCAGGCCATTGAAGTTGAACTCAGAGCACAGGTCGGCCCGAGTCAGAGCGCCGTTGGCCGCAGCCATCATGCCGCCGTTGCCCCAGCCGCCCATGCCGCCGAACATACCGCCGCCCCAGCCCCCGAACATCATGGGGAACAGGAACAGCATAACGATTGCAATCAGCCAGTCGCCGCCGAAGCCGCCCCAGCCACCACCGTTTCCGTTGTTGCCCGTCACAGCCGCCACATCAGCAGCGGACAGAGGAGCAGCACAGTTTTCAGAACCAAGAGACATATTTTATTCTCCTTTGTTGATGTATTTGCAAAGTCTGGCCAGACTGTATGCACAAATTGATGGTTGACAATACGCTCTTTTGCGTAGTAATATAAGTTTGAGGTGATACTATGACATTTGGGGAATATATGCGAGAAAAGGGGTTCACCGCAAAAAGCCTCGCAGAAAAATCTGGGCTTAGTATTCGGAGCGTGGAGCGCTACACAACAGGACGTTTGCCGCTGTCGAACTCCCGCGCATGGTTCATTGCGGCCATTGCAAAAGCACTTGATACCACAGTTGAATACCTTCTAACGCTGGATGATTGACCGCCTTTTTGGGCGGTCAAATTTTTTGCACTTTTTTGAAATTCCCTCTTGACATACGCCAGAAAGCGTAGTATTATAACCTCAAGAGATACGCCATCAAGCGTATAAATAACACAACAGGCCACAGGCCGGGAGGGAAAGAAAATGATGGAAATTAAGGTTACAACGTACTGCATCAATAAGGGACAGCCGGGTCAATATTTCGGCCTAAAGAACGCCGAAACCGGGGATGTCCTGTACTATGCTCCGAATAATTGGAAGACGGAAAAGGGTGCGATGCGTTGGGCCGTTAGGAACGGATACAACTTCGTTCCCCACCTGACGATGGCTGACTGACTACCAACCGAACAGCCCGCCCCGGAGGTTACGAGGGCAAGAAAGGGGAACGGAAATGGCAAGCAATTTTTTTACAGATGAAATTTTGCAGGCATACCGTGTTTTAGGTGAAAGAGCTTTTGTCCAAAATATACTTGATATCGATAGTTGGTTTTATGGAAAGCTAATCACCGATATTGAACGAAAAGAACTCCACAGCATGAATAAAGATTTGTATCGAACCGCCCTCTAACCAGGGTGGTTTTTATCTGCGAGGCAGAACCCCCATCATCCGCTGGACGATGTTCTCCGCCATGCCCCGGAGCTGGTTGTATTGGTCCTGGGTGATTCCGCTGGAATTGATTTTTTCCTGAAGCTGCTGCATCGGATTTCCCTGAAAACTCTGGATGTGCTGGAGCAGGGCCGGGGCAAAGTTGCGCTGCCCTCCCTGCGGGGACTGGGAGCCGCCCATAGCAGAAAAGAACGGATTAGCCATTCTCTGTATCCTCCTTTACTTTAGCGACCTTTGCGGGCCGTTTGAACCGCTCCGCAAGGATGTCCTCCAGCTGGTCGCGGGTGACGAACTGGCTCCAGTCAATTTGAGGCGCGGCCTGCTGGGGTGCGGGGTTGTCCGTTCGTTCCACCAGGTCGTAAACAACTGTGGACGGCTTCCCGGTGCTGTCCGCTTTGCGCAGATAGATCACTGGATTGTTGGTGTCCCACAGGGCCACAGCACTGTTTGGGGCTACGAGGTAGCCGTCCGCTTCTCCTTTGCCGCTCACCCAAATAATTCCGCCGTTTTGCGGCCCGCCAGCCGGGGTAATCGGCCCCATATTGGTTTGTATGGGCTGGGGATGCTGTGCCACCTGCGCCCCCTGCATCACCTGACTCTGTCGAAGCTGGGCCAGCTGGTCGGGCACTGGGCCGGGGTAATACGGAGCGGGCTGGTAGCCCCCGTAGGGGTACGGTTGATAGGCCATTGTAAATACTCCTTTTACTTGATCGAGTAAGCAAGTTTTTGGATGGAATTGCTATAACCCATTGCGTTACAATGGTTTTTTAACTTGACGGTAACTTTCAAGAACGCGTCCAGTAATATTGTGGAACCTCTCCCCCGCTGTTCCAGCTATCCCAAAATTGCCCATCCGCTACAGTCACCACATGGCGTCCGGGCATGGAGAGAATAAACGTACCATGTGGGTGGTCGGCAGCAAAATCCGCCACCGTATAGCAGTCCGGGCAATCATCCGGTATCCAGTGGCGAGTAAAGCCGTGACCCTTAAGATACGGCCCCCACACGCTGTCCGCGTTGGGCAGGTCTCCCCGGCTAAAACCTTCCAGAGACAACCCAACATAGGTTTCTTCCCAGGTCTGTCCCAAAGCCTTTGATATGGCCCGGACAGTACAGTCTCCCACGCTTTTCCCCGCCGGGTTCGGTTGGTAATAGGCATAGTTACCCATCATTTGGCCTCTGCCGCTGGCCGCGCTCAATCTCGCAGATATACCGCTCCAGCCCGGAATCATTTCCCTGCCGCTTATACCAAAACACGGTGTCAAAAGCGGTTTCCGCGTCCATTCCGGCATTGATCAAGCGGTCGATATCGTACATGGGGATACCTCCAAAAAAAGAATAGGAGGGCACGGAAATGCCTGTTGGCATGGCGGCCCTGCCGCCGAATCTCCGCGTCCTCCTATGGGTATATTTTCACAAAAAAGAAGCCCATGGGCAATGTCGCCCACGGGCCTCTTTCGTGACATTTTATTTGTGGTGGAACAGCTTGTCCTCCGTCTTGTACACAATCCTCTTTGTTTGCCGAACAGACAATTCAAATTCTTCGGCCAGCGCCTCATAGGTGAGGCCGTCAAGAAGGCGGCGCTTCAAAATCCTTCGGTCACGTTCCTTCAAAATCCACTCGTCAATAAGGGATTCAAGCTCTGAGCGTGGCAGGTCAAATTGGTACTTCACTTTTTCTTTACCTTATACCCCTTAGCCTTACCCCTGCTCTGCTTCTTCTTTCTGATCTTCAGTTTTTGGCCCATATAGCACATCTCCTTGTTTGCCAGAATTGATGTTGTTCAGGCCCTCGCCGTCCTGCGTGTAGGTGTACGTCTCGAATTGGCTCTCATAAATCAGCCAACCGATGTTGCTTGCGAGCAGAACAACAATTAGCACAATGATTATAATCCATTGCCGCACATCCCGCCGCTCAGCCCTTGCCATTTCTCCCTCATATACGATGTATGGCACGGTTGTTTTCTCTTTCTCCATGCCGATTTCCTTTCTTTAGTCCAACTTCCCCCGCCGGTCCAGCGTGGTCATGATCCGGCAGTAGTCATAGGACACGTTGATGATGTTGTCATCCAGCCGGGTGGGGTCGGGGTCTTTCTCGCCCTGGAGGGAGCCATCCTCCAGCAACTTCTGGATGGTGGGCCTGAAGTGCTCTGGCACATCATTCAGCTTCTCGTAAATAACAACCATTTCGTCGTCCTCCTTTTTGTCGTCGGGCACGAGGGCCCAGTCAGGCCGCCCGTAGCCCTTGATTTTTGCGTACCGCAGGGAGTATTTACACGAGCGCACCGCGCTGGGGCTGCCCGCGTTGCCCTCAAT
>ERZ808028.25-NODE-25-length-197640-cov-6.987756_pt1 | contig 197640 bp, 183 predicted proteins | sample MGYA00380184_ERZ808028 | MGnify/ENA primary metagenome ERZ808028 (study PRJEB31490, sample SAMN06133397) | mouse gut metagenome | isolation source: J8_1 | host: mice | place: China: Chengdu | collected 2015-05 ...
AAATTCATCTGATCGCATTGCTAAATATTCTACTTTTTCAACGCCAGCAGCTTGTAAAGTCGTCATATCGTTCATTTCATTTAAAATAGTTGTATAGCTATTATTAGCCTTTTTAATTAAAGTAGATAAATTGTCTACTTGATTGATTGCTATTTCTGCATCTTCTGATTGGGTAACAGCTCCGCTTGAGATTTCTCCAATTGCATAATGAATTTCATCTGCAGAAGCGGTTGTTTCTTCCGTAATCGCACTTAATGTTTCTGAAGAGCTTCGAATGTGATCGGAAGAAATTTTCGTATTGTCTACCATTTCATTTAAACTATTTTTCATATCATTCACATTGGAAGCTAAAATACCTAATTCGTCTGTTGTTCCGATTGGTATGTCTTTTCCTGATAGTTTTCCTTTCGCAATATCTGAAGTCATATGCATGATTTTACGAATATAAGTTGTCATACGATTTGAGAAAAAGGCAAAGAGTATGAGTCCAATTATTAATGATAGCGTAATCGCCAATAAAGTTGTAAATAATAATTGATTTGCTCCAGCGTTAAAGTCCATTTCATATGTGCCAGCCGCAATAATCCAATTCCAATGTGGATCGACCATACTAAATGTAATTTTGGGTGCTTTCACATCGGGATTTGTAGGAGTTGGCCAATCATAGCGAATGAAACCACCACCATGCAGCGCTACATCAATAACTTCCTTCATAAAATAACGTCCATCGTCTGTTTGAAAGTCTGAAACATCTTGTTTATCCAAACTAGGGTGGGCCTCTATCATCCCATTTTCTTGTACAGCATAAAAATAAAAATTCTCTCCAAACTTTGCAAGATTATCAATGCTTCTAGTACCGTCTTCCTGCTTTTTACCTACAATTTTTGTACGCGCAATTTCTTGTGCTTCATCAAGGGGTAACAACCCTCTTTCAACTTCACTATTGAGTACATCGATTAAGTCCAAAATAGCGTATGTCCCATTTTGTAATCCTTCTTTGCCAACGTTGCTCAACTCTGATTTTGCAACAAAATAATTGACGATTCCAACGGATAAAAGCGGAATTAAAATAACGAGTGATGCCAATAATACTAATTTATTTCGTACAGAGTTTTTCACAGAAATACCACCTTTCAATTTCGCTTATGTATGAGGATATATGAATAAAGTATCATTACTTTATGATAACTCATATCATTCGGAATAGAAAGTCAATTAAGAAAAATAAAATCCCCATGTACTAAAAAATTTAGAACATGGGGAAGATGGATTAAATTTTAAACTGTCCAATTAAGCCATTTAGCTGTTCTGCTAAACGTGCTAGGTCATCTGAATTTGTTGTAATATCAGACATCGAGCTACTAATTTCCTGTGCAGAAGCAGATGTTTCTTCGATGCCAGCTGCGGATTCTTCCGAAATTGCAGCAATTTCTTGTACGGAGTTATTCATTTGTTCTGTATCTTTCATAATGTCTACTAAGTTCTGAGTAGTCATTTCGATATTATGCACCATGTTTTCTACAGCTTCTGTAATACCAGAGAAAGTTTTTTCTGTTTCCTCAATTTGTCGTGTACCTTGTTCAACTTCTTGGTAACCATATTCAAGTGATTCTGTAACATTATTTGTTTCGTTTTGAATATTGCTGACGATATTTGTAATATCAGAAACTGAATCAGAAACGCCTTCAGCCAGTTTTTTCACTTCATCCGCCACGACTGCAAAACCTTTACCTTGTTCACCCGCACGTGCAGCTTCAATTGCAGCATTTAATGCTAGTAAATTTGTTTGTTCGGCAATGTCTTGAATGACACCGACGAGTTTGGAAATTTCTTGTGATTGATTGTCTAACTGTTTCACTTTATCAACAGCTTCATGCATAATTTGATCAATCAGATGCATTTGTTTTGATGATTTATTCATCAATTGTTGGCCTTCTGTCGTCATGTTTAGCACGTTGGAAGAGGCTTGCTCGACAACTTGTCCATTTGCAGTCGTGTCATTGATTTTTTCTGTAAACATCGACATGTTTTCTGACATATCGCTTGCATGTCCAGCTTCTGTTTCCGCACCTGCGGCTAATTCTTGCATTGTCGCTGCAATTTGGTCTGTGCCGAGTGTTACTTCATTTGCAGCATGTGTGAGTTCTGAACTTTGTCGACCAACTGTATTGGAAACCGTTCCAATTTCCTCCAACAATACTTTCATATTATCATTCATTTCATTTGTTGCTTTAAATAATTGACCAGTTTCATCTTGCAAAGTCGAATTTAGAGCCGGTTGAGTTAAATCACCACTTGCGATTAATCCCATGCGCTCCATCACTGTATTAATTGGCCTAGAAATAGATCTCGCGGTAATAATCGCAGCAATTGTGCCAATTAGGATAACGAGAATCGTGACGATTAAACCAAGTATCAAAGTGTTATTGCCATTACTAATCATATCTGTCGATGTTTCGTAGAAAGTGTTTTCACGGTTTACAGCTAATTCATTAAAGCCATTCATTACGTCACGAATTAATACGGTTACAGTTGATAAGTTTTGAGTCGCCGCTTCTAGATTGCCTTTTTGAACTTCTGGAATGACATTATCAATTACGTATGTTCTCCACTCTATACTTTTATCGATTAACTCTTTTACCTGCTCGGAATTAGTTGTTTCAAGCACTTTGTCTTGGTAGAGAATACTGTCTTCTGTATATTCATTAAATAAATCTAAGTACAGATCATCACCAAATAAAATATATCCACGAATCGCTGCCATTCTTTGTGCTGCATTAAAAGCAAGCCTTTCATCTGCTACTAACATCGGAACTTCTTGTTCTGCTAAATGCTTTGTATTTGCATTCGTTTTATTAATGGCTTGGAAATTATAAATACCTAGCCCAAGTACCAATAGCAATGCTAATGAAAATCCGAATAAAATCTTCGCACGAATACTTTTGAAATTGAATAAATTTTTCATTTGATGACCTCCATTAAATTTTAAATTGCTGAACGAGTGTATTCAATCGTTCGACTAAATGTGCTAATTCATTTGAGTTTGTTGTAATATCAGCCATTGAACTACTAATTTGTTGTGCTGAAGCAGAAGTTTCTTCTACCCCTGCTGCAGATTGTTCTGAAATTGCAGCAATTTCTTGTACTGAATTGCTCATTTGTGCTGTATCTTTCATAATATCTGTCAAGTTTTGTGTCGTCATGTCGATGTTGTGAACCATATCTCTAACGGCATTAGTAATATTAGAGAATGTTTCTTCTGTACTCTCAATTTGACGTGTCCCCTGTTCAATTTCACGGTAACCATGTTCCAATGATTCTGTTACATTATTTGTTTCGTTTTGAATATTACCGACAATATTTGTAATATCAGTTACTGAATCAGAAACACCTTCTGCTAATTTTCGCACTTCATCAGCTACAACAGCGAAGCCTTTTCCGTGTTCACCCGCACGTGCAGCTTCAATTGCCGCGTTTAATGCGAGTAAATTTGTCTGTTCGGCAATGCCTTGAATGACTGCGACGAGTTTAGAAATTTCTTGTGATTGGTTGTCTAAATGTTGTACTTTGTCAACTGCCTCATGCATAATCTTATTGATTAAATGCATCTGTTTAGACGATTGATTCATCAATTGTTGGCCTTCAGTTGTCATATTTAAAACGTTAGTAGAAGCTTGTTGCACAGCTTGTCCGTTCATTGTTGTGTCATCGATTTTATCTGAGAAGATGGCCATATTCTCAGACATATCACTTGCATGACCTGCTTCTGTTTCAGCACCAGCTGCCAATTCTTCCATCGTTGCCGCAATTTGATCTGTGCCTAGCATTACTTCATTTGCCGCATGTGTTAATTCTTCACTTTGCCCGTTAACTGTGCTTGAAACTGTCCCGATTTCTACAAGCAATTCTTTCATATTTTCATTCATTTCATTGGTAGCTACAAATAACTGTCCGATTTCATCTTTTGAAGAAGTTATTAAAGAAGTCGTCGTTAAATTCCCTTGTGCAATTAAATTCATACGGTCCATTACTAGTTTTAATGGATTGACAATCGATCTTGCTGTAACTAATGCAATGGTAATGCCAATGAGAACAACGAGTAATGAGATAATCGTAACAATGATAATCGTAGTTTGCCCATTAGCTAAAATTTCTTCTTCATAATCAATAATATGTTGCTCACGATTTTCTGCGAGTTTTGTATAACTAACAATTAATGCATCACCGTACTGTGCCGCGTTAATAATGTTAGCAATTGCAGTTTCTTCATTTCCTGCATCGTATTCTTCAAAAACCTCTTCGAGAATATATGTACGCCATTCAGCAGTGTTACTAATTAGCTCTTCAAGCTCGGCAGAAGGGGAAATGGCTTGGATTTCTTCTTGATATTTTTGCGCCTCTTCTGTTGCAGCGTGAAATAATTCCTTATAATTCTCATCACCGCTAATGATATAGCCACGAGCTGCTCCAATCCGATCGTACATCGTTATGACAATTTTTTCATCAGCAATCAACATTGGTAATTCTTCATTTAAAATATTTTCTACAGTTTTATTGCCATTGTTTAAAATTGTGAAAATATAGCCACCTAAAGAAAGTACTAAAATTAAAATGATTGAAAATCCAAATAACATTTTCGTTCGAATACTTCGAAAATTCAGTGATTTTTTCATGTCTAAAACCTCCTAAATTGTATATAATTTTAATGGCCTCCAAATTAATGTGTTTTTGATTTACACACCCTTTCAATAGCATAATTCAATTTATAATGGTTCATTAGGCTTGATTGATAATAAAAAACTAAACATTGTTAATTCATATTTAAATTTTATATTCATTACTATTATACTATTTCGAGAATAGAAAATCATCTATTTTCCAAGGTAATTGTGTCAGTTATTTGAAACCCACTTATTTCCATTCATTAACATGATTACTGTTAAAAAGGAGTTTGAAAATATTATGAGTTTATTTATAGTTTGCAATAGCTTCCAAGTAGATTGTTAGTAGTAATTAAAGTTGTGGCTTTTTATTATATCGAGATAGTATATTAGACTTATTGCTTGGCATGGCTTAGATTTTCATTGAAATATAGTTTAATGGGTCTTCATTTTGAATATGGGCTTATTGGTTGTTCGATTCGTGCAGCAACCTGTTACAATCATTTTGAAGGTTAGTTAAAAAACTTCGAAATTTTTCCATCATTGATAGAAAGTTTAGCGAATGCCAAGAATATTGTGTAGAATGAAAACAATGTTTTATATAGCTAGTTGATGAAATGAGAAAGGTAGATGCAAAATATGCTCAATTTAAATTCGTTGATCAAAAAAGGGCTATTCTTAATTTTATGTATTGTTATAGTATCCGCTTGCAGTCAAAAGGAAAACTCCAAAACGTTAACAATTTCAGTAGCTGCTAGTTTGAAAGAGTCGATGTTAGAGCTTGAAAAAATGTATCAAGAAGTTAATCCGGCTGTAAAATTAAACTTTAATTTTGGCGGATCAGGTGCTTTAGCACAACAAATTCGCCAAGGAGCACCAGTAGACGTCTTTTTCTCTGCAGCAAAAGAGCCTTTTGAAGCTTTAGAGAAAGAACAACGCATCGCTGAATCTAGTGATTTACTAGGAAATGAACTTGTCTTAATTATGCACAAAGATACGGAAAAATCAATAGATGACTTCCGTCAGTTGTCGCCCGACTTGATTGATAGATTGGCAATTGGGACGATAGAAACAGTGCCTGCCGGTCAATATGCGGAAGAACTGTTGGAAAGTTTAAATCTTTGGGAATCGTTACAAGAGCAAGTTGTTTTTGCTAAAGATGTCCGTGAAGTATTGGCCTATGTGGAAACTGGAAATGCTGATGCAGGAGTAGTTTATCAAACAGATGCAATGAGTTCAAAGCAAGTGAAAATCATGGCTAAAGCTGAAGCCGCACTACATACACCAATTGTCTATACAGTTGGGACGTTATCGAATACGAAAATGGTTGAAGAAGCGGATCAGTTTTTTCGTTTTTTACAAACGGATGATGCAAAGCAGGTGTTCATAGCACATGGATTTACAATTCAGTGAATTTTCTTTCCCAGCATTTATGCACCCGATTTGGTTATCGTTACAAGTAGCGGTCATTGCTAGTAGTATTGCGGTAGTGATGGGGATTTGGATTGGCAAGCTACTTGCTAGAAAACAGTTTAGGGGCAAAGTATTTTTGGAAACTTTATTGATGATTCCAATGGTTTTACCACCGACAGTCATCGGTTTTTTATTGCTTGTTATATTTGGTAGAAACAGTGCCATTGGTCAAGCATTTGAATGGTTTTTTGGTCAATCGATTGTATTCACAATGCCGGCAGCGATTATTGCGGCAACAGTGGTCGCATTTCCATTGATGTACCATGCTGCAAAAGCAGGTTTTTCTGGTGTCGATGAATCTATTGAGGAAGCAGCAAAAATAGATGGAGCGAATAATTGGCAAGTGTTTTTGAAAGTAACGATGCCTCTCGCTAAAAATAGTTTAGTCGCAGGTATCATTTTAAGTTTCGCACGGGCACTTGGAGAGTTTGGTGCAACGTTTATGTTTGCAGGCAATATCCCTGGAAAAACACAAACGATTCCGACAGCAATTTATATCGCTTTAACATCAAATCAAATGATGCTCGCTTGGCTTTGGGTTGTAGTTATGATTGCTATTTCTTTTAGTTTATTGCTGGTCATTCAACTTAGAAATCGTGAAATAGATTGAGCGTTTGGGGGATGGAACAGTTTTTTCTAATTAGGGATTTGGATAAGCGAGTGACGGCCTATTTAAAGGATCGTTTATGAATTGTATTCACATAAAATAATGCTTCTTTAAAGGGCAACAACATTGGATAAGCGATGTTGCTGCCTTTTTTAATACTTTTTTATTCTAAACTTGATGACTTATGAATGAAAGCGATCAACTAGTAAGAGAACAGGATGCACTTGTTACACAATCACTTTATCTTGTAAGGAGACCATCACTATAGACTCCGATAATATCTTTACCCTTAATTTCAAACAAACTCTAACCTAACGAGTTTCATTCAAAATTCAACAAACTTATCTTGTAATTGACAAAGAGAATGATATTTCGTGAAAGTTTTGTCGATTTAGGGAATTACCCTAGTTATATAGGACTTTCCCTAATAGTGGGACGAATCTTTGTCCACGATAATAGAGTTATGAGAATGAAAGTATTGATTCCCCGTCAAACTTTATCATTCAAGGAGAAAGGATGATCAGTCCGTATGAAACAGAAATTTGGTTTAAGATTTTTTCAACCGACAGAAAAGTATTCGGGAAGTTGGTCAATTCTAGAGCAGAAAAGTAGAGAATGGGAGAATATGTACCGTGAGCGTTGGTCGCATGATAAAGTCGTTCGAACGACACATGGTGTCAACTGTACAGGTTCTTGTAGTTGGAAAGTGTTCGTGAAAAACGGCATTATCACATGGGAAAATCAGCAAATTGATTATCCATCATGTGGTCCTGATATGCCTGAATTTGAACCGAGAGGATGTCCGCGTGGGGCGTCATTTTCATGGTATGAATATTCACCGCTTCGTGTGAAATATCCTTATATGCGTGGCCGTTTATGGCGTTTATGGCGTGCGGCTTTAAAAGAACATAAAAACCCGATTGACGCATGGGCGAGCATTGTTGAAGATCCAGATAAATCAAGAGCGTATAAAAAAGTCCGTGGTAAAGGTGGGCTAGTGCGTGTTGATTGGCAAGATGCACTAGAGCTCATTAGTGCACAACTGATTTATACAATTCGTAAGTTTGGTCCAGACCGCATAGCAGGGTTTACCCCTATTCCAGCAATGTCAATGATCAGTTATGCAGCTGGCGCTAGATTCATAAGCTTACTAGGAGGAGAGATGCTAAGTTTCTATGACTGGTATGCAGATTTACCACCGGCGTCACCACAAATTTGGGGCGAGCAAACGGACGTACCTGAATCATCGGATTGGTATAACGCAGGTTACTTAATTATGTGGGGTTCAAACGTACCATTGACGAGAACACCCGATGCGCATTTTATGACGGAAGTACGTTATAAAGGCGCGAAAGTCGTTTCAGTTGCACCAGACCATGCGGAAAACGTGAAATTTGCAGATAACTGGTTAGCGCCACATCCAGGAACAGATGCGGCACTTGCACAAGCGATGACGCATGTTATTTTGGATGAGTTTTATGTACAACGTCAAGAACCGTTGTTTATCAATTATGCAAAACAATATACCGATATGCCGTTCCTCATTATGTTAGAAGAACATGATGGCAAATTAAAAGCAGGTCGTTTCCTACGTGCAAGTGATATCGGTCAAGATGCTGAACATGCAGAGTGGAAGCCAGTAATCGTCGATGCGAATACGAATGAAGTGATTATTCCAAACGGTACGATGGGGCAGCGTTGGGAAGAAGAAAAAGATTGGAATTTAATTTTAGAAAATGAAGATGGTACGAAAATCGATCCAGCAATGTCTGTAGAAGATGCAGATGCGACTTGGGAAGAAATTGTATTCCCATACTTTGATCAACAAGAAAATGGCGTCTTCAGCCGTCATATTCCAACGAAGAAAATGACGTTAGCAGATGGTACGACGCAACTTGTGACGACTGTTTATGATTTAATGCTTAGTCAATACGGTGTGAAACGTGGTCATGATAGCGCGTTGAATGCCACGGGTTATGACGATGCAACTTCTCATTACACACCGGCTTGGCAAGAGAATATTACAAGTGTGAAAGCATCTGTGGTGACGCAAGTAGCGAGAGAGTTTGCGCAAAACGCGATTGATACAGAAGGTCGTTCGATGATTATTATGGGGGCTGGAATTAACCACTGGTTTAATAGTGATACGATTTATCGCTCGATTTTAAACTTAGTTATTTTAACAGCTTCACAAGGTGTGAACGGCGGCGGTTGGGCACATTACGTTGGACAAGAAAAAGTGCGTCCAATTGAAGGTTGGTCAACAGTGGCATTCGCAAAAGACTGGCAAACACAACCGAGATTGCAAAATGCGACATCATTCTTCTATTTTGCGACAGACCAATGGAAGTATGAAGAAATGGGCACAGATTCATTGAAATCACCATTAGCAGATGATATTCGCTACCAACATCCAGCAGATTATAATGTGTTAGCAGCACGTTTAGGATGGTTACCATCTTATCCGCAGTTTAATAAAAATAGTTTATTATTTGCGGAAGAAGCGGCGAAAGAAGGAAAAACATCCGCAGAAGAAATTATTCAACATGCTTATGAACAAGTTGTTTCTGGAGAAGTAAAAGCAGCTGTAGAAGATCCAGGCGCACCTGAAAATTTCCCGAAAACTTTATTCGTTTGGCGTTCGAACTTAATTTCTAGTTCGGCGAAAGGGCAAGAATATTTCATGAAACATTTACTCGGTGCAAGTGATAATTTACTCGCAACACCGAATGAAGAGGATAAGCCAGAAGAAATTGTTTGGCGTGAAGATGTGGAAGGAAAGCTGGATTTACTTGTCTCACTTGATTTTAGAATGACGACAACACCTCTTTATTCAGATATTGTACTTCCGGCGGCGACTTGGTATGAGAAAACGGATATTTCATCAACAGATATGCATCCATTCGTCCATCCGTTTAATCCAGCAGTAGACCCACTTTGGGAGTCGAGATCGGATTGGGATATTTACCGTGCATTGGCTGAGAAGTTTTCAGAAATGGCAGTGGATCATTTACCAGGTGTCTATAAAGACCTTGTAACATCACCACTTGCACATGATTCGAAAAGTGAAATCTCGCAACCTTTAGGGGTTGTAAAAGACTGGAAGAAAGGCGAAATAGAACCGATTCTTGGGAAAACGATGCCGAATTTCACAATTGTAGAACGTGATTATACGAAAGTATTTGATAAATATGTGACACTCGGACCGTTAGCAGAAAGCGGTAAAATTGGTGCGCACGGCGTGTCTTTCTCAGTAGCAGAAGAATATGAAGACGTGAAGAAAATCAACGGTACCCATTATGACGATACGATTAAAAATGGCTTGCCAATGATACGTACAGCGAAACAAGCAGTCAATGCGGTGTTGCATTTATCGTCTGCAACGAATGGTAAAGTTTCCCAAAAGGCATGGGAAGCTGCGGAAAAAGATACGGGTGTTGAGTTGAAAGATATTTCAGCAGACCGTGCAGCGGAAAAAATTACATTTGAAAACATCACGATTCAACCGCGTGAAGTCATTCCGACGCCAGTCTTTAGTGGTTCGAATAAACAAGGTAGAAGATATTCGCCGTTCACAACGAATATTGAAAGACTCGTACCATTTAGAACGTTAACAGGTCGTCAACATTTTTATATCGACCATGAAATTTTCTTACAATACGGTGAATCACTACCTGTCTATAAACCGACATTACCACCAATGGTATTTGGCAATAAAGATAAGAAAGTTGTCGGCGGTAAAGATGCACTCGTGTTGCGTTATTTAACACCACATGGTAAGTGGAATATTCATAGTACCTATCAAGATAACTTACACATGTTGACATTGTTCCGCGGCGGTCCGACAGTGTGGATTAGTAATGTGGATGCAGATGCACACGGTATTGATGATAATGATTGGTTAGAAGTGTATAACCGTCACGGCGTGGTGACAGCGAGAGCAGTTGTCAGTCATAGAATGCCAAAAGGGACAATGTTTATGTATCACGCGCAAGATAAGCATATTCAAGTGCCAGGTTCTGAAATTACAGAGCAACGCGGAGGAAGTCATAATGCACCGACAAAAATCCATGTAAAACCAACACAAATGGTTGGTGGCTATGCACAATTGAGCTATGGATTTAACTATTATGGTCCAATCGGTAACCAACGTGATGGCTATGTAGCTGTCCGTAAAATGAAGGAGGTCAATTGGCTTGAAGATTAAAGCGCAAATCGCAATGGTCATGAATTTGGATAAATGTATTGGCTGCCATACTTGTAGTGTCACGTGTAAAAGTACGTGGACGAATCGTAAAGGTGCCGAGTATATGTGGTTTAACAATGTTGAAACAAAACCGGGTATTGGCTATCCGAAACGTTGGGAAGACCAAGAAGTATATAAAGGCGGCTGGCAAATGCGTAACGGCAAGCTAGAGTTAAAGTCTGGAACGAAATTATCGAAAATTGCACTCGGTAAAATTTTCTATAATCCAGATATGCCTGAGATGAAAGATTATTATGAGCCTTGGACTTATAACTATGAAGCGTTAACGACAGCACCAGAACAAAAACATACACCAGTGGCACGTGCGAAATCAGTTGTGACAGGTGAAAATATGGACTTAGAATGGGGGCCAAACTGGGAAGATGATTTAGCGGGTGCACATATTACAGGTCCACAAGATCCGAATATCCAAAAGATTGAAGAAGAGATCAAATTCAACTTTGAAAAGTCTTTCATGATGTATTTACCAAGACTTTGTGAACACTGCTTGAACCCAAGCTGTGTAGCATCTTGTCCATCAGGTGCGATGTATAAACGTGATGAAGACGGCATCGTATTAGTTGACCAAGAAGCTTGTCGTGGTTGGAGATATTGTATGACGGGTTGCCCGTACAAAAAAGTATACTTCAACTGGCAAACAAATAAAGCAGAAAAATGTACGTTCTGTTATCCACGTATTGAATCTGGTTTACCAACAGTTTGTTCGGAAACTTGTACGGGAAGAATTCGTTATTTAGGTGTGTTATTATACGATGCAGACCGCGTATTAGAAGTTGCATCTACGCCTGATGAAAAAGATTTATACGAAGCACAATGTGATTTATTTTTAGATCCAAATGACCCTGAAGTGATTGCACAAGCGCGTAAAGATGGCATCGCAGAAGAGTGGATTGAAGCGGCACAAGATTCACCTGTGTATAAGTTAGCAATTGAATATAAATTAGCTTTCCCATTACACCCAGAGTACCGTACATTACCAATGGTTTGGTATGTGCCACCATTAAGCCCGATTATGAGCTATTTTGAAGGGAAAGATTCGATTAAAAACCCGGATATGATTTTCCCGGCAATCGAAGAAATGCGTACACCGATTCAATATTTAGCAAATATGTTAACAGCAGGAGATACGGAGTCTGTGAAAGGTGCACTCCAAAGAATGGCAATGATGCGTTCTTATATGCGTGCGTTGTCTTCAGGAAAAGAGTTTGATGAAAGTCGTCTGAATCGTGTGGGTTTAACGGCGCATCAAACACAACAAATGTATCGACTACTCGCAATTGCGAAGTATGAAGATCGTTTTGTTGTCCCAACTTCTCACCGTGAAGGGTATATGGATCCGTATCGTGCACAAGGTTCGATGGGCTATGATATGGGCTGTGACGGTTGTGGTCCAGCATCTCCAAATCCACCACAAAAATCTGGAAAAGAAATTTATGAGGAAAATTTCTATGGGGGGATTTGGCGTGATTGATTTAGACAAATTATACAGCCATAAAAATGCGTTCGGCTTTTTTGCGGAGCATTTAGTTTATCCAGAAAAATTAACGTACCATCCAAATAGCTTAGCAGCGTCTTTCTCTCCAGAAGACCCTGCTTATGCTATGGTACATACGTATTGGGAAAATATGCAAAAATATAGTTTAGATGAACTGCAAGAATTATATGTCCACACATTTGATTTTCATAAAAATGCGACATTGTATATGACGTATTTCAAGTTTGAAGATGCGAAAGAACGTGGGCAAATGTTAGCCAAATTAAAAGTGATGTATGAAATGTTTGGTTTGAATATGCCAGATAGCGAACTATCGGATTATTTACCGCTTATTTGTGAGTTTTTATACGCGGCGGAGTGGATTGGAGATCCGCGTGCAAAAGATAGTTTCAATATTTTAATGGCAGTGCTAGAAGATGGTACGTATCATTTATTAAAAGGTTTGGAGGAAATAAATAGTCCTTACTATCCGCTAGTAAAAGGGTTTCGCGAAACAATTAAAGCCAGTTTACTGAAGGAGGTCGCGAATCATGAACATGATTGACCAATTACTATGGGTAATTTTTCCTTATATTTGTTTAGCCGTTTTTGTTGTCGGACATATTTTCAGGTACCGTAATGATCAATTTGGTTGGACAGCAAAATCAAGTGAGTTTATCGAAAAGAAACAATTAATGATTGGAAGTTTATTATTCCATCTTGGAATCTTTCCCGTAATATTAGGGCATATTTCAGGTTTAGGTATTCCTAAACCATGGATGCAAGCAATCGGTGTGAATGATCATTTATATCATATTGGTGCTGTGTATATCGGAAGTTTCTTCGGTTTTATGACGTTACTTGGGATGATTATTTTAACGGCTCGTAGATTTACTAAGTCAACCGTACGTAAATTAAGCTCAACTTCTGATTTAATCGTCAATGTCATTTTATTGTTCATTGTTTTCATGGGCATGTATGCGACACTTGTTACGAATACAGTAACACCAGATTTTGATTACAGAACGACGATTTCAGTATGGTTTAGGCAATTATTTATTTTAAAACCAGATGCGGCATTAATGGCGTCTGTTCCACTTTCTTTTAAATTACATGTGTTATCTGGATTTTTAATTTTAGCAATGTGGCCATTTACTAGACTTGTGCACGCTTGGAGTGTACCTTTAAACTATGTAGGAAGAAGCTATATTATTTATAGAAAAAATCGGACATAAGGTAACGTTTCAACTGTCCAAATAAGACGCCAGATGTACTTTCATGACTTCGTTTCATTATACGAAAGACTTAGAAGTGACTGGCGCTTTTTTGAGTATGAAACATAACCGGTTTTATAGGAGGAGTACTATGGGTGCGCCATACGAATACACAATTAAAAACATTCAACAGAAATATCAACTAGACTTCGTAGCACTTGCGGTGATAGAAAATGAGCTAGTAGATTATCGAATTAAATGGAAGTATGCAGTTGGCAATTGTAGTGAACGTTTAAAAAAACTAGTGCTAAAGCCTGGAAAAGGTGTGGCAGGTATTGTGTTTAAAACTGGGAAACCAATGTATATTGAAAACGTTCAAGAAGAGATTCCAGTTACTGACTTATTTTCTTATCCAATTATTATTTCTGAGCGTTTGGAAAGTTTTTGTGCTCTGCCTTTATATCGAGATAATAAAGTGCAAGGCGTGGCATTATTAGGGTATCGAACAGCCAATAAAATGACGCCTGAACTTTATGATAAAATAAAGTATAACTTGGAGGAAGACTTTCCGAATTTTTATCGAAAGGAGATGGCTAAATTTTGACCGAAATCGTGCAAACACAACTCACAGATTTTTTAATGAAAATGTATGAGCGCAGTACCGATGCGATTTTCTTTTTTAGTAAAGACGGTCAATTATTGCATTTGAATGAGTCAGCTAAAAACATTTTGAAACCTGATTTAATTCGGCAAATGTTTGATGGTGAAAGGGATGTCATTTGTTTGGCTTGTAAAGGTTATACAAGCACTGAAGCATTGATGACATGTAATTCTTGTTATTTCACAGAAAACCAAGAAGATTTTAGCTCGTTTCAAGTATATATTGAAACGAAAGGGCAAGGTGTTTTACCGTATACAGCGAGTTTTCATACGATTGATGATGCATCGGGACTACGTGTATTAATGTTAAAAGCATTGACGAAACAAATGGAAACACAGCATCAACTGTATAAAAATTCAACGATTAAGCAAGTCATTCAAGCGCAAGAAGATGAGCGGAAACGGATTTCAAGAGAGCTTCATGACAGTGTTGCACAAGAGATTTTAAGTTCACTTGTGGATATTCGCGTGATGAGGTACTTACAAAATCCTGAAGATGTGGAAGAGAAATTAACACATATGGAGGGTTCTTTATCACGTCTATTAGATGAAATTCGCAATATGTCAGTGGAATTAAGGCCATCAACTTTAGATGATTTAGGCATCGAAGCAGCATTTCGATCACATTTCAGCTGGCTTGAAAAAAATTACGGACTTGAAATTCATTATACACATGAAATGCAAGGCAAACGTTTTAATAATGAAATTGAAACTGTCATTTATCGAATCGGGCAAGAAGCGATTTTTAATGCGTTAAAATATGCGGAAATAGATGAAGTTTTTGTTCATTTATACGAAGCGGATGGTCGGGTTGTACTGCGTATTATCGATCAAGGTAAAGGTTTTGATGTATTAAATTATGAATCTAAAGGGACGGGTTTAGGTTTATTTGGCATGAAAGAACGTGCAGAACTTGTCCATGGTACGATTGATATTCAGTCTACGATTGGCAAAGGAACGAAAATCACTTTAGAAGTACCGAGTATCGGAGGGGAGCATCTTTGAAAATTATAATTGCTGATGATCATGCTGTCGTACGAAGTGGTTTTTCGATGATTATCAATTATCAACAAGATATGGAAGTCGTTGCAACTGCAGCGGATGGCTTGGAAGCTTATCAAATGGTTGCCAAACATCGCCCTGACATTTTGTTATTAGATATTAGTATGCCACCTGGAGAAAGTGGTTTAATTACGACAGGAAAAATTCATGCAGACTTCCCGCAAACGAAAATTTTAATTTTAACGATGTATGAAGAGGAAGAGTATATGTTTCATGTGTTGAAGAATGGTGCATCTGGTTATATTTTAAAAAATGCTCCAGATATAGAATTATTGCATGCAATCCGTGTCGTTTATGAAGGCGGAACTTATATTCATCCGAAAATGGCGACATCGCTTGTCAAAGAATTGGTTGATGATCATAGCAATCCACTTTCTGATGATCCTTTTCACGTGTTATCAAAAAGGGAGTTGGAAATTTTGCCACTTGTCGCCAAAGGGTATGGCAATAAGGATATTGCGGAGAAATTATTCATTTCTGTAAAAACAGTAGAAGCCCATAAAGCCAAAATAATGGAAAAGCTAGATTTAAAGACGAGACCCGAAATTGTTGAATACGCGTTTAAGAAGAAACTATTAGAGTTTTAATTCTATATAAGTTCAGCTTAAAATTTTAGCGAACCTCCGAACGAACGACGAATTAACTTCACGAGTGGTCGAATCATTCTCACAAACGGCGAAAAACTCTCGTGAGTGGTCGAATCATTTTTGCGAACGGCGAATAAATCTCGTGAATGGTTGAATCATTTCTGCGAACGGCGAATAGCTCTCGTGAGTGGTCGAATCATTTTCGCGAACGGCGAATAACTCTCGTGAGTGGTCGAATCATTTCTGCGAACGGTGAATAACTCTCGTGAGTGGTCGAATTATTCTCACGAACGGCGAATAACTCTCGTGAGTGGTCGAATCATTTCTGCGAACGGCGAATAACTCTCATGAGTGGTCGAATCATTTCTGCGAACGGTGAATAACTCTCGTGAGTGGTCGAATCATTTCTGCGAACGGCGAATAACTCTCGTGAGTGGTCGAATCATTTCAAGGAATCTTTTACGATTCAAAGTATCTACGCTACAAGGGCGTTTATCCGATGTTTTATCTATATCCAATTACGCATCTTCCATGGGAAATCGTCATGTAGGGAAAGGAGTCTGTTATGCAGTTCAAATCAACAGAAAAAGCACTTAGAATTTTAGAAAATGAACATCAATATTTAATGGCATTAATGCAAGAGTGGCATGCAATTGTGTTAGGATTTGAAAATGATGTATATAGTGAAGAAGAAGGACAAGAAGCGTTTAAAAAATTACGCGATTTAATCATTGCTTTTATCGATCCATTAAAAAATCATACGGAAAAAGAAGAACAATATTTCTTTCCAATGTTGGGCAGCTACATCGGTTTAGAGCAAGGTCCTATTTTAGCAATTGAAGAAGAACATGAAGAAATCGACGCTTATATCGGTCATTTCTTACATCATACACGTATGCCATTAGAAGAACTTTCATTAGAAGATATGAGAGCTTTAGTAAAAGATGCTGGAGAAGCATTTGAAGTATTAATGGTCCATTTCGTTAAAGAAGAATCGGTCTTATTTCCAATGGCAGAAAAATTAATGAGAGCAGACGATCAAGACAAATTAATGGAGCAGTTGAATACATTAATCGTCTAACATAGAAGGCAGTTGGAAAGTCATTGTTATATTAGGAAGCTTGTAACGAATGAATCTTCCAGAATTCCATTTTAAAAGCAAAAATGACGTGGAAATGATATAGTGAAGTAGAAGCTCAAAATTCGGAGTATTCTAATGATTGGTTTTATAAATGTTAAAAATGGAATTGAATCGAAAAGGTTAGTAAAACTTCTTAGCAAGTTATTTATGTATAAGTAATTTTATTGTATTCATAAAAATGTTTGTAGAAGTTCATTAGCATTAACAGCATAATTAGTGTTTGTCAGTATATCGTCAAATGTTATAGAGATTTTCTTTTGATATATAGTTAATCTTTTTTTAAAGTTCACTGTTGATTGTAGTGCAGGCGCCGACTCCAGCGGGAAAAGCAAGAGCTGAAAGCCCCGCAAGAGCGCGATTTTCGCGATGAGGAGATTGAGGCCTTGCCCGCGGAAAAGGATGAAAGCGTGTGCCGGAACGAAAATCAACTTTTACTAGGGAATTTATTTGAAACAAAGTTCAACACGACTAGGGAATTCCCTTATAGAAAAAGGGGAGTCCCTGATTCGCTTTTACGCGCATTTTGGTACACTACACATAGGGGAATTAATACGTCAATCATTCAAAATTACCTAAAGAAAAGGTGAAGTTGATGATTAAAAAAATGCAATTGCCGTTACAAACATTGAACTTAGTAGTAGGTTTTATGGTATGGGTCATTATTTCGTCATTATTACCATTTATCCAAGAGGATATCCAAATACCTGCGGATAAAATTGCAATTTTGACGGCGATACCAGTTGTGTTAGGTTCTGTGCTAAGAATTCCATTAGGCTATTATGCAAACGTTTTTGGCGCTAGAATCGTATTTTTAGTAAGTTTCATTTTGTTACTGTTTCCAGTTTTCTATATCAGTGCCGCTTCGACTTATATCGATTTAATGATTGGTGGCTTATTTTTAGGAATTGGGGGAGCTGTGTTCTCCGTTGGGGTTACATCGCTTCCAAAATATTATCCGAAAGAAAAGCATGGCTTTGTGAACGGGATTTATGGTGCCGGTAATATTGGGACAGCGATTTCAACTTTTGCTGCACCGATTATCGCAACACAAATTGGTTGGTCTTTAACAGTTAAATTATATTTAATTTTACTCGTTATTTTTGCAGCTTTAAACTTCTTTTTCGGAGATCGTCAAGAACAGCGGATGAAAGCACCGATTGTAAAGCAAATACAAGCAGTTTATAAAGATGAAAAACTATGGTACTTCTCATTGTTTTATTTCATTACATTCGGTTCGTTCGTAGCGTTTACGGTTTATTTACCGAATTTTCTCGTAAATAATTTTGAGTTAGATAAAGTAGATGCAGGGATGCGAACAGCCGGATTCATTGCGACCGCGACATTTTTAAGACCTATCGGTGGGTGGTTAGGGGATAAATTCAGACCGTTATTTTTATTAATGGGCGTCTTTATCGTCTATACATTAGCGGCAATGTTACTCGCATTTTCACCGTCATTACTTTGGTATTCTATTGGTTGTTTAGTCATTGCAGTAAGTGCGGGAATTGGAAATGGTGTTATTTTCAAACTTGTACCATTTTACTTCAATAAACAAGCTGGGATTGTTAATGGGATAGTATCGATGATGGGTGGACTAGGAGGCTTTTTCCCACCATTATTACTAGCGGCGATTCATGGTATGACGGGGCAGTATTCAATCGGTTTTATGCTATTATCGTCTGTTTCACTCGCCAGTCTCGTTATTGTCATTAGTATGCATTATCAAGACAAACTGCATTTATCACAAGAAGTATTTAATTCGACAGGCCAAGGGATTTTAGTGACGGATCCGAAAGGGAAAATTATTGCGATTAACCCAGCATTTACTGCTTTAACAGGTTATACGAAAGATGAAGCAGTTGGGGAAACACCTCGGTTATTAAAATCGGGTAGGCAAGAAAAAGCATTTTATGATGAAATGTGGAAAAGCATTCAAGAAACAGGTATGTGGCAAGGGGCCATTTGGAACCGTAAGAAAAATGGTGAAGAGTTTTTAGAGTGGCTCAATATTAGTGCGGTGAAAGATGAGTCTGGTGATGATGTTCGTTATGTCGGTACGTTTACAGATATTACAAACGAACAAATGAATCGTTCGACTACGTAAAGCCAGGGAAAGGAAGAGTGTGATGCAAGAGCGGTATTCTAGGCAAATGTTATTTCAACCGATAGCGGAAACAGGACAACACAGATTACAACAGAGCAAAGTTGCGATTATTGGTTGTGGTGCTTTAGGTACCGCTGTTGTAGAAACATTAGTAAGAGCTGGCGTTGGGACGATTTATTTAGCGGACCGCGATTATGTGGAAAGCTCCAATTTACAGCGCCAGCAGTTGTTTACGACGAGTGACGCGAATGAACAGTTACCGAAAGTTGTTGCAGCGAAAAAGCGTTTATTGGAAATTGATCCGAAATGTACGGTGTATACGTATTTACAACATGTAGATGCACAATTGGCAGCCTATTTTGCAGAGCGTGTCGATGTGTTGATTGATGCAACCGATAATTTTGAAACGCGTTTACTCATTAATGACATTAGTTATCAAACAGGAATTCCGTGGGTGCACGGTGCTTGTGTTGGGAGTAGTGGTGTTGTATTTCCTTTTAGACCAGGTGAAACAGCTTGTTTTCGTTGTTTATTACCAGTGCTTCCATCCTTAAATGAAACATGTGATACAGCAGGTATTATCGCACCAGCCGTTCAAGTGACTGCGGCTTTACAAAGTGCGGAAGTGTTAAAGTTTTTAACAGGTAATGTCGATGCTTTAAGGCAGAAAGTACATCATTTTGATGTGTGGCATAATACAACGATGGATATTGGCGTCCAGAAAATTAGAAATCTGCATTGTGACAGTTGTAGTGAAAAGGCGACTTATCCGGCGTTACAAGTAAATGCAGAGCAAAAATATGCGGTGCTTTGCGGGCGTGATGCGGTACAAGTATTACCAGGGAAAAACCGTGTTATTACGTTAGATGATGCAGAAAAGGCAGCCAAAAGAATTGATGGTTTTATGAACCGTACACCGTATTTTGTACAATTACAAAAAGATGCTTACCGTATGCTCGTATTTGGAGATGGTCGTTTATTAATTCACGGCTTAAAAGATATTGATGTAGGAAGAAAAATATTTGTTGAGCTTTTTGGCTAATGAGAGGGAGATTGATTTGCGAGAGGACTATAAGCAAAATGAAGGACATCAAATTGCCATTTTAACCATAAGTGATACAAGGACAGAAGAATCAGATAAAGGCGGCACGCTTGTTTGGCAATTAGCGGAAGAATCGGGAGTCAAGATTGTAGAAAAAGTCATTTGCAAAGATGATGAATTGGCAATTCGACAAGCGTTAGCGCATTGGTTTAAAATGCCAGAAGTGGATGCAATCATTACAACAGGTGGCACAGGAATTGCCAAGAGAGATTGTTCAATTGAAGCCATTCAACCGCTATTTACAAAAGAGATGACAGGATTTGGTGAATTGTTTCGATATGTAAGTTATACAGAAGATATCGGTACGAAAGCGATGTTAAGTCGTGCAGTTGCTGGAGTAGCACATGACAAAATGATTTTTGTACTACCTGGTTCAACAGGCGCTGTTCGCTTGGCGATGACGAAATTGATTTTACCGGAACTCAATCATATTGTCCGAGAGTTAAAAAAATAAAACGCTCACTAATGTAGGAGCGTTTTTGAAAATTATGAAGTTGTACCTCGCAAGAAGTCGCCGTTTTTACCACCTGTTTTGGATTGGAGCATTGTCGGTCCGATGATCATTTCTTTGCCAGCTGCTTTACACATATCATAGATCGTTAAAGCGGCAGTTGAAGCTGCTACAAGTGCCTCCATTTCAACGCCAGTGGAGCCAACTGTAGAAACTTCAGCGGCAATATGAATGACATAACCGTCTGTTAAGTCCCAGTCAAAATTGACATTGACACCTGTTAAAGCAATAGGGTGACACATTGGTACGAGATTAGAAGTGTTTTTGGCAGCCATAATAGCGGCAACTTGTGCAACTGCAAAAACATCGCCTTTTTTATTCGTACCTTCAGCAATTTGTTCGTGAATTAATGGGTTCACTGTAATAGAAGAAAGAGCAACGGCTGTACGTTTTGTCGTTGACTTTTGTGAAATGTCGACCATTTTAGCGCGGCCTTGCTCGTTGAAATGCGTTAGTTCAGACATGAAATCTCTTCCTTTCAAGTAATAAGTTTGAATCGTTTCTTTTGTAACATGATTATAGCATAGTTTCATTGATGTGCGTGATGGGGTGAATGAGTTAATGAATAGCAAAACAGTTGAAAGAAGACAGCCAATTCCAGTGAAAGATGCTGTACAAAAAGTAATTGAAAGAATAGTAGAGATGCCAATTCAAGAAGTCGCACTCGAAAAAAGTTTAGGCTATTATTTGGCGGAGCCGATTATTGCGAAACATGATGTGCCTTCTTTTAATAATTCACCATATGATGGTTTTGCAATTCGTGCCGAAGATAGTGTCGGTGCGAGTGGAGAGAATCGTATAGAGTTTACGGTTATTGATCATATTGGTGCTGGGCATGTATCGAATGAAACATTAGGTGCATTTGAAGCGGTGCGCATTATGACAGGCGCAGCAATTCCAAAAGGTGCGAATGCTGTTGTCATGCTGGAGCAAACGAAGCAAGCTGACAAGACGTTTACCATTCGTAAACCTTTTGAACCGATGGAAAACATTTCTTTACAAGGTGAAGATTCTAAAGTAGGCGATGAATTAATTGCGGCAGGTTCGGTTATTCATCCAGGAACGATTGCACTACTCGCGACTTTTGGCTATGCGACAGTTGCTGTCCGGAAGAAACCTGTCGTCGGTGTTGTTTGTACAGGGACGGAATTAATTGACATTGATGAGCCACTTGAGCACGGTAAGATTCGCAATAGTAATGGACCGATGATTATTGCACAACTTAAAAGATTAGGAGTGGAAGCAGTTTATTACGGTACATTATCGGATGATTTTGAGGATTGTTTGGATCTGGTGAAAAATGCATTAACTGAAGTAGATTGTTTGATTACGACAGGCGGTGTGTCCGTTGGGGATTTTGATTATTTACCGAAAATTTATGATGCATTAGAGGCAGATGTTTTATTTAATAAAGTCGGAATGCGCCCTGGCAGTGTGACGACAGTTGCGGCGATTGAATCTAAATTATTATTCGGTTTATCTGGAAATCCTTCTGCTTGTTATAGCGGTTTTGAGTTGTTCGCAAGACCGGCAATTTTAACGATGATGGGTAGTAGGAAACCTTATTTACCGCATACGAAAGCAGTTTTACAAGAAGATATTTTAAAGCCGAATCCATTTACACGTTTTTTACGCAGCATTTGTACATTTGATGGTGGAAATTTAGCGGTTGCGCCGGCAGGTTTTAATAAATCCAATGCCGTAAGTGCGATTGCCAAAGCGAATGCCCTCATCGTTTTACCACGTGGGACGAAAGAGTTTCGCGCGGGGGATGAAGTCGATGTTTTATTATTAGGAACTGAAGAAGGCATTGGAACATGGCAACTGTAAAAGTGTTGCAAGTTGTAGGCTTTAAAAATAGTGGTAAGACAACATTAGTAGAACATTGGGTGCGTTTATTAGGAAATCAAGAACAAGCTGTCGCGGTTTTAAAGCATCATGGACACGAAAAAGGGCTAGCATTACCTGATGAAACGACGGATAGTATGCGTTTTACAAAAGCGGGTGCGATTAGTTCATTGGCAACAGATGGTGCGATGTTGCAAATGCATTATCAAAAGCTGAAATGGGAAATTGAAGATTTAATTGACATGGCGAAGCAAAGTGAACCAGATGTACTTTTAATAGAAGGATTTAAAAATGCAACTTATCCAAAAGTGGTCATCGTTCGCACAATGGAAGATTGGGATACGTTACAGCAATTGGAAAACATAGTATGCGTGATTGTTCATTCGAATGTGCAATTAGAAAATGTTCGAGCGATTTCATTAAATCGACGTGACTTGCAAGATGAGTGGTTATTTTATTGGTTAGGTGGGGAAAGTGATGAAGTTATTTGAAGTAACAGCTGAAGCCATTGATGCAGAAAAATATCGACAAGCTGTATTACATCCATCAGCAGGCGCCGTTACTGTTTTCACAGGACATGTCCGAGAATGGACTGCTGGTGTACGGACAGTTTATTTAGAATACGAAGCGTATGTACCAATGGCTGAAAAAATGTTAGCACAAATTGGCGATGAAATTATGACGCAGTGGCCCGGAACGAAAGTAGCGATTGCACATCGGATTGGTGATTTGAAAATTTCGGATATTGCTGTTGTCATTGCAGTATCTGCACCGCACCGAAAAGCGACGTACGCTGCGAATGAATATGCAATTGAGCGCATTAAAGAAATTGTGCCGATTTGGAAAAAAGAGATTTGGGAAAATGGTGAGAAATGGATTGGTGACACAAAAAAGAAACCAATTGTGAAAGGATGAAGACGATGGTAACGGTATTGTATTTTGCGGGATTGAAAGAAAAAGTAGGCGTTGATCAAGAAAAGTTGCCGTTTGGTGGAAAAACAGTACGTGCTTTAGTCGATTTTATGGGTGAAAAATATGAAGGTTTTCCTAAAGATACGCCTTTAATTGCAGTCAATGAAGAATATGTGCAGCTAGAAGAAGAACTTCAAGAAGGTGATGTTGTTGCATTTATTCCACCGGTAAGTGGCGGCTAATGACAACAATCGGAATTTTATTAGCTGGTGGTGCTTCACGCAGATATGGTTCACCAAAAGCATTCGCTCAGTTTGAAGGACGTGTATTTTATGAAATTGCTTATGAGTTATTACAAGCGGTTTGTGATGAAGTGATGATCGTCAGTAGGAGTGAGCTGCTAGAACGTTTTCCACAACATTTGCAGGTCATCATGGATGATGAAGAAGTGTTGGGAGAGGGACCACTTGCGGGGATTTATTCCGCGATGAAAAATAAAACGGCTGAACGATATGTCGTTTTACCATGTGATATGCCGTATTTAACGCCATCAATTTTACCTAAGTTAATGGCGAGTGAACAAGCGACGATGGTTCGAGCAATTAGAGAACAAAATCGTACACATCCGCTTGTCAGTGTGTGGAAACGTGCAACGTTTGAGCCGTTATTTACGTACTTACAAGAAGGCAATCGCCGCGTCCAACCGTTTATGGAAGCAGTCGGTTGTGAATGGGTTGCAGCAGAACTTGTCGTAGAGCAGTCAACAGAAGAATTACAAAATATGAATGAGCCAGTAGCTAAACAACAAGAAGATTTTGGCGGAAAGAAGGGATAGAAATGGAAGTATTGGATCAATTGCGTCGACCGCTACGAGACCTTCGAATTTCTGTCACGGATCGGTGTAATTTCAGGTGTACATATTGTATGCCGAAAGAAGTATTTGGAGATGACTATGCTTTTTTACCAAAAGAAGAATTATTAACATTTGAAGAAATGGAAAGACTCGCGAAATTATTTTCGCAACTCGGGGTGAAAAAAATTCGTATCACAGGCGGCGAACCTTTAATGAGGAAAGATATTGATCAATTGATTGCAAAACTGCATCAAATTGATGGCATTGAGGATATTGGATTAACGACAAATGCCGTATTATTAAAGCAAAATGCAGAGAAATTAGTACAAGCGGGACTAAAAAGATTAAATATTAGTTTAGATGCTTTAGACGAAAAGATTTTTTCACAAATGAATGGCAGAGGAATGAAGCCACAACGAATTTTGGAAAATATCGAGTTTGCACAGCAATTCGATTTTCATATAAAAGTAAATATGGTCGTTCAAAAAGATGTGAATGATCAAGATATCGTGCCCATGACAGCGTATTTTAAAGATCATAATGTGACATTGCGTTTTATTGAATTTATGGATGTCGGCAATGATAATTGTTGGAGTTATGAAAAAGTGGTTACGAAAAAAGAAATATTTGAACGTTTATCTGAAAAATTTTCATTGGAACCTGTAGAAGCAGATTATTTCGGTGAAGTTGCAAAACGTTATCGCCACAAAGGAACGACTGCAGAAATAGGTTTCATTACATCGATTTCAGAGTCATTTTGTTCTTCTTGTACACGCGCAAGATTATCTTCAGATGGCAAGTTTTACACTTGTTTATTTGCTTCGAAAGGTTTTGACTTAAGGGAAATGTTACGTTCAGGTGCTACAGATGAGGAGTTACTACAAGCAATTATTAATGTTTGGGAACGTCGTACTGATCAGTACTCAGATGAAAGAACAGCAGCAACAGCACAAAAACGTAAAAAAATAAATATGTCATATATCGGTGGCTAAAAAGGGGATGTTGGATAATGGCAGGACCAGCACTTAAACAATTACATGCACATAAAGCGATTCATGATGGCGGGCTCTCAGGTGCAATTGATAAAACAGATGAGTTTCTAGCGTATTGGAAAGCGAAAGATGAAGAACATGCAAATGCAGCGCTTGATGGTTTAATTGATTATTGGAAAACGAGAATTATTAGCCACGCAGATGCAGAAGAATCGGGCTTTTATCAAGAAGTAGTGGAACACAATGCATCTTTAAAAGATGCGGTTACTCAGTTAGAAAGAGATCATGAACTGTTAAGAATTATTGTGAAAGATCTTGAAGTGGAAAGAGCAGAAAATGGAATTAATGAGTTGATTATTCAAAAATTACATGCATTAATTACGGTAAATGAAATACATAGTCGAGATGAAGAGCGACTATTGTTTGAATAAAGTGCCAGGCACGACCTGATGAATATTTTGAATATTCAAGGTCGCGTGCCTGGCACTTTTTTATGCTATACTAACGAATAGTTATTTATTTGGAGGATTTTTTATGGCGAATAATCGTGGCGAAAAGGGAAGTCTCTTTACCTTTTTACCGTTAATTATTTTTGTTTCTTTATTCATTGGTACGGGTATTGTGATGCAAGATTTCACCGCATTGCCTTTGAATGTGGCGGTGTTAATTGCTGCGGCAGTTGCTTTATTGATGAATCGAAAAGAAAAGTTTACGACTAAAGTAGATATCTTTATGAAGCATGCGGGGCATCCGAATATTTTATTAATGGCTGTTATTTTTATTCTAGCAGGTGCATTTTCGAGTGTCTCTAAAGGGATGGGAGCGGTAGAATCGACGGTAAATTTAGGATTGAATTTTTTACCACCAAATTTATTAATGATTGGCTTGTTTTTAATTGCTTGTTTTATTTCTGTATCGATGGGAACTTCGGTCGGAACGATTGTGGCTTTAGCACCAATTGGTGTTGGTATCGCGGATGAAACGAGTTTACCGATTGCAATGGCCATGGCGACGATTGTTGGTGGGGCGATGTTTGGCGATAATTTATCGATGATTTCAGATACGACGATTGCTGCCGTTCGGACACAACAAACAAAAATGAAAGATAAATTTAAAGTGAACTTTTGGATTGTCTTTCCAGGTGCTGTTCTGACGATGGTTATTTTAGGGGTTATGACAATTGGAACGAGTGCGGAGTTAACAGGGGAATATAGTTATCAATTGGTGAAGGTATTACCATATATTGGTGTGTTGGTTGCCGCACTTTTAGGTGTACATGTGTTAATTGTTTTAACAGGTGGAATAGTCTTTTCTGCGGTACTAGGACTGATTGACGGTTCTTACACGATGAAAAGCTTATTTGCGACAATTTCCGAAGGTGTTATAGCGATGGAAGATTTGGCAATGATTGCGATACTAATCGGTGGAATTGTTGGGATTATTCAACATAATGGCGGTATTGATTATTTGCTTCGAGTCGTTCGGAAAAAAGTGAAGACTAAAAAAGGGGCAGAAGTTGGAATTGCGGGTTTAGTGAGTGCTGCTGATATTGCAACGGCGAATAATACCATTGCGATTATCGTTACAGGACCATTAGCGAAAGAAATTGCGGATGAATATCAAATTGATCCGCGAAAATCGGCAAGTTTATTGGACACGTTTTCAAGTTGTTTCCAAGGGCTACTTCCATATGGTGCACAACTTTTAGCTGCAGCGGGTTTAGCTGCTATTTCGCCAGTTGAAATGCTCAGTTATTCATTCTATCCAGTATTAATGGGAATTGGCGCACTTGTTGCGATTATAATTGGTTATCCTAAAACTAAATTAAGTTGAAAGAAGTGTAAAACGTATGAAATGAGATTAAATCTATTTTGTTTCATACGTTTTTTGTAAACAAAGCCTCATAATATTAGTTGAAATATAAATTCATTTAATCATTATAACGATTATCTGTTACTTTGAAAAATTACTATAACCAAACTTTATGCTATAGTATAATAAGTCAATATACATAAGGTGATGTTAGGAAAAATGGAATGCATTTCCAATACTTCACAAGAAATATAGTTAATATATGATGATTAAGTCTGTACATGGATAAGGAGGATGTCATAAATCAAGATATAATCAAAGTAGAATGAATGGTTGACTCGATATCCAGAACTAAGGTAGAAGTAGCGTATTTGTAAAGAAGAATAGGAGGGGTTTGTATGTTTAAATTTTTAAAGAAAAGCCAGAACTTAAGAGCGAAATTAATGATCGCGTTTGCATTAATTTTAATTATTCCCGCGATTATAGTAGGAATGCTTGCTTATGTTTCGGCAAAAAGTACAGTGAAAAATGAAGTTATGGATGGTTTTTATGAAAATGTTAGATTATTAGATTCGACAATTGATCAAGTATTAAATTTGAAAGTACATGATGTCGGGGTGTTTGCAGAAGATGCTAAAAAAGCAGTTTACAATAGCGATGATACTGCTGACATAGTACGAAGTTTTGATCAGTATATGAAACTACATGAAGAGGTAGAAGCAATTTTCATCGGGACGAATGAAGGTACTTTTATTCCCCATACTTCAGTGGATGCACCGCCAGCAGGCTATGACCCAAGAGAGAGAGATTGGTATTCAACCGCTGCAGCTAATCCGGATCAATTAATTATCTCTGCTCCTTACGTATCTGCTGGAACAGACGAAATGGTTATTACACTTTCTAAAACAACGAAAGATCGTGAAGCTGTTATTGGAATTGATTTAAATATTTCTTATTTACAAGATTTAGTAAATCAAGTTAAGGTAGGAAAAACGGGTTACGCAACAATGTTGGATGGTAATGGGAATTATATTGCTCATCCTTCAGAAGAAGTTGGATCTCCAGCCTCAAATAGCTTAATTGAAAATGTAAATAAAAAGGATAATGGGTTATTTAATTCTAATTATAATAATGAAGAACGTTTTGTTACGTATACAACGAATGAGTTAACAGGTTGGAAAATTGTCGGATCAATTACGCAAAATGAAGTGAATGGTGCAGCTCTTCCAATTTTACGTGATACAGCAATTGTAGTAGTGATTGCATTACTCATTGGAATGGCGGCAGTATACTTTATTATTAAGTCGGTTGTGAAACCACTTGCTCGTTTAAAAGAACAAGCGATTGCTGTAAGTGAGGGCGATTTAACGGAAGATGTTGAAGTGAAAACTACAGATGAAATCGGTCAATTAGGTATTGCGTTTAATCGAATGCAAGAAAGTTTACGCTCGATTATTAAAAGTGTCGAAAGTAATGCTGAACTAGTGGCAAGTTCTGCAGCGCAATTATCTGCAAGTTCTGCACAAACGAGTGATGCAGCGGAGCAAGTAGCTGTCTCGATTCAAGACGTTGCACATAATGCAGAAATGCAAACTGATTTTGTAACAACAGCGAGCGATAATTTAAACCAATTGTCTAAAGGGATAGGTCGAATTGCTGAAAATGCATATTCGGTTACGGAGCAAACGGAACAAGCAACGGAAGAAGCGAAAGAAGGTGGACAAGCAGTAGATAATACAGTTACACAAATGTCTTCGATTCACAAATCTGTACAAAATTCTAATGAAATTACAAAATCTTTAAATGCACGTTCTAAAGAAGTAAATGATATTTTGAATGTGATTACAGAAATTGCTGGACAAACGAATTTGCTTGCATTGAATGCGGCGATTGAAGCAGCTAGAGCTGGCGAGCATGGGAAAGGATTCGCAGTTGTTGCAGATGAAGTTCGAAAACTAGCGGAGCAATCTCAGCATTCTGTAACAGAAATTCAAGCGATTGTTGAAGGGATTCAAGTAGATACAGGCAATTCGGTTGAAGTCATGGAAGAAATTACGGAAAATGTATTGAGTGGGATTGAAGTTTCTGAAGAAGCTTCTAGAAGATTTACGCGCATCATGGAGCGTATGCAAGAATTAGTGCCAGCAGTTGAAAATATTTCTGAAACAGCTGAACAAGCGTCGAAAGCAGTGTCTGACGTTGCGAAAAGCTCAGATGAAATTTCAAGTGGTGCTCAAAATAATGCGGCGGCATCTCAAGAAGTTGCAGCATCTTCAGAAGAACAATTAGCTTCTATGGAAGAAATCCGTTCTGCAGCAGATTCCTTATCATTTATGGCTGAAGATTTGAAAGAAATCATTGCGAAATTCAAACTGTAAAATGAGTTACACAAGTTAATTATGGATAAAGCAAAAACTCTGAAACGATGGTGTTTCAGAGTTTTTGTGGTCTATAAAATAGAAATAAAACCACCTATTTGAGAAGATCAAAAGGTGATGGCCACTAACGTTATTTAAATAAAAAGCAAGTGAGATTCCCTATAGAATAAAAGACGTCGAAAACCATCCGCCTGCAACGAAAAGTAACAATCTTTTAAGTACGAAGAAAATAAAAAGGAAACCTAAAATTAGATCTCCTAATTCTAGATTTCCTCTTTTATTCATATCGACTAATATTCGACAAAGAACCAAATATTTCTAATAAGTGATGTGTAACAAAGAAGAATGCTCCTCGTTTTATATTTTAAATCGGTTCACAGCGTCTGTTAAGTCTTCACTTAGTTGCGTCAATTGTTCAGCCGCATCTGTCACAGATTGAATCGCGCGCAGTTGTTCATCTGTTGAAGCACTTACTTCTTCAGAAGCTGCCGCTGTTTCTTGGGATGTTGCTGCCATCGTTTCGATTGTTTCTGAAACGACTTCTTTTAATGTTGCTACTTGCGCAATTTCTGATGTGACTTCATCGATCGCATTTTGCATTGTTAACATCAGTCGGGAAATATCATCAAATGTAACTTCTGTTTCTGAGACAACTTGTCCTTGATTGTCGAAGTTTTGACGTGTATTTTCCAGTTGTTTTGTCACAAGTCGTGCTTCATGTTGTAAATTTTCAACCGTTGCACGTACTTCGTCAGTTGCATCTGCTGATTGCTCCGCTAATTTACGAACTTCTTCAGCAACAACCGCAAAGCCTTTGCCGTGCTCGCCAGCTCTAGCCGCTTCAATGCTTGCGTTTAACGCCAGTAAATTTGTTTGCGCAGAAATCTCTGTAATTGTATTCATAACGATACCAATATCGCCGACTTTTTGTTCTAAAGAACTAATAACTGTTGTCATATCTTGTAATGTATTCGCTGATTCTGTAAATGAATTTTTAAGTTCAGTCATTTGTTTTTGACCGCTTTCATTCATCGTACCTGCTTCAGTCGCAATCTCAGTCATCGTTTGTGCTTGTTCAGTAATAATTTGAATTTCTTTTCCAAGAATTTCAGATTGTTCGGTCATGATTTCAGCATCTTCCGCTGATTTTGAAGCACCTTCTGCAATTTCCCCAACTGCATGTGCAACTTCTTCACTTGAAGCATTCGTTTCTTCTGAGACAGCGCTTAAGCTTTCAGAACTTACGCGTACGTCATTCGCTGACGTATTTACAATGCGAATAATATCATTAGTGCTTTCAACCATTTGATTAAAGCTTTCTGATAATTGCCCAATTTCATCATTTGTATCTACAGATGATTTTACAGTCAAATCTCCTTCAGCAACATCTTTCATTAATTTATTTAAGTGTTCTAAAGGTTTCATCATACGGCTAACTAAAACGTATAATACGCCAGCAAGGATTAAAAGGATAATAATTGCGACGATAATCATTGATTTTTGTAATTCATTCGATGTTTTATTCACATTATTTTCATCATAAACTAAGCCGACTTTCCAACCAATATTCTCTAAAGTAGCGTAAACATTAATTCGATTTATACCTTCAACATTATAAAAAATAGGTTCGTCACTATCAGCTTTAGCATACATTTCAGCTACATAAGGGAGCTCAATTAAATTTTCACTACGTAGTGTAGGGTGAACAATTGCGACACCTTCGTTATCTAATAGGATAGGGTATCCATCGTGACTAATTTCGCTTTGTGCGATGTATTCAGTTAACACTTCGAGTTCGATATCGAATGCGACGACCCCTAAAGTTTTCCCATCTTCTACAACTGCAGTTGAAGCAGTGATAACATAGTCATTCGTTGTAGCATCTATGTAAGGGCTAGTCCATCTAACTTCTCCAAGGTGCTCTATAGCATTTTTGTACCATTCGCGAGTCGCAGCATCATAGCTATCGTCACTTTCAGCATATGGTGCGCCAACAAAAACTTTAGATTTTGCAAAGTGAACCGCTAGCGCATCGTCATATAGCCCTAAAACTCTTGCGACCTCATCCTGTAAAGCATCCAATGGTTCACCACTTGGTGCGATCCCCTTATCGTCAATATTAGTAGAAAACTCTAAAACTGGAGTAGACGAAGCAAGTTGTAGTAAACCTTTTTCAAATTGCTCGAAATAAGAAGAGATTGTGTAGTTCATTTCTTGAACGAGACTCGTACTTTGCTCTAGCAGGACGTCTTTCGTTTTTGTTTTTACCTGCGATGTACTTAAATATGTCATACTAGCTACGCCTAAAATAATTAGGATCGCAACTGTCACAATGATTTTTGTTTTAATAGATTTAAACATTCGTAATACACCTTCCTTAAAAATTCTAATAGTCGATTTTAACTACTATATTATTTTCGGTTAATGTAGAGAGATGTTTAGATAAAATAAAATGTTTTTCAAAGCTTAAAAAAAGCCATTATTGCAATTATTTAGGTACTTAATAGTGATAGTGATGGGAAAGTAAAGAGGTTATGAAAAATTAATGAATTAAAAAACGCATGAAATCAATTGTAAAAACTTTGATTTCACGCGCTTTTCTTTTTGGAGACTGGTAAGTTTTAATGATTTTTTTACTTATGTCCCATTCTCGTATCTCATTATATTTAAAACTTGAATCGATTAACTGCTTCCGTTAAATCTTCGCTTAATTGAGTTAATTGTTCCGCCGCATCTGTGACTGATTGAATTGCACGAAGTTGTTCGTCTGTCGACGCACTCACTTCTTCAGATGCCGCTGCTGTTTGTTGAGATGTTGCTGCCATCGTTTCGATTGTTTCAGAAACAACTGCTTTCAATGTTGCAACTTGTGCAATTTCAGATGTCACTTCATCAATTGCATTTCGCATCGTCGACATAAGTTGAGAAATATCTGTAAATGTCACTTCTGTATTCGTAACGACTTGTCCTTGATTGTCGAAGTTTAGACGTGTATTTTCCAATTGCTTTGTGACAAGTTGAGCTTCATATTGTAATTGTTCCACTGTAACACGTACTTCATCGGTTGCCTTAGCTGATTGTTCTGCTAATTTACGAACCTCTTCTGCAACGACCGCAAAGCCTTTACCATGCTCACCAGCTCTAGCTGCTTCAATACTAGCGTTTAATGCGAGTAAATTTGTTTGCGCAGAAATTTCGGTAATCGTATTCATGACAATGCCAATATCGCCAACTTTTTGTTCCAATGCTTGAATGTCATTGGCCATTACTTCTAATGTTTCTGCAGAAGTTGTAAAGGATTCTTTTAACTCAAGCATTTGTTGTTGGCCATTTTCATTCATCGTTCCTGCTGTTGTCGCAATTTGCGTCATTGTCTGTGCTTGTTTTGTAATGAGTGCGATTTCATTACCTAGAATTTCAGATTGCTCAGTCATCACTTCTGCATCTTCAGCTGATTTTGAAGCACCTTCCGCAATTTCACCTACTGCATGTGCGACTTCTTCGCTTGAAGCATTCGTTTCTTCTGATACGGCACTTAGGCTTTCCGAACTTACACGCACTTCATTTGCCGAAACATGTACAACTTTTAAGGTATCACTAACCGTTTCGAGCATTTTGTCGAAGTTTCTCGCTAATATCCCGAACTCATCTTTACTCGTTAAATTTGCACGGACAGATAAATCCCCATCTGCAACTTCATCCATTAAAAGATTTAATTGTGTTAATGGACGCGTTGATTTACCAATCAAAATATATAGTGCCACACAGAATAAAATAAGGGTTAAAGTAGCTAAAACAATCATAATGGTTGTTGATTCTGTTGCCACTTTTATCACATTTTTCATTTCATACACAGTACCGATTTTCCAGTCAAATCCTGGAACTGTTGTGAAAACTAAGACATTGTTAACGCCGTTTTCTTTAAAGTGAATTGTTCCATTTTGTTGATTATCTTGATATAACTCGGCAATATAAGGATGCTCTATTAACGATTCTGTTTGCGATTCTGGATGAACAATTGCTATACCATTTTCATCTAACATCAAAATATAGCCATCGTGACTAATGGCTCTATCAGAGAACTCTTGTGTTAAAGCGGATAATTGAATGTCTAGTCCAATGACCCCTACAATTCGATTATTTTGTAATACGGCTTTTGTCGCAGTTAACACAAATTCACCAGTCGCAGCATCAACGTAAGGAGATGTCCACTGAATATCATTTGGGTTACTAGCAGCCAATTGATACCATTCACGTTCTCTTGCGTCGAAGTCATCACCTAAGTCTACTTCAGGCTTGATTATCAAGTCACCGTTTATCTTTGCAAAATAAACAGAAGAAGCATTCGTGTATAGATCAATAAAAGCTTCTAAATCTTGCGCAATTGCCCGATCTGTTGCTGTTTCTTCGTCTGAGTTTTCAGTTACTTCAGCGTTTTGAAAACTGCTCGTTGTCGATAAAATCGTTGCACCTTTATTAAATATATCTAAGAAATTAGATGTCGCATGACGCATTTCTTCTGTTAATACAACACTTTGTTCAATGACACTTTCTTCGGTTTTTTGCTTCATTTGACTACCGTTTAAAATGGTCATTGCTCCTATACTAATCGTAAACAATACAATAACTGTAAAGACGACTTTTGTTTTTAAAGATTTAAACAAGTACCCCACTCCTATCTTCATTCACTAGTTCTTTCTTAGTATAACTCATAATGAGCTGAATAGTAAGATGTTTCTAGAAAAGGATGAATTTTTTGATAGTTGCGTAGAAATGAAGATATTCTCTAAAAAAACTAAACAACGTATACGTGTTGACGATATAAGAAATAGTGAAACAGAAAATAAAGTAGACTGGAAATCGGGAGGGTAGTCTAATGACGAATCAAATTGACCATCAATTCACGCAACAAATACAAAGCATATTACAAACAACTCAACCTACTGAATTTGTAGAGCGAGGAAAGACTCAGGAGAATAGTCAACCCAATCAACAAACAGAAAAAGTGCTCCCAAAAGAAGACGCACGAGTTATGACGGAAAGTATTAATCAATTTTTAACGAGTACAGACTCACAATTGAAATTTGTCTTTCATGATCAATTAAATGAATACTATGTTACGATTATTAACTCCGCAACGAATGAAGTAATTAAAGAAGTACCTTCGAAAAAGATGTTGGATATACATGCGGCAATGAAAGAGTTCGTCGGACTACTCTTAGACCGTAAAATATAAGAAAAGGTGTGAAGTGTTATGAGAGTTAGTGGATTAGCGAGTGGAATTGATACAGAATCAATTATCCGCGATATGATGGCAGCAAAAAGAATTCCTTTAGATAAAATTACGCAAAAGAAGCAATATTTGGAGTGGCAGTTAGATAGTTATAGAGATGTGAACCGTCAAATTCGTTCTTTTAATGATAATTTATTTGATACGATGATGAAATCGAGTACATTTATGGCGAAATCAGTGAGCGTTTCGAATGAAGATGCAGTAAGTATTAAAGGTAAAAATGCGAACGGAGAGTTTTCTGGTTCGATTGAAATTCATCAATTGGCGAAAGCGGCTACTTGGCAAGGTGGGGAAGGTGAAAAGTTAGTAATAGAAAGTGGAGAAGGGACAACAGCTACACAAAACTCTAAAGTAGGAGAACTACAAGGTGGTTGGTTAAAAGAAGGTACACTAAAGATATCTGTACCAAATGGCGATGGTGGACAAACTGAAAATGTAGAAATTGAGATTGGCAATGACGATACAATTAAAGATGTTGTAAAGAAGCTAAATGATAAGGCTGGAGTAAGTGCTTTTTACGATGAGCGTTCGGGACAAATTGCAATGACTGCTAAAAATAGTGGTAATGGCAATATAAAAGTGCAAATGGATTCTGATCCAGTTATCGAAGGACAAGCTGGACAAGACGCAGAATTTACTTTCAATGGTCTGAAAACAAGTCGTTCGTCTAACACATTCGACATCAATGGTTTTGAAGTGACGTTGAAAGAAGTAACAACTAACCCAGTAAATTTCACTTCCGCACCTGACACAGATAAAGTGGTGGATTCAGTTAAAAAGTTCGTTGAGGATTACAATAAACTAATCGAAGAGTTAAATGGTAAAATTCGAGAACCAAAATACCGTGATTTCGCACCTCTTTCTGCTGAGCAAAAAGCGGATATGAAAGACAAAGAAATTGAGTTGTGGGAAGAAAAAGCAATGAGTGGTACATTGAAGAACGACCCGACAATTCAAAGAGTGTTATCTGATATGCGTCTGGCACTTCAAGGATCTGTTGAAACTTCCTCAGGTAAAACAATGAACTTGGCAAGTATCGGGATTACGACATCAAAAGACTATTTATCAAATGGTAAATTAGAAATCGATGAAGAGAAATTACGTGCAGCAATTAATGAAAACCCAAATGATGTTCATGAATTATTCGCATCTTCTAAGAAAGAAGTAACAGATGCAAATGGAAATACAAAAGAGCAAGCCGGTTTAATTACGACGATGCGTACAGGGTTAACGAGTGCAAACAAGACTATTACGGAACGTGCAGGAAATGCAGGTTCAGGTAAGGATAGCTTTACACTTGGACGTAACTTAAAAGAAATGGACAAGCAAATAGAACGCTTCCAAGAACGTTTGAAAAAATCAGAAGAAACTTTATGGCGTCAGTTCTCAGCAATGGAGCAAGCGATGAACCGTGCCAACGCACAAGCGCAACAACTGATGAACGGTCTCGGCGGTATGATGTAATAGAATTCACACAAAAAGGAGTAATATAATGGCAATTAATAATCCGTATGCAGCATATCAAAATAACTCGGTCAATACTTCAACGCCTGGTGAATTAACATTAATGCTTTATAATGGTTGTTTAAAGTTTATCGAGCAAGGTAAGCGTGCTTTGGAAGATGGTAAAATGCCTGAGAAAAATACCGCAATTCAAAAAGCACAGGCGATCATTACAGAGTTAATGTTAACATTGGATACATCTGTTCCAGTGGCTAAGGAAATGATGGTGCTTTATGACTTTGCGAATAGTCGTTTAATCGATGGAAATGTTTCGAATGATGTAGCGAAATTTGAAGAAGCAGCAGATATTATTAAAGAATTTCGCGATACTTGGAAACAAGTCATTCAAATTAATCGACAAAAACAATATGCAAATGTGGATGAAGTATGATTAGACAAGAGTTAGAACAATGGAAGCTGGCAACTGATCAGTTATTGAGTTTGTTGAATCATATGGAAGAAGAACAAAGAGATGAAACGATTGCTAAAGTCGAACAATTACTTACGCTTCGGGATCAATTGCAAAAAGCATTAACTCCTCCATTTACAGAGGAAGAGCAAGCATTTGGCCAAGAAGTGCTACGTAATGAAGCGATTTTTCAAAAGAAACTTGCTAGTGCTTATCAATCGATTCGACAAGATTTATCGGTTGCTCAATCGAAAAAAAGTCATATGACGAATTATATGGACCCGTATCGTAATATTGGACGAGACGGTGCTTATTACGATACTAAACAATAAAACTAGTAGAAACCACCTAATGAAAAGAAAGATTAGGTGGTTTCTTTCTGTATAATGGTTATTTTTACTTATATCAAAATACTCAGATAATGATAGATTATATATAAGTATAATGTTTTTAGGGGAGAAGGGGATGGGAATGAATATACATGAAATTAAATGGCAAGATTGGCTACAGAAAAATAAAGTAATGATGACTGGGTTTACACTTGCAGCTAGCTTAGGATTAGTCGCGCAACTTATTTTGCGTTCATCGCTAACGATTATGCTAGGGGTCGCAATTCCATTAGGCATTGCATTGGTGTTTTATACACTGAGTGTAAAGTTGGATACTGTAGCGAAAATATTGCCTTATTTATTGTTAATTTGCACTTTTGGTATTGCTGTGAGCATCATGTATTTTTCAGAAGCAAATTTAGGAACAATTGGTATCATTTCTTTATTACTTATAATAGGTGCGATTCATGGAAATTTACTTATTTTAGGAACGGGCGTGTCACTAACGCTTATTGCGCTTATTTTAAATAATATATGGTTTGTATCGCCAGAACTGGTTGAAAAAAGTGGTTCTAATTTAGTCATACTTTTCGGATTGGCAGGGCTCGTATTATTTTTATTAGCCAAACAAAACAAACGTCTAATCGCTCAAGTCGAACAATCGATATTGGAAACTAAGCGGAAAGCACAAGAAGATGAAGCATTAGCAAACCATTTAGAGCATGCGGTACAGACGATTACGACGAACTTGGAAAGCATACGTAATACAGTGAGTCATAGCCAAGATTCACAGCAAGGTTTATTAACTGCTGTTGGGGAAATTAGTGCGGGGAGTCAACATCAAGCAGATCGTATTGTTGATATTTCTGAAAATGTGGAAGAAACGGATACGGTATTACAAACGATGCGAACAGAAGTCGATGAGGTTATTCAACAAGTTACAAATGCCGGTAATATTGCTGGGGAAGGTTCTGAACGAGTTACCGAATTAGGAGAGAGATTTGAGCAGTTTACACAATTCTTTCAATCATTGTCGAAGAATTTTGACCAACTATCGGAGAAAATTCATGAAACGAACAGCTTTGCCGCAGACATTAAAACAATTACAGATCAAACCAATTTATTATCATTAAATGCTTCAATTGAAGCGGCTCGAGCTGGAGAAGCTGGTAAAGGTTTTGCAGTAGTTGCCAATGAAATTCGAAATTTAGCGACTATGACAGATGAAACATTAGAAAAAATTGAAGTTAATTTATCTGAAGTAAATCAATCGAATGAGCGGATGGTGACTCAGTTAGAGAATGGTGCTAAGCAAATTATAGAGCATTCTTCACAAATGAATGAGTCGATGTCTACATTTGAACAGCTGCATCACACGATGAATCATTTACAAGTCGAATTAAATCGTTTCGTGGATGAATTTCAGATAGCAGCAGAGCGCAGTGATGTCGTGCGAGACAATACTGCAGATTTTTCGGCGATTATTCAAGAAAGTACAGCAACGATTGAAGAAATGCATGCGACTTTGACCGAATTAAATGAAGAGCAATTTGCTATTTTCGAATATGTAAAAGAAACGTATAATGAAGCGCTTACATTAGGGCGGAATAGATAAAATCAAGCATTTTATAATAAATTCATGATTTCTCCATATGAGAAATAAAACTTGTAAGATTTTATCGAATTTTAACAAATCAACTGAATATTATGTTATACTAAAGATAATAAAAGGTAGTACTTCTTAATGAATTCTAAACATTAATTTAATATAGTATTAATGTTTAATATGAATTGACACGTTGCTACATATTTCTATTTCTCAATAAACTGAATGTTTAAAAATGTTTTGAGGAGAGTGGAAACGGGGAAGTGTAGAAGTATATACTTAGAGTTATTATAAAGGAGGAGTTTGTATGCTAAACTTTAACATCCGAGGCGAAAATATTGAGGTGACTCCAGCAATTCGTGAACATGTGGAGAACAAAGTCACAAAATTAGAACGTTACTTCACAGATGGAGCGAATGCAACAGCTCATGTAAACTTGAAAGTGTACAATGACAAACAAACAAAAGTAGAAATTACGATTCCGATGAAAAATTTAACTTTACGTGCCGAAGAACGACATAATGATATGTACGCAGCAGTTGATCTTATTGTCGACAAGTTAGAACGTCAAATTCGTAAATATAAAACACGCGTGAATCGTAAATTCCGTGAGCGTGAAGGCGTCGCATCGTTTTTCGCAATGACAAGCCCTCAAGAAGAAACCGTACCAGAAAAGGACGACGAATTTGCAGTTGTCCGTACAAAACGATTTGATTTAAAACCAATGGATCGTGAAGAAGCAATTTTACAAATGAACATGTTAGGTCATAGTTTCTTCGTTTACACTGATGCAGAAACTGAAGATACAAACATCGTTTACAAACGTAAAGATGGAAAATATGGTCTAATTGAAACAAACTAATGTTTTGAAAACTTCCCATGCCTCTATTTGATACGCATGGGAAGTTTTTTCACGTTTTCATACTGTTTGGAAATGGGAATTTTAGTATGTGAATGACAAGAGTAAAACGATTTTCGTTGAATTTTTCTGTTTGATATTGAAAGAATAAATAGCGTTTTGAAATAGAGTGGGCATACCGAAGGAAATTCAATTTCACAGTGAATTTCTAGTCTGCAACGAAATTTCATAAAACTTGCCTTTATTAACTGCGTGAGACATTTGCACGGTTCATTTGGCAATGTTAAAATGAAAAGTGAACTTAATGAGGATGTGACTTCAATGCTAAATGTATTAAGTAAAATGTTTGATTCAAATAAAAAAGATTTAAAGCGTTTAGAGCGCATTGCCGATGCAGTTGAAGCGTTGGCTACAGAGATGGAAAATTTGTCCGACGAACAATTGACAGCAAAAACAGAAGAATTTAAACAACGTTACCAAAACGGTGAAACATTGGATCAGTTCCAAGTTGAAGCGTTTGCAGTAGTGCGTGAAGCATCAAGACGTGTATTAGGCATGTATCCGTTCCGCGTGCAATTAATTGGTGCAGCGGCGCTTCATGAAGGTAATATCGCGGAGATGAAGACAGGGGAAGGTAAGACATTAACATCTACACTCGCTGTTTATTTAAACGCATTAAGCGGGAAGGGTGTTCACGTCATTACGGTGAACGAATATTTAGCGAGCCGTGATGCTGAAGAAATGGGTGTTTTATATAACTTCTTAGGCTTAACAGTTGGTCTGAACTTAAATAGTTTATCAAAAGAAGAAAAACACGAAGCGTACGAAGCAGATATTACGTATAGTACGAATAATGAGCTTGGTTTCGACTATTTACGTGACAATATGGTGCTTTACAGTCATGAAAAAGTACAACGACCACTGCATTTTGCGGTTATTGATGAAGTTGACTCGATTTTAATTGATGAAGCAAGAACACCATTAATTATTTCAGGTCAAGCTGCAAAAGCTGCGAATTTATACCGTTTAGCGAATACTTTTGTAAAAACATTAAAAGAAGAAGAGGATTTTTCTTATGATGAATCAACAAAAGGTGTCGTCTTAACGGAAAAAGGTGTTGAAAAAGCGGAAAAAGCATTCAATATCGATAACTTATTTAATTTAAAACATGTGACATTACTACATGGCATTAACCAAGCTTTAAAAGCGAATGTCAGCATGCATATTGATGTGGATTATGTTGTTGAAGAAGGTAACGTTGTTATCGTTGACTCTTTCACAGGTCGTTTAATGAAAGGCCGTCGTTATAGTGATGGCTTGCATCAAGCGATTGAAGCAAAAGAAGGATTAGAAGTTCAAAATGAGTCGATGACATTAGCGACGATTACGTTCCAAAACTATTTCCGTATGTATGAAAAATTAGCGGGGATGACAGGTACGGCGAAGACAGAGGAAGAGGAATTCCGCAATATTTACAATATGCAAGTCATTGTCATTCCGACGAATCGTCCGATTGCCCGTGATGACCGTGCGGATTTAATTTACGCAACGATGGATGGCAAGTTTAAAGCCGTTGCAGAAGAAATTAAAAAACGCCATGAACAAGGCCAGCCTGTATTAGTTGGTACGGTTGCCATTGAAACATCGGAAATTATTTCGGAGTACTTGAAGAAATATGGTGTGAAGCATGATGTGTTAAACGCGAAAAATCATGAGCGTGAAGCAGAAATCATTTTAAATGCAGGTCAAAAAGGTTCTGTAACGATTGCAACGAACATGGCAGGTCGTGGTACGGATATTAAACTAGGTGAAGGTGTTACAGAAGCTGGCGGCTTAGCAGTTATCGGTACAGAGCGTCATGAATCCCGCCGTATTGATAACCAGTTACGTGGTCGTTCGGGGCGTCAAGGTGATCCAGGTGTAACTCAGTTTTACTTATCACTAGAAGATGAGTTAATGCGTCGTTTCGGATCAGATCAAATGAAATCAATGATGACAAAACTTGGTATGGACGATTCAACGCCAATCCAGTCTAAAATGGTTTCACGTTCAGTAGAATCAGCACAACGCCGTGTTGAAGGAAATAACTTCGATGCACGTAAACGTCTGTTACAATATGACGATGTGTTACGTCAACAACGTGAAATTATTTATAAAGAAAGAAATGAAGTGCTTGAGTCTGAAAACATTCAAGAAGTGTTATGGAGCATGATTGAAACAGTGATCAGCCGTACAATTGGAGCGCATACAGCGAATGAAGATTCTTCTGAATGGAATTTAAAAGGCTTGGAAGATTTCTTAGCGGCAAATTTATTGCCAGAAAATCGTTTAACTGCAGCTGATTTTGAAGGTAAATCTGCTGATGAGTTACAAGAAATGGTACTTCAAGCTGTGAAAGAACGTTACGCGGAAAAAGAAGAAGAAATGTCTGTTGAGCGTATGCGTGAATTTGAAAAAGTGATTTTGCTGCGTGCAATTGATATGAAATGGACGGATCATATTGATGCGATGGATCAATTACGTCACGGAATTCATTTACGTGCTTACGGTCAAACAGATCCATTACGTGCCTATCAAAGTGAAGGCTTTACAATGTTTGAAGAAATGGTTGAAGCTATTGAAAACGATGCAGCGAGATTCGCGATGAAAGCGGAAATTCGTGAAAATCTAGAACGTGAAGAAGTTGTCAAAGGACAAGCAGTAAATCCAGAAGACGGTGAACAAAAGCCGAAGAAGAAGCCAGTTCGTCGTTCAACAAATATTGGTCGAAATGATCCGTGCCCTTGCGGTAGCGGTAAGAAGTATAAAAATTGCCACGGACAAAACTAAGTCTGTGGCAAGTCATTTTCAGGAGGAAACAATATGATCGAATTATCAGATGTAAGAAATGAGCTAGACAATACAGCTAAGAAATTAGTGGACTTCAGGGGGTCTCTTTGACTTAGAAAACAAAGAGGCGCGCATTGAAGAATTAGATGAAATCATGACTGAACCAGGATTTTGGGACAATCAAGAAGAAGCTCAAAAAGTCATTAATGAATCGAATGCATTAAAAGATGTCGTTGGAGATTTCACAGAATTAACAGAGACACAAGAAAACTTAGAAATGACATTGGAATTACTGCGTGAAGAATACGATGAAGAGCTACATGTCGAACTAGGCGACGAGTTAAAATCATTCAAAAAAGCATTAGAGGATTTCGAATTACACTTATTATTAAGTGGCGAGTTTGATAAGCATAATGCTGTACTTGAACTGCATTCAGGTGCTGGTGGAACAGAGTCTCAGGACTGGGCTTCCATGTTACTGCGTATGTATACACGTTGGGCTGAACAACATAAATTTACAGTGGAAACAATTGATTACCAAGCAGGTGATGAAGCGGGTGTGAAGTCGGTAACATTATCGATTAAAGGACATAATGCCTTCGGATATTTACAAGCGGAAAAAGGTGTGCATCGTCTTGTACGAATTTCACCATTTGATTCCTCAGGTCGTCGCCATACATCATTCGTATCATGTGAGGTTATGCCAGAATTTGACGGAGATATTGACATCGACATTCGTACGGAAGACTTGAAAATTGATACGTATCGTTCAAGTGGTGCAGGTGGTCAGCACGTTAACGTTACGGACTCCGCTGTACGTATTACACATCTCCCAACAGGAACAGTTGTAACATGTCAAACGGAACGTTCACAAATTAAAAACCGCGAACGTGCGATGAACTTATTAAAATCGAAATTGTATCAATTAAAGGTTGAAGAAGAGCAAGCGCGTTTACTTGAAATTCGTGGTGAGCAAAAAGAGATTGGTTGGGGCAGTCAAATCCGTTCTTATGTTTTCCACCCTTATTCAATGGTAAAAGATCATCGTACAGATGTTGAAACTGGAAATGTCGGTTCTGTAATGGACGGCGAATTAGATATGTTTATCAATGCTTATTTACGTTCGAAAATTAATTGACTTTAGGTTTAAAATTTTTTAAAACGTCTATATATAGATTATCTTGCTGTTTTCTAAGTTTGTGTATTTCTTTGAAAATTTCCAGTTGTACTAAAACGTTCATAAAATATTAACATTTGACAAATTTCCCGAGAAATGGCAGGATTTTATCGTTTTATCAAGTGAAAACTTGGTATACTAAAAGTTAGGATTGTTTTAGTATATAATCCTAAAACAAATTTTTAGAGGAGGTAAGAACATGAAGAAAAAACTTTTAGCAGCTGTATTCGGTACGGCACTTGTACTAGGTGCATGTGGCGGTGGCGGAGATGACGCTGGTAAGGACGATGGTTCTTCAAACGGCGGCGACACAGCAGTTGACGCTGAAGCAGTAGTACAACAAAAATGTATTTCATGCCACGGTGACAACTTACAAGGAGGAGCTGCACCAGCTTTAGATAAAATTGGAGCAGATTACTCTGAAGAAGAAATCCATGACATTATCGAAAACGGTAAAGGTGGCATGCCAGGCGGACTGATTCAAGGTGAAGACGCTGACGCTGTTGCAAAATGGTTAGCTGACAAAAAATAATTATCATTAGAGGCTTATAAATGTAGTGTATATCGAGTGATTGTTCTCGATGACCTGCATTTATAAGCTTTTTTTGTTACATGAATGTCAAAAAAGTAATAAAAATCCTTTATAAATTAAATTGTAAATAGAAGAGATGACAATTCACAGCTGTTTGAAGATGATACTAAAATTTGCCATTTAGATTACAGTAAATGAAATACAACTGTAATAATAATTTGTTCTGAAACATGTTATACTCAGTATGTTGAGAAAAAAGCAGACAAAAAACTTAGGTGATTTTTAAATGATAAAAATGAAAAATATATATAAGAAATATACAAATGGTGTTGTCGCTTCTAATGGCATTACGATTGATATTGCCAGAGGTGAATTTGTTTATGTTGTTGGACCGAGTGGAGCTGGGAAATCAACATTTATAAAAATGATGTATCGTGAAGAAACGCCTACTAGTGGAGAAATATTATTTGATGGTAATGATATTAGCAAAATTAAACAAAAAGATGTTTCTACTTTAAGAAGAAGAATAGGCGTTGTCTTTCAAGATTTTAAATTATTACCGAAATTAACCGTTTATGAAAATATTGCATTCGCATTAGAAGTAATAGAAGAAAAGCCGGAAAATATTCGTCAAAAGGTAATGGATGTTTTAACATTAGTAGGACTCCAATCCAAAGCAAGAATGTTTCCGAATGAATTATCTGGTGGAGAACAGCAAAGGGTCTCAATTGCAAGATCAATTGTTAACCAACCAGAAGTGGTCATTGCGGATGAGCCGACTGGGAACCTAGATCCTGAAACATCATGGGACATTATGGATGTATTTGAAAAAATTAATGCTCGAGGCACAACGATTATTATGGCTACACATAATAAAGAAGTCGTCAATACGATTCGACATCGCGTTATTGCGATTGAAGGCGGAATTGTCATCAGAGATGAAGTCGGAGGTGATTACGGCTATGAAAGGTAGTACAATTCGACGTCATTTTCGTGAGAGTTTTAAAAGTATTGGACGAAATCGTTGGATGACTTTTGCGTCAATTAGTGCTGTAACTGTTACATTATTAATCGTTGGCGTATTTATTACGATGATGATGAATTTAAATAAAATTGCTACAAACTTAGAAGATGATGTAGAAATTAAAATATTAGTAGACTTAGCCGCAACCGAAGAAGCAATTGATGAGCTGGAAAAGAAATTGAAATCGAATCCCAATTTGACAGATATTCGATTTTCGTCAAATGAAGAAGAATTGGAAATTATGATTAAAGGTTACGGGGAAGAGTTTGCATTATATAAACAAGGAAATCCATTAAGACATGTATTTTACGTGAGGGCGACTACTCCGCAAGAAACGAGAAAAGCAGCACAAGAAATTGAAACATATGATAATACATATGAGGTCATCTACGGTGAAGGTAAAGTAGAAAAGCTGTTCAATGTATTAAACACAGGACGTAATATCGGTGCTGTCCTTATTGTTGCGCTTTTATTTACGGCGATGTTTTTAATATCTAACACAATACGTTTAACAATTGGAGCGAGAAAACAAGAAATTGAGATTATGAAACTTGTAGGAGCTACAAATAGTTTTGTGCGCATTCCTTTCGTGTTAGAAGGGATTTGGCTTGGCATATTAGGTGCGATTTTACCGATGATTATTTTATCAGTTGCGTATGCTAATTTGTATGATTACGTGCTTCCTAAATTAGCCGGAGAATTATTCCAACCATTAGGAAAAACACCTTTCTTATTCCAATTAAATGGTCTACTCCTTTTATTAGGTGTTGTCATTGGAATATGGGGAAGCTTCATGTCTGTACGGAAGTTTTTAAAAGTATAAAAAATCAATTTGTTTCATTTAACAGTAGACGAGAGGGGAAATTTGTACAATGAGAATGCAAAAATGGTTGCTAACTGCTGTAATTGCGATGTTAATGCTATCTTTTACAGTGGGACAACCTCAAGTATTAGCAGCTTCATTGAAAGAAATGAAAGAAGAGAAACAATCTCTTGAAGAAAAGAAAAAAAGCTTAAATGCCAACATTGAGAAAAAAGAAGGCGAAATCTCAACGAACAAATCTCAAATTGAAACAACTCAAGACAAAATCACAAAGTTAAACGGTGAAGTTGAGGCGACAAGTCAACAAATTAAAGAAACACAACAAGTAATTGATGAAACAATTGCTGAAGTAGAATCTTTAAAAGCTTCTATTGAAGATTTAGAGCGTAAAATTGCTGAACGAGATGAAGTATTACGAGATCGCGTTCGTGCGATGCAAGCAAACGGTGGAAAAGTGAGTTATATCGATGTATTACTAGGTGCTAATAGTTTTGCGGATTTCATTGACCGTATTTCAGCAGTGAATACATTGGTAGATGCTGACCGTCAAATTATGGAAGATCAAGCAAATGATCAAAAGCGTCTAGAAGAAGAAAAGAAATTAGTTGAAAAGAAATTAGAAGAATTACAACAAGAAAAAGAGAAGTTAGAGACGTTAAAAGCTTCTTTAGAATCTAAAAAAGCGGAACAAAACCGTCTAGTTGAGCAATTGAAAGTAGAGCAAGAGGAATTGCAAGCAGAAAAAGGCGAGTTAGAAACAGATTTACATGAAGCATATGAATTTAGTGCAGCGCTTGATAAAGAAATTCAAGCTGAAGAAGGACGTTTAGCTGAATTAGCACGTCAAGCTGAGTTAGAAAGAAAACGTCAAGCTGAAGCACAAGCTCAGGCTAACGGGGGGTCTACAAGCGGGGGCAGTTCTGCAAGTGGTGGAGGAAGTGCACCTTCTGTTTCTAGTGGAACTTGGACTAGACCTGCATCAGGACGTATTTCATCTGAATTTGGTGGCAGAAATTTAAGCTGGGCAAGTTCAAATCACCGCGGAATTGACGTTGCAAATGGAATTGGTACGCCGATTGTAGCTGCTGGTGATGGTGTGGTTTCTAGAACAGGTACATTAGGTACATATGGAAACATCGTAATGATCACACATTCTGTCAATGGTAAAATTTATACAACGTTATACGCTCATTTATCAAGCAGTAGCGTAAGTGTTGGACAATCTGTAGCAAAAGGACAATCAATTGGAAGAATGGGGAACACTGGACGCGTTTCAGGACCTCACTTGCATTTTGAATTCCATGTCGGTGGTTGGACAGGCTATGGTCCATCAGCTGTAAATCCAAGAAGCTATGTACCATTTTAATTAAAAAACTTATGACTGTAAGTAGGGCTATTCCTGCTTACAGTTTTTTAATGAGTTCTTCCTTAAATGAAAATGATGTTGATGAATAATCTTTCAATAACAAGCTCTTAATCGTTAGTATTCCCAAAAAACTCATTTTTAAACCTCTCGTAATTATGTCCAAACGCTGACTTCCTAGGTAGTTTAGTGCTATTTACTAGTAATGGTTGAAAACGTTGTCTACAATAGCAAGTGGGGGTGATTTCTTGTATGTCACGAAGTACTTTCCAATCGGCAATGTGACGATTTCATCAGCATGGGTCGCATTTTTACTCGCGGCATTTTTTACTTACTGGATTGTCAGATGGAAAACAGATAAATCGATTGCTGACTTGTACGGTGATGTAATCTTTTATTTTATTATCGTATGGAAACTTTCGGTTGTGATAACTGATTTTAAAGTTGTCGTGAAATCACCGCTGACGATTTTATATTTCAATGGTGGAACAATCGGTCTTTTTTTAGGTATAACAGCCGCAGCTCTAATGGTAGTGTATACATTTCATAAAAAGAAACTATCATTCAATATGTTAAGTGGAGTATTAATCAGTGTCGTTTTAACGCAATCCTTCTATCAAATCTTCATTGGCATATTTAATGATGGGCCATTTTGGAGTAAAACAATCACTATCGTTTTATTAGGAATGACCATTCTTTTTTATAGTTTAAATTCAAAAAATACAATGTCATTATTTACATTATTACTTATCTTATTTAGTGGTATTATGTTATTTATTAGTAGTATACAACCAGCAGGAATTTTTCAAATATCTTTCTATATCGCAGTGTATAGTAGTTTCTTATTAGTTTTCATAAAGTGGTTATTGGACAAAAAAGTAGTGGAGGGTGTTCATTGAAAAAAATAATTGGTTCGGTCGTCGCGTTATTAATTATTGGTACGATGATTGTTGTAATGATTCAAACGAATGGATCTGAGAAAAATCCTGAAAAAGCAGGGCAAGTTGAAGAGGCGGATGGGAGCGGGCAAGTGGTCGGTTTAGATCAAGGCAATCTTCCACCTGACTTTACATTAACGACGTTTGCTGGAGATACGGTTCAATTATCAGATTTAAAAGGGAAAAAAGTTGTGTTGAATTTCTGGGCATCTTGGTGTGGTCCTTGTAAAGCTGAAATGCCACATATGCAAAATTATTATGCAAATTTAACAGATGAAGATGATGTTGAAATGATCGCAGTAAATATGACGACTCAAGAAAGAAGAGGCGTGGAAGCTGTGGAGGCATTTATCGAAGATTATGGACTGACATTCCCAATTCCAATGGATCGTGAAGGGAAAGTCATAGATGATTATGAAGTTTACACAATTCCAACGACGTATATGATTGGGACGGATGGAACGATTCAACAAAAGGTGATTGGTCCAATGGATGAGAAAATTTTAAAAACGCTTGTTAATCAATTAAATTAAACCTTTGTAAAGCTAACTTACGTGTCGTAATTTTCTTCTTTTCTTCATAGATTGAAGGGAAGGGGGAAAGAGATGCGGAAAAGTTGGCTTTTTTTAATGGTCGGTGGATTAATCATTGCGCTAGGCGTTGGATTAGTCAAATTTGGATTTCCAAAAGCAACACAAAATCAAGATCAGCAAACGGATTTTAAAATATTAGATGAAATGTATCAAATTATCGAGGATGAGGCGGTTTACCGAGTACCAAAGCCGACATTGATTGAAGGGGCCCTCAGGGGAATGGTCGATATGATTGAAGATCCTTATAGTACGTATTTTACATCAGAAGAAGCTGCCATTCACCGAGAGTCGCTGGCGAGTGAGCGGGTAGGGATTGGTGCTGAAATTACGCGTTCAAATGGAAAGTATTTAATTGTTTCACCAGTAAAATCTTCCCCAGCAGAAAAAGCTGGACTACAGCCTTATGATGAAATCATTAAAATTGATGATACGCCCGTTCAACAGGCTTCACTCGATGAAGTCATTGCAAAAATTCGCGGTAAAGAAGGTACTGTTGTAACGTTGACTATTTATCGTCCTTCTATTAATAAGCATTTAGAAATTTCTGTGATGCGTGCCTTAATTCCAATGGAAACCGTGGCCCATGCTGTTATTGAACAAAATGACCAAACAATCGGCTACATATCGATTACGACATTTGGAGAAGAAACAGCAGAAGAGTGGCAACAGGCGACGAAAAAATTAGTGGCTAAACAAATAGATGGACTGGTAATAGATGTCCGCGGCAATCCAGGCGGTTATTTATATAGTGTGTCTCAGCTTGCTAGTAGTTTATTAGAAAAAGAAACCGTATTTTCTTATATGGAAGATGTTGACGGAACATTAACGCCTTTAATTACGGAACAAACGGATGATTTACCTTTTGAAGAGCAGTTGAAAACAGTGCCAATCGTGCTCTTGCAAGATCAAGGGAGCGCTTCAGCAAGTGAAGTATTAAGTGGTGCTTTAAAAGACCATAAACGAGCCGTTATTATTGGGGACAAAAGTTTTGGTAAAGGAACTGTTCAAGAATCATACGAATTATCCAATGGTGGTGAATTGAAACTATCGACACATAAATGGTTGACACCGAAAAAAGAATGGATTCACGGAAAGGGCGTGTTACCTGATATTGAAGCAGCACAGCCAAAACTTTTCCAATCACATTTAAAAGTGCTAGCTGAAACGTATAAAAAAGGGGAGTTTCACGAAGATATCGCCTATGCGCAAACCTTATTGAAAGAGCTTGGTTATAAAACGACACGTGAAGATGGCTATTTTGATGGATCAACGAGTAAAGCATTGTTAGCATTTCAAAAGAAAAAGAATTTGAAAAAAGTGAATCAAATGAATCCTGAATTTTTCCGTGCATTAAAAGAAGAAGTTGAGCGTTATAGAAGTAAAGTAGAAAACGACCTTCAATTACAAATGGCATTGGATTATTTTGGTAAGCAATTGAAATCGTGAAAAACAACATAAACTCGTCACAACATCTCAAAATTTGGTACAATAAGTAAAAGTTGTATGTTAGTTGGGATGGTGAAGAGGAATGGAGCAAGCAATTTTCCGTGAAATTTTAGATACAGTTGGTTTGTTTTTTATCAATCCAGCATTTTTAATAACGCTTATTAGTGCGATTTTAGTCGGCTATTTTCGAGTGAAAAAAGAACGTTCAAGTTATCGAATTCGAATGTTGCCAGGGCTAACTGAATTTAGTCTACTGTTAAAAGAGTCATGGCTTTATGCAATCATTCTATCGATACTCATATCAGGAATCGGGCTTGTCGTTGAAAGTAGTTGGCTACTCGCATTGAGTTTAGTAATGACTGTTTCCATTTTAACATTAAACTTCAAGTTAACTTCCCCTATTTATATGTCGTTACTCGCAATAGGCGTAGTTTTTTTATGGCAGACAGTAAGCGAGCCAATAGAGTTGTTTGGTTTATCAATTAAAGCATTTGACCCACTCGGCACAGTGCTTATAACCATCACAATGATTACTGGTTTATTGGTCATTGTAGAGGGAAGTTTAATCCGAAAGTACGGGCATTCAAACTTAACATCTTATTTAATCAAGACGAATCGTGGTTTACAAGCGGCCGTCTTGAAGTCTAAAAAGCTTTGGTTACTACCAATTGTATTTGTTGTTCCAGGAGATTTTTTACAAGAAATTTTCCCTTATTGGCCCCAAATTACACTAGGAAGTACCGAATTTACATTTTTAATTGTTCCATTGATCATTGGTTTTTCACAAGTGATTCGTACACGTTATCCAGATGAGTTATTACCACAAATGGGTCGTGCCATTATGGTTATTGGCTTTGTCATTACAGCGGCTGGAGTTGCTGCGTTATGGATGCCAATAGTAGCCTGGGGTGGACTCTTAGCAGGTTTGGTTGCGCGAATTGTGCTCGCAATTGTAACGTCTATTCAAGAAAGAAGAAAGCATTATTTATTGTCGCCGCAATCTAAAGGGGTTGTCATTTCAGGTATTGTCCCAGATTCTCCAGGAGAAAAAATGGGGTTACGAGTTGGAGAGATTATTCGCACAGTGAATGGCAAAACAGTGCATACGGAAAAAGAATTGTATGCGGCAATTCAAATTAACGCAGCCCATTGTAGATTACAAGTGATTGATCGTGACGGGGAAGTTCGTTTGATGCAGCAAGTTTTATATCATCATGATCATCACCGTTTAGGGATATTAGTCGTTCGTTAATGAAGGAGGAAATTTGCATTGGCATTAATTGATTTGTTTATAACGAAATTTTTACTTGCACTTTTCGCTCCTGCGATTCTAGTCGTCTTTTTTACCCGTGTTACGTATCACCATGTGATCGGTTTAGTGTTAACTTTAAGTTTAGTGACAGCTTCTGTTTACGCAGGCTATACCCATCATTGGGCACTTTATGTAGTAGATTCATTTTCATTAACTGTTGGATTTTGGTACGCGAAAAGAATGGTTGAGCGTGCAAGAGAAAATCGCGAGGAAGATGACGAAGATTAATCGTTTGTTTATGAAGAGGAATGAAAGGCTCTATACGGGCAGTTCATTCCTTTTTCTAATTTACGGCTACTTTATAGATGACTTGCCCGAATAAAAAAGAATGAGAAGGCGTTTGGAATGAGGGAAATTCATTTCAAGCGTCTTTTTATTTGTAACGTATGGAAAATAATGGATTTACCTTTTCTTTACAAAAATCGCCAACGTAATTTACAAACAATCTCTATACTTGGAAATAGATAAGGAGGCTACGCATTTGTTACAGTTACAAAATATTAAAAAAGCCTATGGAGATAAGGTGGTATTGAAAAATATTGACCTTACAATTGGTTCAGGTGAGATTGTTTCATTATTAGGACCAAGTGGCTGCGGTAAAACAACTTTACTCAATATTATTTTAGGGCTTGTTAAACAGAGTGAAGGACAAGTGATTTACAACGACAAAGATTTATCTGATGTCGACATGCAAAAAAGGGGATTTAATATTGTCTTTCAAGATTTTGCGTTGTTTCCTCATTTAACAGCCTATGAAAATATAACTTATGGTTTGAAAAATAAAAAAGAGAAGATGCCTGAAAGTGAATTACAAGAATACATCGATTTTCTAGGTTTGAAACCTCATTTGGAAAAGAAAGTAACCGAGTTATCAGGTGGGCAGAAGCAAAGGGTCGCGATTGCAAGAACGCTTGTCATGAAACCTAAAGTTTTATTATTAGATGAACCGCTCAGTGCTTTAGATGGCGTTATTAAAGAATCTATTAAAACGAGAATACAAGATATCGCGAAGCAGTTTAATTTAACAACAATCATTGTCACACATGATCCTGAAGAAGCTTTAACTTTATCGGATAAAGTGCTCATTATTCAAGATGGGGAAGTCGCACAATATGGAACACCGACAGAGATTGTTCATGAACCGAAAACACCGTTTGTGGAAGAGTTTATTTTAAAACAGTTAGAAATTAAAAGGCGTAATATTTATGAGCTATTCGGTGATATGAAATGATTAAAACAAATTCTATGATGCGTGTCATCGCAATTCCAATCATCTTATTTTTTGTATTATTTTTAATCATTCCATTAGTATATGTTGGCATTCAATCCTTCCAACAAGATGGAAAATTTACTTTTGCAGTTTATACAGAAGTGCTGGGGAAAGAAAGTATAAGGCAAGCATTCTTTAATAGTGTTACAATTTCGCTCTGGTCGGCGACAGTAACGACAGTGATTGCATTTCTACTCGCCTATGCTGTTCATTTTACTAGAATGAAGCGCTGGATGAAGAAAACGATACAAATTGGGATTACATTGCCAATGTTACTGCCAACGATTACGTACGGTTTCGTCTTAATTTATACATTTGGTAATCAAGGGACATTTACACAACTGATTGGGAAGCCACTGTTTTCCATCTATGGTTTTAATGGCTTACTCATTGGTTATGTTTTATACACTGTGCCAATTGCCTTCGTATTAATTAGTAATGTGATGCAGTACATTGATAAACAATATATTTACGTTTCTTATTTAATGAATGATAAACCACTACGACGTTTTTATCATACGGTATTACGTCCGATTGTCGGAACAATTGGTGGCGCGTTTATATTAGCTTTCATTTTAAGTTTTACAGACTTTGGGATTCCGGCTTCAGTCGGGGGCGAATATGATGTCGTTGCGATGAGTTTATATCGTTCGATGTTAGGTTCGATTGTCCGATTCGATGAGGGAGCGGCAATTGCAATTCTCATGCTATTACCGGCATGTATAGGCTTTATTGTATTAGCTTATTTACAAAGGTTCACAGTGCAGTTTAAGGCGTCGGATAACTTATCCATTAAACGCTATATGCCACGTGATCTAAGCTTCACATTCATTGCAGGACTTGTTATTGCAACAATTTTACTTATTTTCTCAACGTTAATTATTGTGCCATTTACGAAAGGTTATCCTTATGATTTATCCTTCACATTGGAACATTTAATGAATGTTTTACAGCAAAAAGATCTAACAGGCGTTTATATAAACTCTGTTATCGTTTCAGTCTTAACAGCGGTAATTGGTGTAATTGTAGCCTTTTTCGCAGCATTAATTAGTGCAAGAACAAACTTTAAAGGACGTGGTACATTCGATACAATTTCGATGATTACGAACACAGTTCCAGGAATGGTATTAGGTTTATCGTATTTATTTTTCTTTAACAGTAGTTCTTTAAAAGGAACCTTGCTCATCATTATTTTAAGTAATGTGGTGCACTTCTTCACAACACCTTATATGATGGCGAAAAATGCTTTACAAAAGATGGATAGTTCTTGGGAAATAACTGGGCAACTATTGCAAGATTCTTGGATTAAAACCGTATTCCGCGTTATTTTACCAAATAGTATCCATACGATCTACAATATGACGAGCTATTTCTTCTTAAATGCAATGGTCACGGTAAGTGGTGTTATTTTTATCGTCAGTACGGATACGATGCTCGTTTCGACAAGAATTAAAGAGTTACAACATTTTGCGAAATACACGGATATATTCATTCTTTCACTATTTATTTTAGCTACAAACTTAGTTGTTAAAATCATTTTTGATCAATTAGCGATGAAAAAGGAGAGCGAAGTCGAATGAGTCAAAAGATGAAGTTAATCTTGTTAGCAGGTTTAATTATTTTATTGTTAGGGGCATGTGCTGTCGCAAATTCAGCAAATGAAGAACGTGTCATCTTGTATTCAAATGCAGATGATGAAGCGGTGCAGGCAATGGAAGAAGCGTTAGATGGTGCTGGGTATGAAGGGAAATATACAATTCAATCATTTGGTACTTCGGAACTTGGTGGAAAGATTATGGCAGAAGGTAAAGAGATTGAAGCAGATTTAATTACAATGGCTTCATACTTTTTAGAAAGTGCTCAGCAACAAAATACGATGTTTAGCGAAGTAGAGCCGATTGCCAATTCATTGGATGATCTTGGAAACTATCAATTGCCGATTTTAGGAAATGCAGGATCTATTTTCGTCAATACGAAAGCTTTAGAGGAACAAGGTTTATCAGCACCAGAATCGATTAAAGATTTAGCGAAACCAGAATATGCGGGACATTTTTCATTCCCTAACTTATTTGACTCATCGACTGGATGGTTACTCGTTCAAGGGGTTTTAGCAACATATGGTGAACAAGAAGGGCAAGAAATTTTAGCAAGTTTAAAAGAAAATGCAGGCCCACATTTAGAAAGTTCTGGTTCAGGCCCGATTAAAAAAGTGAAAACTGGAGAAGTAGCGGTTGGTTTCGGCTTGCGTAACCAAGCAGTTCAAGCGAAAAATGAAGGTTTACCAATCGAAGTAATTGACCCAGCAGAAGGCAACTTCACGTTAACTGAATCTTTAAGCGTAGTCGAAAAAGAAGACAATGCATTAGCAATTGAAATGGCAAGGGTCTTAGCGGAGAAAGCAAGACCAGCTTTATTGGAAGAGTACCCTGTTGTGTTATACGAAGGGGAAACTTTGGCAGAAGAAAATGAAGCGAACTTTACACAGTGGGAATCTACTTTAACGGTAGAATTATTAGAACAACATCAAGCAATTTTTGAAGCGGCGAAATAAGGGGAGACAAACAACAATGACTTATAAACTACTAACACCAGGACCTTTAACGACAACTTTGACAGTGCGTCAACAAATGCTAGAAGATCGTTGCACATGGGATGATGATTATAAACAAGTGACGCAAACGATTCGTAAGCAGTTACTTGAAATTGCAGGATTGAACGAAGCGGACTACACAACAATCTTAATGCAAGGAAGCGGCAGTTTTACAGTTGAATCTGTGTTAACATCAACTGTAAAAGATACGGATAAAGTGCTGTTTTTAACAAATGGTGCTTACGGAGAACGTATGGTACAAATGGCAAAAGCAATCGGACTAGCGCATACAGTTTATGCAGTGGAGTATGACGAACATCCGAATGTAGAAGAAGTTCGTAATTTATTACAAAATGATGATTCGATTACACATATTGCGATGGTGCATTGTGAAACGACGACGGGTATTTTAAATCCTATTGCAGCGATTGGGCAGTTAGCGAATGAAATGGATAAAACGTTTATCGTAGATGCGATGAGTAGTTTTGGTGGATTGCCAATTGATATCGAAGGAAGTCATATTGATTATTTAATTAGTAGTGCGAATAAATGTATTCAAGGGGTTCCGGGATTCGGATTTGTCATTGCCAAAAGAGCGACATTTAGTCAATGTGAAGGTGTCGCAAGAAGTGTTTCATTAGATTTATATGATCAATGGCAAGTAATGGATGTCGATGGAAAGTGGAGATTTACTTCACCTACACATGTTGTAGGGGCTTTCTATCAAGCGTTAGGCGAGTTAATGGAAGAAGGCGGTATTGACAAGCGCTATGAACGCTACCAAAGCAATAATGCTCTATTAAGAAAGCAGTTTGAAGCATTAGGGTTTAAAGCATATATTTCAGAAGAAAAACAATCGCCAATCATTACAACATTCTTATTCCTGAATGAGCAGTTTTCATTTGACCATTTCTATGAAACGATGAAAGAACAAGGCTTTGTGTTATATCCTGGAAAGCTAACGGAAGTTGATACGTTTAGAGTCGGAAATATTGGGGATATTCATGAACAAGACATTGAAACGCTTTGTCAAATTGTAAAAAATTATGTGGAGGTACTAGCAGTATGACGATTAAAGGTGTAATTTTCGATTGGGCAGGAACGACAGTAGATTTCGGTTGTTTTGCTCCTGTAGAAGTATTTTTAACGGTTTTTGAAGAAGCTGATATAGCAGTAACTTACGCGGAAGCACGTGAACCGATGGGTATGTCTAAAATTGATCATATTCGTACAATGTTACAGATGCCACGTATTCAACAAGCTTGGCAAACGAAGTATGGAGGAGCTTCTACTGAAGAAGACGTCGAAAAACTATATGCTTCTTTTGAAAGATTGTTAATGGAAGGTTTGGCACATTACACGACACCAATTCCACATGTTTTAGATGCAATTGAAACATTGCGTGCAAACGGTTTGAAAATTGGTTCTACGACTGGCTATACAAAAGAAATGATGGTCGTTGTTCAACAAGGGGCTAAAGAAAAAGGATATGTACCAGATTTCGTCGCAACTGCTGATGATGTTGGTGGAAAAGGGAGACCGTATCCTTATATGATTTTTGAAAATATGAAGCAACTAGGTTTAGCTTCTGTAGAAGAAGTTGTCAAAGTTGGCGATACAGTTTCAGATATTAAAGAAGGCTTACATGCTGGTGTAACTTCTGTCGGTGTGATTGTGGGCAGTTCGGAAATGGGCTTGTCAGAAGCTGAGTACAATGCATTATCAGCAGAAGAGCAACAAGTGGCAATCGAAGAGACGCGTAAGAAGTTTGAAGCGGCAGGTGCACATTATACGATTGAAACGATGCAACAATTACCAGGCTTGATTGAAGCATTATTAATAACAGAGAAAGATCAAGTCGTCCAATTATAATAGCGTGAAAAACTACTTTGAAAGCATGTATGAAATCTCGCTTTCAAAGTAGTTTTTTTATTGTGTGGGGTTAGTGAGAAAGATGTTGCGATCGATTTAGGTGATGGTTTTAAATTTTTTGCGGGGGTAGTTTGTGAATCTGGGAAAAGATTCGGTCGCTCGTGAGATTAATTCGCCGTTCAAGGAATGATTCGGTCGCTCGTGAGATTAATTCGTCGTTCGGGGAATGATTCGGTCGCTCGTGAGATTAATTCGCCGTTCAGGGAAAAGATTCGGTTGCTCGTGAGATTAATTCGCCGTTTAGGGAAAAGATTCGGTCGCTCGTGAGATTAATTCGTCGTTCAAGGAAAAGATTCGGTCGCTCGTGAAGTTTATTCACCGTTCCTTCAGAAATTTGTTAAACTTTTAAGCTGAACTGGTATAGTTTGAGCTGTTTCAAACAGTGTAGCAAATCCTTTCTCCCATACTTGGAAACAATCTATGTTAAAATAGACTTATTATTGAAAAATGGAGAGGATGTTTGTGATTCAGATTGGGCTAACAGGTTGGGGAGATCATCCAGATTTAGCATCTTCGGGGCAGACGGCTAAAGATAAACTCATCGATTATACAGCACATTTTCCAGTTGTAGAATTGGATTCAACATTTTATGCAATCCAACCTGAACGAAACATTCGGAAATGGTTAGCAGAAACACCAGACGCTTTTCAATTTATCGTCAAGGCATTTCAAGGGATTACAGGGCATGAACGTGAGCCGTTACCATATGAGTCAAAAGAAGAGATGATTGAGTTGTTTTTAACATCGCTAGAACCGATGAGATCGGAAGGGAAATTGGCGATGATTTTAGTACAATTTCCACCGTGGTTCGATTGTGTGAGAGAACATGTGGAAGAAATTAGATGGCTCGTAGACAAGTTTAAAGGGTATGATGTCGCAATCGAATTTCGTCATCAATCTTGGTATACGCCGATGTTTAAAGATAAAACGATCCAGTTTCTCCAAAGTCTACATGTCATCCATTCAGTTTGTGATGAGCCACAAGCAGGGGATGGTAGCATTCCGCTTGTACCGATTACAACTCGTTCTGATAAAGTGTTAATGCGTCTTCACGGTCGCAATGTGTATGGATGGACGAAAACTGGGAAAGACAATGAGACATGGCGTAAAGTGCGTTATTTGTATGAATATAATGCAGCTGAATTACAAGAGATTGAGCAAGCTGTGACATCACTTCAAGCGCAAGCGAAGGAAGTTTATGTGATTTTTAATAATAATTCTGGAAAACATGCGGCTAAAAATGCAAAGCAATTTCAACAACAATTGAACATTCAGTATGATGATTTAGCAGCGCAACAATTAAGTTTTTTTGAGGAGGAATGGTAATGGTTTATTTGATACTAGCAGCTTTGGGCTTGTTTTCCGGAGTTGTTGGTGCATTGGTTGGGCTTGGCGGCGGAATTATATTAGTGCCAGCAACCATTTTTATAGGGATTGATTTAGGATTAATCGATGGCATTACACCACAAACAGTCGTCGGTTTATCTGTGATTATGATGATTTTTACAGGGCTTGGCTCTACGTTATCGTTTATGAAAAAGAAGACGGTCGATTTTAAAAGTGGGTTTATCTTTTTTATCGGTAGTGCGCCGGGGACGATTATTGGTGCATTTATTAATAAACGTTTAGATCTGCCGTCCTTTAATTTATACTTTGGTGTGCTATTAATTATTTTGGCGACAATTTTAATCATTCGTAAATATTTAAAGCCAGTGGAATGGTTTGTAAAACATGGTACGAAACGTGAATTTGTTGATATGATGGGCATTAAACATACATATGGTTATCCGATTTGGTTTGCGTTATTATTGACGTTTGGTGTCGGACTTGCTTCAGGTTTATTTGGCATCGGTGGCGGTTCGATTATTGTACCGGCTATGATTTTACTATTTGTCTTTCCTCCGCATGTTGCAGTTGGAACTTCGATGTTTATGGTGTTTTTATCCGCAATTTTAAACTCCGTTACACATATTTCACTTGGAAACGTGCCATGGTTATATACCATTCCAATTATTCCTGCCGCTTATTATGGTGCGAAATTAGGTGCGTTTTTAAATCAAAAAATGAAGTCAGAAACGCTCGTCTTTGCTTTGCGTATGATTTTATTATTACTTGGTGTGCGTTCAATTATTGATGGAATATGGGGGGCATAGTAATGAAGAAAATTCATATTTTACATACCAATGATTTACACAGTCATTTTGAATATTGGCCCCAAATTTATCAATTTCTAACAGATAAACGAAAGCAACTTGAAGCGGATGGACATCAAGTTTTCGTCTTTGACATTGGTGATTTTGTAGATCGTTCTCATCCTTTTACAGAAGCAACGAACGGGAAGGGCAATATCGAATTGTTAAATGCAGCCGAATATGATGCAGTGACAATTGGCAATAATGAAGGCATTACTTTATCAAAAGAATCATTAGCTTCTTTGTATGAGCAGCGAAATTTTGAAGTCATTCTTGGCAATGTACGAGAACGTGATGGTCAGCTCCCAAATTGGGCACAAGCTTCAAAAGTATATACAACAATAGACGGTATAAAAATTGGTATTGTTGGTGCAACAGCTTATTATGAACAGTTTTATGATGTGCTTGGATGGACAATTGAGCCACCTAAAGAAAGGCTTATTCAAGAAGTTCAAAAGTTAAAAGATGAAACGGATATTATCATTTGTCTATCACATTTAGGTATTCATGAAGATCGAGTGTTAGCTGAAATTTGCCCCAAAATTGATGTTATATTGGGAGCACATACGCATCATATATTGCCAGAAGGTGAATATGTTCAGCAGAGTTTACTCGCTGCAACTGGAAAATTTGGTGATTTTGTCGGTCATATAGAACTGACAATGGATGAAACAACACATCGAATTGAGAAAAAAGAAGCGCGTTTATATCAAGCAAGCGATTTGCCAAAGTGCAAAGAAACGACTGAGTTTGTGCACCAGTTACTAGAAAAAGGAAAGCAATCTTTAAATGAACGCGCATTTTACAATCGTCATCCTTTGAAAGCGAATTTATTTAGTGAAAGTGAACTTGCTTCTTTTTTTGGTCGTGCATTACTAGATTATACAAAAGCAGATTGCGCTTTGTTTAACGCAGGTATTTTTCTTGGAAGTTTACCAAAAGGTTGGGTTACGAAAGGTGATTTACACCAATTATTACCTCATCCGATTAATGTTTGTACGATTGAATTGACAGGAGAACAATTACAGCTTATGTACGAACAATCGATGAATCCAGAACTGCCGGAGATTGAAATAAAAGGACTTGGATTCCGTGGTACATTAATGGGAGCCTTGATCCATGAGCGATTGTATAAAAATAACAGTGGGCAATTATTTGTTGGCAATCGCCTTGTTACAGCAAATGAACATTATACATTAGCGACATTGGATATGTTTACATTTGGCTTTTTCTTCCCGATGTTTGAACATTTACCGAAGAACTATTTAATGCCTGATTTAATTCGAGATGTTTTTGAAAAGTATGGTCAGAAAATAAGTGAATCGACGACTCTTTCCTAGCATATACTGATGCAGGGGGAGTCGTTTTGAAATTTCATAAGCCTATTAAGAAGAGACGGACGATTCGTTGGAGAAAAACGATTTTACCATTGCTCCTCGTATCGATTATACTGATGGTTGCGCTCTTTTTTTATACGATTAATAAAAGATTAACGCCGATTTATTTACAATATGCAGAAGTTCAAACGGAAAAAATCGCTTCTCATGTTATAAGTGAAGCGATTACGGAACGAATTTATAATGTGCTCGATGTTAATGATGTGATTCAACATGTACCGACAGAGGGTTCAGATCAAGTGACAGTGAAATATAATACAGAAGTGATTAACCGAATTTTAGCAGATGTACGAACGACAGTAGATGAAAATATAGAAGAAATGGAAAATGGTAATGTAGATATTTTACCGTTGGCAGATGAAATTGACTATGCACCTGATCAAATGCAAGCGCAAGGGGGCGTTGTATTTCTTGTGCCATTAGGTCAAGTAGCAGGCCTGCCGTTACTTGGCAATCTAGGGCCGAAAATTCCAATTAGATTTCATATTATCGGCGATGCCCAAGCCAATGTCGTGCCTTATATCGAAGAATTTGGGATTAACAATGCCTATGTCGAAGTAAATATTGTGTTGCGTGTTCAAGTGAAAATTATTGTTCCATTAGCGACGAAAACCGCTGTCATTGAACAAACAATCCCAGCAGCGATTGGGATTGTGAGAGGACCAGTTCCGCAAGTGTATAGTTCGGGAGAAGCTGGTCAAAAACCCAATATTAGTATTCCAGTAGAAGTCCCCCCCAGCAATAAGTGACGAAGGGTCTTGAACAGTAGCTTGTTGTTTGTTATACTGAGGACTGTAAAGAAAATAGCGATAGGGTAGAGGCTGCATTACTCAATAGTAAAGTACAGAAGTGTGACGACGATGATCGTACTAGAAAGGGAGTTTTGCCGAAGTCTAATGATTGGTCAACATCATTAGGTTGGGGTTGTTTTGAAGAAGAACAACACTGTCATATAAGAAGGTTCTTGTATGATGAGCTACAAATCGGAAGTTTGATAACAGATTATCTTACAGACGAAAAGTAGATGAAGCTAGCTACCTATTTATAGGAAAGCTAGCTTTTTAATTTGGCTTCAAAGTTTACCCAATTCAAATGGAGGAATTAGAATGATCGGTTCATGGGTATCAATTATCCCACCAATTTTAGCAATTGTAATGGTTTTATTAACAAAGAGAGTGTTACTATCTCTTGGAACAGGGCTCGTTTCGGGTGCTCTGATTTTGGCAGCATTCCAACCTGTTGATTCAGTAGTAGAATTAGCAAAAGCGATGACAGTTTCGTTTTGGGACTGGGGCAGTGGTGCGCTAAATTCGGACAATGTCAATATTATGATTTTTATTTTATTACTTGGTATTATTACAGCTTTTGTTAGTTTGTCGGGTGGGAGTCGTGCATTTGCAGATTGGGCGACGACGCGTGTTAAAACGAAAAGAGGCGCAAAAATTTTAACAGTAGCAGTTGGTGTTGCAATTTTCGTAGATGACTATTTTAACTCATTGGCAGTAGGGCAAATTTCGAGACCAATTACGGATAAACATAAAATTTCACGTGCGAAATTAGCTTATTTTATCGACTCAACTTCGGCACCAATTTGTGTTGTATCACCGATTTCTAGTTGGGGTGCTTACTTAATTGGCTTACTTGGGATTATGTTTGCAGGTACAACAGTCGTTGATTACTCGCCATTATCAGCGTTTTTATTAATGGCACCGATGAATTTCTATGTTATTACAACTTTAGCTTTCGTATTATTTTTTGCACTGACGAATATTGACTTTTTTGCAATGAAAAAGCATGAAGATCGTGCGGAACAAACAGGAGATTTATATGATCCGAAAAAAGAAATTCCAGGTCAATTAAAAGAAGAATTTCCAGTTCATAGTTTTGGAAAAGTGTTAGATTTAGTCGGTCCGATATTAACATTAATTGTCGTAACCTTAATGATGATGGTTATTACAGGAACGAATGCAAGTGTTGCTGATGGTTTAGATGTGTCGATTTGGACAATTTTTGAAAATACAAATGTACCGTTTTCGTTAGTGATTGGTGGTGGGATAGCTGTACTGTTAGCGGCAGTTTTATACACAAGACAAATTAAAGTAAATGATACGGCGAATGCTAGTTTAATGGGGAAAGCAGTAATAAGCGGCTTAAAAGCAATGTTACCAGCTGTACTTATTTTAGTATTTGCTTGGGGTTTAACGGATTTAATTGCACAAATTGAAACAGGTGCATTTTTATCGAATGTCGTAATGAAAGCCAATGTCCCAGTGGCATTTTTACCAGCAATTATGTTTGTATTAGCTGGTTTAATGGCTTTTTCAACGGGAACATCTTGGGGATCTTTCGGAATTTTATTACCGATTGCGGGAACAATTATGTTAGATGCATCACCAGAAATGCTATTACCAGCTTTAGCAGCAGTATTAGCCGGTGCAGTATTTGGCGACCATTGTTCACCAATTTCCGATACGACAATTTTATCTTCTACAGGTGCAGGATGTAACCACATCGACCACGTTGCAACACAATTACCTTATGCTTTATTAAGTGCTGGGATTGCAGCAATTGGCTATATTGTGTTAGGAATTACAGGTTCAGTATGGTTTGGATTATTAGTAGTTGTCGCAGTATTAGTCGTATTATTTTCTGCTTGGATAATGCGTACGAGAAAAGCAGGTTTAATTATAAATTCTTAATTGACAGGAGACTATCCAACAATTCAGCGAGTGATGAATTGTTGGATAGTCTTTTTAATTTTATTATTATTCGTTAGAAAGTATTTAATTTTTAATGTGATTGTTGAATGAATGAAACAGTCAGACGATAGGCTTATCGCTTCATATGCAACTTAATTACTGGTGAAATAGAAGAGTGATTATTTTTATTATTTTAAAAACTCTTTGACAATATAATTGTATGAATATATAATCAACTTAAGAGTTGTTTTAGAATATTCAGCAAACAGTTTGATTTATTATTTAGTAGAAAGGTAGGAGAGTCATATGGCAGAACGTTCACAATGGGGAACTCGTGCTGGGTTTATTATGGCGGCGGTAGGATCGGCTGTCGGTCTGGGAAATATTTGGCGATTTCCTTATGTAGCTTATGAAAATGGAGGCGGAGCTTTCTTTATCCCATATTTATTCGCTTTATTAACAGCAGGGATTCCGATTTTAATTATGGAATTTACGATGGGACATAAATATCGTGGTTCAGCACCGTTATCATTTTTTAGAATGTCAGGTAAAAAAGCAGAGTGGCTCGGATGGTGGGGCGTATTCGTTGCATTCGTCATTTCGACATATTACTCAGTAATTATTGCCTGGGCAATAAAATATACATTTTATTCGCTAAATTTGTCGTGGGGAGCAGATACAGAAGGGTTTTTATTCGGAGATGTACTGAATTTAGCTGATACTCCAGGAACTGTCGGTGGTTATGTACCAGGCGTTTTATTACCATTAATAGCAGTTTGGGTTATTGCATTCATTATTTTATTTGCAGGTGTAAAACGTGGTATCGAATTAGCAAACCGTATTTTCATTCCAACATTAATCGTCGTTTTCGTTTTAGTTGTAATTCGAGCTGTAACGCTTGACGGTGCATTAGTTGGGCTAGATGCATTCTTTAAACCAGATTTAGCACAATTGAAAAGTCCAACCGTTTGGGTAGCGGCATACGGTCATATTTTCTTCAGTTTATCAATCGCCTTTGCGATTATGATTACGTATTCAAGTTATTTACCGAAGAAATCGGATATTACAAATAACGCATTTATTACAGGGTTCGCAAACTCTGGTTTCGAATTATTAGCAGGTATTGGTGTTTTCGCAGCACTTGGTTTCATGGCGACACAAGCAAATGTTCCAGTTGCTGAAGTAGCATCTGCTGGGGTTGGTTTAGCATTTGTTGTTTTCCCTGAAATTATTAACCAAATGCCAGGGATGAATGGAATTTTCGGATTCCTATTCTTCTTATCATTAGTGCTAGCAGGGATTACGTCACTTGTGTCAATTTGTGAGACATATATTGCAGGGATTGCGGATAAGTTCAATATTTCAAGAAATAAAGCAGTTATTATTGGTGTCGGAATTGCAGCACTTGTATCGACATTATTCGCAACAAGAGGCGGTTTATATTTCCTAGATGCAGCAGATTATTTCATCAACCAATTCGGTGTAGCAGCAATCGGTTTAATTGAAGTATTCTTAATCGCTTGGGTATTTAGAAAGCTAGATGTATTTGAAAAGCATGCGAATCCAATTTCAGATATTCAATTAGGTGCTTGGTGGAAGATTTGTTTAAGATTTGTGACACCAGCTGTTTTAGGGTATATGATGTTTGGATTAATTCGCGAAAACATTATGAGATTGCATGATTCTGATACAGGAAACTACGAAGGTTATTCAGATACATTTATTTTATTCGGTGGTTGGGGAGTCGCGTTATTCGCATTAGTAATGGGTATTTTACTAACAATCCCTAATTGGAATAAAAAGGCAATTGAAACAGACTATGAAAATGAGTAAGGAGGATTCATTATGAGTGGAGGCGCAATTGGTATGATGATTGTTGGAATCCTCGTTATATGGGGAGGACTTGCGGCCAGTATTGCAAACGCGGTCATCAAGTCTAAACAAAAATCATCAGCATCTTAAAATCATAAAAGGCTGTAAACGACAAAAAACGTTTACAGTCTTTTGTCATTTCGCAGACTTATGCCTGTCGCGGTTAAGCAGCTGCCTACAGCTTTTCTTTATTGTCTAGCTTCTGGGCAGCAGTTGCTCGGGGTCATAAGCATCCAATCTCTGTGGCAAAACCCGCCACGCCGATTGTCTGACTTATGCCTGTCGCACCTCCCGCTGCCTACAGCTTTTCTTTATTGTCCATATGGTTGAATTGTGGTACATTTACGGTAGTGGATTAGGTTTGGAATATTGAAATATGTGGTGGTGAAATGATGATTACACTGGAAAATGAAGTGTATGAGGTTGTGAAAGATTATCGAGACGGTTTTCAAGAAGAACCGACACAAGAGCGCTTTAGTGATGTGTTGTCGAAATATGACTATATTTTAGGAGACTGGGGTTATGGTCAATTAAGATTAAAAGGATTTTTTGAAGATAAGCATCCGAAGGCAACATTTGAAACGAAAATTAGTGTCGTAGAAGATTATATATATGAATATTGTAATTTTGGCTGTGCACATTTTATTTTAAAAAAAGTAAAAAAGAAAAAGTAATGTAAAACTTATCTCTTCGCTTCGGAGGAGATAAGTTTTTTGTTATGATGGATTTAGGAGGTGGCGGTATGGAACAAATCATCGAATTGCCTTTTACCTATCATTTTGAACATGCATTGATTCGTTTGAGTGGTGATCCTGTAAATCGTGTTGACTTGCAGGAAAGAAAAGTATGGATTCCAATGCAAGAAGGAAATGCCGTCGTTTTACAAGCGATTGGCACGACGGAAAAACCAGAGTTTAAGCTTATAAATTGTAGGAATGCGGCGCAAATTGAGCGTGTGAAATATATTTTTCATTTTCATCGTTCGTTGGATGACGTGCACAATCATTTTAGTTCGACAGATTTAGCGCCTATTTTTGATCGATTTAAAGGAATGCCTTTGGTTCGCAGTTATTCATTATATGGACGTTTAATGAAAGGCATTATTCATCAGCAATTAAATAAAACATTCGCTAATACATTAACGTTGAGATTTGTTGAAGCATATGGTCATCAAGTAGATGGTGTTTGGTTTTATCCGACACCAGAAAGAATTGCGGAATTGCCGATCGAAGTATTAAGAGCGATGCAATTCAGCGAGCGAAAAGCATCTTATATCATTGGTTTATCGAAAGCAATTACAGAAGGAAAGTTGGATTTAGAAGAACTGGTGAATTTACCAAATGAAGAAGTGGTGGAACGATTGACTGCTTTTAAAGGAATCGGTCCTTGGACAGCACAAAATTTTTTATTATTTGGTTTAGGGCGAGAGAATTTATTTCCACTGGCAGACGTTGGTTTGCAAAATGCATTGAAAAAACTGTGGACAATGGAAAGAAAACCGAACGCAGATGAGATAACAGTACATTTTGAAGAGTGGTCACCTTATTTAAGTTATGCAGCACTTTATCTTTGGAAAAGCATTGAAGTTAAGTAGTAAAAGGGATTGTCCAGAATGAGTTCTACACAGAGATTCTGGACAAACCATTTCGTTATTAATGAATCATTTCTTCTTCCTTACAAGTTTCTTCAAAAAAAAGAAAATGCTCGTTTTCTAACTCGCATAGTTTTTCTTTATTAATTCCTAAAGCTAAGTGACCTTCAAATAAATCTTCCCACCAGTTTTTTGTTACTTGCATGATCATTTCCTCCTTTTAAATTGAGATGTCGCAACAATCGTAATATTGCGTGTAGAAATGGTATAATAAAACGACAATAAATAAAATACGAACAAAGGGGAGTACCTAATGACTTCCACAAGCTTTTGTATCGTTGGCACAGGCATTGTCGGCGAAAGAATCATCAATGAATTATTGGCACATAAAGAAGCGGAAATTTTAGCGATTTTTGATGAAGATGAAGAGCGCTTACAACAAATCGCTACTAAATATCAAATACAAGCTGTAGATGATTATGAACAACTTTTACGATTACGACCGGATTGGGTATACATTGGTACACCGCCTGTTACACACGCTTCTTTGGGCGAGCGTGCAATGAATAAAGGACTTAATATTTTATGTGAAAAACCTCTTGCTCATAATCAAGAAGATGGTCAAATGATGTTGGAAATGGCCCAACATTCGGGTATTCAAACGGCTATGCATTTTCCGCTTATGTATAGCGCCGCTGTGAAAGAAATGATGAAGCACATTCAAGATGGTTCAATTGGACAAGTAGAGCGTATTGAGTTGCAGGCATACTTTCCAGAATGGCCACGTCCTTGGCAACAAAATCCTTGGATTGGTTCACGCATGCAAGGCGGCTTTATCCGTGAAGTATTTCCACATTTTTTACAACTCACTCGGAAAATCTTTGGTGACATTGTCATACATGATGTGCAAACGACATATCCTAAACATCCTACAGTAGCTGAAACAGGCGTGTTAGCGATTGGAAAAACGGAACAACATATTCCATTATTATTAAATGGATTAACTTCAATTGGCCAAGAAGAAGAGTTGTCGTTTATAGTATATGGTTCAAAGTCGGTTTTAAAACTGCGTAATTGGTCCGAACTTAGCAAGGCAGAAAAAAACAGTCCTTTTGAAATATTGACTTCTTTTGAAAGTGTGGATTCTTTAATTGACGCGTGTGTTCAAGCTAAAAATGGGGATACATCCAATTTAATTTCTTTTTCAGAAGGATTAGCTGTCCAACGAATTGTCGATCAACTGCTAGAAGGTTAAAACTTTTGGTCCAATCAATTACATGGAGGGGATTATCGTGAATTTTAATGAAGAAATTATCGAGCAATTGATTCGTGAGCAACGTGCTTATTATTTCACAGGCGAAACAAGAGATGTAGCTTTTAGAAAAGAAATGTTACAAAAACTTGCAGATGCCATTACAGATGAAAAATATGCAATTATTGAAGCACTTCATAAAGATTTAGGGAAAAGTGCATTTGAAGCCTATACGACGGAAGTTGGCTTTGTATTAGCGAGCATTCGAGAGATGATTGCCGCGGTAGATGAATGGGAACAACCTAGACAAGTGAAAACGCCACTTCATTTACAACCAGCTAAAAGTTTTATTGTGAAAGAACCTTATGGCAGTGTGTTGATTATTGGTCCATTTAATTATCCGTTTCAATTAGTGATGGAGCCATTAATTGGAGCGCTCGTTGCTGGAAATTGTGCCGTTGTGAAGCCTTCTGAATTTGCAGTGGAAACAGGCCGTGTTATTAAAACAATTTTAGAAAAAGTATTCCCACCTTATTATGTACGTTTTGTAGAAGGTGAAAAAGAAGAAACGTCGATTTTAATTCATGCACCGTTCGATTATATTTTCTTTACGGGAAGTACAGCGGTAGGGAAAATTGTCATGAAAGCAGCTGCAGAAAGACTGACGCCGATCACGTTAGAACTGGGTGGGAAAAGTCCTGCGATTGTTGACCAAACGGCGAATTTAAAACATGCGGCTGAAAAAATCATTTGGGGTAAATGTATGAATGCTGGTCAAACTTGTGTGGCACCAGATTATGTCATTGTTCATGAAGATGTAAAAGACAAACTGATTGTTTTATTAAAGAAAGCCATTCAACAATTTTACGGACGTGATGTTGAAAAAAGTCCAGACTACGGACGCATTATTAATGAAAAACATTTTGATCGATTGCATCATCTATTACAACAATCGAAAGAAAATATTGTGTATGGCGGAGAAGTCAATCGAGCGAAAAAGTTTATAGCCCCAACGATTGTTGATGCAGTTGATTGGCAACATCCATTAATGGCAGATGAGTTATTTGGTCCATTATTACCAATCTTAACGTATCGCCATTTGGATGAAGTTGTGCATGATATTCGAAAACTTCCAAAGCCGTTAAGTGCCTATTTCTTTACTGAAAATCAAAAAGCGGAACAATACTTTATCGAACAATTACCTTTCGGTGGCGGCTGTATTAATGATACAGTGTCGCATGTTGGCAATAGTTCATTGCCATTTGGTGGGGTCGGTGCATCAGGCGTTAATAGTTATCATGGAAAAGCGAGTTATGATTTATTTGCACGTGATAAGTCTATGATGAAGCGTTCGACAAAAATTCCAATGAAATTAGTGCATCCACCTTATAAAAACAAAGTGCAACTTGTAAAGAAAATATTGAAATGAAGATATCGAATGACGCTTTTATTTGTCATTTTTAAGCCGTATAATAGAGAGTATTGAAGTTATAGAAAGAGGGAATGCGTTATGATTACACGTTATCAGAAGGAAGAAACGATTCAATTATTACAACAATTAGTGGAAACACCGAGTCCGTCGGGTTATACGAAGCGCGTAATGGCTTTAATTGAAGAACAATTACAAGACATCGGGGTTGCGTATGAAAAAACGAATAAAGGTGCGTTAATTGCGACGATTCAAGGGGAGAATGATGACAAGCATCGTTTATTAACGGCGCATACAGATACACTTGGTGCGATGGTAAAAGAAGTTAAATCAAATGGTCGTTTAAAATTAACGATGGTTGGTGGCTTTAATTGGAATGCAGTTGAAGGAGAGTATTGTACAATTCATACTGCATCGGGAAAAGACATCCGCGGTACGATTTTAATGCATCAAACGACAGTGCATGTGTATAAAGATGCTGGAACGGCTGAACGTAGTGCTGATAATATTGAAGTTCGTATTGATGAAAAAGTATTAAACGCTGAAGAGACGAGAAATCTTGGCATTGAAGTAGGCGATTTTGTATCATTTGACCCACGTTTTGAAGCTTCAGATAGTGGCTTTATTAAATCTCGTCATTTAGATGATAAAGCGAGCACAGCATTAGTCGTTCAATTAATGCGCATCATTAAAGATGAGGATATTCAACTGCCTTATACGACACATTTTTACATTTCGAATAATGAAGAAATTGGCTATGGCGGAAATTCTAATATTCCTGAAAAAACAGTTGAGTATATTGCTGTTGATATGGGGGCAATTGGTGATGGACAAACTTCGGATGAATATACGGTGTCGATTTGTGCGAAAGATTCAAGTGGTCCTTATCATTATGAATTAACGCAACATTTAATTGGTTTAGCGAAAGCGGAAAATATTGCCTATAAAGTTGATATTTATCCGTATTATGGATCTGATGCTTCAGCTGCCATTCGCGCAGGTTTTGATGTGAAGCATGCACTTTTCGGTCCTGGCATTGAATCATCCCATGCGCTTGAGAGAACACATCATGATTCTTTAGAAGCGGCTGCTGAACTGTTGTTTGCGTATGTGACGTCACAAATGATTGAATAACGGAGGGTTTTTATGGATACGAAAGCATTATTTTCGGTCTTACCAATCAAAAAAATAGTCGGTACATTGCCGCATGAAATAACGGATTTAGAAGTAGATTCAAGGGCAGTACAAATGGGTGGTGTCTTTGTTTGTATCGAAGGGTTTACAGTGGATGGGCATCAATATGTCGAACAAGCTGTGAATAACGGTGCAAAAGTGATTGTTGCATCTAAAGAAATCGATGTCAATACAAATGAAGTAGCGGTTGTTTATGTGAAAGATACGGCAAGAGCAATTGCTTTATTAGCACCGAAATATTTTAATTATCCTTCTAAGAAAATGAAGATGATTGGTGTCACTGGCACGAATGGTAAAACAAGTGTGAGCGGTATGATTCATTCGATTTTACAAAAAGCTGGGGAAACATCAGCTGTATCAGGAACAATCGGGTTTAATTTAAATGGTACGTTGTATGAAACTGAAAATACGACGGGAGATGTACTCGCGACACAGAGAATCATTGCGCAAGCGGCACGAGAACATTGCCAGACAATGACGATGGAAGTCTCTTCACATGGATTAGTGGAAGGGCGATTGGCGGGTACGGAGTTTGATCTTGCGATTTTCACAAATTTAACCCGAGATCATTTAGATTTTCATGGGAAGATGGAAAATTACGCGGATGCAAAAGGGCTGCTATTTGCACAATTAGGACAAGATTTATCGCAACAAAAAGCCGCAATTGTCAATCGTGATGATCCGTGGTATGAACGATTTATTGAAAAAACCAGTCATCCTATTTTCACGTACGGGATTGACAATGAAGCAGATTTTATGGCAAAAGACATTGCTTTATTCGCTGATAAAACAACATTTACATTGTCAACGATCGACGGAGCATATCCAGTTGAAATGAAACTGATTGGACAATTTAGTGTGTATAATGCACTTGCGACAATCGCAGCACTGTATGCAAAAGGGATGGCACTTGAAGAAGTCATACAGCATCTTGCTACAATAGAGCCGATTAAAGGTCGTATGGAAAAAGTTGAAAGCGACTTACCGATTACGATGTATGTCGATTATGCGCATACAGATGATGCCATTAAAAAAGCGATAGAAGCCGTTTTACCATATAAGGAAAAGAAGCTCATATTCTTAATTGGAACGGGCGGGAATCGAGATCGTGAGAAAAGACCAATTATGGCAAATGAAGCTTCTAAAGCAGATTATGTTATTTTAACGACTGATGATCCACGGGACGAGCCGTATGAATCTATTTTATCGGAATTGGAAGCTGGTATGCTACATGACAATTATGCATGTATCGGGGACCGAGAAGAAGCTGTTAAACATGCGATTGCGATTGCAGAAGCAGGAGACATTATTATTTTTGCTGGGAAAGGGCATGAAGACTTTCAAATTATTGGGCGCACAAAATACCCACATTCAGACGCAGAAATTGCGCTTGAAGCTGGGAAAGTGAAATTCCAAGCAAAGGAATTGAAGTGAACTATACACTAAAGAGGAAAATAATGATATAAGTTCGGCTAAAGATTTAACAAGCCTCTGAACGGCGAATAAACTTCGTGAGTGGTCGAATACTACTTTAAAGAATTAATTGGCTTATGATTCAGAGTATCTATGCTGCGAGAGACTTTATCCGATGTTAAAAACAAAAACGGAACTTATATATTTGTAGAAGGCACACATTATTAGGTTAATAGAAGCTGAGGGGAGGATCATTGGAAACTTCTGCCTCAGCTTTTTCAAATTTTATGAAAAAGCCTTCAATGATTGGCTTGAAAAATGTTATAATGAAGTATTGATGAAATTAAAACGTTAGGGGACATTATAAAGATGAATCATTCTTTACAAGATGAAATAAATAACCGTCGTACTTTTGCGATTATCTCTCACCCGGATGCTGGTAAAACGACGATTACTGAAAAGCTTTTATATTTCGGTGGTGCAATTCGTGATGCTGGTACAGTAAAAGGGAAGAAAACAGGGAAGTTTGCGACTTCTGACTGGATGGAAATTGAAAAACAAAGAGGAATTTCAGTCACCTCTTCTGTTATGCAATTTGATTATGCAGGTAAGAAAATTAATATTTTGGATACACCTGGGCATGAAGACTTCAGTGAAGATACGTATCGTACATTAATGGCAGTGGATGCTGCTGTCATGATGATCGATAGTGCACGTGGTGTAGAGCCACAAACGATTAAACTATTTAAAGTTTGTCGTATGCGTGGTATTCCAATTTTCACGTTTATTAATAAAATGGACCGTGAAGGGAAAGAGCCATTGGATTTAATGGAAGAGTTGGAAGAAGTATTAGATATTGAATCGTATGCGATGAACTGGCCAATTGGGATGGGGAAAGGTTTTTTAGGTATTTATGATCGTTTCAACCATCGCATTGAGTTGGCGAGAGCTGAAGAAGACAAGCGTTTTTTAGCTTTAAACGAAGACGGTGAACTTGCTGAGTCACATGAAATGGAAAATAGTAGTTATTATACGCAAGCTCTGGAAGATGTTATGTTATTAAATGAAGCGGGCAATGATTTTTCAGAAGAACGTGTGCGTCAAGGTGAATTAACACCCGTATTTTTCGGAAGTGCTTTAACGAACTTTGGTGTGCAAACCTTTTTAGAAACATTTTTACAGTTTGCCCCGTCACCACAGCCTCGTTTAACGACTGAAGATGAAGCGGTTAATCCTGAGAATGAAGAGTTTACAGGCTTTATCTTTAAAATTCAAGCGAATATGAATCCAGCCCATCGTGATCGAATTGCCTTCGTAAGAATTGTTTCGGGTGCATTTAATCGTGGGATGACAGTGAAAGTACCAAGAATGGATCGTTCGTTTAAATTAACGCAAACAACCCAGTTTTTAGCAGATGACCGTGAAACAGTAAATGAAGCGGTTGCTGGAGATATCATTGGTTTACATGATACGGGGAACTATCAAATTGGTGACACAATTGTTGGTGGCAAATCGAACTTCTCATTTGCAGCTTTACCACAATTTACACCAGAGTTATTTGTCCGCGTTACAGCGAAAAACGTTATGAAGTCAAAACACTTCCATAAAGGAATTTTGCAATTGGTACAAGAAGGTGCGATTCAATATTATCGTACATTGCATACGGAAGATGTTTTACTTGGTGCAGTTGGGCAACTGCAATTTGAAGTGTTCGAACATCGCATGAAAAACGAATACAATGTAGAAGTGCATATGGAACATGTCGGCAATAAAGTAGCGCGTTGGATTCATAATGAAGAAGATGTGAAAGAATCAATGGCTGGACAACGTGCGATGCTTGTAAAAGATCGTTACGACCAATTAGTATTTTTATTTGAAAATGAATTTTCAATGCGTTGGTTCCAAGATAAGCATCCAGATATTGATTTGTATAGTTTATTATAAGTGCATTCAAATAGATTAGATTGAAATGGATTCGGCTATATAAAGGACGGATCCATTTTCAATTCATGCAGACAAATTGCAGTTCAATGTGAAATTGACTATGATTAAAATAATTGTATAAAGAAAGGATATTCATATGAAACTTAGTGATTTTTCGATTAAAAGACCCGTATTTACGATTGTTACGATGTTTCTCGTTATTATTTTGGGAGCGGTCTCATTTTTTAGAATCCCAATGACATTAATTCCAGAATTAAATCCACCTGTTGGGGTAGTGGTCTCATCTTATCCAGGAGCTTCCGCGATTGAAGTGAATGAGAAATTGACGAAACCTTTAGAACAAAGTTTATCGACTTCACCTGGATTAAAAATGATGCAATCTTCGTCACAAGAAGGTGCCAATTTTATTTTATTAATGTTTGATTGGTCTACTAAAATTGATGATATTCAAATGGATGTCATGCAAAGAATGGATCAAGTACCTGTGCCGGGCGGAGCGAATGCACCAAGGTTTATGAAGTTTGACCCAGCACAATTTCCAGTCATTCAACTTGCTTTACGTGCAGATGCTGAAAATGTGGACATCCGTAAACTATCAGAGCAATTAGAGCAAGAACTTAGACGTACAGAAGGTGTAGCAAGTGTAACTGTTTCTGGGGAACTTGTTGAAGAAGTCGAAGTGTTATTAGACCCTAAAAAGCTTGAAGAAAATGGTTTGACGCAAGCTGAAGTCGTACAAGTAATTCAGGCGAATAATGTGTCGATGCCTGGCGAACCTGTTGAGACGGATGACGATAAAAAATTAACGACACGTGTCATTAGTACGTTAACATCTGCAAAAGAGATCGAAGCTTTAACAATTATGACGAATCCTGTCACTAATGAGAAAGTTAAAGTGAAAGATGTTGCAACAGTTGAGTTGAAAAAGAAAGACGATGCCGATGCGATTACGAGAGCGAATGAAGAAGATGCTGTTTTAATGTCCGTGTTACAAGAATCAGGCGCTAATACGGCGGATGTATCGACGTCATTTAAAGCGTCATTAGATCAATTATTAGAAACAGAAGCATTTAAAGATGTTCAAGCAGACGTATTATTTGACCAAGGGGACTATATTAAGTTGGCAGTGAATAATATTGGCCAAACATTAGTGCTTGGCGGAATTTTTGCGATGCTCGTTTTATTTATCTTTTTAAGAGGGATTAAGAGCCCAATTATTATCGGAATTGCGATACCGTATTCTGTCATTGTGACGTTTGTGATGATGTTTTTCGCGGATTTCTCATTAAATATTATGACATTAGGTGCACTTGCATTAGGGATTGGAATGCTTGTCGATAATGCGATTGTCGTCATTGAAAATATTGAACGGCATTTGGCAATGGGCAAAACACCGAAAGAGGCGGCGTCGGATGGGACGAAAGAAGTCGGTGGAGCGATTACAGCTTCAACACTGACAACTTTAGCGGTATTTGTACCTGTGATATTCATTACAGGTTTAATAGGTGAAATTTTTACAGAGTTTGCTTTAACGATTTCATTTAGTTTATTTGCTTCGTTAATCGTCGCATTTACTGTTGTACCGATGATGGCGAGCCGTATGTTGAAAGAACCAAAGCGAGATTTAACAGCAAGAAGACGCCGCTCGAAACCATTGAATCGTTTTACTCGTTCTGTCGAATGGGCTTTAAGAAATCGTATTTTAGTTCTTCTGTTAACGACGGTATTGCTCGTTTTAAGTGGACTTGGTTTATACCGTGTAGGAACAGAATTTTTACCAGCGACGGATGAAGGTTTTATGAGTATTGGCGTGAAATTGCCAAATGGTTCTTCATTAAATGCGACAGATCAAGTCATTCATGACATTGAAGAAGAGTTGAAAAAGCAAGATGATGTAGAAGTATATGTTAGTCTAGTTGGAGGAACGCAGGAAAGTTTAGCACAAGGTTCAGTCGATAATGAGCGAGCGGAAATTTATGTTAAATTAGTTCCTTTAAAAGATCGAGATCGTTCTATTTTTAAGTTTATAGATGATGTGCAACCAAAAGTGCTTGAATTAGTTGGTGAAGATGTAGAAGTGAATTTTAATTTACAAACAGCATCTGGTACAACACCAAATACATTAACATTCTCTTTAAAAGATACGAATGAAGAGCGTTTAATGGATGCAGTGGCACAAGTACAAGAAGAGTTAGAAGAGCTCAACTCTGTGCAAGAAGTGTCGAATTCATTGCAAAATACAATTGAGGAAGTTGAAATTAAAGTAGACCGTGAAAAAGCGGAAACGCACGGTTTATTGCCTTATCAAATTGCCGAATCTGTGAATCAAATTACGCGAGGGCAAATGGCGACGCAATTAATTGGTGAAGAAGACGAAATTATTGGGGTTAATGTTCAATATGATGAACAATATCGAAACCGTGTAGAGCACTTAAAGAAATTGAAATTACGCACACCATCTGGCACCATGGTTGCGCTTGATGAAATTACATCAATTAGCATTAAAGATAGTCCAGTGGCGATTCAAAGAGTTGACCAAGCGCATTCGATTACGTTTAATGTGCAATATGAATCTTCTCAATCATTAGGTCAAATGACGACAAAAGTGAATGATTTAATTGCGGATTTAGACTTACCAGAAGAAGTTGACATGTCTTATGGTGGAGATCGCGAATTATTTGAAAGTGCGATTAATGATATGTTACTTGCAATCGCCCTTGCAGTCGTTTTAGTTTATATCGTGATGGCTGCCCAGTTCGAATCGTTTAAATATCCACTTGTTATTATGATTTCAGTACCGCTAATGGTTATTGGTGTCGCATTTGGTTTATTTGTGACCAATACGCCGATTAGTGTTACAGCGGTAATTGGCGTATTGGTCCTCGTCGGGATTGTTGTTAATAACGGGATCGTTCTTGTTGACTATATTAATCAACAGAAAGAGAAAGGTATGCCGTCTTATGATGCAATTGTGTTATCAGTAAGAGATCGTGTGAGACCGATTTTAATGACTGCATTAACGACGATTTTAGGGTTATTGCCACTGGCATTAGGGCTGGGTGAAGGTACAGAAATGAACCAACCGATGGGAATAGCTGTTATTGGTGGTTTAATTACATCCACATTATTAACGCTATACATCGTGCCAGTGATTTACAGTTTATTTGATAAAGAAACACGTAGAAGACGAATTAAAACGGTTAAAGTTGAAGATAAGTTTTGAGTTAACTAGCAAAATCTCTTCATGAAAGTTATAAAATAAATCATCGATATAAGTCCAACTTAAAAGTTCAGAAAATCTTTGAACGAACGGCGAATAACTCCATGAGTGGTTGCATCATTTCTGTAAAAAGTGAAAAAATCTTGTAAAGGTTAAATCTATTTCCAGGAATACTTTTATGATTCACAGTATCTATGCTACAAAAGATTTTATTTGATGTTAAAGATAAAAACTGAACTTATCAAGCGCGAAATTGTGCATAAAAGGAGGGCATCTTGCCTATATTAGTAGAGAATGGAAAATTTCCATTGTCAATTTATAAATTGAAGTGCTATAATATAGGCAAATGCATCCAATAACTTAATAACTTTGACACCATGTCAGAGGGGAGTAGCAATAGGGAAACCTATTTCATAATCGTCAGTACATGATCTAATCGTAGATCATCGGTTATGATAGCCGAAATTTGTATGTAAATTCCGACTTTGCGAGACCTTTGCCTTTTATTAGGTGAGGGTCTTTTTATGTTTCAAAGGAAGAGGTTTGTTTTTTTCTGCACGGGAATGAAGTATGTAGGTGTCAATATCATCGTGAAGAATTAGGAAGCCATTCAAAAAAAGGAGGAAATAAAATGGACGCAATTTTACTGGAGTATTTATGGGTACTCGTTGTACTCATCGTATTGGAAGGGTTATTGGCGGCAGATAATGCAGTTGTAATGGCAGTTATGGTGAGGCACTTGCCGAGAGTTCAACAGAAAAAAGCTCTATTATATGGGTTGGTTGGAGCTTTTGTATTTCGATTTACAGCTTTGTTTATGATTACATTTTTGGTCAATGTTTGGCAAATTCAAGCATTAGGTGCAGCTTATCTGTTATTTATTTCGATTAAAAGTATTTTAGAGAAGAAAGACGATTCAGGCGTTGATTTAAAGAAAAGTAAAAAATCGGGTTTCTGGATGACGGTTCTAAAAGTAGAGCTAGCAGATATTGCATTCGCGCTAGATTCAATGTTAGCAGCTGTCGCACTGGCAGTGACATTGCCTGAACTTGGCGACTTCCACATTGGTGGCATCAATGGAGGACAATTCATTGTGATGTTATTAGGTGGTATCATTGGGTTAATTATTATGCGTTTTGCAGCGAGACAGTTCGTTGTCTTACTTGAAAAATACCCATCATTAGAGCTGGCGGCATTTTTAATTGTCGGATGGGTAGGTGTGAAGTTAGTAGTGTTAACTTTAGCGCATGAGAAATTGCAAATTATTGACACAGCTTTCCCACATTCGACATTGTGGAAAGTGTTGTTCTGGACGGTACTTGTTGGGATCGCATTATTAGGTTATATTAGTGGTGTCTTACAAAATAAACGCAAGAAAAAATAAATGTTTATAGAAGGAGGAAATAATGCGAAAAAAGAAAAAAACTATAAAAAGATATACACCCGTACAAATTATCGTTTTTTATTATTTTTTAGCAATTACATTTTCCTTCTTATTATTAAACTTGCCAGGTGTTTATCGAGAAGGTGTAGAAGTCGCTTTTATCGACAGTTTATTTACGGCGGTCAGTGCAGTTAGTGTTACTGGTTTGACGCCTTTAAATATTGGCGAAACTTATACACCTCTTGGTATTTCTATGATTATGATTGTCTTACAGCTTGGTGGCATTGGGATTATGTCAATTGGAACCTTCTTTTGGTTGCTGATGCGCAAGAAAATTGGGATGCGAGAACGTCAATTAATTATGGCGGATCACAATCAATATACATTGGCTGGAATTGTGCAATTGATTCGTCAAGTTGTCGTTTTAATTTTAACGATTGAATTGATTGGTGGCCTCATTTTTACCTTTTATTTACTTAAAGACTTTGAGACATTTGGAGAGGCGCTACTTAATGGTTTATTTATGTCTGTATCGGCAACGACGAATGTTGGATTTGATTTGTTTGGCAATTCTTTACAACAATATTTCAATGATTATTTTGTTCAAACGATTACGATGATTTTAATTGTTTTAGGTGCCATCGGTTTTCCAGTATTAGCGGAAGTGCGTACTTATTTTTCCAAGCATAAAAAGAAAAATTTTCGTTTCTCATTATTTACTAAAATAACGACAATCACTTTTGGAATTTTACTCGTTTTCGGTACTGTGATGATTTACATATTAGAGTCCATGAATTCCTTTAAAGGAATGGTATGGCATGAAAAAATCTTTGCGGCTTTATTCCATTCGGTGTCATCGAGGTCTGGGGGTTTGACAACTTATGACATTACCCAATTCAGCGATGCCACAGATATCATCATTAGCGCGCTCATGTTTATCGGGGCTTCCCCTAGTTCTGTGGGAGGTGGGATTCGAACGACAACATTAGCGATTGCAGTATTATTTTTAATCAATTTTGCAAAACGTCGAGAAGTCATTCATGTCTTTAATCGAAGAGTAAAGGTAGTGGATGTTTTTCGATCGTATGCAGTCATTTTATTAGCAGGTTTTATGGTGTTAACAGCATTGGTAATTTTAATTGTTAGCGAACCGAATATTTCTTCACAAGCATTATTGTTTGAAATCACTTCAGCTTTCGGAACTTGCGGCATGTCTCTTGGAATTACAGCTGACTTATCTGTAGTAGGGAAAATAGTCATTATGTTATTGATGTTTATTGGACGGGTTGGCTTAATTACATTCTTATTAACATTAGGAGGAAGAACTAAAAAGCCGCATTATCATTACCCTGAAGAACGTGTTATTATTGGCTAAATGTATTAAATAATTGATTTTTATTGTAAAAGGCTGTAGAAGTTGTATGAATTCTACAGTCTTTTACATTTTTTTATAAAATTTAAATCATATTATGATTCTTTTTACCTATATCCTTCAATAATGTTTTATGGAATAATCAGAATTGGGAGATTAAATATAAAAAACATGAGAGTAGGATATGTCATTGTTATAAAAGTGATAAAAAGTGGAGGTTAGTTATTGTGCGTATCGAAATAGAACGTTGTAAAGATTATTTTCAATATATGTTAGATGCGATTGAAAAGCCGGCTATAATTGTTGGATTCGATGGACAAATTCAATATATAAATGTAAGTTATCAACAATGTTTTGGTATAGATACACAGCAAAAAATTCAGGAAGTGTTAGCGGTAGAATCTTTAGTCGAATGGCAAATTGTATTGTCGAGGATTAAAGCAGAAGGCACTCTTTCTTGTAATCTCACTTTCTATCTGGAGAATTGTAGAGAGACTGATACAAAAGTTGATTTATTTTATGTGGAAAATTCAGATCATATATTTGCAATTTTGACACCAGAAAAATCCCCGGTAACTGTTGATCAGGTTAATTGGGAAGCTTATTTTACTGAAACGGATCATATTAAGTTGTTCATTGATATGAATGGGAAAATTATTCAAAAAAACACTTTGGCACAAAGTTTTTTTAGTTTAAATGGTAAAGATTTAATTGGACAAGAATGTCTCAGCGTCTTGGAAAAGAAGTTTCAAGAGTCTTTTAAATTAGACATGGAAGCGATTACAAAATTGAATGAAACCGGACAATGTACTATGCAACTTGTTCATACACTCGAAAGTAATCTAGTTTATTATCGTGTGCAAATAAAGAAAATTATTGCAGATACGATGTTTTATTATTTAACGATGAGTGACGAAACGGAACAAGTCATTGCTAGACAGCGTCTGACACAAAAAGATTCTTTATTAGAAATAGGTCAACTTGCAGCGAGTATTGCCCATGAAATTCGAAATCCAATTACAACGTTAAAAGGTTTTACACAATTACTGAAAATATCCGCTGAAGAAGATTCTTTGAAATATTTAGAAGTGATTGATGATGAAATAGAAAGAATGGAGCATATTTTAAGTGAAATGCTTAAGCTATCCAAACCAGCAGATGTTAAGAAAAGTTATATTCCATTAGATGAATTATTGCTTGATTTGGAACGGATTATGTATCCTAAAGCTACAATTGAAGGCGTGAAAATTATTACAACGCTAAAGACTCCTTCGAAAGTATTTGTCTTAGGAGACGAGCAAAAATTAAAGCAAGTGTTATTAAACCTGATGAAAAATAGTCTAGAAGCGATGAATGATGCAGGTGTTTTACAAATTGAGCTTGAGCATTTCAATGAAGATTATGTTAATCTTACTCTTACGGATAATGGAAAAGGAATTGAACAAGAACATTTAAAACAAGTGTTTATGCCTTATTTTACGACGAGGCAAGACGGTACAGGCCTTGGACTACCTTTTGTCTTGAAAACGGTTCAAGAACATAATGGCAAAATAACGGTATCAAGTGAAGTTAACAAAGGGACGCGTTTTATTATTACTTTTCCAATTACTAAAGAGCAGTTTATTTCTTCTGACGTTAACGAAGAAGAACATGTTGGTGCAAAATAGTTACGATGTCCTTTTGACAAAGACATTTCTATAACGATATAATAGTGTTAAATCTTTTACGTGTATAGTAGGTGAGTTTATGTTTGAAGAACGGGAGCGAGCGTTAAAACTATTTATTGTTCTATCGCGAGCGAGTAAGGTTATTTCTGAAGAAGCACATCAAATTATAGAACCGCATGGTTTAAACCCGACGGAGTTTGGAGTTTTAGAGTTATTACATCATCGTGGTCAACAACCGATTCAAAAAATTGGCCAAAAGATTTTATTGCGTAGTGGCTCTATGACGTATGTTGTGAATCGCCTAGAAGAAAAAGGCTTTTTACAACGTATTTTTTGTGAAAAAGATAAACGCGTTACTTATATCGGAATTACAGAAAAAGGTGATGAATTAGTAATGTCTATTTTTCCGGAGCATGCAAAAAATATTGAAAAGATTATGAGTGCTTTATCTGTAGAAGAACAAGAGCAAGCGATTTCATTAATAAAGAAATTAGGCCTATCTGTAAAAGATTTGTCTAAATAATAAAAACTGCAAATCATAGCGATTTGCAGTTTTTATTATGATTTATTGAGCTTGAATCGTTTGTCCCATTTGAATAAAGTCTGGTAAATACGTTTGGTCTAATGTATCAAAAACTGTTAAGCGGACTGTTAATTCACCACTGTTGAATACATAACCTGTTGTTACGCCTTCTACCGTATTTACTTGATAGCCAACAGCATTTTCGAGTTGTTCACCTGTTGGAAGTTCAGCTGCAGTTAGTTCTGTTGGTTGTGCACCATTTTCGCTCGTAGCTTCCAATAAACTAACTAAATTGTCTTTGAAGTAATCATATGTTTCAGCGTTTGATTGTTCTGTTTCAATGCGCATGAAAACAGTGCCATCTTCTGTTAAGTATAAAGAGTCTTTTCCAGGCTCTTCACTTGTTAATGTATAGTTAGGAAGTAATGCGATTGAATAGTTTTGTTCATCACTATTTGTTCTGTCCATTGCTTGACCGCTTTCATCGGAAGCATTGTCATCCTGATTACTTTCATCTTCTTCTGAATCTTCAGCGCCATCTGTGCCTTGATCTTCAGTTTCCTCTTCGTTTGCGTCCTCTTCACTTACATCGTTATTTTCAGCGTCATTCTTGTCCGCATCATTCACTTGTGAATCGTTTTCCTCTATTTGTCCATCAGCGTTTGAATTATTATTACCATTGTCATTCGTTGCACTTTGACCACAAGCACCCAAAATAAGTGTCAAGATAAGGATCAGTGCTGTAAAAAATGTATTTTTCTTCATTTCTTTCTCCTCCTTTAATAGTTAGACGATTGAAACGGATATTGGTTTCAACATCATTCTTATTGTACAGGAAAACAGCTATTGCATAAACTGTTTTAAAAATGATACAATAAAATCAGACATTTCAAATAAGTCTTATTAAATATTTAACTTAATCTTAAATATTTAACTTGAACGAATGAAATAGGCTTTTAAAAGAAGTTTTGAAGTAAGGGGAATAATTTTTATATGATAAAAGGGGTGGAGTAGAAAGTGTTAGCAATTGAAAATGTAAAAAAAGAGTTAAATGCAGCAATGATTGGTAGGGAGAAAGAGTTCGATTTAATGTTGGTGGCATTACTACAAGGTGGGCATGTGTTATTAGAAAGTGTACCAGGTTCTGGAAAAACGATGATGGCAAAAAGTTTCGCAACAGTTTTCCAAGGTCAATTTTCTCGTATTCAATTTACACCAGATGTTTTACCGACGGATGTGACAGGTCTTAAATATTTTAATCCGAAAACACAAGATTTTTTATTGAAACAAGGTCCAGTATTTACAAATATTTTATTAGCGGATGAAATTAACCGTGCAACACCCCGTACACAGTCCAGTTTATTGGAATCGATGGAAGAGAAGCAAGTGACGATTGACGGTGAAACATTAAAATTACCAGAACCATTCGTCGTCATTGCTACGCAAAATCCGATTGAATCGCAACAAGGAACATTTCCATTACCAGCAGCACAATTAGATCGTTTTTTATTTAAAATAACGATTGATTATCCTAGTTTTGAAGAAGAGCATATTGTTTTACAGAAATATGGGACGGCTTCTGGTAAAGTACAAACAACGGAAGTGGTTGACGAAGAAACAGTTAGAACATGGATTAAGGAAGCAGAGGCAGTGGCGGTACATGAAGATATTGAAAAGTATATTTTAAACATTGTGCGTAAAACACGAGAGCATTCATTCATTGAGTTAGGATTGAGCACACGTGCAGCATTAGCAATTCTACAAGCAGCAAAAGCGTATGCGTATATTTCCGGAAGACAATTTGTCACGCCAGATGATGTGAAATTTGTTTTACCATATGCGGCACTTCATCGTATGGAATTATCAACGGAAGGCATGTTGACGAAAAACTTGGACGAAATTTTAAAAGAAATCATTTCTTATATTCAAGCACCAATTGAGGCATCGGTATAAATGAATTGGATTCGACATGAGGATGGTTTTAAGTCACTTCATACAACAATGGGGATTGCGCTTATTTTTTTAATGCTAGCAGTTATTTACGCACAATTTATGTTAGCTGCTTGTTTTGCAATGGTACTCGTAATTGCAGCGATTCAAAATCTTTATTATAAAAACGTTGCCAAAGATTTGGTATTAATAGACCAAAAAGTTTCTACAAAATTTATGATTGATGCAGTGTCAAATGTTACATGCACCTTTCAAAATGGTGATTTACCGATTTGGGGAGGGGTTTTAAAATTATCGATTGAAGATGCGGTAGAGCCTATTGGCAACGAAGTGAATCATTTTAGCCGTATATATGATGTGGAAATTCCGATTTCGATGAAGAAAAATGAACAAGTCGAGGTAACTATTCCGCTCGTTGGAAAACATCGAGGCTTATCAAGAATTACTCGAATGATGATTGAAATCCCGCATTTATTCGGTGAAGGTGCCATTTTATTGGAGTTAAAAGATATGATTCATGTTGAGAATATTGTTTATCCGAAAATTAGGGCACTGGATCAATCTTTAGTACCATCCGCTTTTAAATTGGGGGAGCTTGCAGTTAGGCAATCTCTATTTTATGATGCATTGCAGCCGATTGGAACACGTGATTACGTGCCGACAGATCGTTTTGATCAAATTCACTGGGCGGCGAGTGCAAAAATGCAGACATTGCAGACGAAAGAGTATGCACCTGTTACAGAACGTTCGATTACTTTTATCGTCAACGTCATTGAACAATATAAAAACGAGGATGATTTTGAACGCAAAATTGAACGGTTAGCTGCGTATGTTCATTATTGTCATACACATCATATTCCGTATGATGTGCATTTAAACTTTAAAACATATGGACATGAACCGTATTTAATGCAAGCTTCAGGTGTCGGAAAAGTACATTATCAACAAACATTGGAAATACTAGCACGTATTTCAGAAAGAAATGCTAAAATTCCGTTTGAAGCTATATTACGCAATATTGATACAGCGAATCGCTTATCGCCAACAATGGTATTAATTACGCATGATACTGAAAAATATCAAGCTTTTATCCAAAAATGGCGTAAATTTTGCGAAGTAGTTGTTGATGAAGCAGAGGAGTTGGAGGTGTTAGCAGATGGTGCATAATGTGGAAAGGTTACAAACCCATTTGAAAAACACTGAAAATGTTGTGTTAGAGTTATTATTGATGTGCTATCCTTTATTAATTATTGCTGAAGATGCAAAAATCCCAGCACATTATTTAACCATTATTTTAGCGATAGGAATACCAATTATGGCTTCGTATTGGTTTTATACGAAAACATTTTCAATTTTATCTGTAAGCGTATTCTCAGCGGTTTTTGCCCTCATTATGTACGCAAATCATTTGCCACTTGTTTTGGCGGTGATGATTTTTGTTTATACTTTTTGGCGTATTTATGAAAATTTTTCGGATCGAACTAAATTCCATTGGAACTTTTTAGCGGTTCATTTATCTGTTTTTACTGCTTTTTATTTTATTACGAGAAGTTTTATGTTAAAGCCGAAAGCAGCAGAAGTATTGCCAACCATGATGTATTTATTTTTGTTTTTCACTTTATTATACATTGTTCTACGCTATAGTAATATTTTACTGATGACACGCTATCAAGAAGGTGTTGGTATGTCCGAAACGAATCGCATATTTTTGTACATTACAGGTGCGAGTGTTGTGACGTTTCTGGCAGTGTTTTTCTTGATAGAGACGATTAGAACAGTAGCAATTCAAGCCTTTACTTTTTTATTTGGCGGGCTTTTAATGGGAATTTTAAAAATCATTACGCCGCTTTATGATTATATTGTGGATTACTTGGATTATTTACGCTATAAAGCCTACGAAGAAATGGAGCCACCAGATATTTCATTTATTGAGTTTGAGATGCATGAAGAACGTGCCTTTATAACGAATGCTAGTGTTAATCTTGGACCAATTGCATCATTGCTTTTTATCGTCTTAATGATTGGTGTTTTTATTTGGTATGTTAAAAGTCAGAGACGTAAGGGCGAATCTGGAGAAACTAGAACAGCGAAAGTTCGATCTTTAGGACGCAAAAAAAGCCAACCAAAAAAGAGAAAATGGCTATACTCAGAACCTACTGTATCTGATCAAATACGTACAGCTTATCAACAATTTGAAAAAGATGCGAAAATTGCTGATTACACAAGGTTTTCAAGTGAAACGGTTAAAGAGTGGTTTGAACGGATGAAATGGCATGCAGATGGAGCTGTGTTTGAAGTGTATGAAAAAGCCAGGTATGGTAGCAACGCGATTACAGATGAAGAGCGTCATCACTTTTTAAATATGCTAGAAAAAATAAAAGAAAATAAATTTGAAAAATAGGTTTAACAATGTTTAAATCGGGGCATAATAAGACTGAACACAGCAACATTCTCATTTCCCCCTTTTTAGGATGAACATAAAAGTTCGTCCTTTTTTTTATGCTTTCTGTTAAAATAGAGAAAAGTGAGAATTTAATAGGGGGTTATGAAGAAGATGAAGAAAATTGCGTTTATTGGAATTGGTGTTATGGGAAAAAGTATTGTACGTCATTTATTGAAGAAAGACTATCAAGTTACTGTTTATACAAGAACGAAAGAAAAGGCACTAGATTTATTGGAAGAAGGTGCGATTTGGGCGAACTCACCTCGTGAAGCAGTAGGAAAAGCAGATGTCGTTTTTACAATGGTCGGTTATCCGCAAGACGTTGAAGAAATTTATTTTGGCAAGAATGGTATTTTCGAAAACGCACGAGACGGCAAAATTTTGGTCGATATGACAACTTCTAGTCCAGCATTAGCAAAAAGAATTGCAGCTTATGCAAACGAACGTCAAATGGCTTCTATCGATGCGCCTGTCTCTGGTGGAGATGTTGGTGCTAAAAATGGTACCTTATCGATTATGTGCGGAGGAGAAGAAATTGTATTTAAAGAAATTCGTCCGCTTTTAGAAGTATTCGGTAGCAATATTGTCTATCAAGGTAAAGCAGGAGCAGGACAACATACGAAAATGGCCAATCAAATCGCGATAGCGACAAATATGATTGGTGTTTGTGAAGCGATTGTTTATGCTGAAAGAGCAGGTTTAAATCCAGATATAGTGCTTCAGTCGATTTCAACAGGAGCAGCAGGGTCATGGTCTTTAGCGAATTTAGCGCCAAGAATGTTAGGCGAGGATTTTGAACCTGGATTTTTCGTCAAGCACTTCTTAAAAGATATGGACATTGCTTTAGCAGAAGCACAAATGATGAATTTACCTTTACCAGGTTTACAAATGGCGCGTGAAATGTATGATGAATTAATTGCTAAAGGATATGGAGAGAAAGGAACGCAAGTGTTATATCACTACTATCAAGAATAGATAGCATAATTCCTTCTGAAACGTGCAAACTAACGCTAAAGGAGGGATTTGGCATGATGATCTGGTTCTATCCATTTTTACTGGTCACTGCAATTATTGTTGCCATCGCATTTGTATCGGTTCGTAAATTAAGGCTTGCGAGTATTCAGTTAAATGAAAAAGATGAAATTTCACCGAAAATTGCAAGCCATCCTTTTACGTTAAATCCAATTATATGGGTCATTTTAGTGGCAACGGCTTTCATGTTCATTGTCATTACTTATTACGCAGCGAATGGACCTTTATAAATGGAGTAAGGACTTTTTAGATTGGCGACTGTTTGCCAATCTTTTTTGTTTTTAATTTCAGATGAAATCTCTTATAGCTTGGACACTGTGAATCGTAAGAGGATTTATTGAAGTGAATTTAATCTTCACAAGATTAATTCGCCGTTCGTGTAAAAGATTCGCACCTTCATGAGATTAATTCGCCGTTCGTGTAAAAGATTCGAGCCTTCATGAGATTAATTCGCCGTTCGTGTAAAAGATTCGAGCCTTCACGAGATTAATCCGCCGTTCGTGTAAATGATTCGCATCTTCATGAGATTAATCCGCCGTTCGTGTAAATGAATCGCATCTTCATGAGATTAATTCGCCGTTCGTGTAAAAGATTCGAGCCTTCATGAGATTAATCCGCCGTTCGTGTAAAAGATTCGCATCTTCATGAGATTAATTCGCTGTTCGCAAAAATAATTTAACCACCCATGGAGTTTATTCACCGTCCACTCAAAAGTTTACTAACGTTTTAAGCTGAATTGCTATAGCTGACGATTCATTATGCAAAAGAAAAGGAAAGCGCATTAAAATGATGTTGTTAAATTTAAATTTTTTGTCGAACTAAGATAAAGCGGCTAACCCTACATGAAACGGCATGCATATGATATACTGAATAGTAAGTGGGAAGTAGATAAATGTTATATGAAACGTCAATGAATAGAGAGAAGGAGCCGATCACATGATTTCTCTGGAACATAAAGATTTTTTATTAACGCAGATTGGGGACTATATTATCGATGCTGAGAAAGTCGCGAATGTGCATGTAGGAAATAATGCTGAACACGCTTTACTCGTCTTAACGAAAACTGGCTACTCATCCATACCCGTATTAGATGCCCAAGATCGTTTGAAAGGGCTTTTAAGTATGCGCACAGTTACAGATTCTATTTTAGGAATTGCTCATATTGAATATGAAAGATTAAGAGAATTAAAAGTTGATGAAATTATGCGTGCCGAAATTGATACATTAAAAGTGACAGATACTTTTCAAAAAGGCTTAGATTATTTAATCGATTTACCATTTATTTGTGTCGTTGATGATGATGGTGTTTTCAAAGGGATTTTAACGAGAAGAGTTATTTTAAAACAATTTAAAAAATATATTTATAATGTTTTATAATAGATAGCGTTGAGAGAAGTAAATAGAAAAGAGTAGGCTCCTGTCGGGAGTCTTTTTCTTTTAGTGGCTAGGGGTTGGTGAAATGGAAGTACATACAAAACGTCCATTCGTCTTAATCGCAGTGATGCTTGCGATGTTTGTCAGTGCTGTGGAAGCGACAATTGTGACCACGGCTATGCCTGTCATTGCTTCTGAATTGGGCGGATTTTCAAGATATAGTTGGATTTTTTCCTCCTATTTATTAATGAGTACAGTTACAGTTTTAATTTATGGAAAGTTAGCTGATTTATTTGGAAGAAAGCCGATTTTTTTAATTGGCATGTCATTGTTTTTATTGGGTTCTTTATTATGCGGTTTTGCAACATCAATGGAAACTTTAATTGTGTTTAGACTGATTCAAGGGCTTGGAGCGGGCGCAGTTATGCCTGTAGCAACGACGATTATCGGTGATATTTATAGTGCTGAGGAACGTGCGAAAATTCAAGGGTATTTATCAAGTGTATGGGGAATATCAGCAGTGTTAGGCCCTGCGATTGGTGGAGGAATTGTCTTATATATGCACTGGAAATACGTATTCTGGGTCAATATTCCACTCGGCATTCTTGCGATGATTGGAATTGCACTATTTTTAAAAGAGCCAGGACGAGAAGAAGCAACTTCTATTGATTATAAAGGGGCATTTTTATTAACGACGTCATTATCCATCATCTTATATTGGTTAGCTGAAGGTGGGCAGTCATTTGAAAGGCTTTCCTTATTAAGTGGATTTTTGCTTGTGGTTGGTATTTTATTATTTAGTGTATTCGTTATTGTCGAGAAAAAGGTTCAAAATCCGATGATGCCTTTTAATCTATGGACCAATCCCGTAATTTTATATGCCAATCTTGTATCGTTTACGACAGGCTTTATTATGATGGCGGTATCGACGTATTTACCGACATTCGTTACAGGCGTTATGGAACAACCAGCTATTATTGCAGGCTTTACATTAACAGTTATGTCGATTGGCTGGCCGCTTGCATCTTCAGCAGCAGGGCATTTGCTCGTGCGCTATGGGACGTTTATGGTCGCCTTATGTGGCGGAATTTCACTTATTATCGGTTCTGGACTTTTCGCTTTAATGACACCAGCATCAGGGCCAATTTGGGCGGGAACAGCAAGTTTTTTTGTTGGGGTAGGTATGGGGCTGACGAGTACAGGCTTCGTTGTAACAATTCAAAGTGCAGTTGCACGCAAAGAACGTGGTACTGCGACTGCTGCCAATATGTTTATGCGTAATTTTGGCAACACGGTTGCAGCGGCGTTTTTTGGAGCGATTATGAACTTTGTTTTAATGCGCATGTTTTTACGAGAGCGTGCTAATTTTACACTCGATGACATAAATTTATTATTAACGAAGGAAGGTCGTGCTTCTTTAACAGCTAATGAATTGGTAACATTACAAGATGCCTTAACATTAGCTTTAAAAGCAGTTTATATTGGTGTCTTCGTGTTTGCAGTCATTAGTTTATTATTAATTTTACGGATACCAAAAGGGAAGGAGCTAGCGAGAGCTGATGAATGAATTTCAATTAATTAAAACGCTTGCTGAAGAAGGCAATATGCGAAAAGCGGCGGAACGATTGTTTTTAACGCAGCCAGCCCTTTCTCAAAGGCTTCAAACGATTGAAAAAGACTGGGGGACGAAATTGTTTATTCGTTCGCAAAAAGGATTGGAGCCGACACCTGCTGGTGAATTGGTGATCCAATATTCGAAAGAAACATTACAACGCAAAGAAGAAGTGTTTGAAATGATTGCAGCGATGGTTAATGAAGTACATGGTACGTTGAAAATTGCTTGTGCTTCAATCGTTGGACAAACATGGTTACCACAAGTATTAAAAGAGTTTGTAGAAAAATATCCACAAGTACAAATTTCTTTAATGACTGGTTGGAGTTCTGAAATTGTGAAAGCTTTAAATGAAAGAGAAGCGCATATTGGCATTGTACGTGGTCGAACAGATTGGAAAAATGCCAAGCATCATTTGTTTCGTGATCAACTGTATTTAGTGGACCGTGAAATAACGGAGCTTGATCAATTAAAAGATACGACTAGGCCATTTATACAATTTAAAAGCGACTCCAATTACCATCATGAAATTCAACATTGGTGGCAAAAACATTTCTCGAAAAATCCATCACGTGAAATTACCGTCGACCAAATTGAAACATGTAAACAATTAGCAATCAATGGAATTGGTTATGCGATTTTACCAGCTATCACCCTTTTAGGAAATGAAGATGTGAATAAAATTCCTTTATTAAATAGTGATGAAGAGTTTGAATTGACGCGGGATACATGGTTAATTGGCTATGAATCGGCATTTGAGTTAAAGCAAGTTGAGGCTTTTACAGAAATTGTGAGAAGTTATGCTGGGAAATTAGGGTAAGTGCATGTGGAAAAGCAACAGCTCACATTAGAGCTGTTGCTTTTTAAGCGTTATTTCATTTTAAATTTTAAAAATAACTCGTTATAACTACCGAGCATTTCTAAACCTAAATTGCGGTAAACTTCCAAATGATCTCTCGTTTCTTCATCTGGATAGAAACGTTCATCTGCAACAATTTCAGGATCCATAAACTGCAAAGCTTCTAAGTTTGGTGTAGAGTAGCCAACATATTCTGCGTTTTGTGCAGCAACTTCAGGGTCTAACATAAAGTTAATGAAAGCATGTGCACCTTCAATATTAGATGCTGTTTTAGGAATGACAACATTATCAAACCATAAATTGGAGCCTTCTTCAGGAACGATGTAATCAATATCTTCGTTCTCATCCATCATATCTGCCGCTTGCCCAGACCATGTCAACGCTACACTCGCTTCTTTATTAATCATCAGTTGTGTTACTTCATCCCCAATGATTGCTTTGACATTCGGCTTGAGCGTCAATAGTTTATCGACTGCTTCAGTTAATTCTTGTTCGTCCGTAGAGTTAAGCGAGTAATGTAAGCTGTTTAAACTCATGCCAATCGTTTCGCGAGCACTATCTACTAAAATCACTTTTTGCGAAAGAGCAGGGTCCCATAAAGCTTCCCAACTGTCAAATGTTTGTCCGTCGAGTAGTGTTGGATTAAAGGCGATCCCTAAAGTGCCCCAGAAAAATGGAATGGAATATTCATTGTCAGGATCAAATGGTAAATCTAAAAAATAAGGGTCTAAATTTTTGAAATTAGGGAGTAGTGATTTATCTAAAGGAAGCAGTAGATCTTTTTCCTTCATCATTTCAATCATATACTCTGAAGGGACGGTAATGTCGTAAGCTGTACCGCCTTGCTCGATTTTTCCCATCATTCCTTCATTGGAATCAAATGTTTCATAAATGACTTTAATGCCTGTTTCTTGCTCAAATTGCTTTAACAGTTTTGGATCGATATATTCTCCCCAATTGTATACATGAATCGTATCTTTACTACTTTTACTGCCTTCATTTAACTCGTGATTGATGAACAGTAGTAGTCCAGAAACTGCAAGGATTAAAATAGAGCCGCGTAGGATATCTTTCATTTTCTCACCCCAACTAAGCCAGATTTCGTTTTACGACTAATCGCGTAATAGCCAATGACGAGTGCGATTGTAATGACAAAAATGAGTCCTGATAATGCATTAATCGTTAACGTAATGCCAGTTCTTGCCATCGAGTAAATTTCGACGGATAAAGTAGAGAAACCATTTCCTGTAACGAAAAAAGTAACCGCAAAATCATCTAAGGAATACGTCAGCGCTAAGAAGAAGCCCGCGAAAATGCCTGGTTTAATATAAGGGATAATCACCCGTGTTAACACATCTCTTTTAGAAGCGCCTAAGTCAATCGCCGCATCAATTAATGAAGGATTCATCTCTTGTAATTTTGGTAATACCATAATGACGACAATCGGAATACTAAAAGCAATATGCGCTAATAAAACAGAAAGAAAGCCGAGTTTCATGCCAATCATCGTAAATAAAATTAAGAATGAAGCACCGATAATAACATCTGGGCTAACGATTAAAATATTGTTTAATGACAATACCGTTTTTTGCATCGATTTACTTTTCATATACATAATTCCCAATGCACCTAAAACGCCAATCGCTGTTGAAATAAGTGCTGATAATAGCGCTACGATAATCGTATTTAAAACGATGATAATTAATCGTTTATCTTCAAAGACAGTTGCATAATGTTCCAGTGTAAAGGATTCGAAATTAGACATGCCACCGCCTGAGTTGAAGGAGTAAAAAATTAAGTAGAAGATAGGTGCGTATAAAATGATAAATACGCTGATTAAATACAGTTTCGGTCCGTTATTTAATTTTCCCATTGCGCACTGAACCTCCTTCTGCGCTATTCGTTAACAGCATAATGATGAACATAAATAAAATTAAAAAGACAGCAATTGTCGAACCCATACCCCAGTTTTGTGTCACTAAAAACTGTTGTTCAATAGCTGTACCAAGTGTAATGACTTTATTTCCTGCAATGAGTCGCGTAATCATAAAAAGCGACAGAGCAGGGATGAAGACTACTTGAATGCCTGATTTGACGCCGTTGATTGTAAGTGGCCAGATGACTTTTGTAAATGTCGTCCAACTTGAAGCACCTAAATCACGAGCCGCATCAATGAGGGATGAATTTAACTGATCCAGCGCATTAAAAATCGGCAAAATCATAAATGGGATAAAAATATAAACAGAGACGAAAACAAAACTGAAATCTGTAAATAATAATTGTTGTTTCCCTAAGCCTGTGAGCTCTAAAAAGCTATTAATTGGTCCATATAGCCCTAGTAGCCCGATAAATGCATATGTTTTTAATAATAAATTAATCCATGACGGGATAATAATTAATAATAACCAAAGCTGCTTATGTTTCGTTTTCGTTAAAAAATAGGCAGTTGGGTAAGAAATTAACAATGAAAAGAATGTAATTAAAAAGGCATACCAAAACGAACTCATCGTTAATGTAAAATACGTTGATGTAAAAAAGTTAATATAATTATCAAATGTAAAATTGCCTGATAAATCGAAGAATGAATAATACGCGATAAATAAAATCGGCGCGATGACGAATAACAGTAGCCAACCAACATAAGGGACATGTGCAATTGGACGCAATAATTTATCATTCATTGTTCTGAACCTCATAAGCCTCGAGTCGAGCGTCAAATTCCTCTTCAGTCTCATTCAGTCGCATGACATGAATATTATCAGGGTCAAAATAAAGTCCGATTTCAGAGCCTACTTCAGCTTTTTTAGTAGAATGAACGAGCCATTCATTACCATCTTTATCATACGTCGATAATTCATAATGGACACCGCGGAATAATTGCGTATCGACAGTTACCGTTAATTTTCCAGCTTCAACAGTTGTAATGACTAAGTCTTCTGGACGAATAACGATATCGACTTTTTCGTTTTTATTCAGTCCTTGGTCGACGCATTCAAATGTTTTACCTGTAAACTGCACTAAATAATCATCAATCATCAAACCTTCAACGATATTTGATTCGCCAATAAAATCTGCGACGAAGCGGTTGATCGGCTCGTCATAAATATCTAAAGGTGTACCTGATTGCTGAATTTCTCCGCCATTCATGACGAAAATTTCATCTGACATTGCTAAAGCTTCTTCCTGGTCGTGCGTAACAAAAACGAATGTTTTACCAAGACGTTGTTGTAATTCACGTAATTCATACTGCATTTCCGTTCTTAATTTTAAATCGAGTGCTGATAAAGGTTCATCGAGTAAAATAAGATCTGGATCATTAACGATGGCACGTGCAATTGCGACACGTTGTCTTTGACCACCAGACATTTCAGTAATTTCACGAGCGCCATATCCTTCCAAGTTTACGAATTTTAAAGCTTCCTCTACTCGACGTTTCACTTCGTTTTTTTCTACTTTTTTTATACGTAAACCAAATGCAATATTTTCAAAGACATTTAAATGAGGGAATAGTGCATAGTCCTGGAAAACAGTATTTACTTTACGTTCATTGGCAGGAATGTCATTTACTTTTTTACCATTGAAATAAATTTTCCCTTCCGTTGCTTCTGTAAAGCCGGCAATTAAGCGTAAAATGGTTGTTTTACCACAACCCGATGGACCGAGTAAAGTATAAAATTTACCTCTTTCCATTTCAAAAGAAACATCATTTAAAACAGTCGTTTCTTCACTATATTTTTTTGTTACATTTTCAAAGCGCACAATTGGTGTCGTTGACATATCGTCACTCTCCTTTTTTAAAAATTATAAATAAGAATCTGTTGCGACTAGTAAAATGGTTGTTTTACCATGCGCGATATTGACAAGTCGATGCTCATCAGAGGCCTCATAATAAATCGCATCACCCTTTGAGGCAGTAAATACATCTTCTCCTATCTCTACCCTTAAATGTCCTTTTTGAACAAAAATAAACGTTTCCGAAGAAGAAGGTTCAAATGTTTTAAATTGACCTTGTTCTTCAAATTCAATTTGTACAGGATCCATCTCATTTTCATTAGAACGAGGGACGAGCCAACGAATATGGTATTTTAAGTCTTCATCTGTATAAACGATTTGTTCATCAGGTGTATAGACGACTTTCTCATTTTTCTTCGTATCATCGAAGAAATCACGAGGTGTCGTTCCTAATACTTCTAATAGTGAAAATAATGTTTCGATAGACGGCGAATTGACATCACGTTCAAGTTGAGAAATATGACCTTTCGTTAAGTCGGTTCGTTCTGCTAATTCTTCTTGCGTTAATCCTTTTTTTAGACGTAATTGTTTTATTTTTTTCCCGATTTCCATATTTATTTATCCTTTTCATTAGAAAGTTTACTAATACTATACTTAAAGTTTATTTATAAAGCTATTTTATTATAATTGAAAGGGGAAAAAAATAAAATAGCTTTTTGAAAAAAATCTTTTTTTATTTCTAATTTGAAAGAAAATCGCTATACTGTTAAATAAAGCTAATCGTTTGGAAAGTATATTAAAGAGGTGGATGAATGGAAAAAGCGTATTATTTTTATTTCGTACCTGCAAATGCAAAGCGCCAGTTTTTACTAACGAAAAAAACAACTTCTGTATTAGAAGGAACTTATTTAATGAAGGATGGTCGTTTACTTCATGAAGACGAAGTAGATGAAGAATATTGTCCAAAATGTTTTGAGGAATTATCATATATCGAACAGTTTGATGCTGAGTGTTGTATGGAATGTGATGAATGGCGAGAAAGTGCTTGTAGTGATCCGAATTGCGGGTATTGTTCGGGAAGACCTGAAAAGCCTTCAATGTACAATGAAGCGGAGGAATAAACTTCTAAAATAGAATAGGAGGAGATTCTGTTGACAAAACTTATTGGAAAAAAAGCACCATTGTTTTCTATGAAAGCTGTTTTACCGAGTGGGCAGTTTGGAACTGTGAGCTTGGAAGAACAGAAGAGAAAACAGCGGTGGACAGTCTTATTATTTTATCCGGCTAATTTTGCGGACACGACTCCAGCTGAACTAACCGTTTTTTCAGATCGATATGAAGAGTTTCAGGAACTCAAAACAGATATTATTGCAGTTTCTGGAGATACCATTTATGCCCATTTTGCGTGGTTGCAAATGTTCAGAAGTAAAGGTGGGTTAGAAGGTTTACGTTTTTCATTAGCGCAAGATCGTACACATCAAGTAAGTCGTGCTTATGAAGTGATGGACGAAGTGTTAGGACTTCCCATTCCAAGTACGTTTATCATTGATCCAAGTGGAAATCTTGTTTATTCAGCGGTGAGTGATGTCTCTTATTCTAGAAATGTAGAAGAATTGCTTCGAATATTGTATGTGCATATTTTAAAACATAAGCGCGATCATCGTTAGGTTGTTATAGAAGGGGAAGTTGAAGGATGAAGAAAGAATTTGTTGTCATTGGTTTAGGTCGATTTGGAGGAAGCATCGTATCTGAGTTAATCGAGTTAGATGCAGATGTAATGGCTGTGGATATTGATCCAGCTCTCGTCGATGAATATGCAGATATTGCAACGCAAGCCGTCGTAGCAGACTCAACAGATGAATCGGTTCTAAAGTCTTTAGGTATTCATAATGTGGAAGATGTCATCGTCGCAATCGGAGAGAATATTCAAGCGAGTATTTTAACGACGCTTATTTTAAAAGAGTTAGGCGTACCGAATTTAACAGTAAAAGCTCAAAATGATCATCATGAGAAAGTGTTAAGAAAAGTGGGTGCCGATAAAGTTGTACGTCCAGAACGTGATATGGGTATTCGCGTTGCCAATAATGTGCTTTCCAATAATATTTTAGATTACTTAGAGCTATCAGATGAACACTCCATAGCCGAACTTCACGTCACTGGGAAAATTGTTGGGCATACATTAATCGAATTAGATGTACGTGCACGATACGGCGTAAATATTGTCGCAATTAAACGCAGTAAAGATATTTTAGTATCGCCGCAAGCGAATGAAGTCATTCAAATTAATGATGTGTTAATCGTTATCGGTTCAGATGATGACATTCATCATTTTGAGAAGAAATTATTTCATATGTAGTGTTGGACTTAAATTAAAAAGATTGAAACTGGAACTGAGCCCAGTTTCAATCTTTTTATAATTTATACTTCTAAAATGACAGGAAGAATCATCGGTTTTCTTTCCGTACGTTCATACAGATAAGGATTTAATACATCAATCATTTCTGATTTTAATGCACCGATTTGAATCGTTTCTGCTGAATTCATTTTTGCATGTAAATGTGTCGCTAACATTTTTTGTGCTTCGTGAATCATATCGCCAGACTCTCGCATGTAAATGAAGCCACGTGAAATCAAATCTGGACCTGATACAAGACGTTTTTTCTTTTTATCGATTGTCGCAACAACGATTACTAAGCCGTCTTCAGAAAGAATTTTACGATCACGTAAAACTACGTTTCCGATGTCGCCAATGCCACTACCATCGATGTACACATCACCTGATGGAATGCGACCTGCTTTTCGTGCACTGTCTTCAGTTAGGGCAAGTACATCTCCATTGCCTAAAATGAACGTGTTTTCTTGTGGTACACCACAATCAACTGCATGTTCAGTATGCAAACGCATCATACGGTATTCACCGTGAATCGGCATGAAGTATTTTGGTTTAATTAAACGTAGCATTAATTTTTGTTCTTCTTGTGAACCGTGACCTGAAGTGTGAATTTTATCCATCGAACCTTGTAAAACTTCAGCACCTGCACGGAATAATGCATCAATTGTTTTATTGACACTTAAAGTGTTACCTGGAATTGGAGTTGAGGAAAAGATCACTGTATCTCCAGGATGAATTTGTACTTGACGATGTGTACCATTGGCAATACGTGATAAAGCAGCCATTGGTTCACCTTGACTACCTGTACATAAAATCATCACTTCGTTTGCCTGTAAGCTATTCAGTGCGCGTGCATCTACAAATAGCTCTTTTGGGGCTTCGATATAGCCAAGTTCACGTCCAATCCGAATCGCATTATCCATACTACGGCCAAATACAGCGATTTTTCTGCCGTGTGCTTGTGCTGCTGTAATGACTTGTTGTAAACGGTAAATATTAGACGCAAATGTTGCGAAAATAATTCGACCATTTACTTTTCTGAAAATATCATCGATGTTATCGCCGACTTTACGTTCAGAAAGTGTAAAGTTTGGAATTTCAGCATTGGTACTGTCTGACAGTAAACAAAGTACGCCTTCTCCACCAATTTTCGCCATTTTCGTTAAGTTAGCAGGTTCTCCAACTGGCGTGAAGTCGAATTTAAAGTCACCTGTATGCACGATATTGCCAGAAGGTGTTTTCACGATGACACCGAATGCATCTGGAATACTATGTGTTGTTTTGTAAAAAGTGACAGACGTTTTTCTAAACTTAATGACATCATCTTCATCAATTGGAATGAGTTTAGTCGTGCGCAGTAAGCCATGTTCATCAAGTTTATTGCGCAGTAAGCCTAAAGCTAGTTTTCCACCGTAAATAGGAATATTTACTTTTCGAAGAAGATAAGGAATGCCCCCAATATGGTCTTCATGACCATGGGTAATAAAAAGTCCTTTAATTTTATCGATATTGCGTTCTAAATACGTATAATCTGGAATGACATAATCGATTCCTAATAGATCGTCTTCAGGGAATTTAATGCCCGCATCAATTAAAATAATTTCGTCTTGAAATTGAATGCCATACGTATTTTTTCCGATTTCGCCTAGTCCGCCTAGAGCGAAAATTCCTGTTTCATTGTTTTTAATTACATTCATGAGTTAAAATTGCTCCAACTCGAAGTTTGCATTCGCTTGTTCATATTCAAGGTGTTCGCCTTCTAATAATTGAATGTATTCAATGTTCAATTGGCGTCCTTTTATTAGTTGACGAACTTCTTGTTCTGAATTCGCTTCGATGTACATGCTTTTTGTATTTTCGCGGACAGGTACTTCTTGCATGTTTTCTTGATAATAAACTTTGTAAATCATTTTTTGCTCTCCTTTTTTACGTTCAATTAAAATCATTTCTTCTATATTATCACGTTGATAAACTAAAATAAAGAAAAGCCGACTAAATATTAGCCGACTTTAATTGTTTACGCGATTTTCTTTTTGCCGAGGATGCCATTGAGCCGATTTAGTACTTTTCTTTTAAGGCGTTTATACATGGCAACACCCCTCCTTATTCAGAATAGTATAACACGTTCTGAATAATATGTCAATTAAGAGTTAGCGTTCAAACGGTACTGCATTGTCGATTTCTTTAAACGGATTTTTTGCATCAATGTGATCATAAAACATTACGCCATTTAAATGGTCTAATTCATGTTGGAAGGCGATAGCTGGTAATCCTTTAAGACGCATTTTCATTTCATTGCCTTCTAAATCGAAAGCTTTAATCGTAATGCGTGCATAGCGCGAGACATAACCTTCAACATTGCGGTCGACTGAAAGGCAACCTTCGCCAGACGTAATATATGTTTTTTCTACTGAATGACTTATAATTTTAGGGTTCACAGCTACGAGGCTAATTGTTTTCGTTTCCGATTCTTCGATATGAAGGGCAAACATACGCACAGTCTCTCCAACTTGTGGCGCAGCTAAACCGATGCCTGCACGTAATTGATATTTTTCACCAAGTTCTTCATCTTGACTGTTTTTAACGTATTCTAGTAAATCTTCGCCAAGTTGTTTTTCTTCCGTTGTTAATGGAAATGCTAGTTCTTTTGACATTTCACGAAGTGCTGGATGACCTTCGCGAACGATATCTTTCATCAAAATCATTTGAAACATCCTTTCGATTTTTGTCTTTCTAGTTTAAACTATTTTTAATTATAAATCGCCTAAAATGATTAAAAATAAGAAGCGGATTATGAGGAGTGTGTTGAAACTGTGAGAAAAAGAATGCTTCATCTTTATGTTATCGGATTTATTTTTATCGTAGTGGGCTGTAGTCAATCAACAGAGGAACAACAATTTATCGCGTCTGTTAATGAAATGTTCGAAGCGGAAGAACAATATCGGGAAAGTCAAAAGGAATTGCAAGAATTAGAAGGTGAAGAACAACTTTTATTACAGCAAACATTAAGTTTGCAGCCTGTCGATGAATTGGAAATCGAAAGGAATGTCGAGCAGTTAAAACAATCTGTAAAAGCGAGGCAAGTGCTTATTAAAGAAGAACGTCAAACGATGGAACGTGCTAAGAAAAGTATGAAGCGCTTCCAACAACTGCAAGCAAATGTAAAAGAAGGGCGAAAACAGTTAGAATTATTCAATGAAAAAATAGGAGAACGTTATTTAACCCATGAACAATTGATGGATGCTTACGAAGTTTATATGAAAGAGCAACAGAATTTGTATGAATTACTCGCTGAAGAACAGCTGGAGTGGCAGATTTTAGAGGTCCAAGTAGGGATGGTCAATGACAAAAGAGCATATGTAGTAGAACTTATTGAGAAATTTAATGAAATTACAGCGCAATTAAGTAGTTTGCAACAGATTGTTTTACCAAATTTAAGTGATTGAAAAGCGGCTGTTAGAAACGATGAGAAAAGGTTTTACTTCTGAGAGATAGGGTACTAGTAAAACGGGCGAATAAGGATAATCTATTATAATACAGTTGTTTTATTGTATTAATACAGTTTGGCGTGGGAAGTATATTCAAATAGTTTGAAAACAGCTTCAAATAGTAATGCGTTGCAATGTTTGACCATATATGAAAAATTAAGTATACTAAGTAATGAATGAATTGTACCAATCAAATTAATAGAAATTCATAATACAGATATAAAGGAGAGTTGCCGAAAATGGCTGCAAAAAAAGCTAATCAATTTGATCCAGTGAAAACGCTTCACGATATTGAAGAGCAATTTGAAATGGTTCAGATTTTGAATGAAGACGGCGAGATTGTAAATGAAGAGTTGGTTCCAGATTTAAAGGATGAAGAACTTGTTGAGTTAATGTCACGTATGGTATACACGCGTGTACTTGATCAACGTTCAATTTCTTTAAACAGACAAGGACGTTTAGGTTTCTATGCTCCAACAGCAGGGCAAGAAGCTTCTCAACTTGCATCTCATTATGCATTAGAGAAAGAAGACTTTATCTTACCGGGTTACCGTGATGTTCCACAAATGATTTGGCATGGTTTACCACTTTCAATGGCATTTTTATGGTCACGTGGTCATTTCCAAGGAAGCATTATTCCTGAAGGGGTTAATGTGTTCCCACCACAAATTATTATCGGTGCTCAATATATTCAAGCAGCTGGTATTGCACTTGGTTTCCAAAAGCGCGGTACGAAAGCAGTTGCAATGACTTATACAGGTGACGGTGGTACGTCGCAAGGTGATTTCTATGAAGGAATTAACTTTGCAGGTGCTTACAACTCACCAGCAATTTTCGTTATTCAAAATAACCAATACGCAATTTCAACACCACGCCATGTGCAAACAGCGGCAAAAACATTAGCACAAAAAGGGATCGCCGCAGGTGTACCAAGTGTGTTAGTTGACGGTATGGATCCACTTGCTGTTTACGCTGTTACAAAAGATGCACGTGATCGCGCGGTGAATGGTGAAGGTCCAACAGTTATTGAAACATTCTGTTACCGTTATGGTCCACATACAATGGCTGGAGACGATCCAACACGTTACCGTACTTCTGAGACAGATAATGAGTGGGAGAAACGCGATCCATTAGTTCGTTTCCGTAAGTATTTGGAAGCAAAAGGACTTTGGACAAAAGAGCAAGAAGAAGAAGTTATTGAAAAAGCAACAGAAGAAATTAAACAAGCGATCAAAGATGCTGATGCGGCTCCACGTCAAAAAGTGAGCGATTTCATCAACATTATGTATAAAGGTGACTTACCTTATAACTTAAAAGAACAACTTGCAATTTACGAAGAAAAGGAGTCGAAGTAACCGATGGCACAAATGACGATGATTCAAGCGATTAATGACGCTATGAAAGCAGAGTTAAAAAACGACGAAAACGTTCTCGTCTTCGGTGAAGACGTTGGTGTAAACGGCGGAGTATTCCGTGCAACAGAAGGTTTACAAAAAGAATTTGGAGAAGACCGTGTATTTGATACACCACTTGCAGAGTCTGGAATTGGTGGACTAGCAATTGGTTTATCTTTAACTGACTTCCGTCCAGTAATGGAAATTCAATTTTTCGGTTTCGTTTATGAAGTAATGGACTCAATTAGTGGTCAATTAGCACGTATGCGTTTTAGAAGTGGCGGTCGTTTTAACGCACCTGTAACGATTCGTTCTCCATTTGGTGGCGGTGTTGCGACTCCAGAAATGCACGCAGACAGCTTAGAAGGATTAATGGCAGCTCAACCAGGGGTAACAGTGGTTATTCCGTCTACACCGTATGATGCAAAAGGTTTATTGATTTCAGCAATTCGTGACGATAACCCAGTTGTTTACTTGGAGCATATGAAATTATACCGTTCATTCCGTGAAGAAGTTCCTGAGGAAGCTTACACAATTCCACTAGGAAAAGCGGATGTAAAACGCGAAGGAACAGATTTATCAATCATTACGTACGGTGCAATGGTTCATGAAAGCTTAAAAGCGGCTGAAGCATTGGAAAAAGAAGGGCATTCTGTAGAAGTTGTTGACCTTCGCACTGTTCAACCTTTAGATATTGAAACAATTATTGCATCAGTTGAGAAAACAAACCGTGCAATCGTTGTTCAAGAAGCACAGAAACAAGCGGGAATCGCTGCAAACGTTGTATCGGAAATTACTGAACGTGCAATCTTAAGTTTAGAAGCACCAGTATTACGTGTTGCTGCACCAGATACAATTTATCCGTACGCACAAGGCGAGAATGCATGGTTACCAAATGCGAATGATATTATCGAAACGTCTAAAAAAGTATTAGAGTTTTAATTTGATATTCAGTAATCGTAAGGTTTAGAAGTTAACCGGGATCTCTCGCTAGTAAAGTGGAGAGATCACGGTTTTAATGAATAAAATAACGCTCCTTGAGAATTCTCATTAAGGGGTGGGTTGTTCAAGTGAAGCTTACTTGAAAGCTCGTATAAAAATTTGTAATTAAAGAATAGGAAGGGTGAAGCTCGTGGCATTTGTATTTCGTTTGCCAGATATCGGAGAAGGTATCCATGAAGGTGAAGTCGTTAAGTGGCTCGTAGAAGAAGGACAAAAGATTGAAGAAGATGACGTGCTTTGTGAAATTCAAAACGATAAAGCAGTTGTTGAAATTCCATCACCAGTAACGGGTACGGTTGAAAAGATTCTTGTTGGTGAAGGAACAGTTTCAGTAGTCGGAGATCCATTAATTCAAATTGATGCTCCTGGCTATGAGGATATGTATGAAGATCAAGGCAAAGCAGAAACAGAAGCAGATGTACAATCAACTGCTGAAGCTGGGCAAGAAATTGAAAAAGAGCAAGTTGAAAAAGAAGAAACACCTAAAGCGGCAAAAGCTGAAGAAACAGAAGTTGATCCGAATCGTCGCGTCATCGCAATGCCTTCAGTGCGTAAATTTGCACGTGAAAATGATGTAGACATTCGCGAAGTTGCGGGAACTGGTAAAAATGGCCGTGTATTAAAAGAAGACATCGAAGCATTCATGAATGGTGATCAAGTTTCGGAAGAAAAAGCTTCAACTGAAAATGAATCGTCTAAAGAGGAGAAAGCAGCTTCGAAACCAGTCGTACCAACGGGGGAAGACTTCCCAGAAACGCGTGAAAAATTATCGAGCATTAGAAAAATTATTGCAAAAGCGATGGTTAACTCGAAACATACGGCTCCACATGTTACATTATTAGATGAGGTAGATGTAACTGAGCTTGTAGCGCATCGTAAAAAGTTCAAAGAGATTGCAGCCGAGAAAGATATTAAGCTAACGTATTTACCGTATATTGTAAAAGCTTTAGTAAGTACTTTACGCGAATATCCGATCATCAACACTTCTTATGATGATGAAACAGAAGAATTAATTCAGAAGCACTATTTCAATATTGGTATTGCAGCAGATACAGATCGCGGTCTTTTAGTACCTGTTATTAAACATGCAGACCGTAAATCAATCTTTGCAATTTCACAAGAGATTAGTGAACTCGCAGTGAAGGCTCGTGACGGTAAATTGTCAGTAGCAGAAATGAGCGGTGCATCGACTTCTATTACAAATATCGGATCAGCTGGTGGACAATGGTTTACACCGATTATTAACCATCCTGAAGTTTCAATTCTAGGCATTGGCCGAATTGCAGAAAAGCCAGTTGTGAAAGATGGAGAGATTGTAGCAGCGCCGATGCTTGCTTTATCACTCGTATTTGACCATAGAATTATGGACGGTGCTACGGCACAACACGCATTGAACCACATTAAGAGATTGCTAAGTAACCCAGAACTTTTATTAATGGAGGCGTAAGAAAATGGTAGTAGGAGATTTCCCAATTGAGATTGACACATTAGTAGTAGGTGCAGGCCCTGGTGGATATGTTGCAGCAATTCGTGCGGCACAACTAGGACAAAAAGTAACAATCGTTGAAAAAGCGGACTTAGGTGGCGTTTGTTTAAACGTTGGCTGTATCCCTTCAAAAGCTTTAATTTCTGTTGGTGAACGTTACGTTCAAGCGCAAGAATCAGATGCAATGGGTATTACAGCAACTGATGTTAAATTAGATTTCTCTAAAGCACAAGAATTCAAAAACAGTGTTGTATCTCGCTTAACTGGCGGTGTTGAAGGATTACTAAAAGGTAATAAAGTAGACATCGTAAAAGGTGAAGCATTTTTCGTTGATGCAAATACTGTTCGAGTAATGGATGAAAACTCAGCTCAAACTTACAAATTCAAAAACGCAATCGTTGCGACTGGATCACGTCCGGTTGAAATTCCAAGCTTCAAATTTACTGAGCGTGTATTAAGTTCAACAGGCGCACTTAATTTACAAGAAGTACCAGGTAAATTAGTTGTCATCGGTGGTGGCTACATCGGTACTGAATTAGGTTCTGCGTATGCAAACTTAGGTGCAGAAGTTACAATTATCGAAGGTGCGAAAGATATTTTAGCGGGCTTCGAAAAACAAATGACGCAAATCGTTAAAAAAGGTTTAAAGAAAAAAGGTGTTACAATCGTTACAAACGCATCTGCTAAAGGTGTGGAAGAAACAGATAACGGCGTGAAAGTTACGTATGAAGCAAAAGGGGAAGAAGTTACTGTTGAAGCAGATTACGTATTAGTAACAGTGGGTCGTCGTCCAAACACTGACGAGCTTGGCTTAGAGCAAGTTGGCGTAAACATGACTGACCGCGGTTTAGTGGAAGTAGACAAGCAAGGTCGTTCGAATGTAAGCTCTATCTTTGCAATCGGTGATATCGTTGCGGGTCCACAATTAGCACATAAAGCTTCTTACGAGGCAAAAATTGCTGCAGAAGCGATTTCAGGTGAAAAATCTGAAGTTGATTACATGGCAATTCCAGCAGTATGCTTCACAAGCCCAGAACTTGCTACAGTTGGTCTTAACGAACAACAAGCAAAAGATGAAGGCTATGAAGTTGTTGGCGGACGTTTCCCATATGCGGCAAACGGACGTGCAATCGCATTAGACGCAACTGACGGTTTCGTTAAATTAGTTGCTCGTAAAGAAGATGGCCTATTATTAGGTGCTCAAATCGTTGGTGCAAACGCATCTGACATGATCGCTGAATTAGGTTTAGCAATTGAAGCAGGCATGACGCTTGAAGATATTGCTATGACAATTCACGCGCACCCAACTTTAGGTGAAATTACAGCTGAAGCAGCGGAAGTTGTATTAGGCAAACCAATCCATATGATGTAATCCTTATTCATTAAGGAGTTACAATTTAATTGCGGCAAGCTCAGAGAAACAGATGATGTTTTTCTGAGCTTGCTTTTTTTGTGTTTGCAGTTTTTGCGGGAGGAAGTGGGGTTTTCGTGTATGGGGCTTGGTGACTGATTGAAAAGATTCACTTGCTCGTGGAGTTAATTCGTCGCTCGTGTAAAAGATTCGATCATTCGTCAGATTAATTCGCCGTTCATGTGAAAGATTCAATCGCTCGTTGGAATAATTCGCCGCCTGTGTGAAAGATTCGATCGTTCGCCAGATTAATTCATCGCTCATAGAAAAATACTGCTATGCTCATAGGAGATTCATTTTGAATGGTAATCAATGCAAGGTAAATTAGTAATAATGATACGCGGCTTGCATATAATTTGAAGGAGCTTATTGCGAAAGGGGATTGAATGACAGATAAAAAAGATTTTGATGCACATAAAAAGCAAGATGAAAAACAACGCCAATTAGATCAGTTTAAACACCAAAATACAGGGCCAGGTAAAAAGTTGACGACTGATGGGGGAACGAAAGTATCGAATGATCGGTGGTCTTTACGTGCGGGGAAGCGTGGTCCAACTTTATTGCAAGATTTCCAGTTTTATAAAAAACAGTCGCATTTTAATAGAGAACGAATTCCCGAGAAAGTCGTTCATGCGAGAGGGGACGGCGTTTACGGAGAGTTTGAACTGTATAAATCATTAAAAGACATTACGCGTGCTGATTTTCTCCAAAAACCTGGAGAAAAAACACCGGTTTTCGTGCGCTTTTCGAACTTCATTGGGAGCAAAGGCTCTAAAGATACTGCAGTTGATATTAGAGGGTTTGCGACGAAGTTTTATACAAAAGAAGGTAACTATGACATGTTGGCATTGTCATTTGCAGTATTCTCTATTATGGATGCGATGAAATTTGCCGATTTTGTGCATGCGGTTAAGCCGAATCCGAAAACTGATGTGCCGCAAGCTACTGTTGCGCATGATAATGCTTGGGATTATATCGTTAGCAATCAAGAAATTGCGCATTTTATTATGTGGCTAATGTCTGATAGAGGACGACCGAGAAGTTGGCGGATGATGGAAGGGTGGCCGGTAAATACTTTTCGTTTTGTCAATGAAAAAGGGCATTCAACTTTTGTGCGTTTCGTTTGGAAGCCGGTTCTTGGCGTGCATTCATTGTTATTGGATGAAGCGAATATTATAGGTGGGGTGGACCCCGATTATCACCGCAGAGATTTACATGAAGCAATTCAAAAAGGTGCGTATCCTGAGTATGAGCTTGGCATTCAGCTAATCGCGGAAAAGGACCAGTTTAAATATAATTTTGATATATTGGATGATACAAAACTTTGGCCAGAAGAGGTCATTCCTGTAGAGTTGATTGGAAAAATGACATTAAATCGTCTTGTTGACAATCATTTTGCGGAAGAAGAGCAAGTGTCATTCGATCCATCTACTGTTGTTCCTGGAATTGATTTTAGTAATGACCCAGTTTTACAAGGTAGATCGTTTGCTTACAGGGATACGGATTATCACCGACTTGGAACTGGAAATATTAATGATATTCCAGTAAATCGTCCGATAGCTGAAGTGAATTATAATCAAAGGGAGAGTTATTCAAGGTATCGAATTGATGTAGATAGTGTTAATTATCATGAAAATACGCTCGCCGGAAATACGCCTGCTGAAACACCACCAGATGAAGGTGGATATGAAAATTATCCAACGAAAGTCGAAGGTCATGTGACGAGAGAACGACCGAGTGAATCATTTTTTGATTTTTTCTCGCAACCACGATTGTTTTGGAATAGTATGTCAGCAGTTGAAAAGCAACATATTATTGAAACGTTCACCTTTCATTTGGGTTATGTGAAAAAACGTGAAATTCGTCAAAAGGTTGTAGAGATGTTTGGAAATGTAGATACGAAAATGGCTACTGAAATTGCACATAATATCGGTGTTGAAAAACCATCAACGCAACAAGTGAAAGTGGAAGAGAAATCTCCAGTTTTAAGTTTAAAAAATAGTCCGCATTATGCTTATACGCAAAAGGTTGCGATTTTAATTGGGAATGGCTTTCTAGATGACGAAGTGAAACGCGTGCTTGCTGCATTTGATGAACAAGGAGTCTTTTATGAGGTGGTCAGTGAGCAAATGGGAACATTGACTGGCGCTTCAGGGATGAAGTTGAAAGTGAATCAGCCTTTTGTGTCGACGTCACCTGTACTGTTCGATGCGTTTTATGTAGTCGGTGGAGAGACAAAGCACGACCAGAGGTTTAAACAAAATGTACAGCATTTTGTGCAAGAAGGGTATCGCCACTATAAGCCAATTGGCATCGCGACGACAGGCAATGATTTTATTCATGCATCGAAGCATAATAATTTGGAAGGTGTGGTATTTGCTTCGAAAACACCAGACTTTGTAAATGCGTTTCTGAAATCAATTGCTACACAAAGATTTTGGGGGCGCGTCTAACAAAGTAATCGTACATGTCGCATTTATATGGCGGCTGTCGTTGATTTGACGATCATTAATTACAAAAAAGACGATTCTAATAAACGTTTTGAAAAGACTTTGATGGCAGTAGTGTTTGCCGGTCCAAAGTCTTTTTATGTTATGATTAGAAGAGAGTAGAACATAAGGGGAATGTTCGAAGAAATTGGTTAGAGAATAAGGGGAGTGTTGAAAATGGAATGGAAAACACGTGTGACAGAAACATTTGGAACCCGGTATCCAATTATTCAAGGTGGACTTGCGTATTTAGCGTATGCTGATTTATGTGCTGCCGTTTCAAATGCGGGAGGACTTGGGCAAATTACCGCGATGAGTTTGAGTTCTGCGGAAGCATTGAAAGAAGAAATTCGCAAAGTGAAAACATTAACAGACAAGCCTTTTAGCGTCAACTTTGCGATTGGGCAACACGGTCGTCCTTTTGAACATATGGTAGAGGCTGCTTTACAAGAAGGCGTAGAAATTATGTCTATTACAGGTGGTAATCCGACGCCATTTTTTAAGCTGTTGGAAGGGACGGGCGTTAAAAAATTAGTTTTAGTAGCGGCAAAACGTCAAGCGATGAAAGCAGAAGAACTTGGCGCGGATGCGGTGATGGTTGTCGGTCAAGAAGGCGGCGGACATTTAGGGAGAGATGATGTGGGTACGATGGTATTAACACCGCAAGTCGTAGATGCAGTATCAATTCCAGTAATTGCGTCTGGTGGCATTGGAGACGGTCGTGGGTGGATGGCTGCTCATGCATTAGGGGCTGAAGGTATTGAAATGGGTACGCGTTTTATTGCGACAAAAGAGTGTGTACACGCATCAAATGCTTATATTGAAGCGTTATTAAACAGTGATGAAACGGGAACGACTGTTATTAAACGTTCGTTAGGCGCACCAGCTCGAGCACTTAAAAATCCACTGACAGATAAGATATTACAATTGGAACAACAACAAGTTGGTTATGAAGGCTTAAAAGCGTATATTAGTGGGCAAACGAATCAAAAATTAGTGTATGATGGTGATTTTGAAAATGGGTACGGTTGGGCAGGTCAAGTTGCAGCATTAATTGATGACGTACCGACTGTTGCGGAGTTATTTGATAAGATGGTAGCAGAAGCAACAGCAATCCGTCGTAACTGGACATTTAAGTAAACTTGGCAAGCATATACTCGGGGTGAAGTTGTTGACGTAGTTTTGACCGGATATAAATGCTACGAAGTGAAAAGATTTACGAGATAAAGGAGTTGAATGGTATGGAATATGCTTATCCGATTCGTACGGATTGGTCGACAGATGAAATGATTCAAGTAACGCATTTCTTTACGATGATTGAATCTGCTTATGAAAGTGGCGCTGTGAGCATTGCTGTGAAAGAAGCTTATAAAGAATTTAAAAAGATTGTTCCTTCGAAGGCGGAAGAAAAGACTTTATTTAAAGAATTCGAACAAGTAAGTGGTTATAATAGCTATCAAGTTGTGAAAAAAGCGCAAGCGAATGAAGATAATGTAACCATTCATATGACTTAATGATTCAAAACACCAGCTTAGATGATTCAATGCTAAGCTGGTGTTTTGCGTTGTTTTATTGCGTTGTCTTGTTGCAAATAATATGGTAAATCGGTAAAAGTTGGTCGAATGTTTCTTCAGCGAATTGATAAAATTCTTCTTCGGACATTGCGGCAGCATCCTTTTTCGTGACATGTCGGCCGACTAAAAACTCCGCTTTTTTCACGTCTTGTAAACGTGTGAGTAAATGATTTAATCCTTCTTCTGTAATGTCTTCAACATCCGGTTTCATATGGTCTCCAGAAATGATGTAATCAGATGGCAATGCGAATACTTCTTTTTCATGCGCCATTAATCTCTCCGCAATGCCTTTTTTATCTGGATTTTCATAAATGACTGCTACGATAATAAATAAATGGCTTTCCCATAAACCGATTTGAAAATGGGGCAATGCTTTATAACCGCGTTTTGACGGCGCCACTGCAACCCAGCTATCCGACGGTGGATTGACTGTACGGCGGGCATGCTTTGCAACATGTGGAAAGAATTCATCCATGCCTTCTGCGGATAAGCGGTCAGCGAAATGTCTTCCCAATGCATGAAATTTAGGTTGGATACGTGTTTGTAGGGCTTCCATTCGATTTTCCAATCCTTCAATTGTAAATACTTCAAAATCTTCCGTCGTCCAATAAGGTACTTTCATAAAACTCGACTCCTTTATAAATGCTACGTTTATCATAGCAAAAACTTGGGAATAATAAATTTAATAAGGCTTGAGACTAATTACAGTCTTTTAGTACAACATATACTAATGATAAGAAGAACAAAGGGGTGGAGTCCTATGAAACAAGTCGTTCATTTAATTCGCAAAACTGATGTCGAAAAAGAATATGTAGCAGTATTACGATTAGAACTCGATTATGAGCTTGCAAGTTTATACGATGCCATGGAACAAGATGATGACAAGGAAGTGGCAAGAAGTAAAAAGAGACTTGCTGAAATTCATCGAGAGTTGGAGGCTTTAAATGGCTTTGCATATTAATTTATTACGTTGACACATTCGTTTACAAAGATGCGCATGCATCAATAGGTAAACGAATGTTTTTTTGTTATACTGAAATAAATGAAGGTGCTTAGTTGGAAGGATGGGGTGCAGATGGATATTACGGTTGTGGATCATTTTGCAAAGTCGATCATTAAAGAAGCAGGACATAAAATTCGTCACTCGTTTTTTGGAAGCATTGAAATTGATACCAAATCGAATGCCAATGATTTAGTGACAAGTGTAGACCGAGCAATCGAGCAATTTTTTATCTTAACGATTCAAAGTCAGTATCCGACACATCGCGTGCTTGGTGAAGAAGGTTATGGCAATCGAGTTGAAGCGTTAGATGGTGTCGTTTGGATTGTGGACCCAATTGATGGAACGATGAATTTTGTCCATCAAAAACGGAATTTTGCCATTTCAGTTGGCATTTACGTAGATGGTGTAGGAGAGCTTGGTTATATTTATGATGTCATGAATGATGAGTTATATGCGGCGCGAAAAGATTATGGGGCGTATTTAAACGATGAAAGATTACCTCGATTGAGGGAAACTGAAGTGCATGACGGTGTGCTTGGCTTAAATGCCAGGTGGTTAATGGATAATCAATTTGGTTTAACAAATCAATTGATGGAACTCATTCGAGATTGCCGGGGAACAAGGTCTTATGGCTCGGCAGCATTGGAAATTGCTTATGTTGCAACAGGGCGTTTAAATGGTTATATCTCGTTTGGTTTATCACCTTGGGATATTGCTGGGGGAGTGGTTATTGCGCGTGAAGTCGGTGCAATTGCGACAACACATGATGGCAGTGCATTGAGCTTCTTACGTTCAGAACCATTTATTGTAGCAAATACGACATTGCATGATGCACTATTAGAGCGATTTGCGGTGAAAATCAAATAAAAAAATAGGCTTGAACAAATGTACTTAACATCAGCATTTGTTCAAGCCTATTTTATCACGCATTAACGGACAGTAAGACATTCACTTCAAGATTTAAGCAGCATTAAAGATAAACGAATGATCAACTGCTCGTAAAAGCACGATTGGTGAAACTAATTATCAGGAGAGATGAAAAATCTCCCCATTGGTTAAAGTTTTACTTTATAATGTGCCGGCTTCCCGCATTTTCTTTTTTGTTTTAAAGCCATTGCCCATAATTAAAATGAGTGCAACGATTGAAAGTAAAATGCCGACGATGCTATTTCTTGCAACGAAAACGCCGATGCCACACATCGCTAAAACTGCGCCAATTGCGTAAAGAACGAAAATCCATTTAATGTCTTTCAACAAAAATACCCCCGTCTATTTCAAATAAATGTTCTAAAGTGTATTCTTATGCTATAATAACACAGTTAGACATACTTAAAAAGAATAATGGAGTGAAATCATGACTATAGAACGTGCTGATTTAAGAAATATCGCAATTATTGCCCATGTTGACCACGGAAAAACGACGTTAGTTGACCAATTATTAAAACAATCAGGGATTTTCAGATCAAATGAGCAAGTTGATGATCGTGCAATGGACTCAGATGATATCGAACGCGAACGCGGCATTACGATTTTAGCGAAAAACACAGCGATTCATTATAAAGATACAAAAATTAATATTTTAGATACACCAGGACACGCAGACTTCGGTGGAGAAGTAGAGCGTATTTTAAAAATGGTAGACGGTGTTATTTTAGTTGTTGATTCTTATGAGGGGTGTATGCCACAAACACGCTTCGTATTGAAAAAAGCATTAGAACAAAATATTAAACCAATCGTCGTCGTTAATAAAATCGACCGCGATTTCGCAAGACCAGAAGAAGTTGTGGATGAAGTATTGGAGTTATTCATTGAACTCGATGCGAATGATGAGCAACTTGAATTCCCAGTAGTGTATGCATCAGGATTTAACGGGACGGCAAGCTTGTCGCCAAACCCAGCAGATCAAGGAGAAACACTAGAAGTTTTATATGATGCAATTTTAGAACATATTCCAGCACCAATCGATAATAAAGAAGAACCATTACAGTTCCAAGTTTCTTTACTTGATTACAACGATTATGTTGGTCGTATCGGAATTGGACGTGTGTTCCGCGGCTCAATCAAAGTGGGACAGCAGGTTACGGTTATTAAACAAGACGGCAAAACGCAAAACTTTAGAATTACGAAGCTTTCTGGTTTCTTAGGCTTGAAACGTGTAGAAATTGAAGAAGCGTTTGCAGGGGACTTGGTAGCAGTATCAGGTATTGAGGGGATCGATGTTGGAGACACAATTTGTCCGATTGAACATCCAGAAGCTTTACCACCACTGCATATTGATGAGCCGACTTTACAAATGAAATTTTTAGTAAATAATAGTCCATTCGCAGGTCGTGAAGGAAAATGGATTACGGCAAGAAAAGTTGAAGAGCGTTTACATCAACAACTTCAAACGGACGTTTCTTTACGTGTCGAGCCATCAGGAGCTGACGCATGGATCGTTTCAGGCCGTGGAGAACTTCATTTATCGATTTTAATTGAAAATATGCGACGTGAAGGTTATGAACTACAAGTGTCTAAACCAGAAGTCATTGTACGTGAAATTGATGGCGTGAAATGTGAGCCGATTGAAAGAGTTCAAGTTGAAGTGCCAGATGAGCATACAGGTTCTGTTATTGAGTCATTAGGTCAGCGTAAAGGCGAAATGATTGATATGATTAATAATGGAACGGGAACTGTGCGTTTATTATTCCACGTACCAGCTCGTGGTTTAATCGGTTATACAACTGAATTTTTAACATTAACACGTGGTTACGGGATTTTAAACCATACATTCGAAAGTTACCAGCCGATGGTATCAGGTAATGTTGGCGGACGTAAACATGGCGTACTTGTTTCAATGGAAAATGGTTCAGCAACAGCTTACGGTATTTTACATGTAGAAGAACGTGGAACAATTTTTGTCTCACCAGGTACGGAAGTTTATGAAGGCATGATCGTCGGCGAAAACAGCCGTGACAATGACTTAACGGTTAACTTAACAAAAGCGAAGCAAATGACGAATGTCCGTTCAGCGACGAAAGATCAAACGGTGACGATTAAAAAGCCGAAAGTGATGACATTAGAAGAGTCATTAGAATATTTAAATGACGATGAGTATTGTGAAGTAACACCTGAGTCTATTCGTTTACGTAAGAAGATTTTAAGTAAGAGCGAACGTGAACGTGCTGAAAAAAGAGCGAAAAGTGGTAAGGAATAATTTACCATAGTTGAAAGGAATGTATTCAATGAATCCACAGGAAACTGAGTTTGTATATGGGCGTATGTCAGGTATTGCTCGGTTTGTTTATGAAACATTAGGATCAACAGCTGCAAACGGTGATAGTAATTATACGTTAGCAGGTTATGTATTATTTGCGATTGTCTTTATCATGTCTGCAGTCGTTTACAAACTAGGATTTGCAAAATCTTTGAAATTTTATCAAAGCCTAATTATTTATGTGTTTTTATTTTTAGGTTGTTTAATTTTAACATTCTTGGCATTTTTCTTGCCAATTGTAGAAGGGTTAATTGTAGCGGCATTAATTTTAATCATTTATCGTGTTCGCCGAGTCAATGATAAAAAACATGAAACAGCATAAAAAAGAGGTTGTCCAGTTATTGGACAACCTCTTTTTTTAAAAGTCTTTTTCAACTGGATGTGAACTGCGTCGGAAAATAAAGTTTCCTGTCGCTAGTCGTTCATTTGTTCGCTCAGAAATTCTAGTTGTGCATTCCGGACACATAAACGTATGAATGGGACGATTACGCAGTTGTTTTGCCTCTAATGTATGGTCATTGATTTCACTTACTTTGTCGCACATGACACATTTAACACGCATAAATGGAGCACCTCCATTATTGGATTTTAATTACTGTAATGTTTTTAATCGGTTGATTTTGATTAGAACCATCTTTTAATAATAAATAAGCTGGACCATCTTCAGTGATTGGTTTCCCATCAATCGAATATTGTAGAACGAATTCTTCTGTCATTTCGATTGGAAAATCGAATTGTTCATTGTCTTCATTTTCGAATATAATCGTTTTTGCATCTTCATTTGGCACAGCATTTTTCAAAAAGTGATGTAAGTAAATACCATATGTTCCTGTAATTTCTTTTTTTAATTCGAATTCTTTTTCAGTTTCTAATGTAGGAGGGAATGTTGCACCTTCCATAATTTCGCGAGACCAATGCTTGCCGATTGATTTTTTATATTCTTCTAACTCGTCTTTTTCAACATAATCTTTTTGGAAAAAATGCTCTAAATTAAGGCGACGATCGTCAAAAATCCAGAAACTTGGATCGAGTGTAATTGGATGTTGAACATTTCCTGTAATATGAATAACTGTTTGCAATGTGAATTCTCCTAACTACAATGATTAATGTATCTTCAGTATACCTTTTTTTCTGGAAATAAGAAACAATCGGCAATAACTGTTCTGATGAATGAAATTTTGTCATTCAATTAAAGGTATTACTTGCATTTTTTTCTTGTGAAAGCTACAATTTAATAACAATGAGCAATAGAAATAATAGCTTAATAATGGGGGGGCATCCTCATGGATATAGAAACAGCGGAAACGTACCAAGAGAAGGCAATCAAGCAACTTCAGGAAGACGCGGGTAAAATCGCACAATTGATCAAAGTACAAATGGATCATTTAACGATGCCGCAATGTCCTTTATATGAAGAAGTACTAGATACACAAATGTTTGGCTTAGCACGTGAGATTGATTTTGCAGTCAAGCTAGGCTTAATTGACCGTAAAATGGGCAATGAAATTTTATCTTCATTGGAGAAAGAAATGACCATTTTACACGATTTATATACGGAAAAGTAAACGGGAGACTCAAACTGAAGTTAAAGGTTTGAGTTTTTTGTTTAAAATTAAATTGTATAAGTATTTGTATGTTTTGGAATTTTATCGTAAAATAAATAAACATTATTATAAAATAGCGATAAAATGGGAAGTAGCTTAATGAAGTGTTTCAAAGCATGTATCATACTCGTACATTGATCAACATTGAGCAGAAAAAGAGGAGTCTAGTGTATGAATAATTATTTAAAACAGTTTATAAGAAATTTTGATTTTCCACTCTTTTTCACTTACTTAATTTTATGTTTATTTGGACTTGTTATGATTTATAGTTCGAGTTTAGCAGTTGCAGTTGGTAGATATGATTATGCACCAGATCATTTTTTTCGAAAGCAAATCATTAACTTAACACTTGCAATCCCAGCCTTTTTTGTCGCTGCTTTTTTCCCTTATAAAAATTTCAAGCGAAAAAAGGTAATGATGGTTTCTGTCATTGGTATGTTACTGTTACTATTTTCTGTGCATCTATTTGGTAGCGGTGAACATGTTGGTGCGAAGAGTTGGATTCGGATTGCAGGTATTAGTGTGCAACCATCCGAATTCGCTAAAATTATCATTCTGATTTATTTTTCTAGTATTTTTGCAGTGAAATATGAAAAAGGGACGATTAATAGTTTAAATAAATCGATTTTACCACCGGTAATCATTTTAGTTTTAGCAGTTTTATCGATTATGCTTGAAACAGATATCGGGACGTCTCTTATTATTATTGTTGGAGCATTTTCGGTTATTGCAGCAAGTGGGATTAATCGAAATACCTTTTTCAAGTTAAGCGGGATTATCGTGGGAGGATTGTCTATCGTTGCATTATTCCTTTATTTTAGTTGGGACTCTATTATGAATGGAGCGCGAAAAGGTAGAATTTTATCTTATTTGAATCCATTTGATTACCCTGACTCTTCAGGTTTTCAAATTATTAATGGTTATATTGCAATCGGTTCAGGTGGACTAGCTGGATTGGGTTTAGGCAACTCTATTCAAAAGATGGGCTATTTACCCGAGCCACATACAGATTTCATTATGGCTGTGATTTCAGAAGAGCTTGGCTTATTAGGGGCGTTGATTGTAATTGGTGGTTTAGGTTTTATCGTATTTAGAGCTTTTACAATCGCTTTAAGAGCCAAAGATCCACAAGCTAGAATGCTTGCGGCTGGTATTGGGAGTGTCATTGGAATTCAAACTTTTGTTAATTTAGGTGGTTTAACAGGGATTATTCCGATTACAGGTGTGCCATTACCATTTATTAGTTACGGGGGAACTTCAGTTATTTTAACTTCAATAGCTGTTGGAATATTAATGAACGTTTCAATGTTCGTTAAATATGAGAAAAAGAAAACAAAATAGAGAGGGAAGTGGAATGGATGGAAAGAATCACTAAAATACTTGTTGCAAACCGTGGGGAAATTGCAATTCGAATATTTAGAGCATGTACAGAATTGGAGATTGCAACAGTAGGGATTTATTCAGAAGAGGATCGTGGATCATTCCATCGCTATAAAGCGGATGAATCATATTTAGTTGGTGAAGGTAAAAATCCAATCGATGCATATTTAGACATTGAAGATATGATTCGTATTGCTAAAGAAAGTGGGGCTGATGCAGTTCACCCTGGCTATGGTTTTTTATCAGAAAATGCTCAATTCGCAAAACGCTTAGAAGAAGAAGGCATTATTTTTATTGGGCCGACATCGAAACATTTAGAGATGTTTGGAGATAAAGTAAAAGCGCGTGAACAAGCAATTGCAGCTGGGCTTCCAGTTATCCCAGGTAGTGATGGTCCAGTAGATTCATTTGAAGAAGTGCAAGCATTTGGTGAAAAGTACGGCTATCCGATTATGGTGAAAGCTTCCTTAGGTGGCGGCGGACGTGGTATGAGAATTATTGATAAAGCTGAAGACGTTCAGCAAGCTTTTGAACGTGCACGCTCTGAAGCAAAAGCAGCATTCGGTTCTGATGAAATGTATGTTGAAAAGTTTATTAATCAACCAAAACATATTGAAGTTCAAATTTTAGGAGATACACATGGTAATGTCGTGCATTTATATGAACGTGATTGTTCAATTCAACGTAGACATCAAAAGGTTGTTGAAATTGCACCTTCGATTTCACTAGATGACAAACTGCGTCAAGATATTTGTGAGGCAGCTGTTCAATTGATGGAAAACATTCAGTATGTCAATGCAGGAACAGTAGAGTTTTTAGTGGCAGATGGACAATTTTATTTCATCGAAGTGAATCCGCGTATTCAAGTAGAGCATACGATTACTGAAATGGTAACAGGAATTGATATCGTTCATTCACAAATTTACATTGCCGATGGTAAAGATTTACATAGTGACGATGTGAAAATTCCAGCACAACAAGATATTCCGTTATTCGGCTATGCGATTCAATCGCGTGTGACGACGGAAGATCCGTTAAATGACTTTATGCCTGATACTGGAAAGTTAATGGTGTATCGTTCAGGTGGTGGGTTTGGTGTTCGTTTAGATGCCGGTAATGGTTTCCAAGGAGCGATTATTACACCGCATTATGATTCACTTCTCGTTAAAGTATCCACTTGGGGAATGACGTTTAGAGAAGCTGCGGCTAAAATGGATAGAAACTTACAAGAGTTTAGAATTCGTGGTATTAAAACGAATATTCCGTTTCTTGCAAACGTTGTCAAACACGAAAAATTCCTTGTGGGCGATTATGATACAAGCTTCATCGATACAGCTCCAGAGTTGTTCTTATTCCCAAAACGTCAAGATAGAGGGACGAAAATTTTAAATTATATCGGTAATGTGACAGTCAACGGTTTCCCAGGGATTGATCAACAGTCTAAGCCAGTGTTCCAACATCCGAGAAAGCCGCAAATTGATTTATTAACAAAGCCTATTCATGGTACGAAGCAAATTTTAGACGAGCAAGGTGCAGATGGTTTAGTGAAATGGTTGAAAGCGCAAGATGATGTATTATTAACAGATACAACTTTCCGAGATGCGCATCAATCCTTACTTGCAACTAGAATGCGTACAGCGGATATGTTAAATATTGCACCAGAAACGGCAAGAATTATGAATGACTTCTTCTCGTTAGAAGTATGGGGCGGGGCAACATTTGATGTGGCTTATCGTTTCTTAAAAGAAAACCCATGGGATCGTCTATTAAAAATGCGTGAAGCCATTCCAAATGTGTTGTTCCAAATGTTATTCCGCGGTGCCAATGCAGTTGGGTACACGAATTATCCAGACAATGTCATTCGCCAATTTGTTAAAAAATCGGCTGAAGCAGGCGTAGATGTATTCCGTATTTTCGATAGCTTAAACTGGATTAAAGGGATGGAAGTCGCGATTGACGCTACAAGAGATGCAGGTAAAATTGCAGAAGCGGCAATTTGTTACACGGGTGATATTTTAAATGATTCAAGAGATAAGTATACGGTTCAATATTATAAAGAGATGGCGAAGGAATTAGAGCATGCAGGTGCACATATTTTAGCAATTAAAGATATGGCAGGCTTATTAAAACCGGAAGCTGCGTATCGTTTAATTTCTGAATTAAAAGAAGCGACGGATTTACCGATTCATTTGCATACGCATGATACGAGCGGCAACGGCTTATTCACGTATGCGCGTGCGATTGATGCAGGCGTAGACATTGTTGATACAGCAATTGGTGCGATGGCAGGATTAACTTCTCAACCATCGGCAAGTTCTTTATGCCATTCATTGGCGGGCAGTAAGCGTCAAGCACGTGCCAATGTAGAAGGTTTGGAAGGCTTGTCAAATTACTGGGAAGATGTGCGTAAATATTACCAGCATTTTGAAAGTGGTATGAATAGTCCGCATAGTGAAGTGTATCAACATGAAATGCCAGGCGGACAATATTCGAATTTACAACAACAAGCTCGCGGTGTAGGTTTAGGCGATCGTTGGGAAGAAGTAAAAGAAATGTACGCACGGGTGAATTTATTATTTGGCGATGTTGTCAAAGTGACGCCTTCATCTAAAATTGTAGGTGATATGGCCCTCTTTATGGTCCAAAATAATTTAGATGAAGAAGCAGTGCTTGAAAAAGGGATGTATATTGATTTCCCAGATTCTGTTATTGAATTTTTTGCTGGGAATATTGGTCAACCATATGGCGGATTCCCAGAGCAATTACAGAAAGTGATTTTAAAAGATCGTCAAGCAATTACGGTTCGCCCTGGTGAATTATTAGAACCAGCGAATTTTGAAGACATTGAAAAAACATTGCATGAAAAGCTAAAACGCCTAGTCACGAGTCATGATATTTTATCTCATGTGCTTTATCCAAAAGTGTATGAAGAGTATTTAAATGTTGTACAAGACTTTGGCGATGTATCTGTTATCGCAACACCAGAATTTTTATTCGGAATGCGTTTAGGTGAAGAAATTGAAGTTCAAATTGAAAAAGGTAAGACATTGATTGTTAAGCTTGTTTCAATCGGTGAACCACAACCAGATGGCACGAGAGTCATTTACTTTGAATTGAATGGACAACCTCGGGAGATTGTGATAGAGGATGTTAATATTGAATCTACCGTCGCAAAGAAAGCAAAAGCGGATCCATCAAATTCTGCACATATTGCAGCGACGATGCCAGGAACAGTATTAAATGTTGTCGTATCAGAAGGTTCTACTGTTAAAAGAGGAGATCATTTACTTATTACAGAAGCGATGAAGATGGAGACAACAATTCAAGCGCCGTATGATGGCATGATTAAAGCGATTCATGCGACGTCTGGAGAAGCAATTGCAACAGGAGATTTATTAATTGAAATGGTAGAGCATTAATTTAGAAAGTACAAAAGCACTCATAAAATTTATGAGTGCTTTTAAGGTTGAAAAATACTATTTCGGGAACTACATTAGTAATTCACTACATGTTAAATGACTGTTTCAATATTATTTTTGATTGCTTCGGAATACGAGTAAAATTAAGTAGGTGAGTACACCGAAAAGTAAAGAAATGAATAACGAGTGTAGCAATGTAACGAATAAGTTTAATTGTGTAAAGATGACTGTTGCACCTGACATCACTTGTGCAGCAACGAGTGCGAATGCGCTAATCCAGCTATAATAAATGATTTTTTGATTCTTATAGTTTTTGACGACATGAATCATAATGTATAAAATCCAAATAAAGATGAGCGCAGCAGCAAATCTGTGTCCCATTTGTACCCATTCATTAAAATGCCGTGGGAGTCCGATTGCGCTGTTATCACAGAAAGGCCAATCTAAACAAACGAGTTCTGACTGTGTATGTCTGACAAGTGCACCTGTGTAGACGACGATGTAAGAGTAAATTGTTACGCCAATCGTATGTGCTTTTAGTTTTTTGTGCATCTTAATATTGGTAGCATCAAATTTCCGATCGGCTTCAAAAACGAGTAAAGTTAGTAAAAAGACCGATGCAAAAGAAATAAGTGAAATGCCGAAATGCAATGCTAAAATAAAGTCACCTTGTCCCCAAAGAACTTGGGCAGCTCCGATTAAAGCTTGTAAAATTAAAAAGAATACTGCAGTAATTGCTAAAAACTTTGTTTCGCGCATATGACCAAGCGCTTTCCAAGACCAAACAGCGAGTACGACGATGAAAATACCGACAGCACCTGTGACCAGTCTATGAGAAAACTCAATCAGTACTTCGGTTGTAATCTCGTCCGGAATCAATTGTCCATTACATCCGGGCCAGTGACGCCCGCAGCCCATGCCACTGTCTGTTTTCGTAACGAGTGCGCCACCTAATAAGATGAGCAACATCCCAATTGTGGAAGCAACGCCGAACCATTTTAAATATTTGTGAGACTTCAAAGGTTACACCTCTTTTATTTATTCAATATCCAACAGTTTATATACCTATATTTTTGATAATAACGAAAGAATGTAGAAAAAACAATGTATTCTATAGGAAAAGGGTATAATAGAGAGGGATTTCACAAAAAGTTCATGAAAAAGTCCTTTTTACTTCACATATTGACCACAAAAATGTTCTATTATAGAGGGTGGATTGTGACATTTATGTCGATAATCGTCGGCTAGAAAATAGTTTTTTTGATTTAGTATAGAAATTAGCCGCGAATTTCGATATAGTGAAGTATAGGGAGATATTATGTGTGAAAGGAGGAGGGAAATGTCGAACAGTCGTTCGGTATCGGAGCCGGTACATACAGCGACTAAAGAAACAACGACAGTACTTCAGGATTTTCTGGCGCTTATTAAAATTGGCATCGTAAATTCGAATATGATTACTGTTTTCACTGGTTTTTTTCTCGCGTTACAACTAAATTCCGTTAAGTTTTTATCGAGTTTAGACATTTTATTTTTAACGATTTTCGGTTCTGCTTTGATAATCGGAGGCTCAGCGGCTTTCAATAATATCATTGACCGTGATATCGATCCGATTATGACAAGAACCAAATCTAGACCAACAGTGACGGGACGTTTTTCTAGTTCTGCTGTTTGGACAATTGCACTTACTTTCACAATTGGTGGTGAGTTGTTACTGTTTTCAGTGTCAACTGCAACCGGTTTATGGGGACTTGCAGGTATTATCAGCTATGTAGTACTCTATTCTATGTGGTCGAAGAGAAGACATGTTAGCAATACAGTAGTAGGTAGTATTTCGGGAGCAATCCCACCTTTAATTGGTTGGTCGGCTATTGAACCGTCATTAGGTTTAGGTGCATGGGCACTTTTCTTAATTATGTTCATTTGGCAACCGCCTCATTTTTACGCATTAGCGATGAGAAGAACTGAAGAATATCGAGCAGCAAATATTCCAATGTTACCTGTCGTGAAAGGTTTTAAGCGAACGAAGTGGTCGATGCTTGGTTGGGTTGTGTTATTATTCCCATTACCATTTTTATTAATGGACTTAGGACTTGCATTTGTCATACTTGCGACGATTTTAAACGTTGGATGGTTCCTTCTAGCAGTGCGTGGCTTTAAAGCGAAAGATGATCTGAAATGGTCAATGAAAATGTTTGTTTATTCATTGAACTATATGACGATATTATTTGTATCGATGATTATTTTCTCGCTGTTTGTGTAGGTTTCTTTTGGAATTCTTTCTTTTGAACAGGAATTCATATACATGGAGGTTTATCCTCTGCAACACATAAATTATTTGAAAGAGAGGTATGTATAGGCGATGATGAAAGGACTTAAAAAATGGCGCCTTTTTGGACTCCTAACAGCGCTATCAATTTTCCTTGCAGGGTGCGGTCAACAGGAACTTTCTACTTTGCTTCCAGCAGGTGAAGTTGCACAAGACCAATTTAACTTGCTTCTATTATCTTCAGGAATCATGTTACTTGTAATTATTGTAGTTGTTTTAATCTACGTTATTGCTTTAGCACGTTTCAGACGTTCTAAACTAGGTGAAAATCATATTCCTGAGCAAGTTGAAGGTAGTCACACATTAGAGTTGGTTTGGACAATTATCCCAATCCTTCTAGTTCTATTATTAGCAGTACCAACTGTTTACTATACTTACAAGCTTGGTAACGTTTCAGCTATGGGTGAGGTAAACGAAGATGGTGAAGCAGAAAACTTAGTTGTGGATGTAACAGCTAAATTATATTGGTGGGAGTTTGAGTACAAAGATTCTGGCGTTGTAACAGCTCAAGAATTAGTTGTACCTTTAGGTGAGAAAGTTTACTTCAACTTAATCGCAGCTGACGTAAAACACTCATTCTGGATTCCAGCAGTAGGTGGTAAATTAGATAATAACGTTGAGAACGTCAACAAGTTTTACTTAACGTTCGACAAAGATTCAAGAGATCTTGATGAAGGCGTATTCTTCGGTAAATGTGCTGAGCTTTGCGGACCTTCACACGCATTAATGGACTTTAAAGTTAAAACAATGCCTCGTGATGAATTCGATGCGTGGATTACAGCGATGCAAAACACTGAAGGTGCTACAGCAGATAAAGAATCTTCAGATTTAGGTGAAGCAGTATTTGGTAACAGCTGTATTACTTGTCACGCAGTGAGCGGTGCAGGGGATCCAGCATACATGGGTGTTGAACATAAAGGTGCAGTTGGTCCAAACTTAACAACATTCGGTGATCGTAACCGTGTTGCAGGTTTCTTAGACCATAATGAAGATAAGCTTAAAGAATGGATTAAAAATCCACAAAAATATAAGCCAGGGAATACAATGCCTGGATTCGATCATTTATCTGATGAAGAATTAGACGCATTAACTGGTTATTTAATGGGCTTAACAATCGAGAAGTAAGTTTTAAGTTAACTATGTAGAGGAGGTAAAATAAGTGAGTTCAGTTGCTCAAAAGAAAGGCTTTGGAGCTTGGTTATATGACTGGATGACGACAGTCGACCATAAGAAAATCGGTATTCTTTATCTCCTAGGCGGAGGCTTGTTCTTCGTTATCGGTGGTATTGAAGCGATGCTTATCCGTATCCAATTATTACAGCCTAACAGTGATTTTATTAGTGCAGGTCTCTTTAACCAAATTATTACGATGCACGGAACAACGATGATTTTCCTTGCAGCGATGCCGATATTATTTGGTTTTATGAACGCGATTATGCCGCTTCAAATTGGAGCACGTGATGTTGCGTTCCCATTCATTAACTCGCTAGGTTTTTGGATGTTTATGTTCGGGGGGATTTTCTTAAACCTTTCATGGTTCATGGGAGGCGCTCCTGATGCTGGATGGACTTCTTATACATCATTAGCAATTACGTCTGAAGGTCACGGTGTTGACTTTTATTCAATCGGTTTACAATTAGCAGGTGCCGGTACATTAATGTCAGGGATTAACTTCCTTGTAACAATCATTAATATGCGTGCTCCTGGTATGACTTACATGCGTATGCCACTATTTACGTGGACAACATTTATCGCATCAGCGATGATCTTATTCGCTTTCCCACCATTAACAGTTGGTTTATTCTTCTTAACATTTGACCGACTATTTGGTGCGAACTTCTTCGATCATCAAATGGGTGGTAACACAATTATTTGGGAGCATATCTTCTGGATTTTTGGTCACCCTGAAGTTTATATTTTAATTTTACCGGCATTCGGTATTTTCTCTGAGATTTTCCCTACATTCGCTAAGAAACGTCTGTTTGGATATACATCAATGGTATTCGCAACAGTACTTATTGGTTTCTTAGGATTCATGGTGTGGGCTCACCACATGTTTACAGTAGGTTTAGGTTCAACAGCGAACGCAATTTTCGCAGTAGCGACAATGGCAATCGCAGTCCCAACAGGTGTTAAGATCTTTAACTGGTTATTAACAATTTGGGGCGGTAGTATTCGAGTTACAACACCGATGCTTTATGCATTAGGTTTCATTCCTTCATTCGTTATGGGTGGAGTTACTGGGGTAATGCAAGGGGCAGCTCCACTTGACTATCAATTGCATGACTCTTACTTTATCGTTGCTCACTTCCACTACGTTATCGTTGGTGGGGTAGTGTTCGCGATTTTAGCAGCAGTTCATTACTGGTGGCCAAAAATGTTTGGTATTATGCTAAACGAGTTTTGGGGTAAAATTACGTTCGTTCTGTTCTTTATCGGTTTCCACATGACATTCTTAATCCAACACTGGTTAGGATTCTGGGGAATGCCACGTCGTGTATTCACATACATGGATGGTCAAGGTTGGAACTTAGCGAACCAAATTAGTACAGTTGGGGCGCTCTTCATGGCAGCGGGTGTTACAATCCTTGTGATTAACATCATCGTTCAACACGTGAAAAACGAACCAGTTCCAAACGATCCTTGGGGAGAAGGACGTACGCTTGAGTGGATTACAGCTTCACCAGCGATTTTCTACAACTTCCCACAAACACCACTTGTTCGTGGTTTAGACACTGTTTGGATTGAAAAACAAGAAGGTAACAAATCTGGTTATACACCAGCAGTTCCTTTACAAGATATTCATATGCCACATGGATCAATTATTCCATTTATGATGTCATTTGGTTTATTCATTGCTGGATTTGGAGCGATGTTCCGTCCAGAAACGACATGGGGCTTACCAGTACTAATCATTGGTTTACTATTTACATTCGTAATGATGTCTCTACGTTCAATCAAAGACGACTTAGGTTTCTATGTGAAAAAAGAAGATATTATTGCAGACATGAAGCGTGAAGGGGGTCAAAAATAATGGATTTAAATCAAAAATTCACCCCTGAGACATGGCCAGAAAAGCCAGAGGTAGCTACATTTGAAGGAAAGAATAAATTCGTTGGTTTCTGGCTCTTCCTTGGTGGAGAAGTAATTCTTTTCGCAACATTATTCGGGACGTATTTAGCACTTAAAAACAAAGGTCCTGCAAACTTAGAGTTTACAACTCAAGAGTTATATGATTTACCATTAGTATTTGTAATGACAATGTTACTATTAACATCATCATTAACGAGTGTGTACGCGATGTATCACTTAAGAAACTATAACTTCAAGAAAATGCAGTTATGGTTAGGTTTCACAGCGTTTTTAGGCTTAGGCTTCTTAATGCTTGAGGTTTATGAGTTCGTGCATTATGTTCAATTAGGGTTCACTTATGACAACAGTGCATTCAGCTCGGCTTTCTTTACATTAGTTGGAACGCATGGTTTCCACGTTGCGATCGGACTAGTTTGGATTACGTTATTGATTTTCCGTAATGCGAAGCGCGGATTGAACCTATACAATGCGCCTAAGTATCATACTTTCTCATTATATTGGCACTTCATTGACGTAGTTTGGGTATTTATCTTCACTGCAGTCTACTTGATGGGAGTGATAGGTTGATATGGCAGAATTAGAAATTATTGAAAGAACAAAGAGTGAAGTCGAAGTCAGCCGTCTAAAGGCTAAAAGAGGTATGCGTGCACAAGTCATCATGTTCTCTTTAATGATTTTCTTAACTTTATTGTCTTTCTCAATCGTAACAGCAACAACTTTAGAAATTGTTAGTTTTTCTAAGTTCTTTGCAATCCCTGTAATTTTATTATTTGCAGCGATTCAAGCAGTTTTACAATTGTACTACTTCATGCATATGAAAGACGATGCACGTGGTGTACCAGAAATGTTTATGTTTACGGGTGCGTTATTTGCGTTCGTATTCGTTCTAACATTTGTTACAATTACATGGTGGTAATTCAAAGAGCGTAGGGGATTTTCCCTTACGCTTTTTTGCTGTTCTTTATGAGGTTTTGTAATTTGGTGTGTTGGAAATTGCTGGGGTTGCGAGGGGGGGATCGTTTCAGGACGTGGGTATTTTTCCGAGTATGGTAAGTATCTCATCAAAGTTGGAAAACACCATATCAATTCTAAAGTGTGTACAGCTCTCTGGTGACTTATCCTGTTTCAACATTTGTTTTGCACAATGATTTGAAATTTGTCATAGTTCCTTCATTGTCTTACTAAGGGCATTAGGTTTATAATAGAAGAAGACTTATTATAAGAAGGAGCGAGATGGCAAATGCCTTTAAGTATATTTGGATTTAGGGCCTTATGGAGCCCTTATTATGCGTTGTCTTTATTAATCGTTGTAGCGCTCTATTTTTTAATTACGGTGAAATGGCGTCATAAGTTTGAAAATAGTACGGCACTATCAAGAAAACAAGCGACTTTATTTATTACAGGAATCATCTTCATGTATATTTTAAAAGGTTCACCTGTTGATTTACTTGGCCATATTTTATTTACTGTTCATATGGTACAAATGGCGGGATTATTATTACTAGTTGCACCAATACTTTTAATGGGAATTCCAAACTGGATCTGGGAAAACTTATTTAAAATTAAAGTAATCGATGCCTTATTCCGTTTCTTTACAAAACCATTAATTGCTGTATTTGCATTTGGTTTACTGTTTTCGGCATATCACTATCCATACATTTTAGATAATGTGAAGTTAAGTTTAATTGGACATGCTGTCTTTACGGCAACAGTTTTCATGTCTGCGGTCTTTTTCTGGTGGCCAGTTGTAAACACGGTAAAAGGTCAACCAAAAGTACATGGTTTAAAGAAAATCGGTTATGTCATTTTAAGTGCGATTTTAATTACACCAGCATGTACTTTAATCATCTTCGGTGATACAGCTATTTATTCGACGTATACAGACGGTGAAGCATGGTTACAGGCAATGGCATTATGTGTACCTGCTGGAACGCTTGCAGGGCTTTCTGGAATGGGGATTTCAGGTCCTGAAGTATTTACTTCTATGTCAGCTTTATACGACCAACAATTAGGTGGTATATTAATGAAAGTTGCACAAGAATTAATTTATGTATTTGTGATTGGGAAAATTTTCTTTGCATGGGCGGCAGAGGAAAGAAACAATGCAGAAGAGATTACACGTCAAGAGTTGCTAAAGCATGAAGCCTTACATGCGACACATGCGAAGCACGCAAATCTATAATTGAAAAAGACGCTAGGTGAATAAAAACCCCTAGACGTCTTTTTTTATAGTTTAAAATTAAAGCGAATAATTTTTGCTTCGATTGCAGTAGTGAATAAAATAACGATTAAAGGTCCGATAAAGAAGCCTAAAACGCCAAAGAGCTTTAAACCGATAAACATAGCAATTAAAGTAGGAAGTGGCTTTAAACCAATTTGAGAACCCATTACTTTTGGTTCGACTGTTCTGCGGATAATTAATAAAATAATCGCGAGTACTGCTAACTGAGTACCCATACTAATATTGCCACTTACGAAATAATAAATCGACCACGGGCCAAGAATAATAATCGAACCTAAAATTGGAATTAAATCGATAATCCAAATAATAACGGACATCACAAATGCATATTTTGGTGTAATGATTAATAAGCCGATAAATGAAACTGCAAAAATGATTAAACTAACGAGTACCTGTGCTTTTAAGAAGCCGAACAAAATTTTATTCAGTTTGTTGAACATAAAACGAACTTTTTCTTCTGTCGAATCTGTTAATGAATCGAAAAATAGTCTTTTCAGTTCTGGTAACTCTAACATAAATAAAAATAAAGCGATTGTGAATACAATAAAGCTGACTAAAAAGTTTGGAATATTAGTTAATAGTGAAGTAATGTTTTCGTAACTGACGAGTTCAGAAATGGAAACACGTATAGAATCAAAAATATTTTTAAACTCTTCTTGAGCAGCATCAACGACTTCCGTTGGCATGCTTGCTGTAAATTGAAATAATTTATTTTGCATATCTATCCACATCGATGACAAGCTATTGAAATACTCTGGTGTTTTTTGCGTAAAGTCAATGAGTTTTCCAATTAGCCTCGTTACTGTATAGTATAAAATGCCAGAAATGAACGTGACAATTAATAAGAAAACGACGATTACAGCTGGTTGTCTCGTCCATTTAAATTGCTTTTCCGCAATTTTAACAAGAGGATCGAATAGCATTGCAGTGAGAAGTGCTAAAATTATTGGAAGAGATACTGGAACAATATAAATAAAGGCTAATAAAATTACGATTATTGTTCCTAAAATTATGAAATTTCTTTTATTAAACCATCGTGACACAAGCGCTCTCTCCCCTAGAAAAAATCATTTAATTTTAGTATAACCAATTAAAAAGCTTTGTATAGTAATTATACCTTAAAAAGTCGAAAGTGATGCTCTAAATGTCTTGTTATCTTTAATTTTCGTTTAGCTTTTGAAGTGTTGTTAAAGCACTATGCTAAGGAATAAAAAAACTGTCCAGAATGTCAGTGGATACTGATATTCTGGACAGCTTTACTCGTATCAAGCTGTATAAAATACGGTTAATTATGCTTGTGTTAAGTTATGCTTATCTAATGCAACTGCTACTTTTTTCAAAGTTGCTTTGCAATCATTGATTAAGCTTTGTGGGAAGTCTTCATCTTCACCGTACTCCACACCGAATGGGTAGTAGTATTTGCCGATTACTGGCTTTTTAAGTTGGATTGTTGCATCGCGTTTATCAATGTCACCGTCTAGTGCATATCCAAAAATACGCAAGTAAAATGTACCTTCTTTAAGCGTATATTTTTTATCATATGTAAGACGCTCATAATCCCATTGACCACCGCGAATTAAATCATGTTGTAACATTACTTCATCAAGAATAAATTGATCGGCAACAATATTTTCAATATTAGTGTTTTCAATATACATTCCAGGTTCCTCCTCTTATCAGTCATCCAGATAACACACTATACCTATTTATAATAGACTAAATTGTGAATAGTTGCAATGACAACATTGTGAAGCCTGGCATTTGTTTTCGCGCTTTGGAGGATGAAGTGAACGAATAGGAGTGCTTACCTTAATTTTTGATAACTGGATATTAAAGTTGTATGATAAAGATAAGTTAGTTTATTTCAAAGTGTATTGCGGTTAGGGTAGGGGGATTTTGTGAAAATAATCATACGAATTATGTTGATTGTCCTTGTGATTTTAAGTTTTTATTATTTTATGGGGGATCAAGTAAAGGAAAACAAACCACTTGAATCTCCAGTGAAGCATGGTACAGCAGTTCCAGTGGAAAAAGGTGTTGGTTCAGCGATTCCACAAAACTCAAGACCAAAAGAAGGTTTGTCGATATACATCGGACAGTCGGCTGAAGCATTTGAAGATGAATATGGTAAGCCGAATCGTACCGAGCCGTCACCATATGGCTATGAATGGTGGATTTATAATGATCAGACGATGATTTATTTAGGTGTGGGAGAAGATGGTGTGATTAATCAAGTATATACTCCCCATGTAACAGCTAATATTGCACCGTTTGAAATTGGGCAAAGTTTAGAGGAGATTTATCGGTTTTCTATTATAGGTTCTGAAATAGATGTCACTGTTGGAGAAAATGCTTATACGTTTTCATTGAATAGCGATGATTTAATGACGCGGCCTTTAATGATTTATAAAGATTTATTTGCGCAGCTTTATATAGAGGAAGATTCTGGCATGTTAACGGCAGTTCGTTTTATCAATCCTGAAACACTCGTGTTGCATCAACCGTATGAGATGGGGTATATGGGTGAATTAATTTCAGTGAATCGTCCATCTTCTACTTTACAATTAGAAGTGAATCAAACGACTGAAAGACAGCTATTTGAATTGATGAATGAAATACGCGAGAAAAACAATTTGAATCGTTTAGAAAGTAATTACCGACTGAGTCAACTTGCTAGACAACATAGCGGTGACTTAGCGTTAGCTGGATTGGCGAGTGACGAGGAGGGCGAATTGGAAAGTTTAGTGGAACGTTTAAAAAATGAAACGATTGAACATAAAGGCGCGGCTGAAAATACGGCTTTCCATTATCCAGATGCAATTGAGGCGGTTCATGGCTGGCTCAATTCGCCAGAACATCGAAAAGCGATGTTGAGTAAAAATTTTACACATGCAGGCACAGGTGTTTATGCCAATACGTATACGCAAATTTTTATTAAAGCACCTGTAGAATCCTATCAAAATTTAGAACGTTAACTCTCTGTAATCCAAGTACCTATTTCTTGATGAGCAATTCCACGAACATAAAGTGGGATTGCTTTTTCTTTTGCATACAAAACGGCTTTCTTCTGTAAAATATCATTGTCTTTTTTCACTAAACTGAGCATTTGATCATACGTTAAATAATCGTATTTAAAAGCGTCTGGTGTCTGTTTCGGATCTGCATTTAAAATTCCAGGTACATCTTTGAAAAATTCAATGAAATTTGCGCCGAGTGCATCGCCAATCGCAATCGCTGTTAAATCGCTCCCTCCACGTCCGAGGGTTACTATATCCCCGTTTGAATTGATACCTTGAAAGCCAGGGATGACGATGCAATTTACTAAGGAAAACGCTTGTTGTATATGCTTCGTATTTACCTTTTGAATTTGCCCATTACCAAAAGGACCCGTTGCTTGTATACCGATTTGGTGAGGGTTCAAAGCGATGGTTGGAATGTGATGCTGCGTGATTTCTGCCGCCAAGACACTTGCGGAAATCATTTCACCACATGCCGCTATTAAATCTTTCGCTTGATCGTGTTTTGGCAAAGCTTCGCTATAATTGAGCAACTGATCTGTTGCGTAAGGGTGACCGATCCTCCCCATCGCAGAAACGACAACTGCAACTTTTTCGTATTGCTGTAAAGCTTGTTGAATATGTTGAATACATTTCGTACGTAGCTCTTTTGTTTGTAAGGCGACGCCTCCAAATTTTTGAACAATCATAGACATCCTCCATTTTCTTCGTGTCAATTGACTAGTGCCTATCATACGATAATAGGAAACCGTTGAATGATTTTAACTCTTGCTTTTACTATATTCAGCAATTGGAAATATGTTCAGATAGGGGATGTAAATGATTCGCTTAGATGAGCTCTTAAAAAATTGGCCATGTACCTTAGAAGGAGGAAATCGACAGGTAACGATTTTAGGTGTGACGGAGTATTCCAAGCGGGTGACACCGGGTATGTTGTTTATTGCGAGAAAAGGTGCTACTTCAGACGGCTTGGACTATGTAGAAGAAGCACTTGCTAAAGGTGCTGTCGGGATTGTTGTCGATCGGATGATCAAGAACGATTGGATCAATGAACGAATTCCGCTCATTATTGTGCCAAACTGTGCGTCTTTTTTAGCGTATGCGAGTGCGACTTTTACGGGCAATATTGACCGCAAATTAACGATAATCGCTGTCACTGGAACGAATGGTAAAACGACTGTTACTCATTATATTGGGCAATTACTTAAAGGAGTTGGTGTGAAAGCGGCGGTAATCGGTACATTAGGTGTCTTTGTTGATGGGGAGAAGTTAGACCTGGATTTACCTGAAATGACGACGTTACCAGCTGAGGACTTTCATCCATTATTGCTTCATTTAAAGCAGCTCGGGGTGTGTCATATTGTGTTAGAAGCATCATCTTTAGGGTTGGCAACTCATCGACTTGATCATTGTGAAATAGACGTGGGTGTGTTATTGAATATCGGAGAAGATCATTTTGATGAGCATGGCAGTGAAAAGGCTTATATACAAGCGAAGAGTAAATTATTAACAATCGCTAAGCAAAATTTACTAAATGACGGGGATGAAAAAGTGAGGAATATGATGAAAGAATATCATATTCAAGCGGCAACATTTGGCTTACAAGAAGGAGCGGATTTTCAATTAGAAAAAGCTGCTGGATGGTATCAGATGGATGCATTTTCAGGAAGCTATCGAATTGATTCAACAAGCCAAGCACCATTTTTTATCGACAATATTGCGGCGGCATGTAGTGTCATGTGTTTATTAAAAATGATAGCACCAAAAGAACCTGTTTATTTAACCTTACCAGAAGGGCGTATGACGAAAGTTCAAGAAGGTGGGAAAACGGTATTTATCGATTACGCTCATACACCTGAAGCATTAGAAGCAGTATTACAACAGTTAAAGGAGATTGTGGTAGGGGAAATCATTGCTGTTTTTGGCTGTGGAGGAGAGCGTCACAAGGACAAACGAGCAAAAATGGGGCGTATTGCTTCACAGTATGCAAAAACAATTATTTTAACGAACGACAATCCGCGGCATGAAAACCCACAAGATATTATTCGGGACATCCAACAAGGCGTAAATAAAGATTCTTGCGATTGCATCGTCGAGTACGATCGAAAAGTAGCGATCCATGAAGCTTTACAGCGAGCAACTGCACAAGATATCGTTTTAATTGCAGGTAAAGGACATGAGAAGAAGCAAATTATTGGTCATCAAGTTCAACCATTTTCAGATGAGAAGACAGTGACGAGATTGTTGAAGAAGTTTTCATCCTTATAAATAAGGTAGGAAGTAGAAGTTATTGAACGACAAATTAATTTCACGAGTGATCGAATCATTTCGCCGAACGACGAATCAATCTCACGAGTAGTCATATCCTCCGTTAAAAAGATGTTGTGATTCACGAATTTTACTTAATCTGTTACAATGAAATGGATTGGAGGGATTTGTGAATGTATATTACTGATGAATGGGTAGCCATCATCGAGCATGCAGAAGAACTAGTTGAATTTGTCGCTTCGTCAGAAGTCGTTGAAACATATAATATTGCGCGTCATGCAGTCTATGCGGATGATGTGCTAGTAAAGCAAATTAAAGAATTTACGTATTTAAAAGAGCGCTATGAAGAAGTACAGCGTTTCGGTCGTTACCATCCTGATTATAAAACGGTGATGAAAGATATTCGTTTACGTAAGCGAGAGTTGGATATGAATGAGCGCGTCGCCCAGTTGCGTTTGGCAGAAAACGACGTTCAACAATTATTAGACGATATTAGTTTAATCATTGGTAGAAGTGTTTCTGAAGCTGTGAAAGTGCCACTTGGCAATGGGTTCTTCACAGATTCTGCATGCAGTAGTGGCTGCGGATCTAGTGGTAGTTGTTCTTGTTCAGCTTAAGTGCAAAATGAAAAGACTAATGAGTCATTTGAGAGGGGATTTCCCCGTCAATGCTCATTAGTCTTTTTTAGATTTCTGTAGATGATTGTAAAATAGGCATGACATGTTGTGGTTCATTCGTAATGATACCTGCTGCGCCCGCTTCAATTAAAGGTAGAAAATCTTGCTCGCCGTTAGCTATTGTAAACATGACGGGTACATTAAGTTTATTTAAAAATTGTAGAAAGCCTGCTTGTTGCAAAGAAAATAAACCTACTTTTTGTGGCGTAAAGAAAAAATCATGTTGAGGTCGATAAAAATGACCGAATTGACTAGAATAAGCCGTATAAGCTTTTTTAATTTCTTTAGAGCCACCACCGATTGCGACTTGGTCTTGTGCATATAAATTAAAGCGATCTAATTGCTCTTCATACTCACTAAAGACGAGGACGCGTTTCGTCGCATCAAGTTGCTCTATTAAATACCATAATTTTGAAGGCAATAAACTACCTTCGTAAGAATTCGGTTCGTCCTGAATTTCGATGCAAATTAAATGATGTGGAAACGCATTTAATAATGTTTCCAAAGTTAGCATCTTTTCATCTTTGCCGCGATAAATCGTCTCCCCGTCTTCATTTGTAAAATGGTATGCAGCATCGGCTTCTTGTAATTCAGCTAATGTAAATTCATTTACTTTTCCTGTTAAGTCAGTCGTTTCATTGACATAATCATGTTGGTAAACGATGATTTGTTCATCCTTTGTCAATCGGATGGAAATAACAAAGCCATGGACACCGATTGAGGCAGCCTGTTGGAATGCTGTTAAAGTATTTTCAGGTGCTTCTTGTAAGCCACCTTGATTGGCTAGTAGGATTGTTTCACTAAATTGTAACACGTCTTTTGGACTACGAGGGATTGGCTTCGATAATACTTTTGAAGCAGCCCATGCAGCAATGCTGGCTGCTCCTACAGTTAAGGCGACCGTTCTTTTTTTGCTCATGCTAAAAACTCCTTTATATCATTCGATTCTATTCACAATTTAATTATGCGATAAAGCTTTTATATTGGTTCTTCTAGTTGCAGCCCTTTTCTGACATATGGTATTGTAGAGTGTAAGAAAAGAGGTAGTTAGATGATTAAACGACAAAGTATTATAATTTATTTACATAATTTACGTCAGGCGAAAGCTTTGCGTAAATATGGACATGTTCATTATATCTCAAGAAAAATGAAATATGTAGTGTTATATTGCAATCAAGAAGAAGTTCCTGCAATTATCCGTAAAGTAGAGCAACTTTCCTATGTGAAAAAAATTGAACCTTCTTATCGACCATTTATTAAAACGACGTATGAAAATGCCAAACCTGATAAAGCGAAAGAATACGATTATAAGATTGGTTTATAAAGTAGCTACATGTTGCGAACAGGAATAAAAATAGGTGGCGTTGAAAAGTGAAAAATCTATGGATATCTTTAATAATACTTTTACTAGGTCTCGTGAATGGCTTATTACTTTATATGCATTATACAGACTCAAATGCTAACGGACATATAGATGGGGCGGAGTTTCCGTATTTTCAAGAAATAGAAGTGATTAAACGGTCAAATGAATTTGTAGTGCGCCATCATTTTAAAGATTTACCATCTAACCGACTTGAAATTAAATGGCCAGTGAAAAGTGACCAGAGAACTTGTCATCTAGAAGATGGTGAAAGTTGTGTGCGCTTAAATGAAGAGACGACAGCATTTACCGAAGGAAAAGAACAAGAACAATCCATTTCTTATGTCATTCCTTATGAAAATCAAACGCAAAATGTAACTGTTGAAAAGATGTTTGCAGAGCTTTATGGTGGGGCTGCGAGTCAAACGATGTTGCATATTTCAGATGAGACAAATCAACAAGGTATGTGGTTAACTGGTTTGCCGCCTATTGGAAAACAGTCGCTCGATTTAATTTCTTATTTCCTTTATTTTGGCGAAGGAAATGTAACGGATTTATATTGGAAAAGTGTGAATGATGCAATGAGTTATTCAGCGAATCATTTGTCAATCTATGGAGCGACTCTTAAAGATTCAGAAATTAACAACATCGAACATGTGAGGGAAATACTGAACATCCCTTACTTATCACTATTATTAACGAATGATGCACCAGCTTATATGAGCAAGCAGTTTATTGTAACGACGAAAGAGCAACTGCCACAAGATTTTGAACGGTATATTATGGAGCGTTATGATCAACATTTTACAACGAAAGGTGAAGCGTCAATCGTTAAAGAATTGGTAATGTCTCTTTATATTGACCGACCACTTGGCTCTATGCGTACGAAAGAAATGTTAGCTGAGCTAGAGGAAGCTTTATCTGAAGATGGTTGGAGGCGACTTCAAGAAGAGATTGCGGCACGTCATTTACAAGAAGTAGATGCACAAACGATTGATGAAATACTTCAAACGATAACGGGTCAGCACATTTCTTATGTAGAAAGAAATCAAACCGTTGACAAGAAGTTCCCGTTTTTATTTGAGCATGGCGGCAAGATGATTGTTGAAGAGAAGCCAATTGAAGCACCGATTGTGCTGAAAGATAATAAGAAAGTGTATCCTTTAGAAGAACTGTTAACGCTCAGTGGCTTTAAGATACGAGAAAATGAACATTCTTATTATATTGAAAAAGAAACTGAACGTTTTCGTTTTCCAAAAAACAATGATTTTTATGTCCATAATAATAAACGTATTAATTTACGAAAGCCAGTACTAGAGCGAATTGCTGGTCAGCTTTATGTGGAAGAAGCGACACTTGTTCAAGTATTTAAAGTACAAGTGGAAAAAAGAGATACGGATATGCATGTTTCATTTGGATCTGCTAAAAACGTGACTGAGGAAGTTGACAGTTAAAAATGCTTGTAAGACGTTCTATGAAGCGGTGGCAAATAGAGGATGAATTGGACGCGTCGTTCAGTTAAAGGAAGGAATGTGAGTTGTGAGAGTAATCGCAGGTGAGCGTCGAGGGTTGGCGTTGAAATCTTTAAAAGGGGATCAAACACGACCGACTTCGGACAAAATTAAAGAATCGATTTTTAATATTATTGGTCCGTATTTTGATGGTGGTGGCGTCGTTGAATTATTTGGGGGAAGTGGAAATTTATCAATTGAAGCACTATCAAGAGGGGCAGAAAAAGCTTATATTTTCGAAAAAAATCGTGCGGCTTGCCAAGTAATTCGTGAAAATATCGCGAAGTGTAAGTACGAAGAACGTGTAATCATTCAACAAGCAGATGCGAGAAATGCCCATAAGATCATCAGTGCTACAGGTGAAAAGGTTGATTATTTATTTTTAGATCCACCTTATGCAGAAGAGAAATTTTATCAATTGGTAGAGCAGTTTGTCACGGAAGATTTATTAAGTGCAGATGCGGTTATTATTTGTGAGCATGATAAGAAAGTTCAATTGCCAACTGCATATGGCGAGTATGAACAAGTGAAAGCAAATGTTTATGGCAATATCGCGATTACGATTTATAAGAAATGAGGGTGTATCATGTCTAAGTTAGCTGTCGTTCCAGGAAGTTTTGATCCAATTACGAATGGTCATTTGGATATCATTACAAGGGCTGCAAAAGTATTTTCAGAAGTAAATGTTGTCATTATGAATAACTCTGCTAAAAAGTCTTTGTTTACAGTAGAGGAAAGAAAAGCACTGATTGAAGCGGCGACAAAGGATTTGCAAAATGTGAAAGTAGCCTCATCTGATGGTTTAATGATTGATTATGCGAAAAAAGTCGGTGCAGTAGCTGTTGTACGTGGTTTACGTGCGGTTACCGATTTTGAGTATGAAATGCAAATTACCTCAATGAACCGCGTGCTAGATGAAGGCATTGAAACGTTTTTCATTATGACAAAAAATCAATATTCCTTTTTAAGTTCTAGCATCGTAAAGGAAGTTTCGAAATACGGTGGTAATATTAGCGAACTTGTACCAGAAGTTGTTGCAGAAGCATTAACAGAAAAGTTTCAGTAATAACGATATACATATCATCAGTAAGCATAAGAAAAAGGCGTAGAAGGATATCCTTTCTACGTCTTTTACTTGCCGCTATATTTTTAAAAGATCTTGTCGCAGTCATCTATTGCATCACATAAAATAATACAGGTGCGAAAATCATACTACATATTCTTAAATAAATATACGTGCGTACAGGTAGTTTTGCAGCTTTTGCAATGGCGATTACTTGCATATGAATGCTCAGTCCATTGCATGCTAAAATCGCGGCGACGATATATGGAAAAGCCGTTAAATGATTTAAATGGTTTGCCGCACTGTCGATACCAGCCGTCATTTCAAAAAGGGCGAGGATGAAAGTTTCAGTAATACCTGTATCGATTGTGAATGTATCAGCAATCACATTCGTTAACACGACACCGAGCGATGAGAAAAAAATGACAGTTGTCGCAACGAGTGAAATAATTGGAATGCTTTCTTTTAGTGAAGCCAATAACGGAATCGTATCCGCTTTGTTTTTGGAAACTACAAGATTTCTCGCTGTTCGTGGTTGTTCGTTATTGTAAAACAAAATAAAAACTAAAAAAAAGATGAAGTTAATGAAATGAATCGCAAAAAGAAGTTGCCAACCAAGCGCTGTTGATTGGAAAAGACCGCTCCCGATATAACCAATGACAAACATCGGACCAGGCGCGTGGCAAATGCCGAGTAAAAAACTTGCTTGTTTCGTCTCTAGTTCTCCCCGTCGAACCATTTCAGTAATCGTGACAGCTCCGACAGGAAAACCGCCAAAAGCACCGAGTATATAAGCTTTTAAAAAGCGAGTGCTAGCGTGCGTTGTGTGGCTCGTTGTCGCTTTTAAAAGCCATTGCGTTAAAATAATATAAGGTAGTAAATAAGGTAATAATGTTTTAATAAAAAGTGCAATGCCTGTTTCAGCACCTGAATGGGCGACGTCTGGATAAAAGATGAATAAGACGATAAAACCCCAAATCAGTACAAGTTGGAGTCGGTGAAAGTCAAAAAAATGTTTGGTCATTGTTTTCATAAGATGCCCTCTCATGTCCATAATTTTGAACAAAACCTTTGGTCAAATAAAACGTCTATATGTTATTGTATATGTATGAAGTTTACTAATTATCAAAAGGACTAGAGGTGTTTTTGTGAAATTGAAAAGAATAGGCTCGTTTGCAGTGATTTTAATCGTTCTGGCGTTGCTTTTTATGTATCCTTTAGATAGTTATATTTCGGCACCAGGAAGCGCTTATGAACTGGCACCTCTCGTTGAATTAGAGGGCGGCGAAGAGGCGGAGCAAGCAGGGTCATTTAGTTTAATGACCATTACAATGGCGAAGGCAACACCTGTTTCTTATGTGTTAGCCAATTTTTCGAAAGAACGAAAACGCTTGCCAGCTGCGAGTGTCCGCAGAAATGGTGAAGACGAGGCAGAATACAATTTGCGCCAACAACGTCTGATGACGAATTCACAATTTAATGCGATTACGATGGCATTTGAAAAAGCCAATCAACCGTATACAGTCAAACATAATGGCATACTCATTATGCGTGTATTGGAGGACGGGGCAGCGGATAAACAATTGGAATTGGGCGATGTTGTTACGGGAGTCGATGGGGTTCGGATTCAAGAAGATGGTCAATTTGCGGAAATGATTGCGGCGAAAAAAGTAGGCGATCAAGTAGAATTGACGATTGATAGAAAAGAAGAACTCGTGACAGAAACGATTACATTAGGGCCGCTACCAGGTGAAGAGGAACGTGTTGGTTTAGGCATTCAGTTTGAAGAATATAAATCAGTTGAAACAGATCCTGAAGTTGTTTTTCACACGTCTAATATTGGTGGACCTTCTGCAGGCTTAATGTTTACATTGGAGCTATTTAACCGATTAACAGAGGAAGATATGACGAAAGGTTATGATATTGCAGGTACAGGTGAAATGTTAGCAGATGGTACGGTGGGTCGAATTGGTGGGGCTGATTTTAAAGTAATAGCGGCAGCGAAAGACGGGATGGACATCTTTTTTGCACCAGACGATGAAATTACGGAAGAAATGAAAACGTATAACCCAAGTATTCAATCCAATTATGAAGAAGCTGTGACAGCGGCAAAGGCGATTAAAGCAGAGATGGAAATTGTGCCAGTCCGCACGGTTGACGATGCCATTCATTATTTGGAACAGTTAACACCGAAGAAAAAGTAAGTGTTCAAAAGGAGTGAACAGTTTGAATACTTACTTACTTTTTAAATGTATTGAAAAACATGCACTTCATGATACAATAATAGCATTCTAAATCACTACCACCCATATAATCGTGAGAATACGGCTCACAAGTTTCTACCAATTCGCCTTAAACGAATTGACTATGCGGTGCAATGTAAATCTATTTGATTATTAGCTTATAGAGCATTGCTCCACTCATGTTGAATGGATGCATTGTTGTATGGGCTTTTTTGTTTTTGTATGAATTATAATTGCTAATATTAAGGAGGATTTTTGTTTTGAAACAATTAGAAAACAAAATTTTAGCTGAAGGAAAAGTATTATCAGACACAGTTTTAAAGGTAGATTCATTTTTGAATCATCAAATTGACCCTGAGTTAATGCAGGCGATTGGAAAAGAGTTTGCAGAACGTTTCCAAGAAGCAGGCATTACAAAAGTATTATCGATTGAATCATCAGGGATTGCCCCAGCGATGATGACAGGTTTGTATTTAGGTGTACCAGTGATTTTCGCACGTAAAAAGAAATCACTCACATTAACAGACGGTTTATTCACATCTAGTGTGTACTCTTTTACAAAAAGAGAGACGAATGAAATTTCAGTATCAAAAGATTTCTTGAAAAAAGGCGACGTTGTCTTAATGATGGACGATTTCTTAGCGAATGGCCAAGCTGTAAAAGGTTTAAAAGATATTATCGAACAAGCTGAAGCGCATTTAGCAGGAGTCGGTATTGTGATTGAAAAAGGTTTTCAAGAAGGCGGGAAAGAAATTCGTGAAGAAGGCATTCGTTTAGAATCATTAGCGATTGTCGATTCATTAGAAAATGGCAAAATTGTTTTCCGTAACGAGGCACAAGCGTAATGAATAGTGCGGGGAAAACGACGTTACTAGGCATTCAACATTTACTCGCGATGTATGCGGGTGCGGTAATCGTGCCACTAATTGTCGGAAAAGAACTGGGTTTAACGAATGAGCAACTGACGTATTTAGTTGCGATTGATATTTTAATGTGCGGTGTTGCGACGATTTTACAAATTATGAGCAACCGTGTTTTTGGAATTGGTTTACCAGTTGTTTTAGGTTGTACATTTACAGCAGTCGGTCCAATAATTCAAATTGGCCAAGATTTTGGTATTACGTCTATTTACGGTGCGATTATCGTTTCTGGACTATTTGTTGTTGTAGTTAGCCGTTTTTTTGGTATGCTAGTTAAGTTTTTCCCACCAGTTGTAACGGGTACGGTTGTTACGATTATTGGAGTTACATTAATTCCAGTGGCGATTAATAATGCTGGAGGCGGTCAAGGAGAACCTGATTTCGGTTCGTTAACAAATTTGGCTTTAGCTTTCGGTACATTATTACTCATTATTTTAGTGTATAAATTTTCGACAGGCTTTTTAAGAGCGATTGCTATTTTAATTGGCTTGCTGGTCGGAACGCTTGTAGCAATTTCTTTAAATATGGTTGATTTTACACCAGTAAAAGAAGCGTCTTATTTCCATATGATGCAACCATTTTATTTTGGAATGCCAACATTCCATTGGCCTGCTATTTTAACGATGATTTTAGTTGCAATGGTCTCTTTAGTTGAGTCGACAGGTGTTTATTTTGCACTTGGAGATATTTGTGAAAAAGACATTAAGCAAAAAGATTTAGAAAAAGGCTATCGTGCGGAAGGAATTGCCGTTTTATTAGGTGGTATTTTCAACTCCTTACCGTATACGACATTCTCTCAAAACGTAGGTCTGCTACAAATGTCTGGCGTACGTTCAAGAAGAGTCATTTTCGTCACAGGTGTGATGTTGATTACGCTCGGATTTGTACCTAAAATCGCAGCAATTGCGATGATTATTCCGACATCTGTATTAGGTGGCGCAATGATCGCGATGTTTGGGATGATTGTTTCTCAAGGGGTTAAAATGTTAGGTGCTACGTTCGCAGCATCTGAAGAAAACCCGATGATTATCGCGGTTTCAGTTGGGATTGGTTTAGGCGTTACAGTAGCTCCGGAAATTTTCGCTAACTTACCAAAGAGTTTACAAATGTTTACGAGTAATGGAATTGTTGCAGGGAGTTTAACGGCAATTTTATTAAATATTATTTTCAATATGATTCCAGGTTTTAAAAAAGGACAAGAGAAGTCTTCTGAACAAGGAATTTAAATGATAAGAGCTGTCTTAGAAACATCAGTGAAAACTGAATTTCTAGGACGGCTTTTTTGAGTTTTTTTCAAAGAAGTGGAGTCGATTCAACGAAGTTCGAGCTTAATTCAATGAGGTGAAATCAAGACTTGTTTGATTCTGAGAATGATTCGCCACTCAGCGGTTTGTTAAATCGTTTAGTTGAACGGATATAGCAAGACATTTGTATTTTAATTTAATTACCTTTTTAAATTTTCTGATAAAGAACTTTTATTAAAGTGGGAAACTATGTATACTATATTTGCGGGTGATTGGTTAAACGGGGTAGAGGTATGTAAATGTTGTGAGGGATTGGAAGTTAATAAAGACAATGGGGGGATTTGTTGTGCGTTTAATGATTGGTTTAAGTAGTGTTCAAACTGCATTTTTGCTTGAAGCGTCATGTAGAAAAAAATATGAGTTGTTGTGGAAAGTTCAAACTCAGGGGTTCCAGTGTTTGAAGCAGCAACAATCAATGCTCAAGTAAATGATGAAACTTTATACGAATCGAACGATTATTACAGTAATTGCAATTTTACTACTCATTATGAGTACGATTTCTTATACGCTGTTCCTACTGGCTGATGCCAATCAAAAAGTGACCCAAGACATTACCCAATTTTCTCGCGGCTCTTATGATATTTTAATTCGTCCGCCTGATGCGCGAACTGTTTTGGAAAAACAGTTGAATGTCATTGAAGAAAATTATTTAGGTGTTGGTGATGGAGGCATAACAATTAATGAATGGCAAAGAATCAAAGAACATCCAGCGGTAGAATTTGCTGCTCCAGTCGCTTCAATCGGTTTATTTACGGCTAGAGAGCGTACTTTTATGATGGAAAGAAATCCAGAAGATGCTACTTATTATGAAGTTGCCTATCATACGAGCGATGGTGTAAAGGAGTATTCAAACACAGAGCAATCGTTTTTGTACGACTTAGGAAGCCAATTTGGAGATTTTAAAATTTACCCATCTTCGCTATCTTTGCTTGATCGTTATGTTGGTGTGGACATTGCTTCGTTTCGATTTCCAGTATCTTATCACCAAGTTGTGGCGATAGATCCAATGGAAGAAGAAAGACTTACTGGGTATGATTTGAGTCCATTAACGGTTTCCTACCTTGAAGACTTTGAAGCTTATGAAAATGGACGGTATTCGATACCGATTATGAGTTTACGTGATGTTTCTGTACCAGTGAAAATTGATTTTACAGTGGACTCGTTAACAGAAATTGAGCCTCATGAAGTCGAAGAATGGGATCAACAGTTTGACGGTGGGAATCCGTATCGGACATTGGAAGAAAATACAACACGTTATCAGCAAGTTGTCGCAGAAACAGTAGCGCAAAAAAGAAGTGAGCAAGAGCAAGTATACAATCTAGTTCCAGAAGCTGACCATTCACCGTTTAAGCAAATGCTTCTTTATTTGAATGATGATCATCAGTTAACATCAGCAACGGAAGAAGATGCTCATCGTATTGGTGGAGGATTCTCCCAACATAGTCAACGTGTCGGCTATCGTTTGAATCCAGTTGTTTATGAAATAAAAAACAATCAAACGCTTGCTGTAAAGCAAATAGGTACCGATCAACATTATCAAGCGCCCGTTTATCGCCAGATGGAAGAAGTTGTCTTTTATCAATTGGATGATGGCGGGCAACCAATTCAACCTGAAGATTATGTCGGTTTTATTGAGAATGGCAGTTTTTCGATCGCTGAAAATGTGGATTCATTAGCGGCTTCACCATTAGGAATATATGGTGGCGAGTTGCCTTATTTGGCGGATGATCCAACGGTTAAATTACATCCTTCCGCAGTACCTGGCAGTTTTATTACGACGCCAGCACATGGGTTGATCGGTATTGAATATGCCGAAAAAATAAAAGGGGATGCACCTATTGATGCAATTCGAGTAAAAGTTGCTGGGATTCATGCATATAATAAAAAAGCAGCAACACTGATTCGCGAACTTGCGGATGAGTGGCAAGCCCAAGGGTTCACAGTAGATATTGTAGCAGGTGCTTCCTTGCAAAACTTAACGGTAGAAGTGGAAGGCATTGGAGAAGTCATTCAATCATTCACTACTTTAGGAGCTGCAGATACAGTTGTTTCTAGTTGGAATGCGATCCAAATTGCTTTGACACTTTTGTTTATTTTGGTTGCCTTTACATTCGTGGCTTTTACTTTTTTCAATTTAGTAATGGATCGTCAACGAGATGAAAGATTACTTGCACAGCTAGGTTGGTCAGAAAAGATGATTCGGCGTATTCGTTTTAAAGAATGGGGCTGGATGCTTGGTGTGCCAATTCTAATTGTAGGCATTGTTTTTATTTTGTTTGGCGCGCTACAAGGTGAGTGGAGTCCATTCGGTTTTGCGATTCTTGTAAGTTGTTGCCACATCTTAATCTATGTCCTTGCAGAACGTCTGAAAAAAGCGAGCCGACCGACTATAAAAAGACAATATGCTTCCATCACGAAACAAAACATCCGATATTATTTTCACAGTTTGATAACGCCTTGGATGCAGTTGTTTTTTACGACCGTTCTTACTTGTTTTTTACCATTTTTCTTATTGCAAAATGTTGAAAATGCTACACGAACAAGGCTTGGGTCTTATGTACATGGCGAAATAGAGGGGATTTTTATACTCGTCCTCATTTTGTTGTACGGCCTGAGTGTGGTGACCGTTTATCAATCACTTGCAAGAATGTGGAAAAAGCGTGAGAAGGAACTGCAGTTATTTTTGTATGTAGGATGGGACAACAAACAAATTGTCCATTATTTTATGAAAGAAATCTGCATTTGGTCAGGATTAGCAATCGCTACTGGATGGACGATTAGTGTTGTCTTGCTAATCACTGTAGGTAGTTTTTCATTGAGCACCATCGGGGTAGGTTTTCTTGTAGCTAGCATGATTTTCGTTTTAACATGTCTAGGTTCTGTTTATTCGCTCCATGTTGCCATTAGAAAAGGAGATGGTAAACATGCAAATACAACTTCGTAACGTTCATAAAACGTATCAAAATGATGTAGAATCCATTCATATATTGAAAGACATTCATCTTACAGTTGATTCAGGACAATGGCTGACAATAACAGGTGCTTCTGGATCGGGGAAAACGACTTTATTAAGAGGTTTATCAGCAATAGAGCGAATGGATAGTGGCGAAGTGGTGATAGGAGAATTAAATTCTGTAACGGCGACAGAGGAAGAGAAACGTAAATATCGCAGGCATCATATCGGCTATATTTTTCAAGACTTTCAATTGTTTGATCAATTCGATGTGTTGACAAATGTGATGATCCCTTCGCTGCCAGACCACGCTAAAAAGGATGTAGAAGAAAAAGCGAAAGCATTATTAAAACGAGTAGGCTTGGAGAATCGCTATCGTCATATGCCAAATCAACTTTCGGGTGGTGAAAAGCAACGTACAGCAATTGCACGAGCTTTAATGAATGATCCTGAATTGTTATTATGTGACGAACCGACGGGTAATTTAGACGTGGAAAATAGAGATGTTGTTATGCGCATTCTTCAAGACATTCATCGTAATGGCGTTACAGTTATTTTAGTTACGCATGATCCAGAACTTGCACGTTATGGAGATCTCCAAGGTGAATTGAAAAATGGACAACTCCATACATCTCATTTAGTAAAGTGACAAAAGGTTTGTGAGCGAATCATAAGGAAAACGAATAGAGCAAAGAGTTCATTAAGTGCTAGTAAAGCAAACTTTAATGAACTCTTTTTTGATTAGTGGAAAATATAGTGCTAATAATATCGCTCTTATTCCAAAAAAAGTGCTTGATTAAAATGATGACACGAGTACATGTAGCGAAAGACGGCGACTCCAGCGGGAAAAGCATGAGTCTGAAAGCCCCGCAGGAGCGTGCACTTTGCGACGAGGAGATTGAAGCCATGCCCGCGGAAAGCGTCCGTCTGTAGTGGAATGTACGGTCAATAACACGTTCTGGTGAAGGGTCGATAATATTAATATAGTTATTTCAGTAAATGAGTTTATTTCCTACAATCGCATATAAATCGGTGATTGTTTGTAATCGCGATTTACTGCTTGGAATTGCCCTGTGCTTTGATAATACATATTTGCTGTATGAATATCGAGCGTTAAAGATGGATCATTCGCATTCCCTACTTTTGTCAGGAGGGGCAATCTAAACGCTTTTTTATAGGTGTTTAAATAGTTTCGTCCATTTTCTGTCATGCCGAGTAAGCGTAAATAGCTAGGCTCTTGTATCGTATCTCGAGTCGTTTGCTGTACGCCAGTTAATATGTGAGTAAGCATTCTTTGAAGTCGTGTCCATGTATAACGTTTGGATTTAATCAGTGTCATAAACTGCGAAAAGTTTTCTGCTTGTAAAGCGGCACGATACATCAAGTTTTCAATGCCCTCCACAATGTCCGCTATTTTTTGTAAGTTTTCAGGACCTTCTCTTAAAATCGTAAAGCGTAAATAAGGGTAGAGCATCTCCCAATTGGCAAACGGAATATGTTCAGCTTGTGCCTGTAGGAGTAAGTCATAAACAGATGTGGGCATAAAGTTTTGTACGCCGTCTAAAGATGAGGATTGGAAAAAGCTTTGACGAATCGCTGTAGCACTTCCAATCGATTGGTTTGAAAATTCTTGATCGTGATATTGCGCACCGACACGAGTAATGGTAGCGGCAGACATTTTTGACTGAATTTTTTCTGCTGCCAACATATAATGAAAGCCTAAAATATTATTTGGTTTCGTTAAATCCACAACAGTTGTAGCATCTCCAAATTGTTGAATGGATTTGTAAGCTTCATTTAATGCTTTCGGATAGCTCAACCCTTGTTCAACAGCTTGGCGAATTGATTGTTCATAACTGTCATGATTTTGCCTTATTAATTGTAAGGCTTGTTGAAATGAAGTCGTCTGTCCGTCTTCACTACCAAAGCAATAGTGTTCACATAATGCGGCGTCTAACAGCCGAATAGCGCCCTCCGCGAAGTTTGGTGCATGTGCAGTGGCAAAGACATAAGGAAGCTCAAAAACGATGTCTACACTGTTTTTTAACGCCATTTCTGTCCGAAACCATTTATCCACAATTGCGGGTTCACCGCGTTGTAAAAAGTTTCCGCTCATCACGGCAATGACAACATCTGCATTTGTCGTTTCTTTAGCCGCATTGGCGTGTAAATGATGACCATTATGAAAAGGATTATACTCTACAACTATGCCTGTCGCTTTCAAAGTTCTCCCTCCTTTGGTACAATAATTGTATTATACAGATGGCTTTTAGTACTGACAAGAAAATATCTTGACATCTACTATGAGCCATTATATAATCAAGAATGTTGTCTTGAGGTGATTGACATGAAATGGTCTATCCATCAATTGCAGAAGTACAGGTCAGGTCCAATGCCATTTGACGAAATGGTAAACCTAAATTCCGTGATAGAACGGAATCCTGAAATTCGGAAAATCGATCCTGTTCATGTTACTGGAACTTGTACAATTGGTGCTGCAAAGCTTGATTGTACATTTCGACTTGAAGGGACGATGATACTGCCGTGCGCAAGAACTTGGGAAGATGTTCACTTTCCATTTTCGGTTGAATCGTCAGAGACGTTCAGTTGGGATGAAGATCTTTTACAAGAGGATGATGAAATTCATCCAGTAGAAGGTGAAGTTGTGAACTTGTTGCCGATACTAGAAGATTTGATTTTACTTGAAATTCCACTTCAAGTGTACAGCGAAAAAGCTGAACAAATTGAAACAATGGAAGGTAAAGGATGGTCATATTCGTCAGAAGTACAAGCAGCAGATGAGCAGCTAGAAAATGAACAAAAAATCGATCCAAGACTTGCTGGATTGGCTAATTTTTTTGATAAAAAAGACGAATAAACGATTCGTTTAAGGAGGTGCCCCAGATGGCTGTACCAAAAAGAAGAACATCTAAAACAGTTACTAAACAACGTCGTACACATAAGAAATTACAAGTACCTGGAATGAACACTTGTGATAACTGTGGCGAAATGAAGTTAGCACACCGCGTTTGTAAATCATGCGGACACTACAAAGGAAAAGAAGTAGCAGGAGAATAATTAAAACATCGCTCAGGCGATGCGTTGATTTCTTTATACTTCCTAAAAGGTTACCTAGAGACCATGGCTCTTGGTAGCCTTTTTATTCTTATTAGTGGTTAAAATCAAATCAGCTTTTAAGGGAGAATTAAAAAGAGATAACCTTCCATTAAGAGTGTCGGTTGATAGGGAGGAAGCGTTAAAATACAGTTCGATTGTACGCAAATTTAAAATATGACCTTACCGATATTAAGAGAGTGAGGTATTAAAAAGCGCATAGGATTTCTGTACGCCATATTTCGTTGTTTTCATCTATGAGACAATAGCGACCGTTTCTTGAATAGTGTAAACTGGTGATTTTCGTTCTAGGCAGACGCATTCAAGAGGACGTGAGGTTGAGCCAACGTTTAAGCTGAATGTATGCTCCTAACGATACGCATTTACTCGCTAAAAACCGTTCTTCATTATAGTTCTCTGCTATCTTCACACCAATCAACTAAGCGTGAATTCAAGAATTGCAGCCTTTAACGAAGTAAGGATTTATAGAATTGAAATTATACTCCTACCAAATGTTTTGTACAATTATAAAGTGTACAGTCCCAATTGTTGTTATGATGAAGAACCGTCATCGAGGTATTATCAATATGTGTCGATTGAAATACGTTTGGAAGTAATCGTTGTAAAGTTAAACCGATTAAGGCTCCGTGGCTTACGATTAATATTCGCTTACCGTTGTAGGAGCAAACGATTTCTTCAAGGAACTCTATGCCTCTTTTTCCAACCTCTTTATAGCTTTCCATTCCCAAATCTGCTTCACGCCAATTACTTCCCCATCTTTCTTGTCGTATTAATTCAGTTGTACCTTCAATTTCTCCACAATCTATCTCCCTGATTCTTTTATCATGATAACTGATAGGAATGTTTATTACACTTCCAATTATTTGTGCAGTTTCAATAGCCCTTGATAAGTCGCTTGAAATAATCATATCCCATTTTTCATCATTTAGCAGTCTGTTTCCGATACTATATGCTTGCTTTTTACCTAATTTGTTTAATGGAATGTCAGATGTTCCTTGTGCTTTTCCAAGAACATTCCATTCGGTAACCCCATGCCTAATTAGTCCAATCGTAGTCACTTTATTTCTCATCCCTTACTGATGTTATTTTCGCAATCTTATTCCTTTTGTTGAATAAGCCTTTTTGCTATCATCTATTTTATCATAAAGAACAAATTTAATTTTGACCATTTTAATTATTCAGGATTCGTCATGATGTTTTTTTACAGTTATTTTAATGTGTCAATTAACCAAAAAATTATGACCTAACATGTATTGTACAAGGAAAATAAGAGCATCCATCTTTACTCGACTTATATGACTTTGCTTCATTTCATGACGAATCGACTGAATTGTTTTATAGTAAAGAGAATAGAAAAAGGGGGAATTGGAATGGCTTATCAAATTGACTTCAAGGATCAGGTGGCGATTTTTACGATTGACCGACCTGAAAGGAAAAATGCGATCAGTACGGAGGTGGCGGATGGGTTAGAAGCCTTTTTGGATCAACTAGAAGGACGTCTGGATCTGTCATTTGCAGTGGTAACAGGTGCTGATCGTGTGTTTTGTTCTGGGGGAGATGTGGCGGAGTACCAATCGCTCATTACTGCCGAAGACGCACGCCCTATGTTACATCGAATGGCCCGATTATTATATCGTTTAACGTCTTTACCGATGCCTGTCATTGCTTTAATAGACGGAGTAGCGGTAGGGGGTGGCTGTGAGATTGCGACGGCTTGTGATTACCGTTTAATGACAAGAGGTGCAAAGGCTGGTTTTATCCAAGGAACCATTGCATTAACGACAGGGTGGGGTGGGGCAACTTTATTGTTTGAAAAGCTTCAGAAACAAGACGATGTACTACGTTTACTATCAGAAGCAAAAGTACATACAGCGGAAGAACTTCATCGTCTCGGTTGGGTAACAGACCTGTATGAGGGAGATAAATTTGCAGCTTTACAGCAATTTTTAAAGACGCAAAATCAAATAAATCGAAACGTCCATCAAACTTATAAAAAAATATGGAAAAGCAAATTAGAAGTAGCAGATGTAGAAGTGAGGATGCTAGAAGAAGCTGAAAATTGTGCGGTATTATGGGAAAGTGAAGCGCATCATGAAGCAGTGCAACGCTTTTTAACGAAAAGCAGTAAAGTTCAAAAGTGACATATTATTGAAATATAATGACCGATTTTTAAAGGAAAGGTTGGAAATTATTAGAATTATCGTATAAAATGGAAAGTGGGATGGAGAAATTATTCAATAAAGGGGGAAGGCAGTTGAAGAAAATACTCATTGCAAATCGTGGGGAAATTGCAAGTCGAGTGATCCAGACGTGTAAGCGCTTAAATATTGAAGCGGTTGCCATTTATTCTGAGGCAGATCAAGAAATGCCATTTGTAAAAGAAGCAGATGAAGCGTTTTTAATTGGTCCGCCACCGATTCAACAATCCTATTTAAAAGGGGATGACATTATCGCGCTAGCTTTAAAAGAAGGCGTTGATGCGATTCATCCAGGTTACGGTTTGTTGTCGGAGAATAGTGAGTTTGTGAGAAAAGTAGAAGATGCAGGATTGACTTTTATTGGTCCGGATGCTGAAACCATTTTAAAAATGGGCGATAAAATTGTCGCTCGTCAAACGATGAAAAATGCAGACGTACCAGTTGTTCCAGGAAATGATGAGGGAATATCTACTTTGGAAGAAGCGGTACAGATTGCGACTGATATCGGCTACCCGATTATGCTGAAGGCGAGTGCTGGTGGCGGCGGTGTGGGCATGGTTCGTTGTGAAGATGAGCAAGCGCTCACTCAACAGTTTGATTCAGTTAAAAAGCGTGCGCAAATGTATTTTGGAAGCGACGCTGTATTTTTAGAAAAATTTATTACAAATGCACGTCATATTGAAGTACAAATATTTGGCGACCAACAAGGAAATGTCGTTCATTTGTACGAACGTAATTGTTCTGTACAAAGGCGTAATCAAAAGGTGATTGAAGAAGCACCTTCACCTAGCCTGTCAGAAGAGGCGAAACAAGCTTTATATGATGCGGCAACGAAGGCGGCACAAGCAGTTCACTATAAAAATGCGGGGACGGTAGAATTTATCGTCGATGAAGATGAACAGATTTATTTCTTGGAAATGAATACGAGATTACAAGTGGAACATCCAATTACAGAAGAAATTACAGGTTTGGACTTAGTAGAATGGCAAATCGAAGTGGCAAAAGGCAATCCTTTACCTGTGTCGAATCAAGGGGAGATTTCGGCGAAAGGTCATGCGCTTGAATTTCGTTTGTATGCGGAAGATCCAACAACATTCATGCCATCACCAGGGATGATTGAGACGTATCAATTAGGGGATGACTCTGAGGTGAGGGTGGATAATGGGTACGAAGAAGGTGGCAAAGTAACGCCATTTTATGATCCGTTAATTGCGAAAGTAATCATCCATCGTGAAACACGCGAAGAAGCAATCGAAGCTTCTAAGCGGTATTTCGACAATGTATTGATTGAAGGCTTGAAAACGAATCATTTATTATTTAGTAAAGTGTTACAAGAACCAAGTTTTGTAGATGGGAACTACACGACTGCAATTTTGACAAAGATGAATGACAAGGGAGAGAAATGATATGACAAAAATTATTTCAACGATGGCGGGCTCAATTTTTAAAGTAAATGTGAAAGTTGGCGACGAAGTAGCGGCAGGTGACACAGTAATTGTATTGGAATCGATGAAAATGGAAATTCCAGTCGATGCAGAAACTGCTGGGGAAGTCGCTGAAGTACATGTAAATGAAGGCGATTTTGTAAACGAAAACGACGTACTTGTTACGTTGAAATAAATGGCAAAGTGGGGAGGGAATGGCATGATGAATACAACATCAGTAAGTGAAGATTTACAAGATAAATTGCAACAAATTTTCGCTGGGGGAGCGGAAAAGTATCACGAGAAATTAAAAACGCAACAAAAGTTATTTGTAAGAGATCGTCTTGAGTTGTTATTTGACGATGGACAATATACAGAAGATGGACGTTTTGCAAATTATGAAGCAGGCGATTTACCAGCAGACGGCGTTGTTACTGCGATGGGGAAAGTAAATGGTCAAAAAGTATGTGTCATGGCAAATGACTCGACTGTGAAGGCGGGTTCTTGGGGTTCGAAAACAGTTGAGAAAATTATTCGCATTCAAGAAATTGCAGAAAAGAATCGTTTGCCGATGTTATACTTAGTTGATTCGGCAGGTGCTCGAATTACGGATCAATTGGAAATGTTCCCGAACCGTCGTGGTGCAGGAAAAATTTTCCATAACCAAGTGCGTATGTCTGGACTTATTCCACAAATTTGTTTGTTATTTGGTCCATCTGCAGCGGGCGGAGCTTATATTCCGGCATTTTGTGACATTGTCATTATGGTGGAAGGCAATGCATCAATGTATCTTGGTTCACCACGAATGGCTGAAAAAGTAATTGGTGAGAAAGTTTCGCTTGAGGAAATGGGCGGGGCGCGTATGCATTGTTCGGTTAGTGGTTGTGGAGATGTATTAGTGTCTACTGAAGAAGAGGCAATTTCGGAAGCTCGACGTTATTTAACATATTTCCCGGGAAATTATACATTACAACCGCCAGTCGTTGAAGCGGTAGAAGCAAAAGTTGATAAGTCTTTAGAGGATATTATTCCTAAAAACCAAAACGCGCCATTTAATATGTATGAAGCGATTGATACGTTAATTGATGAAGGTAGTTTCTTTGAAATTAAGAAATTATTTGCGCAAGAACTCATTACAGGTCTTGCTCGTATTGATGGTAAAGTCGTAGGGGTCATTGCCAATCAACCGAGAGTAAAGGGCGGCGTATTATTCGTCGATTCTTCGGATAAAGCAACGAAGTTTATCAATTTATGTGATGCTTTTTCAATTCCGTTATTATTTTTAGCAGATGTTCCTGGGTTTATGATTGGCACGAGTGTAGAGCGTGCAGGTATTATTCGTCACGGTGCGAAACTCATTATGGCAATGAGTTCTGCGACAGTGCCGAAAATTTCGGTCATTATGCGTAAAGCATATGGAGCAGGTTTATATGCGATGGCTGGTCCTGCGTTTGAACCAGATGTCTGCATCGCATTACCGACGGCACAAATAGCGGTAATGGGACCAGAAGCGGCAGTCAATGCGGTGTATTCGAATCATATTGAAGCGATTGAAGATCCGAAAGAAAAACTAGCATTTGTGCAAGAGAAGCATGCGGAATATCAAAAAGAAATTGATATTTATAAATTAGCTTCAGAATTAATTATTGATGAAATTGTTGCTCCAAATGATTTAAGAGAAGTGTTAAAAGAGCGTTTTGATTATTACAGTACGAAATCGATTCCGCAACCACCGCGTAAACATCCAGTTTATCCGGTATAAGTGATTGATTTAAACAATAATGGATGGCGCAGAAACTCTGAAATGTTTGCTTCATAACGTTTCAGAGTTTTTGCTTATGAGCACGGAAAGTCGAATAATTAGATAAGGAAGGGATGTCGTGTGAAAGTTGCGATTATAGGTGCTGGTGCGATCGGTTTATTAATCGGTTCTTATTTAAGTGAACAAGGGAATCGAGTAGAAATGGTCGTCCGCAATGAGAAGCAAAAACAGCAATTGGCAAAAGAAGGGATTTTACGTAAAAGTTCAGTTGATGAAAGCTATGTGAAAGTACAGGCTACGACAGATTTGGCAAGTGTTCAACAAGCTGATTTATGTATATTAGCAATGAAGTACACGGATGTGGAAGCAGTACTTGAACAGTTGAAAAGTTTAGCGATTACAACACCTTTATTATTCATTCAAAATGGTTTGGCACATTATGAACTGGTCGAGGAAGGAGATTTTCGGGCAGTAGCATTTGCGACGGTTGAGCATGGTGCAGTAAAAGAAGAACATCATATCGTCTGCCATAATGGAGTTGGCTGGTTTAAAATTGGACACAAGTTCGGAGAATGTACAGTTTTTAAACAGTTGGAACAGTATCGAAGTGAACGTTTTCCAATTGAATTGTATGAGGAAGCTTTACCGTTATTACTAAGGAAAACATTGATGAATTGTATGATTAACCCGCTGACGGCGATTTTACAAGTACCAAATGGCGAGCTCGTAAGAAATGAGGTTTGTCACGAATTGATGAAGCGTTTGTATGAGGAATGTTTAACAGCTTTTCCTGAAATGACTTCATTATTACCATTGGAAGAAGTGGAGGCAGTCTGTTCGAGAACAGCTGAAAATGAATCTTCGATGTTGGTGGATTTAAAAAATAGTCGTCCGATTGAAGTTGAAACGATTGTCACGGCTGTTATACAATTAGCAAATAGAAGAGGACATACATTACCTCTTTTATCGACGTATGAGAAATTATTAATTGTTATGAATGGGAAGGTTAGGTAAATGTTTGGTACGTTCGTTTCTTTTTTTACAGGTTTAGTTATACTATTTCCGTTTATCATTTTTATTATCATTGGGTTAATGAATGTGAAACGCAAAAGAAAAGTGTCATTACAGCAAGCAGCTGATGTGACGAATTTCTTTTTAATCGCTTCGGTGTCTACAATTGCTACAGTTACTTTCGGAAAGTTTGCAATGATTGTCATCGCGCTTATTGTTTTTTGCATCGTCATTGGTTTTGCGATTTATGAACGGAGACGCAAAAAAGATTTTAATACACAAAAAGTAATGCGTAATGCTTGGAGATTGTTGTTCTTAATCTTTTCATTGAGTTATTTTATATTAATCATTTGTGGAATTATTTTATCGATTGTACAACATTTGGCGTAAAAGCATTGAAGCAATTATTTTTCACGTTTCAAATTCGCATGGTATACTCACTACAGTGATATTGTCGTAAAGGAGTTTGTAAAATGAAACTGGAAAAATATAAACAGCCACTTCATAATAAAGTTTTACAAGAATATAAAGAAAATGCAGCGTTTCGTGAACGCTATTTTGATTATGAAAATGAACAGGCGCATTATGAAAAAAGACTGGAAGAGTTACAAACACGTACTTTTAAAAGAGAAGCATTACGTGATGTAATTGAAAACTTTATGACGCCATTTGGTTTATCAGTTGCACAAGTCGACCATTTAAAAGAGTTGGTTGATGAAAAAGCGGTAACAATCATCGGCGGTCAGCAAGCGGGTGTGTTAACAGGTCCTTTATATTCCGTACATAAAGCAATTAGTGTCATTCTTCATGCGAGAGAACAAAGAGAGCGACTTGGCGTGCCAGTCATTCCGGTGTTTTGGATCGCGGGAGAAGACCATGATTTGAATGAAATTAACCATGTTTACAGCGAAACGAATGGTCAATTATTAAAAGAGCAAATTGTCGATCGTTTTGTGTTAAAAGAGACGGCTTCAGAAGCGAAGTATGATCAACAAGAAATGGTGCAATTTGTAAAACGAATTTTTGGCAAGTTTGGTGAGACGGCTTATACAGAAGCGTTGTTACAAACTGTTTTAGAGGCAGTAGAAGAAGAACAAACTTTCACAAACTTTTTCGTTCGGTTGATGAATGGTTTATTTAAAGAACAAGGTTTACTCTGGATTGATGCGGCAGACCCGGCTTTGCGTAAGTTAGAAAGTGACTATTTTACAAAGTTAATCGAGTATGCGGAGCCAATTGCAGAGCGTGTGTATGAAGCGGAACAACAATTTTTGGCGGACGGTTTCAATTTGCCGATTGAAGCAGAGGCGGATGCGGCGAATCTGTTTTATATGCATGAAACGGGTAGAGTATTATTAATGCGTGAAGGCGATCGTTTTGTGAATGAAAGCGTCGGCTTGTCGATGACAACAGAAGAACTGCTAGATATTGCAAAGCATGAACCTGAAAAGCTCAGTAATAATGTCGTCACTAGGCCCATTATGCAAGATCTCGTTTTCCCAGTACTCGCTTTCGTTGGAGGCGCTGGAGAATTGGCTTATTGGGCGTTGTTGAGAGAAGCATTCCATACACTAGACATTCGCATGCCGATTTTTGTTCCCAGAATGTCTGTTACATTCGTTTTACCGAAAGTAGAAAAAATAATGCAGAAAGAAGTGTTATCATTTGAAGACGTGTTACAAGGACAAGCGTCTAATGAAAAAATAGCGTTACTGGAAGCATTACAAGATCAAAGTTTCAGCGTGGAAGTCAGTTCTATGACAGCACAATTACGCACGCAATATGATGCGTTAACAGCAAGATTTGCTGAAGACAATCCAATGTTGCAACAATTAATTGAAAAAAATTATACATTCCATGAAAAGCAGTTGACGTATTTAAAACATAAATACGAAGATGCGATTTATGTGAAGCATCAAACACAATTAGAGCGATTTGATTATGTAGAAGCGCAATTATATCCGCTAGGACAATATCAGGAACGAATTTACCATCCTTATGTATATTTAAATGCATACGGTCCAAATTTAATACAGGATATGATGAATTTACCTTTTGAGTGTGATGGAGAACATTATATTGTTTATTTATAAATGATTGTTTTTTGAATACGAGCACGCCTTCATCAGTAGTTCAATTGAATAAGCAAGTAAACCGTATTTTATTATGGTTCTCCACCAAAATATGTTCTTGACCGTAAGTTCCGCTACAGACGGACTTTTCCTGCTTCAGGCATCAGCCACTCGGGACATAAGCAAATAATCTCTGTGACAAAGACCGTCACGACGATTATTTGACTTATGCCTGTCGTGGCTAAACGATGCCTTCAGCTTTCATTCATTTCCGTGGGCATGGCTTCAATCTCTTCGTCGCGAAGTTCACGCTCCTGCGGGGCTTTCAGACTCATGCTTGTTCCACTGGAGTCGCCGTCTTTCGCCACATGTACTCGTGTTGTCATTTTAATCAAGCACATATTTTGAACAAGAGCCTTTATTAACCATGAAAAAGCCTAGGAAATTAGTGAAAGCTAATTTTCTGGGCTTTTTTTACTGGGAAAATTGCATATCCATGGGCCGATGCAAAAAAGATATTGTAAAAGAATACTATACTAAGGTGAATCAGTAAAATTATAAGGTGAAAAGTGAAGTGATAGAGGCGAAAGGCTTAGTCCAGTAAGTTGCTAGAAATGTCGAACCCTGTTAGTTTGTAAGCCTATTTACATATTTTAGAGAAATTGAAAAAAGTTGTGTATAATTTGTGGAGTAAAGTGGGGGGATGTGGTACATTAAAATAACATCGTGGGGTGAGTCGTATGTTTATGGGTGAGTATCAACATACAGTCGATCCAAAAGGTCGTCTAATCGTACCGTCTAAGTTCCGTGAACATTTAGGCGCTAGCTTTGTATTGACGAGAGGCATGGATAATTGTCTTTTTGGCTATCCACTTGATGAATGGAAACAATTAGAAGAAAAGCTGAAAACATTACCAGTGACAAAGAAAGATGCACGTGCATTTACACGATTTTTCTTTTCTGGTGCAACAGAAGTTGAAGTAGACAAGCAAGGAAGAGTAAATATTCCTGTACATTTACGTGAGTACGCAAAAGTTGAAAAAGAATGTGTCGTTATTGGTGTCAGCAATCGTATTGAAGTATGGGCGAAACCGCTTTGGGAAGACTATTACGAAGCATCTGAAGAATCTTTTAATGAAATTGCGGAAAATATGATGGATTTTGATTTTTAATTGGATATGAAGCTATTCTCTCGCTTATAAAAAACGAGGGAAGACAAAATTATTTGTGAATTGAAAGTAGGCGGGTTCGATGTTCAACCATATTACAGTATTATTAAATGAAGCCGTCGACGGTTTAAATATTAAAGAAGACGGCATCTATGTTGATTGCACTTTAGGTGGTGCAGGACATAGTACAGAAATTGCCAAAAGGCTTTCTGATGAAGGGCGTCTCATCTGTTTTGACCAAGATACGACAGCAATTGAAGTTGCGAAAGAGCGTTTGAGTGAACATCTTTCAAAAATTACTTTTATCCACTCAAATTTTAGAAATTTAAAAAGTGAATTAGCTAAAATTGGCATTTCAAAAGTCGATGGCATTTTATACGACTTAGGTGTTTCATCTCCACAATTAGATACACCTGAACGTGGTTTTAGTTTTCACCACGATGCACCGCTTGATATGCGTATGGACCAAAGTGCGAAATTAACAGCATTCGAAGTAGTGAATGAATGGTCATACGAAGATCTCGTTCGAATTTTTTATCGTTATGGAGAAGAGAAGTTTTCAAAAAACATTGCTCGGAAAATTGAAGCAGCGAGAGCTGAAGCGCCGATTGAAACGACGTTACAGTTAGCTGAAATTGTAAAGAGTGGTATTCCAGCAGCAGCGAGAAGAACAGGCGGCCATCCAGCAAGAAGAGTGTTTCAAGCCATTCGTATTGCTGTTAATGATGAGTTAGGTGCAGCAGAAGATTCTTTAACGGATGCATTAACTTGTTTGAATTCAGAGGGACGAGTAAGCGTCATCACTTTCCACTCATTGGAAGATCGTTTATGCAAAGAAATCTTTAAAGAAGCATCGTCTATGCCAGATTTACCGAGAAACTTACCAGTTATACCTGAAGGAATGGAGCCAGAATTTAAATTAATAACAAGAAAACCGATCCTTCCAACAGAAGAGGAAGTTGAAGTGAATAAACGCTCACGTTCCGCAAAATTACGTCTTATTGAAAAGAGATAGGGGGAAGAGAGTATGGCATTAGAACAAAGAAGATTTACAACTGTACACGAAGAAAATTATGAAGTTCCACAACAGCCGTCGATCCAAGTAAAACGTTCTCCGAAGATTTTTTCACCAGGTGAAAAGTTTTTATTTGTTGTCTTTGCAACTCTCTTGGCTATATTTTCCACAGTTCTTTTACAAAATGAAGGTAAAATTAACGAAGTCAATAGAGAAGTTCAAGCCATCGGACAACAAATTGAACAAACGACAAAACAAAATAAAGAGTTGTCCACCCAAGTGAAAGAGCATTCAACATACGACAAGATTTTGGAGAAAGCAAAACAACTTGGTTTGAATCCGAACGAAAGTAACGTGAAGGTTGTGCCTGGACGATGAAAAAAAAGTTTCGATTCCAATGGGGAGCCTTTCTAATGTGTTTATTATACATAGGGCTCTTTTTTGTTTTATTTATAAGATTGGTTTTTATTCAAGCAACAGGAGAAGTGCATGGGCAAGAGTTGAAAGATCAAGCAGAGAAGCGCTATAGTCGCACTTTAAATTTACAAGCGGACCGCGGAAAGATTTTGGATCGCAATGAAGAAATTATCGCTTCAGATACGATTAGTTATCGACTTGTTGCCGCATTAGATGAAGGGTTAAGCAGTAAAAATGGGATTTATCATGTGGTGGACCCTGAGAAAACGGCAGAAGTTTTAAAGAACTATTTGCCGATGGAAAAAGAAGAGCTCGTGGAAAGATTGACGAGAACTGAAGAAGATAAAAAAGAACGTAAAAAAAAGCAAGTTGAATTCGGCAAGGCAGGTAGCAATATTAATCATGACACTGCCTTGGAAATAAAGGAAGATATTGAAGAACATAAGTTAACAGGTATTTTATTATTAGAAGAGAAAAAGCGTTTTTATCCAAATGGTGTATTTGCTCCTTATTTAGTCGGTTTCGCACAAAGAGAGTATGATGAAAATGGTAAATTACAGATGGTCGGAAAAATGGGACTTGAAAAAATTTACGATGAGTTATTAACAGGAAAAGATGGCAATATTGACTTTCAAGCGGACCGTTGGGGTGTAACACTACCAAAAACGGAAAAAATTGTGACGCAACCTGAAGATGGTTACACGATTAAATTGACAATTGATAAAGCAATTCAAAATTTTGTAGAAGATGCTTTAACAGAAGTTGATGACATGTATGCGCCTGAAAAAATGATGGCGATCGTTGTAGATCCAAAAACGGGCGAAATTCTTGCAATGAGTCAAAGACCTGCTTTCGATCCTTCTACTCGTGAAGGGCTAACGTCTAACTGGCTTAATGAAGCGATTGAAAATACGATAGAACCAGGTTCGACGATGAAAATCTTTACATTGGCTGCAGCGATTGAAGAGGGTAAGTGGAATCCAGATGCCTACTTCCAATCGGGGCAATATACATTGTATGACCGTACCATTCGTGATCATAAGCGCGGAGGTTGGGGATCGATTACGTATTTAGAAGGATTTCAACGCTCTTCTAACGTTTCAATGGCTAATTTATTAGATCAAATGGGTTCACGAACTTTTATTGAATATGTAGAGAAGTTTGGCTTTGGTGAAAAAACGGGTATTGATTTGCCGAATGAAGCTGCGGGTATTATTTTGGATTATTACCCATTGGAGCGTTTGACGACTTCATTTGGTCAAGGAACAACGGTAACACCGATGCAAATGATTCAAGGTGCGACAGCGATTGCCAATGATGGAAAAATGATGAAGCCATACGTCATTGAAGAAATTGTCAATCCGAATACGGGCGAAGTGTTACAGTCGGGAAGCCCTGAAGAAAAAGAGAGTCCAATTTCAGCGAAAACCGCACAAGGCGTGCGTGAAGTCTTGCATTCTACCGTAACTGCTGACGCGGGTTCTGGGCGTATGTTTGCGATTCCAGGCTATGATGTTGGCGGGAAGACAGGTACGGCTGAAATTCCGAATGGTAAAGGCGGATACAGGTCAGGAAATGGTAATTATTTATACTCCTTTATCGGTATGGCACCTATTGATAATCCCGAATTATTAACATATGTTTTCGTTCAAAAACCACAGTTAGATCACGGAGCATCAGGTCATGATCCTGTATCTAAATTATTTACTTCTATTACAGAAAATAGTTTGAAGTATTTAAACATCACTACGAATGAAGGTTTGGAAATTGATGTACCAACAATTGACGACTATGTGAGTCAATCGAGTGAAGAAGCCGTGGAAGCGTTAGAAGCAGCAGGCTATCACCCAATTGTGTTAGGTGAAGGCGGAGAAGTCGTTCAACAATATCCAACGAAAGGGACGCATTTGTCCACGTCGTCCATTGTATTATTGAAAACAGATGGTGAAATTACATTACCTGATTTTACCAATTGGTCGAAAAAAATGGTCTTGTCTTACAAAATGTTATCTGGTTTAGATATTCGAATCGTTGGTGGAGGATATGTCACTGAACAAAGTCAATCGGCTGGGAATCAAGTGAATCCAAATGAACCGATTTTAATTCAGTTAAAGCAACCCGAAGAAATATATGATCCTGCATTCGAAGAGGAAATCGAAGAAATTATCGGTGGTTAGATGAATAGTGCAATCTGTCATTTCATAAATTAGGAAGGAAATGGGGTGACAGATTGCGTAGTTTTATTGAATTGGTGCATAAAAAAAGATTACGTCTACTTGTGATTGGTTCCGTTTTCTTGTCTTTTGCACTCATTGGAAAACTATTTCAAGTGCAAATCCTTCAGCATGAGAAAATTAAACAAATGGCAGAAGAGAATTGGGATGTTGAAATTCCATTCGGTGATGTCAGAGGGAATATTTTAGATCGTGATGGTCAATTAATTGTCGGGAATGAGTTGGCACCAACGCTATATTTTATTCCAGCACAAAACAAAAATGTTGAGGAAGTAGCACGGGTATTAGCATCTTTATTAGCAGTAGATGAACAGCAACTGTATAAAAAGTTAAGTGAAAAGACTTTTCTAGTGAAGTTAGCGCCAGAAGCTAAAAACATTACGCAAGATCTGGCGGATGAAATTGCGGCATTGAAAATTCCAGGTTTGTATGTCGGGGTGGATTATGTACGTGCTTACCCATATGGTCAATTATTATCAAGACTACTCGGTTTTACAGGATATGATTTTCAAGGCTTAGCAGGTATTGAATATGCTTATGATGATGTGTTAAAAGGCAGTGGAGATCGCATTCGGTTATTCACAGATGCAAAAGGATTGTCGTTGCCACATGTCGATGACGGCTATAAAAAAGGATCAAAAGGGCATTCGGTCGGCTTGACGATTGATGTGGAAATCCAGGAAATCGTTGAAAGAGAGCTGCGGCAAGCAATGAAAAAGTATGAATCAACGCAAGCTTTAGCAATCGTCTTAAAACCGAAGACGGGTGAAATATTAGCATTGGGATCAGTACCAAATTTTCATCCGAAAAATTATCGCTCTGTTTCTGCCGAAATCTACAACCGAAATTTGCCTGTGTGGATGACTTTTGAACCTGGTTCTACTTTTAAAATTATTACATTAGCGGCAGGGCTAGAGGAAAAATTAATTGATTTAGAAAAAGAAAATTTCCATGATAGTGGTGCAGTGACCGTTGCCAATGCGAGGCTGCGTTGTTGGAAAAGGGAAGGACATGGATCACAAACTTTTATGGAAGTTGTGGAAAATTCATGTAACCCAGGATTCGTTGAAATTGGTCAACGGTTAGGGCCAGAAAGATTGGATCGTTACATCCGCGATTTTGGCTTTGGAGAGCTGACTGGCTCGGGTATTGCCGGCGAGTCCAAAGGTATTTTATTTTCTAAAAAAGCATTTGGACCTGTGGAACAAGCGACGACATCATTCGGTCAAGGTATTTCAGTGACACCCATTCAACAAGTGCAAGCAGTGGCAGCGACGATTAATGGTGGGAAGTTATTTCAACCGTATATTGTGCAAAAAATTGTTGATGGAGACGGGAAAACAGTGGAAGAGTTTTCACCGATTGAAAAACGTCGCGTCATCCAAGAAGAGACGTCCGCACAAGTAAGAAAAGCTTTAGAGTCAGTTGTTGCGAATGGGTCAGGTAGAGGTGCTTATGTAGATGGACTTAGAGTTGGTGGGAAAACAGGTACCGCGCAAAAGGTTGAAAACGGCGTGTATAAAGACGGCGAATATATCGTCTCTTTTATCGGTTTTGCACCAGCAGATGATCCGGAAGTGCTTGTGTATGTAGCAATTGATAGCCCGAAAAATGAAGTGCAGTTCGGTGGTGTCATCGCAGCACCGATTGTCGGGCGAATCATTGAAGAAGTTGCACCGAAGCTCGCGATAGAAAAGCGTAAGGATCAGTTGGAAAAAGAATATCAATGGGGCGATGATTTAACGCATCGTGCACCTGATTTAACTGGGATGACTAAAGAAGAACTGACAACACAACTATACAATTATCAAATTGAATGGCATGGTAAAGGTGAGAAAGTTCGTTATCAACTACCAGAGCCTGATACGTTAATGCTTGTTGATGAAATCATTCATGTTTACACTGATTAATCATTCGAAAGGTCATCGATTTGTTCGTGACAGTTTGATGACCTTTTTTTCAATCTACTAACAATTTGTTTACGACTATCTTGCAGATGTCATCGTATGGTAGAATAATGCTTGGCATTCATTCCAAAATGCTTAATAAAAAAAGAAAAGTTTAACGGATATAGAAGGAGATCGAAATAAGATGACATTAGGAACAATTACGACAGTCATTGTTGTCGCATTTATACTTTCGGCAATTGCGGGATATATGATTATTCCAGCCTTAAGAAGATTAAAATTTGGACAGAGTATTCGAGAAGAAGGACCGAAAGCGCATTTGAAAAAAGCTGGAACACCAACAATGGGTGGTCTTATTTTTCTAACCTCTATCGTCATTACAACATTAATTCTTTCGTACATATTTAACGTGTTGACAACGCAAACGATTGTCTTGTTAATCGTATTAATTGGATTTGGTGTAATCGGCTTTATCGATGATTTTATTATCGTTGTATTAAAAAGAAATTTAGGATTAACGTCTATTCAAAAATTAATTGGGCAAATACTTGTCGCAGTGTTAGCGTTTTTCTTATTAAAATTAGGAGAATTTGATACGACATTAACATTGCCATTTATTGATTTGCAATTTGATTTAGGGATTTTCTATGTAGGGTTTCTCATCTTTTGGCTTGTTGGATTTTCCAATGCAGTCAATATTACGGATGGTTTAGATGGGCTTGTCGCAGGAACTTCGACGATTGCATTCACAGGGTTTGCAGTTTTCGCTTTGCAAAATGGGCAAGAAGATATTGCGATTTTTGCATTTAGTGTAGCAGGTGCGATGCTAGGCTTTTTAATTTTTAATATGAAGCCTGCAAGAGTCTTTATGGGAGATACAGGATCTCTCGCACTTGGTGGGGCACTGGCGATGATTTCGATTTTGATTAAGCAAGAATTATTACTACTTGTCATCGGAATTGTTTTCGTTATTGAGACATTATCGGTTATTTTACAAGTCATTAGTTTTAAATTAACAGGAAAACGTATTTTTAAAATGAGTCCGATTCATCACCATTTCGAGTTATCTGGATGGTCTGAGTGGAAAGTCGTACTTGTATTTTGGACAGTCGCACTGCTTGCTACAATCGTGCCACTCTTAATGGAGGTATTATAAGAATGAAACAAATAACACAATTTGAACAACAAAACATTCTTATTTTAGGATTGGCCAAAAGTGGTTTTGCTGCTGCGAAACTATTGAAAAAACTAGGTGCAACAATTACAGTGAACGACGGTGCGCCTTTAGAAGGTAATGAAGCTGCACAAAGTTTACTAGATGATGGCTTCGAGGTCATTTGTGGCAGTCATCCACTTGAGTTATTAGAGCGTCCTTTTGATTTAATCGTTAAAAATCCAGGGATTCCTTATACAAATCCAATTGTGGAACGTGCAGAAGCATTAGACATTCCAGTTTGGACCGAAATTGAGCTTGCTTATTTAATTAGTGAAGCACCAATTATTGCGATTACGGGTTCTAACGGTAAAACGACGACGACAACTTTGTTATACCATATTTTAAATGTCGGACAGAAAAATCCGTTAATTGCCGGTAATATTGGAACCGTATCTTGTACGGTTGCAGAAGAAGCAAAAGCGGATGATATTATCGTCTTAGAAGCATCTTCATTCCAATTAATGGGCACTGAAAATTTCAAGCCAAAAGTAAGTATTTTAACCAATTTATACGATGCGCATCTTGATTATCATGGGTGTTTTGAAGCGTATAGTGAAGCGAAAGCAAATATTACGTTGCACCAAGATGAAGAAGATTACTTTATTTACAATGCCGATCAACAAGTGGTGCGTGAGATCGCGGAAAGAACGAAAGCGAAAAAGATTCCATTTTCGACAAATGGGAAAACATTAAATGGCATAAGTGCGGATGACGAATTAATATATTGGAATGGTGAGGTAATACTAGAACGTAAATTTATTAAACTACCAGGCCAACATAATTTAGAAAATATTTTAAGTGCAGTCGCAGCTGCGAAACTATTTAATTGTGAAGATGCAGTTATTGAAGAGATTTTAAGCTCATTTACAGGTGTTAAACACCGCATGCAGTTCGTTAAAGAGCATCACGGCCGCAAATATTATAATGATTCAAAAGCGACGAATACATTAGCGACGAAAAGTGCGTTATCAGCTTTTACAGTGCCAACGATTTTAATCGCAGGCGGCTTAGACCGTGGGCAATCTTTTGAAGAATTACGCGACAATATGGCATATGTGAAAGCAGTTGTGGCAGTCGGTGAAACGAAAGAAAAGTTTTTAGCATTCGCCAAGAGTTGTGGAATTGACAATGCTGTACTTGCCAATTCAATGGAAGAAGCAGTAGCCATTGCACAAAGCTATGCATTGCCAGAGGAAGTTGTGTTATTATCCCCAGCGAGTGCAAGTTGGGATGAATATCCAAGCTTTGAAATCCGTGGTGACCGTTTTATAGAAGCCGTGCAAAACGTCACACGTGATGAATAAAGTGAGTAGATTTGTTTAAAAGTCATTTGCGTGATTTACGTGATATGAGAGAGTGGTCGAAGGATAATTTAGGAATTAAATGGATGAAGGGATGCATGCGCTGAATAGAACATTAAATCTATTATTGCTTGTTTCAGCATTTTCATTGTCTTTAGTCGGTTTGGCATTTGTGCATTCAGCAGGCTCTTATTGGGGTACTGTTCATTATACGAATGCTTTACCGTTTATTGTTAAACAAGGCGTATATATGGCAATTGCTGTCTTATTAGCCTTTATTTTGATGCATAGTAAATTGTTGTCGAATAAACAGTTTTGGACGTTCTTTTTCTATGCGGTATTGATTATGTTAATTTTAGTAAAAGTGCCAGGAATTGGTGCTGTGCGGAACGGTTCACAAAGTTGGATAATACTTGGTCCGATTAGTTTACAGCCTGCAGAGTTTGCCAAAGTGGCAGTTATTGGGAAGTTATCGAGTGAATTGGCTCATTTACGAACGTATCGAAATGTGTTTCGGTGGCAACATATGATGATTATACTTGCCCCAATTGTGTTAATTATGTTGCAACCCGATTTGGGCTCAGCCGTCATTTTAATTGCAGCTGCTTTTACAGTATTGTTTTTGGCAGGTTATCGTTTACGTTTTTTTGTATTAATTGGTGCATTAGGCGTTTTTGCTTTAATTGCTTTAATTGTATCTGCTCCGTACCGTTTAAATCGAATTCGCTCATTTGTAGATCCTTGGCACGATCCGTTAGGTGCTGGGTTCCAAAGTATTCAATCTTTATTTGCAGTAAGTCCTGGCGGTATTTTAGGGCATGGGTATGGTGAAAGTAGACAGAAGTATTTGTATTTACCAGAGCCACAAAATGATTTTATTTTTTCAATTATCGCCGAAGAAATTGGTTTTATCGGTGCAACACTTATTATTGGACTGTTTATGGTATTTTTAATCACAGCTTTAAGACTTGCCGTACAGTTATCAAGTCGCTTTGCTTTTTTTATTGTCAGTGGCATGGCGATGATGATTTTTGTGCAAACCTTTTTAAATATTGGCGTTGTATCAGGATTATTACCCGTAACAGGCGTGACCTTGCCATTTATTAGTTATGGAGGTTCGTCCCTATTAACAACTTGGTTTGCAACAGGAACGATTTTACATTTTACGATGCGAAAGTCGTGAACTTAGTAGTAGAAAGGAGGAGCGATAATGAAGAAAGTAATTGATATAGAAGATCGTATCCCTTCCATGCGCGAGAGAAGACGAAAAAGAGCGAATCGCAAATTTATCGTAGTGATTGCTGTTTTTATTATCGCTCTTCTCGTATTCCTTTATTTTCAGTCATCTATTAGTAAAATTGATCAGATCGATGTGTCAGGCGACAGATTGTATACGAAAGATTTTTATATCGAAAAGAGTCAATTAGCACAAGGTGATACAATATGGGGATTTTCAAAGAAGAAAATAATTGCTGAATTGGAAAGTATGGAAGGTGTAAAAACGGCTGAAGTGTCTCGAAAATGGCTGCGGGATGTATCTATTGAAATTGAAGAGTGGCAAGATATTGCTTATATCGAAACGGACGAAGCGTATCATTTATTACTTGAAAATGGAGAACGCTTTACAACCGAGACGATGGTGCCGAATGAAAATGCACCGATTATTAGTGGCTTTAGCAATCCAAAGATTGAAAAAGACTTGGTGGACGCATTGATGAGCATTGAAAATAATGTGTTTCAGCTCATTTCAGAAGTTATTTATCAAGGAACGGAGGCAGAGCCAGAAGCCATTACAGTTTATATGATAGATGGCTATGAAGTGCGCGCACTTATTTCGACTTTTGCGGAAAAAATTGTTTATTATCCAGCAATGATTTCGCAACTAGACGGCGTTGAAAAAGGTGTGATTGATATGGAAGTAGGGACTTATTTTACTCCATATTCAAATATATACCAATTCGATCAAGAACAAGCCGTTGACGAATCAAAAATGGAGCATGTTGATGAAGATAATAACGACGAAGAAGTAGAGGCAGGGGAGGAAGAAAATGATGATTAATTTTTTCCAAACGAAAAAAAGACCTATATTATTTTCGATTGTATTTTTAGTCATTGGCTTTATACTGGCTTTCTCCTACCGAACGATTGGCAAAGATGCAAAAGAAGAGCAAACGATGACGAGTGCGTTTCAAGTTGAAGATAATTATCGTGAAGATTTAATTGAACAGCAAGAAATTAATCGTCAATTATCTGCAGAAATAAAGGACAAGCTAGAGGATATTCATACGTATGAACAATCTTTTTTGACAGATGAAAAAGAGTATACGGATCTTGTGGAAGAAGCTAAACAATTGCGTTTATTATTGGGAGCGGTTCCATCTGAAGGACAAGGAATCCGCGTAACTTTAGAAGATGCTGCTTATGATCCAGTCGAACAAAATCCGAATGATTATATCGTTCATGAAAGTCATATTTTTAAAGTAATCAATGAACTGAAAATATCAGGTGCACAAGGTATTGCGATTAATGGGCAGCGCATTTCGCATAATTCTTATATAAAATGTACAGGCCCTGTTATTAAAATTGATGGCAAAACATTTCCAGCGCCATTTGTCATTGAAGCAGTTGGCGATATGGATGTTTTATACGATTCGCTTTATTTAAAAGGTGGCGTCATTGACCATTTATTATTGGATAATATTGTGATTCATACGGAACAAATAAAAAATATTGAGCTAGGCACATTAAGCGAAGACCCAGCAATGTGAAGGATGTGAGCAAATGGATAAAAAAATAACATTTATGATAATTTTGCTCGTCATCGGTTTTGCAGTAGCGATTCAATACAATACCATTCAACAACCTGAAGAACGAGATACACGGGATTTATGGGCGATTCGTAATGATTTAGCGAATGAGAAAAAAATTCATTCAGATTTATTAATGGAAATTCGTAACTTAGATCAAACGTTGCGCAAATATGAAACATTAAACGAAGATAGTGCAAGTGCTGTGTTAAAAGAAACAATTAATGATTTATATGAACAAGCCGGCATGGTTGAAATGTCTGGACCGGGGCTGATTATTGAGGTTGAACCATCCCCTGAAAGCATTGCGCTAGGGTTTAAAATGGAGAAAATTTCACCTGATTTGCTGACGCGTTTTGTCAATGAGTTGAATCGTGTAAAATGGCAAGCACTTGAAATTGATGGTAAACGGTATACATCTCTGAGTGCGATTCGTGACATTAATGGCTTTACTACGGTCAATGGTTTAAATATCTCATCCCCACCATTCAAGATTCAAGTGATTACCAATGATCTTGCAGATGCGGAAAAAATCTACAGCACATTACATGCATCGACAATTCATGATGATTTTTATTTAGATAATTTAATATTAAAAGTAAGAAATCCGGTCAAGGAAGTTACAATTAAAGGTTGGAAAGAAGACATTCGTAAATTATATTTAAATGAACGATTGAAAGGGGAATAACGATGTGGCTACCCTTATTAGGTTTAGTGCTGGGCATAGCGCTCGGGTTATTAACAGATATTCAAATCCCGCAAGTTTATAGTAACTACTTATCCATCGCGATTTTGGCGGCATTGGATGCTTTATTCGGGGGAATTCGTGCGAGTTTACAACAAGTCTATGATGATAAAATATTCGTATCAGGTTTCTTTTTTAATATTGTCCTAGCAATTGGCCTCGCTTTTTTAGGTGTTCATTTAGGATTAGATTTATATTTAGCAGCAATTTTTGCTTTTGGTGTACGTTTATTCCAAAATATCGCGATTATTCGCCGGATATTATTAACGAAATGGGCTGACCGAAATAAAAATACAGGCGAAGAAATAAATGAATGAAAGGAAAAAAGTGAATATGACCAAAAATTTTAGACAATATGACGATAATACAATAGAATGTAAATTAGGAATGCAAGTAGGAGGTGCCAGTCATTGAGTCAATCTGAATTATACGTATCATTAGATATTGGATCCTCTTCAATTAAAGTGTTAATTGGGGAAGTGGATGGAGATAACTTACATGTGATTGGCGTAGGAAATGTCCAATCAGATGGGATTCGCAAAGGGACAATCATTGATATCGATGCCACAGTTGCTTCGATTAAACAAGCAGTGGAACAAGCTGAAAGAATGACTGGACTTGAAATTCAAGAAGTTGTCTTAGGGATTCCAGCAAACGGTGTGCAACTTCATGATGTGAAAGGTGTCGTCGCAGTTAACTCGGAAAATCGAGAAATTACAGATGATGATTTAGATCGTGTCATGGAATCAGCACAAATTACGCCGTTGCCAGCTGAACGAGAAATTGTTAATTTGTTTCCACAACAATTTATTGTAGATGATTATGATGAAATTAAAGATCCAAGAGGAATGATTGGTGTGCGTCTTGAAATGGACGGGACATTAATTACGACATCTAAAACTGTTTTACATAGCATTTTAAGATGTGTAGAACGTGCAGGTTTAATGATTAAAGAGATTTATTTACAACCGTTAGCAGCGGGAACATTTGCATTGTCAGATGATGAGAGAAATCATGGTACAGCCTTTGTTGATATAGGTGGTGGTTCCACGACAATTGCAATTTATCATGACAATCGTTTAATAAAAACATCCGTTTTGCCAATTGGTGGCGACACGGTGACAAAAGATTTAGCCATAGTGCTGGAAACACCAACTGAGGAAGCGAGACAAATTAAGCATAAATATGGACATGCTTTTTATGAAGATGCTTCTGATGATGAAATGTTTGAAGTGACTGCAGTTGGTAGTGATGCAGTAGAACGTTATAGCCAACAATATATCGCTGAAATTATCGAATCTCGTTTAGAGGAATTGTTTAAGATGGTAATTGAAGAGTTTTACCATATGGGCGTACGAGATTTACCAGGCGGAATTGTGCTAACAGGTGGTATTACAAAGCTAGAAGGTTTGTTGCCGTTAGCTAGAGAAGTTTTGCAAACTCGAGTTCGAATTCATGTTCCGTCTTATATCGGTGTTCGTGAACCGATGTATACGACTGCTGTTGGACTCATTCAATACGCACAAATGGAAGATCAATTTTACGGGATAGCTGTAGAGTCATTAACAGCTACTTCACAACAAGAACCCGTAGGACAAAATGAACGATATGAAAAAGTAGAAACAGATGAAAATAAAGAAGGACTTGTAAAAAAAGCTAGAAAGTGGATTAATAACTTCTTTGAATAAAAATTCTAATGGTAATGTAGCTTAGGAGGAGAAAAGATGTTGGATTTTGAGACGAATGGTGATTCATTAGCAGTAATAAAAGTAATTGGGGTAGGTGGCGGAGGAAATAACGCTGTTAACCGTATGATTGAACATGGCGTAGAAGGTGTAGAATTTATCGCTGTTAATACTGATGCACAAGCGCTAGATTCATCAGGAGCTAAAGTACGTTTGCAAGTTGGTACGAAATTAACACGTGGCTTAGGTGCAGGAGCAAATCCTGAAGTTGGTAAAAAAGCCGCTGAAGAAAGCCGTGAACAAATTGAAGAAGCACTTCGTGGAGCGGATATGGTATTTGTCACAGCTGGGATGGGCGGAGGAACTGGAACGGGTGCAGCACCAGTCATCGCTCAAATCGCACGTGATTTAGGCGCGTTAACAGTCGGGGTTGTTACACGTCCATTCACATTCGAAGGCCGTAAACGTCAAACACAGGCGCTAGGCGGTATAGCTGCAATGAAAGAAGCAGTAGATACATTGATTGTCATCCCGAATGATAAATTACTAGAAATAGTTGATAAAAATACACCTATGGTTGAAGCATTCCGCGAAGCGGATAATGTATTACGCCAAGGGGTTCAAGGGATTTCAGATTTAATCGCAGTGCCAGGCTTAATTAACCTAGACTTCGCAGACGTGAAAACGATTATGTCCAATAAAGGATCTGCATTAATGGGAATCGGTATTTCAACTGGCGAAAATCGTGCGGCGGAAGCAGCGAAAAAAGCAATTTCGAGTCCATTATTAGAAACATCTATTGACGGTGCCAAAGGTGTGTTAATGAACATCACAGGTGGTTCGAACTTAAGTTTATTTGAAGTACAAGAAGCGGCAGATATCGTAGCGTCAGCTTCAGATGAAGATGTAAACATGATTTTCGGTTCGGTGATTAATGATAATCTAAAAGATGAAATTATTGTTACGGTAATTGCGACGGGTTTCAATGAAGAACAAATCTCAGCAACTCGCCCAACAAGAGGTGTAGGCGGTGTTGCTACGGGAAGAAAGCCAGTAGAGCCAGCGCCAATTGAGCGTAAGCCAGAACCTGTGCGAGAAGAAACGCCAGTAGCTCCTAGGCAACAAGAGCCAGAGCAACAAGCAGAGGATACGTTAGATATTCCGACATTTTTAAGAAATCGTCGCAGACGTTAAATCCAATTGAAAAAAGCGTGTGGAGAAGGGAGAGCCCTTTTCTACATGCTTTTTTGTTGCTTGAAAATGGATAAGTGTGTTTTTTGAATGATAGTGGAAGAGTTGTTGTAGAAAAACGATTCGCTTATTTACAGAAAGGATGCAGCCATTCGCCTGGAAGATTCAAGCATTCAAAAGAATCATTCATTGCTTATTGAAATGATTTGCGTTCAGTAGTTGTACTTCATAAAGTATCAATAGGCTGCATATAGTAAGTAGTAATCATTTGTCGAACTTTTTGGTGCACCCAAAACGTGAAGTGACAAAATGTTTGGTCATCCTTATGCTAATTTAATGCTAAGGGAGGGACGAACTATGTACGGGGAAATCATCATTGGTTTAAACACCTTGTTTAATTTTACAATATTATCCTTTGCGAATAAAATGCAAAACCATCGCGTGCGCTTTTTAAGATTAATGTTAGCATCTTTTATCGGGGCAGTTGCCGTCGTATTTGTAGCGAGCAATTTATTCTCCTTATTCATCACTTTTATTTTCATGACGATCGTAGCTTATGGAATAAACTTGGATAGATGGAAAACGATGGCAATGACTGCTTTATTAGGGGCTGTATTTGCAGGTGGACTCCTTACAGCACTGCAAACACAGTTAAAACTCATGGCCAGTTGGACGTTAGTAATTTATGCGGTAATTGCTTATCTATTATTGTTGTTGTTGAAACAAACACTTTTTACGATTAAGACGGCGGAGCAATTATCGGCACTTGCGATGTCTTCACAGTTAACCTTATGGGACAAGGAAATTCCACTGAAAGTTTTTATTGATTCGGGCAATACATGTACAGAACCATTGTCTGGAAAAGCTGTACATTTTTTAGCGTTTGAGGCAGTCGAATCCATACTTCCTCCTACTTTAAAAGATTTTTTAGTGCATTGGGAAATGAAAGGAAAACAAAGTAGTAGTGAATTTCCAGAAGAGTTTCAGCAGCAGTTGAGACTGATTAAAGTAACGACTGTGCATGGGGCGTCTTGGGTAATTGGCATTCATTTTAAACAATGGGAGTTAGAAGGAGGCAAGAAAATTGAGGACGGTTATATTGTGTTGACGAAAGAGACGAAGCGTTATCCAGACGGAGCACAAGCGATTTTACATGTTTCAGCAATGTAGCAATTACAAACGGAAGGGGAGCGTTAATATGTTTAATATGAAAGAGGTACTACGAGTCATCCTAACGTTTTTTAGAGGTAATAAAGGGACGTTTTATATTGGGGGACAAGGTTCTTTACCACAGCCTTTATCGAAAGAAGAAGAAAAAGTTGTCATTCAAGCATTCATGGAAGGAAGTCAAGAAGCAAGAGATACGTTGATTGAAAAAAATTTACGACTTGTTGTGTATATCGCGCGGCGTTTTGAAAATACCAATACCCATATTGAAGATTTAATTAGCATTGGAACGATCGGGCTAATTAAAGCGATTGAAACCTTTAAGCCAGATAAAAATATTAAGTTGGCGACATATGCTTCTAGATGTATTGAAAATGAAATTTTAATGCATTTACGCAAGACGAGTCGTATGAAATCCGAAGTGTCTTTTGATGAACCATTAAATTCGGATGCAGATGGTAATGAACTATTATTATCCGATATTTTAGGGACAGAGGCGACGATTATTATTGATAATGTAGAGCGGAAAATTGAGAAGGAGCATATGATTGGAGCTGTACAAACTTTAAATCATCGTGAAAAACATATTATGGCTTGTCGTTTTGGCTTAACTGGGAAAGAAGAAATGACGCAAAAAGAAGTGGCGGAAATGCTTGGAATTTCACAATCTTATATTTCACGTCTAGAGAAGAAAATTATTGCGGAATTACGCGAAAGATTAAATGAAACGCCTGTTTAAAAACGTTGTATAAGCAATAAAGTTAAGCCATTCAATCAGTTGGTTGAAATTGCCACTCATATTCTGCATGCGCTGGGACAGACTATTTTTACAGTCATCTATAGAATGCGGAGGAATCATAATGGTGCGTGCAAGAGTAGAAATATGTGGCATAGACACATCGACTTTACCTTTATTGTCAAATGAAGTGATGGTTGAAACTTTTAAGCGATTTCAAAATGGTGATCCGGCTGCACGAGAGGAATTGGTCTTTGGCAATTTACGACTCGTCCTTAGTTTGGTGCAGCGCTTTATTTATCGCGGAGAACAGGCGGATGATTTGTTTCAAGTCGGCTGTATTGGTTTGTTAAAGTCCATTGATAACTTTGATTTAAAGCATAATGTGCGTTTTTCAACGTATGCGGTGCCGATGATTTTAGGTGAGATTAAACGACATTTAAGAGACCATCATTCGATTCGTGTGTCGCGTTCGTTAAGAGACATTGCTTATAAAGCGATGCGTGCAAGAGAAGAGTATGTCAATGAACACCAAAAAGAGCCGAAGCTACAAGAATTAGCGGATTTAATTGAGATGCCCGTAGAACAAGTGTTATTTGCCTTAGATGCGGTGCAAGATCCGATGTCACTTCATGAACCCATGAATAGTGGTGACGGCGATCCTGTTTATTTGATGGATCAATTGCAGGATAAAAGAATTTCTGAAGATCAATGGTTGACGTATGTGTCGATTAAAGAAACGATGTTAGAGTTGGATGAACGACAACAAGATGTGTTGAAAAAACGTTTTTACTTAGGGCAAACACAAACTGAGATTGCGAAGGAGATGGGCATTTCGCAAGCGCAAATTTCTAGAATTGAAAAAAGTGCTGTGAAAAAAATTCAACAATTAGCGAATGAACAATAAAAGGATGTTTGGAGAGGGCGATGACCCTTCTCTGACATCCTTTTTTAGTTGGGATTTTGAAGGGGGGAGATTGAGGTGGGGAATTCAACGAAGTTTTTGGGGGCGTCGAAGTCCATGAGTTCCTGAAGTTTGGTCGGGATTGCCCGAGGTTTTTATCAACGACTCGGGGTGCGTTATCAACGCTTCGGAGTAGTTTATCAACGACTCAGAACGGTTTATCAACGCTTCAGCCTACTTTATCAACGAATTATCATGAATGTATCAAAAGGGTGTTAAAATTGTTGGTTTTTATCATGCGAGAAATCGCATTTGGGCATCATCTATTCCAATTATTTCCAATCAGTCAAGTGGAACCGCATGTATCAAAGAAATTAGTAGGTGCACAGCAAAACATGCTCAAAATAACCAATTAATAATTAATCATATTCCACATTCGAAGGAATTGAATATAGTGAAGTCGTCAGCGCTGGATCGGGGATTCTTTAAAAATTGAAAGTTTATCAACGACTCGAGGTGCGTTATCAACGCTTCAGAGTAGTTTATCAACGACTCAAGACAGTTTATCAACGCCTCAGCCTACTTTATCAACGAATTATCATGAATATATCAAAATATCGTTAAATTTGTTGATTTTTATCATGTGAAAAATAGCACCAAGCGCCGGCTGATCCAATTTTTCCCAGCATTGAATGAGGGAAAGGGTTTATCAACGACTCGAGGTGCGTTATCAACGCTTCGGAGTAGTTTATCAACGACTCAGGACAGTTTATCAACGTTTCAGCCTACTTTATCAACGAATTATCATGAATCCACCAAAAGGGCGTTAAGTTTGTTGGTTTTTATCATGTGAGAAATAGTACCCAGCGCTGACTGATCCAGTTTTTCTAGCAGTGAATGAGGGTGAGAGTTTATCAACGACTCGGTTGTGATTCCCCGAAGTACAGATATTATTGCAAAACCGACCTCAACGATTCCGACGCACCTCCTCCATTTCAATAACATAACTTTCTCAAATCCACCGACCGATAGAAATGTCACAGCGAACGGTGATGAATTTGTATATAAAGCATATGATAATTAAAAAGGAGAGAACGAGCTTGCGTTTTTCTGAGATTCAAAAAAAGGAAGTCATTGATGGGCATCAAGGGAAGTTTCTCGGCTTTGTACAAGACGCAACGATTGATACGGACACGGGGATGGTAGAAGCCTTGCACGTGAGCGATTATGAACGCGGGATGTTATTTGATTTTAAAAAAAGTGAATTGAAAAAAATTCGTATTTCGGATATAGAAATTATTGGAAAAGATATCATTCTTGTGTATAAAAAAGAGTAATATTAATTGATTAGATTGCATTTCGTTGCTACAATAAAAGGAATGATTAGGAAAAGTAGTGATGACATGAGTAATTTACAAAGTAGAATTCAAGAAATCGAATCACGCATTCAACAAGCTTGTGATCGTGCCAATCGTAAACGTAGTGATATAGAAGTTGTTGCAGTGACGAAAAGTGTATCAGCTAAAAGAACAGAAGAAATGTTAGCGGCAGGTTTTACCCATTTAGGTGAAAATCGTCCAGATGGTTTTTTAAATAAATTAAAGCAAATTGATGAAGAAGCACAATGGCATTTTATCGGTAATCTTCAAAGTAGACGTGTGAAAGATTTGATTGAAGATGTTTCGCATATTCATTCGTTAAGTAGAATAAGCATTGCGAAAGAAATTCATAAACGCGCATCAAAACCAGTTGATTGCTTCGTGCAAGTAAATGTGTCAGGTGAAGCGTCAAAGTCTGGTTTAGAACCATCTGAACTCATTCCGTTTATCGAACAACTCGCACCGTATACAAATGTGCGCGTGATTGGGTTAATGACGATGGCACCAAACACGGATAATGACGCTGAAATTAGACAGTATTTTTCAGATTTACGTCAATTGAGAGATGAAGTGAGAGACTTACAGTTAGCGCATGCACCGTGTACGGAGCTATCGATGGGTATGTCTAATGATTTTGAGATTGCGATTGAAGAAGGTTCAACTTATATCCGAATTGGTACCGCATTAGTCGGGGAGGAAAGCGAGGGAGTTTAATGAGTTTTAAAAATAAAATTCAAAACTGGTTTTATTTAGACGACGAAGAGTTGCAAGAACAAGAAGCACAACAAAAGCGACAGCAACAACAGAGTAAACAGCAAAAACAAGCAGTACCTGAACCGAAACGTCCTAAAAAAGAACCTGTAAAAGCTAAACGACCACAACCTAAAAAGAATGAGCCAGTTGCAGTGAATGAGCCACGTCTTGTCGGTCTGCCAAATTCGCAGAAGGCTTCGAAAATCATGTTATTAGAACCACGTGTCTATGAAGAAGTCGAAGATATGGCAGAACATTTAAAAAGTAGACGCACCATCCTTGTTAATTTACAAAAGTTAGATCATGAACAGTCTCGCCGTGTTATTGATTATTTAAGTGGTGTGATTGATGCAATTGGTGGCGAAATGGCACGAGTTGGAAATGGTGTATTCATTTGCGCTCCAGAACAGGTTGAAGTAGTGGGAGAAATTACCGACTATTAGGAACGATAAAACTGAACATAGAATGTGAGGATTTTTGAAAGATGGCAAGTTTTTTAGTGACGATTCACCCCTATATTATGAGTTTAATTTCGATTTATAGCATTATACTCGTTATTTCAATTTTAATGTCTTGGATTCCAGCAATTCAAGAGTCTTCGTTTGGACAAATGATTCGAACATTGACAGAACCGTATTTAGGATTCTTTAGAAAGTTTATTCCACCGCTTGGGATGATTGATTTCTCACCAATTATTGCACTTTTTGCATTGAGATTAATTTCTGGTGGAATTACCAATTTATTCAACTTGATTTTACGCTATTTATAACATCAATTCGATATCTGTAAACAAAGTAGTGCTCCGGCTGTTTACAGATATTTTGCTTTTAAAATGGGAGGGATTGCGATGGAAAGCATTTTTCAACATTTCCGTAAAGATGAGCAACCTTTTATTGAAATGGTATTGGGCTGGATTCAGGATGTTGAAGATTTATACGTTCCAAAGCTCACCGACTTTTTAAATCCGCGTGAAAGGTACATTGTGCGGTCATTAATTGGCAATCGAGATCTTTTGATAGCGGAAAATGGTCAATTTCAACAAGCTGAACGCAAAAGAATGCTGTTGTATCCAACTTATTATGAGCTACAGGAGGACGATTTTCGGACAACTGTGTTTCGTGTAAAATACCCGACAAAGTTTGTAACGTTAACGCATCCTCATGTGTTAGGTTCATTGATGGGTCTTGGCATTGATCGTTCGAAGTTTGGCGATATTCGCATTGAAGAGGAAGAAGTGCAATTTGCGGTTGTCGAAGAATTGGAAGATTATATGCGTGCGAATTTTACTGAAATTGGAAAGTCGAAAATTTCGATTGAAGAAATTGAAGATGCCGGAGAGCTTATTATGGTATCTGATACTTGGTTGGAGTCAACACAAATTGTGAGTTCTATGCGTTTAGACGTGTTAGTTGCAGCATTGACGAATCAATCACGTCAAAAGGCAGTGAATTTAATTAAAGGTGAAAAAGTTCGTGTCAATTGGACGACAACATCTGATGTTGCTGCTGAATTGTATGAAGAAGACTTATTATCGATTCGAGGATATGGTCGCTTTAAAATCCTTGCAGTTGAAGGTAGAACGCGTAAAGAAAAAGTGCGATTAATTACAGGACAACTAGAAGGTTTATAAAAACTTCTTTGATTAGAGATTGAATTTACTGAAAATGACTGGTTTTTTCGTCAGTAAACTGTATAATAAAACATGAGCAATGTTAGAGGAGGTATTCGAATGGCGTTAACCCCGATTGATATACATAATAAAGAGTTTAGCAGTAAGTGGCGTGGATATGATGAAGATGAGGTCAATGAGTTTTTAGAACAAATTATGAAAGACTATGAGAACTTAATTGATGAAAATAAAAATCAAAAAAATACGATTGAGCAATTAGAAGAACGTATTGATTATTTTAAAACACTCGAAGAAACATTGCAAAAGTCCATTATGACTGCACAAGAGGCTGCAGAAGATGTGCGTCGTAATTCGATGAAAGAATCAAAATTGATTATTAAAGAAGCTGAAAAAAATGCCGATCGTATCGTTAACGAAGCGTTATCCCGTGCGCGCGAGATTTCTTTAGAAATAGAAGATTTGAAAAAGCAATCAAAAGTATTCCGCAACCGTTTTAAAATTTTAATTGAAGCACAATTAGAATTGGTAAACGGCAATGATTGGGATGACTTATTAGCTTATGAAGTCGATATGGATAATTTACAAGAATTGGTAGAAGAAGAGACGGAAGCATAAGGTGTAAACCGAAAGCTTGACGCATGTAGAAATGCCAATTATAATGTGTTCATAATATAAGAATTTTATGTAGCAAGTTTAACTTATGACATGACAAATAAAAGCGTTGATAGAGACAGTAATTTTAAATAGTTTACGCAGCGAGTTAGGGATAGTGGAAGCCTAATGAAAACTTTTAAAATGAACATCACTCTGGAGCTGAATTATGGAACATCAGTACATAATTCCGGAACCGCCTCCGTTAAGGTATACAGAGTGGTAGCAAATGTTTGATAATTTGCTGCAATTAGGGTGGTAACGCGAGAAAGTTCTCGTCCCTTTTTATAGGGATGGGGGCTTTTTTCTGTTTATTTTGTCGGAATAAAGAAAAGCAGTGCCAAAATGAAAAAAGATCCTAAAGGAGGATTACTAATGGAATATAAAGATACATTATTAATGCCAAAAACGGATTTCCCAATGCGTGGAAACTTACCGAAAAGAGAGCCAGAACAACAAGCAACTTGGAATGATATGAACATTTACGAAAAAGTTCAAGAGCGTACGAAAGGTCGTCCTTTCTTCGTTTTACATGATGGACCGCCATATGCGAACGGCGACCTTCATATGGGGCATGCGCTGAATAAAGTATTAAAAGATATGATCGTGCGCCATAGATCAATGGCAGGTTACCACGCACCATATGTACCAGGATGGGATACGCATGGTTTACCAATCGAGCAAGCTTTAGTTAACACAGGTGTAAAACGACAAGACTATTCTTTAGCGGAATTCCGTCGTATGTGTGAAGAGTATGCGAATGAGCAAATCGATCGTCAACGTACACAATTCAAACGTTTAGGTGTGCGTGGAGATTGGGAAAATCCATATATTACATTAAAACCAGAATACGAAGCACGTCAAATTCAAGTGTTCGGTGAAATGGCGAAAAAAGGCTATATTTATAAAGGCTTAAAACCAGTTTATTGGTCACCGTCAAGTGAATCAGCTTTAGCGGAAGCGGAAATCGAGTATCAAGATAAACGCTCGCCTTCGATTTACGTAAGCTTCCCTGTAAAAGATGGCAAAGGTGTACTGGAAAACGATGTTCATTTCTTAATCTGGACGACGACACCTTGGACAATTCCAGCGAACTTAGGCATTACAGTACACCCAGCATTTAAATACGTTGTTGTAAAAGCGAATGATAAAAAATTCGTTATTGCTGAAGAGTTATTAGCATTTGTAGCGAAAGAATTAGAATGGGAAGATTATACAGTTGAAAAAACAATGGTCGGTTCTGAGTTGGAACGCCTTGTTGCAAAACACCCAATTTATGACCGTGATTCATTAATCATGCTTGGCGAACACGTAACAATTGATGCAGGTACAGGTTGTGTTCATACAGCACCTGGTCACGGGGAAGATGACTTCTACGTCTCAAAAGCTTATGGCATCGATGCATTAAGCCCTGTCGATGATAAAGGGGTTATGACAGACGAAGCACCTGGATTTGAAGGACTATTTTATGAAGATGCAAATAAAGCAGTCGGCGAAGCTTTAGAAGAAGCAGGCGCTTTAGAAAAAATCTCCTTCATCAAACACTCGTATCCACATGATTGGCGTACGAAAAAGCCGGTTATTTACCGTGCAACAGCGCAATGGTTCGCTTCTATCGAATCATTCCGTGATGAGTTATTAGGAGCAATTAAAGAAACGACTTTCACACCGCATTGGGGTGAAACACGTTTACACAATATGGTACGTGACCGCGGAGACTGGTGTATTTCACGTCAACGTGTATGGGGCGTGCCGATTCCGGTGTTTTACGCGGAAAATGGTGAGCCAATCATTACGGATGAAACGATTGAACATGTATCGAAATTATTCCGTGAACACGGTTCTAACGTTTGGTTCGAACGTGAAGCGAAAGATTTATTACCAGAAGGCTTTACGCATGAAGGAAGTCCAAATGGTACATTTACGAAAGAAACAGATATTATGGACGTTTGGTTCGACTCTGGTTCATCTCACCAAGGTGTGTTAGTGGAAAGAGAAGATCTCAGGTTCCCAGCAGACCTGTACTTAGAAGGTTCTGACCAATACCGCGGATGGTTCAACTCATCTTTAACGACAAGCGTTGCAATGTTTGGTCATGCACCTTATAAAGCGTTATTAAGTCATGGTTTCGCATTGGATGGTAAAGGCCGTAAAATGAGTAAATCAGTTGGAAATGTTGTTGTACCAGCGAAAGTAATGGAACAATTCGGTGCGGAAATTTTACGTCTATGGGTATCTTCAGTAGATTACACAGCGGATGTACGCGTATCTGATTCGAACTTCAAGCAAGTGTCTGAAGTGTATCGTAAAATCCGTAACACGCTGCGTTTCTTACACGGAAACACGTCTGATTTCGATCCGAAGGCAGATCGTTTAGCATTTGATGCATTGCGTCCAGTCGATCAATATGTCTATGTTCAATTACAACAATTAATTGATGAAGTACGTACAGCGTATGACAAATACGAATTTGCGACTGTGTACCATGCAGTGAATAATTTCTGTACAGGTATTTTAAGTTCATTCTACTTAGATATCGCAAAAGATGTTGTCTATATCGAGCATAAAGATCACCCACACCGCCGTGCGATGCAAACAGTGATGTATGATACATTACTAGCACTTGTAAAATTAGTAACACCAATTTTACCGCATACTGCAGATGAGCTATGGGTACATTTAGAACATGAACAAGAAGAAAGTGTTCAGTTAACAGATATGCCTGAAGCACAAGATTTAGGTGATGTGAAAGATGCATTGAACGAGCGTTTCGGTACATTAATGAGCGTCCGTGATGATGTCTTAAAAGCATTAGAAGTTGCAAGAACGGAGAAAGGTATCGGTAAATCTTTAGAAGCGAAAGTTACCGTATTCGTTCCTGAAAACTTACAAGGTTTATTCGCACAAGATGATGTCAATTATGCACAGTTCTTCATCGTGTCACAATTCACGGAAAGCAAAGAACAAGCACCAGCTGAAGCTTTACAACTGGAGCATGTTGCAGTACTTGTTGAAGCGGCAGACGGTGAGAAATGTGAGCGTTGCTGGACAATTGATGTAACGGTTGGAGAAGATGAAAGTCATCCAACTACTTGTAAACGTTGTGCGGAAGTTGTGAAAAACTACTACGCATAAGTTAGATTCCATACTCAGTTAGAAAACTAACGAGCTGTTCAGTTCATATAACTGACAAATGTATGGGTAAATCGGAGGCAGTTGTAGCATTCTGAAATAGAAGATTGCTGCAACTGGCTCTTTTTTTATGGTAAAATAAAGAAGATATTTTGATTCGGAGGTACCACAGTTGATACTATATTATTTATTTGCACTCGTAATTATTGCAATTGATCAATGGACAAAATGGTTAGTCGTTAAAAATATGGAACTTGGTGAACAAATTGAACTTTTAAGCCCATATGTCTCTTTATTTTCTCATCGTAATAAAGGTGCGGCGTGGGGGATGTTGGAAGGGCAAATGTGGTTATTTACAATCGTTACAGTTGTCGTTGTCGTAGGGATTCTTTATTATTTTCATAAAGAAGCGAAAGGCATTCCACTGTTTAGTATTAGTTTAATGCTGTTATTAGGTGGGGCGATTGGGAATTTTATTGACCGTTTATTTAGAGGAGAAGTAGTGGACTTCGTGAGCGTGTTAATCCCAATTATTCAATATGATTTTCCGATTTTTAATGTTGCGGATGCGGCGTTAACATTCGGTGTCATTACATTAATTCTCTACATGATCCTAGATGAAAAAAAGAATAAGAAAAAGGTGTCTTAAATGGAAAATAAAGAAATTCGAATTACAGAAGAAGCAGGTACGAGAATTGACAAGATCGTTTCAAATCATCGACCAGAAGTTTCGAGATCACAAATTCAACAATGGCTAAAAGATGGTCATATTTTAGTGAATGGCGGACAAGTGAAACCAAATTACAAAGTGAAAGCAGAAGATGTGATTGTTATTGAAGAACCTTCTCCAGAGTCGTTAAATATTCCTACCGAAGATTTAAATATTGAAATTGTTTATGAAGATGAAGATGTGCTTGTCGTCAATAAAAGACGTGGTATGGTCGTGCATCCTGCAAAAGCACATGCGACAGGAACATTGGTCAATGGGTTACTTCATCAAGTGAAAGATTTATCGGGCATTAACGGTGTTCTACGTCCAGGTATTGTCCATCGTACAGATAAAGATACGAGTGGTTTATTAATGGTTGCCAAAAATGATCAAGCACATGTGTCACTCGTTGACCAACTCGTTGAGAAAACTGTGAAACGTGTGTATGTGGCACTTGTGCATGGACATATTCCGCATGCGAACGGTACGATTGACGCACCAATTGGTCGTGATGAACATGATCGTCAAAAGATGACAGTGACGGATCGTGGGAAAGAAGCAATTACGCATTTTAAAGTACGAGAACGATTCCAAAATTATACGCTTGTAGAATGTCAATTGGAGACTGGTCGCACACATCAAATTCGTGTGCATATGGAATATATCGAACATCCACTTGTTGGAGATCCAAAGTATGGTCCGAAAAATACGATTGATTTTGGTGGGCAAGTTTTACATGCTGAAACGATTGGTTTTGTGCATCCGAAAACGGGTGAGTATATGGAATTTACGAAGGAAGCACCTGAAGACTTTTTACAACTTGTCGAAAAAGTGCGTAATGCGGTTGACAACGACTAAGTAGTCGAGGTATACTTACACACAGTTAAGAATAAGAAGCAAGTCATTGTCCTGTGAGGCAAGCACTTTTTATTTATTGAAAATGAAATTTGAATATAAAGCAACACCTTTAAAGTCAGTCCAGAGAGGCTGGGAAGGTTTGAACGGAATGTACAAGTGTATAGGGATACGTATGCCCATAGCCTGTACTTATTTTCTGAACGTTTATCCTCCCGTCTACTTTGGCGGGAGGTTTTTTGCATCTATTTTATGAAGTTATTGGAAGGGAGAAGAATCCGCATGACGGAAAAAGCAAAGATTTTAGATGAACAAGCAATCGCACGTGCACTGACAAGAATTGCACATGAAATTATTGAGCGTAATAAAGGCATCGATGATGTGATTTTAGTAGGTATTAAAACAAGAGGTGCTCATTTAGCTACGAGGTTAGCAGCGAAAATCGAGCAAATCGAAGGCAAGAAAATTAAAATGGGTGAGTTAGATATTACATTGTATAGAGATGACTTACATGTAAAGCATGAAAATCAAGAACCACATGTGCATCAAGTAGATATTTTACACGATGTTACAGATCAAAAAGTAGTTTTAGTAGATGATGTATTATACACAGGAAGAACGGTTCGCTCGGCAATGGATGCGGTGATGGACCTTGGCAGACCAGGACAAATTCAATTAGCGGTACTTGTTGACCGAGGACATCGTGAGTTACCCATTCGACCGGATTTCGTCGGTAAAAATATTCCAACATCAAGTGATGAAAAAGTCGTTGTCAGTGTTGTTGAAACAGATGCAGCAGACAATGTTTCCATCCATGAGAAATAATAGTTTAGGAGTTGTGTAAAAATGGATGGCAAAGTATTAGATGTCCATGAAAAACCTTCAGCGGGTAAATGGTTAACATTAAGTATGCAACATATGTTTGCAATGTTCGGGGCGACGATTTTAGTACCACAATTAGTTGGACTCAGCCCAGCAATCGCTTTATTAACAAGTGGGATTGCAACAATCGTCTTTATCTTTATTACAAAGTTTCAAGTACCAGCTTATTTAGGGTCATCCTTCGCTTTCATTATTCCGATTCAAATCGCAACGAAAGAAGGCGGCATTGGTAGTGCGATGATTGGTAGTTTATTTGTTGCACTTGTCTACTCGATTATTTCGCTCATCATTTGGAAGACGGGCTACGAGTGGATTATGAAATTATTGCCACCGATTGTTGTTGCACCAGTCATTATGGTGATCGGGCTTGCATTAGCACCGACGGCAGTCAGTATGGCGAGTACGATTGAAGTAAACGGAGTAGCGACGTATAGTTTACTTCACTTCTCAGCAGCACTTGTGACACTAGCCGCAGCGATTATTTGTTTAATGTTTTTCCGCGGAGTCATTAGTTTAATGCCAATCTTAATCGGAATTATCGTCGGTTATCTTTACTCAGCGGCAATCGGCATTTTAGACTTTACGAAAGTGAAAGAAGCGGATTGGTTTGAAGTACCACAGTTCTTACTACCAGGTGTGCATTATGATTTCGTTGTCACACCGACACTCCTTGCGGTCATGGTACCGATTGCGATTGTAACGGTATCGGAACATATCGGACATCAGTTAGTACTGGGACGAATTGTTGATCGAAACTACATTAAAGAGCCAGGCTTACATCGCTCGATTTTAGGAGACGGGCTCGGGACATTATTAAGTGGTTTAGTCGGAGGTCCACCAAAGACGACATATGGGGAAAACATCGGTGTGTTAGCAATTACGAGAGTATACAGTGTGTATGTCATTTTAGGTGCTGCAGTTTTGGCGATTGTCTTTTCATTCTTTGGAAAAGTAATGGCAATCATCGCAACTATTCCACAAGCTGTACTCGGAGGTATTTCGATTTTACTATTTGGGATTATCGCATCATCTGGTTTAAGAATGTTTGTCGATCATAATATCGATTTTGGGAAACAACGCAATTTAGTAATTGCTTCAGTTATTTTAATTATTGGAATTGGCGGTGCAACAATTCGCTTTTCAGATACATTTGCTATCGAAGGAATGGCACTCGCAGCAATTGTTGGAGTGCTATTAAACCTCATTTTACCAGGTAAAGAACAGCAGACGTTAATGACTGAAGACACAGAGTAAACAGTGTGAATAGAACAGGCACGGAAGGGGATTCATATGGAACATTTTGTATCTACAACAAAACTATCGACGGAAGAAATCATTGCACTTTTAGATCGCGCGGAAAACTTTAGTAAATATGGTGCAAGGGAATTACCAGGAAAATATACAGTTAGTAATTTATTTTTCGAACCAAGCACGAGAACTAAAATGAGCTTTGAAGTTGCTGAAAGAAAATTAGGTTTAGACGTAATTCCTTTTGAATCTAGTTTTTCAAGTACGTTAAAAGGTGAAACTTTATATGATACGGTGAAAACATTTGAAGCAATTGGTGTAGATGCACTTGTCATCAGACATACCGATGAAGGCTATTATGAAAAATTAATCGGTAAAACGAATGTTGCTATAATTAACGGTGGGGACGGCTCTGGCCAACACCCCACACAATCCCTTCTAGATTTATTTACAATTCGAGAAGAATTTGGCAAGTTTGAAGGTTTAAAAGTCGTCATTGCAGGGGATATCGCACATAGTCGGGTCGCACGTTCCAATGCGGATACGTTAACAAGACTCGGTGCGGAAGTTACATTCCTTTGTCCTGAAGAGTGGAAAGGTGAGTTCGAAGCGATTCACGAATGGGATGACGCAGTGTTACAAAGTGATGTCATTATGTTACTGCGTGTGCAACATGAAAGACATGATGGGAAAGAAACATTTACGAAAGAAACGTACCATAATCGCTACGGCCTAACGTTAGAAAGGGCTGCAAAAATGAAAGACGATGCGATCATTATGCATCCAGCACCTTTTAACCGTGGTGTTGAAATTGACGAAGAATTGATAGAATGCGAAAAATCACGAATCTTTAAGCAAATGGAAAACGGTGTTTATGTTCGAATGGCAGTATTAGAAACCGTATTAAATGGGAGGAATTAACATGACAAAAATTATCCAGCAAGTTCAATTATTAGATGAAGCAGGCGAACTAATCGTACGCGATGTAAAAATTGAAGGCAATAAAATTGCAGCAATCGGTGAAAATTTAGCAGTTGATTCAGCACAAGTCATTCAAGGTGAAGGTCTATTTTTAGCACCAGGATTTATTGATGTACATGTTCATTTACGCGAGCCAGGTGGCGAACATAAAGAGACGATTGAAACGGGCACATTAGCAGCAGCAAAAGGCGGTTATACAACAATTTGTGCAATGCCAAATACACGCCCAGTACCAGATACGAAAGAAAATTTACAATTAGTAAATGGATTAATTGAAAAAAAAGCAAGAGTCCGTGTATTACCATATGCATCGATTACGATTCGTGAAGCAGGGAAAGAACGTACAAACTTAGAAGAATTAAAAGCACACGGCGCATTTGCTTTCACAGATGACGGTGTTGGTGTACAAGAAGCGGGCATGATGTACGAAGCAATGCAAGATGCAGCGAAAATTGATATGCCAATCGTAGCGCACTGTGAAGACAATACACTTATTTACGGCGGAGCTTTACATGAAGGAAAACGCAATAAAGAATTAGGTTTACCAGGGATTCCATCTATTGCAGAATCTGTACATATTGCGCGCGATGTACTGTTAGCAGAAGCAGCAGGCGCACATTATCACGTTTGCCATGTGAGTACGAAAGAGTCTGTACGCACAATTCGCGATGCGAAAAAAGCGGGCATTCGCGTAACGGCAGAAGTGAGCCCACATCACTTATTATTAAATGAAAATGACATTCCTGGCGATGATGCAGATTGGAAAATGAACCCACCATTACGCGGAGAAGAAGATTTACAAGCTTTACGCGAAGGATTATTAGACGGTACATTAGACTTTATCGCAACGGATCATGCACCACATACAGCGGAAGAAAAAGCAGTTGGCGTAGCAAAAGCACCGTTCGGTATTACGGGACTTGAAACAGCGTTCCCATTACTCTATACAAACTTTGTAAAAACAGGTGATTGGACATTAAAGCAATTAGTTGATTGGATGACGAAAAAGCCTGCAGAAGTATTTAACTTCCAGTTTGGAACATTAGCGGTTGGAGAAGAAGCTGATTTAGTATTAATCGATTTAAATAAAGAGCAAGAAATTGATCGCAACACATTTGTATCACAAGGTAAAAACACACCATTTGATGGTTGGAAATGTGCTGGTTGGCCAGTAAAAACAATTTTCGGTGGAGAAATCGTTTGGGAGGATGAACAATAATGAAAACAAGAATGCTCATTTTAGAAGATGGCACGGTATTTGAAGGGAAGGCAATTGGATCTGACGCTTCATCTGTCGGAGAAACCGTATTTACGACGGGGATGACAGGTTACCAAGAAGCGATTACGAACCCATCGAACTGTGGACAAATGGTCGTTATGACGTATCCATTAATTGGTGCATACGGCATTAACAGAGATGATTTTGAATCATTAGAAGCACCATTAAGCGGCATTGTTGTTCGTGAATTAGAAGATTATCCATCAAACTTCAGAAATGATATGTCTTTAGGCGACTATTTAACACAAAAAAACATTCCTGGTATCGAAGGCATTGATACAAGAAAGTTAACACGTTTACTGCGTACAAAAGGACCTTTAAAAGGGACATTAACAGCAGCAAACGAAGTTGTAGCGTCAGTAGAAAAAGAAGTACAAACTTTAGTGGAAACAGTTTTACCGACAAACTTAGTAGAAAAAGTGTCAACAAAACGTTCTTATCCAAGCCCAGGTCGTGGCAAACGTGTCGTTGTTATTGACTACGGTATGAAACACGGACTGTTACGCGAATTAAACAAGCGTGATGCAGATGTGATTGTTGTGCCATTCGATACAACAGCAGATGAAATTACAGCGCTTTATCCAGACGGAATTTTACTAACAAACGGACCAGGAAATCCGAAAGATGTAGCGGGTGCAGTAGAAACAATTCAAGCATTACACGGTGTTGCACCAATGTTTGGGATCGGCTTAGGACATCAACTACTTGCATTAAGCTTAGGTGCAGACGTTGAGAAATTACCAGTTGGACACCGCGGAAGCAATATTCCGGTAAAAGATTTAAAAACAGGTCGTACAGAATTAACAGCACAAAATCACGGCTATGCAGTAACAGAAGCATCATTGGAAGGTACGTCATTGCAAGTGACACATGTCGCTTTAAATGATCAATCAGTTGAAGGATTAGAAAGCTCTGAATGTGCTTGCTTCTCCGTACAATTTTACCCAGAAGCTTCACCTGGACCAGAAGATGCAAATCATTTATTCGATCGTTTTATGACTTTAATACATGCAAACAGCCGAAAGGAGCAAGCAAATGCCTAAACGTACAGATATTGAAACTATTTTAGTAATCGGATCAGGACCAATCGTTATTGGACAAGCAGCAGAATTTGACTATGCGGGAACACAAGCATGTCTTTCATTGAAAGAGGAAGGCTACCGTGTCATTTTAATTAACTCAAACCCTGCGACAATTATGACAGATACAGAGATTGCAGATAAAGTATACATCGAGCCAATTACATTGGACTTCGTCAGCCGTATCATTCGTAAAGAACGTCCGGATGCATTGCTTGCAACATTAGGTGGACAAACCGGTTTAAACATGGCGATTGAACTTCACGAATCAGGCATTTTAGACGAGTTAAACGTTGAAATTTTAGGAACAAAATTAAATGCGATTCATCAAGCAGAAGACCGTGATTTATTCAGAACGTTAATGAATGACTTAAACGAGCCAGTTCCTGAAAGTGATATTATTCACACATTAGAAGAAGCGAAAAACTTCGTTGCAAAAATTGGTTATCCAGTCATTGTACGTCCAGCTTTCACATTAGGTGGAACAGGCGGCGGAATTTGTGAGAATGATGCGGAGCTTGAAGAAATCGTAACGAATGGTTTAAAAGCAAGTCCAGTTACACAATGTTTACTAGAAAAATCAATCGCAGGCTTCAAAGAAATTGAATATGAAGTAATGCGAGATAGCGAAGACAATGCGATCGTTGTTTGTAATATGGAAAACGTTGACGCAGTAGGGATTCATACAGGTGACTCAATCGTAACAGCACCGAGTCAAACAATGACGGACCGCGAATACCAAATGTTACGTAATGTGTCATTAAAAATCATTCGTGCATTAGGCATTGAAGGCGGCTGTAACGTTCAGTTAGCACTAGATCCACATAGCTTTGATTACTATATTATCGAAGTAAACCCACGAGTGAGTCGTTCATCAGCACTTGCATCTAAAGCGACGGGCTACCCGATTGCGAAATTAGCAGCGAAAATTGCAGTTGGTTTAACATTAGATGAAATGACAAATCCAGTAACAGGAACAACTTACGCTTGTTTCGAACCAACACTGGATTATGTTGTAACGAAAATTCCACGTTGGCCATTTGACAAATTCGAATCTGCAAAACGTAACTTAGGCACACAAATGAAAGCGACTGGAGAAGTCATGGCAATTGGCCGTAGCTTTGAAGAGTCAATTTTAAAAGCAGTACGTTCACTAGAAATGGGCTTCTTCGATTTATCATTAAAAGATGGCGCAGAAATGGATATGGTATGGATTGAAAAACGTATCCGCCGCGCTGGAGACGAGCGTTTATTCTACATCGGTGAAGCATTGCGCCGCGGTGTATCGATTGAAACTTTACATGAGTGGAGCATGATCAACGTCTTCTTCTTACGTAAATTTGAAAAAATTGTTCAGTTTGAAGAACAAATTAAAGCAGCACCACAAAATGTTGACGTGTTAAAAGAAGCGAAGAAAATGGGCTTCAGTGACGTTACAATCGCAAAATACTGGGATATGAAAGAAATCGATGTGTATCGCTTCCGTAAAGAGCATAACATCGTGCCAGTGTATAAAAAAGTAGATACTTGTGCAGGCGAATACGAGTCAGATACACCGTATTTCTACGGCACATATGAAGAAGAAAACGAATCTATTAAAACAGATAAGAAGAGCGTCATTGTACTTGGTTCAGGTCCAATTCGTATCGGTCAAGGGGTTGAGTTTGACTATGCGACAGTGCACTCTGTATGGGCAATCCAAGAAGCGGGTTATGAAGCAATTATCATCAACAACAACCCAGAAACAGTGTCAACGGACTTCTCGATCTCTGATAAATTATATTTCGAGCCATTAACATTAGAAGACGTCATGGACATTATCGATTTAGAACAACCAGAAGGCGTTATCGTTCAGTTCGGTGGTCAAACGGCGATCAACTTAGCGGACGGTTTAGAAGCACGCGGCGTGAAAATTTTAGGTACAACTTTAGAAGATATCGACCGTGCAGAAAACCGTAATAAATTCGAAAAAGCATTAAGAGAAATCGGCATTCCACAACCACTTGGTAAAACGGCTGTGTCAGTACCAGAAGCGGTTGAAATTGCGACAGAAATCGGCTATCCAGTACTTGTAAGACCTTCTTATGTACTTGGCGGACGTGCGATGGAAATCGTTTATCAAGAAGAAGAACTAGTTCATTATATGGAACACGCGGTAGAAGCGAGTCCAGAACATCCAGTGCTGATTGACCGTTATTTAACAGGTACAGAAATCGAAGTCGATGCGATCAGTGACGGCGAAAATGTGTTAATTCCAGGTATTATGGAACATATCGAACGTGCAGGTGTTCACTCAGGTGACTCGATCGCTGTTTATCCACCACATAACTTATCACAAGAGCATGTGGAAACGATTAAAGATTACACAACGAGACTTGCAAGAGGCTTAAAAATTATCGGTTTACTCAACATTCAATACGTTATTTCACAAGGGGAAGTATATGTTATTGAAGTAAACCCACGTTCAAGCCGTACAGTGCCGTTCTTAAGTAAAATTACGAACGTACCAATGGCGAATGTTGCGACAAAAGCAGTATTGGGTCAATCAATCGTTGAACAAGGTTACCCAACAGGTCTTGTGAAAGAACCAGCGGGTGTGTACGTAAAAGTACCGGTCTTCTCATTTGAAAAACTAGGACGTGTGGACATTACACTCGGCCCTGAAATGAAATCAACTGGGGAAGTTATGGGGAAAGACACGACACTTGAAAAAGCTTTATACAAAGGCTTAGTTGCTGCAGGTATGGAAATTAAAGAATACGGTTCCGTTTTAATGACGGTTTCTGATAAAGATAAAGAAGAAATTATCGGCATCGCAAAACGTTTCACAGAAATTGGCTACCGCATTTTAGCAACTGAAGGAACTGCGAATGTGTTACAAGAAGCAGGCGTACGTGTAGATACAGTTGGAAAAATCGGTTCAGACGGCCCAACTTTACTAGATGTTATTCAAAACGGCCAAGCACAATTAGTAATCAATACATTAACAAAAGGTAAACAACCAGAGCGTGATGGTTTCCGCATTCGCCGTCAAACGGTTGAAAACGGCATTCCATGTTTAACATCATTAGATACGGCAAACGCAATGCTAAGTGTTATCGAATCGATGACATTCCAAGCGGAAGTTATGCCAAAACAGGAGGTACGTGTATGATCATCCAGGATCAAATGACAGTGACATCTCAAAAAGAAATTGCTAAAAATATTTTTGAAATGAAACTCGAAGGGAAATTAGTAGCTGAAATTTCTTCACCTGGTCAATTCGTTCATATTCGTGTAACAGAAGGCTTTGATAAATTATTAAGACGCCCAATTTCAATCGCATCGATCGATCAAGATAAACAAGAAATGACGATCATTTACCGAGCGGAAGGCGATGGTACGAAAACATTAGCGACGAAAACAGCTGGACAAATCGTTGATGTTTTAGGTCCACTTGGCAACGGTTTTCCAGTCGCGGAAACAGAAGCGGGCGAAACAGCTTATTTAATCGGCGGGGGAATCGGTGTCCCGCCTTTATACGAACTATCCAAGCAATTAACGGCTAAAGGTGTACGTTGCGTGCATGTGTTAGGTTTCCAATCTGAAGATGTGGTCTTTTATGAAGAGGAATTTTCAGCATTAGGCGATACGCATATTGTTACAGTAGACGGCTCAAAAGGGACAGCAGGTTTCGTCACAAATGTGATGGCAGAACTCGGACAGGACTTCGCAACTTTTTATAGTTGCGGTCCGATGCCGATGTTAAAAGCCGTACAAGAGATGTACGGCGAGAAAAAAGGGTTTTTATCGTTTGAACAACGTATGGGATGTGGCATTGGCGCTTGTTTTGCATGTGTCTGTAAAACGACGGACGAAACAGACGCAAGCTATATTAAAGTATGTTCAGACGGTCCAGTATTCCCACGAGGAGTGGTGGCATTATGAGTAGATTAACGATTGAATTACCAGGTTTATCTTTAAAAAATCCAATTATGCCAGCATCTGGTTGTTTCGGTTTTGGACGCGAATACGCAGGGCTGTATGATTTATCAGAGCTTGGCGCAATTATGATTAAAGCGACAACTTTAGAAACAAGATTCGGCAATCCAACACCTCGTGTAGCAGAAACACCAGCTGGTATGTTAAATGCGATTGGTTTACAAAACCCTGGTTTAAAGGGTGTATTGGAAAATGAATTACCATGGTTGGAGCAATTTGATGTGCCAATCATTGCCAACGTTGCAGGGTCTGAAACAACAGACTATGTAGAAGTGGCGAAAGAAATTTCAAAAGCACCGAATGTGAAAGCATTGGAATTAAATATTTCTTGTCCAAACGTTAAAGAAGGCGGTATTACATTCGGAACAGATCCAGCAGTTGCAGAAGAATTAACACGTGCCGTAAAAGCTGTGTCACAAGTTCCAGTTTATGTGAAATTATCTCCAAACGTGACAGATATTAAAGAAATTGCTTTAGCTGTTGAACGTGGCGGCGCGGATGGCATTACGATGATCAACACATTACTTGGTATGCGTTTAGATGAAAAAACAGGTAAACCAGTTATTGCCAATATTACAGGTGGTCTATCAGGTCCGGCTGTTAAACCAGTTGCCTTGAAAATGGTGTATGAAGTCAGTCAAGTCGTGAACATTCCAATTATCGGTATGGGCGGCGTGATGAACGCACAAGACGTTATCGACTTCATGTCAGCAGGAGCAAGTGCAGTGGCAGTCGGAACAGCAAACTTTGTAGAACCATTCGTTTGTCCGACGATTATTAAAGAATTACCTGCTAAGCTAGACGAGCTAGGGGTAGATCATATTTCAGAAATCATTGGAAGGAGTTATCAATAATGCGTACAACACCAATTATTGCGTTGGATTTTCCAACGGCAGAGCGAGCACTACAATTTTTACAACCTTTCAATGGGGATGCATTTGTTAAGGTAGGCATGCAACTTTATTATCAAGCAGGTCCAGCAATTGTTCATCAATTAAAAGAACAAGGCTATGACATATTTTTAGATTTAAAATTACATGATATTCCAAATACAGTGATGTCAGCAATGGAAGTTCTTGCAGGTCACGGTGCGGATTTAGTCAACGTTCATGCAGCAGGCGGAAAACGTATGATGGAAGCGGCGTTAGAAGGCTTAGATAAAGGGACGAAAGCAGGAGCGAAACGTCCGAATATTATCGGCGTAACGCAATTAACATCAACTGATGAAGAACAAATGAAACGCGAACAATTAATTCCTACAACTTTAGAAAAATCAGTGCTACACTATGCAGAATTAACACAAACAGCTGGCTTAGACGGTGTTGTTTGTTCAGTGCATGAGGCAAAAGCAATCGCTGAGATTTGCGGAAAAGAATTTTTAAAAGTCACACCAGGTATTCGTTTAGCAAGCAATGATGCTGACGATCAAAAACGTATCGCAACACCAGAAATCGCACGTTTAGAAGGTTCAACACATATCGTTGTTGGCCGTGCAATCACACAAGCAGCTGATCCAGTAGCAGCTTACAAAACAATTACAACACAATGGGAAGGATGAACGTAAATGGGTAAAAAAGAAATCGCAAACGTCTTATTAAAAGTAGGGGCTGTAGAATTAAGCCCGAACGATCCATTTACATGGGCATCTGGCATCCAGTCACCAATTTACTGTGACAACCGTTTAACAATGTCTGACCCAGTAGGACGTAAAAAAATCGCAGAAGGTTTAGCGGAAGTTATCCGTACAAACTATCCTGAAACGACTGTCATTGCAGGAACAGCAACAGCTGGTATTCCGCATGCGGCATGGATTGCAGACATTTTAGGCTTACCAATGGTTTACATCCGTTCATCTGCAAAAGGTCATGGTAGAAGTCGTCAAATTGAAGGTAAAATTTCAAAAGACGATAAAGCAGTAATTGTTGAAGATTTAATTTCAACAGGGGGCAGCAGCTTAAACGCAGCAGCAGCACTTCGTTCAGAAGGTGTGGAAGTGACAGGGATCGTGTCAATTTTCACATACGAATTGAAGAAAGCAGACGAAGCATTCGCAGAAGAGAAATTAACGTATCATAGCTTAACAAACTTCGCTGCATTAATTGAAGCATCAAAAGAAGCAGGCGCAATCGAAGAAGCATCCATCGAAAGTTTACTAGATTGGCATGGGAAATTAAAAGCGGGCTTACTGTAAGGGGTTTACGATAATAAAACCGTCCGAACACGTCGATTGGCGTGTTTGGGGCGGTTTTTTGATTTTGGATATATATAGCCACAAAGATTTGCATGAGCGGTGAATTATTCTCGTGAATGATCGAATCATTTGTGCGAACGGCGAATAAACTTCGTGAGTGATCGAATCATTTGTGCGAACGGCGAATAAACTTCGTGAGTGATCGGATAAAGTCCATATAATTGTGTAAAAAGGTAAAACCATTCCCATCCTTATATAAAGTGTTTTCTACCAAAAAACAAT